>ERZ1023334.1-NODE-1-length-397021-cov-15.177098_pt1 | contig 397021 bp, 335 predicted proteins | sample MGYA00521094_ERZ1023334 | MGnify/ENA primary metagenome ERZ1023334 (study PRJEB32759, sample SAMN07749900) | skin metagenome | biome: transportation; feature: city; material: polyester macromolecule | host: Homo sapiens | place: Hong Kong:ISLAND line | collected...
ATGATAGTGCGGATTCCCGTGTGAAAGTAGGTAATCGTCAGGCTCCCCTGCAGCAACAGAAACCCCACCCCACAAAGGTGGGGTTTCTGCGTTTACGCACACCGGAAATACCCCTCAATACGGCCTCAACATCCTCCCTCCGGGGAATGCACTTCCGTTTCTACCGCGTCCGATTAGGATTGCGCTCGCGCAACCCTTCTAGTTCCCCGCAGCCATATCCAATGATTCACGCTGTCATGAGACAGCTCCAAATCCCGATGGGGCACTAAGCCCGTTTCCGCACTGGCGCTTGATACGACACCCCTGCGGTAAAACGGTCCAACCGTTCGCTGGCATCGGTGATCGCCCAAAGGGGCGCGCTGTGTAGTTGCCGATCGTAATTCGTTGCGATTTCGGAGAAAAGCGCGAAACCTGTGCTGTCCAATTTCCACTCGCCGGTTTCACGGCCGATATCGAAAACCGCCGATACCGCGCGCTCAGCGGCACCGAGTTGCGCGCTGTTCATCGAACCAAAACCGGACTCCGCCAGGAAACCCGTCAACAGCATGACCTGTGTAAGCGTCTGCGCATCGCTCGTGCCGCCGGCACCGCGGCGCAAGGCGTCGAGCGCCAGATGTACGCGCAAGGCAAGGTCGTCGGCGATCTTCCGGGCGATCGGCAACAGCATCGCTTTGTCGTGCCGGGCACGTGCAGCGCCGGTGTTGCGGGAAAACGGAATAGGTTGTGCCATGACGGTCCAGTGTTATGCCTGTGCAGATGCAATAACGGCGCGAGCCGTGAAAGGTTGAGCCCTCACGGGTTACTGAAACCTAATTGACAGTTTGAGGTAGTTGAGACGGCGGGGCGCAAACTAATCGCAACCGATCGGCGGCTACGTCTGTGCTTTCATTCTGCATGGATTTGCCTGTTCGATTCCTCCCGTCGACACCATTCCTAACAGGCTTATCAGCCGGTGCGACGCTAAGCGGCCTCACGCGTCAGCGAATCTCTGAATCGAGAATCGGCCGACCGCGCTGTCCGCATTTCATGCGCTTCACATAACGTGGCGCTTCCGTCATTTGAACGATCATCCGGTCAGGAACTTTCTCCACGTCGTGTTCGCGTACCGCGTTTATGATCGCTTTGTGAATTCTCGCGTTGGCCTGACTGAAACGCTCTTGTTCTGCTTGCGGTGTATCGTTACAAAACTCGATCAGTTGCCGGATCATTTGCTTGATCAGTTTGCAACTGAAGTCGCAGAAACGGATTCGGATTCGTCGCTCACAACTCGAGTTGATTCGTGAAACGGGCGTCTTCGTCTGACGCGCACTCTGTCTTCACTATGAGGACCCATCGATGCAAGCTCATAAGCCAACAACTGGCGGGACGCTCGCTGATCTGCGTATCGACGGTGCGCGGCGCTGGGACAGTTTCACGCAACTCGCACAAATCGGCGCGACGGACAAAGGCGCTTGCGTCGGCTCGTGTTGGTTTGCCGCTGACATGCTCGCCGCGGTCCAGCAGGGTGCGGACACGCCTGGTTTTTCGTCGATGGACGTGATCAGCGGCGCCGGGCACAACGCTGTCTATCGCGCACGCGTGGTGCCAGCGCCCATGATCTTTGCGCTGCCGTGTAAGGACGGCATCAGCCACAACGAAATCGAGGACGCACGCGCAGATAACCTGGAGGCCGGTTGCAACGTCCTGTTGCAGGCCATGCTGAACGTCGCGCAAACGGCGGGGAGCGCTCAAGCATGAAGATCCTGATTGCAAGGATGAATCACGAGACCAACACGTTCTCGCCGGTGGCCACGCCGCTGGCGGCGTTCGGCCGTAACGGCCCGAGCTACGGCCAGGACGCGTTCAACGAAAACAAGGGCATGCAGACGGCCATGGCCGCGTTCATCGACGCAGCCGAGCGCGAGCATGCACAGATCGTGACACCTATTTCCGCGTCGGCGAATCCGAGTGGCCGGGTCGAGGCCGCCGCTTACGACGCGATCTGCGATGCGATCGTTACGGCAGCAGCAGGTTGCGACGCGGTGATGCTCGACCTGCACGGCGCGATGGTCGCCGAGAATTCGAATGACGGCGAAGGCGATCTGCTCGCACGCGTGCGCGCCGCACTGCCCCACGCGCCGATTGCCGTTGCACTCGATCTGCATGGCAACGTGACGCAGAAGATGATCGATAACGCCGACGTGATTGTCAGCTTCAAAACCTATCCGCACGTCGATATGTATGAGACGGGTGCGCATGCGGCGCGTCTCATGTTCGATCTTATCCATGGCAACGCGAAGCCGGTGATTGCATGGCGCCAGCCGCCGTTGCTCACGCATACGCTGCGCAGCGCGACGGCCGAAGGCGCGATGAAACGCGCCGTGGATGCCGCGCGTGCAGCCGAGGCCGATGGCATGCTCGCGGTGTCGGTCCTGTCGGGCTTCTCGCTTTCCGATATCGAGGCGCCGTGTATCAGCGTCGTAGTGGTGGCGAACGGCGAGCGCGACCAGGCGGAAGCGGTGGCGGAGCGTATCGCGCGGCAGATCTGGAACGAACGCGAGGATTTCGTTTATCGCAGCGCGCCGCTGACGGAGTCGGTGGCGCAGGCTGCAGCGCTCGCGCAGGGCGCGGACAAACCGGTGTTGTTGCTCGATCACGGCGACAACTGCATGTCGGGTGGCACGTGCGACACGATGGATCTGCTGGAAGAGACACTCAAACAGGGGCTGGACGGAATCGTAAGCGGGCCGTTGTGCGATCCGCAGGCCGTCGCGGCGCTGATGTCGGCGGGCGTCGGCAGCACGGTGACGGTGACGATCGGCAACAAGATCGCAAGCGACGCCATGACGCCGCGGCCGCCGGTTTCGGTGACCGGCGTAGTGCGCGCATTGACTGACGGCGAATACGTAATCAGTGGTCCAACCTATACCGGTCAGCGTGCGTTCATGGGACGCGCGGCGGTGCTCGATACGGGCACGGTCAAGCTCGTTATGACCGAGCGCACGCACGAACCATGGGACCTGGGCGTATTCGAGAGCGTCGGTCTCGATCCGCGACGCGCGCGTTTTCTACTGCTCAAATCCCGCATGTACTGCCGCCCGGTTTTTGTGCCGATCGCCGCGGCGCTGGTGGAGTGCGATAGCCGCGGTGTGACGAGTTCGGACTACGGGTTGTTCAGGTTCAAGCATGTGAAGCGCCCGGTTTTTCCTCTGGATACGCACGCCGCGTGGGCGCCGACGAACTGAGGCCGCGCCAATGACGAACCGCACGACGAACCGATGGACACATGCTCGTGCAGATACTTGCCGTGCGGACTTGTGCGACGCGCCCGGACTCTCTATAATTCGCGCCTCTAAAGGCTCGTAGCTCAGTTGGTTAGAGCACCACCTTGACATGGTGGGGGTCGTTGGTTCGAATCCAATCGAGCCTACCAACGCACAAGTGACGTAGACGAAAGCGGTTCCGCTTTCGTCTACTGTCATTTTCCAGTATCACATCGGCGCACATCGTCATCGTGCGGCGGTCCTGTCAGTCTCTCCCTTCCGCATTGCCTCTATCTCGCCACAGCCTGGCTCGTCCGCCGATGCGTTCACTGTTCCACATCGCATTCTTCTGATGCGCGGTACAGTTGAGTCTTCAGGTCTCGCAACGACATAGACTGCCGTGAGCTCGCGACACAGGGCCGGCGGCTCGAAAGGAAGCTGACGAAATGAAGAAGCTTATCAACGACGTCTCCGCGGTCGTCCCGGACATGCTCGATGGACTCGCGGCGCTCAATCCCAATCTCTCGTTATTGCAGGGCGGCACGATCGTCGTGCGCGCCGACGCCGAGGCTGTGGCCGCGCGCGGAGAAGTCGCGCTGATCTCAGGTGGTGGCTCCGGCCACGAACCGGCTCATGGCGGCTACGTAGGTCATGGCATGCTGAGCGCCGCGGTAGCGGGCGAGGTATTTACGTCGCCTTCCACGGATGCCGTGCTCGACGCAATCCGCGCCGTGGCCGGCAGGGCGGGTGTCCTGCTGATCGTGAAGAACTATACGGGCGACCGCTTCAACTTCGGCCTCGCCGCCGAGATTGCGCGTGCCGAAGGTATCCCCACGGAAATGGTCATCGTCGCCGACGACGTCGCACTGGCAGCGAGCGGCGATCATGCGGGCCGTCGCGGGCTCGCAGGGACGGTGCTGGTGCATAAGATTGCCGGCGCGGCTGCCGCAGCGGGCCGACCGTTGGCCGAGGTTGCACGGATCGCTCGTGAGGTTGCCGCATCGCTTGGCACGATGGGGGTCGCACTCACGCCATGCACGGTACCGGCCGCGGGCAAGCCGGGCTTCGAACTGGCCGATGACGAAATCGAATGGGGCCTCGGCATTCACGGCGAACCCGGTGTTGAACGCGGTGCGATAGAGCCGGCTGACGCGATTGTCGAAAGGCTGCTTGCGAAGATTGTCGGCGACCTGTCGTTGCAAGCGGGCGCGCGGGTGGCTTTGCTGGTGAACAATCTCGGCGGCACGCCTGCTAGCGAACTGAGCATCGTCGCCGGCTCCGCGCTTCGTTATCTGGCCGCAAACAGCATCCATGTGGAACGTGCGTGGGCCGGCACGTTTCTGAGCGCGCTCGAGATGGCGGGCGTCTCGCTGACACTGCTACGCGTGGACGACGAGCGGCTCGGCTGGCTAGATGCCGCAGCGCATACCAGCGCATGGCCCGCGTTGAGCGGTCGCGTTGCGCAGGTTTCCGTGCGCCCCGCACCCGCTACGCCAGATCGAACAACCGGCGCAACGCTCACACGCGAGGCGACGCTGCGCCGCGCGATCGAGTCCGTTTGTGCGTGCCTGCTTGAAGCCGAGCCGATCTTGACCGAGATGGATCAACGCGTCGGCGATGGCGACCTCGGTATCAGCCTGTCACGTGGCGCGCGCGGCATTCTCGCCGAACTCGATGCCTATCCTGCGGAAACGACGCCGGGTGCCGTCTTGCGTCGCATGTCCGCGACGGTTCGGCGTGTGGTGGGTGGCACCTCCGGCCCGCTCTACGCGGTGATGTTGTTGCGCGGTGCTGTTGCGCTCGAACAGACGGGGGGATCGTCGGCGAAGGCGTGGTCCGCGGCGTTCAGTGAGGGTGTTGCCGGATTGATGGCGTTGGGCGGTGCCCATCCGGGCGATCGCACCATGGTCGACGCGCTGAAACCTGCCGCCGATGCATTGCATGCCGCGCTTTCCAAGTCAGAAGACGCACTCGATGCGGCATTGAAAGCCGCGGCCGACGCAGCAGCCGAAGGCGCGGCGCAGACTGCGTCGATGCATCCGCGGCGCGGGCGCTCGAGTTATGTCGGCGATCGCGCGCTCGGTTACGCGGACCCCGGCGCACATGCCGTGGCGTTGTGGCTCGCCGCGATTCGCGAGGCGCTGGCTACCGGCTGATGGAGGGGGTTAGCTTGTGAGCCGTGAACAGCACGGGACGAGCATCGCCCGAGCCCCTACGGCTGACAGCGAGTCCGGGCTCGCGCGCAAAGCTTATTTAGCTTAAAGACAGCACTCGCCATCAAAGTACGCCTTGCGCCAGCGCGTGATCGTCACGCGCTCGAACAAGTCGACCTGAGAAAATGGATCGGCCGCAATAAACTTTTCGGCTTCCTCGCGTGTTTCCAGATCGACAACATACACGCCGCCGCCGGCACCGCTGCCGTCGTCGTTCAACTTCGCGCCGCAGGCAAGCAGCAACGCCTTGTTCTCTTCCAGAAACGCGAGGTGCGTCTCGCGCTCGCGGATGCGGACGTCGGCGTGACCGGGCTTGTCGAACGTTTCGATGATATAGGGCATGCGTACTCCTTCAGTTCGGCGCGATAGCGGACGGATGCTGCGCGAGCGGCGTTACGTCGATAACCAGGTACGGAAACAGCGGCAGCGAACTGAGCAGCGTATGCAGCTCGTCGTTCGACTCGACATCGAATACGCTGTAATTCGCGTACTGACCGGCGACTCGCCACAGATGGCGCCACTTGCCCTCGTGCTGCAACTTCTGCGCAAACGCCTTCTCCTCGGCCTTCAGGCGATCGACGAGCGCCTTGTCGGCATCGGCAGGAATCTGAACCTGCATATGAACCAGATACAACATTCGAACTTCTCCATCGAATAAACAGGCCGCTTTGTGGCGGCCGGACGTTTGCTCAACCCCAAGCGAGAATCGCCACGGTGTACACGATGCCGATCCAGAACATCATGATGACCGTATAGCCCATGATGTCTTTCAGTTTCAGCTTCGACAGCGCGAGCGCCGGCAGAATCCAGAACGGCTGCACCAGATCGTTCCATGCGTTGCCGAGCATCACGGCGGTCGCGGTATGCCCCACGGATGCGCCAATCGACTTGGCCGCCTCGATCATGAACGGCCCCTGAATCACCCAGTGACCACCGCCCGACGGGGCGAAGAAGTTGATGAAGAACGAACTGATCAAACCCCAGAACGGCAGCGTGGCAGGCGTCGCGATCTTGACGAAGAAATGCGAGAACGTGTTGACCAGCCCCGACGACGCCATGATCGCCATAATCCCAGCATAGAATGGGTACTGCAGAATGATGCCGCTAATCGTGCGAATACCTTCGTTCAGCTTCTCGACATAGCGAATCGGTGTGCCGAGCAGAATGATGCCGAGAAACAGGATGATGAAGTTGATCAGGTTCAAATCCATCGAACCGCCGCTGTGGAAGTACAGCGCCACGTAAGCCACGCCGATTGCGCCGATCAGATAACTCAACAGGCGGCTATTGTTCAGGCGATGGGCAATCGTGTTGCTTTCGTCGATATCCAATACCGGCGCCGCGGCTTTAGGTGCGTCGTTGAGCGCGCGGTCGATCTCCGTAACGGGTTGGCCCGGCTTCGGATGCAACCAGGCATTCAACAGCGGCAAAGTGATGATGACAACAAGACTCGTAATCAGCATTGCCGGCGAGAAAATTGTTTCCGATAGCGGAATCACGCCCATCTGCGCTTCCATCGGGTGACCCTTGGTGGAGATCAGCACCGGAATACTGGCCGACAGACCGAGACCGTACATCGTAAAACCGCTATAGGCCGACGCGATGATCAACGGGTAATGCACACCCTTGATGCTCAAAGCCAGCTTGCGCGCCACGATCCCGCCGATCACTAGGCCGAAGCCCCAGTTCAGATAGCTGCCAATCCCGCCGACCAACGTCGCGACGATCACCGCCATGCGCGGATCGTGCACTCGCGCGACGAGCCGATCGAGAAAGCGCTCGGTGAGGGGGGCGGTCGCGAGTACATAACCCGCCGCGAGAATCACCGCCATTTGAGTCGTGAACGCGAGCAGCGCCCAGAAGCCTTTCCCCCAACTCAGGGTGAGCGCGCTCACCGCCTGGCCTTGAACCAGCACGGCGAGAATCATCGTGAGCAGGGTGAGGCCGATGGCGAAGACGAAGGGATCGGGCAGATACTTGCGCATCAGCTCCGTAAAGAAAGCGGTGATTTTCTGCATGTGACTGTCTCTGACGGTGGTCGAATAATATTTATCGGGTCATGCTAGGCGAGTACGGCGTGTGCTGCTTACGAATCGTTTTGCGCGGAATCCTTGCGATAGCGGATCAGTCGCATCAATGCACGGTCGCGCCACGCCACGCGTTCTTCCCATTGGTCCAACGGCAATGTGCTGCGGCGCGCCGCTTCAACATCGGCGACGAGTTCGGGTGTCCACGGATCGTTCTGACCGCGTTCCGCGCCCATGCGCGCATACGACGGTCCCATCTTGTGCGCATGCGAAGCGATGCCGCCACGCGTATTCAGATCGACGGTCTCGAACGGTCCGATTACCGACCAGCGCAATCCGAGCCCTTCGCGTACGACGGTATCGACATCGTCCACAGAAGCCACACCGTCGCGCACGAGGCAATACGCTTCGCGCAATAGCGCGCCCTGCAGCCGGTTGAAGATGAACCCTTCTACTTCTTTTGCGACGCGCACCGGTTTCAGACCAGCCTCGGTGAAGAGTGTGATTGCACGTGCCACGGCGTCGTCCGCGGTAAAGGGGGCGGGCACGATTTCGACGACCGGGATCAGATACGGCGGATTGCCCGGATGCGCGACAAGGCACCGGCCGCGTCCCGGCAGCGTTTCGTCGACAAAGCGCGAAGCTGCGAGAAACGACGACGCGCTTGCCAGAATTGCGTGCGGTGGCGCCGCGCGATCGAGTGCGATGAACAGTTCGCGTTTGATCTCTTCACGCTCCGGCGCACATTCCTGCACGAGATCGGCGTCGGCCGCCGCCGTCTCCAGCGTCGCGACGATTTCGACGCGTGCGGCCACGTCGTCAGGGGATTCGTCGAGCAGGCCGAAGCGGGTCAATTCTTCGAGACGCTGCATGATTTCCGCTGGCGCAAGCGCGCGCCGTTCGGCAGCCGGGTCGAACAGGCGCACGCGCCAACCGGCTCGCGCGAACACCACGGCGAAGGCAATGCCGATACTTCCGCCGCCGACAATCCCCGCACGCCGTATCGCCTGTGCGTTCATGTTCACACTCCCGCGACGCCGACGGTCATGCCGCCGCACACATACAACACCTGGCCGGTCACGAAACCGCTGCGCGCGTCGAGCAGATACGACGCGGCGTGTGCGACGTCATCCGGCGTGCCCACACGCCTGACCGGCACACTCTCAATGATTGCGCGCGTGCGCGGCGCATCCGGCGGATTTGCGCGATCGAACAACTCGGTGCGGATCGGGCCCGGACCGATCGCATTGGCGGTCACACCGAACGCGCCGAGTTCGAGCGCCCACACGCGTGTCATGCCGATCAGCGCGGCCTTGGTTGCCGAATAGGCAGTGCGCAATTCCTTGCCGAGCGCCGCGCGCGACGACATGTTCACGATCCGGCCGAAGCCGGCCGCCTTCATACCGGGCAGCAACGCCTGCATGCATTGAAGCGAACAGCGCACGTTGAGCGCCCACGCGCGTTCGAGTTCTTCGAGCGATTGCGCTTCCGCGCTCGCCGGCACAACCACGCCGACGTTGTTGACGAGACGTGTGATCGGACCGTCTTCGAGTGCACGTTCGAGCGCCGCCGCGGTTGCCTGCGGGTCCGACAGATCGGCGAGCAGGCCATTGCCGACGCGATCGATCACGACCACGTCGTAACCGTCCGCCTTGCAACGCTCAGCGCATGCGGCGCCGATGCCGGCAGCACCGCCGGTAATCAAAACTCGTTCTTTAGTCATGCTTCGGATTCGGTGTAGTAAAAGAGGAAGACTAGACAGTGGCGATTGGTGTGACCGGCGAACCCATCGCGCCGGGCAACCGGAGCGGCGGCGCCGTGAGCATGAAATGCGAGCGGCCGTTCGCACGCAACCACGCGGCGAGGTCGTGCAGGTACCAGAGTTCGCCTAGCGGTAAGCCGAGCTTGAACAGGCAATGGTGATGCAGCGGCAACAACGGATGCTCGCCCGGCGTGGTTGGCGCGCGCGCCGGAAAGCGTTCCACCGCGTAGTTGTCGGCAGCGAGCGCGGCGATGCCGGAATCGGTGATCCATTGCAGCAGACGTTCGTCGCGGCCATCGAGTGCGCAGCAATGAGCGTTGAGCACTGACTCGTCGGGCTGGCGGTTCATTTCCAGCACCATCTCGGCGAAACCGGTACGCAGCACCAGCATGTCGCCAGGCTCGATCTCGACACGGTCGGCTTCGATCGCGAACATCAGATCGTCGTAGCCGACTGTTCGATACTCGCGCGCATAGTGCGCCACCAGGTCGATCAGTACGCCGCGGCCCTGCATGCCCTTCACGGCAAGATTCTCGATGCCGAGCACGTCAGCGTGGCTGTGTTCGCCGCCGCAGGCATGCGGCGCGAAGCCTTCATCCGCCCGATACTCGATCGGACCGACGATATCCGCATCGGCACGGTAGCCGTTGTAGTAGACGCTCTCGGGTACACCGTCGCCGTTTGCGTCGAAGCGTGCGCCCACGTGCGCGAGCGAATCCCATTGCGTCGAGTACTGCAGGCTCAGCAGCACTTGATCGTCGCTGAGTACGTCGGTGGCGCCCGCTTCGTTGCGAGCAAGCGGGAAGTTGACGTAGGGCAGATCGTCCCTGAAGGTCGGGCGCAGCACGGGCGGATGACGGCGCACGTTCAGCTTGCTGTCGCCGGGAAAGTCGAGTGGCAGCGAAAGGCAAAAGCTCAACCCCGCGCGGATTTCACGTGCGCCTTTGAGCACCTGTTCCGTGCCGATCAGATTCGGCCGGCCGAGTTGGTCGTCGGGGCCGAAGTCGCCCCAGTTGGATCCTTCGGGTTTATTCTTCCAGCGCATTTCAGCTTCCTCTACCGATCTGGCCTAAGCGCTGCACTGCCCGCACACGCGGCGCCGAGCCGTGCAGCACATCCTCACGCCAGCAGCGCGGGCGGGATCTGGCCGTAAATTTCAAGCAGCGCTTCGATCGCGCGCGGTTCGTTCTTCAGGAGCCGGGCTTTCGGGCCGCCGATCACGAGCGCGAACGCCTCGCCGTGAATCAGGAAGCCACGCGCCAACCCGGCCACGTCTTCGACGTTTTCACCCGTCGAGCGATGCCAGCCGTTTTTCACGCCTTGCTCGACTTCAATCTCCAGTGTTTTGCGATCGATCACCGTGCCATCGGTCGACGCGCTCCACGGCTCGCAACTGTCGAGCAGCTTGCGGCGCGCATCCGTCGAGAGGGCACCGAGCAAGGCCTTGCCCGCCGCGCTGGCATGCACGTACATGAAGCCGCCGGGCTCGTCGCTATAGCGAATCTTCTGGCGCGACTCCATTACATCGAGGTAGACGACGCGATTGCCGGCCAGGGTGGCGAGCGCCGCGGTCTCACCGGTGGCGTCGCGCAGGGACGTGAGTAGCGGCTGGAACAACAGCGTCAGCGGGTCTTCGCTGCAAATGTCGCGCGCCACGTGCAATAGCCGTTGCGTGGGGTAATAGCCGGCCTTCACGCCCGGCGCGTAGAGGTAGCCCTTGGCGACCATGGTTTGCAAAAGCGCGTGGCAACTCGACAGCGGGATCTCGGTTCGACGCGCGATTTCGCTGTAGATCATGGGTTGCCGCACTTCGGCAAAGAGGTTTATCACGTCGAAGACGCGTACTGCAGTTTTCACATCCATGAGAATATTATCGGCATTTCGATAACTGGATGGCAATAGGGGAGGGGTATACACCTAGCTGGCCGGAGTCTTACTTCTTAGGTGGCTGCGGGTAATCCCTTAATTGACGCCCGTTGCGAGCGGTCCCTATAGTCGCGCTTCTTGTTCGCTAACGGAAAGTAAGTTCAATAAGCGAACAAATGCGATGGGTGGAGATTGAATCCGCCCCGTGCATTCGCGACACAAATGGAGACGTACCACGATGGCGCTCACGCTAGAAACGCAACACCGGAATGCCCGCAAAGCGGGTATCGCATCATTCGTTGGGACAACGATCGAATGGTATGACTTCTATGCGTACAGTACGGCGGCGGCGCTGGTGCTCGGCAAGATCTTCTTCCCGACCACCTCCGCGCTGGCCGGTACGCTCGCGGCGTTCGCGACTTTCTGGGTCGGCTTTCTGGCGCGGCCGATCGGCGGGATCATCTTTGGGCACCTGGGCGACAAGGTCGGCCGCAAAAAAACGCTGATCATCACGCTAATGCTGATGGGGTGCTGCACGACCGGCATGGGTTTGTTGCCCACCTACAATCAGGTCGGGCTGCTGGCTCCCGCGCTGCTGATTCTGTTTCGTCTGATGCAGGGTGTAGCGATGGGTGGCGAATGGGGCGGCGCTGTGGTGCTGTCGTCGGAACATGCGCCGAAGGGCAAGGAAATTCTCTATTCCGCTTTCGCGCAACAAGGCTCGCCCGCCGGCAATCTACTGGCAACGGTGGCCTTCCTGCTGACCTCGATGCTGCCGGACCATCAGTTCATGACGTGGGGTTGGCGCATTCCGTTCCTGTTCTCGGCGTTGCTGGTGGTGGTCGGCATGTTTATCCGTATGAGCGTCGAAGAGTCGCCGGCCATGCAGGAGTTGAAGGACAAGAACAAGGTCGCGAAACTGCCGATCGGCGAAGTCTTGCGCAACCATAAAGGTCTGGTGGCAATGGGCGTGGGCGCTTGTGTGATCGGCCTGTCGGCGACTTACTTCAAGACGACGTTTGCATTGTCGTGGGCGGTTACGAGCATCGGTTTCGATCGCACGCAGTTTCTCACGGTGATTACCGGTGCGATCATCGTGCAACTCATTGTGCAGCCGTTCGGCGCGGTGCTCGCCACAAAAATGGACCTGAAAAAAGCGGTCATTTACATGCTGGTGCCGGAAATCGTCGCGTTGCCGCTGATGTTCTCACTGATCGCCACCGGCTCGACCAGGCTCGCGATGCTGGGCATGGCGCTCGCCTCGATTCCGCACTCGCTGTATTACGCGGCGATGGCCGGCATTCTGGCGAAGTCGTTTCCGGTTCAGGTGCGCTACACCGGTATTTCGCTTTCCTATCAGATTTGCGGCATGGTGTTCGCCGGCACCACGCCGATTCTCGGACAGTATCTGCTGGGCGCAACCGGTTCGATTCTTTCCGTCGTCGCACTGGGGATCCTGCACGTGCTGATTACGCTGTTCTGCGCGCTGGGATTGATCACGCGCATGCATCAGGAGGGCGCGCGCGACGCTGCCCGTTCGGCCGCGATGGCGCAGAGCTGATCGCTATTGAGCAGAACTGGCGTTGCCACTAGCGCCTGAAGAAACCGTCCGCCGTTGCCGATGAGGCTCGGCGGACTTTTGTGTCTTTGGCGTGGCGGCTTCGCTCAGGAAACGCGTTGAAGTAGCGTCGTTGTCGACGCGGTGTCTTTCCCGGACTCCTGTTCGAAACCGTAGAACGACGCGGGGGTTGTACATAGAATCGCGTCGATCGCCGTTGCATCCATGCCGGGTTCCAACAGCGTCGATAACGACTCACCGTAGTTCATCACCTGTTCGTGCTGAGTGTGAGGCCAGTCGCTGCCCCACATCAGCCGCCGGGCGCCGAAGTGTTCGAGAAGCTGGCACATAGCGTCGCGTACAAAATCGGAACCCGGCGCCGCGCATCGGTAGGCGCCCGAAACCTTGACCCACACGCGCCCTGTTTCGCCATATCCGAGCAAGCTTCTGAAGCCGGGGTCGTGCACGCCTTTCTGAGGGTCGGGGCGTCCAAAATGATCGACGACCACAGATACTCCGGCCTTCAGCAACTGGTCGAGCAGTGGCGCCAGATCTTGCGCATTGCGGTGTAATTCGACGTGCCAACCTAGTTCCGACAATCGTTCAAGCAACGGCGTCCACGAATTCGCTGCCAGATCGGGCAACGCCTGACCAATCAGATTGAGGCGTATGCCGGTTACGCCTTGCGCGTGCAGCGCGGCCAACTCTTTTTCGGACACGTCGGGCGTGACCACCGCTACGCCCCTCAAGCAACGCCTGTCTCGCGAGAGTGCTTGCAGCAGGTAGCGATTGTCCGTCCCGAGAAAGCTCGGCTGCACCAGAACCGCACACTCGATGCCGTGCGCGTTCAGTAGCTGCAAATAGGTGTCGAGCGTCGCATCGTAGTCCGGCGCGTAGCGCCGGCCATCCGTGAGCGGTAAGCCTCTTTCGAAGACGTGCGCGTGAGTGTCGACGCGGCAAGCGCGGGACTGCGCGAGCAATGCAGGGTCACTCATGATCAGTTCCGCGGCGTGTCCAGATTCAGGCGCGCAGACTCGACGGCATTGGGTGCCGATTCAGCGACCACGCCACGCAGACGCTTACCGCGGGTCTCGGGAAGCAGCAACACCGCAACCATCGCGAGGCCATAAGCAATGGCAGCATCGATGCCGATTGCCATGCCCAGAGACATCGAATGACTCATGTAGCCGACGAGGACAGGGAAGCCCGCCGAGGCGATCCGTCCGAAGTTGTAGCAGAATCCGACCCCCGTGCCGCGCATGTCGGCCGGATACAGTTCGTTGAAAAGCGGACCGAGGCTGGCAGGAATGCCGGCGGCGAACAAGCCGAGCGGGAAGCCGAGCACGAGCATTTGTGTGTTGGTCAACGGCAGCATGACATAAGCGAGAACCGTGACGATGCAGCAGAACGCGAAGAGGGCGATATTGCGCCGCCGCCCAATGCGATCGAGCAGATAGGCGCTCGCCATGCAGCCGCACCAGAACGCTACGATGACAACCGCCAGATAACCGCCGGTGTTCAGAACCGACAGGTGCCGCTCTTTCGCAAGGAAGGTGGGCAGCCAGCTCATGATCGCGTAGTACCCGCCATGCGCGCCGGTGCCGAGCACGGCGCCGATCACGGTGGTTTTGAGCACACGCGGCTGGAAAACCTGGGTGATCTGCCCGAGCACGGAGGGGCTGGGTGCGGTGCTTACCGGCGCGACGCGCGCCGGCTCCTTCAGATTGCGCCGTACGAATAGAACCAGGCCGGCCGGCACCAGGCCGACGGCGAACATCACGCGCCATGCGGTGTCCGACGGCAACCAGGAGAACGCCACGGCATACACCAGCACGGCCGCGCCCCAGCCAACCGCCCAGGCGCTTTGCACGGCGCCCATAGCCTTGCCGCGATGTTCGGTACGAATGGTTTCCGCCATCAATACCGCGCCTGCTGCCCACTCGCCGCCGAACCCGAATCCTTGCAGCGCCTTGAGAACCAGCAGTTGCGGGAAGTTTTGCGCGAACGCGCAGAGGAACGTGAAGCCGGCAAACCACAGGATCGTCAATTGCAAAGTCCGGACGCGGCCGATGCGGTCCGACAAGGCCCCCGCGATCCAACCGCCCAGCGCCGAAGATATCAGCGTCACGCTGCTGATCGCGCCGGCCTGCGTATGGTCGATGCCGTACGCGGCAATGATCGCAGGAATGGCCAGGGTGAACATCTGCACGTCGAGCGCGTCGAGCCCCCAACCCGCAAAGCATCCCCAAAATGTGTTGCGTTCCAGGGGCGTGCCCTGCTTGTACCACGTGAACATAGCCGTCTCCGTTATGCCATTCATGTAGTCATATATATGACTACATGAATGATCGCCGTAACGTCGTGGAAAGTCATTGAGTATTAACCCTTGCTCACGTCGTTGTCGCGCGATGTTGTACAGTAGTTACTCCTCTGAACAACTATATGAGCACCATGCAAGCGGCCTCTTTTGTGACCAAGCCGGACGATCGGCTGCCCCGTTATCAGCAATTGCGTGACGATCTGGTTGGCCGCATTGCTGCAGGCGAATGGGCGCTCGAGGAAGCCATTGCCACAGAGGCGGAGTTGGGGCAGTTCTACAACGTCTCCACCGGAACGGTTCGCAAGGCGATTGACCTGCTCGTTGCCGACGGCGTGCTCACGCGCAGCCAGGGCAAGGGCACCTTCATCCGGCGGCCGCGTTTCGATTCGTCGCTGTTTCGCTTCTTCCGCTTCAAGTCGCGTGACGGCAAACCGGTGCGGCCGACAGCGCGCGTGCTCAAGCGCGAAATCGTCAAGCCCCGCGAAGAAATTCGCGCTGCTTTGGGAATGAAAACCGCCGAGAAAGCGATCCATTTGTCGCGTGTGCGCCTGATTGAAGGTCAGGCGGTTCTGTCGGAAGAAATCTGGTTGCCGCGTGCGCGTTTCGAACCCTTGGCCACGCTACCGCTCGACGATTTCGAAGACTTGCTGTATCCGTTGTACGAACGTCTGTGCCGGCAGATCGTGGCGTCCGCCACGGAAATTCTAAATGTAGAACAGGCCACGTCCGAAGATGCTTCGCTTCTCGATATAGCGGCCGGCAGCCCCGTTATTCAGGTTCAGCGTGTCGCGTCGGACTTCGCCGGCACGCCGTTCGAATGGCGCAGCACTCGCGGCGCCGCCACGACGTTTCAGTACGAGGTGGAAATCCGCTAAGCCAGCGCTCCGCTGGAATCCCGCTGACCCAGCGCTCCGCTGGCATCCCGCAGACCGTACGCGCCTATTGGGGTATCACCTCATGGCGCTGGACGCCAGTTCATATAAACATATATATGACTACATCAATCTGGCCGTTCCCTCAATTTCTGTCGACGTAGCGGCTGACCTGCCGCCTGACGAGCGTCGACGGCGGCCGGCGAGAAAACCGGAGCGGACATGTCTACGCAGGCAGGATTTGAGCAGCAGGTAATGAGGAAGATGGCGTGGCGGCTGATGCCGCTGCTGATCGTCATGTTTCTGATTTCGTTTATCGACCGCCAGAACGTCGGTTTCGCCAAGCTGGAGATGGTGCATGCCCTTGGCATGACGGAAGCTTCATACGGGCTGGGGGCTTCGCTCTTCTTCATCGGCTACCTTATTTTCGAAGTGCCCAGCACGCTGGCGCTGCATCGTTTCGGCGCCCGGACCTGGCTCGCCCGCATCATGATGACCTGGGGCGTGGTCACGGTGCTGATGGCATTCGCGCGTTCGCTGCCCGTCTTCTATTCGTTTCGCTTCGCACTGGGTGTGGCCGAAGCCGGTTTTTATCCCGGCGTCATTTACTACCTGACGCAGTGGTTCCCACAAAGCTATCGCACCAAAGTGCTGGGCTTCTTCACGCTGGGCAGTTCGCTCGCCAACATGCTGGGCTCGCTGGTGGGCGGTCTTCTGCTGACGTTGGGTGGTACATGGGGCTTCGCGGGTTGGCAGTGGGTGTTTATCGCCACCGGTATTCCCGCCATTCTGATTGCGTTTGTCGCGCTCAGGTTCTTGCCGAATTCAGTGCAGGATGCGCCGTTTCTCTCGCAGCAGGAGAAGGATGTCGTCGTCGCCGCGCTGAAGCGGGAAGCGTCGGAGGACGCCAAATCGAGCCGGCCTTGGGGCGCGCTACTCGATCCGAAGGTTCTCATGTTCGCGCTGACATACATGTTGATGTCGACGTCGTTGTACGGCGTGACTTACTGGATGCCGACGCTGCTGAAAAGCGATGGCGTATCGTCGTCGCTCAACGGTGTGTTGAACATGATTCCGTGGGCGCTCGCGACGCTGCTTCTGCTGTGGCTGCCCGGTAAGCTCAAACGTGAGCGCGTCGTGCTGAAGGCGATGAGCGGGGTGGCCGGCATCGGCGTCGTGTGCTTCGCGTCGAGCCTGGTCTTGCCGAGCGCGTCGTTGCGCTTTGCCGCGCTATGTCTGGGCGGAGCGTGCATTCCGTTGCTCTATCCGTGTTTCTGGTCGTTGCCCCCGCGCTTCTTCTCGGGAGCACGAGCCGCGGCGAGCGTGGCGGCGATCAACGCGATCGGCAATCTGGGCGGCTTTGCCGGACAGAATCTGATGCCTTACGTCGGCAAGGTGGCGCACAGTCAGGTCGCGCCGATGCTGGTGCCTACGGCGTGCCTGTTCGCGTTGGGGATTGGCACCGCGCTCGCCGCGCTGATCGGTGCGCGGCGCAGGATGGTGCTCGAGTCGGCGACGATTCGTTCAACGTAGGTCGCGCGTCGGCGCGGCGCCGAAGAATCCGGCTGGCCGCGCGGACGTATCGCGACTCACGGCCGGAACAGATCGAAGCCGGCCAGCGCGACCACCCCGCTGATCACGATCAGCGCTACCGAATGCTGTCCGAAGTAGAGAAGGGCCGCGGCCGACCAGCTCGTCGCGGCGAATGCTGCAATGCGTTTCATGCCTTAAAACCCCAATGCGACAGCCAGCAAGCCGCTGACCACTCCGCAAACCACAACCGCGAGTGCGACCACCGTCAGCACGCGCTTCGGAAATGAGCGGCCGAGCATCGCCATGGACGGCACGCTGATCAGCGGCAACGTCATCAGCAACGCCCCGGCCGGCCCGGCGGCCATGCCGAACGACAGCATGGCCTGGATGATCGGCACTTCGCCCGCCGTCGGGATCACGAACAAGGTGCCGGCAATGGACAAAGCGACGATCCACAGCAGGCTGTTGTCGATGCCGGGGCCAATGTGCGGAAACAGCCATGCCCGCGCCGCGCCGAGAATCAGCACCAGCGCGATGTATTCAGGAATCAGCCGCAGCGTCATCGTGCCGAGGATTTTTACCCAGCGTGTGAACGCGGTGCCCGGGTTGTCGGTGGTGACGAGTTGCGCCATCGCTTCGCGCGAGGCTTCGGCTTCTTTCGGCGTCACCATCCGGTTCACCAGATAGCCGAGGCCGAACACCGTCACGAGGCCGAGGACGAGCCGCAAGCCCATCCATTGCCAGCCGAGCACGAAACCCATGAAGATCAGCGTGGCCGGGTTGAGAGCGGTGTTACCGAGCCAGAACGCGATCGCCGCGCCCGGCGCCGCCTGGCGGGCGCGCAAACCGGCCACGACCGGCGCCGCGCAGCACGTGCACATCATGCCCGGCAACGACATCAGGCCACCCTTCACCACGCTGCTGAAGTCGGTCCGGCCGAGCGCACGCGCGACCCACTGCGGCGGAATCAACGCCTGCACCGCCGAACCCAGCAGAAGGCCGAGCACCATGGCTTGCCAGATCGCTTTGCCGTAGGCCAGCGCGTAATCGATGGCCGACTGCCACGATGCCGCCGGCGCGCTTGAGGACGTGCCCATCAAGATCGACTTGCCGATGGAATGCTGGCTCGCGGCAACGAAGGCGCGGTTGTAGTACGGGAACCACTTCACGTAGAAGAGGCCGACGACTGCGATCAGCAGAAATACGATCCAGCCAAGGGCGACGCGGGGCTGTCGAAGGGTTGATTGCATGATGGTCTTAGCGTTGGTTTTTTTGATCAGCTCACAGCGAGCGCGCTGTGATCGAGTTGCGCAAGCAGTGCTTTGGCCTGCTCAACGACATCGGCATCATTGGGCCGGAAATGAATTGGCAGCGCATCCGGCAGGCGGACGAAATGTTGATGGCTGCTGCGCGTGTAGGCCGGATCGTAGTGCCGTTCGATCAGCTCACGAGCAAGCTCCGCGCGGCCATTTTCATCGACGAGTTTTTGCCAGCCCATGACACGTTCGCGGCTATGCAAGCCGATCATCTTCTGCAGTTGCGCTTTCAATGATTCGGGGTCGTCGAACAGATGCGCATAGTCGTGCAGCAGGAACGTCGCGCGGTCTTCGTGGCTCGACAGCACGTCGACGCAGGCGGCCTGGTGAAACGTATCGAGAAGCGCGAGCGGCAGCGTGATTGCACCGATCCGCCGGCTCTCCGCTTCGACGAAAACCGGCCGTTTCGGATCGAAGCCGCGCAGGGCGCACACCAGCAATGTGTCGAAGCGCTTCTGCGACGGCTGGGCGACACCCGCCCACGCGCCCAGCAGCGAGCCGCGATGCGCCGCCAATGCTTCGAGGTCCAGCGTCTGCGCGCCCGCCTGATGCAGCGCTTCGAGCAGACGCGTCTTGCCGCTGCCCGTCGGGCCGACCAGTGCGATATACCTGAACTGTTTCGGCAATGCGTTGAGCGTGTCCAGCGTCGCGCGCCGGTAGGCCTTATAACCGCCGTCCAGTTGGCGAGCCGGCCAGCCGATCATATTGAAGAGCGTCGTGACCGAACCCGAGCGTTTTCCGCCGCGCCAGCAGTAGATCAGCGGCCGCCAGTTGCGCGGCCGGTCGGCAAACGTCGTTTCCAGATGGTGCGCGATGTTGCGCGCCACCAGCGCCGCGCCGATCCGTGTGCCTTCGAACGGCGAAACCTGCTTGTAGGTCGTGCCGACCAGCACACGCTCTTCGTTGCTCAGCACAGGCGCATTCAGCGCGCCGGGAATGTGATCTTCGGCGAATTCGAGAGGCGTGCGCACGTCAATGATTTCATCGAAATCACCGGCTTGATCGAGGCTGACGAGTAGGTTTTTCAAGGGGTTACGGGCGAAACAGACCGGCTGGAGAAGCGAAATTATCGCATGCGCCGTGAATGCGGGCTGGCGGGCCGCCCAGCCGGGCCTTCGGGCGCTCAGGTTCAGCTCGTCCGCCAGCCGGCCGGCTCCTTAGAGCACTTCGACTCGCCCTTCTCCGCTGACCATGTCGCCGATCACCCGCGCGTCGGCGAAACCGTCGGCGCGGAACAGGGCGAGCACCTCGTCGACCGCGTCCGGTGCGCACGAAACCAGCAGGCCGCCGGAGGTTTGCGGATCGGTGAGCAGGGTGCGGCCCGCCGACGGCAGTGAGGCCGGCAGCACGATGTCTTTACCGTAGGCGTCCCAGTTGCGTCCCGAAGCGCCGGTAAAAATCCCGGCTTCAGCGAAGTCGACCACGTCCGGCAACCAAGGCAAGTCCGCATATCGCACACGGGCAGTCAGATGCGAACCGCGGGCCAATTCCAGCGTATGGCCCAGCAAGCCAAAACCGGTGATGTCCGTGAGTGCATGCACGCCATCGAGCGCGGATAGTGCCGCGCCCGGCCGGTTGAGTTTGGTCGTGGCCGCGATCATCGCGGCATAACCGTTTGAATCGAGCCGGTCTTTTTTCAACGCCGCCGACAGCACGCCCACGCCCAGCGGCTTGCCGAGGATCAGCACGTCGCCCGCTCGGGCACCGGCATTGCGTTTGACACGCCGCGGATCGACCACGCCGATCGCCACCAGGCCATAAATCGGTTCCACCGAGTCGATCGAATGGCCGCCGGCGAGGGGAATACCGGCTTCCGCGCAGACGGACTCGCCGCCCTTCAGCACGGCGGCGATCACGTCGTGCGGCAGCACATTGATCGGCATGCCGACGATCGCCAGCGCCATGATCGGCTTGCCGCCCATCGCGTAGACGTCCGACAGCGCATTGGTGGCGGCGATCCGGCCGAAGTCGAACGGGTCGTCGACGATCGGCATGAAGAAGTCGGTGGTGGCGACGATCGCCTGCTCGTCGTTCAGCTTATAAACGGCGGCGTCGTCGGCGGTATCGTTGCCGACCAGCAGATCGGGAAAGAACGGCAGCGGCGCGCTGCGCTTGAGCAGGTCGGCGAGCAGGCCAGGGGCGATTTTGCAGCCGCAGCCGCCCCCGTGCGACAGGCTGGTGAGGCGGGGCGAGCTGCTGGTGGGCGTGGGCGTATCGGTCATGGGCGCGAATCTTTGGCTTCGAATGACCGCAATTATGAGGGTTGTCGCCGCGCCGTGTTTGACGCGCGATCTTGACGCGCGCTATCGAACGGCAACAGTGCGCGCCTCGCCCGACGCTTCGTCTGCTTATTTATTGCTTCCCGCACCGGTGCCGTAAAGGCCGTTTTCAAAGCCGCCGGCGCCCGAGGGCTTGTGTCCGTTGCCGTTAGCGTTTCCCGCCGTCTTACCGCGCACCTTTGGCGAGCCGCTGTTTTCTTTCGCTTGCGGCTTGTTTGATTCGTGAACCGCCGAGGCGGCGGGGTCGGGCGTCGAGCCCATCGGCGATGTTCGATTTTCCTGCTGCTCCGAGCCACTGCCCTGGGTGATCTGCGCATAACCAGCCGGACTGAACGCGAGCAGCGCCACGCCGCTCAGGAGGGAAGCGGAAAGGGCCAGCCGGCTCGCGATCAGGCCGGTACGCAAAATATTCAGGCCTTCATTCGCGAAGTAAAAGGTGCGGTTTGATGAAGGCGCAACGAGTCGATCAGACATAGGAGCACAGAATTCCAGAAGTTGAAGGAGAACAGTCAGTGATCGATCCAGCATGAACAATGCCCGACTGCAAGGCGTTCTCGCGCGGGACCACGTCGGCACGGGAAAGAGCGCGTACACAGAGGGATTTCCCCGTGGCTGGCAGCCTGCGAACGTGGCTGCGTGAACACATATGGACCTCTATAATCCTTATCAGTACCCTAATAAACGCCGAGGCCTTTTCATGCCCCACATGACCCGGCGACAGTTCCTGAAGGTATCCGCAAGCACGCTAGCTGGATCGAGTCTGGCCCTGATGGGCTTCTCGCCGGCACCCGCGTTGGCGGAGGTCCGTCAGTACAAATTGTCGCGAACCACTGAGACCCGCAACACCTGTCCGTACTGTTCGGTTGGCTGCGGCATCCTGATGTACGGACTGGGCGACAACGCCAAGAATGCAAAGTCCAGCATCATCCACATCGAAGGCGATCCCGATCATCCGGTCAATCGCGGCACGCTGTGCCCGAAGGGCGCGAGCCTGATCGACTTCATTCATAGCCCGAGCCGGCTGAAGTATCCCGAGTACCGCGCGGCCGGGTCGAATGAATGGAAACGGATTTCGTGGGAAGACGCGCTTGACCGCATCGCGAAACTCATGAAGGAAGATCGCGACGCGAACTTCGTCGAGACGACGGAAGACGGCAAGAAGGTCAACCGCTGGCTGACCACCGGCATGCTCGCAGCATCCGCCGGCAGCAATGAAGTGGGTTATTTGACGCACAAGACTGTCCGCAGTCTTGGCATGCTCGCATTCGACAATCAAGCACGTGTCTGACACGGCCCGACGGTGGCAGGTCTTGCCCCGACGTTTGGCCGTGGAGCGATGACGAACCATTGGGTCGACATCAAGAACGCGGACGTGATTCTCGTGATGGGCGGCAATGCAGCCGAGGCGCACCCGTGCGGTTTCAAGTGGGTGACCGAAGCGAAGGCGCATCGCAAGGCAAGGTTGATCGTGGTCGATCCGCGCTTCACGCGCACGGCATCGGTTGCGGACTATTACGCGCAGATTCGCACCGGCTCGGACATCGTGTTCCTGGGCGGGGTGATCAACTATCTGCTCACGCATGACAAGATCCAGCACGAGTACGTAAAGAATTACACGGACATGTCGTTCATCGTGCGCGAGGATTTCTCGTTCACGGACGGCCTGTATTCCGGCTACAACGCGGACAAGCACTCGTACGACAAAACCACGTGGGATTACGAGCGCGGCGCCGACGGCTTTGCCAAGGTCGACCCGACACTGCAGGATCCGCGTTGCGTCTATCAGCTGATGAAGCAGCACTACTCGCGCTATACGCCCGAGCAGGTCGAAAAGAGCTGCGGCACGCCGAAGGAGAAATTCCTCAAGGTGTGCGAGATGCTGGCGTCGACGGCCGTGCCCGGACGTGCCGGCACGATCCTGTACGCGCTTGGCTGGACGCATCACTCGATCGGCGCGCAGATCATCCGCACCGGCGCGATGGTGCAATTGCTGCTGGGCAACATCGGCATCGCGGGCGGCGGCATGAACGCACTGCGCGGGCACTCGAACATTCAAGGCCTGACCGACCTCGGCCTGATGTCGAACTTGTTGCCGGGTTACATGACGTTGCCGATGGAAGCGGAACAGGATTTCGACGCGTTCATCGCGAAGCGGGCGAGCCAGCCGCTGCGGCCGAACCAGTTGAGCTACTGGCGCAATTACCGCGCGTTCCATGTCAGTTTCATGAAGTCATGGTGGGGCGATAACGCCACCGCCGAGAACAACTTCGGCTACGACTATCTGCCCAAGCTCGACAAGTCCTACGACATGCTGCAAGTCTTCGAACTGATGAATCAGGGGAAGATGAACGGTTACATCGCGCAGGGCTTCAACCCGCTTGCGGCGGCGCCGAACAAGGCCAAGATCGGTTCGAGTCTGGCCAGGCTGAAGTGGCTCGTCGTCATGGATCCGCTCGCCACGGAAACGTCGGAGTTCTGGAAGAACTACGGGGAGTTCAACGACGTCGATCCGTCGAAGATTCAAACGGAAGTTTTCCGCTTGCCCACCTCGTGCTTCGCGGAAGAACGCGGTTCGCTGGTGAGTTCGAGCCGTGTGCTGCAGTGGCACTGGCAGGGCGCCACGCCGCCGGGCGAAGCGAGAAGCGATCTGGAGATCATGTCGGGATTGTGGCTGCGCATGCGCCGCGCCTACAAGGAGCAGGGCGGCAAGTACCCCGATCCGATTCTCAACATGACCTGGCCTTACGCCGACCCGGAAAGCCCCACGCCGGAAGAACTGGCGATGGAGTTCAACGGTCGTGCGCTCGCCGACGTCACGGATCCCACCGACAAGACCAAAGTGCTCGCAAAGAAGGGCGAACAGCTGGCAAGTTTCGCCCAGTTGCGCGACGACGGCAGCACGGCGAGCGGCTGCTGGATTTTCTGCGGCGCGTGGACCCAGGCGGGCAACCAGATGGGCCGGCGCGACAACTCGGACCCGACAGGCATCGGCAATACGCTGAACTGGGCGTGGGCATGGCCCGCGAACCGGCGGATCCTGTACAACCGCGCGTCGTGCGACGTCAGCGGCAAGCCGTTCGACCCGACCCGCAAGCTGATCGCGTGGAACGGCAAGACGTGGAGCGGACCGGACATTCCCGACTTCAAGGTGGACGAACCGCCGGAAAACGGCATGAATCCGTTCATCATGAATGCGGAGGGTGTGGCGCGTTTCTTCTCGCGCGATGGTCTGGTGGAAGGACCGTTCCCCGAGCATTACGAACCGTTCGAAACACCGCTCGGCTACAACCCGCTGCATCCTGAGAACAAGGCGGCCGTCAACAATCCGGCGGCGCGCGTGTTCCCGGACGACCGGGCGGCGTTCGGCACGCACGAGAATTTCCCGCATACGGCGACCACTTATCGTCTGACCGAGCATTTCCACTACTGGACCAAGCACGCGCGCTTGAATGCGATCGTGCAGCCGCAGCAGTTCGTGGAGATCGGCGAGGATCTGGCGAAGGAGGTGGGCGTGGTGGCGGGTGACCGGGTGAAGGTGTCGTCGAACCGCGGCCACATCATCGCGGTCGCGCTCGTCACCAAACGCATCAAGCCGCTAATGGTCGAGGGGAAGAAAGTTCAGACCGTTGGTTTGCCGTTGCATTGGGGTTTCAAGGGGCTCGCGAAACCGGGCTATCTCGTCAATACGCTGACGCCCTCCGTGGGCGACGGGAATTCGCAGACACCGGAATTCAAGTCGTTCCTCGTCAAGGTCGAAAAGGCATAAGGAAAAGAGATGGCACTGCAATCACTGGATATCAAACGCCTCTCGGCCACGACCTTGCCTGAACCGCAAGTGCGCGAGCCGGTGACGGGCACGGTCGCCAAGCTTATCGATGTGTCGAAATGCATCGGCTGCAAGGCGTGTCAGACCGCCTGTATGGAGTGGAACGATCTGCGCGACGAGATCGGCACGACAACCGGCATTTACGACAACCCGCGCGATCTGACGGAGCATTCGTGGACCGTCATGCGGTTTTCGGAGTACGAGAACACCGAGGGCGATCTCGAGTGGCTGATCCGCAAGGACGGCTGCATGCACTGCGAGGACCCGGGCTGTCTGAAGGCCTGTCCGTCGCCGGGTGCGATCGTGCAGTACACCAATGGCATTGTGGATTTCCACGAGGAAAACTGCATTGGCTGCGGTTACTGCGTGACCGGCTGCCCGTTCAACGTGCCGCGCATTTCGAAGAAGGACAACCGCGCCTACAAGTGCACGTTGTGTTCGGATCGCGTGGCTGTCGGCCAGGAACCGGCTTGCGTGAAGACCTGCCCGACCGGCGCGATCATGTTCGGCACCAAGGAAGACATGAAGCAGCAGGCGGCGGACCGCATCGAGGATCTGAAGGATCGCGGCTTTGAGAACGCCGGTTTGTATGATCCTGCCGGCGTGGGCGGCACGCATGTGATGTACGTGCTGCATCATGCCGACAAGCCCACGCTGTACCACGGCTTGCCGCAGAACCCGAAGATCAGCGCGATGGTTTATCTGTGGAAGGGCCTCGCGAAGCCGCTGGCGCTGGCCGGTATTGCGTTCGCGGCCATAGCGGGTTTCTTCCACTACACGCGGGTTGGTCCGAACGAGGTGACGGAGGCGGACGAAGCCGAAGCACAGCATGAAGCCGACGAAGCACGCCGTTCGCGGGAGGTAGCCGATGAAGCACGCTGACAACCATCGGCACGTCGTGCTGAAAGATGTGAGGGGCAACAGCCTGATCGAGCGCTACACGCCGAATGAGCGGACGAATCACTGGATCACGGCGATCACGTTCGTGCTGCTGGCGCTGTCCGGACTCGCCATGTTCCATCCGGCGATGTCGTGGCTGTACGCAATCTTCGGCGGGGGGCAGTGGACGCGGATTCTGCATCCGTTTGTCGGCTGCGTGATGTTCCTGTCGTTTCTGATTCTTGCGTTGCGCTTCTGGCATCACAACCTTCTCGACCGCGCCGACATTCAGTGGATGAAGCAGATCGACGACGTGCTGAACAATCGCGAGGACAAGCTCCCCGCGATCGGAAAGTACAACGCCGGTCAAAAGCTGCTATTTTTCACTATGGTAATTTGCCTGCTTCTGTTGCTGGCGAGCGGCATTGTGATCTGGCGGCGCTATTTCTCGTTCTATTTCCCGATCGAGATCATCCGCCTCGCGGCGCTGGTTCATGCCGCGGCGGCGTTCGTGCTGATCGTCGGTATCGTCGTGCATATTTACGCGGCCTTGTGGGTCAAGGGTTCGATCGGTGCGATGACGCGGGGTACCGTGACCTACGGGTGGGCAAGAAAGCATCATCCGAACTGGTTCAAGGAAATAATCGACAAGTAGGATCGGCAAGACGCGCGGCGCGGCTTGCCGCGCACCGTACCCCGAGCCGCCGCCTTTGTTCGACGAACTGCGGCGGCTCTTCAGTTTTCAGAGGTCGATACTGTGGTTCAACGTATTCTTGAAGCCGGCGATATCGAGTCGCTCGATCACACGGCGATTCCCCGCATCCGCACGCCGGAGCGGCTGGCGGTCTTCTCGGCACGTGCCGCGCGGCTGCGTCAACTGGCGGCGCTCAGCAATCCGATCGCCGGCTATTTGCGCCTGATGGCCGTGCTGGCGGACGCCCAGCAAGCCGTGATTACCGGCTTCAAGGCTCAGCCGCCGTCCGCAGAGCTGATCGCGAGCGCGCAACAGCATTCCATGCCGCTGATTCCGGCGCTATCAGGGGTGCGCGATCCGGCGTGGCACGATGTTTTGCTGCAACTGGTCGAAAAGGTGCAAGCCGCTGGTCCGCTCACGCCGCCGCTCGAAGCGCTCTTCGCCAGACTGCTGGCACTCGGTCAAGCCGCGCTCGAAGAGCAGGCCGACGCGATCTTCGCGCAGCGTTTCGACGAAGTCGATCCGGCCTGCGCGCCCTTCATCATGGCCGCGCTGCAAGTAGTCTGGACCGATCTTGCCGCCGATGTCGACAGGCGCGACGTGCCGTACCTCGAGACGCCCGGCCTGTGTCCGGTATGCGGATCGCATCCGGTAGCGAGTCTGGTGCGCGTGGGCGGCGCGTATGACAATTACCGCTACCTGCAATGCGGGTTGTGCGCCACGGAGTGGCATATGGTCCGTGCGAAATGTTCGAACTGCGATTCGACCAAAGGCATCGCCTATCATGCTGTCGGCTCACAGGGCGCGGACGAAGCCACCCGGGAAGCCGATTCCAGGAATGCTGCCTTGAAGGCGGAGTCGTGTGACGAATGCCATACTTACCGGAAGATCGGCATTCAGTCGAAGGATTACGATTTCGAGCCGTTCGCGGACGATCTCGCCAGTCTCACGCTGGATCTGCTGATGGGCGCGGAAGGCTATCGGCGCGCGTCGCCGCATCCGTGGCTGTGGCCGGAGCAGGGTAGCGCCGCGGCTGAGTCTTCCGGCGCATCGGACTGAAATGCCACTGAAACCCGACCGAAGAACGAGGATTGCCTTGTGAGCGATGTAACCGGCTCTGAATTGCGCGCGCTGATGGCGCGTGTGCCTTCGGTGGAAAAGGTGATGGCGTCGGCCGAGTTTGCGGCTTTGCTGACCGAGTTCGGCCGCACGCAGGTGTTGAATGCCTTGCGTCACGCGCTCGACACATGGCGCGCCAGTGCGCAGTCTGGCGATGCGCCGGTGAGCGCGCTCGATGTCGCGCAACTGCGGGGTTCGGTCGAGGCTGCGCTGCGCCGGCGTAACGCGGCTCGCTTGCGCAGTGTCTTCAATCTGACCGGCACGGTGCTGCATACCAATCTTGGCCGCGCTTTGCTGCCGGACGAGGCGGTACAAGCCGTGATGAAGGCGCTCACACAGCCGGCCAATCTCGAGTTCGATCTTGACACGGGCAAGCGCGGCGATCGCGACGATCTGATCGACGAACTCATCTGCGAACTGACCGGCGCCGAAGCCGCGACCGTGGTCAATAACAACGCCGCTGCTGTGTTGCTCACGTTATCCGCGCTGGCGTCGAAGAAGGAAGTGATCGTATCGCGTGGCGAGCTGGTTGAGATCGGCGGCGCGTTTCGTATTCCCGACATCATGAGCCGCGCGGGCGCGAAGCTGCGCGAAGTCGGCACCACCAATCGCACGCATCTTAAAGACTACGACGAAGCCATCGGCCCGCAAACCGCGCTGCTGATGAAAGTCCACGCGAGCAACTATGCAATCAGCGGCTTCACCAAGGAGGTCGGCGTCGATGCCATCGCGCCGCTCGCCCACGCGCGCGGTATCGCCGTTGCCGTCGATCTAGGCAGCGGCACGCTGGTCGATCTGACGCAATGGGGCTTGCCACGCGAGACGACGGTGCGCGAAACCATCGAAGCCGGCGCCGATCTTGTTACGTTCAGCGGCGACAAGTTGCTGGGCGGCCCGCAGGCCGGATTGATCGTCGGCCGGCGCGATCTGATTGCCAGGATCAAGAAGCATCCTCTCAAGCGCGCGCTGCGAGTCGGCAAGCTGACGCTCGCAGCACTGGAACCCGTGCTGCAGATGTACCGCGCGCCGGAGAAGCTCGCGGAGCGGCTGACCACATTGCGTTTGCTCACGCGGCCGAGCGACGACATCCGGCTCGCCGCGCAGCGGGTACAACCCGAATTGCAACGCGTGGCCGGCGAACGCTACGCGGTGGTGGTCGAGCCCATGTTCAGCCAGATCGGTAGTGGCGCGTTGCCTGTGGATGTGCTGCCGAGCTACGGACTCGTCGTCCGCACGGCCGATGGCAAGCGAGGCGGCCGTCAATTGCTTGCGTTCGAGAAGCGTTTGCGCGAGATGGTACGGCCGGTCATCGGCCGTATCGCGGACGACGCATTGCGTCTCGATCTGCGCTGTCTCGAAGCCGCCGATGAAGCGCAACTGATCGAGCAACTGCAGGGCGTCCACGCATGATCGTAGGTACGGCCGGTCATATCGATCATGGAAAAACGAGCCTCGTGAGAGCGCTGTCGGGCGTCGACACGGATCGTCTCAAGGAAGAAAAGGCGCGTGGCATTTCGATCGAACTGGGCTATGCATACGTGCCGCTCGACAACGGCGACGTGCTCGGTCTGATCGACGTGCCGGGCCACGAAAAGCTCGTCCATACGATGACCGCGGGCGCAAGCGGTATCGATTTCGCCTTGCTCGTGATCGCTGCCGACGACGGTGTGATGCCGCAAACACGGGAACATCTGGCGATTGTGGAACTGCTCGGCATCAAGCGCGGCGCGGTAGCGCTGACCAAGATAGATCGCGTTGACGCTGTGCGGCTGAAGGAAGTCCATGAGGAGGTCACAGCGTTCCTGAGCGGCAGCGTGCTGCAGGATGCGCCGGTGTTCGAGACTAACGCGCTGCATGACGATGACGCCGGCGTAGCCGCATTGAAGGCGCATCTTCACGCAGCGGCAGCAGAGTGGCGCATGAAGCGCGACGACGGCCTGTTCCGTCTCGCGGTCGACCGGGTCTTTACGCTCACGGGCCAGGGCACGATCGTGACGGGGACGGTGGTGTCGGGACGTGTGACCGTGGGCGACACGATGCTGCTCGCGCCAAAAAATCAGCCAGTGCGCGTGCGCAGCATTCACGCGCAGAATCGTCCGGCCGGAAGCGGCCGGGCAGGTGAACGCTGCGCGTTGAACCTTGCGGGTATCGAGAAGAGCGCAATCGACCGCGGCGACTGGATCGTCGATCCGCGCCTGTCGCAAGCCTCGGAACGCATCGACGTCATGCTCACGTTGCTTGCCGATGCTCCGTCGACGCTGGAGCATTGGGCGCCGTTACATGTGCATCTGGGTACGCAGCATCAGGTGGCGCACGTCGCGCTGCTCGACGGCGAGCGACTTGGCGCCGGCCAATCGGCGCGCGTGCAACTCGTATTCGAGCGGCCGGTGTGCGCGCTGCCGGGCGACCGCTTCGTGGTGCGCAATGCTCAGGCCGATCGAACGGTTGGCGGCGGTCATGTGCTTGATCCGTTTGCGCCTTCGCGCAAGCGTCGCTCGGCTGAGCGTCTGGCGTGGCTCGACGCGATCCGGACCATGCTCGATTCCGGCGAACTGGATTCGCTTCTGGCAAAGGCTCCGTTCGGCTTGTCCCGTTCGCTGCTGGAGCGGTTGACCGGCATGCCCGCGGCCATGCTCGCATTGCCGTCTGATACGCGGGTGGTGGAGCTTGCGGGCCATGATGCGTTGTTGATCGCCGATGCATCGTGGCGAGCGTTGAATACGCGGCTGACGACGACGCTGAAGCAATATCACGAGCGTTCACCGGACGAACTTGGCCCGGATGGATCGCGCTTACGGCGGATGGCGGCGCCTCTCGTCGACGATGCGTTATGGCGCGCGCTAATCGATGAAGCGGCGGCGCGCGGCGAGATTGTCAAACGCGGGCCTTGGTTGCATCTGCCGGACCACGCTGTGACGCTCGATGAAGCCGATCGCGCGCTCGCGGCGACGTTGCTGCGGGCGCTGAAAGAAGGGCGTTTCGATCCACCCTGGGTGCGTGATCTGGCGAACGCACATGGCGTATCCGAAGATCGCGTCCGGCAGTTGCTGCGCAAACTCGCGCGGCAAGGCGAGCTTTTTCAGGTCGTGCGTGACCTCTTTTATCACCATGAGGTGATCCGCGAATTGGCCTCGATTGCAAGTTCCGAAGCGCAAAAGAACGCGGGTACGGTAGCGGCGGCGCCGTTTCGCGATGTCACCGGTCTTGGTCGAAAACGCGCGATTCAGCTTTTGGAGTTCTTCGATCGTGTTGGATATACTCGCTTCCACCGTGGCCTGCATCTGATGCGTACGGATACACGGTGGCTCGATCTGCTTTGATCGAGCGTTCGAGTTGCAAGGCATCGTTTGAGTAGTTCAATCACCGTAGGAAGGCATTCGCATCCGGTGGTGCGGCTGGATTTCAAATCCAGTTGAGGGCGTCAGACGCTCTCAGGTCGGTTCGACTCCGGCTGCCTTCCGCCCGGCATGGCTTCTCGGGCAGTTCCAATTTCTTCCTCCGTAAACATCCTCTAGATCGCCGATTTCAAAGCGGTTAATGGGTAAAGATGCGCTTGCTGCTTCCACTGATGTCCCACGCAGTCTCCGCATGAGCTATGGGTAGCGGCGTGGGTTTGTGGGTAGGAATGGAGGGCAACATAGCGGCACAACAGTTGCATGGACTTAGCGCACTGCGGGTCGCGAAAGAAGTGGTGTCAAGGCATTATGCGGATGGCGGTGGCCTCTACATGCAGATTACTGGCAGTGGCGCTCGCTCGTGGTTATCGGGCCCTGCGGAAGTGCGGACAGATCTTCCGGTGCACGGTGGTGGCCGGGACGGGCAGCGCGTGACCTCACGACTGATCTTGGAGATGCACCTGGGCCCGCGCCAAAATGACACTACGAATTGATCAGAATCCCACGGAGACGGGTGCGCTAATGCGCGGGGGCTATGTAGGCGGCCTCGAAACGAAATGTGCACTTCTGATCGGCATCTTGACCTTCGTACGCACCGGCGGCCGTCGACGAGCGGAGCGGGTCGGAGATCGATCTCGATCGCGCGGATTGGCGTATCCCGACTGCCAGGATGAAGAGGAACGCACAGCGTATCGTGCCACTTTCGAAGCAACTAGTCCTGGCATATGGCGTTCAAACGGCACGTATCAGGAGCCGATGAACGTGCCAGGTCGTATGGGACGAGGCTACGAACGCGCAGAGTCAGAAGGCGAAGAGGACAAGGGCATTTGTGCCACGGACTGAATTCGTTGCTGCGCTCTCTTGTGAAATTGACAGCCATAGGCGCATTCGCACGTTATGCGCCGAAGTATCGTACGTAAATACACTGCACGGACGTTACAGCATGCAGACTTGACTAAAGTCTACTGTCCGACGGTAGACGTGCTTGTTCAGCCAGGGCACGAACGTATATTCGTCGTATGCGTTGCTGCCCACATAAATCCAGTTGCTGAGAATGCTGGACATCATCATCTCCCACTTTTTTCGCCACTAACGGGCCTCGTATCGGCTTCGTGGCACAAGCCGCTCATGACGGCGTTCTGACACCTTTCGATGGCATGGCGCCGGGCCGCTATTCGATTGACCGCAATGCGTCGTTATCCAAAAGGTAGGAGCGCGCACTGCATCAATGCCCCGCTTCGCTCAAAGCGATTCGAAGCCGGTCCTCGTGACCGGCATTCGCGTCGTAGATGTGTGCGGATCAACCTTGGGTCACGACTACCGAAGTTGCAGGTATCCTGCCTGCCAAAAAGATTGTACACAAAGACTAAGATAGGTAAGTTTACAAAATAAAACAAGGGAATCTGGATAGACCATCCATGTTTGTTTTCCGCCGCTGTAGGCGGGGTTCGGGTCGCCTGGACTGCTGCGTGTACAGGAACCGTGTTCCGCCGCTAACCATCGATTGGCAGGTTGTGCGCCACCTTTCAAAGGCAGGGAATTCCCTCTCTTTTTTCTTTTTTTTATTTTTGTATTATGACCTAACTTTGGTAGCATTTTCTAGGTAAGGCGCCGCGGAAAGCATTTGAGACCAGGTCGCCGATTGACGATTCAGGAGTTCGGGCATGGATGAAGTCACGCGCAAGACGTTCGCAGAGGACGGCGCCATTCTGGTCAAAGGCCTGCTCAGCGAGCACCAGTTGGCCCGGTGCAGGCAGGTGTTCGACTGGGGCATGGAGAATCCCGGCCCGATGGCCTGCAGCCTGTTCGAAGGCACACGGCACAAGACGCACAACGACAACGCCAATCCCTTTGCGAAGGGCCGTCTGGACGAACTGGCCGGCGAACTGCCGTTCGGTCAATTGTTCGCCGACCTGTGGGGCTCCGCGAACGTCTGGTATTTCGCCGAGGAACTCTTCCTTAAGAGCGGCGGCACGAGCGGCCGTTCGCCGTGGCATCAGGACACGTCCTACCTGCCATGGGAAGGCATGCACTTCGGCAATGCCTGGATCAGCTTCGAGGCCGTTCCCAAACGCAATGCGCTCGAGGTCGTGCGGGGATCACATCGAGGCCCACGCCACGATGGCACAACCTTTCAAAATGCTGAAGATCCGACTGATCCTCTGCATGGCGGCGATGTCTGGCCACGTCTGCCGGATATCGAAGCTGAGCGCCGCGCCAACCCGGCTGCCTACGACATCATTTCATGGGCGACGGAGCCGGGCGACGTCCTGCTGCTGCATCCGGGCGTGCTGCACGGCGGCGGCGCGGTAGACAGCGCGTTTCCGGATCGCCACACGCTCGTGCTGCGCTTCTTCGGTGACGACGCGGTTTTCAGTCCGCTGCCGCAACCGAGCATCTCGGGCTTCACGCCGGCCGGTGTCCTGTTTGTCGAGGAACTGGCATCGCTGAAGAAGGGCGAGGCTTTTCGCGCACCGTGTTTCCGTCAACTCGTCTGAACGAAGGGGCACCTCCATGACAATGTCCATTACGCGGCAATCGATCGTCCCGCCTGCATTCCAGGCGTTCTATGACGCTTACCACTTTTCACCCGCGACCCGCGTGGGAGACACGATCTGGGTTTCCGGCCAGGTCGGCATCGGCCCGGATATGAAAGCCGGCGAGGGCATCGAGGCGCAGGCCCGGATCGCCTTCGAGTCTCTCAAGGCTGTGCTCCACTCGGCGGGCGCGAGCCTGACCGACGTGGTGGAGCTCACCACCTTCCACACGGGCCTGCGCGGTGAAATCGAGGCTTTTTCGGCGGTCAAGGATGCGTACTTCCCGGCGCCTTATCCGTCGTGGACGGCGGTTGGCGTAACACAACTGGCGCTGCCCGAACTGTGCATCGAGATTCGGGCGGTGGCTGTGGCAGGGTGCGGCGAGGGCTGAGCGGTTCATCCCCAATGCGCCAAGGCTGAATCTAACAATACGTACTACGAATCAGTATTGAATCGGAAGGAGAGTCATGATGAGAAAGCACACCATCGGAGCCTTGTCGGCCATCGCGGCTGCCTTGTTGCTCGTGGCCGGGTCGGCCGTAGCCGATGACCTCACGCCGTCAGGCGCCGAGCGCGCAGCCAGCAAGGACGGTCTTGTGCCGGCTTTTGCCGGCCGGGAAACTACGCCTGCTGGCTGGGAATGGGGTAAGGTCCGCAGCGCCTTCTGGAAGCACAAGAACGAGAAACCGCTGTACACGATTGATGCGTCGAACGTCGACAAATACGCCGACAAGCTGTCGCCGGGGCAGATCCAGCTCCTCAAGCAGTTGAAGGGCTACGGCATGGAAGTTTATCCGTCCCACCGCGAATGCCAGCTTCCGGAATTCGCTGAGGAGAATTCGACTGTGAATCTCACAACGGCGAAACTTGCTTCGAATGGCGAGACCGTCGCGGCTGCGACGCTGCCGGGCGTGGTGTTCCCGCAGCCGAAGAATGGTGCCGAGGCGATCCTCAACTACGAGACGCGCTATCGCGGCGAGGGTATCGAGTGGGCGCCGGTTGTCACGACCATTTCGCCGCGTCCGGGCAGCAGCGACTGGATCGACGCGGTCGGTCCCCAGGCGTTCTACTTTCCCGCAGGCAAGGAAGGCAAGACTTCTCCGCAGGACGTCGACCAGTTCAACCTGGGCGCCTACTTCTCGGTCGATTCTCCCGCAGCGCTGGCCGGGCAGGCCTTCGTGCAACGCCAGTACTTCGACAAGGATTCGGAAACCTACTATTACTTCCCCGGACAGCGCCGCGTGAGGCGTATGCCGGCTTACACGCACGATGCGCCGCTGATCGGTTTCGAAAACCAGTACCTGATCGACGAAGCCAACATGTTCAACGGCTCCATTGACCGCTTCAACTGGAAGCTCGTGGGGAAGAAGGAAATGATCGTGCCGTATGACGATTTCGGCGTGTACGCCTTCAAGGACAAACTGCGCGACGTCGCCACGCCCAATGGCATCGCATCTGACCATCGTCGCTACGAAGTGCACCGCGTCTGGGTGGTCGAGGCGACGCTCAAGCCCACGGCGCGCCATGTTGCGTCGAAGAAGGTCTTCTATCTGGACGAGGACAGCTGGCTTGCGCTTGTCGGTGAAGACTATGACGCGCAGGGCAAGCTCTGGAAGGTGCGGGAGAGCTATCCGATTCCGGTGTGGGAGCTTGGCGGCGCCTGCGATAACGAGCCGATGGCGCAGTACGACCTGAACAATGGACGCTACGTGTTCGACGCCTCCTCGATCGGCCAGGGCAAGGACGTTCGCTGGTACCAGCAGATCAACGACCCGCGCTTCAAGACGGACTTCTACTCGGCCGAATCCCTGCGCTCCGTGAGCGAGCGCTGAAATCCGGCGAAGGGTCAGGCGGCCGGCGCGCGGCGGTGACGCGTGACGGCATGAAGAGTAACGGCAGGGGAGATCCATGAAAACGAAGATTATCGGAAGATATGTTGCGCTGTCGCTGGCCATGTTCGGCACGGCCGCAACGAGTGCATACGGCTACGAGTTTGCGACGGGAATCAACGACCTGACGGGTTCGTGGGTGACGAACCTTACAGCGGGCGCGGGTATCCGCACCAAAAACCCAAGCTGCTCGCTCACCGGCGACCCGAATTCATTCGGCTGTGGCGCGGCGGCCAACACCAATCAATGGGGCGTGGGCGACGACGGCGACCTGAATTACCGTAAAGGTCAGCCCTTCAGCACCTACATCAGTGCGACGAGCGAACTGCTCTTCAAGATGCCCAGCGAGGGACTCAAGTTCATGATTCGCGGCACGGGCATGTATGACTTCCTCGCCGGCGACACGAACCGCACGCCGCTGTCGAGCACCGCCGCGGCACAGGTGGTCTACAACGCACAGCTGCTCGACCTGTGGGGCGAGAAGGACTTCACGATCAACGGGCAGAGCGCGCACGTGCGGCTCGGCAATCAGGTGATCAACTGGGGCGAGAGCATGTTCGCGCAGGGTGGCATCAACGCCACCAACTCGCTCGACGTACAGAAGCTGCTGGTTCCCGGCTCGCAACTGAAGCAGGCGCTGCTGCCCGCGCCGATGATCAGCTTTGCTGCCGATCTTTCTCATGGATTCAGTACTGAGGATTACTACCAGTTTACGTGGAATGGCAACCGCTATCCGCCGGTGGGCTCGTTCTGGTCCGTGTCGAACAGCCTGGGCCGCGGCACCGATCCGTATACGGTGAGCACTACCAATCTGAACGTGGCCGGTCCCAGCGCGGGCACGATCGCGGGGCCCAACAGCGGCAACCGGAATGTGCTCGGCGGCATCAATTCCGGCCTCGTCAACGGCGCCTACGCGGGGCCGCCCTGGAACGACATCGGCCTGCCGGTCAACTGGCAGGCGCCGTCGAAGTACCACCCGCAGTTCGGCATGAAGTTCAATTATTCGCCGCGCTCCTTCGATGCGAACTTCGCGCTCTATTACGAGAACTACACCGACAAGTCGCCGGTGCTCTCGTCGCTGGCCAATGGAACGCTGGGCTGGTCGTATCTGCAGAATCGTCAGCTCTTTGGCGCGAGCGCGAATTTTGGGATCGGCAACTGGGCGATCGGCACCGAGCTTTCGTACCGGCCGCATGATGCCGTGGCGCTCTCGAGTTGCTATGGCGCGGGCGGCCCGCTCGACCTGAACACCAACGGCGTGAGCGGCGTGAATTGCCAGCAATGGGCAGACATGAAGAAGCTCCAGTACGACATCAACGGGCTGCTGGCGCTCACGCGCAGCGAGTACCCGTTCCTCAAGCTGCTCGGCGCCGACGAGGCAACGCTGACCTGGGAGCTCACCTGGATCTACTATCCCGGTCTTAGCTCGCAAGGCGTCACGCGCACGGTCGACGGCCAGCAGGTCACGCAGGTGCCACAGGCGGGCTACCTGCCGTGGCTGAACAACGACTCGGGGCTGGGCTACCCGATCGGCATGGCGCAAGGCACTTCGAGTTCGGTAGGCGCGACGATCGACTTCAACTGGACCTATGACGGCACGTTGATACACGGCTGGCAGGTCACGCCGGGGCTGACGTTTGCCGACGGACTTTACGGCTATACCCCGACGCTTACCGCGAACTACCTGCAGGGCGCGAAGTCGCTGAATCTCTACGTGCTGTTCAACCAGAACCCGACCGTATGGCAGGCGGGTATCAATTACACGCTGTTCTGGGGCGGCCACAACACCGTAGGCAACCCCTACGCGGACCGCAACTTCGTTGGCATGTTCGTTACCCGGAACTTCTGATCGTCGAAGCGCCGGTGGGTGGTCTGATGCCGCTTGTTGCGGAAGCCGCCGAAACACTTGAAGGGAAAATGCCGTGTTAAATCGTCTGGTCAAAACACTGGAAAGGGCGTTCTTCGCTCACCGCATGGCCGTGCTCGTGAGCATTGGCCTGTTTACTGCCGTTATGGCGTTTTTTGCCGTGCAGCTGCGCATGGATGCGGGCTTCGAGAAGCAGATGCCGATCGGCCACGAGTACATCCAGACCTTCCAGAAATACCGTTCCGACCTGCTCGGTGCGAACCGGATCACCGTGGTCGTGCGTGCGCGCAAAGGCTCGATCTGGACGAAGGAGGGGCTCACGCGGCTGTACAAGGTAACCCAGGCTGTCACATATCTGCCGAACGTGGACCGCATTGGCGTGCAGTCGCTCTGGACGCCGAACGCCTACGTCAACGAGATCACCGACGAGGGCTTCCGTGCCGAGCCGATCATCTCCGGAACGATCACGCCCGACCAGCTTACGCCGGACGCGGTCTCGCAGATCCGCCGCGCGACCACGCTGGGCGGCTATGTCGGCACGCTCGTTTCGCACAACGAAGACAGCGCCATGATCACGGCCGAGCTCAACGAGCGCGACCGTAACGGCAAGCTTCTCGATTATGTGGCGTTCAATCATCTGCTCGAAGCGCAGATTCGCAAGCCTTTCGAAGACGCAGGCTATGAAATCCAGATCATCGGCTTTGCCAAGCAGATTGGCGATATTGCCGATGGCGCGACGGGCGTGCTCGGCTTCTGCGGCATTGCCCTGATGCTCACGGCGCTCGCAGTCTACTGGTACTGCCACTCGGTGCGCTTCACGTTGCTGCTGATTTCATGCTCGCTGACATCCCTCGTCTGGCAGTTCGGTACGCTGAAGCTGCTGGGCTTCGGACTGGATCCGCTGGCGGTTCTGGTGCCGTTCCTGGTCTTCGCGATTGGCGTCTCGCATGGCGTGCAGCAGGTCAACTTCATCGTGCGCGAGATTGCACATGGCAACAGATCCTTCGATGCTGCGCGTCACAGCTTCAGCGGTCTGCTGATACCTGGCGTGCTGGCGCTGGTCACCGCATTCGTTTCATTCATCACGCTATTGCTAATTCCGATTCCGATGGTGCGCGAGCTCGCTATCACGGCGTCGCTCGGCGTGGCCTACAAGATCGTGACGAATCTCGTGCTGTTGCCCGTGGCGGCTTCTTGCTTCAACTTCACGAAGTCCTATGCCGATAGCGCGCTCAAGCGCAGCGAGCGGCGTTCTGCGTGGTTGCGCGGGCTTGCACGCATCGCCCAGCCGCGTTATGCAGGCGTGACCGTTGCGTTGACGCTCGTGGTATTCGCACTGGCCGCCTGGCATAGCCGCGACCGCGTGATCGGCACGTTGCAGCCGGGCGCGCCTGAACTGCGCGCGGACGCACGTTTCAACCGTGACGCCACGTCGATCGCGGGCAGCTATGACATCGGCCTTGACTGGCTCACCGTCGCGATCGAGTCGACTGGCAAGGCGTGTGACAACCCGGCGGTCGGCCTCTACGAGGACGCTCTCACAAGCGCGATGCGCACCGAGCCGGGCGTGGTGTCGGCGCAGTCGTACTCGGCGCTGCTGCGCCGCTATAACCAGGGGTACAACGAGGACTACCCGAAGATGAATGTCGTGCCGATCGATCCGGAGAACTATGGAGCGGTGTCCGTGGACGCGGGCCGGGTCAAGGGCTTCATGAAGGCGGATTGCAGCATGACGGCGGTGCATCTGTTCCTCACGGACCACAAGGCCACGACGATCAGCCGGATTCTCGACGACGTGAAGGCATACCGGGCTTCACATCCGTTCCCTGGCATTACGGTGCGTCTCGCAGCGGGCAATGCGGGCGTGCTTGCTGCAACCAACGAGGAAGTCGCAGCGAGCGAACTGCCGATGATGCTCAATGTCTACGCGGCGATCCTGATCCTGGTGTTCCTCGCCTACCGCGACTGGCGCGCGATGCTCGCGTGCTGCCTGCCGCTAACGGTGGCGACCTTCATCGGCTACTGGTTCATGAAGGAACTGCAGATCGGACTGACCGTGGCGACGCTGCCGGTAATGGTGCTCGCCGTGGGCATTGGCGTGGATTACGCGTTCTATATCTACAACCGGCTGCAGGTGCATCTCGCGGGCGGTCAGAACATCGTGAAGGCGGTGCAGCACGCGATGCTGGAAGTGGGTGTGGCCACGATCTTCACCGCGATCACACTGGCGATCGGCGTGGCCACGTGGAGCTTCTCGGCGCTGAAATTCCAGGCCGACATGGGCAAGCTGCTGGCGTTCATGTTCCTCGTGAACCTGCTGATGGCGATGACAGCGTTGCCCGCACTGGCCTCGGTGCTCGAGCGCTGGTTCCCGCGCCGCAAACCGGCGCGAGCGCCCGGACTATTCAGCCACTGAACATGGGAGACATAGTCATGATCAAGATGCTTGTTGCGTGCGCGACGCTGTGTGCGAGTGCGGCAGTCTGGGCCACCCCGCCGGGCACCGTAGCTGACAGGGCGGCAAAGTCCGCCCACGCGTGGGCGGAACCGGCTCACATGATGTTGCTGGACGCCGCGCGTGCGGGAAAGCGCATCGTCGCGGTGGGCGAGCACGGTGTCGTCATCATTTCCGATGATGAGGGAAAGACGTGGCGTCAGGCGCACGAGGTTCCGGTTTCGGCCACGCTTTCGGCAGTGACTTTCACGGATGCGCAGCACGGCTGGGCAGTTGGCCAGTGGGGCGCGATTCTGGCGACGAGCGACGGCGGCGAGACCTGGCAAAAGCAGCGCATGGACATTTCAGTGGATCAACCTCTTTTCTCGGTGCTCTTTTCCAATGCGCAGGACGGCATCGCGGTGGGCCTGTGGTCGCTGATGCTCTCAACGCATGACGGCGGCAAGACGTGGACGAAAGTGACTGTGCCGAAGCCACCGGGCAGCGGGAAGGCGGACCGCAACCTGTACCACATCTTTGCGGACCGCCAAGGTGCGCTCTACGTCGACTCGGAGCAGGGGATGGTGCTTAAGTCCACGGATGGCGGCGCGAACTGGAGCTATCAGGCAACGGGCGGGAAGGGCACGCTGTGGACCGGCGTGGCGCTTCCTGATGGGCGAATCGTCGTGGGGGGGCTGCTCGGCAGTCTGTATCAGAGCAGCGACGGCGGGGCGACGTGGACGGCGCTGAAATCCGGCACGAAGAGTTCGATTACCGATCTCGTGGTGGCGGGAAACGGACTGATGGGCGTCGGGCTCGATGGCCTCGTGTTCCGGCAACGCGAGGGAGGCATGTCGTTCGAGGTTCATCAGCGCGACGATCGGGCCACTCTCACTGCCGCACTGATCGACGGCGCCGGAACGCCGATGCTGTTCTCGCAGGACGGAGTGCTCACGTCCCGCTGAGAGATACCCCTCTCGGCCATCCTAAATCGTTCTCCTTATTAGTGTGAAGGAAAGGGGAGAAGTAATGAAACTGAATTGGGCATCAACAATGGATCGCAAACGCAAGCCGGATACACAGACGCGGCGACAGTTGCTACGCTTTACGGCGGCGGGTGCCGCGTCGCTCGCTGCCAGCGGCATGTCGCTGGCTCAGGCCGCCGTAACGAAGCCCGTGGACGGCGACGTCCTGGACGTTGTGATCATCGGCGCGGGTCTCGCGGGGTTGACGGCAGGCCGGGATCTCAAACTGGCCGGGTGCGATTCGTTCGTCGTGCTCGAGGCACGCAATCGCGTCGGCGGACGCACCTATAACCACGACCTCGGGCACGGCGTCATTTCCGAAGCCGGAGGGCAATGGATCGGTCCCGGTCAGACCGCGATTTTCGATCTGGCACGTGAACTCCAGATCGATACGTTTCCTAGCTGGTACGCAGGCAAGACGGTTGTGATGGCGCAGGGCGCCACGGTGGCCCAGGATTTTCATGGCGGCACGGGGGGCGACGACACGATCGGCAACCGGCTTGCCGAACTGTCGCGCGGGGTGCCGTCCGGCGCGCCGTGGAAAGCACCGCATCTGGCGGAACTGGACAAGCTCTCGTATGGCGAGTGGCTCCTGCAACAGGGCGTGAAATACGAGGACGGCTACTTTCTGGCGTTGGCCGCGAAGCTGACCACGGGGGGCGCGCCGGCACAGCTGGGTTTGCTTCACTACTTATCGATGATCAATAGTGCGAGCTGCAACTACACGCAGCTCGAAGCGTTCAAGGGTGGCGCGCAGGAAACGCGCATCGTCGGCGGCTCGCAGTGTCTGAGCATCAAGATGGCCCAGCAGCTCGGCGACAAGGTCCGGTTGTCCTCGCCGGTGCGCAAGATCGCGGGCTGGGATCGCGACGTCGTCGAGGTGTACACCGATCTGGGCGTGGTGAGGGCGCGTCGCGCGATCGTCGCGATGAATCCGGCTCTGTGCAATCAGGTGGTGTTCGATCCGCCGCTGCCCGGCGGACGGGCGCAACTCCAGAAAAATTGGCCCACGAATGCCCCGATGCGCAAGACGGTCCACGTCTACGACAAGCCGTTCTGGCGCGACGCGGGCTACAGCGGAACGATCTTTCAGGTCGGTGGCCCGGTCTTCATGGCGTACGACAACTCGCCGCCCGACGCATCGCTCGGCGTAATCGCTTCATTCGTCGCGCCGGGAATGTTGCCGGACGATCCCGCGAAGGCCGAAAAGACGCTGTCGGCCACTTTTGCCCGGGCATTCGGCGAGCGCGCGCTGCGTCCATCGCAATTCCACGACTACGACTGGGGCAGGGTCGATCCATGGACCCTGCATTGCATCAATCCGATGCCGCCAGGCTTCTGGACCAGGTGGGGCAAGTATCTGCATCCCGAAGTCGGCCGCCTGATCTGGTCAGGGACCGAAACTGCCGATATTTGGGCGGGCGCGATGGATGGCGCCGTGCGTGCGGGCCATCGCGCAGCGCTGCAGGCACTGGCCGGTTTCACTCGACGCAGTGAGGTGGCGTGAATGAAACGGGCATGGATGGTAGGTGTGGTTGCCGTGCTGGCAGGCGTTGTGGGCATGGGCGCGCTCTACGGACGCGATTACCTCGACGGCATGCATTACGAAAAGGCGATGAACGAGATCGACAGGACGGGGGTGGCCGATGGCGGCCCCTGGCCGCAACCGCAGGAGACGTGTTTCTTTTGTCACGGCGCGCGCGGCCAGTCCGTCAACGCCTGGTATCCGGCGCTATCCGGGCAGCCGGAGGCTTATCTCATCGCGCAGTTGCATGCGTTTGCCGGTGGCCAGCGGCCCGACCCCTACATGGGGGCGATTGCGCGGGAGCTTACGGACGAGCAGATCAAGTCGCTGGCAGCCTATTTCGCGCGGCAGACGCCGGCGCAAAGCGAAGCGGTGCGCGCCGGGACGGCACTCGAAAAGCGCGGCATGGCACTTGTGGCAGCGAAAAGCTGCCAGGCCTGTCACGGGGCGTCGTTCATGGGCGCGGACCAGGTGCCGCGTCTCGCGGGCCAGGGCGAAGCCTATCTTGCGAAGCAGCTTGCTGCCTTCAAGACAGGTGAGCGTCATGATCCGAGCGGCGCAATGAATGGGATGGCGGCCACCCTGTCGGGCGAAGACATTCAGGCGGTGGCCGGCTATCTTGCGAGCCTGACGCCGGGCGGCATTAGCGCAGGCACGCAATAGTTGCCATGACATAACGAGCAGGCGCAGTGGAGAGGCAGGGTCATAGCCTGCCTTTTTCAGCTTCACAAATTATGCAATGATGACTAAGATTGGTATTGTGTTCTACAAATGACGAAGCAATCGTCGCAGTGTTGCCGCGATAGCCGGGCAAATGTCGCGGCTATCGAATCGAGCTTGCTCGAATCCACTTTCATTACTCACGTTTCAGGAGACAAACATGGCAAAGCACCCCGTCGTCGTATATGGAGCAAGCGGTTACACCGGCATGCTGATCATGGACTGGCTCATCGACCAGAATATCCCGTTCACCGCGGTCGCGCGCAATGCGAAGCGCACGCAGGACATGATGGCGCAGCGAGTCGTGCGCCTCGAATCGGCGAGCTATGAAATCATCGAGGCCGAGCACAATGTCGATGCGCTAGTGAATGCATTTCGTGGTGCAAAGGTCGTGTGTACCACGGTCGGGCCGTTCTTCGATTTCGGGCTGGTTGCGGTGGAGGCGGCACTCAAGGCAGGTTGTCATTACCTGGATACCACGGGCGAGCAACACTTCATCCGCCAGGCGCGCGACGAGTTTGGCGAGTTATACCGTCAGGCCGGGCTGTTGTTGTCGCCGTCGAACGCGTACATGTACACGTTCGCGGAAATCGCCGCTGAACTGGCACTCGAAACGCCAGGTGTCGATGCGCTCGAGACGGCGACCTTGACACGCGGTCCGCGCGGTGCCGGCGCCGGTGTGAGCGTGGGCTCCACAGCGACCATCTTCGGAGGCTATCGGCAGGAATCCTGCTATCTGTGGGAAAAGACGCTGGTGCCGCATGACAAGCACGCTTCGTTCAACGTCGCCTCCCCCGATTTCCTTCAACCCGTATTCGCGCTGCCGTGGGGCGGTACGTCGCTGCCGGTGTACTTCGAACGCGATCCGCGCGTGCGCAGCTGCATTTCCTGCGTGGGCTTCTACGACAACAACGCGATGCAGATGGTGCACGGGCTCGGTCAGAAGTGGGACGCGGAATACGCGCATCTGCCGCGTGAGCAGCAGGATGCGGTGCTTAAGCAGCTTGTCGATTCCGTGACACCGTCGATGCCGCCGCGCGAGCGCACATCGCTTCATCGCACTGTCGACTTCGCGATCGGCCGTGGTCAGCTTGCAGCGGTCCGGGCGACCCTGCACGGCATCACGCCGTACATTTCCACTGGAGCCATTCATGCCGCCGGTGTCGCCAAGCTTCTCGACGGTGACACCGCCAAGGTTGGGTTTGCGTCCGGCTCGAAGGCATTCGGGCATCGCTATCTGCTCGGGTTTCTCGAGCAGCGCGGGCTCGCACGCGCGACGGTCACGCAGCTCTAAGCGCCGCGAACGCGCAGTTTCGATACAGGTTCAGGACAGATTCAGGGAAACACGGAACATGGCAATCATTGACTTCTTTGACCGCGGTTGGCGCATCAACCCCACCGGCGTCGCCTACATCCAGGACGAGCGCAGCTATTCGTTCGAGGAGGTGCGCGCGCTGTCGTGCCGCATCGCGAACGGGCTGCTTGCAGCCGGCTTCGAGAAGGAAGCGAAGGCGGCAGTCTGGGCCGATAACGACGTCACGGCATGGACCTGCACGCTGGGGCTGTGGCGCGCCGGGGTGGTGTGGATTCCCGTGAACGGACGCAGTGCACCGCAAGAGAACCGGTACCTGCTCGATGCGTTCGATTGCGAAGCGTTGTTCTTCCATCAGGCGTTCGCACCGGCGATTGAAGCGCTGCGTCCGAGTCTCCCCAAAGTCAGGCTCTGGGTCTGTATCGATGCAGATCTGCCGTGGGCGCCGTCGCTCGAGACCTGGAGCGCGGCGCAGCCCGCGACCGAACCGCGCGTCGATTACGACATGGACGACATCGTGACGCTTTCCGGCACGGGCGGGACGACGGGCTTACCCAAGGGCGTGATGAACACGCATCGCGCGTTTCAAACGTACTTCGCGCAGTTCATGATGGCGTTTCCGTATGGCGTGGATCGTCCGGTGAATCTCGCCGCTGCGCCCATGACCCATACCGCGGGGATGCTCTCGCTGCCTTGCACCGCGCGCGGCGGTACGGTGGTCGTGCTGCCCAGGCCGGAACCGGCGCTGCTTCTCACGGCAATCGCGAAGCACCGGGTCACGGAGTTCTTCCTGCCGCCGACGGTGATCTATCGCCTGCTCGATATCCCTGGCATCGAAGACCAGGACTTCTCATCGCTCAAATGCTTCCTGTACGGCGCGGCGCCGATGTCGGTGGAGAAGCTCAAGCGCGCAATCGAGGTGTTCGGCCCAGTCATGGCAGGCGGCTATGGCCAGACGGAAGCACCAGCGTCCATTTCCTATCTCACGCCGGCCGAGCACTTCGAGGGCGGCGAGCTTGCACCGGACGGCCGGCTCTCGTCAGTCGGCAGGCCCAACCCGCTGATTCGCGTCGAGATCATGAACGATCGCGGCGAAATCCTGCCGCAGGGAGAGGCCGGCGAAATCTGCGTGCGCGGCGACCTTATGATGAAAGGCTACTACAAGGCGCCGGAGAAGACCGCCGAGGCGATCATCGACGGCTGGCTGCACACGGGTGACATCGGTCATCTGGACGCCGAAGGATATCTGCACATCACGGACCGCAAGAAAGACATGATCATCAGTGGGGGCTTCAACGTTTATCCGAGCGAGGTCGAGCAGGTGATCTGGGCGCACCCAGCGGTGCAGGATTGTGCGGTGATCGGTGTGCCCGACGAAAAGTGGGGCGAGGCCGTGAAGGCGGTGGTGGAGCTCAACGCGGGTCAGAGCGTCAGCGCCGAAGAGTTGGTGGCGTTGTGCAAGGAGAAGCTCGGCTCGGTCAAGGCGCCCAAGAGCGTGGACTTCATTGCAGCATTGCCGCGCAGCACGGCCGGCAAGGTGCTGAAAAAGGATCTGCGCGAGCAGTACTGGCAGGGTCAAACCCGCCGGATCTGAGTCAGCCACGTTGGGATAAAAACACCATGAGCGATATTTACGTCGTCGGCATTGCAATGACCGTGTTCGGCCGGCACTTCGAGCGCAGCATCGACGATCTGGCGGGGGAGGCGCTGCGCGGAGCATTGAGGGACGCCGGTTGCGATGCCGGGGCGATCGGCGCGGCTTTCTATGCCGGCATCACCAATGGGGCGCTGCAGGGCCAGTTGTCAATTCCGGGGCAAGTCGTATTCAGCAAGATCGGGATTGAAGGGATTCCCGTCCATAACGTCGAAAACGCCTGCGCATCGGGCAGCAGCGCGGTGCATCTGGCGATCCAGACGCTCAAATCCGGCGCCTGCGATGTAGCGCTTGCGCTCGGTGCAGAGAAGATGAATGTCCCTGACAAGGCGAAATCGTTCGCCCTGTTCGAGGCGGGCTGGGACGTGTCGCGCGTCGACGAGAACTTCGCCAGCCTGATGAAGCTCGGCGAAGGCATCGAGCCGCCGCCCGGATCGGAGTCCGACAGGCCATATAGCCGCTTCATGTCGGTCTATGCCGCGCTGTGCCGGTATCACATGAAGACCTACGGCACCACGCAGCGCCAGATTGCCGCGGTGTCATCGAAGAACCATCAGCATTCGGTGCATAACCCCTATTCGCAGTTTCGTCAGGCGTTCACGATCGACGAGGTCCTTGCGGCGCCGCCGATCACGTATCCGATCACGTTGCCCATGTGCGCGCCGGTTTCGGACGGTGCAGCGGCGGCGATTCTCTGTACCGAAGAGGGCTTGCAGCGCATCGGTGCCGACCGCAGCCGCTGCGTCCGGGTTGCAGCGAGTGTCGTGCGCAGTTTCACGCATCGGCGCGTCGACGAGCCGGAGAAGAACATTGGCCGCCTGGCGGCGCTGCAGGCCTACGAGCAGGCGAGCCTCGGCCCCGGCGATATGGATGTCGCCGAGGTGCACGACGCGTCGGCGATGGGCGAGATCATCCAGGCCGAAAATCTCCAACTGGTCCCGCCCGGTGGGGGCGGTCCCGCTGCCGAGCGCGGCGAGTTCACGCTCGGCGGGCGTATTCCCATCAATACATCCGGCGGACTCGAATCGAAGGGGCATCCGCTGGGGGCGACAGGAATCGGTCAGCTTTACGAACTGGTTACTCAATTGCGCGGAGAAGCGGGTGCGCGTCAGGTGCCGGGTGCGCGCCACGCGATTCAGGAAAACGGCGGTGGCTTTCAAGGCATCGAAGAGGCGGCGCTTGCTGTCCACATTCTGAGCAAGACTTGAGGGTGTGCCTATGAGCGGCTACTGCAGTCCAAGATGATCCGGAGCGGGCACGGGCGCTGCTGTGCGCCCCGCCGTGTGAATGGAATTCTAGCCAGGTGTAAGGTATAGTCATGTTTACCTAAGAAGCGGTTTGTGTGACCGCGCTGCCTCTCCTCGGCGAGGAGTCACCTCACTCAAGGCGGAAAGCGATGACAGTGCCAAAAGAGCCAGGCACCCGTAAGCGGCGCACTTCGGGCGCGGCACCTTCCACGGGAACCGCACCGGACGGCCTGCGGGCCCAGGGCGTACGTACCCGCAATGCAATTATTCGTGTGGCAAGGAAACTCTTGCTCGAGAATGGCCCCATGGACTTCTCGCTGCGTGCCGTCGCCCTGAAAGCGGGAATCAGTGTCAGCAACCTCCAGTACTACTTCCCGACGCGGCCTGCCGTCCTGCGGGCGGTCATGGCGCCTGTCATCGATGCTTATCTCGACGCGCTAAAACAGGCGCTCCAGAGCAACACTTCGCCACGCGCGACGATCGAGGCCATTCTCGATCTTGGGCTACAGGACGCCAAGGACTCGAAGAACATCCCGCTGTGGTGGCATTTCTTTTCGTTTGCGTCTACGGACCCCGAGTGCGGCCAGATGCGGGACGACTGGTATGACACCTTGACAAGCGAACTGGCCAAGCTCATTCGCGTTGTGAATCCGGAGCGTGGAGCAACCGAGAGTGCACATATTGCCGTGCTGCTCATTTCCATGGTTGACGGGATAACACTTCATCTAGGCACTGCGCGCAGCAAGCGATCGTACATGCGAGGGTTCGAGGCGATGTTCCTTGAGACCGCGCGTAACCTGGTATGGGGAAAGACCGTGGGCGTCGAGACGGCCTAGCAACCACGAAGCCGTGGCGGTGAAGAAAAAGAAGACGGGGGAATACCCTGTCTTTTTTTTTCGCATTATGTTTTGTATTGTTACCTATGTTTGGTATGTTGATCTATTCAAGGGGCGGCTGGGTTGCGGGGCAGTCCGGTCGACATCAGTCCAGGAGAGGAGGAGTACCGAAATGATTCGACTGCATAAGTTCGTAGGATTGCCGCTGGCAGGTTTGACGGGTTTCGAAACGCCGATGGGCGAGGAAGAACGCGCGATCCAGGACACGGTTCACCGCTTCGCACGCGACGTGCTGAAGCCCGTCGGCCGCGAACTGGACCGCATGACGCCGGAGGAAGTGATCGCGCCCGGTTCGCCATACTGGGTGGCCATGATGGAGAGTGCCAAGCTGGGCCTCGATCCGCAGCTGCTCGCGCAGCTTCCGCCGGACATGGCGGTGCGCACCGAATCGGTCATCGGCGAAGAGCTCGGCTGGGGCGATGCGGGTCTCGCCGTTTCACTCGGCGCCTCGATGATTCCGTCGATGATGGCGCGGTCGATCGACAATCAGGAGTTGATCGACATGTGCGCAGGCAAGATCGGTTGCTGGATGAACACGCAGCCGGACCGCGGTACGGATGCGGCGATCTTGTATCGGGACGAGTTGAGCGCCAATGGCAAGCAGCCGGTGGGAAACCTCACGGCCAAGGTAGGCGTCGACGAGATTGTCATCAACGGCCAGAGTTCGGCCTGGATATCGAACGGGTCAGTCGCGCAGGTCGCGCTCGCGTACATGGCTGCGGATTATGGTGACGGCTTTTATGGCACGGGAGAACGCGGTGCGTTCACGAACGGCATCGGCATGATCGTTCCACTCGATCTGCCGGGTATCTCGCGCGGCAAGCCACTCGACAAGATTGGCCAGCGCTCGCTGCCGCAGGGCGAGATCTACTTCGACAACGTGAAGGTGCCCAAGCGTTTCGCCATTGCGCAGCAGGACGATTATCTCGGCAATCTGGCCTCGACCTGGTCGTTCGCCGGCACACACATGTGCCAGGTGTTCGTTGGCGTGGCCCGAGCCGCGTTCGAGCTTGCGCTGGCGTATTGCCACGAGCGCAAGCAAGGCGGGGCGCTGTTGATCGACCACCAGATGACGCAACTGCGTGTGGGCGAGATGCTGCGCCGGCTGGAGATGGCGCGTGCGATTGCGCGGCGCAGCCTCGCATATTCACGTCTGTCCGCAAAGAGTCATCCGTACGCAACGGCCCAGGCCAAGGTCAGCGTGACGGAAGAAGCGATGAAGATCACGAATGAGGCATTCCAACTCTTCGGTGGCAACGGCACCACGCGCGAATTCCCGATCGAGAAGCTGTTCCGCGACGTGCGTTCCGCGCTGATCGAAGACGGCGAGAATTATCACCTCACGCTGCGTCTGGGTGTGCTGGCAGGGAAGCTCTATCAGAACGGCTGGACCAAGGAATAAGCGCGCCGTCGGCGCCGATGGCGTGGCGCCCTGGCTGCACGGCACCCGAATCTCGGTCAGAGATCGACTAGTGTGAGAGCGGTGTCGTCAAATTCGTTTATTTATAAGGACTACGACTCGAATAGTGTCGCCATATCGAGTTATACGGCCCTCTCGGTTGTGCTGATGCCAGGGCGGATGCCGGTCTGATCCTGATCACTTGAACGGACGTCAAAGTCTCTCCATGCCACGGCGCTCCGGTGCCCGGCCACGCGTCCGACGATGAAATGTCGCGAGGCAATTCTCGAAATACAGGGAATGCCATTTATTTTTTTCGCGCGGTAAATTGGTATCATGACCTATCTTTGGTTTTGTGTTCTACAAATGTGCCGCTGAAGTTGTGGACCCGGCGGTACCGGCCGAGGCGCGCAAATCATTCGGAGAAGCATTTCAGGACGTTCAGTGGTGCGGTGTAAAGACAGGATATTGCGCCTGGCACCTGAGCGCAGCGGTACCGGTGACCCGTTCGGAGCGGGAGCCTTCATCACGTAGACAGAGGCACTATGGCAAGAAAATCTTCCCCAGACGGCGCGGCTAACCCGCAGCGCAGGCAATGGCTCAAATATGCCGGCGCCTCGGCTGCCGTGGGCACGCTCGCCATGGGCACCCAACAGGCGTATGCCGCCGTCACCAAGCCCGTGCCAGGCGCGGACGGCATTCTCGATGTCGCCATCATAGGAGCGGGGCTGGCTGGACTGACCGCCGCGCGAGATCTGCGCCAGTCTGGCTGCGAGTCCTTTCTGGTGCTGGAAGCTCGGGATCGCGTGGGAGGGCGAACGTTCAACTACGACATCCCCGGCGGGTACGTTTCGGAAGTCGGCGGGCAATGGATCGGGCCCGGCCAGACCGCCATCGCGGATCTCGCCCGAGAACTGGGGGTCGGCACGTTTCCGACCTACTACGACGGAAGTACGGTCATGCTGGGCGGTGACGGCCGCGTGGCAATCGATCTGAAGGGCACCTTCGGCACCGACGACGCGATCGCGGCAAAGCTCAGCAGGCTCTCACGCGACGTGCCTTGTGGCGCACCGTGGACGTCCCCGAAGGCCGGCGAACTGGACAAACTTTCAGTTGGCGACTGGCTGGAAAAGCAGGGTATCAAGCCTGAAGACCAGGTCGCATGGCATGACAGCATCAGCCTTTCGGGCGGAGCCGCGCCAGCAAAGATGGGATTGCTGCACTTCCTTTCGATGATCAATTCCGCGGATTGCGACTACTCGCAACTCGACAGCATCAAGCATAGCGCCCAGGAAACACGTTTCATCGGCGGCTCGCAAATCCTCAGCATCAAGATGGCCCAGCAACTGGGCGACAAGGTGCGCATGTCCTCACCGGTTCGCCAGATTTCCGGATGGGATAGCGACGTCGTTACCCTGCGTACCGACCATGGAGAAGTGCGGGCACGGACCGTCGTCATGGCCATCCATCCGGCTTTGTGTCATCAGGTGCAGTTCGATCCGCCGTTGCCCGAAAAGCGCGCGGCGCTGCAGCGCGCGTGGCCCGCGCATTCCCCGGCGCGGAAGACGGCCATGGTGTATCGCCGCCCGTTCTGGCGCGACAAAGGCATGAACGGCAGCATTTTCCAGGCCAACGGCCCCATCCTGTGGGCCTTCGACAATTCCCCGCCCGCCGGGGAGATCGGGGTCATCAATGCGTTCATCAACAATGCGATGGTCCCGTCCGAGCGGGACGCGGCAATGGCCATGCAGAAGCAGCTCTACGCGCAGGCATTGGGCGACGAAGCACTGTCTCCCATCGCTTACCACGATCAGGACTGGGGCCGCGTCGATCGCTGGACCTTGACCTGCGTTTCCGCCATTCCGCCGGGCTTCTGGAGCGCTCACGGCGAGGCGCTGCGCCCCTCGTGCGGCAAACTGATCTGGTCGGGGACGGAGACGGCCAATATCTGGGCCGGCTATATGGATGGCGCGGTGCGCTCCGGCCATCAGGGCGCGCTTCAGGCGCTCAATGCCCTGCGCCGGACGTAGGAGGGTAACGATGAAGAGAACACTATTGATTGGCATTCCTCTGGTTATTGCCATCTTGCTGGCCATTTTCGGTTCCGATCTGCTGGGTCTTTATCGACTTCAGAGCTTTATCACGACGTCGGCAGCCGCCTACATTGCCGATGGCGGCCCCTGGCCGCACGTGGTGGATACCTGTGCCGCCTGCCACGGAGTCAAAGGCAATTCGCTCAATCAGGGGTATCCCAGTCTCGCGGGGCAGCCGGTGCCCTACCTGAAAACGCAGCTTCGCAATTTCGCTAGTGAGGCGCGACGCAATCCGAACATGGGGCCTCTCGCGATGACGATGAGCGATCCGCAGATCCAATCGCTGGCTGAATATTTCGCCAGTGTGACCCCGATCTCGAATCAGTACTTCAAGCCGGATGCGCAACTGCGCGAGAAGGGACAGCGTCTGGTGGCCGCGGGCAACTGTGCAGCCTGTCATGGCGCCCATTTGATGGGCCACGACCAGTTTCCGCGTTTGGCAGGGCAGGGATACGACTATCTAGTCGCGCAGTTCGACGAGTTCGCTTCCGGCACGCGCAGCGAACCCACTGGCGTTATGAAGAGCATTGCGACAGGGTTTTCGTCCGAAGACCGCGAGGCCATTGCCACCTATCTGGCAAGCCTTGACCCGAAGAAAAATTGACCAATCAGATGCAACCGGAGTTGGGAGTTTAGTCATGGACCTCAGATCTGCCGTTCTTGTTCTCTCCAGTGCCTTGCTGGCATTGAGCTCATTTTTCTACGGCTGGAAGTTTGTCAGGAAGAGAAACTATCTTCTCGGACTGGAGATGTGGATTGTTGGTATCTCCTCGACAAACGCCATCGGATTCTTTGTCACCGGGAACGCCGTTTCCTATGAAATATCGCACTTCTTCGACGCGTTTTCGCGTGGCTTCGGCATGCCGATCATCGCCGTCGCGGGTCTGATGGCGATTACGCACGGCTACACGCCGTCAGTTCGACAGGACGTCTCGGTATTCGTCGCCTCGTTTGCACTCACGTTCGTCCTCGTGGGAGCGGATTTCATCGCCCGGATTTTGCCTTACTACTATCTGACGATGTGGATCCTTCTGTCGATCTATCTCCTGTACTTCATCAAAAGGCTTCTGGAAATTGGTGAGATGCTCCGTGCGCTGTTCGCAGGGGTGGCTCTGGTTACTTCGCTCGGCATAGCGACGATTTACGATTTTTACAAAATACCGGGCGAAGAAACGAACGTGTTCTTCAACTTCTACACGCTTGCTTTGTGCTCGTGGGCCTATTTCATGCCGGCGATCTATTACGGCTACTGCGCTTTGGAGCGCGCGAAAAACGGCAGGGTGGTGCTGAACTCGCCCACGGCTTTCGGCAACTGACTTGTCCTGGAGAGCAATGATGAATCAGACCTCGCGCAAGGTAATGCGCTTCACGGCCTGGAGCGCCATCATCGGCGGCCTTCTGGCGTATGCGAACGTTGGGCTGTCGGTCGCCGTGACCGGCTCGGACGCGGATATGGTATTGCACGGCGCATCGATGCTGGCCTTGCCACCCGACACCCGGGACCTGTTCCGCTGGTGCATGGTTGCCGATACGCTCGGGTTCTATCTGCCGTTCCTCGTCATCGGCGGATACTTTATGCACGTATTTCGTGAGGAACTGGGCGCGCTCGGCAACATGGTGGCGATGGCTGTCGTGTTGTACGTCATGGTGGGCGTGACCGGCGCCGTCATGCAGTTTGCGATCCTTCACCCACTGGCTCATCTTTACGCGGGCGGCGACGATGCCACAAGAAACGCAGCGGCAGCGGTATGGACGGCGATAGCCAATGCGACGCAAAACGGCCTCTGGTGGATCGAGGGCCCGCTCGTGCTCTTCTGGACGCCTATCGCCGCCAACGTGCTGAAGAACGCGGGCTGGAAGGGATCGATTCTGCTGAAGATCGTCGGTTGGGCTTTCGGGCTCTTCTTCCTGTTTGGCATTTTCCCGGATCTCGACGCGCTTTCGAATGCGAGCGAGATGGTCGTCGTGCTGGTTTTGCCGTTGTGGATGCTGTTGTTCGGCTGGCAGTTGCTGCGCCGTGCTCGAACGGTGCCGGCGCGCTTGCAAGGCACTGGCGCGGCCACCTGAGTCCATTCCCAAAGATATTTCAACACGGAACCGAATATGACTACCCTGATCGTGAGCTACCCGAGTGCTGAAGGCGGCAGTTTTGACCGAGAGTATTACCTTTCGACCCATGCGCCGCTTGTCCGCTCGGCGTGGAGCGGGTTCGGTCTGCGATCGGCGGAGGTCCTGTTTCCATCATCGGAGTCGCAACCATTCGCATGCGTGGCGATACTGCGTTTCAGCGATCAGATCGGAATCGATACGGCACTTTCATCCGCTAAAACCGCCGAGGTGATGGGGGACGTGAAGAACTTCACCAACATCACACCGACGATTTTCTGCTCGGGCGACTGACCGGTCGTGCGGCCGGTGTGACTTCGCCGTTGCCGCCACGCCCGCAATCGTTGCGATGCCCGATATCCATTTGAACAATCAATTTCAATTATGACATTACTGATTGGCATTCCTATGGAAGCTGCCACCGGCGAGCGGCGCGTAGCGACCGTGCCCGAGGTGGTCGAGAAATTGATCAAACTGGGGTTCCAGGCAGCCGTGCAAAGCGGTGCCGGCGCCGCCGCGAATTTTGACGACGACTCCTATCGTGCTGCCGGTGCTGAAGTCGTGGCATCGGCTGCCGAACTCTGGGCCCGCAGCGATATCGTTTTCAAGGTGCGCCCCCCGAGTAGCGAAGAAGTGGCCCTGATGCGCGAGGGCAGCGTGCTGATTGGTTTTGTGTGGCCGGCCCAGAACCCCGAACTGATGCAACAGTTGGCCGCCAAACAGGCCACCGTGCTGGCGATCGATTCGTTGCCGCGCACGCTATCGCGAGCGCAGAAGATGGACGCGCTCACGTCGATGGCCGGCATCAGCGGCTATCGCGCGGTGATCGAAGCCGCGCATGCGTTCGGCCGGTTCCTGGGCGGTCAGGTCACCGCCGCCGGCAAGGTGCTGCCCGCCAGGGTGTTCATCGCCGGAGCGGGTGTGGCGGGCCTCGCTGCAATTGGCACTGCGGCCAGCCTGGGAGCGATCGTGCGGGCCAACGACACGCGTGCCGAAGCGGCTGACCAGGTCAAGTCGCTGGGCGGCGAGTTCGTCAAAGTCGGCTACGACGAGGAGGGCTCGGGCGGGGGTGGCTACGCCAGGGTTATGAGCGAGGGCTTCCAGCAGGCGCAGCGCGCGATGTACGCCCAGCAGGCGAGAGAGGCGGACATCATCATCACTACGGCGCTGATTCCCGGCAAGCCGGCTCCGAAGCTCATCACTGCCGAAATGGTGCAGTCCATGAATCCGGGCAGCGTGATCGTGGACATGGCGGCCGAACAAGGCGGCAACTGCGAACTCACCGTGCCCGGCGAGGCCGTGGTGCGTCACGGCGTCACCATCATCGGGTATACGGATCTCGCATCGCGTCTGGCGAGGCAGTCGTCCACGCTCTATGCGAACAACCTGCTGCGCGTCGTCGAGGAACTGTGCAAGAGCAAGGCTGGCACGATCCACGTCGATATGGACGACGACGCCATCCGCGGCCTGACGGTCATCAAGGACGGCGACATCACCTGGCCGCCACCGCCGGTCAAACAGCCGACCGGCGTGCCCAAACCCCAGCCGGCCGCTGCTGTCGCGACAACCGCACCGAAGAAGGGCCACGGCGCGGGCGCGCCGATGTCGGCCAGGTCACTGGCCATTGTGTTCGCCTTGGGGGCGCTGGCTTTCCTGGCGGTGGGGCTATACGCGCCAACAGCGTTCCTTTCGCACTTCACAGTGTTTGCGCTGACGTGCTTCGTCGGCTACATGGTGATCTGGAACGTCACGCCGTCGCTGCACACGCCTCTGATGAGCGTGACCAACGCGATCTCGTCGATTATTGCCATCGGTGCGCTCGTGCAAGTCGCGCCGCCGCTGGACAGGGCCATGGGCGACCGGCCATCCGGGCTGATCCTGGATCTTGCGGTGGGCGCGCTGACGCTCACGGCCGTCAATATGTTCGGCGGCTTCGCGGTCACGCGGCGCATGCTGGCCATGTTCCGTAAATGAGCAGACAAGCATGACTTCAAACCTGACTACCGTTTCCTATATCGGCGCTGCGATTCTCTTCATCCTCAGCCTCGGCGGTCTTGCCAATCCCGAAACCGCGCGCCGCGGCAACCTGCTCGGCATGACCGGCATGGCCGTTGCCGTGCTGGCCACCATACTCGGGCCCGGCGTTTCGACTGCGGGCATTCCGTATGTCGTCGGCGCGCTGGTCGTTGGCGGTGCTGTCGGCATGGTCGCTGCGAGAAAGGTACAGATGACGCAGATGCCCGAGCTGGTGGCGCTGATGCACAGCCTCGTCGGTCTGGCTGCCTGCCTGGTGGGATTTGCCAACTATGTCGACACCTCGTTCCAATTCGCAGGGTCGGAGAAGGCCATTCACGAAATGGAAATTTACATAGGCATCCTGATCGGATCGGTCACGTTCGCGGGTTCGATCATCTCGTTCGGCAAGCTCTCGGGCAAGCTCGGCGGCAAGCCGCTGCTGCTGCCGGCTCGGCATGGGCTCAACCTGGCTGCGCTGTTCGCGGTGATCGTGTCCGGTCACGCGTTTCTTCATGCGGACAGCATTCAGGATGGCATGACGCCGCTCGTCGTAATGACAGCGATCGCGCTGCTGTTCGGCGTGCACATGGTGATGGCCATCGGTGGGGCCGACATGCCTGTGGTCGTGTCGATGCTCAACAGTTATTCCGGCTGGGCGGCTGCAGCCACGGGCTTCATGCTCGGCAACGACCTGCTGATCGTGGTAGGTGCGCTGGTGGGCTCGTCGGGAGCGATTCTCTCGTACATCATGTGCCGTGCGATGAACCGTAACTTCATCAGCGTAATCGCGGGTGGATTCGGTACCGCCAGCGGCGCGCCCGCTGCGGTAGGCGGTGCGCAGCCGGCCGGCGAGGTGGTGGCGGTGAGTTCAGCCGAAACCGCCGAACTGTTGCGCGACGCGAAGCGTGTGATTATCGTTCCCGGCTACGGCATGGCCGTGGCGCAGGCCCAGCACACGGTGCGCGAACTCACCAGGCTGCTGCGCGAGAAGGGCGTTGATGTGCGCTTCGCGATTCACCCGGTGGCCGGCCGCATGCCGGGCCATATGAACGTGCTGCTGGCCGAAGCGAAGGTGCCCTACAACATCGTGCTGGAGATGGACGAAATCAACGCCGATTTTCCAGAGGCGGATGTTTCGATGGTCATCGGCGCGAACGATATTGTGAACCCGGCGGCGCAGGAGGATCCGGCGAGTCCTATCGCCGGCATGCCGGTGCTGGAGGTCTGGAAGGCGAAGACGTCGATTGTGATGAAGCGCAGCATGGCTTCCGGATATGCCGGCGTCGACAACCCGCTTTTCTACAGGGACAACAACCGCATGTTGTTCGGCGACGCGAAGGCGATGCTGAGCGAGGTCTTTGGAGCGCTGAAAGCCTGAACACTGCGATGTGGCCGACAGCGAAAGCTACTTCTCAAACCATGGGTTTTTGTTATCACGGTGTGCCTTACCGGCACGCCCATTCCACCATAAGGATGACCTGAATGAAAAAATCCCGCCGTACTTTTATGATCACGACCGCCGGTGTGGCTTCGAGTCTTGCGCTCACGCGTCTTGCGTTCGCCGATTCTCAGAAAGTGTCCGATGCCGACGCTACGGCGCAGGCACTCGGTTACAAATCGGATGCGACCAAAGTTGACAAGGCGAAATACGCAAAGTATGCCTCTGGCCAGATTTGCGGCAACTGCACGTTCTATCAGGGCAAGACGGGCGACGCGTTCGCGCCTTGCCCAATGTTCGGGGGCAAGCAGGTCGCTGACAAGGCCTGGTGCAGCGCGTATAGCAAGAAAGCCTGAAGCAATTTCGCGTATCGAAAATCTGTGATAAGAAGGCTGGCCGTATGAGCGCTTTTGCCGGGACGATTCGTTTCAAGGTCATGCTGACGCTTGGCGTCTGCGTGGCGTTGATGGTGGAGGTCGGCATAATGGGCCTGCGCGGCCTGGCGAGGCTACTATCCCGTGAAGGTCGCGACGGCTGATGAGCGCCGACTGGCCGACCGGGTAGCGAAGGTATTGGCCGCCTTCCGGACGCAATCGGCCGCGGCGTTGCGCTGAGCGCCATGCAGGCGCGGCAATTGGCGGAGCGCGGCAACGCGACGTTCGAAGCGTTGCGATGGACCGTGCCAGGTGCGATCGGCCTTGGCATCGTCGTGGCCACGACTGCTTCGGTTTGGCTGCGTTGGGCGATCGCGACGTCGCTTAAGGCTGCGCTCGACGTTGCACGGCAAATCGCCGAAGGCCGGCTGGGCAATGCCGAGGGCATGAGCCTGCATGCCGAGTTCGCACAGTTGGTCAATGCGCTGCAAACGATGGATGGGCATCTTCCGGGACGGTACATACGATCAAGGGATCAAGCGATGCGATCCAGTGCGCATCGGTCCAGATAGCCGAAGGCAGCGCGGATTTGTCCTCCGGCGCGAGCCGGCAAACCGAGTCGCTCAAAGAGACTGCGGCGAGCCTGAGTGAGCTGATCCTGTCAGTTCGACGCAATGCGGATCAGGTCCGCCAGGCCGCGGGTTTGCCGTCGTCGCTGGTAAGGCGCGCAGTCTCGCGCAGCGGGCGGCCTGCGCGGTGAAGGAAATCAAGGTGCTGGTGCGCAACTCGGTTGTATCCATCTCGGGTGGTGCCGCCCATGCCGACCAGGTGGCGCATGCCATGGGCGACGTGCGGCGTGCGATCCAGCGCGCGGTCGAAATCAACGAGCGCATCTTCGAAGCGTCGGAAGCGCAGCGCGGCGGGATCGGGCAGGTCAATGAGGCGGTGAACCGCATGGACCAGGTGATCCGCAACAACGCCGCCGTCGTCGAGCAGGCCGCGCAAGCGGCGTTCTCGCTGGGGGAGCAGGTCGCCGCCCAGCGGTAAGCCATCGCCGTTTTCGAGGTCCATTCGCCGGCAAGTGCGAGAACGAACTGAGCGGCGACGCTCATGTGCGGCTAATGGATCGCCCCCTGACTGAGTGACTAATAGCAGCGTCCGCAAGAGTCATTCGACGTTCGCGCCTTGCAGTCATTCACGCCATCGATTGTCGCGGACTGCGAACGACCGTGATGCACCGACTAGCCACCTCATGGAGGGGCAAGCTCCGACGTCCGTATTGACCGAGGGGACTGCCGTCTCCGAGAAGCCGGCGTGGGCGACCGGAACGTACCCGTTACCTGCCTTTGGACTCGTGATAACGCCGGCTGATGCTTGGGATGCCTTCTGGCGTGGTTGCGCAGCATTTTCCTGTCGAGCAGTCCGCATGTTTCGCTCCTTGCAATTGCGGCACGCGTTGTATGCTTTTTTATGGGAGGTGCGACCGCAATCAGGATCGTGGCTTTACTAAGCTCTGCCGGGATCGCGTTGGAAAATGCCTGACGGTATCGATGATGGTATCACCGCAGAAATCGTATTCGGAAGCCTGGTGTCGGTGATGCTTGAAAAGAAAACGTCCGTTGATCCTCCCATGCAGTCTGTCCAAAGCTGAGAACTGTCGATTGGATTTTTCAGTATCGCTGGCGGTATCGTTGCTATCAGACCGGAGGGCAAGGCCGTCTACACAAGGATCCCGCCAACCGATTGACAATCGAGCGCGAATGATCGGCTGGTGATTCGACGCCAGTTCGCAAGGACCGGATCGGAAGCGCCCGCGTGGCATTTTCTGGCTTGTCCAAGCGATTGATCTTGCGGTATGGGTAGGATGATGGGTAGGCCATCGTCAGGCAGAGTGTGAGTCAAACCTGGCGGCGCTTTGCGGTCAACTGTTGGAATCGGCTGCCTTCCGCCAGGCATGGCCTCCCGCGCGTTCCAATATCTTCCGCAGACATCCTCCGGGCTAGAGCTTGCAGTTTTTTGTGGCGGGAACGTTTCTGTCACACGGGCTGCGTTCATATCTGTTTTCGTGGGCTGCGACGTTGCCTGTCGTCGTCGCGGCACCCTTCATCCGTCGGCTCGCCGATCGAATCACACGCTGAATGCTGGTAGTGTTGATCTCGCAATCTGGACCGAAAGGCGCGCGCACGGACTGCGCAGACGGATGATAGGGGCAGCGCCGCCATCAGGCTTTCACGGCTCGGGTTGAAGAGGCGAGGCGCGACGGCATTGACGCGGCGATCTGCTTGCAGGCGGCCAGTTCAGATTGCCATTGGTCGACCTCGATCGTATTCTCGCTAATCTGCTGGAAAACGCGATGACGTATGGTGAACCACCCGTCGAAATCGTGACTGGCATGCAGCATGGAAAATGGACGATGACGCTGCGTGACCATGGCCCTGGCATTCCTGACGATCAGCTTGACCAAGCTTTGCAACCGTTCGTGCGTCTTGACGCCGCTCGCGGCGGCGATGCGCACTGCGGGCTGGGACTCGCGATAGTCCGAAGACTGGCGCGCCGCAATGGCGGCACGCCGTCCGTCGCCAATGCGGTGGGTGGTGGCCTGCTGGTCTCTTTAGTGTTTTCGTGAGCGGATGAGGTAATTAGGAATTCATGCCAAACCCTTTGGCCTGAGGCATTTACCTGTTGAGTCACTTTCTGTGCAAGTCGACGGGAGCGCGGTGACCTGTAAGGAATATGCAGTGCCTGAAAAACGGGGGCCGCGAAGTAGCCAGGGCCACGTTCGTCGGGACGGCCGTGACCGGCGAACGCTCAAGCCGTGAACTGATATATCGGCCTGTCCCCGGCGTACCCGCACAATGTCGGCGATTAGGTCGTCATGGGGTCATCTGCTGCAATAGCCTTGAGAAAAACGATGACACTGCCAGATCGGAGACGATGGGGCCGTCGGCGTTCGGCAATGTCGTAATCACCTTGATCGAGCGTTCGTGGAAGGCGCGCGCGGCGACGCGCGCGCCTTCCACGTCGCCGATCCGGATCGCATCGACGATCCGCTGGCGCTCCTTTGACAGGCGCGCGGCCGTCTTGCGCCACGCTTCAAACCGTTTGCCCTGGATCTCCCTCGCAAGTCCGATCTGAACGCTCGCGAGGAACTGGCAAAGTGCAATGAGTAGTGGATTGCCGGACGCTCGTACCAGTGCGTTGAGAAACCGTGTTAGCCCGGCAGCGATGTCTTCGGGCGTGACCGCATGATCGATGGCCGCGAGCGCCTGCTGCATCGCGTCGACCTCCTGCGTTGTCGCACGCGCCGCGGCGAGTTCGGACGCGTAGGTATTGAGCGCGCCGTGCACGCCGAGCACCTGCACCATTCCGACCTTCTCGAGCTGGATCATCGAGAACAGTGAGTTCGCGACCAGTTCTTCAGCTCGTGCGGTCACATAGACGCCTTTGCCATGCTTGATCTCCACGAGTCCTGCGCTGGCGAGTCCGCGTATCGCCTCCCGCACAGTCGTGACGCTCACATTGTACGTTTCGAGCAACTGTCTTTCGGTCGGCAGCTTGTCGCCGAGGGCGAACTGTCTGCCGAGAATCCGCTGGCGAAGATCGTCGAAAATCTGCTGCGTGACGTTGCCGCGCTCCGTGCGTCGCGGTGATGGATCGAGTGGGGTGGACGGCATACTGTTCGATGTGTCGAGTGTAGACGGATATGGTTACGAGATCTTGCGCGCTTGCGCGCCGCGCTGCGGGGAGGGACGCTTGAACAGCTCGACGATCAGATCACGCAGCCATATGTTGCCCGGGTCAGTCGAATAGCGTCTGAACCAGTACAGGTTGATTTTCATCTCGTGGCGCGCTCCCGGAAGAACGATCTCCTGATACGGATCGTTTCCTGTCCATTGCTTGAAGAACCCGCCGACCCGGCGCGGCAGGACTGCAGCGAGCCCGGTTTGCGCGAAGATCGCCGGCAGCACCATGAAGTGCGGCACGGACAGCCGAACGCGATCCTGCAGCCCGTGCTCGACGAGGATCTTCGTCGTTTCGGGGTGCGACGTGATCGACACGAATTCGAGCTCCTCGAGTGGACGCGCTATCGATGCGCCCGCCTTGTTCCGCGTTGGAGCAAGGATCGTGTATTCCTCGCCGAACAGCGCTTCTGACTGGAACAGCTCGTCGAGCACAGGCAGGTAGCCGATCGCGAAGTCGATTTGCCCGCTTTCGAGCGCCTGTGTCAATTCGAGTCCCGCCAGCTGACACGTCTCGACACGTACGCCTGGCGCACGCGCCTGCAACTCGCGCACGAGCAGCGGCAGGAATACCACTTCACCGAAGTCGCTCATGTGGATCAGGAATGTGCGTCGGCCGTTCGCGGGATCGAAGCGCGAGCCCTCGTCGAGCATCGTCTGCAGGTTGCGTATTGCCTGCTGGATCGCCGGCGCGATCCGCATCGCCGCGATGGTCGGTTCTACGCCGCCGTGCAGACGGACGAACAGTGGATCGCCAAACAAGGTACGCAGGCGCGTCAACCCGTGGCTGACCGAAGGCTGGGTGAGGTCAAGCCGTACAGCCGCGCGGCTCACGCTGCGTTCGACGTAGATGGCGTCGAACACCTTCAGGAGATTGAGGTCGACCGATAGGATATTCATGTGATCGATATTAGAAATGTATTTCCCTGCATGGACGACGGCAATTCAACTCCTCTAGACTAGCTGTTCTGGTCGCGTGTGTGTATACGGAATACTCGCTAAACAAGGGGGTTTTTCAACAAACGCTTCCAGGCTGACGTGAACAATCATGCATATCTGGCTGGCATGAAACCAGTGAACAGTTAACTGGTACTGTCTGTATCGACAACCGCGAAGTACGATGTCGAGGCAAGGCCTGCGCCCGGCGGCGCGCTACGGAGGAAACATATGAATGTCATCGAGAACGTCAGCCTGGAGACACTGATTGATTCGAAGCCGGTCGGGCCCGGATACGGGTAATCCGTTGAGGATATTGAACACACCCCGTGCAGAGGTTCAAACGTTTTACCTCGACCTTCCACGCCTTGCCTCATCTAACTTCAGGCTGGCGCTTCCGCGGGATTTTCGTCAAGCCAGGAGTCTGTCCGGTCCTTTAATAGCAGGGAACCTGGCGAAGCCAGGCACTGCATTCACGATCCGGTCATTGTTTCAGAGGATGCGGCCCGAAACAATTCGTAAAGCTGGTAGTGCCATGGGCCAACATTCGTTTCCGTCTGATCGGTTCTAATCGCTGTGCGACTGGAACTCTATCTTCAATGCCGTCGCACCATGGCATAAGACGCATGCTGACATGTGTGAATGTTTACCTTCGCCTGTCTGCACGCGTAATTTCTTTCCTGCATCATGGAGAATCAGATGAAAAGATCGTTGATGGCGCTGGGTGCAGCCGGCGCGCTCACTCCGCAGCTACCGCTCACGCCCAAAGCAGTGTCACCCAGATGCTGGCCTCACCTACACGAAAAATCAGGGTGGCAGCAGCAATTTTCAGGAAACTAGGGCGGCGAGGCAGCACACCCGTTTGACAACGATAACCTTGACAACTCTTTCCGTATCAACAATTCGATCAAGTACTCGAGTGTCAACGATGGTGGCCTGAAGTTTGGCGGACTGTACGGCCTTTCCAGGAGATCAGGAGACTTCGCCACGAACCGGCATTGGTGCGTCCGCATCGGGTACTTCAAATCGTCTTTCGCTGGCAGCGAATAGCGCACGCTTCACGAACTACGAGTTGAATGGACGATACCAGTTTACCTCTGCGGTCTCGATCTCTGGTGCGTACACATTTGCCGACAGCCGTATTGATAGTGTCGGCCGAAACGGAACCAGTTCACGTTGCAGACCGACTACGCGTTATCCAGGCGCACAGACCTTTATCTGCGGGGCGTCTATCGGCACGTGAGTGACACAGGTAACAGCGGCATACATGCGGTAATCAACGAGTTGTCGACGTCGAATTCGAACGAGCAGATTGCCGAGACGGCAGGTCCGCGTGTGCAGTTCTCACTGAAGGCGTCTGACTCCTGCGTCTCCTCCGAACGCGTCCGCCGAAGAGGCGGGCGCGTTGCCGAAGCGGGAGCAACAGGCGGATACATTCCCGGCGACCATCATCCTGAACTTTGTAGTTCCATGATATGGCATCCGATGCCGGGCGTTCGCATGGTCGATGCCATGTGAATGCATGGTGACGGTGCCCGCGCAGAAACCTCTCGCTATAGCGGTCTGGCAAACGAGTCTTGGGTGACCGTGTCCCCTGGAGACGTTGCTTATGCTGAAGTGTATGGCACCTTCACTTTATGACAAACCTGAAGTGATCGTCGGAATGTGTGATCGCAACTCGCCTTTCGCGCGAAAGTGGTGCGGGGAAAGCCGCGCCGCGAAGGCAGGGATCTGCGGATCGGCATACGTGAAGCACGCGCTCGTCAAAGCAGCCGAGTGGGTGAACTAATGCACCGGGAAAAGTCATCTGTCCTTGCGCGGGCACAAACGTCAGTTGCGAGGTTTCTGCATCGACCCCTGCCGCCGGAAACGATCTCGCTCGATGGACTATACGTCGAGCGCGCAATGAACTCCAATGGTCTGTTGTCTAAAGATGCGAAGGAGGCCAGGCTCTCGAAATTTCCGAGCAACCTGATCGAGCAGGGTCATCGCCATGTCGAGAATCGACTTATCTATTTGTTCCAGTAACGGTACTAAATACGTGGTTAGAACGCGGTACCAATTTGAAACTGGAATTTCTGGTAGTTGTCGCCAGCATGCTTGACGATCGGGAAGCCGACGTCGAGTTTGAGCGGCCCGATGGGTGAAATCCATTCCAGTCCGGCTCCGTAGCTGTACCGCAGGCCGTTCGCACCCGCGCTGTTGCCCGCGTCTCCCCATACGTTGCCGCCGTCGACGAAGGTAAACACTCGCAAGGTACGGTCGAAGCCTGTACCGGGCAAAGGCAGCGTCATTTCTACATTGCCTACGACCATTCTTGAGCCGCCGATCGGGTTATTGGTAGTCACGTCGCGCGGACCGAGCGAGCCGGCCTCGTAACCGCGGACTGAGCCAATGCCACCGGCAAAGTAATTCTTGAAGATCGGATATGCGTCGCCAGCCAGCCCTTGCCCGTAACCTGCCTGGAAATTCAGTCCCAGGACGAAACCGCGCGCGAACGAATAGTAGTACTGCGCCTGAGTATCAGTCTTGTAATATTCGGTCCCACCGGCCGGCGTGCCCAACTCTGCATTGGCCTGGAGGTAATATCCCTTGCTGGGCACGAGAGCGCTGTCGCGCGCATCCTGCGACCAGCCGACTGTCAGCGGTACGTTGTTCTCCACGCGGCCCATTTTCTGCACGTATTGCAGGTAGGTCTCGGGGGTTGACGAGTCGGTATTGAATCGGTCCTGTTCGAGCCCCAGACCAAAATAAACCATATCCGACTCCGAGAACGGGATGCCGAGCTTCAGATCCGCGCCCACGGAAACGATCCGAAAACTGGTGTCGTTAAAATTGTAGAGTGGATAGGAAGTGCGCCAGTAGACATCGGTGATACGTTTGATCCCATCGACCGTGAAATACGGGTCGGTCTGCGTGACGCTGAGCGTGCGGCCTGTCGACGAGGTATTCACGTTCAGTGCCAGACTGGTTCCTGAGCCAAATACATTGTCCTGCGACACCCCGGCCGAAATGATCGGACCTTCGCCGGAGCCGTAACCAAGACCCAGCGAAATCGTACCAGTCGGCTTTTCTGTAACCTTGACGTCGATGTCGACCTCATCGGAGGTGCCCGCGACCGGCACCGTTGTCACGTCGACGTCGGTAAAGTAGCCCAGACGGTTGATCCGGTCCTTCGACAGCGCCAGCCGGTTCGAATCGAACCACGAGCTTTCCATCTGGCGCATTTCACGGCGTACCACTTCGTCGCGGGTGCGTGTGTTGCCCACAATGTTGATGTTTCGCACGTACACTCGGCGGCTCGGGTCGACCTGCAGCGTCAGGTCGACCTTATGGTGTGCCTGATCGATCTGCGGCTGTGCGTTCACTGTGGCGAACGCGTAGCCATACTCGCCGAGCTTGTCGACGAGCGCCTTGGTGGATGCCTTCAGCTTTTCCGCGGAAAAGCGGTCGCCGGATTTGATCTTGATGAGCTTGCTGAGTTCGGCCTCGCGGTCCAGCAGATTGCCCACCAGATGGACGCCCGAAATCGTGTACGGCTCACCCTCGTGCAGACTGAGCGTGAGATACATGTCCTTCCTGTCGGGCGACAGTGACACCTGGGTCGACTCGATCGCAAACTCGAGGTAGCCGCGATTCAGATAGTACGAGCGCAGGTTCTCGAGGTCGGTGGTGAGCTTGTCCTTTGCGTACAGGTCGTTCTTCGTGTACCACGAGAACCAGTTCGGCGTGGATTCCTGCATTTCGTCGTGCAGCACGCTGTCGCTAAACACGGCGTTGCCGATGAAGTTGATCTGGCGGATCTTTGCGCTCGGACCTTCGATCACCGAGAACAATAGGCCCACGCGATCACGGTCGATTGGCGTGACCGTGGTCGTGACCTCGGCGGCATAGTAGCCGCGCATCAGGTATTGGCGCTTGAGTTCCTGCTGGGCGCGGTCGACGACCGACTTGTCGTAGTACCGACCCAGCGACAACCCGACGGCGTTTAGCGCCTTGGTCAGGTTGTCCTTGTCGAATTCGTGGATACCTGCGAAATCAATCGTGCCGATCGCGGGACGCTCCTGCACCTGCACGACAACGACGCTGCCTTCCGTCGAAATTTTCACGTCGTTGAAGAAGCCGGTCGTGTACAGCGCGCGTATCGCCTCAGACGCTTTGTCGTCGGTAAAAGTGTTGCCCTGTTTGATGGGCAGATACGAGAAGACTGTGTTCGGTTCGATGCGTTGCAGGCCTTCGAGTCGGATGTCGCTCACCACAAACGAGTCGGTCGCAAAGGCCGAGGCCGCGCTCGCACTCAGGCCGATCAATGTCAGCAGCCGGGTGCAGCGGGCCGATAGTAATTTAAGGTTCATGCAGGTTCACAGGAGAGACACACAATAGGTGGATCGTCGATGCATCTTGGGTCGATATCCGGTTGCGACGGATTTGGGGACAAGACCTATTGCAACGTGACGCCCGAAGCGCAATTCACTTTCGCGAGCCCCGTCACTTGCAACAGCACTTCGGTCATTTGGCGTGCGTCGGCGCGGTGCATCCGGAACGACAGTTCGGCACCGCCGGGCAAGCGAAACGTAAGCACCAGGTGGGTCGCCTCGCCCTTGTCTTTGCCGATTGCCCATGCCTCGCACGGCATGGCGAACCTCATGTCATTCTCGTTTTGCCGAATTCGCCGCGACCAGCCGATGGCGTTCGAGACCGCTGCCAACAGTTGATGCATGACCGAATGATGCAAGGCGATGCTGTCCAGTTGGTCACCGTTTAGCATCAGGTACTGGCCGTCGTCAGTCAGTTCGAATGTATGCAGAGAGTGAATCACCAAGGCGACTGGCGGCAACATGAAAGTCCTCCTCGAGAATGTGAGGACAAAGTCTAGGCTATCGAATGTGGTCCGTTGTTACGGGGGGCTTACTAATTCTTCCCTGGAACGATGTGAAGCATATGAACGGACTTTCCCGGCCGGGCCCAGAGAACCCGAAGGTGTCGGATCTCTCGCCAGGCCGAAGAGAAGTTCAGTTTGCCACCTCGTTCATCGCAAGCTGCATGGGAGGCTGTGCCGTTAGCGCAATGTCCAGTTTGGAGACGCTCGGCGGGGGCAATGAAAACGCGATCCAACCATATCCTGTATGTCTTAGCAGAAGGACGACGCCGTCAAACAGGGGGCTTCTGTCGACATGCCAGCACGGGTCGGCTTCGAGCGGGTAAAGCCTGGAACGGTCCGGTTGCGGCGGCGGCGCCGGCAGCATGTGCGCGCGGACTTGGCCCAGGTGGGCAATGAGGTCATCAACCTCGTTGACATCGAGCAGAGCCGCATTGTTTCCGATGACAAGGCGGAGCGCGGGTGTTCCGGATTCTTGAAGTGGTTCGACCGACAGACGTTTGTACATAAGGATACCTCTGGATACGGGAAGCTAGCTGCTGACGTGAGGTCTGGCCTGGTTGAACCGGGGGAATCCTCCGCTTCTCCTTGTCCTGCCCCTTGTGCATGCATCGACTAGCAAGACATATAGCTTTCGCATTTATGTTTGAGAGGCCAGCATAGGTCGAGCCGCCACGAAATGTGTTTCGATATGTTTACGCGTTATTGGAATTGAGGAAACTGCTCGGTGCCTCAGGCGGGTAATTATTGATTGTTTATCCGGCAGTCAGGATGCCTGCGCGGGGCCGTCAGGTCTGCGCCTACGCTGTTGCTGAAGAAAACTGGACCAGGATGCAGGCAAAGCGCTGCCTGCCGTCATTGAGGTCGTCAAGGCGATTCGGATAATCGTGCAGTCGGCGATCGCACCAGGTATCAGTCGATCGTGTTTTGTACTTTCTATTGTGACGCTATCCGGATTACTAATTTCGGATCACGAAAGGAAGGGTAAGTTCGTTGTGGCGCGTTGCCAACGCTTCGCGAAAATCGTTGTGAGCTAATAACAACATCCGGTGAGTGTTGGTCAACGAGCCGGATATTAAAGGCAACGTTTTATGTGCGCGTAAGCGGATCCTGATGTTCTGGTTGATCCGATTGCGGCGTGCATTGCGCTATTCAACGTTTATCCTCGGAGAATCAAAAATGAAAAAATCCATTGTGACTTTGGCGCTGCTAGTTGCCGCCGTCAACGTCGCTTACGCTCAGAACAGCGTCACCCTGTACGGGGTAATCGATGAATCTATCCAGTACACCCATAACGCTACGCCGACCGGCAGCAGTCAGGTGGGGCTCTATTCCGGCAACCTGTCTGGCAGTCGTTGGGGCCTGAAGGGTTCGGAGGATCTGGGCGATGGTCTGAAGGCCATTTTCCAGTTGGAAGACGGCTTCAATGTAAACAACGGCAAAATGGGCAGCTACAACGGCACGACTTCGGAGTTTGGCCGCCAAGCCTACGTCGGCCTGCAAAGCGACCGCTACGGCACCTTTACGGCAGGGCGCCAGTACGATCCGTTAGTCGATATGGTCCAGGGCATTACGGAGGACAACTACTTCGGAAGCACGTTCGCGACCGCTGGCGACGTGGACAACTACGACAATAGTTCCCGCACCAACAATGCGTTGAAGTACGTCTCACCGGTCTTCGGTGGGCTGCAGGTCGAGGGCCTCTACGCACTGGGTGGTGTCGCGGGAAAGACCGGTTCCGGGCAGACCTGGTCGTTGGCGGCCGCGTATAACAACGGTCCGCTCTCGCTGTCCGCCGGTTATTTTGTTGCCGACAACGCTAGCGCCACCACGACGCGTACCGGCTGGTCGTCGACCTCGGACGGCACGTTCGATGGTCCAGTCAACTCCGGCTACGACACGGCTAAGTCGATCAATATTGCACGCGTCGCGGCCCAGTATGTTGCCGGTCCGTATACGTTCGGTTTGAGCTACAGCAACTCGCAATACAAGGCTGACGCCCAGTCCGCGTTTGTCGATACGGAAAAATACAACAGCGGGCAGGCTTTCCTGAATTACCAGGCGACGCCGGCGTTGCTACTGGGGTTGGGCTACAGCTACACGAGGGCGAGCGGCGACACGGGAGCATCGTATAACCAGATTTCCTTGGGCGCAGATTACAACTTGTCGAAGCGCACGGACGTGTACCTCGTCGGGGCATGGCAACACGCAAGTGGGAATCAGCTGAACAGCGACGGCACCGTGAGCAGCGCAGAGGCTTCCATTGGTTCATATGGTGTTGCGGGGACGAGTTCGCAGGAAATGGTCAGCTTTGGGATCCGTCATAAGTTCTAACGGGACGGTCGGGTAATCCGACCGAATGTCGCGAAGTTCCGGTCACCCTGCGTAAGACAAGGTGACTGGCTTCTCGTGTTGGCGGCCGCGATGCAGTGGCAAAGGTGCGGCAAGGGAAAAGTATATGCTGCGACACAAAGAGGATGTTTTCTTCGGAAAAGATGGCGTCGAGAACGATAGTTGCCATGCCATTGGGAGCATTGTAATTGTGCTAACCAGAACTTTAAGATTAGTGCTCGCGAGCATGCTAACGATCGGTATGCCTGGAGTTTCAACGGCTGGCGGCGATGCGGACCACGCGCGGGGATGGGGTTCCGGTGAGTTCCACCGATCAATGGATGTCGACTCAGAACTGGCGCACCTGACGAAGGAGCTGGATCTTACCGGGGAGCAGCGCGAACGGATTTTGCCGATACTGGTGGAACACCAACGAAAAGAGCAGGCGCTTCATCAGAATACGTCGCTTTCGTCCGATGATCGTCGCGCACAAGCACACGCTATCAGCGACGAAACACACAAGGAGATTGACCCGCTGCTTACGGACCGGCAGCGGCAGGTAGTCGAGGCAATTCAGCAGCGTGCGCACCACGGTACGATGCGCGGCGCGTCGGCCACCTCCGGCGGGGGCTAGTCATGCGCCATCGCATGGGTCATGAGCGACGTCTCCAGTAAGGGTGTGGACAGCAGCAGTCTGGAAGCACATTAGTACTCGCATGCCGCGCCCGCTGTGATTGTCGATTTCCCATTCTCCACCCGCGCGCCGCACCAACCGTTCAACGATCGCCAGCCCCAGCCCGCTATTGCCGTTGCCGCCGCGTGCCGGGTCGAGGCGCCCGAACGGTCGGCGCGCGTTGATCAGATTCTGCGCCGCAATCCCGCTGCCATTGTCTTGGACGGACAAGCTGTAGCCCGTCGGAGTACGGGCGGTTGCCACCACGACAGGCGGTGCACCGTAGGCATGCGCGTTGTCGAGCAGGTTTGCAAGAATGCGGTCGAGCGTGGCGGTCGGCAGCAGGAAGCCGGGGCCTGCCTTCAGGTCGGTCAGCACACCCGGCGTACCATCTGCGACTATCTGGTAGCTGCGCACCACCCGCTCGCATTGAGCGTCGACCTCTACAGCTTCGCTGCTATCGGCGTCGTCGTGTGCAAACACAAGAAACTGCTCGACGATATGCGTCATCGAAGCGATGTCACGCAGTACCCCGTCGCGCACCCTGGCTTCGCCCATCATCTCAGCGCGCAATCGCAGCCGCGCCAGCGGCGTCTTTATGTCATGCGCGACACCCCCGAGCATCACCCCGCGATCGTTTTCCGTGCGCGCCGCCTCCTGGACCATCTGGTTAAAGCCATGGATCAACTGACGCAATTCTTGCGGCCCACGTTCCTGCACCGGCGACACTGGCTGGCCAAGGCCAAAGCGCGCGACCGCGTCGGCGAGCGCGCGCAAGGGCTGCTGCAATTGCCACGCTGCAAAGAGTGCCGCGATCACCGCAGACGTGAAGATGGCAATTAGCCATAGCACCGTCCTTTCAAGCGCGTGAGGCAATCCCAACGGCGATGCCGGCACCACGATCCAGTTGCGATCGGTCGGCTCGAGCACCCATAACCACAACCCTGGCGGCTTGCCGGCCCGCACCCGGGTGCCCGGCGGCATCCGCGTGCGCACGTCATCGAGAAAGCGGGCCAACGGCATATCCGTATATCTATCGCTCTGCGTCGACGGCACGGCGCTGCTGGACGGGTCGATGAGGAATACCCACGATGGCAGCGGCAGATTGGGCGTGTTAGCGATGTGCTGGCGCACGGCGCTAACGAGGAACACAGCCTCTTCAACGGCATAGTGGGTTTGCATCCGATTATCCTCGAGGCGATACAGCGCGTACCAGGCGAAATGGGAAAGCAACAGGACCGCGACGACCAGCAACGCGAGCCGTCCAAACAATGAATCAATCAGTTGGCGCATGTTGTTTGTCGTCCGGCGCAAGTACGTAGTTGTGTCCACGCACGGTTTGGGTGAAGCGCGGGGTGGAGGGTTGGTCTCAGGAGTGCAGCCTGTCTGTGTCGACGTCAGCAGTTCGCGAAGGTCGACGTCGTTGTCAACGACAAGCATCTGAGTAACCATGACATGAAGACTCTCCGGCAGGAATGAATTTATAACTCAAGTAATCCCTAGAGAAATTGCGATTCTTTACGACAACACGGGTATGTAAGTCCGGGTAATGCTTTAACGGGGAAATTTCGTTTGGGCGAAAGACCGTGCAAGTACCCCTATACGTTGGTTTGCGGAATTGTCGATCGTGGCGATCCCTGCGCCTCTGCGCCTCGGTGCCGGTTAATCCGGGGTAACTTGGCGTAATCCCCGCGTAACACAATGGCGTATTGCGCCAGCTATTGTCCGTAGTAACGATGAGTTCATCGTGCTTCTGGAGCAAATATTATGGATAAGTATTTCTCGCCGACCGTAGCGGTTGAATTGTTGCGTGTGAGTTCTACACTCCTCTTCGCTAGGGAACTTTCGTTGGCGTCGATGCATGGGTCGAAAGGGTATTCGGCACGCGGACCGTACGGTGTGAAGATGGCGTTCGTTGTTTGGCGTATTGACGTCGGCACGAAGACTGCCGGACGTGAAACAGGTGGTGGATACACACGCGATACACGACGGCGAACCGAGCTATCCGTTTAGGGGCGAAAAGTCCGTCATGATTTGCTTCGTGAGCGTCTTCCCGGTTGCCGACATATTTTTTAGTCGCATAGGCACATGTCGGCGAAATGCCACTCCAGTTCAATGCGACGAACTGCATCTACATGCGCTCTCCTTGTCCGTTCGAATAGCCTCACGCAGTACAGAGTAGGTTCATTGAATAAGGGAAATACCGTGTACGAATCGATGACATTGGATCTTTTCGACCATGCTGACGTACCAGCGCTCCGTTTCACCATTGCAGATAAGTCTTGTCTGCTGCAGACATCCGCCATTGATGAGCTGATTCAACAGTTAATTGCCTTGCGCGGCCGTCTTGATCCCCCGCAGCCTCGGGAACCCGTCAGATCGTCAAACTATCCTCTCGAGATGGACCCCTGCTGGTATGTCGAACATTCGCCGCTACTGGGGCTCGTCATTCTCCTGCGGCACCCCGGAGTGGGTTGGATGGCTTATTCGTTGCCAACGGAGAGTGTCGAGCGGCTTTGCACGGCGCTAACAGTAAAACCGGCCAGTTTCGTCCCTGGCTCCATGATCAACTGATCGTTTTGCCATTCCGAATTTCAGATACTCCTATGGGCGTGTACTCAACTTGTACAGTCGCGCCGTCAAATCACGTCGCTATCTTTCGGATACTCTCCGCGCGCAATGACTTGCTGGAACAGCGCGCTATGAGTGAGCACGTCGTTTGAGGCCTTGAACCAGGCCTTATCAGCAATCGCGGGCGCTTGAGTAAAACCGGGTAAACAACCGGTAACCAATAAAGTCTCCGTGTCGTCTATCTTGCTTCTCATCTTCGGTTGAGTAGCAGGAGCACATCATGACGAAAGTCGTCTTTCCAGGATTCTACGCGGCATTGATTCGAACAGATTCTCTCATCTCAGTTGTTGAAAGGAACGGTTTGCGTAACGAAAAGTACGGTTCAGAGAATGTGTTTCAACATGTCGCCCTGTGCGAGCCAGGCGATTGGGCGGGCTGCGAATGGCATATGTATGGATTGCCGCCTCAAGGCGCCTACTCGCCTCTCGCGGCGACGAAACCGCCCGCATTCACTGGCTACGCCGAGGTTCATCAATCGGTGTCCTACGCTGCGAGTGCCGTGTCCAGACTCGTGTCGAAGATGCGAGGCGCCGGCGCTGTGCAGAACGACGTTCATCAGGAGCGGAGTTGATGACGATCGTAAGGCGGCTCCTTAAGCTCGCGTTGAAGAGTTTGACTCCCATCATGGTGAATACGCTCGTCACGCGTCTTTCGCATGCGGCTGCGCCATTCATCGTACAGGTGGCGGAGCGGCTAGCAATCGCCACGATTGATTTTGCCGGTATGCATGAATTCGACAAAGACAATCTGACCAAGGCGCTCAAGAATGCCGGCGACCGGTATCAGAAGTTCCAGTTTCCTATCGGAGTGTCCTTCTGGTAACGCTGGAAGCTGTGCGCTCCAGATCCGGAAAGGCAGTCGTTTCCGCGCTCAGGCCCATTTTCTGTGCCGTATCGCTCGCTCGTTGTGCGCCCGTGGGGCGTCGCGCGCGCTCGTGGTTACTCAGACGGTCGCTCGATATCCTGTTTGTGCTGCCCGTATGCATGAGTCATGTGTATGCGCAGTCCAGCAGCATGCCCGCGCAGCCGGAGCTGACGAACGACCCATGGAGCCTGTTGCTCGCACCGCGGCTCGAGGAGCATCCGCTCGCGCCAGGGATGTCTGCCGTGACTTTTGGTCTCGGTAGCGAAGCGACAGGCACATACGATGCGGATCTGTCACTGAAGGGCAGCGCCGAGTTGCGTCGTGCCACCTCTGTCGTGCAGGCTGACGCGATCCATTACGACGTAGATCAGGACGTCGCGGATGCATTCGGGCACGTGGTGCTGACTCGCGACGGAAATCAGTTTATCGGACCCTACGCGCATCTTCATGTCGATTCGAACGAAGGCATGATGACGACGCCGCGATACCATTTCATCCTGAGCGACGGCAAAGGCAGTGGTTCCCGCGTCGAACTGCACGACGATCAGCAAGAAACGCTTTACGACGGCACGTATACGACGTGCCAGTGTGTCGACGATCCGGCGTGGTATGTGCGTGCGTCGCGGCTCGACCTCGACAACGCGCAAAACAACGGCGTAGCGCATAACGGCGTTCTGTTCTTCCTCGGTGTACCGATCTTCGCCTCGCCGTGGTTGTCGTTCCCGCTCGACGGGACGCGCCGAAGCGGCATTCTGCCGCCTACGTTTTCGATTAGCTCGACGAACGGCTACGATGTCGCGGTGCCCGTCTACTTCAATCTCGCGCCGAACTATGACCTGACGCTCACACCACGCCTGATGTCGAAACGCGGCGTGATGTTGACGACGGACTTTCGCTATCTGACACCGTCGTATTCGGGGACGCTGTCATTTGCTTATCTTCCGAACGATGCATTGACGAACACAAACCGTTACTCGATTTCCTTTCAGCATCAACAAACACTTGGCGGCGGTTTTTCCGCCTATGTGAACTACCAGCGTGTTTCAGATGCGAACGTGACGACTGACCTCGCGAATTCAAGTTCAGTGGTGGTCGGCGGCCAAAGCCTGTTCCAGCAGGAAGCGGGCGTTGCTTTTAACCATGGACCGTGGTCCGTGCTGACGCGCGTGCAGTACTGGCAGTCGTTTTCCGATGCGACTCCGCCGTATAACCGCGAGCCGGAACTAAACGTCAAGTACGCGCGCTACGATGTCGACGGCTTTGACTTCGGCGCGACATGGGACGCAACGCGCTTTACGATCCCGGTTGGAAATTCGACGCAAGGCGAGCGGCTTCTGTTCGACCCATATGTCAGCTATGAGTTCGGGCAACCCGGCTGGTATGCGACACCCAAACTGCAGTGGCACTTTGCTTCATACGACCTGAGCTCTGTCGGCACGGGTGCACCGGCGGGCCAACCGACGACGTTTAGCTTCAACGTGCCGACGTTGTCGTTTGATTCCGGCATGACATTCGAGCGCAGTGTGAATCTCTTCGGTGTCGGTCTGATCCAGACGCTCGAACCTCGGCTCTATTACGTTTACACACCGTATCGAAACCAGAACTACGCGCCAATCTTCGACACCGCGCCGCTCGACTTTGGCCTCGCTGAGGTTTTCACAAGCAATCGCTTCGTCGGTGGCGACCGCGTATCCGACATGAACCGCATCACAGCGGGGATCACCACGCGCTTCGTCGATGCCGCGAACGGCAATGAGCTGGCGCGCTTTGTACTCGCGCAGGAATACTACTTCCGGAACACGCAGGTGACGATGCCGGGCGATTCGCCGCCGACTGTCGGCCCGTCGAATCTTATCGCTGGCGACTCACTGAACATCGGCGCTGTCTCGGTTCAGCAAGGGATTGAATACAACCAGTCCAGCGGGGAGTTTACGCAGGCCACGATCGGCCTTGGGTGGAAGCGCGCCGCGGGGAGTGTCTTCAATGCGGCGTACCTGTACGCGAGAGCCAATGCGACCCTCGACAATGAGACGGAGAATCAGGTACTGCTCTCGGGGCAGTTTCCATTGACACGGCGCCTGTCTGGTGTCGGCCAGATCGACTACGACATTGTCAGTCATCGAGTGCTCGCCGGGTTGATTGGTCTGAAATACCTGGCTGATTGTTGGAGCGTTAGCTTTGCCTTTCAGAAATACACGAACGTCAGTTCGACAACGACACCCACTACAGGCACTCGCTTCCTGATGCAACTGCAACTCAATGGTTTGAGTCACATCGACAATGGATTGCAGCAGCAGTTCCGTGCAAGCATCCCGGGCTATTCTGTCGCGCCGTCCGCATTGCCCGAATCGCGCTTTTCGAGCTATCCATAACCATTGCAGACATCGTGGATAGCATCGCGGCGCATGCATTGATTGCTCTCTGATTAACGACTACGTTTGCATGGCTTTCAGTAACTGACAGCCCTTCCTGGACCTTACCCTGAGTTTCGAGGCGTGACGATGTCATTGACGACTACCCGGGGTATTTCGCATCGCTGGACGATATCAGCCCGTATCGCAAAGGATTCCGGTCGACGTGATCGAACAGTCGGCAGCGAACCCTTGTTACAGGTATCGATTTATGAAACGACCGGTAAACGCAGGCGTTGTCAACGCCCCACAGTGCTTGTTCTCCATTCAGTTCTAATCGCTGATCAACGGGTGCAGGGTCATTAGCTCGTTGTCTTGCTGCGTATTCGCCGCGTCGAAATGACTTTTCCATGCGCGGTAAACTTTCTTTGAAGGATATGTTGATGAAAAGAATTCTCATGGTGCTCGGAGCCTCGAGCGCATTTACTTTCGCAGCCACTGCGCATGCGCAAAACAGCGTGACACTCTACGGCCTTATCGATGCCGGCCTGACGTACACGAATAACCAGGGCGGTAGCAAAAATTTTCAGGAAACGAGCGGGTCGGTCAATGGGAGTCGATTTGGCCTGCGCGGAAGCGAAGATCTGGGCGGAGGGCTTAAGGCTGTTTTCGTACTTGAAAACGGCTTCAATATCGCGAATGGGAAGCTGGGTCAGAATGGTCTCGAATTTGGACGTCAGGCGTTCGTAGGTCTCTCGAGCGATCAGTATGGTGCTGTTACACTGGGTCGTCAGTACGATTCAGTCGTTGACTACCTTGCACCTCTTTCGCTAACGGGCACGGGATTCGGCGGCACACAAGCCGCTCATCCGTTTGATAACGACAACCTTGATAACTCTTTCCGCATCAATAATTCGATCAAGTACGCAAGCGTCAACTATGGCGGTTTGAAATTCGGCGGCCTGTACGGTTTCTCGAATAGCGCCGGCAACTTCTCAACAAACCGGGCGTACAGTGTGGGCGCTACGTATAACTATGGCCCGGTCAATTTTGCCGCTGGGTATTTACAGCTGAACAATAGTGGGACAGACCTGAACTCCGGTGGAGCGGTGACTAACGACGCGACCTTTACGTCTAGCTTGCAGAGGACGTGGGGCGCAGGCGCCAACTATGCGTTTGCTAACGCGACGGTGGGCCTCGTATTCACGCAAACGATCGTCGGTAATCTGGCGGGAATCGGAGCTTCAGCGTCCGGCACGTCGAACGGACTTTCCTTCGCCAGCAATAGTGCGCGCTTTAGCAATTATGAACTGAATGGACACTACTACTTCACTCCGGCGGTCTCGGTGTCAGCGGCTTATACCTTCACCGATAGTCGTATCGATGGTGTAGCGCCGAAGTGGAACCAGTTCACGCTGCAGACGGACTATGCGCTGTCCAAGCGCACGGACGTCTATCTTCAAGGTGTGTACCAGCACGTCAGCGATACTGGCAACAGCGGCATCCATGCGGTGATCAATGGGCTGTCTATGTCGAGCTCGAATGAGCAGTTGGCCGTCACTGCGGGCATACGCGTTCGATTCTGATCGAGTTCATTTTCTGCCTGAAAGTCGACGCGCGCGCCGGGGGCGGGCGCGTCCTGAATGGGACGGCCGTCGGGAGCGCGTAAAACGCAGGCGAGTTTTGCGCTCTGGAGGAATGTCGCAGCAGCATTTCACGGAAAATGTGACGAGCCCTGTCTTGTGTTGCGAGGAGGACGAATCTCAGCACGCTCGAAAGTTGATCTGAGGACCGGCTTCGATTATTCCAGATCGAAGCTCATTGTCCTTCGTTGGCGTAATAAATTTGGATAACAAAAAAAATGCGCTGCCAAAGATATAACGATCGATTGCCGAAACATCGTTTGTTATAGAACGAGATTCGCAGTTACATGCTTTAGTCCAGGGCATCATGGAATTCGCTAGAGTCGAACCATAGAACATTCGGTCACTGCGCAATGTCATGGCCCCAAATCTATCGTCTACATTGTTATGCATCAATTGAACGAAGTCAGTCAGCCCGTCTCGACACCAGTCAGGCATCCGCGCCGCTGGCGCGCGGCTGCGGGCAGGAAGAAGATATCTGGAATGTCTCGCGGCGTGACATGAGGAGGGAGGTGACCTGATTCAGGCGCTCGTCGTTGCGCGTTTTTCTCAATTTCCGTATGGACTGGTTGGCTTGCTCCCCTCATCGATCGTTGACAGAACTGGTGGAACGTTTCGGCGAGCACAGCTGGCGTACCAACTCCGTCAGGCGCCAGAACGGCGAACCCTGCAGTCTGGCAAGTTGCTGCCTCACTTCTCCTAAAGCCGTCCGCGTTGCGGCGAGTTCACCTGCCAACACTGTGTCAAACCCCGCACCGTCGATCAACGCGATATCCACGATACGTGTAGCCCGATGAAGAGGAACCTGCATCTGCGGCCAGTTTGCCTGTGCACCGAAAGCCAATACCTGCGTCGCCTGAGCGAGTTTGCTGGCCCAGAGCGAAAAGGTATCGGGATGCACGGCGCCGCTACGCACCATTTCCTTGCCGAAATGCATGGCTTCGAGATGGATCTTCAATCCTTCCGACGCGTCGAACCCACAGTCGCGATTGTCCCCGATCGCTTGACGCACGGTTCCGAACGATGGCGCAAGTCCCGTTAGATCGGCCACCCAGCGTTCCGCGGCCTGCGTATAAGCGGGCGACCGCGCTGCAAGATCGCAATCGAAGATCGCATGTGCGTGGGTTGCCGCATGCTGTAATGTAAGGAGCCAATGTCCAAGAAAGGCCCGATACGCAGCGGCGGGTGCAACGCTCACGGCATGTTGCCTGCAAAAATCGAGGAATGTTCCAAACGATTCTTCTCCAGGCTCGTGCGATACATCTGGCAGATCGATGTGTAGCGCGTCGAGCACCCTGCCGACCATCGGTGCATGTCTGTTCAATGCCAGAACGGCAAACGGCACGGCCACAAAATGCGGGTTTTCGTGAGCGGCGAGCAGATCCCAGCAGGACAGCCATTGAGAAATCGGGTTTTTCTCGACCACGATGTGCACGGCCTCCGGGAAGGTGCTGCGGAACCACGGAAGTCGACCTGACGACCGGCAGAACTTGAAGACAGGCACGCCGCCTTGCTCATGAGCCGCGGCAATCAGCTTGCGTAGATAGGTCTCAAGCCGGTCAGCCCCGTCGGGAGTTTGTCCCGTGAAGCAATCGATTGAAAAGCGCTCTTCGTAGCCGGGGATACCTCGTCCATCAGGTCCAAGCAGATGAGCGAATTCGGCGAAATACGGTTTCTCTAGTCTCGGATGGCCCGAATGCCAACTGTCGGCCGTACTCGTCGCCAGATTTGTCGAGTCGATCGTCGACAACATCTCGTGCAACGGTTCATAGTAGGCGATGACTTCGTTGAGGCGGCGAAAACACGACCATAGCCATGTGCCCGCCGTTCTGTATCCGGCATGCAAGAACACTGCTTTGGTTTCTGACATCATCGAGCGTAGCGCAAGTTGAATTCCGATAAGTGGTTGTGAACCATCGCGCCGGGGAAGCCTTCCTCCATGCGCGAACCCGGGAGAGCCGCAGTCAACAGGGCGCCAGTGGTGTCCGTACACCGTGGCTCAGGCAACAGCACAACGTACTGGCATTTCGGAACCAGCAATCGCTTTATCGCTGACCTGAACCAGGTTTCGCTGTGTCGCCGTCATCTCGAACCATGCGCTGAAACGCCGACAACACGCGTGCGCACGTGAGTGTTTGGCGCCAGAGTTTCTCTTTGAGCCGTGCGGTAGGAACCCATTGCCAGGGTAAAACAACGTTGACGGTTCCCCACGCTGGGCGCCAGCGCTCAGATACGCGGCGCCGTCGGAACAGGCTGATGGTCGGAATATTAAGACTTGAAGCAAGATGCCCGACACCTGAGTCGTTTCCGATAAACCAGCCAGATTCGTATAACCAGCATGCCAGCTCATGAGGGCTGCTAAATTCCGGCGCGGGGATGCCCCATCTTTCCAGTTCGAACCAGCGCTCGCGTTCGTGTGGTGCAATCACGAAGTTGACGTCATATCCACGCCGACGCAAATTGTGGGCCAATTTCACGAAACGTCGCGATAGCCAGCGCTTGTCCTCCGTGCTGGCCTCGGGATGAATTGCGATCCGGCGAATGTATTGGCGGTGTCGTAGCGCGGGCGGGGGCCTCATCCCGTTGTTTAAATCGACATTCGATAGTGCGAGTTCGTCGCGGCAGAAGTCGGCGAAGCGTTCCGCCATACACCCTGTGCGGTCCCCGAATACGACCCCGTCCAGATCGAGGACACAAGGGTGGATTTCCGTCAGGCGAGGAATCGGCTGATTCCGATGCATTTGCAGGACAGCGTGGTAGGGCGCCAGCATTGCCCTGGCATCCGCCTCGCATGGCAATGGTTGAATTGTCACATCGGGGAACCAGTGTCGCAATGCGTGAGCTGGGCGCCCGAATACCGTGACATCCATGCCGTTTCTCAAGAGATTTTGCACGATGACCATCAACACCAGCGTGTCGCCAATTGCGTTGGACATGACTACTGCGATGCGGCTGGGTCCGTCTGCCGCCAGGCCAGGGAAAGGTAGCGGATTCATGAGAAATTGGCGCGTAGCTGCTCGAATGCCTGAATCACCTTGCCGACGGACAACAGGTATTTCCAGTAGCGTTCCTTCAGACGTCCCGTGGGCAAGTAGGCGCCTCCAATCAGCACTCGTCCGGTCCCCCAGTCGGGGCGCCACGTGCGCGCGATACCGCGGCGCATGAACAATGAGAGGGTGGGAATCTGCAGGTTCGATGCAAGATGGCCAATTCCTGAATCGTTACCGATGAACCACCCGCACTCGAAAAGCCATGCGGCGACGTGATCAAGCGAAGAGAGATCAGGCAGCGCCATGCCTAAACGCTCGACGTGTTTCCAGTCTGCGCGTTCGTGCGGTGCAACCACAAATTGCGGGCTGAAACCCTGATCGCGTAATTCCACCCCCAGTTGAACGAAGCGGGACGCCAGCCAGCGTTTGTCCACGGTGCTCGCCGTTGGATGGATGGCGACGCGAAGCGGGTAGTTCCGATGCTGAAGTCCTGGCGGCGGCGTGATGCCGTTACTTTTCCCGGCATCCGGCAAACCGAACTCGTCACGACAAAATAGAGCCAGCCTGTCGGCCATCGATTCTGACGAGCGGGCGCGACAGATGTGATCGAGCAGGATTACCCGGGGATGCATGCGATCCAGCCCCGCAAACGGTCTATTGCTGTGCATCTGGATGACCGTATCAAAGCGGTGAAGTTTATGTGCAAGATGATCATCGCCTAACTCTGCCTGGATATCGACGCCGGGAAACCAATCGCGCAAAGCATGCGCGTGCTGGCCAAACACGGTGACTGCAATACTGTGTTTCTGAAGGTTACGCGCAACCGTCATCATCAGCAGTGAGTCGCCCACTGCCGGTGAAAGAATCAATGCCACACGGGTTACTGTTTGGATTGCCTGCCGCATAGATACATTCCATTGGCGCACTCTCAACAGTTGGCGAAGCGCTTGCCAGGTCATGAATGGAGGCCGTTCAGTGAATTGACCACAGTCTAGATTCAGCGCACGTTACTTGAGTTACAACGGTCATTACCGAGGTTTACGTTCGCTGAGTCAGCTTATCGGCCAGTCCACGCGCTGTTCTTTGAAAATGATGCTGGAGAAAAGCGCGACGGCGCAGCCCCCCGACGATCACGGCGGTGAAGTGCGTAGGCCCGGCATATCTACCTTATCTGGCCTTGGGAGTATTGCACTCCAGGGCAAGCTTCGCTTTTCCCGTCGGCGAGACCAGGACGGAGGATTTGCGGCTCATTTTTGGCGAAACTTTCTCAGTGATGTCTTGAATCCGGATTTCGTGATCCGGTGCGCCAGCAGGCATTCCCTGGTAGCCTGGCTCCGCATTCTGCCTTGCGACGGCGCCGCAAGACGGCTCGGTCCCATCATCGCGCGAAGCTGGGGGCTCACCTGGTCGCACGGCATCGTTGGACAGTGACCGATATTGCACGCCACCCCAGTTGATAAGGAAACCGATTTGCCTGCCGGAACTGTCCGTCCGCCATCGTCAAGATGACAGAGCCTGCAGATGCATCAGGTTGCGACATAAACGTAGGAAACCAATCCAAAAAAAAGCCGTCCAGGCGATCCGGCAAGTGGACCGCCTGGTGGCTCATCTGTGTCTCAACGCGCTCGGCGGCTACCGGCACGTTGTGCGGGTCAGCTTCCGAGCGCCCGGATCGTCAATGCATTCTTGACGGACGTCACACCAGCAACGCCCTTGGCGACCTGGGCTGCGCGGTCAATCTGCGACTGCTCCGGCACGATTCCTTGCAGCGTGACCGCGCCGTCCTTCACCCGTACGGTGATGCTGGCGCCGCTGAGGTCCCTGTCCTTCGCGAGCGCAGCGCGAACCTTGCGGGACAGCGCGCGGTTGGCCGCCCTTGCAGCCTTGGACTGTTGCCTGGCGGTTGAAGTCGCACCGCTCGTAGCCGTGGCGGGCGCAGATGCGTCCTGGGCATACGCTTGAAGCGAGGCGGCGGCGATCAACATTGCCCCAGCGACCAGGCTAAGTTTTTTAATCGGTTTCATGCTGTTGCTCCTGATGTCAGAGTTTTCTTGATTTCATAGCCCGCGACAGAACCATCTTCAGTACAGCATCACAAACTTCGCTTGTATTCGTAGCAGACTCTCGCCCATGCTCCGGGTCCTGCTCGTTCGTCATTCTCACCCGAACGTGAATTTTAGCCGGGCGCATTCGCACGATAGAGCCCACGCGGCCAGCACATCGCTGATCGCAGCTTCGTCGAGATCACCAGGGACGCCGCGATACCGTCGATTTGCCATCCGCAGGGCCAATGGTCTGCCGCAGTTATCGCGTGCCGTCGTCCACGATCTGTTCCGCGAGGCCGCTGCCCGTCGTCCCGAGCGCCCACATTGAGCCGCCGGCCGCGAGCGACACGCCCGCGGCGAACGCAAACAGGATAGGAGGATTCATGCTGACATTCACGAGCAAGCCGCCGAGCATAGGGCCTGCGATTGCGCCCAGACGGCCGATGCCCATCGCCCAGCCGACGCCCGTGCCGCGCAGTTGCGTGCTGTAGAGGGCAGCCGCGTAGGACACGGTGCACATCTGCGCGCCGATGCTCAGCATCCCCGCAACGAAGGTAGCGACGCATAGCAGTACGGGCGAATGCTGGCCGAGGCCGATGAAGAAGATCGGGACCGCCCCCGCGGCGAAGCCGGCTCGGATCACCCGCCAGGGGCTGTAGCGGTCGCCGAGCCGGCCGAGCGGAATCGAGCCGCACACCGCGCCGAGATTGAGCAACGACACGGCGATCACGCCGGCACGGACGTTTGCGCCGCTGGCACGAGCGATCAGTGGAATCCACGAGATCAGGAAGTACGTCAGCAGCAGGCTAAGAAACAGCGTCGTCCACAGCAGCAGCGTGCCGACGGCGCGGCCTTCGGTGAAGAGCAGGTGTACGGTAACGGCGCGCGAGGAGGGCGCCGTGCGCCCGGCGCTCGCGTTGCCCGGTGCCGACGACCCGCGACTCGCGAGAAAGCTGGCCGATTCAGGCACGAGCGGCACGAACAGCGCACCCAGCACGATCGGCAACAGGCCGCCGACGATGAACACGCTCTTCCATCCCCACAGCGCGACCATCGCTTCGGACGACAGGCCGCCCAGTACCGCGCCGAGCGGGAATCCGCAGAACATCAGCGAAACCAGCGATTCGCGCCGCTCGGCGGGTGCATGTTCGGACGCGAGCGTGATGGAGCAGGGCAGTGCGCCGCCGAGGCCAAGCCCAGTGACGAGCCGCATCGCGATCAGCGATGCGATCGAGTCGCTGAACGCCGTTCCGAGCGAGCCTGCTGCGAAGATTGCGAGCGAGATCACGAGGGCCGGCTTGCGTCCGACCCGGTCGCCCATCGGGCCCAACACGAGCGCGCCGATAAAGCTGGCCAGCAAACCGGCCGCGAAAACCGGCGCGAACAGGACCGGGCTGACTCGCCAGACATCGACGATATGCGGCGCGACGAACGCGATCGACTGCGTGTCGAAACCGTCGACCAGCGTGACGGCCGCGCACAGCAAGATGATGCGCAACTGCAGACCGGAAAGCCGCACGCGGGCGGCTCCGGCCGTACTCCGTTGGTCCAGGTACATGGCTTTCCCCGCTAGAACGCGATTTCGCGCTGGATGACGCGCTTCTCGATCAGCCACCCACCGTTTTCGGCGCGGCGCAGCTGGTCGAAGACGTCGTTGACCCGCACCTGCAGCGAGCCGTCCGATGCGCGGTGCTCGAACGTAATCTGCACCGCGGTCGACTGTGAGCGGTTCGCGTCGATCGCGTCGACGCGCAGGTTCGACCAGAGGTGGCGGGTCTTGCGGCCCGGCTCGGCATGGCGCCGCTCGCAGTCGCGCGCAATCGCGTCGCGTCCGCTCAGGATGGCACCGCCCACGTGCAGCACGCCATCCGGCACGAACAGCCGGCCTATCGATTCGCCGTCTCCGCGATCCGCGCACCACGCGAAATCGCTCAGCAGGCGCTCGATGGCGCGGACGTCTTCGTTACTTATCACAAACAATCTCCTGGTTATCCGAAACAGTGATGACCCTTCGCGCGCGACGCATCGCGGCAAGCGCCGCGGTTCAAAAACGCACCGTCAAACCAACCCGCGCGAGCGTCTGGTTGCCGTTCGACGAACTCGCGGTCGACCCGATGATCGTCGCGAGCGCCTGTCCGTCGCCGCCTGCCCATTGATGGGCCAGGGTCACGTACACCAAAGTCCTCTTGGACAGGTCGTGCGCGTAGGTCAGATTGACCTGCTGCGCCTTGTTGTCGCTCAGCACCGCGTTACCCTGGTCGTACTGGTACTCGAGCGTGACTTCGTCCACACCGGTGAGCGAGTAGTAGCCGCCGATCTCGTACACGTACACGCGTCCGCCGTTGTAGGTGTTCTCGGTGTTCGTGAACATCGCGTCGATGGCGGCGTTGTAAATGTTGACGCGACCGCCGATCCCCCAGTTGCGAATGCCGTTGTTGCCGTTGTTGATGCCGGGAAACCGCGTGTAGGTGTAGGCGGCGTCGAGCGTGACAAGCGCATTGGAGTAGCGCAGCCCGAAGCTCTGCGTGCTGTCCTGGGTGGTCGATCCAGCCTGTCCGCCGAGTCCGTACATCGCGCCGAACCCGAAACCATGGAAGATTGGGCTCTCATAGGAAACCGAGTTGTTGGTGGTGATGCTGCCCGCTGTGCGGTCGAAGTCAAACGCGCCGCCCGGCAGCCCGAGCTTCGAGAACGGACCCTGCTGCGTGTAGTACACGGGGTTGTACTTCAGCATGTAACCCCAGCGGTCGATCGTCATGTAGCGGAACATGTAATCGAACTGGTTGCCGAGCGTCAGCGTGCCGTACTTCTGGTCCTGAAGACCGACCCACGCTTCCTTGCCAAACAGCAGGCCGTTGACCATTGCGCCGGTGCCGTCGTTGAAGTTGTCGACCAGCTTGAAGATCGCTCGAAGTCCTCCTCCCAGGTCTTCGGTGCCGCGCAGGCCAACGATGGTCGGCACCATCGTGCCGCTCTGATAGAAAACGTTACTCTTGCCGTTCTGGTTGGACACGTAGGTGATGCCGGAATCGAGTATGCCGAACAACTGGACACTGCTTTGCGCAAAGACTGCCGAACTGAGAGAAAGGCCAACGACGAGAAGCAGCCAGCGAAGTTTCATATAGGTCTCCTGATTGAGTCGATCAATCTTTTAATTTATTTCAATGCGTTACCGAATATTTACTGATGCGGGGATGGCGCGGTGCGGAGCCGCCGGATCCGCAACCGGGCGCCGTCAGTCGCAGATAGCCTTAAGGCCGACGCTTTCGATCGCGAACACCGCGCAGCTTTCGTCGACGTCGGATGTGTCGCCGCTGATGCCGACCGCGCCCACCAGGTTGTCATGGCTGTCGCGCACCAGCACGCCACCGGGAACGGGCGCGATACGGCCGCCGGAGATGTCCCCCAATGACGCGAAGAACGCGGGCGCTAGCGCGGCGCGCTCCGCAAGCAGGCGGCCGCCGTGGCCCATGCCGAGCACGCCCCAGGCTTTCGCGTGGGCGATCTGCGGGCGCAGGATGCCGGAGTTGTCCTCCCGCTTGAGCACGATTAGATGGCCGCCGGGATCGAGCACAGCGACGGTCAACGGTTTGCAGTCGATCGCGCGTGCGCGGGTGAGCGCGGTATCGGCGATCTGTGAAGCGGCGCTAAGGGACAGGCTTGGCATCGGTTTTTTCGATTCCTCAAATGGTTTCGGGTGGTTCCAGTTGGCTACGGATGGAGCTCATTGGTGCGCGGTTGATTCGTCCGGCATCGGCTCCTCGTCGTAGCGGTCCGATTCCTTTTCCGGGCAATTCGACCGGCGGCAGGCCGACGAGAAAGAGCTCCATCGCCTGCGTGGCCTCGATGGTGACGGTTTCGTCGGATTCCACCTGCAGCGTGCCGAGATAGCCCACCGGTTGTCCCTTTACGGTGCCTTCGCCTTCAAGCACGGTCAGGATCCGGCGGCCGCGCGGATCAGCAGAGCGCCAGACGGCGCCGGACTCGAGCCGGATCATCTCAATCCACACGCCGCGCTCGGAGAACGCGCCCAGGAACTTGTGCGTGACCCCATTCGTGCCCGTCAACGCCAGCCAGTTGAACGACTCGGGGTTGATGAAGATTGGATGGCGGTAACGCGGGTGCGGGTAGCGCAACCGGCTTCCCATCGCGCGTTCCCAGATTGCACTGAGCGCCCAGTCCTTCCTGCCGTCGGGCCAGTGATAGAACGGCCCCTTGAATTCGCCGATCGCGGTTAGCTCTGCGCGGGCCTTGCGGCGCCGTTCGATGTCGAGAAACCCATAGCCGGACGCGCCGCCGAACTGCAGCACCAGCTGCATGCGCTCGCCGGGCGGCGTGTTGCCGAGCGGATCGTTCTGCGGTCCATACGCGAGCCCTTCCGGGAAATAGCCGATCTCGTTCTCGCGCAGCACGCCGGTGCGGCCGTGATCCATCGCGCCGCGCAGAGGCAGGCGAATCTGTTCGAAGTTGTGGCGATGCGTCGGCATCGAGAAGTCGCCATCCTGGCGGCCCAGGATGTACATGAAGTTGTCGGGCGAGCCGGGTTCGCCACTCAACAGGTGCTTGAACAGAATCGTTCCGAGTGGATGGTCGCTGGCCCAGTCTGAATTGACGAAAGGGACGATTTTCATTCGCGGTGCTCCGGGTTGATGGTTCGTTATGTCTGGTTCAGGTCGCGCGCCGGATGACGGCCGGACTGTCGGCACCGTGCGGGTCGCGCCGACGTCCTTTCAGCACGAAGATTCCCATGGTCAGGATCGCTACGCCGGCACCGAGCGAGGTCAGGCCGGTGAGCATGAAGAGTGACGGCGCTCCCAAGCCGGAACCGAGCAGCATGCCGCCGAAGATCGGCCCGGCGATCGCGCCGACCCGCCCCGCCGCCATGCAGCAGCCGATCCCGGTTGCACGCGAGAAGGTGTCGTAAAAGGCTGCGCTGAGCGCAACCGTGCAGAGCTGCGCGCCGTAGCTGAAGAAGCCGGCCAGCACCGCGATAGCCCACACGCCAGGACCCGAGTGCAGCGCGTAGCCGATCAATGCGATCACGAGCGCGCCGATAGAGAACGCGCTGCCGACCACGATCGCGGGCCGGCCGAGCGCGTCGGACACGCGCCCGAGCGTTGTGCTGCCGACGATGCCACCGAGATTCAGCATCGCCACCGCGATCACCGCGTTTTCTATGCTTAGGCCGCTGCGCCGAGCCATCATCGGGATCCAGTTGATCAGCATGTACAGCATGCACATGCTGAGAAGGGTCGCGATCCACAGCAGCAGCGTGCCCCGCGCGCGTCCGTCGCTGAAGAGGCTGCGCACCGACACGCGGCCGCCCGTGGCGGCGCCGACTTCGCCGTTCCATGCGGCGGCGCAGCCCATCCGCTCGAGGATCGGCAGCACCTTGTCGCGCTTGCCGCGCAAAGCCAGCAGGCGCGCGGATTCGGGAATGAACGCGATGGCCACCACCAGCGCGAATAGCGAGAACGCGCCGCCCGTAAAGAAGACACTTTGCCAGCCGAACAGCGGAATCAGCCGCGCCGAGATGAAGCCGCCGACTACGGCACCCAGCGGAAAGCCGCAGAACATCATCGCGACGAGCGAGGCCCTTCTGCGGCCGGGCGAGTATTCGGATGCCAGCGCGATGAAGTTAGGCATCGCGCCACCCAGCCCGAGGCCGGTGAACGCGAGCGCAGCGATCAAGTCGGGAATCGACGACGCAAACGGCGTGAGCAGCGAACCGATGCTCACGAGCAGCAGCGTGACCAGCAACGCGCCCTTGCGGCCCCGACTGTCGCCGATGCGGCCGAACAGCACGGCGCCTACCAGCCCGCCGAGCAGGCCAGCGCTAAAAATGAAGCCGAATACGCGCGGTGTGATGTGCCATGCGACGGCGATCTCGGGCCCGATGAACGCGATCGACTGCATGTCGAAGCCATCCATCATCGCGACGAGTCCGCACAACGCAATGACGAGGATCTGGAAGCGCCCGACTCGCTGCGAGTTGATGAGTGTTTCCAGATCGACCTGATTTGTCGTGTTCATGTCCCCTCCTGTGCATCGCAATACGGGCTGTGTGCGCGCTGCGAGCGATTTTTATGACCGGCTTCACCGGCTGACTGATGGACCGCTACCCTATCCGCGTGCCTTGCTACGCGATTTGCTTTGAGGCCTTTGTTGGGCAAAAGACGAGGCAACGCACGCAGTCTAAGGAAGCGATAGCGCCGGTGTCCATGCAGGGCGGTATATTTTTCATATAGACAGCATGAATATTTATTCGGTCGACTTGAGGTATGCGACGCGACCGACGTGGAGCGCAGCGTGAGCCGTGCCGCGGTCCGGCACTGCAGTTAACGTTCGACGAGGGTTTGAGTTTCGACCCGACCAGCTGACGAGCAGACGGCGGACCTTGCTGATTCACGTGATCGATTTCGGCGAGACAGTCTTCCTGCCAGCGTCAGTAAGGGAAATTCGGGCGTGCGCGTCGAAACCTGCCAGTTCGGCAGCACCGAGTTGGCCCAGGCGCTCGAAATCGGGCAGATCGACTTCGCGATAGGCTATCTGCCGCTGCTCGACGAGCTGTTCCTGTCGGTGAACGCTTCATCACATAGCATGGTTCGGCTGCCACTGCCGCATCTCATAAGCTATCTAATAAGGATACCTACTATTTTACCAGGAAGGCAGTCTGCAACCGTCATCTTGACAAGGCGCCGCAATCTGGTCGTCAGTTTCAGGAGCCCATTCCACTGCTCGCGCAGTGTATCGATTCACGCTGCGGGAAGGCGCCCGGCAAACGGAACTCGGAACTGTGCGTCTGAAAGCCGAGCGATTTTCCAGCACCGTCTTAGCGCGCGCACGTGCGGTCAATTCTGCGACGCGGTCAGCAGCCGAAGCTGCTCCAGTAACTTCACTGCCGGACTCGGCAAAATCCCCTGACGGCGGCGAAACGCCGTCAACGTGCGGCGTGCGACGAGGCCCGGAATCGGCAGCGTATCGAACACGCCGGCGGCGCTTTCGGTGTCGTACATCGGCATGGCCATCCAGCTCAGAAACCCCGCGCGCGTCACGAGGCTCTTCAACACCGTGATCGAACGCGTCTCGACGGCGATCGGCGGCATGCCGAAGCCGTGCTCGGCAAACACGCGTTGCATATGCTCGAACGGACCCGTCCCGCGCGGCGGAACGCACCACTGCTGATCGAGCGTGTCGGCAAGCGACAAATCCGCTTTGTTGCGCAGCGGATGATCGAGCGCGGCGACCACATAGCTTGTGTCTTCCCAACGGCAATCGGCAATCGCGGTGATCTCATCCGTGTCGGGCACCGCCATGCTGAGCGCGAGATCGATCTCGTGTTTCATCAGACTGTCCGCAAGACGGTCCCACACCCCTTCCATAATCTCCACACGCAGATTCGGCCAGCGCGCGAGCACGCCGCTCACCGCGAGCGGTAGCACGAGCGTCGCAATGCTCGCCACCGCGCCGACGCGAATCGTTCCTTTCGCGAGACCGCGCATCGCGTCGATTTCCTCGCGCGCGTGATCGGCTTCGCGTTGCAGCAGGGTGGCGTGCGGCAACAGCGCGCTGCCGATCGCAGTAAGCTGCATACCCTTCGAGTGCCGTTCGAACAGCGGCGCGCCGACCTCATCCTCGAGCCGTTTGATGGTGCGGCTCAGCGCGGGCTGTGTGACATGCAGCACTTCCGCGGCACGGCCGAGGCTGCCGCTCGCCACAATGGTGGCGAACGCATGCAATTGTTGAAGATTGAAAGTCATGCGCAAAAGTAATGCCTTTTCTCGAAAAAGGCAATTTTCAATTAACCACCGGCTTCCGATAATGGGTCTTCAGGAAACGGCGCTCATCTACAGGAGACAGGCATGACCAGCAACGCGCCCCGTTCAGATGCATCGGGACTCGCTCAATCCAAGCCGTTCACCGTGCGCGACGCCGTCATCGATCTCATGCGCCGTTTGGGCATGACCTCGGTGTTCGCCAATCCGGGCTCGACGGAATTGCCGTTGTTCCGCGATTTCCCGCAGGATTTCCGTTACGTGCTGGGTTTGCAGGAAGCGGTCGTGGTCGGCATGGCCGACGGTTATGCGCAGGCCACCCGCAACGCTTCATTCGTCAATCTGCATTCGGCGGCGGGGGTGGGCAATGCGATGGGCAATATCTTCACCGCATTCCGCAACCGCACGCCGATCGTGATCACCGCCGGGCAGCAGGCCCGTTCGATTCTGCCGTTCGACCCGTTTCTCGCGTCGACCCAGGCCACCGAATTGCCGAAGCCGTACGTCAAATGGAGCATCGAGCCGGCGCGCGCCGAAGACGTGCCGCTGGCGATCGCGCGCGCTTATTACGTGGCGATGCAGGAGCCGCGCGGGCCGGTGCTGGTGTCGATTCCCGTCGACGATTGGGACCGCGCGGCGCAGCCGGTGCCGGCACGCGTAGTCAGTACTGAGACGCGGCCCGAGCCGTTCGTGCTGGAGCAGATCGGCGCGGCGCTCGATACCTGTGAACGGCCGGCTTTCGTGGTGGGCGGCGCGGTCGACCGGGCCGGCGGCTGGGACGAAGTGGTGAGCCTCGCTGAGCGTCACAACGCCCGGGTGTTCGTCGCGCCGATGACCGGCCGTTGCGCGTTCCCTGAAGACCATCGCCTGTTCGCCGGTTTCCTGCCGGCCATGCGCGAGAAGATCGTCGAACTGCTCGGCGGCCACGATCTGATCTTCGTGATCGGCGCACCGGCCTTCACGTATCACGTCGAAGGTCACGGCCCGCATCTGCCGGCCGGCGCCACGCTGTGCCAGTTGATCGACGATCCGGCTATCGCGGCGTGGGCGCCGACCGGAACAGCGGCGGTCGGCAATATTCGCCTGGGCGTGGCCGATCTGCTGTCGCGGCCCGCACCGAAACCGCGTCCGTTGCCCGCGCCGCGCGCCGCACGTCCGCGCGTGGAGCCGTCTGCGTTGATGTCGGTGGCTTTCGCATTGCAGACGCTCGCCGAGGTGCGCCGCGCGGACGATATCGTGGTCGAGGAGGCGCCGAGTTCGCGGCCGGTGATGCAGAACTATCTGCCGTTCACGCGCAGCGGCACTTTCTACACGATGGATAGCGGCGGCCTCGGTTATGGCATGCCGGCTGCTGTCGGCGTGGCGTTGGCGAAACCCGGCACGCGCGTGATCGGTCTGATCGGCGACGGTTCCAGCATGTATTCGATCCAGGCAATCTACAGCGCCGTACAGATGAAACTTCCGATCACATTCGTGATCCTGAACAATTCGCGCTACGCCGCGTTGCAGGACTTCGCGCCGGAATTCGGTTTTGGCCCGGACGATCCTGTACAAGGCACCGATCTGCCGGGACTCGACTTCGTAGCGCTGGCCGCGGGCATGGGTTGCCATGGCACGCGCGTGACCGATGCCGAACGCTTGCATGAAGTCTTGCGCGAGGCGTTGGCATCAACCGGACCGAGGCTCGTTGAAGTCGTCGTGGCTTGACCTTAAGCGAGCCCCGCGCCCGCATTCATACAATTTTCCGCAGGAGACAACACAATGCAGAGTATTTCCATGCTGATCGCCGGCGCAGCCGTGCAAGCGAGTAACGGCGCCACCTTCGAGCGTCGCAATCCGCTGGATGGCGAAGTCGCGACGCGCGCTCCCGCCGCCACGGTTGCCGATGCGGTAGCCGCGGCTGATGCGGCGGCAGCGGCATTTCCTGCATGGTCCGCACTCGGGCCGGGCGAGCGCCGCGCGCTGCTGATGAAGGCCGCGCATGCGTTGGAAGCGCGCAGCGAGGCGTTCGCCAGCGTGATGGCCGCGGAGACGGGGGCGTCGGCGATGTGGGCGGGCTTCAATGTCCATCTCGCGGCTGGCGGATTGATGGAAGCCGCGGCGCTCACGACGCAGATTGGCGGCGAGTTGATCCCGTCCGACGTGCCCGGCAGTCTCGCGATGGGCGTGCGTCAGCCGGCTGGCGTCGTGCTCGGTATTGCGCCGTGGAATGCGCCGGTGATCCTCGCGGTGCGGGCGATTGCGCTGCCGCTTGCGTGTGGAAATACCGTCGTGCTGAAGGGTTCGGAGATCTGCCCCGGCACGCACGGGCTGATTATCGAAGTGCTGCAGGAAGCGGGTCTGCCCAAGGGCGTGGTGAACTTCGTCACCAACGCGCCGGCCGACGCCGGCGCTGTGGTCGAGGCGCTGATTGCCCATCCTAAAGTCCGGCGTGTCAATTTCACGGGCTCCACGCACGTGGGCAAGATTATCGCGGCCACCTGCGCACGCTATCTGAAGCCGTCGGTATTGGAGCTCGGCGGCAAGGCCCCGTTGATCGTGCTCGACGACGCTGATCTCGACGCAGCCGTCAATGCCGCGGCATTCGGCGCGTTCGCCAACTCCGGGCAGATCTGCATGTCGACGGAGCGGATCATCGTCGACGAACGGATCGCTGATCAGTTTGTTGCAAAGCTCGCGCAGAAGGCGCGCGGCCTGCCGCTCGGCGATCCTCGCAAAGGTCCCGTGGTGTTGGGATCGGTCGTCGATATGGCGACGGTGGAACGCTGCAACGCGCTGATCGACGACGCGCTGGCCAAAGGCGCCACGCTCGTCTGCGGCGGCAAGGCGGACAGCACCCTGATGCCCGCCACGCTGCTCGATCATGTCACGCCGGCGATGCGTATTTATGGCGAGGAATCGTTCGGGCCCGTGAAGGGCATCGTGCGCGTCAACGGCGAAGACGAAGCCGTGGCCTGTGCGAACGACAACGAGTATGGGCTTTCATCGGCGGTGTTCAGCCGCGATGTAGCACGCGCGATGAATGTTGCAAGGCGCATCGAATCGGGCATCTGTCATGTCAATGGACCGACCGTTCACGACGAAGCGCAAATGCCGTTCGGCGGCGTGAAGGGCAGCGGCTTTGGACGCTTCGGCGGGCAGGCGGGCGTTGCTGAATTCACGGATCTGCGCTGGATGACCGTGCAAACCACGCCACGTCATTATCCGTTCTGAAGGGACGAGCGCCGTTGCGGACGCTGCATGTTCTTGCGTGTCCCAACGTGTCCTTGTGCCGTTGAGCGCCGCAACGATACGCGCCGCGAAAGCCATGCATACATGTCATGGCTTTTGCTCGAAATGGCAATGTCAGAAGGCGGCCGCTCGCTCACATACTGAGCCCAAAGCGTGACCCCGAAGCATGACGGCAAAAGCGCGGCGCTCAGATCGCGCGCACATATCAGGAGACAGTTGCATGACCAGTTATGTACCACCGGCCGGCCCGGCCGATGCGTCGCTCGCCGGCAATCACGCGGGAATCGGAGAGGGGCGTCACGCGGTCGACATCGGCCGTGCGCTCGACGAAGGTCCTTACACCGCCATGCAAAAGATCGTGGTGCTGCTCGCGGCGTTGTCGATCGTGCTGGACGGGTTCGACAGTCAGTTGATCGGTTTTGCAATTCCCGTGCTGATCAAGGAATGGGGCGTTACACGCGCGGCTTTTGCGCCGGTGGTCGCGGCCGGTTTGATCGGCATGGGCATCGGCAGTGCGTGCGCCGGATTGCTGGCCGACCGCTTTGGCCGCCGCTGGGCGGTGATCGGCAGCGTGCTGGTATTCGGTGCCGCCACTTGCGGTATCAGCTCTGCGCCCGGCATCGTGACGATTGCCGTGCTGCGTTTTATCGCCGGCCTCGGCATTGGCGGCGCGTTGCCGAGTTCGACCACCATGACCGCGGAGTTTACGCCGGCTCGCCGCCGCACCCTGGCCGTCACGGCGACGATTGTCTGCGTGCCGCTCGGCGGCATGGTGGCGGGATTGTTCGCACACGAAATTCTGCTGACGTATGGATGGCGCGCGCTGTTCATGATCGGCGGCGTGCTGCCGCTCGCGCTCGGCGTGTTGCTGATCTTCACGTTGCCCGAGTCGCCGCGCTTTCTCGCCCGGCACCCGCACCGCTGGCAGGAACTCAAACGCCTGCTTGGGCGGATGTCGCGTCCGGTCGCAAGCAACTGCGTATTTACCGACTCGCGCGAACAGGCCGTCGAGAAACACACGGGTTTTACCGCACTGTTCCGCGAAGGTCTGGCGCGCGATACGGTGGCGATCTGGTGCGCGTTCTGCTTATGCCTGCTGGCCGTCTATAGCGCGTTCAGCTGGTTGCCGACCATGCTGAGCACGCAGGGCCTGTCGGTATCGGTGGCGGGTGCGGGGCTCACCGCGTACAACCTGGGTGGCGTGTTGGGTGCGTTGCTGTGCGCCGCGGTGATTGCGCGCACCGGCTCGCGTTGGCCGTTGATTCTCTGTAGCGCGGGTGGCGCGGCGAGCGCGCTGCTGCTGCTCGGCGTGAATATTTCCGATCACACCGGCTTGCTGATCTTCGGTCTGGGCATGCACGGACTGTTTGTCAACGCGGTTCAGTCGACGATGTTCGCGCTGTGTGCGTATGTTTATCCGACCCGTGTGCGTGCCACCGGCACCGCATCGGCGCTCGCGTTCGGCCGGCTCGGTGCGATTGCCAGCGCGTTCGCGGGTGCGGTGGTGATTACGGCCGGCGGGGCATCGTCGTACCTGTGGATGCTCGGAATCGCGATGTTGATCGTGATGGTCGCGCTGACGGTGGTCAAGCGCCATATTCCGAGGCCGGGGGTTTGAGGGGCGCAATGTCCTGACTTGCGGCGATCGGGCAGGAGATGCGGATCGCCGCTATCTGAAGCAGTCAATCTCTAGCGTATCGGACGGCTTGAAGAGCGGTTGGTATCGCCACACATTTGTTGCGTTGTGCGAGCAGTGCGACTGCACTCTCCAGAGGCGCGCGCCAGCCGCCGCAGCCTGCCTGAGGTCGACGTCCTTGCGATTCACGCCATTGTCATCAAAAGCAGAAGCGGGTGTTTCGAGTCATCATCGAGTTATTGCCCGGTGCGCGGAAAAGCGGAAACGCGGAAACGCATGTCATCGCGGCGGCGGACAGCGCGCACACGGGCGGGTAGGCGCTCGCGGATCATCATATGCGCTGTCCGGCAGCAACCTCATACTTTAAGCATGCCGATCAGACTTGCGCCTGACCACCATCAGCCGTAATCTCCGCGCCGTTGATGAAGCTCGAATCGTCCGATGCGAGGAACGTGACGACCCTGGCAATTTCCGATGGGTCAGCGAGGCGGCCAATCGGCACGAGCGAGGCCAGGTAGCCAAGCAGACCATCCTGACCGTCCTTGGTATCGCCACCGAGTTCGGCGAGGCCAATCGTGTGCGTCGAACCCGGGCTTACCACGTTCACCCGTATGCCGCGGTCCTTCAGATCGAGCACCCAGCTGCGGGCCAGAGCGCGCACCGCCGCTTTCGAGGCGCTGTAAATACTGAACGCCGCTGTACCGGTTGACCCCGCGATGGACCCCGTCAGGATGATCGAGCCACCCTTTTGAATCAGTGGAAGTGCCTTCTGCACTGTGAACACAACTGCGCGCACATTGCGGTTGAACGTGTCGTCGAAATGTTGCTCGGAGATATCGCCCAGCGGCGCCATCGTGCCGCCACCTGCGTTGGCGTAGAGAATGTCAAGACGACCGTCGTTCTTTCGAATCTCTGCAAAAAGTGCGTCGAGATCCTCGGGGCGGGTGACATCACCCCGCACGCCGAGAGCACCGTGCCCGACCGCTTCAACTGCAGCGTCCAGTTCGGCCTGCCGGCGCCCTGTGATGTACACCTTCGCACCTTCCGCGGCGAGGTCTTTTGCTGCCGCCAGGCCAATACCGCTGGTGCCGCCAGTGACGAGGGCTACCTTACCTTCCAGTTTTTTGCTCATGATTTTGCTCCGGGTTGTTAAGTGTTGATGGAAGTAACGATAGACGTCCATGAGACACGAATAAACCCCGCTACAGCGAATTGATTTTCCACGTACATGGATAATCGTTAAGCTAAAGGCTCATCTGCTATGAGGAAGAATCAATGGATCAGCTGCAAGCACTGCGCGTTTTCGTACGGATTGCCGAATCGGGGGGCTTCAGCAAGGCGGCCGACGCCTTGAACGTGCCGCGCGCCACGGTCTCCAAACTCATTCAGGAACTGGAAACCCATCTTCGGGTGAGGCTCTTCCAGCGTTCAACCCGTCGCGTAGTGGTGACAGAAGAAGGCCAGGTTTACTATCACAACGCGGTCAAGCTGCTCGCCGACATCGACGAGATGGATGGTCTGTTTGCGGACTCTCACGGCAATCCGCGCGGTCGGATCCGTGTCGATATCGGCTCCTCTCTCGCCAACCTGATCCTTCTTCCACACCTGCCCGCGTTCCGCAAGCGTTACCCGGAAATCCAGCTTGACGTTGGCGTGAGCGACCGTCAGGTCGACCTGATCGGCGAGGGCGTTGACTGTGTGATCCGTGGCGGTGAACTGACCGATATGTCGCTCGTCGCGCGGCGCCTCGCGGGGCTCGAATGGGGCACGTATGCCGGCTCGAGCTACCTCGCCGAACGCGGCACGCCATCGCATCCCGACGATCTGCTCGCACGTCATGAAGTGGTGGGCTATTTTTCCTCGTTGAGCGGTCGAGTATTCCCCCTTCTTTTCGAGCAGGGCGACGAAACGATCACCGTCGATCCAAAAGGAGCGAGAGGCGTCTTCGTGAACGAAAGCACGGCTCATCTCACGTCGCTGGTAAGCGGACTTGGTGTCGGACAGACTTTTTCGTTCATGGCGCAGCCGTGGCTGAAAAACGGTGATCTCGTCCAGGTCCTGCCGCACTGGAAGCGGCCACTCCATCCGATGCATATCGTCTTCCCGCAATCGAAGTACAACAGCGCCCGTCTGAAGGTATTTGTCGACTGGGTCATCGAAGTCTTCAGACCGTACGACAGCACGCCCGCGCCGTCCCACGCATACGCACTGCGCGCAAGCGGATCGTGATTCTGGGTTTGCCGCCAGTGGACGCGTTCGACGTAATTGGTCCGGCGGGCGTAACGTGCGGCTTGCCTTTTGACGAGGCGAGTGTCGATCGTGCAGCGAGCCCCCGTGCCGCTTTGTGAGCGGGCCGCCGACATCGTGCGCAGCGCGCTGCCGTACAGCACGCCGAACCGCGCGGTGACCGCGAGCGCGGTACGCTGCGGCGCTTTGGCGCGAACAGTTCGAGTCCAAGCGGGAGGGAAGCGGCTTAACTTGGTATCAACCGTTGCCGGCGAATGCTCGTATCTACGGATGCGTGTAATCCTTTACACGCATTTTTTTTTCACCTAGCATGGTTTTACGCACTCCGGATGCGCCAAGAGCAGCAAGCGCTAGGTCACCAGCGCGGAGCACGCAGATCATCGTGTGTTTTTCAGTAATTTGTGTAATCGATTACCACGTCAGACGAATAGGCTGAAAAAACGTCGGGAGCGTCGCGCCGGGAAGGCGCGGCGCGACCCGGATACAGAGCCTTCGAACCCGTGCACCTGTGTTCATTCTTTGGAACCTACGACTATCATGAAGACCATGCATCCTGCTGAGGCGCAATCGATTTTCGAGCGGAAGACCCTGCGCTCAATCCTGAAGTCGATTGTGCTGAGTGTGTGTATTGCGAGCGGAATCGGCAGCGCGATGGCGCCCGCCAGTGCGGAAGAAACCACGTTTGCGTCGATCCGCAAAGCCGGCGAACTGCGCTGCGGCGCGGCGCTGGCGCCGCCGTTCGTCGTGCGCGATCCGAAAACCGGCGATTACTCCGGTGCCTTTAGCGATCTGTGCCGCAAGTTCGGCGAGAGCGTACTGAAGGTGAAAGTCCGCTTCGTCGATACGACGTGGGACAACATGGTCGCGGGGCTGCAAACGAACAAGTGGGACCTGGCGATGGCCATCAACCGTACGCCGGTTCGGGAACAGGTGATCAACTTCTCGACCGCGGTGGTTCGCAACGATACGGACTTCGTGTACAGCCGCACCGATTCGAAGTTGCCGACGCCGATCAAATCGGTGGCCGACATCGACAAGCCGGGCATCGTGATCGCGGTGGTGCAGGGAACCACCGACGACAAGGCCATCACGCCGGCCATCAAACAGGCGCAAATCCTCCGTCTGCCGGATGCAGACAGCACCCGTCTTGCAGTGATTTCCCATCGCGCCGATCTGCTGGCCGACCAATCCGACGCGAATCTGATTTTCCAGGCGGCGCATCCCGACTGGGCCGAGATTTTCCGCGCGACCCCTTCGTTCAATCTGCAGGACGTCGCGTTTGGCCTGAACAAAAGCTTCACTGCTGCCGACCTGAATCTGCTCAACCAGTTTATCGAGCAGCAGACCCGGATGGGTTTCGTGAAGACAAGCGTGGACGCCGCGGTCAAGCAGGCTGCACAGTCGGTCAAGCAATAAGCTGATGACGCGCAGCCGTTGCGAGGAAAGCAAATGGAACAAGTGATGAAGGTGGGCCGGCAAACCATGGACGAGAGGGAAGCAGCACCGTCGCGGGACGGCTTCAACCCGGCAGATGCACCCGCATACGGCGGCGTACAACCGCTGGTCCGGATGCGAGGGCTGTGCAAGCAATACAGTCCCACTCTGCAGGTGTTGAAAGGGCTGGATTTCGACATGCAACCCGACGACCGGCTCGTCGTAATCGGCCCGAGCGGCGGCGGCAAAAGCACGTTGCTGCGCGTGTTGATGGGCCTTGAGACGATCGACGGCGGCAGCGTCGAATTCGACGGTCAGCGCTATCTGTCTTTCGATCCCAAATCCCGGCAAACCCGCATGGATCTGGCGATTCGCAAGCGGATCGGCATGGTGTTTCAGCACTACACGCTTTTCCCGCATCTGAATGTGCTGCGCAATCTCACATTGGCCCCATGCAAGACACAAGGGGAGTCGCGCAACTCGGCTGAACAGCGCGCGCTTCACCTTCTGGAACGGCTGGGTCTCGCAGCGAAGGCACGTGCCTATCCGGCCCAGCTCTCGGGCGGCCAGAAGCAGCGCGTGGCGATCGCGCGCGCGTTGATGCTCGACCCGAAGCTCATGCTGTTCGACGAGGTCACGTCGGCACTCGACCCGGAACTGGTCGCGGAAGTCGAACTGGTGATTCAGGAACTGGCCGCGAACGCGATGCCGATGATCATGGTCACGCACGACATGTGGTTCGCGAAGAAGGTCGCCTCACGGATTCTCTTCTGCGCGGACGGCGTCGTCGTCGAGTCGGGTACGCCCGAGCAGTTGTTCAGGAACCCGCAGCATGAGCGGACCCGGGAATTTCTGAACAACGTCCTGCACATTGACTAGGAGTGCCAGCGTGACTTACTCCTTCGATTTTTCGTCGATCTCGTCGGGGCTCGACGCACTGCGTCAGGGTCTCGCGATCACTTTCCTGATCGCGCTGTGTGCGAACGCAATCGGCGTGGTGGCAGGGTTCGGGGTTGGGCTGCTGTCGCAGGCCCGCTCGCGGCTGATCCGTATGCTGGTTTCTGCATTCGTCGAATTTTTTCGTTGCACGCCCGCGCTGGTCCAGGTGGTGTGGTTCTTTTACTGCGTGCCGATCATCTTCAACGTATTTCTGACACCGGTGACGATGGGCGTCCTCGTCATCTCGCTCAATCTCACGGCCTTCAACGCGGAAGCCTACCGTGCCGGCATTCAGTCGGTGCCGCGGGAACAACATGACGCGGGTATCGCGCTCGGCTTGTCGCCGTTTCAGCGCGCCATCCATATCGTCCTTCCGCATGCGTTCCGAAGCGCCTATCCGGTACTTGTGACGAACGGTATTTCAGCATTGCAGCAGACCTCGTTGCTTTCTGTCGTGGCGATTCAGGAACTGATGTATCGCGGCAAGGAACTGGCGTCCGACACCTACCGGCCGCTCGAGGTCTTTACGACAGTAGGGTTGCTGTACCTGGCCGTATCGGTGGCTGTTGCCCAGATTCTTCGGGGCGTCGAACGCCGACGTGCGCTGCGCTATTCGGTGTAACGGTATGAAATTCAATTTTCTGTTTCTTCTCGGATACATCGACCCTCTGCTCGCCGGGCTCGCGCTCACATTGAAGCTGACCGTCGGCGCGTCGATTGCGGGCATCGTGCTCGGGTTCATTGCGAGCCTGTTGCGCACTTACGGCAGCGCGCCCGTGCGTGCATTGGCGGCCGGCTATGTGGAGCTGTTCCGCGGCACACCGTTGCTCGTGCAACTGTTCTGGTTCTTCTTCTGCCTGCCGCTTCTGCTGCACGTCGACGTCGGCATCGTCGCCGCATCGCTGACGGCGTTGTCCTTGTACATGGGCGCGATTACGTGCGAAACGTTCCGCGGCTCCCTCGCGCTGATCCGCAAGGAAGAGCTCGACGCATGCGTGGCGCTGGGTCTTGGCCGGATGACGCGCATCGTCCATGTCATCTTGCCGCTGACTTTCGTGCGTGCGATGCCGCCGCTGCTGTCGAACATCGTCAGCCTGTTCAAGGAGAGTGCGCTGGTGTCCGCGCTCGGTATGGCGGACCTGATGTTCGTCGGCCAGAACATTGCCAATACGAGCGCGCGTCCAGTTGAAGTTCTCACGACAACGGCGCTCATCTACTTCGTCGTCGCGTTTCCGCTCACGCGCTGCGTCGGCAGGATCGAGCGAAAAGTGCTTAAGCGCTTCTAGGCGGGCAGGGACATGGACAGGGGCGGCGACGCCGCTTCCGATCGAGAATCAGGCACGAACTCAGGCAGGAAATCAGGCCATGGAAATGAAGCGAATGATTACGGTGGTCGGCGTTCACACAGCCGGCGAACGCAACGACGTGATTACCGGCGGCGTGCTCGACGTGCCAGGCAAGACGATGTTCGAGAAGATGCAATATCTCGAGCGCGAGGCAGACGATCTGCGCAAGTTACTGTTGCAGGAGCCGCGCGGCAGCGTCACGCAATGTATCAATCTGGTGCTGCCGCCCTGCGATCCCAGGGCGGACGCGGGGTTCGTCATCATGGAGTCGGAGTACTACGTACCCATGTCCGGCAGCAACACGATCTGCACCGTGACGGCGTTGCTCGAAACCGGCATGTTGCCGATGCAGGAACCTTATACGCGTCTGGTCCTCGAGGCGCCAGGCGGCCTCGTGGAAGTGCAGGCGGAGTGTCGGGACGGCAAGTGCCTGAATGTCCGGTTCGCCAATGTGCCGTGTTTCGTGTTCGGCCTGGATCTTCCCGTCGAAGTACCCGGCCTCGGAACGCTGACCGTGGACGTTGCGTACGGCGGGATGATCTATGTGCTGGTCGATGCGGCTTCCGCAGGATTTTCAGTTGAGCCGTCCGAAGCGGCAGACATGGTGAAGATCGGTGAAGCGATCAAGGCCGCCGCAGCCGAACAGATTCCGGCAGTCCATCCGGAAACGCCGGAGATTCACACGATCAATCAGACGCTGTTTGCAGGTCCGCTCGAACGTACCCCGACGGGACTGGCGTCGAAAAACGGTGTGATCGTGTCGCCGGGCAGGCTGGATCGCTCGCCTTGCGGCACCGGCACCAGTGCGCGGCTTGCCGTGCTGCACGCACGCGGTCTGATCGAGCCGGGCGAGAAGTTCTTGAACCGGTCGATTATCGGCACGGAGTTCACAGGCGAGATCGTCGAGACGCTGACGGTGGGCGGCCGACCTGGCATTCGTCCCGCGATCACGGGGAGTGCGTGGATCACCGGGTTTCATCAGTACGTCCTCGATCGGTCCGACCCGTTCCCCACCGGCTATCGGTTAAACGACATCTGGAGAGACTAGGCCGGCGTGGAGTCGTAAGGCGTCACACTCGTCTCAAGGTGAAATCGATTACCAAAATACAAGGTAATTCAAGCGAATAGAGCGCTATAGCGTGATTCATTGAGCGGTAATCGATTTCGTATTTATAGGTCACATGTCATTCCGTACGGAGAGTGAGCATGAGCAGTAATGGTGATGAAACAGGTGGATTGAAGCAGCCGGCGCAACGCGCGGCAGGCGAGGGCGGCAAGTTTCTGCTCGTGCGTCCACGCGACGAAGAGAGTTACTGGCAGCCGCAGCCGGCCAATGGCTATGCGTCTGTCCATGTGGCGCCGCATCTCGTCCCGATGGATCGGCCGTTCTCGGTGGGAACCCAGACGGTGCCGCCCGGTGGCGTCGTCAGGCTGCATTCGCATACCGACAATGAGGAAGTCCTGCATTTCATCGCGGGTCGCGGCAAGGCCGTTCTGGATGGCGCCGAGCACCGGCTCGAGCCGGGCATGACGCTGTTTCTCGGCAAGCTGCGTACCCACACCTTCATCAACGACGGCGATGTCGATCTGCACTGGGCCTGGTTCTTCCTGCCGTCGGGTCTCGAGACTTTCTTCCAGCAAATCGGCCGTCCACGCAAGCCGGGCGAAGCTGCTCCTGAACCGTTTGCGCGACCGGAGAACGTCGCGGAAATCGAGGCTCGAACGGTCTTTTCCACTCCACGGGCTGGGAGCTGAGCGATGGGCAGGCATACAAGCTCAGGTGTCTATTACGAGGCGCTCGGGAGCGGCGATGCGATTGTGTGCATCGCAGGTCTCGGTGGACACGCATCGTTCTGGCGGCCTGTGGCGGAACTTCTCGCAGACCGCTTCCGGGTGATCGCGTTCGATCATCCCGGTGTCGGCGGCAGTACGAAGGCCGCGGATCAGCGTATTGCACTGATTGCGCAGGCGGCGCTCGAGGTGCTCGACGCGGAGGACGTGCGTGTGGCTCATATGATCGGCCACTCGACAGGCAGCCTCGTCGCGCAAACGCTCGCAATCGATCACCGCTCGCGTTGCGCGAAGATCGTACTCAGCGGCGGGTGGGCGAAGCCGGATCGCCGCTTCAGGGATCTGTTCGATCTGCGTCACCTGATGCTCGAAAAGCTCGGCACGCGTGCTCATTCGGCGTTCGCGCGGCTCTTCGGTTACGACGCCCGCTGGTACGAGCAGCATCTCGCTGCGGACCGCCTGCGATTCGACGGCGACGACGAGTTCGATGTGCAGACGGTGTTGCGCCGGATCGAGATGCTGCTCGGTTATGAGCGCTCAGAAGAACTGGCCGCACTCGATATCGAGGCGCTGATTGTCGGCGCGCGAGACGATTTCATCGTCCCGTTTCACCATTCAGAAGATCTCGCGCGCCGCATCCGCAATGCGATGCTCGTCGGCGCCGTGGGGGGGCATTTTTTTCCGCAGGTTTATCCGGATGTGTTTGCGGACCACGTGGCCGCTTTTCTGGACCGGAGGGCGGCATGACGGTCCGCGAGTTAGCGCCGGCGCCTCTTGAATCCGCGGAGGTTCGCGAACGTATTGTGATCATCGGCATGGGGGCGATGGGAAAGCGCGTCGCCACCGCGTTGCGGACACTGGGCACCGCGAATGTCGACTGGTGCTGCCTTGTGCCGGACGCCGCAGGCGAGTCCGATCTGCTGAGGCAGACTTACGGCGTCGAGGTCTTTCATGATGCCGACGCGCTCGTGGCGTGGCGGCCGACTCTCGCAGTGGAGTGCGCCGGTCATGCCGCCGTGCACGAAACGGTGGTGCCGTTGCTCGAGCGTGGGGTTGACGCAATCGTCGTGTCGGTGGGCGCGCTCGCTTCGTCATCGCTGCGCGAGGAGATCGCTGCCGCAGCGAAGGCAGGCGGCGCGCGGGTCACGCTGGTGTCCGGCGCCATCGGCGGTATCGACGCATTGCATGCGGCGCGCACAGGTGGCCTCGATTTCGTGCGCTACACCGGTAGAAAGCCGCCGCACGCGTGGCTCGGATCGCCTGCCGAGTCGCAATTCGATCTGCCGGCAATCGATCGGCCGACAGTCATTTTCGAGGGCAGCGCCGGCGAATCGGCGCGACTTTACCCGAAGAACGCCAACGTCACGGCCGCGGTCGCGCTCGCCGGCATCGGCTTCGACAACACGACGGTCGTCCTGACGGCCGATCCCGGCATCGACAGGAATATTCATGAAGTCGAGGCCCAGGGTGCCTTCGGGCATCTGTTCATCCGCCTCGAAAACAATCCTTTACCGGACAACCCGCGCACCTCGTGGCTCGCGGCAATGAGCATCGAAGAAGCGGTTTTCCGCCGCCTTGAACATTTAATCCAAAGATGAGAAACGATATGCGACTCGAAGGAAAAGTAGCCCTGGTGACGGGCGCGGCTTCAGGCATTGGAGCAGCAACCGCCGAACTTTTTGTGAAGGAAGGCGCGCGGGTCGTGTTAGCGGACCGCAATCTCGACCAGGCGCGGCGCGTGGCTGCGGCGCTGGGCGAGCGCGCACTCGCGGTGGGCGCCGATGTGGTCGTGTCGCAGCAGATTCGCGACGCGGTGGGCGCTACGATCAGTGCGTTCGGCGGTCTTGATATCCTGGTCAACAACGCGGGACTGGGGATTCGCGGGACCGTCGTGAACACGGAGGAAGACGACTGGGACCGCATTATGGAGGTCAATCTGAAAAGCGTTTTTCTCTGTTCGAAGTATGCAATTCCCGAGATTGCGCGGCGTGGCAAAGGGGCCATCGTCAATATTTCGTCCACGGCCGCCGTGTGCGGCATTCCGGACCGCGCGGCGTACGTCGCGGCGAAGGGTGGCGTGGCTGCGTTGACGCGTTCGATGGCGCTCGATCACGCGGAGCAGAACATCCGCATCAACAGCATCGCGCCAGGCGTGATCTGGTCGAGCTACTACGAAGAGATGTTGCGCTCCGTGCCCGATCCGGACGGCTTCGTCAGCGGACTGAAGGCGCGTGCGCCGGTCAACCGGATGGGACAGCCGCATGAGATTGCGACGATGGCTTTGTTCCTCGCGTCAGACGAGTCGTCGTTCGCCACGGGCGCAATGTTCACGGTGGATGGCGGCTATACCGCCCGATAGCAGAACAGGGGTGCTTCGACATGATTCACGAGTTGCGCGAGTACCGGATCGACGTACGGGCCGCGGATGCTTACTTCAGCCTGTTCAGGGATCTTGCGATGCCGATCCGGGGCAGCGCTTACGGTCGGCTGGTGGCCAACTGGCTGATCCCCGGCGAGGTGGTGACGTTTTATCACCTGTGGGAATACGACTCGTTGGGCGAGCGCACGGCAAAGCGTGCCGCGTTGGCGCAGGTCGAACGGTGGACGCGCGATTTTCTGCCGGGGGCGGCCGCGCTGGTCAGCAGCCAGCGGCTCACGATCTTGACCCCTTACGCGATCGACGGGCTGCCCGGGGTTGCCATCGACGATTTCGGCGCCGCGCCGATTGTCTTCACGACCGTCCGGTGCAGAACCGGCAAGGCCGCAGCGGTGGCCTCTGCGATCGCGACCGCCCGACCGCCGGGGTTGCGCGGCGTATGGACCGAAGAGATGCCCGACCCGAACGCCGTGTGGTGCGTGTGCGACCCCGGCGAGGCGCTTGCGTCGGACTGGCTCGAGGCGCACGGTGCCGTTCACCGAACCACGAAAACCTGTGAAAGAGGTCCGTACTGATGGCTGCGCGAGCGCCCACGGATTGCCGGATGATTACCCCGCCGCAGTACGGCGGGCATGCGTGTAATCGTTTTCCAACCGGCCTCGCGGTGATACACTTGGCTCGTCAAAACAGGAATAGCGGACCCTGTCCGCCGTTCCCATCTTGCTGAGCCATGAAAAGTCAGAAAGCAAAAGCGAACGTATTCGACGTTGCGAAGGCGGCGGGCGTCTCGGTCGCGACCGTCTCCCGTGCGTTCAACATTCCCGATCGCGTCGGCGCAGAGGCCCGCGAAAAGGTATTCAACGCGGCGATGCAATTGGGCTACAGCCCGAATCCAGCGGCCAAGGCACTGCGCCTGCAGAAGTCGTTCATCATCGGCGCAGTGATTCCGTCGCTCGATTACTCGATGTTTGCGCGCATGACGCACGCGTTCGAGGAACAACTCACGGCCGCGGGGTATAGCGTGTTCGTGGTGACGAACGGGTTCGACAACCGGACCATGCTCGATGCAGTCAAGAAGATCGTCGAGCGCGGCGCCGAGGCGCTGTTGCTGGTCGGCAAGATCGAAGATCCGCGACTCAGGAGCTACCTGGAAGAAACGCAGATTCCCTGTGTGACCACGTATTCGTATAACGAAGATCCGATCGTGCCGTCCATCGGCTTCGACAATTACGCGGCGACGAAGCAGGCCGTCGAGTTTCTGATCCGGCTTGGTCACAGGAATATGGCAATGGTCGCCGGTCCGCTGCAGGGCAACGACCGTCAACAGGCGCGCATGCGCGGCTTCGAGGAAACCATGCGGGCGCATGGTTTGAACGACGGCATTCACATTATCGAAAAGAGCTACGGTGCGGCGATGATGCAGGGCGCCGATGCGATGCGGCAGATCTACTACGAATTCCCCGGTGTGACCGCTGTGGTGTGCAACGCGGATGTGTTCGCGCTGAGCGCCATTGCGGAATGCCGGCGTCTCGGCCTGCGCGTGCCCGAGGATATTTCCGTGGTCGGTTTTGACGACGACGATTACACGACCATTTTTTCTCCCGCATTGACGACGATCGCGGTTCCGGCCGCGGAGATGGGGCGTCATGCGGCGCGCTCGCTGATCGGTGCGCTGACCGCGGGGCGGCGTGTCATGTCGGCGCGGCTCGATACGCAATTGGTGGTGCGTGAATCGACGAGCGTGCCGCGGATTGCCACTGCGAAGATATCGCCCGAGGTGGCTTGAATAGCGTGACGTCGAAGGCGCGAACCGAACGCGGAGATCGACCACGCAGCGTGTTCCTGGCGACGAATCTGCGACGGGCACTCACGCGCGTCGCGTCAACTTTGGTGGCAGTTTGACTGGTTGCAGCCAGATGTCGGCTTCGTCCGGTGTCCTGCGCTATACGGGCGTTCGTGGAGCTCGTTCGACGCGACCGCGTTGACGGCTACAACGTCCGCCCTTCGGTCGTAGGTTCGCCGACCTCGTCCTCTGTCTCCACATATATCGCACACTCGGGGCAATTCTCGGCCGCGAGTTCCGCCAACTCTTCCAATTCCTTCGGCAGTGTCGATTGAATTCGTACGATAGCGTAGCCACCGCTGTCGAGTCCAAACAGTTCCGGGGCAAGCCGGCTGCAATTGTTGTGGCCGTGACAGAGGCCCGGCGTAATGCTTAATTTCATGGTTGTCCCTGCAGTGTGCGATATGAGATCGTGAAGACCCGCGACTGTCGTCAGCGATAAACAGCCGCGGCTGGCGTACCGTCACGAGCGGCCGCGAGGGCAATAGCGGACCTGAAGCGAACAGAACGCGTCGAGTCCCCATGAGCCGTTCTCTATGCCGATGCCGCTCCATTTCCAGCCACCGAACGGTAAATGCGGCTGCACGACCAGGTGCGTATTGACGTAGGCGCTTCCGCAATCGAGCCGGGCGGCCACGCGTGCCGCACGCTCCTCGTTCGAACTCCAGACCGATCCAGACAATCCGTACGGCGTTGCATTGGCCCGTGCGATCGCTTCGTCGAGATCGCCGTAGCGCAGAACGGGCAACGCCGGACCGAACTGCTCTTCATCGACGATGCGCATGCCCTCACGCGCCTCGTGCAAAATCGTCGGCTCGAAGAAGTAGCCCAGCCTGTCCATCGCGTGTCCGCCGGCGGCCGCCAGTGCGCCGTCAGCCAACGCATCAGCGACGAGGCTCGAGACCCGCTCGAACTGTGGCTTGTTGTTGATCGGACCTAGCTGCACGCCATCGTCCATGCCGTTGCCGACCCGTGCTCGACGGGCACGCTCCGCGAGCGCTTCGACCACTGCATCATGCAGCCGGTCCGGCACATAAACGCGCTTGATTCCCGCGCAAATCTGTCCGTTGTTCGTGAACGCTCCCCAGAAAATGCCCGCCGCGACACGTGAGGGATCGGCATCATCCAGCACGATCGCGGCGTCGTTGCCGCCCAGTTCGAGAGTGATGCGCTTGAGGTCCGGAGATGCCGCAGCGGCGACCGCCTTGCCCGTTGCGACGGATCCTGTAAAGCTGATCTTGCGAACCGCCGGATGACCGGTCATCCACGCACCCAGCGCATCGCCGCCGCTGACCACGTTGAGTACGCCAGGCGGTAAATGCCCGGCGATGATTCGCCCCGCGGCGAGTGTTGACAATGGCGTAAACGGTGAAGGCTTCAACACGATCGTATTGCCTGCGAGCAGTGCGGGCGCGAGCTTCATTCCGAGTAGAAGCAACGGGAAATTCCACGGTGTGATCGCGGCGACGACGCCCAGCGGACGGCGCACGAGCTCTGCCTGACCCCGTGCATCGTCCTGAAGCGCCTCCGGCCGCAGCGGCAGCTCCGCAAAATAGCTGAACCAGCGCGCGGTCTCGGTCACTTCGAAGGCGGCCGCCATGAGCGGCTTGCCTTGTTCTTTTGTCACCAGTTCAGCAAGCTCCAGTTGTGCCGCGATCAATGCATTGGCAATGCCTTGCAGCGCCGCGCGGCGCACGCTGTCGTCGCTTACGCCCCACGACACGAAAGCGCGCGCCGCACTGGCCATCGCGTCGTCGAGCTGATCCTGGGTGCATTGCGGGGCTTGCGCAAAGATCTCGCCGGTGGCCGGATTGACGACGTCTAACCACGAGACAGCGCTCGTCTCGCCGCCGTCGATCGTCATTTTGTAGAGGTTCATTAAAACTCCAGATTGGAAAACGGTGGCTTTGCGTTCGGTCAGAACCGCAGGACGGCGCGTGCGCCGCGTCCAGACGCGCAGTAGTCGAGTGCGTCGTTGACGGCGGGAAACTCGAACGTGCGGGTCACCAGCTCGTCGAGCTTCAACAGTTTCTGTTCGTAGAGACCAATCAGGCGTTGCACTTCGCGATGAACGTGCGCAGAACCATAAAGGGAACCGCGAATGGTTTTCTCGGTCATGACGATGCCGGTGAACGACGGCACATTGACCACCACGTCGTCGGGGCCTGCGCCGACCAGCACGGCACGGCCGCCGCGCCGCGTCATGCGGACCGCGTCGCGCACAGTGTCCTGATGGCCGACCACCTCGATGGCGGCGTCCACGCCGCGTCCCTCTGTCGCCTTACGAATCTGGCGGATCAGTTCGGCGCCTGGCTGTAGCGTCAGCGTCGCGCCGAATTCACGGGCGAACGCGAGCCGTTCCTCGCTCGGATCGATCGCGATGATCTGGCGCGCGCCGCTGATACGCGCGCCTTGTATCGCGTTCAGTCCGACTCCGCCGCAACCGATCACTGCAACCGATTCGCCCACTGCGACGCGGGCCGTGTTGACCGCCGCGCCGAACCCGGTCAGCACGCCGCAACCGATCAATGAAGCCGGGGCGAGGTCCATCTCGGGCGGCAGTTTGACGGCGGCGCGCGCGGGCACGACGCAATGCCTCGAGAAGGTGCCGAGGCCGGCCATGTGATAAACCGGCTCGCCGTTCCATCGGTAGCGAGTCGTGCCGTCGGGCATCGTGCCGCGCGCCATCGCCGCCGTGCCCGAGTCGCACAGCGACGGCTGCTCGTGCTGGCAGTAAAAGCATCGGCCGCACTGGGTGAGCCAGCTCAACACGACGCGATCGCCCGCGGCGAGTTCGGTCACGTCTTCGCCGACTTCGACCACCGTGCCGGCGCCTTCGTGACCGAGAACGACAGGCAATGGATTGAGCAAGCGCCCGGTGAAGACGGACAGATCCGAATGGCAGACACCCGATGCGCCGATTGCGACGAGCACTTCGCCGGCGCGCGGCGGTTCGAGATCCAGATCGATCATCCGGATCGGTTCGCCCGGACGGCTGAGGACTGCGGCTTGCGTTTTCATAAGCGAGGAAATTTCCGCGGAGAGGAGAGAGACGGTGGGCGGGTATGCCGGCCAGTCAGCGATCGACAGCGATCAGAACCTGTTCCGGTCCGCGCGTTTGACCGGCGGTCCATTCGACCGCGTCCGGCGCGGTGAGATGAAAATTCGGCATCACACGCAACCATTCTTCGAGCGCCACGCGTAATTCGAGGCGCGCCACGTTCGAGCCGAGGCAACGATGCTCGCCGGAGGAAAACGTCAGATGCCGATTGCGTTTGCGATCGAGTTTGACGGTATCGGGCTCGTCGAACACGGCCGGATCGCGATTGGCGGCGGCCAGCGGCAGAATCACGCGCTCCTGCGCAGCGATGCAGCGGCCGTGCAGTTCGACCGGCTCCGAGGTCAGGCGCGCAATCGAAACCGGCGCATAAGCGCGCAACAATTCTTCGACCGCAGTGGTGCGCATCATGTCCGGCTGGGTCAACAGTTGCGCGCGATCGTCGGCGTGCGATGCGAGGTGCCACAGGCTTGCGCCCATCGCGCTCCACGTCGTGTCGGCACCGGCCAGGACTAGCAGGAACAGGCTGCCCAGCTTGTGCTTGCGGCTAAGCGGTTCGCCGTTCAGCGTGGCATGGGCGAGATAGCTGATCAGATCGTCACCCGGCGCGCTCGCGCGTTCTTCGAGAAGCTTCTCCAGATACGCCAGCTTTTCTTGCACGACGGCGCTGCGCACCTTCTGGTCGAGCGGGCCAAGCCGCACCAGTCTGACGACCCAATCGACGAAACGGTTCTGTGCGTCGAGCGGGACCTTGAGAATGTGCGAAATCACCGAGAGCGCGAGCGGGCGCGCGAAATCGCCGACGGCATCGCCTTCGCCTCGCTCGGCGATGGCCGTGGCGAGCCGGCGTGCTTCGTCGCGCACGAACGGTTCCAGTTCGGCGATCTTCGCGGGCGTGAAGAAAGGCGCGAGCAGATCGCGATGTGCCTTGTGGTCGTCAGGACTCGACGTGAGCGGCGGCAAAAAGAGTTCATGGCCGATCTCCGGGATCGGTCCGGCCACTTCGACGGCGCGTGACGAAAAGCGCGCGCCGTCGTGAGCGATGTCGCGCACGTCGTCATAACGGGTGACGACCCATGAGCCGCCCCACTTGTCACTGTGCGCCACGGGACAGCCGCCTTTGCGCATTGCAGCCCATAGTGCGTCCGGGTCGTTGGCGTAGTCGCCTGCGAAGATGTCGTAGCCGTCCTTTACGTTGCCTGCGTTCGTTGTGTCGCTCATGAGTGTCTCCGGTGTCGTTCCCTGTCACGTGCAGTTAACACTACATATAACAATCCAAAATGTCAAAGTGTGTAGAACGTTTTATGTGACATCCGAAGCGACAGGATGCCTTCCGGCTGTCGTCGGAGATTGCCTATAACCTGCTGGCAAAGGTCGCCGTGCCGATGCCGCGTTTACACCTATCGAGGTTGACGCAAGCGATGAACTAGACTTGTCTATGTTCTACATAAAAATAAACATAGGAATGAATTAGGTAGATAAAATTCTGTGTGCGTCGCGGTGTTCCGGCAGTCCGTAACAAACATGGCGCGCCACAGCCCGCATTCACTACAATCGATGGAGCGAAGCGATGGGCGTGGAGGTTGGATTGGCCGGGTCATACTGGGCGAAAGACACATCGTTGGAGGTGCTGGACTGCACGCTCGGCGACCTGTTGCGTAAAGCAGCAGCGGAGGTGCCCGAGCGCATCGCACTGGTTGAAGGAATCGACGGCTACGCGGCGCGGCGGCGCTGGAGTTATCGCGCGTTGCTCGGAGCGGCCGAGCAGGTGGCGCATGCGCTGCTTTCCCGTTTCGCGCCCGGCGAGCGGATTGCGGTGTGGGCGCCGAACTGTCCCGAGTGGATCCTGTTGCAACACGGCGCGGGGCTCGCGGGAATCGTTCTGGTGCCGGTCAACCCGGCTTTTCTCGCGGACGAACTCACGCACGTTCTGAAGACGTCGGAAGTCGCTGGCGTCTTCTACGCATCGCTCTACCGCAATAACGATCTGTCGGCGGTCCTCTCGTCGGTGCGCGCGCGCCTGCCGCATCTGCGCGAAACGGTGTGTCTGAGCGACTGGGAGGACTTCGTCGATTCGGCCAGCGCGAGAACGCCGCTGCCGGCAATCGCCCCCGGCGATATGGTGCAGATTCAGTACACGTCCGGCACCACTGGATTTCCCAAAGGTGCCTGTCTGCATCAACGCGGCATCGTCAACGCATCGCGCTTCGCCGCGTTGCGCGCGGGCTTCGGCGACGGCGGCGTGTGGGTCAACGCGATGCCGCTGTTTCATGTGGGCGGCTGCGGCGTGTCCGCGGTCGGTGCGCTGGCGCAACGCGGGACCTTCGTGCTGATGCCGGGTTTCGATGCCGCGAAGATGCTGGAAATGATCGAAAGCGAGCGAGGTACGGCCACGCTGGTCGTGCCCACAATGCTGGTTGCGATGCTCGATCATCCGGATCGGCCGCGCCGCGATCTGTCGTCGCTCAAGCTGATTCTCTCCGGCGCGTCGGCTGTTCCCTCCGCGCTCGTCAGGCGGACAACCACGACGTTCGGCTGCAAGTTTTCGATCCTCTTCGGTCAGACGGAACTGAACGGCGTCATTACGCAAACCAGTGGCGACGACTCGCCCGAGGATCAGGCCGAAACGGCAGGCCGTCCGTTACCGCAGATGGAACTGAAAATTGCCGACCCGATCTCGGGCGAAGTGCTGCCGCTCGATACGTCGGGCGAAATCTGCGCGCGTGGTTATCAGACCATGCAAGGCTATTTCAACGCGGCCGATGCAACCAGCGCCACGCTGCGCGAAGACGGCTGGCTTCACACGGGCGATCTCGGTGCCATGGATGAGCGCGGATATGTACGCGTCACAGGCCGACTCAAGGACATGATCATTCGCGGCGGCGAGAATATTTATCCGCGTGAGATCGAAGAGGTGTTGTTCGATCATCCCGACATTGCGCACGTGTGCGTGATAGGTTTGCCCGACGAGCGGTGGGGTGAAGTCGTGGCGGCAGTCATACGGCTCTCGGCTAACGACGGGGCGGCTCCTGATACAGCACCTCCTTGCGCGGCATTTGTCGACGGCTTGCATGCGTGGTGCCGCAGCCGTCTCGCCGCCTACAAGACGCCTGCTATCTGGTTCTTTATCGACGAATGGCCGCTCACCGCGAGCGGCAAAGTACGCAGGCATGTGCTGCGCGAGCAGATCCTCGGCGGCGGCCATCGCGGACTGGTTGCCACGAAGACGCCCGCGCGACCAGCCGGTTGAGCTGGCTAGCCGCATGACTGCACGCCTCGCCCTTGCGACAGGCGCCTCGATGCGGGCCGCTTCCACAGATTCCGCTGCGCGGCGCATGAGTTCCGGCAGCGCCCGTTCCTTGCTGCTCACTTTGCTCGGCGAATTCGTGCGACCCGGCGGACGCGCGGTCTGGACCGCCACACTCGTTCAAGCGATGGGCGGAATCGGGATCACGGAAAAGTCAGCGCGTCAGGCGATCGCGCGGGCGGGGGCGTCGGGATGGATCGAGGCGCACCGCATCGGCCGCGAGACCTGCTGGGTGCTGACCGCACGCGGACGCCGCATCATCGACGAGGGCGCGCAGCGCGTGCAGTCGATGAGCCGCACTGCGCCGTGGGACGGCCGCTGGCTGGTGGTCGCGATTTCGCTGCCGGAATCGCACCGGCCCGAGCGCATCAAGCTGTATCGCGCGCTGTCGTGGGCGGGTTTCGGCAATCCCATGCCGGGGATCTGGGTCAATCCGCACACGGAACGTGAAGACGAGACGCATCGCGTGGTCGAACAACTGGGTCTGTCCTCCTTCACGTGCGCATTCGCCGGTTCCGGATTGCGTTTCGGTTTGACGGACCGGCAGTTGGTCGAAAAGTCATGGGACCTGGAGTCGGTCGCAGCACATTATGACTTGCTGCGCGAACAGTTCGGCAAGCTGCGGCCGCGCTCCGATGACTCGATCCTGTTCACGCACGTCAAACTGGTGAACGCGTGGCAGCGCGTGCCGTTCATCGATCCGGGTCTGCCGGCCGCCTTGCTGCCGTCGCGCTGGCGGGGCCGCGAGGTGGCCGCGAAGCTCGAGTCGCTGCGCGAGCAATGGAGCGGTGCGGCGCATGCTCGTTGGGATGAACTCGCGGGCGCCGCGCCGGTGCTCTGAGCGGCGTCGCGCCGGCTCGTTGCGCTAGCGGTTGGTGATCCTGGCCGGCAGCAGGAATGTGAGCAGGCAGCCCAGCATGGCCAGTCCGGCGAATACCACGAGCCCGGCGCTCACGCTATGCGTGGCATCCTTGATCCAGCCGATGAGGAAGGTCGCAAAGAACCCGCCGAGGTTGGCCACGGAGTTGATGAGCGCAATGCCTGCCGCCGCGGCGCGTCCTTTCAGCAGACTGCCGGGTATCGCCCAGAACACGGGAAAGGACGCAAAAATGCAGGCGTTGGCGACGGTGAGAAGGGCGAGCGTGATGAACGTATTGTCGAGAAAGCGTGCCGCGATGGCGATGCAGACACCCGCGGTGAACAGCGGAATGATCAGATGCCAGCGCCGCTCGCGATGTTTATCCGAACGTGTCGCAAGCACCAGCATCAACAGGATCGCCGCGAGGCTCGGAATCGCGGTGAGGAGGCCGATTCGCAGACTGCCCTGGACGCCCGACTCGCGAATGATGGTCGGCAACCAGAAGCCGATCACATAGATGATCAGCGCCAGCGTCATGTTGATCAAAGACAATACCCACACATAGCCGTTACGCAACGCCGGGCCGGCGCCTTCGTGCTTCAGCATCGGCGGATGGCGTTCGAGATCGGCGCGTAACGCGTCTTTTTCGCTTGCGGTCAGCCAGGCCGCCGCCTGAGCGTTGCGCGGCAACAGAATCAGCACCAGCAGGCCGAGGGCGATCGATGGAATGCCTTCGAGAAAAAACAACCATTGCCAGCCGGTCCAGCCATGCACGCCGGCGGAGGCGCCCATGATCCAGCCTGACAGCGGGTTGCCGATCAGACTCGCGAGCGGCAGTCCCATCAGAAACAGCCCGACTGCGCGGCCGCGCAGGTCCGGCGGATACCACTGCGTCAGATAGAGCAGCACGCCGGGCAGAAAGCCGGCCTCGGCCGCGCCGAGCAGGAAGCGCACGACATAGAACTGCGTTGGTGTCGTCACGAGCAACGTGCACATGGACAACGCGCCCCACGTGATCATGATGCGGCTGATCCACAGCCGCGCGCCGAAGCGATGTAGCAAGAGATTGCTCGGCACTTCCAGCGCGACATAGCCGACGAAGAACAGGCCCGCGCCGAGCCCGTAAACCGTTTCGCTGAACTGCAGATCGACTGACATCTGTAATTTCGCCAGACCGATGTTGATGCGGTCGAGATACGCGGCGAGATAACAAAGGCACAGAAACGGGATGAGCCGCCAGGTGATCTTCCGGTATATCGACGCCGTCGTTGCAACGGGCAACGCGATGCCGGACGCTTCATAAGTCGGTTGCATTTGGTTTTCCTTTGAGCTTGCACGTGCGGTGGCGGGAGGGGAACAGGAGCGACGCCGCGTGACCTAGAATTTGTGCCGCAAGCCGATGCGTACCGCGAGCTGATTGGTCGTGGAGGAAGCCGGCAGCGAGTACAGGTTGGCCACCTTGGCATCGCCACCGGCATGCTGGTAAGAGACCGACGTGTAGACGTCCGTGCGTTTGGAGAGGAAGTAATCCACGGTGCCGCTAACCTGCTGGTACTTCGGCTTCATGCCGGAATCCACCAGCTTGACGTTGCTCTGTGCGAGCGCGGTGGTCAGAAACAGTGCGGGACTCGCCGCGTAACTGCCGAAGACCTCGAAGTTGTCGACATTCACGGGCGAGGTGGTGACGTCGAAACGCACATGGCTGTAGGTCGCGCCGACGGTGAACTTGCCGATCTGGTAGTTGCCGGACACGACCGCGATCTGTTGTTTGAGCACAGTGCCGGTCTCGTAGAGCGCGGGGAGCGACGGATAATCGGAGCCGGAAGTTCCGGACATGCCCACCGCGCCCGTCGTGTTGCCGGCCGGCTGGCTCAACGCCTCGTATGCCGCGGCGATTGAAAACGCGCCGTGTTTATAGCTTGCCCCGACGTTCCATGCCCGGTTGGTCGCGAACGAGCCAGCCTCGTTGCCGAACGCGTAAATACCGCCGAACGAAAAACCGCCGTAGCACGGACTGATGTATTTCACTGCGTTGCTAAGACGGAACGTGTGCTGGAGGTTGTCGTTGTCCTGAATGTGTCCGGAATAGACGCCGAGATACGGTACCGAACTGACTGGAATGACGAAATCCGCGACAAGGTCGTATTGCCGGCCGACCGACACGGTGCCGTACTGATTCGACAGGCCAAGATAAGCTTGCCTGCCAAATTCGCGGCCGCCTTGCATGAAAGTGCCGTCGAACAGGTTGAAGCCGCTTTCCACCACCGCGACGCTTGTTAATCCACCGCCCAGGTCTTCCGTGACACGCAGTCCCCAGGCGTCGCCCTGCATCACGCTGCTGGCGGTTTGCCAGTTCGATGATCCCTTCTGATTGTTGGTATAGGTGAGGCCCGCGTCGATCAGGCCATAGAGCGTCACCGTCGCGTGCGCGGCGCCTGTGAACGCAAGACAGGTTATGCCGAAAGCAATCTTTTTCATCAACGTCTCCGAATGTTCAAGATTCTTTTTGTTATACGTAGGACTAAGGATTTTGATCTGGCGTCGCGCTTTGCGTAGCTACGATTCGTTCGTCGCGGAACGTGGGTCGTTTGCGGAGCGCTTCTGATGTGCTACATTGTGCGATAACAATTTACATCGCATGTAGCATTTATGCAGCGACGTGTTTACCCTTAAACGCCGATTGGCGGCGGCGGGGAATGCGCTCGCCAGTCCACCATGGAGCAGGGACATATGAAGCTCAATCCGTTCATCGATCTGCTGGGTGCAAGGGTCGAAGTGTGGCGTGATGGCTATGCCGAGATCGTTTTACCGGTTACGCCGAACCTGCTGAATTCCGGCGGCATCCTTCACGGCGGTGTGACCGCCGCGCTGCTGGATTCGGTATGCGGCCTCGCGGGCCTGTTCAATCGTGAAGCGGGGAAGCAGCGCGTCGGTTCGACCCTCTCGCTGACGCTGTCGTATCTGGAAAAGGGCGTGGGCACACATATCGTCGGCAGGGGCTATGTTCAGCGCGAAGGCCGGTCAGTGTTCTTTGCCAACGGCGAGGCATGGACCGATAGCGGTGTGCTTATGGCCACCGCGCAAGGCGTGTTCAGCCACGCCACGTTTGCGGCGTGAAGCAGAGGGCCGCGGCTCATGTGGGCGCGCTTCGCGGCTTGACGTGTCCGTGGCAAACTGCCTACCATCGGACGTTTTTTACAGCGCCCTCAATTTTTACGCTCGTCAGATCAGGAACGCGGAATGGCAGATTCGTCTCACAACGCAATTGAATTCGGCGACGAAGCCGATACCGCAGAACGCGTCACGCCGGGCAGCGCTCGCTCGCTCCTGTTGACGCTGCTCGGCGAGTTCGTCGTGCGCGAGGATCGTCCCGTGTGGACGGCTACCCTGCTGCACGCATTAGAAGGTGTTGGCGTGGCCGAAAAAGCGGCTCGTCAGGCGATTGCGCGTGCGGCAACGGCGGGATGGATCGAGAATGCACGTGACGGCCGGCGCGCCAGCTGGTCGCTGACCACGCGCGGCCGCGAGCTGATCGCAGCGGGTTCGCTGCGTGTGAAATCGCTGGCGGGCGAAGCGTGGAATGGTCATTGGCTGGTCCTGCATCTGTCCTTGCCCGAAACGCATCGCACGATGCGCGTCAAAGCCTATCGCGCACTGAGCTGGTTGGGCTTCGGCAATCCATCGCCAGCCCTGTGGGTCAACCCTCACGTGAACAGGCAGGGTGAAACGAAGGCGGTACTTGCGGAGCTAGGTCTGTCGGGGGTGGCGTTCGGGTTTGTCGGCAAATCGTTCGATCTCGGCGTGAGCGATGCCGAACTCGCGCAGCGCGCATGGAATCTCGACGCCGTGTCGGAGCATTATCGCGAACTCGCCTCGACGTTCCAGAAAATGCGGCCGCGCTCGGACGACGCGATCCTGTTTGCGCACGTGCAACTGGTCAATCAGTTGCAACGCCTGCCCTATATCGATCCCGGTCTGCCGGACATTCTGTTGCCAGCCGGTTGGCAGGGGCGCCAGGACGCCGCGAAGCTGGGCGCGATTCGGGCGCGCTGGCAGGACGCCGCCCACGCGAGGTGGACGGAGCTAACCGGTACCGCGCCGGCGCGCTAACCGGCTCAGCAGTTGGGGGCGGCACTCGAAGGCGCGGCGAGCGGCGTGTCCCGCGGACTGGCCGGTGCATCGGCGGCGGGCCATTGCTCGACGAGTTCGCGCTTGAGAATCTTGCCTGACGCATTGGTCGGCAACGCGTCGTAGCGCAGCCACCAGCGGGACGGAATTTCGAAGCGACCGAGCGTCGCGCCGGCGTGCGCCGCGAGATCGTCCGCGCATAGCGTCGCGCCCGAGCGCAGCACCACAGCGGCCGCCACTTCCTCGCCGAGATCGTCATGCGGCAATGCGACGACGGCGACCTCGAGCACATCCGGATGCGTAGCCAGGCAGCGCTCTACATGAGCCGACGCGATATTCTCGCCGCCGCGAATGATGATGTCTTTCGAACGGCCCACTACATAGAGACGATTCTCTTCGTCGAGACGGCCGAGGTCGCCCGTACGAATCCAACCGTCCTTGTCGGCGATCGACGCTTCTTCGCCCCAATAGCGGCTGGCCGCTGAAGGCGTGCGCGCGCAGATTTCGCCCACGCCGTGCGGATCCGCTTTGTCGATCCTGATCTCGACCACCGGCAACGGCCGGCCGACGCAACCTGGCCGCCCCTGCAACTCCGCACCGGATGCCGCGGCCAGCACGCCGCCCGCTTCCGTCAACCCATACAAGCTATTGACGCGCTTCTTGATGAGCGGAAACGCCGCCTGAATTTTCGCGCGCAGTTCGGGCGACACGGCGGCACCGCCCATCGGAATGGATTTGACGCTGGAGGTGTCGTAGTCGGCGAAGTGCTCGAACTCGACTACGCGTGACACCATCGTTGGAATGCCGCCCCAGACGCGTACGCGTTCCTGCTGGATCAGGCTCAATACCTTTTCGGGTGTGAAGCGGCCTTCCAGAAAAATCAGTGCGCCGCCGGACAGCAGCGTGGAGAAGCTGATCTGAATGCCCGACAAATGAAACAGCGGCACGCTCAGCAAGCTGGTCGTGCCGGCGTGGTCCGGGCCCAGTTCATTCGGCAGGCGGCCGGTCAGCACCAGCAGATTCTGGATGTTCGCGATCACGGCGCGATGCGACATCACTACGGCCTTGGCTGCGCCTGTCGTGCCCGAACTGAACATGAGAATGGCCGGATCATCTTCCGCAATAGTCGCGTCGGGCAGATGGAACATTGCGTCGGCGCCATGTTCCGCGTGCAACTGATCGAAGGCGAGCCGTGTATAGCCGGCTGGAAACGCTCGGTCGGCGGGGCGGTCGGTGACGATCAGCGCGGGCTTCACCAGATCCACTGCGTGAGCCGTTTCCGTGTCGCTCCACCAGGCATTGCCGAGTGCGGCGACGGCGCCCAGGCGCTGGGTCGCCCAGAACGCGAGCAGCCATTCGACGCTGTTGAAGCCGAGCAGCATCACACGGTCGCCAGTGCGCACGCCGGCTGCGCGAAGCTGTGTTGCCACCACGCCGACGGCGCGCGCATGCGTCTCGAAGCTGAGGCGCCGCTGTCCTTCGACGAGAAACGGTCGCTCGCCCCAGCGCAGGCTATCGGTCAGCAATTCGGCGAGCGAGCGTGGCCGGTTTCGATAGGCGCGGCAGGTATGCTGATCGACCGTGATCGATTCGACATCGCGGCCCCAACGTTGGGATTGACCGGCTTCGGTCATGACTTCCGCCATTTGTTACCTCTGTGATGGATAGAAAACGCGCCGTGCGCGAATTGCATTGCGTGGAACGGGAACCGGCGCGCTAACGCGTGGCGAAACCGAGCGCGCCGAGGACTTCTTCAGTGTGTTCGCCGACGGAGGGCGATGCGGCCACGTGCGAACGTCGCTTGCCGTCGAAACGGATCGGCGCTTCAACCGATTTCACCGATGCGGAACCGGCGCCGGTGTCCACTTCGATCCATGCGCCCGTGGCGGCGGCCTGCGCGTCGTCGATCAGATCCGCCGGCGTTTGCACCGGCGCCCACCACACGCCGTGTTCGTCGAAAACGTCGGCCCAATGCGCGAGCGGATGCGCGGCAAACGCGGCGTCGAGCATAGGAATGAATTCAGCGCGATGCTTCGCGATCGCCCGGGCGCTGTTGAAGCGCTCGTCGCCCAGCAAGTCGCTGCGGCCGATCGCGGCGAGCACCGAGGGCAGATGGCGTTGTGCCTCCACTCCCACCAGGAAGAACCAGCGGCCGTCCTGCGCGCGATAGGAGTTGTACAGGGGGGTACGCGATTCACCGCGCGGGTACGGCGGCTTCGGGTTGCCACCCATGGCTTGCACGCCGAGTTCGCCGCACAGCGCCCACATGCCGGTGCGTAGTAACGACGCCTCGACGAATTGGCCCCGGCCAGTGCGCTCGCGCTCCAGCAATGCCGCGAGCGTGCCGGTCGCCGCCGTCATCGCGGTGAAGCTGTCGCCGATGCCTTGCATCAGCGCAAGCGGCGCGCTGTCCTGCTGAGTGATCTCGTGCGAAATGCCGGTGCGCGCGAAAAAAGCCGCCACGTCGTAACCCGGGCGGTTCTGGTCGGGACCACCCCAGCCATAAGCGCTAACCGAGCAATAGACGAGCCGCGGATAGCGCTCGCGAATTGCTTCGGGTGTCAGTTCGAGACGCATCAGTGCGTCGGGGCGCAAGTTGGTGAGCAGCACGTCGGCGCTGCCTAGCAGGGCGTCGAATGCCTGCATGCCGGCCTCGGTTTTGATTTCGAGCGCCACCGACCGTTTGCCGCGATTAGCCGCCAGAAACGCACCATTGGGCGTGTCGCTGCGCGCGCCTAGCGACGAGAAGATTGCCCGCATCGGCTCGCCGCCCGGCGGCTCGATCTTGATCACATCCGCACCCCAATCGGCCAGCAGGCCGCCAGCGAGCGGGCCGGCCATCCAGTGCGCAAATTCGATCACCCGTATGCCAGCCAGCGGCTGTGCGCCTTGATCGTGCGGCGCTGCGTGTTCGCCGTGCGATGTCTCGCTCATATCTGTTCTCCAGGGTTTTCCAGAGGCATCCCGATCGATGAAGCCTGAAATGGCAATGCGGTTCTTGCGAGGGATCGGGTTGGCCTTGAAAAAATACTACATTCGTTGATACTATTAGTCAAACGATGTAGCATTTATTCGAGCGCTGGCGCAGTAGACCGGATTGAACGGTCGGCGGCCCCGTCCTCGCGGTCGGTAACCTTTTGCATGGAGCTATGTATGGAACCAGCGATCCTGGTCGAGAAAGACGGTCCGGTTGCGCGGTTGATCCTCAATCGTCCCGAAAAGCACAACGCGCTGAAATTCGACGACCTCGACACGCTGGTCGAAGCGCTGCATGAAGCGGAGGCCGACGACGACATCAAGGTGATCGTCCTGAAGGGGCGAGGGCAGTCGTTCTGCTCCGGGCACGATTACAACGACGCCGTGCGTTCGTACGGCCTCGAAGTGACCGAGCCCGGTGTGAAACCGCGCCGGCCGAGTCAGCGTTCGCGCTTGCTGCGCGACCGCAAGCTCGGCGAGAACTACATGGCATTCCAGTATTCGCTGAAGCCGGTGATCGCGCAGGTGCAGGGGTGGTGCACGGGCGCCGGGCTCTATCTGGTGGAACTGGTGGACCTCGCGATTGCCGCGGACGACGCCCGCTTCAGCCATTCGGAACAACGCCTTGGACTCGCCGGCAATACGTGGCATCTGAATACGCAGATCATGACCTATGGTCCGAAGAAAGCGCGCGAGTTACTGCTGCTGGGCGACAACTTCGACGGCCGCGATGCCGAACGCCTTGGCCTCGTGAATCAAAGCGTGCCGCAGGAGCAACTCGAATCCACTGTCGAAGACTGGGCCCGCCGCGTCGCGCAACACCCACGCGACGCGCTCGTCACCGGCAAGGCAATGTTCCAGATGGCGCTCGACAGTCTGGGTGGTTCTCAGCAGTTCTATCGTGGCTATGTAGGCCACACGCTCGGCACCAATCTTCGGCTGGAAGAAGATGAATACAACTTTTTGCGCGAGCGGCGTGACAAGGGCACGACTGCTGCCTTCAAGGAGCGCAACAAGGTGTTCGACTGATTCGCCTGCGTTGCGCGGACATCGACGGCGCCGTGATTGAGCGCCTGTCGCATGCACATGAGAGGAGACGAGTATGAATCTGCATGTCACGGAAACGAGCAAGGAAGATGGCGTGGCGATTGTGCGTTTGAGCCGCCCCGGTCGCGGCAATTCCTGGACCAAACGCATGAACGAGGAGTATCGCTGGCTGATGGCGAGTCACGACGCGGATCCGGAGGTGCGGGTCATCGTCGTGACGGGCGCCGGGCGGCAGTTTTGCGTCGGCGCCGATTTCAAGGCGCTCGATCACTACGTCGACGCAAAACAGGATTATGTGGAAAGCACCAACGCACAGGCGTTGCCACAACCGGGACATGGTGTGCGTGAGGAATTCGATCACGAGATGGTCTGGCACTGGGGTTTGCAAAAGCCTGTGATCGCTGCGATCAACGGCGCCTGCGCGGGCATTGCCGTTGCACTCGCGTCGTTCTGCGACCTGCGCTATGCCGTGAGCGGCGCCAAGCTGACCACCTCGACGCCGCGCCTGGGCCTGCCGGCCGAATACGGGCTCGCGTGGATACTGCCGCGCATCGTCGGTCTGACGCATGCCATGGATATTCTGATCTCCGGCCGCGTGCTGGTTGCCGAGGAAGCGGACCGGATGGGCTGGCTGAACGGCGTGTTCGAGGCGGAAACATTTGAATCGCGGATCATGCAGATCGCCAAAGACCTTGCGAAGACCACCTCGCCGATCGCGGTCAAAACCGCCAAGCGGCAGGTTTATGCCGAGTTGCTGAGCGCCAACGTGGGCGCTGCTGTGGAAGATTCGAAGCGGCTGATCGGCGAACTGATGAAGGCGCCCGACTATCAGGAAGGCGTCAAGTCGATGCAGGAAAAACGCGCGCCGGCGTTCGCTGCGTTGGCGGCGCCGTGAACCGCGCAGTCGGCTGTACGCTGAAACGGGACACACGTGATGCGGACCGCCAGTCTGCATCGACGTCGGGCAGGAAGGAGAAACGGGATGCAAGCTGAGTTGAAACTTGAAGAGTCATATTGGCCAGCGGACCGCGCTCCGGATCTGTGGGAAACCACGCTCGGCGACGTGTTGCGTGACGCCGCACGGCAGGTGCCCGATCGAATTGCGTTCGTGGAAGGCAACGCCGCCACGAAGGCCACGCGCCGCTGGACCTACCGCGAACTGTTGAGTGCCGCCGAACGGGTGGCGTTTGCCTTGCTGAAACGCTTCGCTCCCGGCGACAGAGTGGCGGTGTGGTCGCCCAATTCCGCCGAATGGATTCTGTTGCAGCATGGCGCGAGTCTCGCGGGTCTGGTGCTCGTGACGGTCAACCCCGCCTATCTCGCCGATGAAGTCCGCCATGTTTTGCGCAGTGCCCGAGCAGCGGGGATATTTTTCACGGCGGCGTATCGCAACACCGATCAACGTGCGATCGTCGACGCGATTGCTCCGAGCTTGCCGCATCTGCGCGAGACGGTCTGCTTCGACGACTGGGCGCGATTCTGCGAGGCTGGCGACACGCCGGTTGAATTGCCGCGCGTGCAAGCCACCGATATGGTGCAGATTCAGTTCACGTCCGGTACCACCGGTTTTCCGAAGGGGGCGTGCCTGCACCATCGCGGCCTGGTCAACGCATCACGCTTCGCATCGTTGCGCGCGGACTTTCCGGAAGGCGGCGTGTGGATCAGCGCAATGCCGCTCTTTCACGTCGGCGGCTGCGCGGGGAGTCAGTTGGGCGCGTTCACGCGGCTGGGCACGTTCGTGATGCTCACGCAGTTCGACGCTGCCTTCATGCTCGACCTGATCGCCGCGGAGCGGGGCAATCACATTCATGCGGTGCCCACCATGGTGATCGCGTTGATGGAGCACCCGAGCCGGCCGCGACTGGATCTGACGAGTCTGAAGATGATCATGAGCGGCGGCACGCCCGTGCCCGCGCCGCTGGTGGTCAAAGTCATGCAGACTTTCGATTGCCGCTTCACGATCACGTTTGGGCAAACGGAACTGAACGGCGTCATCTGCCAGACCTTTCCGGACGACACACCGGAGCGCCAGGCCGAAACCATTGGACGTCCCGCGCCGCAGATGGAAGTGAAGATTGCCGACCCGCAAACCGGCGCCACTCTGCCGCTCGGCCAGACGGGCGAAATCTGGGCACGCGGTTATCAATCCATGCTCGGCTATTTCGACATGCACGAAGCGTCGAAAAGCACGCTTCGCGAGGACGGCTGGCTGCGCACCGGCGACCAGGCACGAATGGACGAGCACGGCTATCTGCGCATCACCGGGCGTTTGAAGGATTCGATCATCCGCGGCGGCGAGAACATCTACCCGAAGGAGATCGAAGACGTGCTGTGGACCCACGCGGCCGTTGCACAGGTCGCGGTGGTCGGAGCGCCGGATTCGAAGTGGGGCGAAATCGTGGCTGCGGTGGTTCGCTTCAAAGCCGACGCACCGAAGCCGGCCGCCGACGATCTGCACGCCTTCTGCCGCGCGCGGCTCGCAGCGTACAAGACGCCGGCGTTGTGGTTCTTCGTCGACGAGTTTCCCGCAACGTCGTCGGGGAAGATCCAGAAGTACAGGTTGCGTGAGCAGATCGCGGCGGGCGAGTTGATCAGCGAGCCACGCGTCGCCTCGCAAAGCGCAGTCCCGTCTGTCGCGAAGACGTCGATCGCATAGAGACTCAAAGCCGCGTGCGAAAGCTCGCGATACAAAACGGAGCGGTCACGCCGCCGCTCACAGGAGACAGGCATGATGTCATTCAATGACGCCTTGCGCGACAAGCAGACTTTCCTTCGCGAAGGCGAGAAACGACTACTGATCGACGGTCAGCATGTGTGCGCAGCCTCCGGGCAGACGTTCACGTCGATCAATCCGGCTACGGGGCGCGTGATCGCGACCGTGTCCGATGGCGACGCGGTCGATATCGATCGCGCTGTCGCCTCGGCGCGCAAGGCTTTCGAAGGGCCGTGGAGCCGTTTCAAGCCGGCCGGGCGCCAGGCGCTGCTGCTGCGTCTCGCCGATGTCCTCGACGAACATTATGAAGAACTGGCGTCGCTGGATACGCTCGATATGGGCGCACCTTTGCTGCGCACGCGTGCTTCGCGCGAGCGTGCCGTCGGTCTGATTCGTTATTACGCCGGTCTTGCGATGAGCATTCATGGCGAGACAATTCCGAATTCGGTTCCAGGCGATATCTTTTCGTACACGGTGAAGGAGCCGGTCGGTGTGGTCGGCGCCATTACGCCCTGGAATGGACCACTGACCCTGGCGTTGTGGAAGATCGGCCCGGCGTTGGCCACCGGCTGCACGGTGGTGCTGAAACCCGCTGAGCAGTCACCGCTGTCGTCGTTGCGGTTAGGAGAACTCTGCCTCGAAGCGGGCTTGCCGGCGGGCGTGCTGAACGTGGTCACCGGACGTGGTAACGCGGGCGCGGCATTGGCCGCGCACCATGACGTCGACAAGATCGCCTTCACCGGATCCACCCACGTCGGGCAGAAGATCATCGAGGCGTCGGCCGGCAACATCAAGCGTCTGTCGCTCGAATTGGGTGGTAAATCGCCTCACATCATTTTCGCCGACGCCGATCTCGACGCCGCGGTGCCGGCTGCCGCGATGGCGGTATTCGCCAACTCCGGGCAGATCTGCAGCGCCGGCACGCGGCTGTTCGTGCAGGAGGCGGTGTACGACGAGTTCGTCGAAAAGGTCGCGGCGTTCGGCAATGCATTGCGCGTTGGCGATCCCGCCGACCCCGGCACGCAGCTCGGGCCGCTCGTGTCCGAGCAACAATTGGCGCGCGTCGCCGGCTATTTGCGCGCCGGTCAGGATGAAGGCGCGACGCTGCTCGGCGGAGGCCTGCCGGCTGGCCAGTCCGAATTGAGCAACGGATTCTTCGTGCGCCCCACGGTGTTCGCCAACGTGCGCGACGAGATGCGCATCGCGAAAGAGGAAATCTTCGGTCCGGTGATTTCCGCGCTGCGTTTCAGCGACGCGGCCGATGTGATCGCGCGTGCCAACACCTCGGACTTCGGCCTCGGCGGCGGCGTGTGGACCCGCAGCCTCGCCACGGCGCAGCAGGTCACACGTGGCCTGCACACGGGTTCCGTGTGGGTCAATTGCTATCAGGCGATGGATCCAGCGGTGCCGTTCGGCGGTTACAAGATGAGCGGTTACGGCCGCGAGTCTGGACGCGAACACGTCGAGGAGTTCCTCAATACCAAGGCGGTGTGGATCAATGCATAGCCATGGATGCCATGCGCTCGTGCACCTGCCCCGACCAGCCAACCGCTCGAACCCGAAGTGCGCGATTTCCGCAGCGTTACCGCGCGCGCATGTGAAAGGAGTGCCACATGCCTGCAACGTCTTTCTCTGAGCATTTCGACTACATCATCGTCGGCGGCGGATCGGCGGGCTGCGTCCTGGCGAGCCGCCTGTCAGCGAAGGCCGCCAACCGCGTGCTTCTCTGCGAGGCGGGCGCCGACATTTCGCTCGACAACGTACCGCCCGCGATCCTCGACAGCTATCCGGGCACCGCTTATCTGAATCCCGACTACGTCTGGCCGGATTTGCAAGCGACGACTGTGCGGATCAATGGTGTAGCGGGCCGCGCACGCAAGTATGAACAGGCACGCATTCTCGGCGGCGGTTCGTCGATCAACGGCCAGTTCCTGAATCGTGGGGCGCCGTCCGATTACGACGCCTGGGAGGCGCACGGCGCGCGGGGCTGGAATTGGCAATCCGTGCTGCCATTCTTCAAGCGAATGGAAGCGGATATTGACTTTCATGATGCGCTGCACGGCACGGATGGGCCGATACGTGTGCGGCGCATTTTCCCCGAGCAATGGTGCGGCCATGCGCGAGCTGTCGCCGCGGCACTCGAGGCGCAAGGTTATGACTATCTGCCGGATCAGAACGGCGACTTCCGCGACGGCTATTTCCCGATTGCGATTTCCAATTTCAACGAGCAGCGCGTGTCGGTCGCGACGACTTACCTGGACGCGGCGACGCGCAGTCGGCCGAACCTGACGATCAGAACCGGCACCGAAGTATCGAGCCTGATCTTCGATGGCACGCGTTGCACCGGCGTCGTGATTCAGGAAGGCGACAAGGGCAAACGCGTGGGCGGCGGCGAGATCATCGTCTCGTCGGGCGCGATCGGTTCGCCGGCGTTGCTGCTGCGCTCCGGGATCGGTCCGGTCGCGCATCTGCGCGATCTCGGCGTCGATATAGTGGCGGCGCTGCCGGGTGTCGGGCAGAACCTGATGGAACATCCGTCGATCGCACTGGCGTCGTTCATCGACGACGGCGCGCGCATCAACGATGTGACGCGCCACCATATCCGCATCGGAGCGCGCTATTCGTCGAAGATCGGCGGTGCGCCGCAAGGCGATATGCTGATTCTCGGCGTCACGAAAACATCGTGGCACGCGGTGGGCCGCCGCATCGGCACCTTGCTTAACTACGTCAACAACCCGTTCTCGAAGCGAGGCGAGGTTACGTTGCAGTCGCGCGACTGGCGTGTTCGACCCAACGTCGCATTGAATCTGCTGGACGACGAACGCGATCTGGACCGGCTCGTCGACGGTTTCCAGCGCATGGCCTTGTTGCAGGCGAGTGCGAGCATGCAGGCCGTGACCAAAGATCCTTTTCCCGCCAGTTACAGTGAGAAGGTGCGGCAGGTAGCGATGCTGAGCGCGAAGAACAGATTCATCACGGATGTACTGGCGAAACTGCTCGACGGTCCGGCACCCTTGCGCAGCTTCCTGATGCGGCGTGTCGTGGCCGGCGGTCCGACGCTGGACGAATTGCTCGGAGACGATACTGCATTGCGCGCTTTCATTCGGAGCGCGTGCGTTGGTGTATGGCATGCCTCGTGTACTTGCCGCATGGGTGGCACCGACGATCCACTGGCCGTGACGGACGAGTTTGCGCGGGTGCGTGGTGTGCGGGGATTGCGAGTTGTCGACGCGTCGATCTTTCCGGTCGTTCCGGGTGCCAACACGAACGCACCCACCATCATGGTGGCGGAGAAGATCGCCGACGGGTTGTTGTCGGCGCAGCGGGACGGCGGAGTGATCACGAATAGAACGATGGCGCCGTTGTGAGGCCTGTGGCTTCGCCCTGGTTTGTCCGGCCGATGCTCAATTGTCTGTCACGCAACCTGGTTGCACGTAAACGCCACCGCCGTCGGCGTAATGGCGCGGAGGGCGCCTCCTTTGTCGTGCTGCAGCCGTTTGCCCGTTACGGCCGTCGTGGTCATGTCAACGTCGGTGGCCGAATTTTTACATGACGGCTTTCGCGCGACGGAAGCTGTCAGGGAATGTAACGTTGCTCCCTGAGATCGGTCAGCATCTCGATGTACATTTCCTCTGAATCGATGCAAGCATGGAAGCCATGTTTGCGCGCCTTTATCGTGCTGGAGATGTTGTCAAAGGTCGTTTTGAAAATCATGTCGCCAAATTTCCACGATACGATTTGGTCATACGGGTAGTCTCGAAGGTTGTGCTTCTCGACCAGCCTGTTCCACAGTTCTGCCTTGTCGGCCATCATCTGCTGTAACGACATGGGGAACGGCTCACCGACCGGCGCATTGAAAAACCCCGCCAGACGCGGCCAGACGCGAGACCATCTGAAGTAATCGCCGTTCGTGATGTTGTAAATCTCGCCTCGGCATGCGTCGGTCTCGCCTGCCCAATCGACGGCGCTCGCGAGAATTCGAGTATCGGTGATCTGGTAGAGCGCGTCGTAAGCGGCGCGCGGGCCGGGAAAAGACATTGGAACGCCCAGAGCCTTCGCTAAGGTGCCATAGACGGCAATCACCATCAGCAGATTCATGGGATTGCCCACCGCCACCCCTGCGACGCCCTCGGGGCGAAATGCAGTCCAGGACCACGATTTGCCGACTGAACGTTCCCGAAGGAAATCCTCCTGGTCGTAGTAGAAGTTCGGTGGCATATGGCGCGGGTCGCTCTCCTTCGCGGGCGACGGAATCGGGCCAATATGCACGCCGTATGCCTTGCCTCCCTGCATCAGCGTGACGTGCTGCAGCTTCGGAGCGTACTTCTCCATGGCCTCAACCGTGTTCTTCAGCATCCGCAGATTCACTGCGACCAGTTCCGCAGGCGTTGGCTTCTCCTGGTAGGCTGCGAACACGAGATGCGTCGCTTCCGGTACTTGTGCAAGTAGCGCTTCGCAGGACTCTCTGTCCAGCAAGTCGACGGCCAAATGCCTGGCGCGGGTCGGGAAATCAGGTGCGCGTCGGGAAACGGCGACCAGATCGACTCCCCTGGTTTCATAGTGTGCGAGTACTCCGCGTCCGATAACTCCAACCGCGCCTGCTACGACTACTGTTTTCATGTTCGTCTGCTCTCCAGAGTTTCGTAACGAGAATGTTCAGTCAATCGCGACTTCATGTCTGCTACTTCCCAGTCCCGCGAAGCGGCATCGATAGAAAGCGCCGTTCGTCGCTTTCCAGCACCATGCCGGCTTAGGTTGACATGACGAAGTCAGGTAGAACGAACTCACCGATCTCCTCAATGACCTCCCCTGCGGGGCGTTGGCCGTATTTCAAATTGACGATTACATGGTTAACGCCGACCTCCTGCAAGCTGTGCAGCAGCGCGATCAGGTGATGTCGTCCCAGTTGGTAGCCCAGGTGGATCGGCCGCGGTGGTGTCTGCGGGTTAGCTGTCAGGTCGATGTATAGCGACTGGGTGAAGGGTTTGAACAGTTCACCACATTCGGCACGAACCGCCGTGCGCCAGCGCTCGACAATCAACTGCTGAGCCTTCGGCGCACGCGGATAGGTGATCCAGCCATGACTGCAGCGGGCGATCCACTCCAGCGTCTGGCGGCTATGGCCGGTGACGAAGAAAGGAATTTCCGCCGTGGTCGGTTTGGGAATCAGATCTGCCCCCTCAAGTCTGCCGCCGGACCAGGTCAAAGGCACGAAACTGGTGAGCTGAACCTTGCGAAATACCTCGAGATATTCGCGGAACAGGCTGCCGCGCTGCTCCGGGTCCACACCGAATGCTGGAAACTCTACTGGCCGGTCGCCGGAAGCCACGCCGAGTAGCAGGCGGCCACCACTGAGCTGATCGACACTGGTTGCGGCCTTGGCGGTGTGTAGGGGATTACGGATTGGCAGGATGACCGACGCGGTACCCAGCGCAATCGAGCGAGTGTGTGCCGCCATAAAACCCAGGTAGACCCACGGATCGAAGACTTGGCCCGAATCACCGAAGCTGGGGTCGCGTAACGGCACGTCGCGAAACCAGAGAGCAGAGAAACCCAGCTTTTCGGCACGGTGGGCCAGGCTCACCTGGTCGAGCATACTCGGGGTGTCGCCGGTGAAGGCTTCGAGGGGAAAGAAAAGACCCAGGCTCAGGCGGCCTTGCCGGTAGGTGCGCTGAAAGCCAGGTTGTTGCTGATAGGGAATGGAATTTGGAGTAAACATGCTCTGGCCTGCATATTTCAACACATAGATTTCTGAGGGCTGAAAAGACGCCAGCGAGCACGTATCTGATCAGCGCTTTCAAAGGGGCTACCCGATGTTTCCAGGGCAGAACGTTCGGCATCGCATTTGTGCACTTCGTCGGTCACCGCGTCGGCTTCGAGTTCCGACGCCCGCAGAGTCAGCACGGCCTGACGGCCGAGCAGCAGGACGGACTCCAAGGTTTTCTCGCACCATGTAGTCGGCATCGTGTTTGACCGACTCCAGCGCGTGTTCACGGTCAAAAGCGCGCACCAGCAATTTCACCTGCGGGAAGTAGCGCCGCGTACAAATAGACGATTTTGGCGAGCTAACGCCATCAGATCAGGATACCTTAATGGGCGGCGAGAACCACATTCCGGGCGGTAGGCATGGTGGTATTTTTGAGGTGCAGAGTGGCGGCTGGCGAACGGTCCGTCCAGACTCTTCAGCTTGCTCACCGCGAACTCTCAATTCGGTCAGTCCGACACGCTAACCGGTTCGTTGATCGCTATTTGCACTACAACCCTTCGGGCGACGGGATTAAGTTTAGAGCGAGGAGGGCGGCGTTTCTTTCTAGTTTCTGTCAAAACGTGTCGAAATCTTGCTTCATCTCGCGTTATCCGAATGACTGAATCGGCAAGAGGGACGGACTTCGCGGGAACGCTGCGCGATGTCGCTCACGACGTCGTACTCCCTTCATTGGCAAAAGCCTCCTCCACAGCATCCGGAGGGCTGACTCGATTATTCGCTAACTCTGTGTCACTGCCTGCGCTATAACATATTTGAAGGGGCGAACGCTACATGCCGAGCGGTCACAACGTCCGTTGACATTGCCAATTCGGACGCCGACTCGCACCTTGGACTCCCAACCAGGCGCGCTGCACTCAGCACCCTCCCAATCCCCTGGAAATATAGGCTCGGGCAATCTGGCCCGAAGATCCAAAGCAGGTTTCGCACGTTCGAAAATCTTGTTTGGATTTCGATCTCGAGATACGCGAGTAACGCCGCGGCTCACTTTTCGCGACGGTTCAGTCGTGCGTTCTCTTGTGGGGAGTCGCTCCCCAGCTAAGCCGGAGTCGCTGGTGCGACCCGTTGACTACGAAGAGGTGATGAAATGAAAGTGCAACCGTCCGCGGTCGTTGCGATATTTTTGCTCACGGCGGCTGGTGCTGCCGACGCTTAAGGAATGCAACCGTCGGGCAATGTCGATCAGTCATCCGGGCAGCAGCCAATGAATGCAACGCAGCCCGCGAGACCGATGGACCGCGACAATGTCTGGGACTACGGCGCCCAGCCCGGCGGACGGAATGGTTATGGCAAAACCCGGGGAGCTCAACCGTGCGTGATCGGGCTGTCGTGCGATATTTATCAGGGTAGCTAACCTGCTTGGCTAACGGTAGGTCATCTCCTCGCCCAGGGCCGGTGTCCGTGAGACCGCGGCTTTCTGCGATGGAGCAGGGTTTTCATGCGGTGGTGTCGCTTCGATGATGCGGTTGAGAGGCTGGTGGCTCAGTACGGAGGACAACACGTCATGGTCACGAGGCGGCAGCAGCGCAGAATCTGGTCGGGCATTCTCGATCTGCTGCGATCGAAAACGCCAACCGATCACCCGTCTGTTCTGTCGCAGGGACTTCTACGCCGGACAGCGCCGACGCGCGACGCAGAGCGTCGGTCCGGGGTGCATCCTCACAGCCGAAACCATCTGGTGGTCGTTCTCGACCGGCCGGACCAGAACGCCATTACCGTTTCCTGGCGTGATCCGCAGGGGTGCTGTTACGCAGAGCAGATGTGGCGACTGAGGCATGCACCACATAAGGGGACGTGCGTGCTCAGCGGGCGCGCAATCGCCGCCGGGACACCCGTGTTCATGCCGTTTTCGCGTCCCCGCCCCGCCAACGCAGGCGAGATGATCCTTCCCGCCACACTGTCTCGGGAAGACGCTGCACTCAGTGATCCCACACGTCCGACGTTTGCCATGCGTGGCGGAGATACTTGAAGCATCTACCGGTTCCCATGCGCTCGAATGCTATCGAAGTGCAGGTGAAAGATGACCTGGCCACTCGGGTTCCCGGACCACAAGCAGCATATTCAAGCTGACTACGATCCGATGCGATCGGCTGATGCCGAGACACTCCAGCCGTCGCATCCCGACGACGTCAACTGCAGCTTCGGAAAGTTGCTATTGATGGCTCGCCCAAAATGGGCATTGATATCGCCCCTTGTTTCGCCGACGACCGCGACCTTTTTCGGTATCGGTAGTGCCTCGGACGCGAACATTCTCCACCTCCAGGGTGCCAATCTCACCCATCCGTCGATCGAAAGCCTGCGCGACGTGCGCATCGCGCTCAATACACGCGACCTGCGCAGACTCTCAGGGAAGTTTCCCGGAGAGTCGCCAGTCGTGTTGAACCGCTCCTGCATGGCAGACCCTCGTATTGTCGAAGTGGGTCCGCCAGGCGTCCGACGCGAGGAGGGAGATCGCCTTGGGAAATTCCGGCGGCGATCGATTCGGGGAATGTCGGTCTGCAATGATCGGGCGGTTGTCTCGCCCAGGTAACGGGTCGGCATCCGCGCCGACGCTGCGTATGGAGGCGCAATGCGGTTTCATGGCATTATCCTGTGCACCTTCACACCACTGCGGGAGCGCACGTCATGGCGACTTATATTGTCTTCACAAGGGAAAGCACGCAGGATCAGGCTGAGCTCGACGTCTACCAAAGCAAGGTTGGCGAGACCTTCAAAGGTCATCCTGTCAAGATTCTCGCTGCCTACGGACCTCAGCAGGTCCTGGAGGGCGACGCGCCAGAGGGCGTCGTGATCGTGGAGTTTCCGTCGACAGCTGTCGCGCGTGCGTGGTACGACAGCCCGGCGTATCAGGAGGTTGTGCAGCACCGATTCAAGGGCGCGCGCTATCGCGCAGTTCTCGTCGAAGGCGTCTGACAAAATACGTTTGAGCGACGCACGCCCTGCCGCCGTTTAGCGCGTGCGTCGCAAGTCTCAGGGCCGGGATTTGTTCAAGTGAATAATGACCGCCCCTCTGTCACTTCCGGTTGCATGAAACCGCTGCGCGGGCGGCCCGCTGTCCTTTTCGCTGCCCGCGTCGGAGGGTACGAATGCGTCTTCAGAACATCGTGCGAAGTCCGATTGCCACGCCTACCTGATTGGTCCGGCCGATGGTGTTGGTCGGAACGCCCTCGCCGTTGACCCCGCCGGGGTAGTCGGCGGAGAAGGCGCCTGTGCCGCGCGCGAAGTCCGTGATCCCGTAGACTTCCGTGCGCTTCGTGAACGAGTATTCGGCGAGAACGGTGGCCGATTGGTTCACCCCCCTCCCGAGCGTGCCGTCGAGCAGCTCAGCATTGCGCGTCTGCCCGTAGTAGTAGGCGAACGTGAACAGCAGTGCAGGCATGGCGTGCCAGTTCGCACCGACGTAATAAGTGTCGTCGATACGGTTCGGACTGCCACCTTTCAGTGTTGGCGCGCCAGATTGCTGCATGTAGCTGTCGGTCAAACCCGTCTTGTCCTGTCCCCGCAGCCAACCGGCCAGGAGGCGGATGTCGTGGGTGATCTGAAACGCGCCGCTGATGTGCAGGAAGTTGGTCTTGGCGCCATTGATTGAACTGCCGACACTGGTGCCAACCGAAGAGCCAGTCGCAGATGTCGGAACGGAGACCTGCTGGAAGCCCGCGTTGAGCATGGCGGGGCCGTACGTGTACGTCAGTTCCACGGCATAGGTGGCGCCGAGACCGACCGCGCCGGCCTGGTTGCCAAAGCCGTAAAGGGCATTGACATCCAGGCCATCGAAGCTGCCCTTGTACTTGACCGAGTTGTTCACTTCGAGGTAAGGGCCGATGCCGTTATACATCCAGCTGTTTTGCCAATAGTTGCCAACGGTCAGCGGGTCGAAGATGTCGCCCAAGGTGTCATAGGCCGGTGCATATTGCCTGCCAAAAGTCAGCGAGCCCCACGTTTTGTTCGACAGACCCACGAAAGCTTGTCGACTGAACAGGGTGCCGGGGACGTGTAGTTGCCCATTAAAAGCTTCGAAGCCGTTTTCAAGGCGGAAGATTGCGGACCAGCCATCGCCCAGATCCTCGCTGCCCCTCAGGCCCCAGCGGCTGTGGGTTTCCGGCCCGGATGTCATGGCGACCTGGTCTTTGCCACCGGGGCCGGCATTCGTCTGATACCGGACGGCTTCATCGACAATGCCGTATAGCGTGACCGAGCTTTGCGCAAATACCGACGATGCCGCGGCAGCGAAAAGCGCGCCAGTAGCCGCGGAAATAAGTATCTTGTTCATTAGCAATCCACAGTAATTGGTAAGTGACCGGGAAAGTTTTTCAACGCTCGAACAATAGAACCGTGAACGAAGCGTAGTCTGTCATTTCGTGGAAGCACAGATACCAATTGCGGAGTGTTGTTTATTTGCTGTGTCGGCATGTGGGTTGCGCCCGCCTCTCGTGGCGGTATTTTTGGTGGCAACCCTCCGCGAGAATCAGGGTTTACCCTATATATTGCAACAATCCCTTCCTGACCTCGGGCTTAATCTTAAGCGTCCGCTTACCTAAAATATGCTCGTGGTTACGAACAAGGTGTTCGTAGCAGGACGAAACAAAGTCTCGAGGTAAGTACCATGAAGTCCCTTATTGAAACTGTCGTCGTCGCCGCTGCCCTTGCAGCGCCGGTTGCCGTGTTCGCCCAATCGAGCCAGCCAGTGACCCGTGCGCAGGTGCGCGCTGAATTGATTCAACTCGAAAAGGCTGGCTATGACCCGTCAGCCCGTAACGATGCGACCTATCCGGCTGAAATTCAGGCTGCTGAAGCGAAGGTTGCTGCGCAGAACGGCGCGGCAAATAGTTACGGCGGAGTGGTGAGCGGTTCGTCGGAAGCAGGACGCCCGGCAGTGTCAAAGGCGGACTGGAACGCGATGTACAACCATCCTTAATGCCTTGATACCTGATAGCCAACAAGATGCTGAACGCATCTAGTCATTGAGCACCGCCATCTGAGCGCACAGCACCCGTTGCGCGCTCTCATTTCAATAACTGACTCGCTATCGCGGCAATGCCCGGCAGCGAGCCAGTTTCGTATCGAACCTTCTCCAGCGGGCGCCCCAGTTTGCTAGATTTTCCCGGACCTTGATGGTCTGGGTTTTTTTCGCATTCTCGACCGGCACCCCCCGCGCGAGTATGTCGTGTGAGAAAACTCGGCGACGCATGTTCGCCGTTCACAGCTTTGACATCGAAGTGCCAGCCTCCTGACAGCGGCGTTCATGGAGGCTTGTTTGGGGTGCCCGCAGGATCAGCCCATTCATCGATGGCACCGTCGCTCGCGCCTTCAGCCTCGCGGCGACCTTTCTTCGCGGGATCTCCGACAGTGGGGGCAGTCGAACCCAATTTGCCATCTTCGAGGCCGAGAGCCGCGCCGTGTAGCTCATCTATACTTGATGCGCCCACTTAGTCTGATGCGTCGTTGTCCCGGCGCCGGTAATTTCTTCGATCAGATAATCGACGAACGAAGCTATTCGCGAAGAGACCGCTGTATTGCGATAGTACACAGCATGGATCGGCTGTCGAACCTCTTTAGTCTGAGAAGCCAGGATCTGAGTAAGGCGTCCTGCTTCGCGGTCTCGGTGGGTCATAAAATCCGACAGGCAGACTATACCGACGCCTTCGAGCGCTAATTGACGAATCGTCTCCCCACTCGACGAACTAAGCGTGGGTTCTATACGGAAAGGTTCACCGTTGATCCCGAGCAATGGCCATACATTGAGCGACTCTGGTTGCGTGAAACCCAGTAGGGCGTGCTTGCGAAGATCAGAAACCTTGCGTGGACACCCGTGCGCCTCAAGGTATTCCCGACTTGCAAGAACACGCATGCGGCTGCTGCCAATGAGGCGGCTGTGCAGCGTCGAATCCTTCAGTTGGCCAATCCGGATCGCGACGTCGGTCCGACTTTCGAGCAAATCGATGATATCGTCGTTCGTGTTCAGTTCCAGGTGAACGTGCGGATAACGCTCGTGGAAGCCTTTCACGAGTGGGGCAATTACGTGCAGCATAAAAGGTGACGCGGCATTGACCCGCAAGAGTCCCGACGGATTCTCACGCCGTGCAACCATCTGCTCTTCTGCGTTCTCTACGGAGTCGATAATGGAGCGGGCGTGTTGAAGGAAAAGACGCCCCTCCTCGGTCAACGCCATTCTGCGCGTGTTTCGACGCATTAACGTCGTCCTCAGTTTTTCTTCGAGGCGCCCCAATGTGCGGCTTGTTGCCGACACCGTCTGCTCAAGCTGGCGGGCGGCCGCTGTCATCGAACCTGTATTGGCTACGGCGATGAAGGCTTCCAGTTCGTCGAGGGTGACGTTCATTGTTGACTTTTGTTCAAAAGAGATTTGTTTATGGACCCGTATCTCGACGCGCGTAAAGCGGGCACACTCGCAGCGTGATGTTGCAAAAAAAATAACGTGGCAAGCGCGAGCCTCGTGCGACAGGCGCCGTCACGGTCAACAAAAAATTGCCATTAACGTCGGGCCTGAGTGCCCTCAGAATTCAGCGTTTGCCTGCTTTCGCTGCGACCGCTTGTGCTTTTTCACACCCGTGTGTTTTACTGTCTGCATGCGATAAGATTTTGGCGCAAACGGATATAAGGATCTGCCTCCTCAAATACGAGTAAGAAGATGACGGATTCCATTCGACCTGCGAACCCCGGTAGTGGCGTGATCGAGTTGGGCCGTTTTCAAATCGATCTGGGGATTCGAACGCTGTTCCAGGACGGCAAAATTGTACCCTTGGGATCGCGCGCCTTCGAGATTCTTGCCGTGCTCGCTTCCGCCGCCGGGCGGGTCGTAACGAAAAGCGAATTGATGGACGCCGTCTGGCCGGAGACCGTGGTCGACGAATGCAATATCCATGTGCAACTGTCCGCGTTGCGTAAAGCGCTTGGCGCGGATCGTAGCCTGATCGTCACCATTCCGGGCCGCGGCTATCATCTGAATCAACGACCACGGGCCGTTCGGGCGGCCGTGACCGACTCCCGCGCCTCGCTTAAACCGGGCGCGATATTCCGCGACATCGAATTAACCGGTCGCGACACCTCGCTAGGTGAAATCCGCACGTTGCTCCAGACCGCGCATCTGCTGACGCTGGTGGGTGCCGGCGGAATAGGCAAGACGAGCCTCGCCAAAGAAATTGCCCGCCGTGCCTCGGAGGGCCTCTACGGAACGGTCTGTTTCGTCGAATTGGCCACTGTAACCACGCACGATGCGGTTTTGCGCAAGATCGCAGAAGCATGTGGCCTGTGCAGTGCTGACGCGACGCTCGAGATATCGCAACTGGCTGCGGCGCTGTCCGGCACAAGAAGGCTGCTCGTGCTCGACAACGCCGAGCATGTGATCGACGCCGTCGCCTGGGTAGTCGACAGGCTCATCGCGGACTGCGAACACCTGCGGGTGCTTGTCACGAGCCGCGAACCGCTGCGTATCATGGGCGAGACGATCTACAAGGTTGAGCCACTCGATGTCCCCACGCCGGGTTCGACCGAGGCTGAGATTTTGGGGTGTTCAGCGATCCGGCTTTTCTTGTTGCGGGCGAATACGCTGCAACAAAGCAGGGATGCGGTCGGCGCGAATATTCATCTTGTCGGCGATATCTGCCGTCGGCTCGACGGCATTCCGTTAGCGCTAGAGTTGGCAGCGGCACGCGTGGAAGCGCTAGGCCTGGAGCAGGTTCATCGCTACCTGAACGACCGCTTTTCATTACTGACGGGCGGCTACCGAACCGCGCTGCCGCGTCATCAAACCTTGCGCGCGACCTTCGACTGGAGCTTTTCCCTGCTGAATCCGGCAAGCCAGCTACTCTTCGGGCGGCTCGCGGTATTCAGCGGCGGCTTTAATTTCGAGGCGATGTGCGGGGTGGTCTGCGACGAAAGTTATGCGGTAGCGGACGCGATCAGTTGCATTAACGATCTGGTGGCGAAATCGCTGGTCAACGTTGAGTTCGACGGACCGGTAAGCCTCTATCGCCTGTCCGAATCGACGCGTGCCTATGCGCTTGAAAAGCTGCTCGCCGAGGGCGAGCAGAAGCGGATCGCCGCGCGCCATGCGTCTTACCTTTCTCGCTGCTGGCACCCGCAATCGGGCGATAGCCCTTCCGAGCCATCCGGCCGGGAGACAGAACTCAATGAGTGGCTGGAGAACGCACGTAGTGCTTTCGATTGGGCGTTCTCTGAGCAAGGCGATGTCCAAATCGGCGTAGGACTGGCCGCCAGTCTCACGGAGGTGCTACTCGAGACGGGACTGATCGACGAATGTTGCATGCGCGCCGAGCAGGCCATTGAAGCGCTGAATGAATTGCGCCCGGCGTCGGTCGACACTCGCGCGGAAATGCGGTTGCTTGCTACGCTTGCCTCTGTGTTGCCTTATGCTGGCGGCCATGTCTCGAAGCCGGTGGAACTGTGGGGAAACGTGCTTGCGCTCGCAGAGGAAACCGGCGACGGGCCGTGCCACGCCCGCGCCCTCTGGGGGCTTTGGAACGCGATGCTGTCCGCCGGAAATATCCACGCGTCGGAGCATTACGCCAGGCGGTTTCAGCAATTCGTTAGCCAGAGCGGCATGGCCTGGCACGTTATCCTTGGGGATCAACTGCTCGCCATTTCCCAGCACTGCCTTGGCCGGCACGCCGAGGCACGGTGGGTTCTCGAGCAGGCAGTGGAGCGCTTCGAACGGCTGGAGAGCAGACCGCAAGGCGGTGGGAAGTTCGCCGTCGATCCAGCTGTGATGTGCAACGGCACGCTGGTCCGAATTGCCTGGCTGGAGGGCAAGACCGATGAGTCGCTATCGCGCCTTGACGCCCTCATCAACCAGGTGCGCTCGGAGACGCTTGAACCCTCGCTAACGCACGTATTGGGTGCGGCCGCGATACCGCTCGCGCTAATGTTCGGCGACGTGGAGCGTGCCTCGCGCTATATCGACATCATGCGATCGCAAGCCGCGCTGCATGGTTTCGGAATCTGGCTGGATTACTGCGATTGCCTGGCGGCATGCCGCGACCTACTGGACGGACGAGGGGCGGCGGCGACCGCATTGCTCGAGCAAAAGCTTGAGGCATTACTTGCGCGCGGCTTCAGACGTCTGGTTACGCCATTGATCGTTACCTGTGCGGAAGCGCTGATTGCGGACGGCGACCTGAACCGGGCATCCGTCTGGCTGAGCGAGGCGCAGAATTTTTGCCAGACGAATGGCGAGCTTTTCTTCCTGCCGGAGGTGTGGCGTGTGCGTGGCACACTGGCTCAAGCCGAATCGCGCGCTCACAACGCCGATAGCGAGGCCGCAATGGAAAAACTCAACACTGCGTTCGCTTGTTTCCAGACATCCATTGAACTGTCCCGCGAGCAGGGCGCAAAAATGTTGGCGTTACGGGCGTCGATCTTGCTGGGCCGCCTGCTTCACGAGTGGGGCAGAACGCCTGAGGCTATCGAACTGCTTGCTTTGCTTGCCGACGACTTCGATGAGAAGAGTACGGTTGCCGATATTCGCACGTTGTTCGCACTTCTTCTGGCTTTGCAAGAACATCAAGGCGCGACAGTCTCCGTGAACCCGCCTCCCCGTTCCCTCGTGACAGGGTGACGCCTCTGACCTGGTCTCACCAGATTTGCATTGCCGGAGAGTCGTCCACATGGTCATGCAGCCAGCAAATCCGCCGGCGCGTCAGCCATGGCGACCTCACGGTCAGAGCGTGCGTCGGCGTCCATCGAAAAATACTGCGCGTAGCGCGATGCAAGACGCGACATGTCGGCTTGCTCTCGCAGTTTGTCGGCGGCGTAAGCGCGGGTGGACTCGAACAGCCGATACTTCGCTTCCGATTCGTCGAGACTGACGTTGACCAGGGATTTTGCAATCAGCTCGCCGATTCCATCGGTCACGTCCTCTTCCGACAGTTCCGAATCGCACACAACGGCATGCATGGACTCGAAGGTAAACGGGGCGGTGAATAGGGAGAGCCGCTGGAACAGGCATTGAGCGGTTTCGCTCAATAGCGCGAAACTCGCATCAAAGGTAGCGCGCAACGTTCGGTGGCGCGGCATTGCGGTGCGGTAGCCGCCTGTCAGGATTGCCAGCCGGTCATCCAGTCGGCGACGCACGCCGTCGACACCCAGCGCTTCGACCCGGGCCGCGGCCAGCTCGATGGCCAGCGGAATGCCGTCCAGTCTGCGGCAAATCTCGCCGATCAGGCGGATTTCGCCGCGATCGGTGCGGACATTGGCCGGCAGCGAGTTCGCGCGCTGAATGAACAGGTCGACGGCGGGACTTTGCAGAATGTCTTCGTGGGTGGAACAGGTTTTCGGTAGTGCCAGCGGGTCCACTCTGAAGAGCACTTCCGAACGGATACGCAAGGGCTCTCGACTTGTGACCAGCACGCGCAGCGCGTTGTTTCCCGCGAGCAAGCGCTCGATGAGTTCCGCCACGCTGCCGACAACATGTTCCGCGTTGTCGAGCACAAGCAGGCGCGGCGTTTCAGAGAGCGCCGCCGCGACTGCGTGGACGGTGATGCCGGCGCTGTCCACGGCGAGCGAGCCGCTTTCCGCTATCGCGCGCAGCACCGCTTCCTGGGTGGTCAGCGCAGTCAACTCGACGAACGACACGCGTTCATCGAACTGGGAGGCCTTCTGATGCGCCACGTCAATCGCGAGACTTGTCTTGCCGATGCCACCCGTGCCGGTGAGCGTCACTAGCTGCGAGCACGTCAGGGCCTCGCACAGTTGGCGGGTCGCGGTCTCGCGCCCGACTAACGCTGCGCGACGGGCCGGCAAGGAGGGTTTCAGCGCCGACATGGCCCGCGGCTGTTCAGGCGCCTCAGGCATCCGAGGCTGTGCCAATTGATAGCCGCGGCCGGAGACGGTCACAATGAGATCCCGATCTGCGCCGAGTGCCTTGCGCAAGGCGGACAAGTGCACGTCGATATTGCCTTCTTCAACGATGATGCCCGGCCAGACTGCCTTCATCAATTCGTCACGCGTCACGAGGCGCCCATTTGCGGAGACGATCACGGCCAGAATGTCGAAGGCGCGGGACCCGAGGCGGACGGACTGCCCATCCAGCCGCAAGCGGCGCATTCCCAGGTCAATGTCGAAGCGTCCCAGTTTCATCATGATGCAATGCCCCAATTAAGAAAAATAACTACGTTCCCGGATCAAGCGGCAATCGCATCGAATTCTGATGACATGCCGATCGCGTGGGTAGCTTCAGGAGAGCACGGGGCTCGCCGCAAGTCGCAGCGACGTTTTCAACGTGTTGCACGCTTGCATCAGTGCGGCATCCGTGAGGAACGTGTCAGCGAGTCCTTCGAGGACGACGAAGTCATGGATCGTGCCGAGATAGCGGGTTGCATTGACCTGAACGCCGGCGCGCATCAGGTTGCGTGCGTAGGCCTCGGCATCGTCCCGTACCACGTCGTTTTCTGCCGTGATGATCAGGGTGGGCGGGAGGCCCTCAAGATCGGCGGTCGTGGCATGGAGGGGCATCGCCGTCGTGTCGGTCAGGCGCTCAACGGGGAACTGCGCGCGAATGAACGATTGCAACGCAAGCGCAGTCAATCCGGGGCCGTCGGCGTAGCGGCCGTAAGAGTCCGACGTCATGTTTGCCGACAGAATTGGGCAGAACAGAAGCTGCAGCGTGACGCGCGGGCCGCGCCGCACTTTGGCCAGAAGCGCGATCACGGCAGCCATATTGCCGCCCGCGCCATCGCCGGCAACGGCGATCGCCCGGCTATCGATTCCCAGCACACCGGCATGCTCGACCACGTAGAGCAACGCCGCGTAGGCCTGTTCGTTCTGCGTGGGGTAACGTGCTTCCGGCGTGCGCGTGTACTCGACGAATACGACCGCCGCCTCGGCTTGCACTGCCAGCCGGCGGATCAGTCGATCATGGGTGAGACGATCGCCCATGCTCCATCCGCCGCCCGGAAAATACAGGACGGCGGGCAGCGCGGACGACGCGGCGAGCGGGCGCAGGATGCGAATATTGACCGAACCGGTCGGGCCGGTGGGCAGCGTCAGATCTTGGGTGGTCACAGGAAACCGGTCGGCGGACTGAGCTTGCCGCTGGTCCGACTCGCCGGACGAGGCCGGCTGTTGAAGCAGCAAACGATCGGGATGTTGGCCGGCCTCTGCGACCAGATCGAGAAATTGCTGGATCTCGGGATCCAGGACCGGGTGTGCAGACGACGGCTTCACCAGAGTCGATGTCGAGCGCTGGGAGGTGGCGGTGGACGCGGGTTGATTCATGAGTCGGGTTCCGATGAGAAGGGCCGTTGTGGATGCTCGGAATCGACACCTTGCGCGGCTCTTCGTAGAGCGCGGGTCGTTCTGCCAATCACGAACATTCCGTCTGAAGCTATTCTCATGCGGACACCGGCGAGGGCGTCAGTTAAGCTTTGCTAAGAACTGTTATCAGCCCGCCAGGCGGGCCTCTCCGGCCAGGCAGCCGGGGCGCGCCAGACGGCTTTTAGCTCATGCCGCGGCGAACTCGTCGGGTTGCGCTCCGCCCGTGCGAGGCCGTTCGAGCAGGCGCTCGCGCATCCATGAGGGCTGGTCGAGACGACCTTGCGCGATCAGTACGTCGACGCAAGCCTCGGAGCCGGTGCTCGCAAACAGCTCCAGCTGCATGACGGTGGCGTCTCGCACGACGGTTTGCCGTCCTTCCAGCAGGTGTTCGAAGCCCTCCGCCCATTTATCCCAGTGTGACAGCCCGCGTTTGCGAGTCCGTTCGCGCAATTGGGCGGTGAGTTCGCGCGCCATCGCCGTATTGCCTTCCCATAGCGCGATCGGGATGGCGCCGATCGCGAGGCCATAGCAAATCGATAGATCGTGGTCAATCGCCAACGCGAGGTCGGCGCACTCCCGGGCGAGCGCCACGGCCTCGGCGGCTGAGCCCTGCAGCCAGAGGATGCGCATCTGGAGGGACATCGAGGCAATTCGGCCGTCGACCTGCGCATGGTTCGCATGATTCGCCCGAACCGGATCTTCGTCGCGAGCGATGACGTCCTCGATCAACGCGCGCGCCTTGACCTGATTGCCCAGAAAATGATGCGACAGGGCCAGCATGTGATCGGCGGTCTGTGCGGCAGAGAAATCACCGGTGCCGGACGCGAGGCCGCTGAACTGTTCGGCCCGCTGCAAGCTTTCCGAATAGCTTCCCGCCAGGATGCGCTGGGCCCAGATGCCCCATAACGTTCGCAACGCGAGGCCCACGTCGTTCAGACGCGTGGCCGCTTCATAGGCGTGCTCGAAGGCGTGCGCCATCGCGGTTGTCGGCCCGCGCGTATGCCACAGGGCATGGCCGTAAGCCGCGAGCAATTCGATGTGCTGGGGCGTGCCCGCCAGATCGGAGCGCTCCGCGGCGGCGATGGCATGTTCTGCCATCGCCAGAAACTCATGGGGCAAGGACAGGTGAAACCAGAGCGGCGCAGTCACGATCACCAGCCGGATGGCGAGGGTAGGGTCGCCTTCCTGACGCGATGCCCAGTCGAACGCGGCCCGGATGTCGTCGATACGCCCGCTGTGGATGGCGAGCCATTCGCGGGGCGCCTTGCCTTCCCACGCCGCCACCGGATCCGCAAAGATCTGGCAACAATGTTCCGCGTGCCGGGCCCTCACCGCGTCGACCTCGTGGGCCTCCATGAGGCGCAGATGCGCATAGTGGCGAGTGGTGTCCAGCAGCCGGTAAGGTAAGGGCGACCCGTTGACGTCGCAGGAAACCAGCGATTTGGCGATCAGGCCCGTGGTGGCGTCGAACACGGCGAGATCGTCGAGTTCCGGGCAGCGCGCGACCGCGGCCACCCCGCTCATGTCGAAGGACCCGCGCATGACGGACAGGCGCCGCAGAACCTGCTGCTCCTGAGGCTGCAGCAGTTCATAGCTCCAGTCCAGCGTCGCACGAAGCGTTTGCTGCCGGGGCAGGGCGGTGCGGCGGCCCTGGGTGAGCAACGCGAAGCGGTCGTCGAGGCGCGCTGAAATCGCGTGGACATCCATCAAGCCGACCCGGGCCGCGGCGAATTCGATCGCCAGCGGGATGCCGTCGAGTCTGCGACAGATGTCGCACACCGCCGTGACGTTCGATGCCGTCAACGCAAATGAATCGTTCGCGGCCTTGGCGCGGTCGTGAAACAGCGCGATCGCGGGATATGCCCGCGCTTCGTCCGTGCTAAGTTCCGTGCCCGATCCCGGCGACGGCAGTGCCGCGAGCCGGTGCACCGACTCGCCGTCTGCCCGCAGCGGCTCCCGGCTCGTGACGAGCAGATGGACCCCGGGCGAGCCCTGCAGCAACTGTTCGGCCAGTTCGGCGACGGCGTCGATCAGGTGCTCGCAGTTATCGAGCACCAGCAGCACAGGCGTGTTGCCCAGCGCCTTGATCAGGTCCGGCACCGGATCGCCGCTGAACACAGCGACGCCCACGGCGGAGGCCACCGTACTGGCCGCGCTGGAGGTCTCCGAGACAGGGGCGAAATTGACGAACAGGGCGCGGGTGCCGGTGCGCTCGGAAAATCGATGGGCGATGGCCAATGCGACGGTCGTCTTCCCCATTCCGCCGGGCCCGGTGATGGTCAGAAAGCGTCGCTCGGGGAGCTGATCCGTGAGGCCCGCAATGATGTCGTCGCGGCCGATCACCCGTGCCAGGCTGACTGGCAATGTTCGAGCGTCGCCGGAGGGCCGAACGGGAGGGGCTTGCGAAACGGATTTCGTCACCGGCACCGCGAACCGGTAGCCGCGCCCCGTCTCGTTGACGACGTAGCGGACGCCCTCGTTGCTATCGCCCAAAGCCTTGCGTAAAGCCGACATATGCACGCGGAGGGCGCCTTCGTCGACCACGCTGCCGGCCCACACGCGGTCGCACAGATCCCGTGTCGACATCAGCTGGCCGGCGCTTTCGACCAGCACCACCAGAATGTCGAGCGCGCGGCTGCCGAGCCGGACGGGTTCGCCGTCCTTTGTCAGCGCGCGCTGCGGAAAATGCAAGCTGAATGGGCCGAACGTCAGGCTGTACGGGGGAACCATCAAACCACCTTTACTTATGGAGTGTCGTCAACAGTAGCAACGCTTCCGGAGTGTGGCATCCGGAAAAAATATTGCATCATCGCGCACCCCCACACTGCCGCCAACTTAAAAGATCTGAAATCGAACGAGGCGGCAAGCGCGCCGGAACAGAGTCGCAACGCGCGGTTTTCCGCCCGCTATGCGCGGCTAGCAAAACTTAACACCACGTAACTCGCGTTCGAGGACCCGGCAGCTCACTATTCGGTCCATGCAATCTGTCCTTTGACGCGGAGATCATCATGGAACGTCTGAAAGCGCTGGAGATTTTCAAAGCCGTAGTGGACCACGGCAGCTTCACCAAGGCGGCCGACGCCGCCCATATAGGCGTTCCCTCGGTGAGTCGGGCGGTGCAGGATCTGGAGGCGCTTCTCGGCGTTCAACTTTTCAATCGGACCACGCGGAAGGTGTCGTTGACAACGGTTGGGCTAACGGTGCTTGAGCACGCCACCGGAGTTCTGGACTGTTACGAAGACCTTGCGCGGATCAGTAGCGATATCGCGCTCGACGTTTCGGGGGATCTGCGTGTCGAAGTTTCCGTCCTGTTCGGCATGAACCGCCTTGCACCGGCTCTGTCCAGCTTCATGCGCGCGTATCCCAAGGTGCGAGTGGATACGCGCCTCGTGGATAACAGTGTCGAGACCTTGGGCGACCTGGCCGATCTTTCCATTGTTGTCGGCCGGTCCGTGCCACCCTCATATGTAGCGCGCTCGCTCGCCGCGACGCGCCTGGGGATCTACGCAAGCCCGAGCTTTCTGGACGGTGCCGGCCTGCCCGGCCATCCAGACGATGTGCGCCCGGATCTGTGCATGGCGGTCATGGCCGGTTCGCATCAAGCTTCATGGCAGCTTAGCCATTCATCGACGGCCGAGCGCTCGGTGCTCGGCGCGCGTAGCCCATTTCGCACCAATTGCCCGAGCGCATTGATTTCCGCCGCCGTTGATGGCCTCGGGGTGGTGATCGCGCCGGAGCAGATCGCGCGTACTGCGCAATCGCGTGGCGAACTGGTTCGGATTCTGACCGATTGGCAAGCACCGTCGCTGGAGACCCAGTTGTTGTACCGCTCGCGACGTAACCAGCCAATGCGTGTGCGCAGACTGATTGATCATCTCGTGCGCTCCTTTAGCGAGAACGCCGATCCCGATTCCGAGCCGGCACCGTTCAGCCCGTTGTCACCCACCCACATGATCTCCGCAGAGGCCGGCGCGCACCGTGCGTTGCTGGCGGCGTGAATCTCTACTGATGTGAAGGAGCCACCTGATGGACCCTGAAGTCATCTCGCGAATACTTGGAATAACGGCACGTGCCTATGGCCTGTTGCAAGGCGCAGGCGATCCGGACGCTGCGCCGCGAGCGTCGCCGGTGCGATATGCGCCTGCGCTGGGCGATGCCATGCGAACGACGCAGGCGCGTCATGACCGAATTGCACAGGCCGCGAGCCAGGACTTGACGTACCGCTACCCGTTTTATGCATGAGCGGGCACTGCAACTGTCAAAGACATTAGTCATACGGAGAGAACTATACAAAGGTCCTGGATAGATACCTTTTTCGTTGAGCGGGTCATCTCAATGGATAGCTGTTTCGACGATCGCGTTCGGCCTATTCTGCTTAGGACCATTTGAAACAGAGTGGAACAACGCTCGCACCATGACAGCACGTCTTTTGTTGAAGTGGTGCCCAGCGACGTGTCCTCGTTCGCGCGAGCGCATGCCTGACGAGGCGAAATTCTCCAGGAGAGTAATCGACCATGACCACGACTCAATCCCCATCCGCGGGCCCGGTTCTTCGCTCCGGCATGCGCGCGCCGGAATTCACCTTGGCCGCCACGCCTGACCAGAAAATATCGCTGTCCGAATTACGCGGTTCGCCGGTCATCCTGGTGTTCTATCCCGCTGACTGGAGCCCGGTCTGCAGCGACGAACTGGCATTGTTCAACGCGGCGTTGGGCTCATTTCGCCCGTTCGGTGCGCAACTCCTTGCGATCTCCGTCGACAGTGTCTGGTCGCACGCCGCCTATGCGTCGCAACGCAGTTTCCATTTCCCCCTGCTTGCCGATTTCGAACCTAAAGGGGCCGTGGCCCAGGCCTATGGCGCGTACCGCATAACCGAAGGCGTTTGCGAGCGCGCGCTGTTCGTTCTCGATGACGAGGGCATCGTTCGATGGGCCCACGTCTCCCCTATCGCAATCAACCCCGGCGTCGACGGCATACTCGGCGCACTTGAGCAGATCCACACGTCTATCCAACAGGAAGCGCTATGAGCCATCTTTACCCGCCCGTCGAAAACTTCGATCACACGCAAGGTCCCGCCGATGCACCGGTGACGCTGGTCGAGTACGGTGATTTCGAGTGCCCGTATTGTGGGGCGATGTACGGAGTGCTCAAAGCGGTGCAGCAGGCGATGGGCGACCAGCTCCGCATCGTGTTCCGGCATTTTCCGCTGGCCGACATGCATCCGCATGCGCTGCACGCCGCCGAATTCGCGGAAGCGGCGGCCACGGTCGGCAAATTCTGGCAGGCGCATGACGTGCTGTACGAAAATCAGAACGCTTTGACGGACGCGGATCTGCGCCGCTATGGGGCGTATCTCGGGATACGCGCACAGGACGTGGCGAGCGCATTTGAAGGGACTTACGACGAGGCCGTTCAGAAAGACTTCGACAGTGGCTTGCGAAGCGGCGTGAACGGCACGCCCACGTTGTTCATCAACGGCCATCGCTACGACGGGGACCGCGACGCCGAGAGTCTGGTCGCGGCCCTGCGTGCCGCCATCCGGCACGCGTAAGCCAGTCGGTCACGCAATCGAATCGACCACGCCGCCGTCCACTCGTAGTGCGGCGCCCGTGGTCGCTGAAGCCTGCGGCGAGCAGGCATACACGACCATGTTGGCGATCTCTTCGGTGCTGGCGGGCCGCTGAATGAGCGACGTGCTGCGGTGTTCCCGCACGAACTCGATCCCGACCTGTTCGACGGTTTTACCCTGCGCCCGGGCGGTGTCTTCCACCATCGTGCGAAAGCCGTCCGACAGGGTCGGGCCGGGTAGTACGGCATTCACCGTGACACCGCTGCCCGCCGCCTCTTTGGCGATACCGCGCGCAATGCTCAGTTGCGCGGTTTTGGAAAAACCGTAGGCCAGCATATCGGCCGGGATATTCAGGCCCGATTCCGACGAGATGAACACGACGCGTCCCCACTTACGTTCCATCATCCCTTTCAGATAGGCGCGCGTGAGCCGGACACCCGACATCACGTTGACCTGAAAGTAGCGCTCCCAGTCGTCGTCGCCGGTGCTGAAAATATCGCCGGGGCCGAACACGCCCAGATTGTTCACGAGAATGTCAGTTTGCGGCACGGCTCGTGCCAGCGCGTCGCAGCCCGCGCGCGTGCCCAGGTCGCCGGCAAAGCCTTGCAGTTTCGCGTGCGGCACCGTCTTGAGAATGGATGCGATGGCACGGTCGACGGCTTCCTGCTTGCGTCCGTTAACAAGGGTGTACGCGCCGGCTGCGGCGAGTCCGGTTGCAATGGCGTGACCGATGCCCGCGGTGGAGGCGCTGACAACGGCGGTTTTGCCGGATAGATCGATGATCACGGGTTCACTCCTGGTGGAAATGTCATGTGCCGCCAGTCGTTAGCACACGTCGTGCCGCCAATGCTGTCACTGGCGGTACCGAGCGGCACCGAGCGGCACTTCGGGGACTCACTATGCGTCTATTTGACGGCGCAAACCGTCGCCGCCCAACGGCATGTCGCGCAAGCGCTTGCCGGTCGCGTCGAATAATGCGTTGCCGAGCGCGCCGGCGGTCGGTCCCATGGATGCTTCCGCTGCGCCCAGAAACGGCGCGCCGGGGCGGTTGATAAGATGCACGTTAATACTGCGCGGCACGGCGGAGTAACGCAGAATCGGATAGCTGCTCCAGTCGAAGCTTCTGATCCGCTCCTGATCGAACTTCAATTCTTCGTAGAGCGTCCAGCTTGCCGATTGCACGATGCCGCCTTCGATCTGATTGCGGATGCCGTCGGGGTTGACGATCTGTCCGGCGTCCACCGCGACTTCCGCGCGCTCGAGGACGACCTGACCGGTTTCGGGCACGACGGAAATCTCGACTGCGATCGCCACGTAAGCCATCAGGTTCTTATACTTGCCGAACGCGAAGCCGACGCCATGATTGGCCTTGCGTGGCGGCCGCGGCCAACCGAATTTTTCGGCCACCAGTTTAATGACGTCGCGGGCGCGCGGGTCCTGCATATGCCTGAGCCGGAACGCGACCGGATCGACCCCGGCGGCGGCGCTCAATTCATCCATGAACGTTTCGATTGCGAAGACGTTCATGTGCGCGCCGAGTGAGCGCATGGCCGACGAGTGCAACGGCATGGTCGGCGAAAAATTGTTCATGATGTGCATGTTCGGCAGCGCATACAGCGGTATCGCGTTGCGGTCGCCGCCGCCTTCGGGTTGCAACATCGGCACCGAGGGCGCCGGCACGAACGGCTTCTCCAGCAACTGCGCCGGAATCAGGCGCCCGGCGTTCACGATCCGCTCGTTGTGCGAACTGCTCCACAGCGCGTAGTTCCAGTCGACGATCATGCCGCTCGCGTCGAGTGAAGCGCTCACTTCGGTCACCATGGCGGGCGTGAAATGGTCCCAGGTGTGTTCCTGCTCGCGCATCCATTGCACGCGCACCGGCAGGCCGCCGGTTTCACGCGCGATCAACGCGGCGTGCGCGGCCACGTCGTCCGCGCCGTTGTGGCCGTAGCAACCCGACCCTTCGACGTGAATGCAGCGCACCTTGTCCTTGGGCAGCGACAACATTTCCGCGAGCCCGTCGCGCAGGGGATAGACACCTTGCGAGTGCGTCCAGACGGTCATGTTGCCGTCCTTGAACTGCGCCACCGAGCAGGATGGGCCGATCGAGCCGTGCATCATGTAGCGCTTGCTGTATTTTGCGCTGAGCGTTTTCACCGGTGCACCGGCTGCATTGTGGGTGTTCGCGATCTCGATGTGTTCGGTGGAGATCTGTTTCAGATCGCGGTGCACGGTGGCGGGATCGGGTAATACACGCCCGGCGCTCCAGTGGCTTCCCGCCGCCAATGCGCGCTGCGCCTGCACGGCTTGCCATTCGCCTTTGGCGACCACGGCCAGCATGCTGCCGTTCCGGATTACCTTGACGACGCCCGGCATCTTCAGAATCTCGGGCGTATTGGTGTCGAGCAGTTTGGCGTCGTAGACGGGCGGCATCACCACGCGGGCATGCAGCATGCCCGGCAGCAACATGTCCTGAACGTAGCTCGGGCCGCCGGTGACTTTGCCGGGAATATCCACACGAGGCAATGACGTGCCGATCGTATCGAACGTCGTGGGGCTTTTTAAGGGCGAAGTCGGCGACGCCATGCGATGCAGGTCGACGAGACCGACCGCTTCGCCGTACGTCATGCTGCGGCCGTCCGGCGCCTTGATAATCGCGTTATGCGCGCTCAAGGTCTTGCTGTCGACCCCGAAATGTTTGGCCGCGGCGTCGATCAGCATACCTCGCACCTGGGCGGACGCGTTCAGCAAGGCGCTACCGCTGTCCGCCATGGTATGGCTGCCCGCCGTGAGCCCTTCGTCGGGCGACGCACCGGTGTCGGCAGTCAGGAAGGTGATGAGCGCCGGCGCCATGTCCAGCTCTTCGGCGGCGACTTGCAGCAGTGCGGTACGCACGCCCGTGCCCAGTTCGACCTTACCGGTGTAGACGGTGACCTTGCCTGCCGCATCGATCTTGATCCACGCGTCCAGATAGGGATTGGTCTTCAGACTGCCGGCGAGCGCCTGGGTCGCTTTGCCGATATGCACCGCGGCGCCTTCGTCGGCGATCACTTCCTGTGCCATGGCCGACACGCCGGGGAACAGACTGAAACTCACCACGAGCGCGCCGGACATCATGAAGCGGCGGCGTCCCTCGTTGATTTCTTCCTCTTTGACGCTCATTGCGCGCCTCCGTGACTGACCGCACCTTCGGATGAGCCGGATGCTGCGCCGGCGGCCGGCAGGTGCGCCACTTCGCGAATCGCCGCAAGGATGCGCGTGTGTGTGCCGCAACGGCAGAGGTTCGGTTCCATGTGGTCGCGGAGTTCGCGTTCGGTTGGCCGCGGATTGCGATCGAGCAACGCCTGAGCGCGCATGATCATGCCGGCGATGCAGTAGCCGCACTGCACAGCCTGATGGTCGATAAAGGACTTCTGTAGCGGACCGGGATGCTCGGCCGTGCCGAGACTCTCGATCGTGCGCACCGGCCGCTTGCCGACTGCCGATACGGGCATCAGGCACGAGAACACGGCCTCGCCGTCCACGATCACGGTGCATGCGCCGCATTGCCCTAGGCCGCAGCCGAACTTCGCACCGTGCAGTTGCAGGTCGTTGCGCAGCGCGTAGAGCAGCGGTGTGGCCGGATCGATATCGAGCGCGTGTTGCACGCCATTGACGGTAAGGTTGATCATCGCGCGGTGTTCTCCTGTCTGACTTTGGCCGCCATTGTCTCGACGTCCTGCCACGGCCCGCGCTGCGAATAGGTTGCGCGAATGTAGGACGCAAGATCGGCGATCTGCCGGTCGTTGTAAACCTGATTGAAGGCGGGCATGTAGTTCATGCTGTCCTCGCCGTGCCAGCCGTTGCCGCTCAATATCATCTGGACCGCGTTGCGCGGCGTTGCGGCATTGACGGCGGTGCTGAAGGCCAGCGTGGGGCGCTCGCCGATCGACTGCATCGGCGCAGCAGGGCCGTGGCATTGCGCGCACGAGGCAGTGAACAAGGTCGCGCCGCGTTGCACGTCCGGCGAGTCGGCGGCTTGAGCGGCGCTGCCGGTGGCGACGGCTTGCGCTGCGGCCGGCTGTGGCTTCTGGATCGACAGGATGTACGTGGCGATCGCCTGTACATCCTCTTCAGGCACGGTGGCCAGATCGCGCGTGACGGGCAACATGGGGCCGGCGGCGGCACCGTGTTCGCTGGCGCGGCCGGTGCGCAGATACATGACGAGCTGGTCCTGGGTCCACGGTTTCGGTGCTGCGCCCAGCGCCGTAAGCGCAGGCGCTTCCCAGCCGTCGACCATGCCCCCGTCGAAGGCCTGCCCCGACTTCTCGCCGCCAATCGCATTGAGTGGCGAATGGCACGACGCGCAGTGGCCGGGACCATCCACCAGCAGCTTGCCGCGGTTCCACTGGGCATCCTTCGAGGCGTCCGCCTGCTGGGCGCCCGGGTGCAGGAACAACACGTTCCAGAACGCCAGCAAGGGCCGGAAGTTCAACGGGAAAATCAGGTCGTTGGCGGGAGTGGTCGCATTGACCGGTTCACGCGTCATCAGGTACGCGTAGGCCGCTGAAATGTCGCCGTCGGACATACGCGTGAAGTGAATATACGGAAACGCCGGATATAGCAGATGCCCGTCGCGCGCGACGCCGTAACGCACCGCGCGCGTGAAGGCTTCAAGCGACCAGCTGCCGATGCCGGTTTCGACGTCGGGCGTGATGTTGGTGGCGTAGATCGTGCCGAACGGCGTGGCGAGCGGCAGACCGCCGGCGAACGGCTGGCCGCCCTTCGCGGTATGGCAGACGATGCAATCGCCGAGCGCGACCACGCGCGCGCCGGCGAGCTTCGTTTGCGCGTCGAACGACGAAGCCGCCGGAGGACTGATCGGTGCGATGCCAGGCCTCCACATCAGCAGCGTAGCGACGATCAGCGCGGCCACGACGACCACGCCGCCCACCGTCAGCCATTTAGACTTGCGAGTCATTCACGCACCTGTCATAGAAGTCTTGAATCGAAGAAGCCGCACGGACTACGCCGGGTGCGCGGCTTAGGGCATGCGTCATGCGTGCGCGGTGCCGGGCTGGGCGGCCTGGCCGGCGCTGCTGTCGAACGGATAGTCGATATAGCCGGTGTGGTCGCCGCCATACCAGCCGACCGCCTTCGGTGACGCGAGCGGCGCGTGGGTTGCAATGCGTTCGACCAGATCGGGGTTGGCGATATACGCGCGGGCGAATGCCACCAGGTCGGCGTGGCCGTCGCGGATCAGCGCGTCGGCCTGGTCGATGGCAATGCCGCCGTTGAGCATCAGGGTGCCCGGGAACGCGCGGCGCATGCGTTCGATGATCCGCGGCAAGTCCGGCGCGCCGCTCCATCCGTTAGTGTCCGCCGCGTGCAGGTAGGCGACGCCGAATTCGCCGAGCATCTTGCCGACGTAGTCGTAGGTGCCGTCCGGGTCCGCGTCGCGCACGTTGTTGTAGTGCGCGTAAGGCGAGACGCGCACGCCGACCCGGTCGAGCGAGACCACCGAGCCGATCTCCGTGAGAATGTCGCGCAGGAAGTTGGCGCGGTTCGCAATCGAACCGCCGTAGCGATCATCGCGCGTATTGGTCGTCGACGAGAGGAACTGATGTGGCAGGTAGCCGTTCGCCGCGTGGACTTCGACACCGTCGAAGCCGGCCGCGATCGCGTTGACCGCGCCCTGTTTGAACGCGTCGATGGTGAGCTTCACTTCATCGAGCGACATGGCGCGCGACGGCGTGGCGTGGATCTTGGTGTACTGGCCGTTTTGCAATTGCGCCCAGACCTGCAACTGTTCGAGGTCGTCATTCACGCCCGAAGGGGAGAGCGGCGCTTCACCGCCCAGCAGCGCAAATGAACTGACGCGCCCGCCATGCCACAACTGCATGAAGATGCGGCCGCCGGCGGCGTGCACCTGGCTTGTAATATGGCGCCAGCCGTCGATCTGCTCGGTCGTGATGATGCCGGGCGTGAGTTCGAAGGCGGCCGAGGCCGGGCTGACATTGGTGGCCTCGGTAATGATCAATCCCGCCGACGCGCGCTGCGCATAATATTGCGCCATCATCTGCGTCGGACGGCCTTGCAACGGCGCGCGCGAGCGCGTCATCGGCGCCATCACGACGCGGTTCGGCAGGCGCAGTCCATTCAGATCGTAACCGTCGAGCAGGGGTGAAAGGGAGGACATGGTGATTCCTTTGCAGGCGATTGAGCGTCGTTCAGGTAATTGACTATGTGGGTTAGCGTATCGTCAACCTCACGGAAATTCCTGAAGACGCCCTGAAATGTTGTTAACCCGGACAGCAGGCCGTCCGGTCTCGTGATTGGGTGTAGATCAGGCGATGCTGGCGGCGTGCGGACGGCCGATCGCGAGATAGTGAGCCAGCGCAATGATTGGGAAGGCCGTCGCGACGGCGGCTACTAGCGGCCAGCCACCGTGCTCGTAGAGCGGGCTGGCGAGTGCGGAACCGAACGCACCGCCCACGAAAATGCTCGTCATATACAGCGCGTTCAGGCGGTTTCTGCTCGCGGCATGCAACGCATAGATCTCGCGTTGACCCAGCACCATGTTCATCTGCACGGCGAAATCGAGCACGATGCCGGTTGCCACGAGGCCCAACACGCCCCACGCCGGATGGATCAGTGCGGGTGCGTAGGCGAGCGCGCCCACGACCAGCGCGATCAAGGTAGCGCGCACCGTGTGACCCGCGTCGGCCAGACGGCCCGCGACCGGTGCCGAGGTGGCGCCGATCGCGCCTACTAGCGCGAAGATGCCGATCTCGGTCTGCGACAGCCCGAAATGACGGGTCAACTCGACGGGGATCGCGGTCCAGAACAAACTGAACGAAGCGAACATCAGCCCCTGATACAGCGAGCGATGGCGCAACACCGGCATCGTGCGGAGCAGGTGGCTGAGCGAGCCGATCAATTCGAAGTAGGTCGCCTTGTGATCCGGTTGGCGGCGTGGAATGGTCAGCGCGAGCACGCTGGTCACGATCGTCATCAGCACGGCTGCGGCGCCGAACACCGCACGCCAGCCGAAATGCCCGGCTATGACGCTGGAGATCGGACGCGACAGCAGAATGCCGAGGAGCAGCCCGCTCATAATGGTGCCGACCACTTTGCCGCGCGATTCGTCCGGCGCGAGATGCGCGGCGAGCGGAATCAGGATCTGCACGGCGACGGAGCTGAAGCCGACCAGCAGCGAGATCGCGAGGAACCAGCCCGGCTGTTGCGCGAACGCCGCGGCGGCCAGACTCACGATCGACACGAGGGCCGTAGTGATCATCAGCTTGCGGTTTTCCAGCAGGTCGCCGAGCGGCACCAGAAAGAACAGACCGAACGCATAGCCGATCTGCGTGAGCGAGACGATCAGGCTGGCTGTGCCGCCGGACATGTGAATGTCCGGTGCGATCAGTTCGGTGATCGGTTGCGCGTAGTAAAGGTTCGCGACGATCGCGCCGCAGCAGAACGCGAACAGCGCGATCAGACTGCGTGTCATTTTGACGGGATGTGTGCCGCCCGTCGCGGTGGATGCCTGGGTTGACATGAAAAACTCCCTGAAGTGAGAAACGGAAAAAGTGGTTCAGCGGGCGATGTTCATCAGCCGGTCGCCGAGCGAAATGCCCAGATCGGTCATCAACTTGCCGCGTTGCAACTGCTGGTTCTCCCAACGCTTGAGCGCTGAATCGATCGTCGTGCCGCTTTGCCATGTCGAGGACAACGCGAGCGCCAATGAATGGGCATTGGCCGCCGCCTTCGCGGTGCTGCCCGCCGTATGGGGGCGCGGCACCGAAGCGGCGTCGCCGAGCAGCACCGCGCGGCCGAACACCATCCTCGGCGAGCGCAGGTCGACGATCGGCTGCATGAACGGATCGTCGGTGGCCTCGACTAGCGCGCGAAACGTCGGCCCGAGCCACGTTTTGGCCTCGTCGCGCAACTGGGCGATGTCTGCGCTCTTGGTCGAGCCGGGCGGCAGCGAAAATGCACGCGCGACGCCGTGTCGGTCGACCAGCAATGCGTCGAGTTGCGACTGACTGTATTTGCGATACCACACCCAGTTCCAGCGACGCGCACCGACCGCGGTCGAATCGTTGTCGCCCGGAATCAGGTAGCAGAGTCCCGAATGCCCGTCGCCTTGCTGAAAGCTGAAGCGCTCGCGCAGCATGTTCGCGGCCGGCAACGGCAGATCGGCTTCCTCAACCAGCCCGCGCCACGCCACATAGCCTGCGTAAGCCGGCACGACTTCGGGGAGCAGGCGGCGCCGCAGCGTCGAACGAATACCGTCGGCGCCGATCAGCAAATCAGCCCGTTCGCTGCGGCCGCTCTCGAACTGCGCGACGATCTGTTCGTCCTCCATACGGAAATCGACAAACGTCTCGCCGGCGTGCAGCGCCTGCGCCGGCAACGCATTTTTCATGGCGCGATACAGCAGGCTCCACGACGTCTGCATTTGTGGCATGTAAAACTGTTCGATACGCTGGTCGTTGCGATCCAGATAGATGCGCTCGCCCGACGCCACGCCAGGGGGCACCGGCAACGCGACGCCGGCGAACTGCAACGCATCCAGCACGTCCGGTTGCAGTACGACGCCGCCGCCGCGGCTTTCCAGTTGATTGGGCGAGGTTTCGAATACGTCGACCTCCCAGCCGGCCGCTCGCAAGGTATTGGCCGAGAGCAACCCGCCAAGCGATCCGCCGATCACAACGGCGCGCGGTTTTTCATGCGATCTCATGCTGCGTTCCTTTGCGTTGCCGAACGCAGCGCGTTGGTGAAGACCACGGGCGGCTGGGCGCCGCTGATCACATTGCCGTCTATCAGGATGGTCGGCACGGCCTGCACGCCGAGCTTGTCGGCCCGCGCGCGCGCGGCGTCCATCTCCTGATTGCCGGCCTCGGAGAGCAGGTAGGCGCGCACGTCGCCGGCATCGAACGCATTCTCCGCGGCGATCGCGGTCAAGGTATCGAGCGAGCCGATGTCGCGGCCTTCGGAAAAGTAGGCCGCGTAGATGGCCTGATACAAGGCGGCGGTCTTCAGCGGTTCATTGCGCTGTTGCGCGAACTGCATCAGGCGATGCGCCAGACGCGTGTTCGGTGTGCGCAACACTACGTCGTAATTGAACGGCGCGCCGGCCGCCAGGCCCGCGGCCGTCACTTGCGAGTCCATGACTTGCGAGCGCGCCCAGCTGCCGAATTTCTGGCTTCGGTAGGCACGCCGGTCCATGCCCTCGACCGGCATGAGCGGATTCAATTCGAACGGCACGTAACGGATCGACACAGCCGCGCCCGTGCCGGCTTGCGCCAGCGCCGCAGCAAGATTGCGTTGACCGATCCAGCACCACGGACAAATGAAGTCGTAATTGATTTCGATCTGAATGGCTTGCATGTTGCGCCCCTCACTAGGTAATGGATGCAGCTTATACGTTGCGTTTCGATCGTTGAATGGGGATAAAATGCAAGCTAGCGTTGCGTTTTTCGCAACCAATTCGGAAGCCGGAACGATCATGGACAAATTCCTCGCGGTGAAAACGCTATTGGAGGTGGCGGACGCCGGCGGCTTCTCGAAAGCCGCCCAACGCCTTGGGGTGGCCACCTCCTCGGTCACACGCTTGATGGACGCGCTGGAAGCCTCCCTTGGCACTGCGCTGCTGACCCGTACCCCGAGAAAGGTCAGCCTCACGGACGCCGGCATTGCTTACGCCGAACAGGTCAGCAAGGTGCTCGACGAGCTGGCCGAGGCTGACGAGAGCGTGTTCGACAGCGGCGCGTCGCCGGTCGGCGCATTGCGCATCGCGGTGCCGTCCACCTATAGCCGCCTGCGGCTCGCACCGCACCTGGCGGCGTTTCTCTCGGCCCATCCCCGCGTCTTTCTCGATGTGGTCGTTGCCGATCACTTTGTCGACCTCGCGCTCGAGCGGATCGACGTCGCGATCCGGATCGGCCTGCTCGACCGCGACGCCAACCTGATTGTCAAAAAGCTGGCGGACAATCCGCGCTACGTGGTGGCAAGCCACGACTACCTCGAACGCAACGGCACGCCACGAACTGCGGAGGAACTGGGCGCTCACGAGTGCCTTCGCTTCGCATACGGCGGCGGCTATCGCTCCCGGCAGGTCTGGACTTTCCGGCGCGACGACGCGCAGCAGCGCGTCGACGTGCGTGGTCATCTGCTGTCGAACAATCTCGACATCCTGCTCGAAGCCGTGCTGGCGGGACGCGGCATTGCGTTGCTGCCGGAGTGGCACGTCGCCGCCGAGATTCGCGCGGGACGCCTCATGCGCCTGCTGGAGCAATTCGATGCGAGTCCCCATCCAGGCGATGCGTTCGTGTACGCCGCCTACCTTCCCAATCGCCGCCAGTCCAGTAAGGTGCGGGCACTTATCCAGTTTCTCGAAGCACGTCTTCACGCTGCCCTCGAAGGCTGAACGGTGGGTGCCCTGCTCGCGCGTCACCTCGGTTCTCACCGCAGGTTGCGCGGCACCCGCTTAAGCAGTCCTACGCGTGGCGTCCCGATTCGAACAGAAACCAGACGCGCCGTTCGGCCTCGTCGATCCAGTTTTCGAGCAGGCTGGCCGTCGCGACATCGTTGTATTCGCTGCACAGCGAATGCGTCTCACGCATGTAGCCGGCGAGCGCCAGATTGTCCTCACGCAATTCCGCCAGCATGTCGCTCGGCGTCACGTACTCCGCGTCGTTGTCGAGGATTCGCTGCAACTTCGTGATCTGGCCGGTGGAATGCAGCGTCTTGCCGCCTAGCTTGCGGGCGCGTTCCGCGATCGGGTCCGTCGTCGCGAAGATCTGATCCGATTGCTCGTCGAGCAACAGGTGATAGTCGCGGAAGTACGGCCCCGACATATGCCAGTGGAAGTTTTTCGTCTTCAGATACACCGCGAATACGTCGGCCAGCAACGTTGTCAGCGCGGCGGCGATATCGCGGGTCGCGTCTTCGGTCAGGCGGGTCGGGGTGTTAAGCGAGGCCGCGCGATGGGCGGCTGCGGTAAGCGCTTCTGTCATAGCGAGTCCTTGTCATGGTCGAGTGCGGCAGCGTGTGAATGTCTGACTTCAAGCGCTTGCATTGTAGGAATGCGGCGCACGTAAAGTCCTGCAGAAAACATGAAATGTTCTGAAGCGCCAATCCGGATGTCCGCGTCATGGCCGCGCGAAGATCTCGCGCGCCAAGGTTTATTTAAGAACTATTAAGGACTCTGCCAAGGACTCGCAGAACTGCCGTGGATAGACTGGGCCTCAGTTGTCCTCGCACCTGAAACACGTGCGGCATCTTCTCCCATGTTCACCAAACCACCTATAGGACGTACAACGTCATGGCAAATCCGAAACTCGAAGTGCTGACGCCTGCTAACTCGCAGATCATCTTCATCGACCAACAGCCGCAAATGGCTTTTGGCGTCCAGTCCATCGACCGTCAGGTTCTCAAGAACAACGTAGTCGGCCTCGCGAAGGCCGCGCGCGTTTTCAACATTCCGACCACCATCACGACCGTGGAATCCGAAAGCTTTTCGGGCTACACATTCCCTGAATTGCTCGACGTCTTCCCGGGCCACAAAGTGCTTGAACGTTCGTCCATGAATTCGTGGGACGACCAGAAGGTGCGCGACTCGCTGGCTGCAAACGGCCGCAAGAAGGTGGTGGTGGCCGGTCTGTGGACCGAAGTCTGCAACAACACCTTTGCGCTTTGCGCGATGGCCGAGGGTGACTACGAAATCTATATGGTCGCCGACGCATCGGGCGGCACGTCCAAGGACGCGCACGACTATGCGATGCAACGCATGATTCAGGCCGGCGTGGTGCCGATGACCTGGCAACAGGTGCTGCTGGAATGGCAACGCGATTGGGCGCACAAGGAGACGTACAACGAAGTCATGGCAATTGCCAAGGAGCATTCGGGTGCCTACGGGATGGGCGTGGACTACGCCTACACCATGGTGCACAAGGCTGCGCAACGCGCGACGGGCGCCCACGAAGTTCTGGCACCCGTGCCGGCAAAGAAGTAACGAGTCGCGACGAGCGCCCGCTTCCCATGAATAGCTCCGCGCATGAAAAGCGGAGCGCTCCCAATGAGGACCGACATGACTTCCCATACTTCCGTGCCGACGCCGGCCGAGGTTGTCTTCTTTAACGGCAAGATCGCCACGCAGGACGACAAGCGATCTTTTGCCGATTCGCTCGCCGTCGCGGACGGCCGCATTATCGCTGCGGGATCGCGCGACGCCGTGATGCGCCACGTGAACGGCAATACGCGGCAGGTCGACCTTAAAGGCCGGACTGTCATTCCCGGTCTGAACGACTCCCACCTGCACATCATTCGCGGCGGGTTGAACTTCAACATGGAATTGCGCTGGGACGGCGTGCCCTCGCTGGCCGACGCGCTGGACATGCTGAAGAAGCAGGTGGCTCGCACACCGGCGCCGCAATGGGTTCGCGTGGTGGGTGGCTGGAACGAATTCCAGTTTGCCGAGCGGCGCGGCCCGACGCTCGAAGAAATCAATGCCATTGCACCGGATACGCCGGTGTTCATCCTGCACCTGTACGACAGCGCGCTGCTGAATGCGGCGGCGCTGCGTGCGGTGGGTTATACCAAAGACACGCCGAATCCTCCCGGCGGGGAAATCCAGCGCGACAGGCGCGGCAACCCGACCGGCATGCTGATCGCGCGGCCGAACGCCGGCCTGCTGTACGCGACGCTGGCAAAAGGTCCGAAACTCGGGCTGGAGGATCAACGCAATTCCACCCGTCATTTCATGCGCGAACTGAACCGTCTGGGCGTGACGAGCGCGATCGACGCGGGCGGCGGCTACCAGGCCTATCCGGATGACTACGCTGTCATCATGGACCTCGCGAAGAAAAGCGAACTGACGGTACGGATTGCCTACAACCTGTTCACGCAGAACGCGAAGAAGGAAATCGAGGACTTCGCGAAGTGGGTGAAGATGACCAAGCCGGGCGAAGGCGACGATTTCCTGCGCGTGAACGGCGCCGGCGAAATGCTGGTGTTCTCGGCGGCGGACTTCGAAGACTTTCTCGAGCCGCGTCCGGATCTGCCCGACACGCTGGAAGACGAACTGGAAGCGGTCGTCAAACTGCTGGTCGCAAACCGCTGGCCGTTCCGGCTCCATGCCACGTACAACGAATCTATCGAGCGCTTCCTGAATGTGTTCGAACGGGTGAATGCCGAGATTCCGTTTAATGGGCTGCGCTGGTTCTTCGACCACTGCGAAACCATCACGCAGAAAAATATCGAACGAGTGCGTGCGCTTGGCGGCGGTATCGCGATCCAGCACCGGATGGCCTTCCAGGGCGAGTATTTCATCGAGCGCTATGGCGCGGAGGCCGTGAAGCGCACGCCGCCGATCCGGCACATGCTCGACGCCGGCCTGCCGGTCGGCGCAGGTACGGACGCCACCCGCGTCGCGAGCTTTAACCCGTTCGTCTCGCTCTACTGGATGGTGTCGGGCAAAACGGTCGGCGGCACGTCGATGTACACCAACGAAAACAAGCTCGACCGGATGGAGGCATTGCGCCGTTACACGGTGGGCAGTGCGTGGTTCTCGAGCGAGGAGGAACGCAAAGGCGCACTGGTTCCGGGCCAGTTCGCAGACTTCGCGGTGTTGAGCGAAGACTACTTTTCCATCGACGAAAGCCGCATCAAGTTCCTGACCTCGGCCATGACGGTGGTGGGCGGCAAGGTTGTGTACGCGGACGACGAATTCGCGCCGCTTGCGCCGCCTGATCTGCCGGTTAGCCCGTCGTGGTCGCCGGTTGCCGAATTCGGCGGCTATAGCCGTTACAAGCCGACAGCGGTGGCCTGCGTGGACGGCTGCGTGAATCTGTGCGGCGTGCACGCGCATGCGCATGGCTGGGCATGGCGAAAAAACGTGCCGGTCAGCGATTCGAACGGATTCTGGGGCGCGTTGGGCTGTAGTTGTTTCGCGTTCTGATTTCCACCGGTTCGTGCAACCCCGCGAGCGAGGACCTCGATGCCGACGCTAACTGACGGTGTGCTGTTTGGCCTGGGCATCCTGGTCCTCGATTTTCTCGCCTGGCGTTTTCTGGACGGGCGCAACGACCAGCTTCGTCTCGCTTTGCGTGCGCTCATGTTCGCGCTGTCGACCTACGTTCTGTTCAGTTACGGCATGAACCCGCTGCGCGCGGCGCCCTGGCCGGACGAGGGGCTGCGCCATCTGCTCGCGCAGGCGCTGGAGGTGGTGTGGTGGCTGCAAGGCGCGCGTCTCGTGACCATCATGCTGGATCGCGCGGTGTTGCCCGAGGCGTGGCACAAGGAGCGGCTGTTTCAGGACGTGCTCGGCGCGCTGGTGTTTCTGGCCGCGTCGGTAGGCGCGATCGCATTCGTGTTGCAACTGCCGGTGCGGGGCCTGCTCGCCACCTCCGGCGCGCTCGCGGTCGTTCTCGGTCTGGCGATTCAAAGCACGCTCAACGACGTGTTTTCCGGCATCGTTCTCAATGCGACGCAGCCGTTCCGTTTGGGCGACTGGGTCACCATCGGCGATGTGGAAGGCAAGGTGGTCGAGAGCAACTGGCGCGCGACGAGTCTGCTCAACGGTCAGGGCAATCTCGTTGTGATTCCGAACAGCGTGGCCGCGCGCACCAATATCGTCAACGCGAATCAGCCGTCGCATACGCACGGCCTCAGCGTCATGCTGCCGGTCAATCCGTCGATCCGGCCGGCGCTTGTATTGGCCGCGCTCGCCAATGCGGCGAACAGCTCCGAGCGGGTACTGAGGGATCCCAAGCCCACCGTAAGCGTGCGCCGCGCGACGAACGACGCAATCGAGTACGAGATCGTCTGCTATGTCGACTCGCTGGACCAGAAGATCAATGTACGTAACGATCTTTTCGATCTCGCGCATCGTCATCTGCTGTCGCGCGGTGTCGTCTTGCGGCCGTTATCGGTGCCGGAGCCGCCGCTCGGCGGCGCGGATGAAAAGCACCGCTTGCTGCGCAACGTGACGATCTTCCAGACGCTCGACGATGACGAAATATCGGCGCTCGAAGAGCGGCTGACCAGACACGAGTTCGACGTGGACGAGACCATTTACACCGCAGCGGATGAGACCGGCCACGAGCTTCATATTCTGGCGCGCGGCATTGCGAAAGTGATACTGCCCAAGGACGGCGCCGAGATCGAGTTGCGAAGGCTCGCGCCGGGCGATTCGATCGGCCAGTCGGGGATTCTAGCCGGCGTGAAGACCGCTGTGATCGCGCGGGCGCTCACGCGCGCCACCGTGTTCCGGCTCGACAAGACCGCCTTGACGCCGGTGCTCGCGCGGCGCCCCGAGGTGGCGCGCGAGATGTGCCGGCTATTGTCGGAGCACCACGCCACCGAGGAAATGCTGCTTGCATCGCCGAGCAATGTCGACGAGAGCTCGGGCGGTTTGTTGCAATGGATTCGCGATGGCGTGCGGCGCTTCCATGAACTGACGCTTTAAAGCAATCGGCACAGGACACGCGCCGATTAAGTCTTTTTAAGAATTCGCCAAAGTCTTTATAGGTTTAATTCGCTACGCTGCAATGGATAGGCCCCTGGACTGCTGACGCGACAGGACGTCGCCCGGTTGCGCTGCCCGTTCGGCACGTGCACAGGGGTGCGCCGGGGGGGCGCCACGGAGGAGTCGATATGAAGAGAACCATTGCCGGCGTTGACATCCCTGATGGAGTCATGGCGCAGGCGGCAACTGATCTTATGCGGACCACAGAATCCGAGTTGATGTTCCATCACGCGCTACGGTCGTTTCTGTTCGGGGCGCTCACCGGATATCGCGAGAATCTGACATTCGATCCGGATTTGCTGTATGTCGCCACGATGTTCCACAACGTCGGGCTGAACTCACAGTATCAAGGGTCGCCGTACCGGTTTGAAGTGGATGGCGCCAACGCGGCGCGCGAGTTCATGCAGCAGTACGACATTGCCGGGCGCGAGATTGAAGAGGTCTGGGTGGGGATCGCCCTGCACACGACGCCAGGCATTCCGGAGCACCTGTCAGCGCTGGTTGCGCTGATTAGCGCCGGCGTGCAGATGGATGTGCGAGGTGCGCGCTACGACGAATTCACCGCGCAGCAGCGCGATGAGATCGTGCAGGCCTACCCGCGCGAATCGGGCTTCAAGAAGAAGCTGATCGAAGCGTATGCGCGTGGCATGGCGCATCGTCCTGAAACGACTTTCGGGACCGTGAATGCCGATGTGCTGGACCGCTGGGATCCGAACTATCGGCGGCTGAATTTTTGCGGACTGGTGCTGGGATCGGACTGGCCGAATTGACAGATGTTTTATTGAAAGGACGATCACCATGGGCTACATCATTTCACTGGGCGTCGGCTTTGGCGTCGGACTTCTCTACTGGCTGCTCAAGGTGCAATCGCCGGCGCCGCCGCTGATCGCGCTGGCCGGTCTGCTCGGCATGGTGCTGGGCGAGCACGCGATACCGGTGGTGAAAGCGCAGCTGTTTGCCCAGACCAGCACGACGCAGGTCGCCGGGCAGACCAAGGACGGCGTGGCGCAACAGCCGGCGACGCCGGGCGCCACCAGAACGGCGGTGGATACAGATGCGCGTTGACTGCTTGACGACGCGCACCAACGCTCCACTGGCATCGCACATATCGCATATATGGCCTCGGCCGGAGGCCGACTCTTCAAACGTTGCTAATTCAATCGGGTAATCAAATGTTCAAGTCCCTTCAACGGTTGCGCCCCGTCGCGCTTCTTTCCGCCGCGCTGCTGATCGGGTTGGCGCCGGTTTCTTCCGCCTTCGCCGATGCCGGTCCGCCGGAACTATCCACCGGCAAAATCGCGCTGGCGAAACATCCCGACGTGTCGGTGGGCGCACAGTACGACACCACCCACGTGTATGTCGCTTCGGCCGACCTCGACGCGTTCGTCAACAGCTTCCTCGCGACCTTCGGCGGTAAGGCCTCGCCGCGCGCGGTCTTTACCGTGACGCCGACGCCGAGCAAGACCGCCTCGCAGTACGTGCAAACGCCGGTCGGCATGCTGTCGGTGTTCGGCTTCGAGACGCCGATTCCGTATCCGTTCGGCAATGAGAGAACCGGCTATCTCGTCACCGACATCGATCAGGGTGTGAAGGCGGCGCGTGCGGCCGGCGCTAACGTGCTGGTCGAACCGTTCGACGACCCGATCGGCAAGGACGCGATCATTCAATGGCCGGGCGGCCTGACGATGCAGCTTTACTGGCACACCAAGGCGCCGAACTACGCACCGCTGCAAAGCGTGCCGGATAACCGCGTGTACGTCTCGCGTGACGAGGCGAACAACTTCGTGCGCCGCTGGGTGCACTTCTCGCACGGTAAGGTGGTGTCGGATAACCCGCATGCGGACGCCGGCGTGATCGGCCGCCCTGGTGAGACGGTCCGCGAGATTCTGATCACATCGGGTTTTGGCCGCATGGTCGTATTCGTGACGGATGGCAAGCTGCCGTTCCCGTTCGGGCGTGAAACGACCGGCTACGGCGTCGCCGATCTGGCGCAGACGCTGGATCGCGCGCAAGCGGCCGGCGCGAAGGTGCTGTATCCGGCGTATAGCACTGCGTCGGGCAAGACCGCGGTACTCGAATTCCCGGGCGGCTACATTGCTGAAGTGCACGATGGCCAGTGACGCACCCGTCACCACGCCGATGAAGGCATGTCGGCGTGCGCAGCGCGGTCGCACGCTGCGCGCCGTCCGCGCGCTGCTTATCAGCACCGGGCTGGCGGCGGCGCTGCCGGCTTCGGCCGCGGACACGGCGCTGGGCGGCGCCGACAATACCGCCGCGACCGGCAGCGCGGCCGCCCCCGCCACTCCCGCCGCAGCGGCGGCGTCGTGCGCGCGGCCCGCGATCATGTTCAACCGCTGGCAGGAAAACTGGTCGGCGCTGGCCAACCCCTGCGTGCCGAAAGCGCCTTTCGATTCGCTGAAGTACATTCCGCTGTTCGGCAATCCCGACGCGTATATCTCGCTCGGCATGGTGCTGCGCGAGCGGCTGGAAATCAACGACGCGCCGCTTTTCGGGCTCGGCGCGGCGCATGACGACACGTACCTGCTGCAACGGCTCGAAGTCCACGCGGACGTGCGCCTCGGCCCCCACGTGCAGATCTTCACGCAGTTCGAAAGCGCGCAACCCTACGGCAAAGACTTCGTCACGCCGGTGGACAAAAACCCGCTGGATTTACGGCAGGCGTTCGTCGCGGTGACCGAGCCGCTCGGGCCTGGCACCTTCAAGGTCCGTGTCGGCCGCCAGGAGATGGCGTTCGATTTGCAACGCTTCATCTCCGTTCGAGACGGCCCGAACGTGCGTCAGGCGTTCGACGCAATCTGGGCCGACTATGAAACCGGCCCCTGGCGCTGGATCGCCTACGCGACCCAGCCGGTTCAGTACCGCGACAACGAGGATTTCGACGATGTCTCCAATCGCGATCTGACCTTCAGTGGCGTGCGCGTGGAGCGCAAGAACGTCGGACCAGGCGACCTGTCCGCGTACTACTCGCGCTACAACCGCAATAACGCGCACTTTCTCGACGCGAGCGGTGCCGAACATCGCGACGTGTTCGATGCCCGATACGCCGGCACTGTCGCGCATATCGACTGGGACGTCGAGGCGATGTATCAGTCCGGACATGTCGGCGCCAAGACGATCGGCGCCTGGGCGGTGGGTTCGCTGGCCGGCTACACGCTGGCGTCCGTGCCGTGGACGCCGCGCGTCGGCATTCAGGTGGACGCCGCATCAGGCGACAGTCATCCGGGCGACGGCCGCATCGGCACGTTCAATCCGCTGTTCCCGAATGGCTACTACTTCGCGCTGGCCGGCTATACCGGCTACACGAACCTCGTGCACGTCAAGCCGACGCTGATCCTCAAGCCCAACAGCAAGCTGACGCTGCTAGCGGGTGTGGGTTTGCAATGGCGCGAGACCACCGCGGATGCGGTGTACCAGCAAGGCTCGGCGGTCGTGCCGGGCACAGCGGGGCATGGCAGTCCGTGGACCGGTTTTTATACGCAGCTGCGCGCCGACTGGGCGGTCACTGCGAATCTCGCCGCGGCGCTGGAAGCGGTGCATTTCCAGGTCGGCCCATCGCTGCGCGATCTCGGCGCGCGTAATGCCGACTATGTAGGCGCCGAACTCAAATTCGGCTGGTAGAAGCCGGCACGCTATCGGCAAACCGTCATGGCGATGGCGAGCCAAATGAGGTCAAGTTATGAGCACCACGGACGTATCCGCAGACGCAGCGCCCCCCTCGGAACTCGAGAACCCGTACTCGTCGCTGGAGTACCGTCGGCACCAGATGTTCCCCCGTCTTTCGGCGCACGAGATTCAAAGTCTGCGACGCTTTGCCCGGCCGATGTCGTTCAAAGCCGGTGAACTGATTTTCGAAACCGGGCAGGTGGCGCTCGGGCTGTTCGTGCTGTTGCATGGCCGCGTGCGGATCGTGTCGCGCGACAGCTTCGGGCGCTCGACCGTCATTACCGAACACGATGACGGGCACTTCATGGCGGAGATGGCGCAACTCTCCGGCAAGCCCGCGTTGATCGACGGCATCGCGTTGACGGATGTCGAGACTCTCGTGCTCGAACCGGAGCGCTTGCGTGCGCTGATCGTGGCCGACGCGCAACTGGGCGAGCACATCATGCGCGCGCTGATTTTGCGGCGGCTCGGGCTGATCGAACAGGGACTCGGGCCCGTCATCGTCGGCAATGGCGACGACGCGCGGCTCATCCGGCTGCAAGGCTTCCTGCGCCGCAATGCCTATCCTGCGATGGTGATCGACGCCCGCACCGATCCCGAGGCGATCACGCTGCTCGGCGGCATGACGACCGGCCCCGGCGACTTTCCGCTCGTGTTCTGCCCGAACGGCTATGTGCTGCGTGCGCCGGACGAGGCGCAGCTCGCATCGTGCCTCGGACTCGTACCGACCTTTGAACCCTCGCATGTCTATGACGTGGCGATTGTCGGCGCCGGGCCCGCGGGTCTGGCGGCATCCGTGTACGCGGCGACTGAAGGTTTATCGGTCGCCGTCTTCGATCAACGTGCGCCGGGCGGTCAGGCCGGCGCCAGCGCCCGGATCGAAAACTATCTGGGCTTTCCCACGGGAATTTCGGGTCAGGCGCTCGCGGCGCGCGCATTCCAGCAGGCGCTGAAATTCGGCGCGCATCTGGCGATTCCGGGCAAGGTCGTGGACGTGAGCCGCCATGCAGGCATCTTCCTGCTGACGCTGCTCGACGGGCAGCGTATCAGCGCGCGTACCGTCGTCGTCGCCAGCGGCGCCGCTTACCGCAAACCTACGGCCCCCGGCTTCGAGCGCTTTGAAGGGCGCGGCACCTATTACTGGGCATCGACAATCGAAGCCAGGCTGGCGAAAGGGCAGGATATCGTTCTGATGGGCGGCGGCAATTCCGCCGGCCAGGCGATCGTGTTTCTCGCCAACTTCGCGCGTAGCATTCGCGTGTTGATTCGTGGCGAGGATCTGAACGCGAGCATGTCGAAATATCTGATCGACCGGATCGCCTCCTTGCCGAACGTCACGCTCTGCACGCGGTGTGTGTTGCGCTGCCTCGAAGGCGACGAAGCCGGACTCACCGGCTTGCATATCAGGCATGAAGAAGAGGGGGTGGATGAAGTCATTCCCACGCGCCATCTGTTTCTCTTTATCGGCGCAGACCCGAAAACCGATTGGCTCGGTTCGAGCGGTGTTGAGCTCGACAACCGCGGCTTTGTAGTGACCGGCTTCGCCCTCAGCGAACAGGGTGTGTCTGAAGGCGGCGCGCGCTATCCGCTCGAAACCAGCGTGCCCGGCATGTTCGCCGTCGGTGATGTGCGGTCGGAATCCGCAAAGCGGGTGGCCGCCGCGGTCGGCGACGGCGCGGCCGTCGTGAGCCAGATTCATGCCTATCTGAGCCGGCTCGTCACCACGGCGGCCTAAGGCAATGGGGTGTAAGCCTGTGCAATGTCTGCCCGGCGCGAGCGGCCCATTCTCGATGGGGTCCGGCCGTCCGGCGGCCCGCACGCGGAAGCTATACCTACGTGTGATGTCGCGGAACCCCCTCCCGCCCGTAACATGCGATGGGGTCCGTTCGCGCATCCGCGCATCTCGCTGGCGAACACAGGCGTGGGGTCCGCACGGTCCAGACAGACCGGGACGCATCCAACGCTGTACACTTCGCGCCAGAAACTGCCGAACGAGATCATGTCGGCGCACGGTGACGACGAAACGGTTAGGCGAGCAACGCTGCACGAGGCAGTCGGTTTTCTGCAAAAACCCTTTGTGGAAGACGTACTACTCGATTCGATCCTGCTTGCCACCGGACGAAAGGGAGAAGTGAATTGAGCACGCAGGCATTGGTCGAGGGTTTTCGCGGATCGTCGCAGGACCCCGGTGTTACGGTGCATTTCGATCAGGTCTGGTTCGACCAGTTGTCGCTCGAGGCGCTGCTGGTCGACGGCAATATCGTGCGGTATCGCGCGAGGTCGCACGACGGCGTCCAGTCGTGGCTGGTTGCCGTGCCGGCCGATGCGCCTTTGGACGCCGTGTCCCGGCGCCTGCAGCGCGAGTTCGTACTGGCCGGCAAACTCGATTCCGCATGGGCCGTGCGGCCGCTCGCGCTGATACGACTCTCGCGAGGTCCGGTGCTGGTGTACGAGGACAACGGCGGTGCGCTGATTTTTCCGCCGGTCGACAGCACCCTTGCGATTGGCCGCTTTCTACGCATTGCGATCGGCGCCGCGCGCGCGCTGCGGCTCGCGCATACGCGCGGCGTGCTGCATCGGGATATCAAGCCGACCAATCTGATCGAAGCAGCCAACGGCACGATCCGCCTGCTCGGTTTTCGCGACGCCCTCGGGCAGGCCGGCGATCCGTCCGCCGAGCCCGTGGATACTCTGTACGGTACGCTGGCCTATATGTCGCCGGAACAGGCGCGGCGTGCGGAAGGCCTGGCCGACGAGCGTAGCGATCTCTATTCGCTCGGCGTGACGTTGTACGAGTTGCTCACCGGGCAGTTGCCTTTCGAGGCGACCGAGCCGCTCGAGTGGGTGTATAACCACGTGGCCCGTCAGCCTGCCGACCCGCGGCAATATCGTCGGTCCTTGCCCGCCGTACTTGGATCGATCGTACTGAAGCTGCTGGCCAAAAACGCTGCGGAGCGCTATCAAAGCGCCTCGAGTCTCGAGGCCGATCTGCGGCGTTGCCTCGCCGACTGGAACGAAATGCAGCACATCGTCCCATTCGAGCCGGCCGCGGAAGACAACGTCAGAAACCTCGCCGTCACCACGCGGCTGTTCGGTCGCGCGCAAGAATATGGGGCTCTGCTGGACGCGTTCGCACGCAATGCGCAGCAGGGTGTCGCGGAACTGATTTTCGTGTCCGGTTACTCTGGCGCCGGGAAATCCGAACTCGTGCGCAGCGTGCACCGTGCGACCGCGCAGACGCCGACGCTGTTTGCGTCGGGGAAGCTCGAACAGTACGGCCAGAACGCGCCCTACGCGCCTTTGATGCAGGCGATACGCTCGCTGTTCCAGCGCATTCTCGGCGAGAGCGACAGCGAGTTGGACCGCTGGCGCGCGGTGCTGCGCGACGCGATCGGCCTTCAAGGCAAACTCCTGGTGAGCTTCGTTCCCGAACTGGAAGTGGTGCTTGGCCCGCAGCCGGACGTGACCGATCTCCCGCCGGTGGAAGCGCAACTTCGTTTTCAGGCGCTGATCACGCGCCTGCTGTCGGTCTTCGCGACGCAAGCGCACCCGTTGATCCTGTTCTTCGACGACGTACACTGGTTCGACGACGCCACCTTGAATTTCATCGCCAGCTTCGTCATGACCGCCGAGATCCGGCACGTGCTGCTGATCTGCGCCTATCGCGACAACGAAGTCGAGCGCTCGCCCAAGTTCAAGTCTTTCCTGACGTCGCTGCCGAACACCGGTGCGCGCGTGACCACACTCGTCGTCACGCCGCTCGACACCGCGAACGTTGCCGCGTTGCTGGCCGATGCGCTGCATTGCGATGCCGCGCATGTACTTCCGCTGGCCGCCGTCGTGTACGAAAAGACCGGCGGCAATCCATTTTTTATCAAGCAGTTGCTGCTCGCGCTGGTCGATCATCAACTGATTGCGTACGACGGTGGTACGGCGAGCTGGACGTGGCGTATCGATCACATCGGCGAGTACGAGTCGTCTGATAACGTCGTCGACCTGATGGTGGCGCGTCTGTCGCGATTGCCTCGCGAGGCGCAGGCCGTTCTGAGACTGCTGGCCTTTATGGGGCGTCGGCTTGACAGATCGATCCTCGCGCGGATCGATCACGCAGACGGCCTGGATTTGGAGCAGCGCCTGCATGCCGCCTTTGAGGCGGGCCTGATCGTCTCCGACCGCACGGGCTTCGCGTTTGCTCATGACCGGATTCAGGAGGCCGCCTACGAGTTGACGCCGGCGGCTGAGCGTGGCGTCGAACATGCCCGTATTGCACGCATCCTGTTGCAGGATTTCGATGTGCACGCGGTTCAGCAGTCGGCGTTCTACCTTGCCCACCATATTGAGCGCGCGCAGGCAGCCGGCGCGCTAGGTGATCTGGACGTGAACGAGACCACGGTTTTCGCGAGGATTTGCCTGCAGGCGGCGCGTCATGCGAAAGAAGCGGTCGCTATTCAGTCCGCCCTGGGTTACATCGACGTCGCGCAAAAGCTGCTCGACGCGAGCGGCCTGGACTACGTGCAAACCCTCAGCTTCGATATGGGGGTTCTGCGCGTGCAGTGCCATATGATGGATGCGAACTTCGAGGCGGCGGGGACGGAGATCGAGAAGCTGCTGAGCCGCGAGCTGTCTGTCGTTGCGCGCGCATTGGTGTACAGGCTGAAAGCCAGCATGTACCAGCATCTGTCGGACTATGAGGCCGCAGTCGAGACGGCGCTCGAAGGCTTCAGGCTATTCGGTACGTATCTGCCCCGCTATCCGGAAGCCGCCGACGTCGAAACCGCTTACAGCCGGCTCACCGAGTCGCTCAAGGCGCGCACGGTTGCTTCGCTCGCCGACTTGCCGACCTTGCACGACGAGGTCATCGAGTCGGAAATGAATCTGCTGGCCAGTATCTACGCACCCGCCTCGTTCGTAAACGAACGGCTGGGTTTCCTGCATTTGTGCCGCATGGTGCAACTCACCGTCGATCACGGTATCACCGCGGCATCGGCCCATTGTCTCGCGTGGTTCGGCGTGTACGTGGCGGAATTTTTCGGCCGCTACGAAGAGGGCTTCGAGTTCTCCCGCCTGGCACGCACGCTGGTGGAAGCGCGCGGCTTCAACACGGTGGCCACGAGCGCACTGGTGGCGCTCGATACGGTCGCTGTCTGGACTCAGCCGCTTCCCTATGTGCTGGCATGCGCACGCGACGCATTCGAGTCGGCGCGTCCCAGCGGCGATCTGATCATGAGTTGCTATTCATGCAATCACATCGTCTCGGATCTGTTGACGATGGGCGTCCCGTTGGACCAGGTCGACCGGGAAATCGACCTTGGCCTGTCATACGCGAGACGCGTGCGATTCAAGGACGTCGAGGATATCCTCGAACTGCAGAAGCGCTATGTGCACAGTTTGACTGGCGGTCCCGGTTTGCCGGGCAACTTCGGCGTGGTGGTCGACGGACGCATGACATTCGACGCCGACCTGCTCGACACCCAGATGGCGACGCTGCGCTTCTGGATCTGGCTGCTCAAAGGCGTGTCCTGTTATTTTCACGGTGAATACGAGCACGCGCAGTATTGTCTTGTCGAAGCCGGTAAATTGAAGTGGGCGACTCCCGCGCATATTCATCTGCTCGACTATCATTTTTATGCGGCGCTCAATCTCGCGAAGGTGGCTGCGGCGGAAGACGAAGCGGCTGGCGCGGTGGCGCAAATCGAGCCGCATCTCGCGAGACTCAGGACTTGGGCGCAGCTCAATCCGGCGACCTTCCGCGACAAGATGCTTCTCGTCGAGGCAGAAGTGGCGCGGCTTAAGGGTACGCCGCTCGCCGCCATGGCGCTGTACGAGCAGGCCGCCGTGGCCGGCTCGGAAAACGGCTTCAACCATAGCACCGCGCTTGCTCACGAACTGGCGTCGGTGTGCTGCGAAGCAAACGGTCTCTTCAGCGCGGCGCGCCACCATCGTCGCCACGCGATCGACAGTTACACGCGTTGGGGCGCGCTCGCCAAGGTCAAACAACTCGAACGCGCCGGTCGTCCCGCACAGGTGTCGATCGAGCGGCCGGCGGCGTCGCGCCCCTCGGTTGAAATTGCCGACGCGCAGGCGCAGTTCGATCTCGTGTCCGCGCTGAAGTCGTCGCAGGCGCTGTCCGAGGAGATCGTGCTCGACAAACTGATCCGCACCCTCGTCACTCTGGCGATTGTTCATGCCGGTGCGCAGCGCGGCATGTTGATCCTGTTGAAGGGCAATGTGCCGGTTGTCGAGGCGAGCGGGCAGGAGGCGCCAGAGGGCGTTCGGGTGACGCTGAGCGTCGACACGGTTACGCGTGAGCAGGTGCCGGCCTCCGTGTTCTACACGGCCTTGCGCACACGCAAACCGGTCGTGGTGGATGACGTGCAGAGCGATCCGCGCTTTTCGTTCGATGCCGCCTTCGCGAGCCGACCCGTTCGCTCAATGTGTTGTTTGCCGCTGGTCAAACAGGGCAATGCAGTCGGCGCGCTCTATCTGGAGAACAACCTGACTGCCGGCGTGTTCACGGAGAACCGCACGTCCGTGCTCGAATTGCTCGCGTCGCAAGCGGCTATTTCACTCGAAACGGCGCGCCTCTACGCCGAGCTTGTGGAAGAAAACAAGCGCCGTCGGGAAACCGAAGCGGCTTTGCGTATGAGCGAGGAGGCGCTTGCGCTGGGGCAACGGATCAGTCGCTCCGGAAGCTATATCTGGAACGCGCAGACGGGTGAACGCTACTGGTCCAAAGAGCTTTACAACGTGTTCGGCCTGCCGATGGAAGAAGGGAGTTTAGGCACCCAGGCCATCCTCGAGCGGATTCACCCGGAAGACGTGGGCGTCTACCAGGAGACCGTCGAGCGGGCGGCGCGCAATCGCATGCCATTTCGGCAGAAGTTCCGGGTGGTGACGCCCGCGGGAACCATTAAACACCTCGAAGTGCTCGGCGAACCGTCGGGCGAGACCAATTTTGTCGGCGTCGTCACGGATTTCACCGATCGGCATACCACCGAGCTCGCCTTGCAGAACGCCAAGATCGAACTGGCCAAGGCCTCGCGGGCGACCACCATGGGTGAGCTGGCGGCCTCGATTGCGCACGAGATCAATCAGCCGCTGGCATCGATCGTGTCGAACGCGAGTGCCGGCGTGCGCTGGCTCAACCGGCCGGTGCCGGACATTCCCGAAGCGCTGGGCGGTCTGCGCGATATCGTGAAGGACGGCAAGCGGGCGGGCGACATCATCCGTTCATTGCAGTCGCTGGCGAAGGAATCCAAGCCGAGTTTCATCCCGATCCCGATCGACGGGGTCGTGCGTGAAGTATTCGAACTGGCGGCCGCTGAAATCGAGCAACGCAGCCTGGCAGTCCGGCTCGATCTTTCTGCCGACTGTTCGGTGATGGCCGATCGGGTGCAGTTGCAGCAGGTGCTGTTCAACCTTGTGATGAACGCCGCCGACGCAATGAGTCATCTCGACGCGAAGCAGCGCTGGCTGAGCGTGACCTCCTGCATCAACGAACAGGGGATGGTGGCCGTATCGGTACAAGACAACGGCAGCGGGATCAGCGAGGAGATCGCCTCGCGCATCTTCGACGCCTTCTTCACGACAAAAGAAACCGGCATGGGGATGGGACTTGCAATCTGCAAATCCATCATCGATGCGCATGGCGGGACGCTTACTGCCGCGCCCGGATCCCCGGGTGGAACGGTCTTCGTCTTCACGCTGCCGATGTCCGGCTAGCGATGCTCAACGAGCCGCGCGTTTAGCGTATGTGTCACGGCGCATACAGCGCGCCTTTAACCCCCCGCAAGTCCACAGGCATTCGACGAACCCGCCCGCTCATGCAGCGGGCGCTTTTCGTTGACCGCTCGCGGGAGGACTTTTCTTCTCCGAGCCAAACCTGGATATGAGGAAGCCAAACCATTCGCAGCCTCCGTGAAACGGATGTAGGGATGGTTGTCGCCATGTGCTTCGGATAACGTTCTTTCGTGGCTTGCCGGTGTTCGTGCGACGGTTTGCATCACGTTGATACGACGGCGCGACACGGGGCAGTTTTTCAAACGATCGGCTCAATGCCGGTACTACGGAGAAGGAAATGAAGAAAGTCGTTTCATTGGTGGCTGTCGGTTCGGCGTTGCTAGCCGGTTCGCTTGCGAGTGCTGCGTCGGCGGAAACGATCCCGCAACTCGAGCCCACAACCCAGGCGTTTATCGACAAGCTGACCGCCGCAGGTGGGCCGCCGCTGTACACCATGACGCCGCAGGCCGCGCGCAAGGTGCTGGACGACGTGCAGGCCGATCCGAACGGCAAACTCGCCCCGGCACATGAGAAGGAAGTTACGCTGCCCGTCGGTCCGACCGGCAAGACGATGGTTCGCGTGATCCGGCCGGCCGACGTCAAGGGCACGACGCCGGTCATCATGTACTTCCACGGCGGCGGCTGGATTCTGGGTAACGCCGCCACGCACGACCGACTGGTCCGCGAACTCGCGAACCGCGCGCATGCAACGGTCGTTTTCGTGGAATATGAACCTTCGCCCGAAGCGCAATTCCCGGTGGCAATCGAGCAGGACTACGCCGCAACGAAGTATGTCGCCGAGCATCCGCAAGAGTTCGATGTCGATGCAAACCGTCTCGCTCTCGCCGGCGACAGCGTGGGCGGCAACATGGTGGCCGTGGTCGCGCAGATGGCGAAAGAGCGTCATGGCCCGGCGATCCGCTTTCAGGCGATGTTCTACCCCGTGACCGATTACACGCTGGACGATTCGACCTACGAGGCGTTCCCGAACGGCCCGTGGCTCACGAAGCCGGCGATGAGATGGTTCTGGGACGCGTATCTGCCGAACGCCACTGAAGCGCAGGCTAACGACCCACACGTCTCGCCGCTGCGGGCATCGCTCGACGCGCTCAAGGGCTTGCCGCCGGCGCTCGTCATCACCGATGAGAACGACGTGCTGCGGCATGAGGGCGAGGCGTATGCGCACAAGCTCGCGCAGGCCGGTGTCAATGTGACGGCTGTACGTTTCCTCGGCACGATGCATGACTTCATGATGCTGAACCCGCTGCGCAATACGCCTGCTGCGCTGGGCGCCACCGCACTGGCAGGCAGCATGCTGGATCAGGCGCTCGCGAAGTAAGCTCAAATCGACATGCCGCGAGCCGCGGCATGTCGATCTTCTTTTAGCAGTTGATTCGCCAGGATTCTCCCCATGAGGATCCACAATTCAAAACGGCCGGGGCTGCCCTGTGGGTAGCGTTGGCCGTTTTGCGGCATTCGCGTCGCATGCGTGCCATTCAGGCGCCGCCGAGGCGATCTCGACTCACTTGCCGATTCGCACGCCGCCGCCGGTAGGCACCTTAATCCTTGCTTTGCGACGACGAGAGCAGCGTGCGATCCCATCCGCCTCCGAGCGCCTTCAACAACTGCACGCTCGCATCCACGCGTCTTGCCTGGATCCGAGCTTCCGTGCGCTGGTTGGTCAGCGCAATGGTTTGCACGGTGACGACGTCGAGGTAACTGACCGCGCCGGCCTGATAGCGGTTCTGGGTCAGCCTGAGCGAGCGCTCCGCGGCGGCCGTGGCGCGCTGCTGGCTTTGCGCTTCGCTCGCGAGCGTGTCGAGCGCCGAGAGGTTGTCCTCGACCTGCTGGAATGCGACAAGCACCGTTTGCCGGTAATCGGCCACCGAACCATCGTATTGAGCCGTGGCGCCATTTAACGCGGCGTCGCGTTTGCCGCCGTCGAACAGCGTGCCGACGAGTTGCGGACCGATCGACCAGAACAGACTCGGCGCCGTCAGCCACGGCGCAAAGAAGGTGCTTTCGAGACCGGCGCTGGCGCTCAGCGTGAGGTCTGGATAGAACGCCGCCTTGGCTTCGCCGATCTGCGCGTTGGCGGCGGCGACACGCCGTTCTGCTGCGGCGATGTCGGGCCGGCGTTCGAGCAGTTGCGACGGCACGCCCGCCGGAATCTGCGGCACGGGAATCGATTCGACCTTCGGGGCAAGCGAAAACGACGAGGCGGGCACGCCGATCAGAGTCGCGATGGCATGGACCATCTGGGCGCGCTGGACCGCGATATCGGTTGCCTGCGAACGCGTGTCTTCCAGTTGTGTTTCGGCTTGCGCGGTTGCGGACGCATCGATCGCGCCGTCGGCCAGTTGTTGTCTGAGGATGGCCAGTGCCGCAGCATAAGCGCTCACGCTGTCGTCGAGCAGTTTCTTCTGGATGTCGAGCGCACGCAGCGCGAAGTAATCGCGCGCCAGGTCAGTGCTCATGGAGAGACGCACCGCCTCGAGATCCGCTTCGCTCGCCTGGGCGTTGTCGCGCGCATTCACCTCGGCGTCGCGTACCCGCCCGAACAGATCCGGTTCCCACGAAGCGTTCAGACCCAGCGAATAGTCGGGTACCGTACGGCCGGCAAGCGAATGGCCTTCCACGTTCTGCGAAAGGCGCGCGCGCGATTGCGCGGCGCCGGCCGTTATCGTGGGTAGAAGGCCCGCGTGCTGGTAGTCGATCATCGAGCGCGCCTGCTGCAACTGCGCGACTGCCCGTTTGACAGTTTGATTCGATACGGCCAGCTGGTCTTCGAGCCGGTTCAACTCGGGGTCGTTGAAGAGCGTCCACCAGTCGCCGCGCGCTTGCGTATCGCCCGGTGTCGCCACGGCCCAACCAGGCGCCGCTTCCGCAGGGCCGGCAGGCGCCGCGTAGCGAGCCGGCACGGCCGCCTCGGGGACGCTGTAACGGGGTAAGGTCGAGCATGCCGTCAGCGCGCACGCGACGCCGAGGGCCAGCGTTTTGCGCGGGAATGTCATGGGCAGGATGGGCATGATCCGCTTCCTTGGGTGGGACGGCATCAGCCGTGTGCGGCCGAAGTGCCAGACGCCGGCTCGGCGGCGGACGGGCGCAGCACCTGCACGGTGTCGCCGGCAGTGACGGCGTCGCCGGGGTTGTCGATCGCGCGGTCTGACGCTGCGAGACCCGTGGCGATTTCCACATAGGTGCCGAAATCGCGGCCGATGGTCACGTTCTTCAGCGTGACCTTGTTGTCCTCGCCGACCACCGCTACGGTCACGCCGCCCGGGCGGAACAGCAACGCGCTCACCGGCAGTTCGAGCGCGGGGTGCGCGGTGTCCAGCGCGAGATGCACCTGGACGTAAGCGCCGGGACGCAGCGCGCCGTCCGTGTTGTCCACGTCGACTTCCACGCGCATCGTGCGGCTCGTGGGATCGATCACGTCCGAACTGCGCGCGACCCGCGCCGCGAAGTGGCGGCCCGGATACTGCTGGGTCGTCAGATAGACCTGGGTGCCCACGGTGATGAAGCTCGCGTCGTTCTGCGGAATATCGGTGAAGGTGCGCAACACATCCGTCTGCGCGACGTGGAACAGTTCGTTGGCGGGCGCGGCGAGCCCGGGCGTTCCACCCGCGGTGACCAGCGCGCCGACGTCCACGTTGCGCACGGTCACCACTCCGTCGAACGGCGCGGTGACTTTTTCATACGACACCATCTCGGTGAGCCGCGCGACGTTCGCCCGAGCCGATGCCAGGGTGGCGCGTTTAGCCTGCATGTCGGCGGTTTTGGTATCCGCGTCCTGTTGCGAAACGGACTGGGTCTGCAGCATTTGCTGCCAGCGTTGCGAGGTGGTGAGGGCGTAGTTGTAGTTGGCCTGTGCGGTGGCGGCGTCGGCGCGCGCCTGCTGCAATTGCGCGTCGAGCTCCGGTGTTGCGATGGTCGCGAGCAGTTGGCCCGCCTTCACCTTCGTGCCGATATCGGCGTACCAGCGCTGAATATAGCCGCTGGTTCGCGCATACACGGAGGCATCCGCATAGGGCATGACCGCGCCAGGCAACAGCAGGTCTTGCGAAGCCGGCGCGAGGCCCGGCGATACGACCTTGACGGTCAACGCACTTTGCGCGGCGACCTGTTCGCCAAGCGCAGAACCGGCTCGCAGTCGGGGCACGATACCGATGATCAGCAGCACCGCGGCCACGCCCGTCAGAATCAGCGGCAGGCGGTAGCGGCTCCACGCGCGCGAGCGGACGGGCATGCGTGGCGGCGTCGCGCGCAGCGCAGGCAGGCCCGCGCTCGTGGCGGCGCCGTCGCGTTCCGGACGAGTATCAGGGGTGTTCATGATGGGTTCCTGTGGTGGGCATTTTTCATTGCACTTGGGGCGTGGCGGTGGCCTCGGCGTATCGGGCGCGGCGCCTGGCGAGCAAGGTGTGAACTACCGCAAATACCACCGGTACGAACAGCAGCGTGGAAACGGTGCCGATGCCCAGACCGCCGATCACGGCGCGGCCGAGCGGCGCATTCTGTTCGCCGCCGTCGCCGAGACCGAGCGCCATCGGCGTCATGCCGATCAGCATGGCGAGCGCGGTCATCAGCACCGGGCGAAAGCGGCTGAATCCCGCCTCGAGCGCGGCAGTGAGCGGATCGGCGCCGTGTTGCAGCAGCTCGCGCGCAGTGTTGATCACGAGAATGCTGTTCGCCGTGGCAATGCCGATGCACAGGATCGTGCCGGTCAAGGCGGGCACGCTGAGCGTGGTGTGCGTCGTGAACAGCATCCACGCGATGCCGGCCAGCGAGCCCGGCAAACCGCTCACGATGATGAGCGGGTCGATCCACGACTGGAAATTCACAACCATCAGCAGGTAGACAAGCGCGATCGCGAAGATGAGTCCTGATTCAAGGCCGCTGAACGATTCGTTCATCGACTGCACCTGGCCGCGGATCACGATCGACGAACCGGCTGGCAGCTCGGCGCGCGCGGCATCGACGAGATGCGACACGTCGGCGGCGACGCCGCCCAGATCGCGGCCCTGCGTTGACGCAAAGATGTCGAGCACGGGTTGCACGTTGTAGTGCGAGACAACGGCCTGTTGCGTGCTGCGCGACATCGCACCGAGCGTGCCGAGCAGATTGCGCGGCGCCGTGGCGGGCCCCAAGGTGGTGATCGGAATGTTGGCCAGCGTTTGCAGCGAGTGAATATCGTACTGCGGCACTTCAGCCATCAGCGGATAACTCACCCCGTTCTTCGGATCGAGCCAGAAGTTCGGCGTGGTTTGCGAACTGCCGGAGAGCGCGATCAGCAGATTCTGCGCGACGTCGCGTTGCGTGAGTCCGGCCTGGATCGCCTTCGTCCGATCGACGTCCACCTCGATCGCGGGGGCGTCGCCCGGTTGCTGAATGCGCGCGTCGACGAGGCCGCGCACGCTGCGCAGCTTCGCCAGCAGGTGATCCGCGACAACGCGGTTCGCTTCCAGCTTATTGCCGACGATCTGGATATCGATCGGCGCGGGCAGGCCGAAGTTGAGAATCTGACTGACGATATCGGCCGGCAGGAACGAAAACGTCACCCCGGGGAACGATACGTTCAGCACGTTGCGCAGCTTCGCGATATAGGCCGCGGTCGGGCCGGCGCCGGGCTTGAGCGTCAGCATGATATCGGCGTCTTCCGGGCCGATCGGGTCGGACGAGTCGTAGGTCAGGTTGATGCCGCTGACCGGCACGCCGATGTTGTCGAGCACGGCCGCCTGATCCTGTTTGGGAATGACGCTGTCGATGCGGGATTCGACCTCGTCGGTGATACGGGCGGTCTGTTCGATGCGGGTGCCGGTAGGCGCGCGCAGATGCAGGCGGATTTCACCGGTGTCGACTGCGGGGAAGAAGTCGCGCCCCGCAAACGGAATCAGCGCGAGCGAACTGAAGCACAACAGCAGGAAGATGCCGATAAACCGGCCGCGGCGAGCAATCGCCCCTTGCAGCACGGTGCGATAGCCGTTGCGCAGTGTCTCGAAGCGATGTTCGAAACCGGCCTGAAACCGGACCAGCACACCGAAGCGCCCCTGCGCGGCGGCGCCGTCCTTCGACGGGGCGCGCATCAGATACATCGCGAGCGTCGGAATCAGGGTGCGCGAGAAGAAATACGACGCGCACATCGCGAACACGACCGCCTCCGCAAGCGGCACGAACAGATAGCGCGCGACGCCGGAGAGCAGGAACATCGGCACGAATACGATGCAGATGGACAGCGTGGAGACGAAGGTCGGCACGGCGATCTCGCCTGAGCCGTTCAGGATGGCATCGTGTAGCGGCTCGCCGTTTTCCAGATGATGCGTGATGTTTTCGATCGCAACGGTGGCGTCGTCGACCAGAATCCCGACCGCCAATGCGAGGCCGCCCAACGTCATGATGTTGATGGTCTCGCCGAGAGCCGACAACGCGATCAGGGACGTCAGAACGGCGAGCGGAATCGACACGGCGATGATCAGTGTGGCGCGCCAGCTGCCGAGGAACAGCAGGATCATCACTGCCGTGAGGCAAGCCGCGATCAGTGCTTCGCGCACCACGCCCATGATCGCCGACTTTACGAACACCGATTGATCCGACAGCGGCGTGATGACCAGCGCCTTCGGCAGGCCCGCTGCGATTTTCGGCAGCATGGCCTTGACCTGCTGAATGATGGTGAGCGTGGACGCGCCGCCGGTCTTTTCCACCTGGAGCAACGCGGCGCGCTTGCCGTCGCTGCGTACGATATTGGTTTGCGGGGCATAGCCGTCGATCACGTGGGCCAGATCGCGCACGTACACCACGCCGCCGTCGATCGTTTTGACCGGCAGATTGTTCAGCGCGGCGACCGTATCGGTGCTGCCGTTCATCTGCACGTTGTATTCCTTCGCGCCGATCTTCGCGGTGCCGCCCGGCAGGATGAGATTCTGCGCGTTCACGGCGTTGACGACGTCAGCCGGCGCAAGCCCTTTTGCCTGCAAGGCCTGCGGATCGAGTTCGACCATGATCTGGCGAATCTTGCCACCGAACGGCAGCGGCACCGCGGCGCCTTGCACGGTGGCGAGCTGGGTGCGGATGAAGCTGTTGCCGAGGTCGTACAGCGTCTGTTCGGGCAGTGTATTGCTGGACAGGCCGAGCTGAAGCACCGGCACGGTCGAGGCGTTGTAAGTGATGATGTTCGGCGGCAGCGTACCCGGCGGCAGGACGCGCAGAATCGACGCGGAATTCGAGGCGGCTTCGGCAATCGCGCGGTTGATGTCGGCGCCGGGGTGAAAGAAGATCTTCACGACGGAGACACCGTTGAGCGACTGGGATTCGATATGTTCGATATCGTCCACGTCGGTCGTCAGCGCGCGTTCGTAGTTCGAGGTGATCCGGTGCGCCATGTCCTCGGCGGAAAAGCCGTTGTACGACCAGACAATGCTGACCACCGGAATGTTGATATTCGGAAAGATGTCCGTGGGCGTGCGGAGGATCGCCAGCGGGCCCAGGATAAACAGCAGTACGGCCAGAACGATAAACGTATAGGGCCGTTGCAACGCGAGTCTGACGATCCACATGACGGTGTCCTGATGACGGAAGACGGATGGGTTGCAGGCGTGCGCTGCACGCGGGGGCCGACGTGGGTGCCCAGTGGACCGGAGCGGTCACTTGAGATGGCTGCAGCTTAGGGCGTTTCGGGCCATGAGGATTCAGTGCGCGGCACCGTCTTTGTGAATTCGCACGGTGGTTTGTCGTGGGCAGAGCGACCGCGCGTCGAGTCGTCGCTCAACCGTGCAAATGTGAAAAAGTCGGGCGATTGGAAAGAAGCGCGGGCGGCCCATAGCGAATACTCAGCAAACGCATGGCCCACCGGTGCATGCCGGTCAACGATTTCCACAGGAGCAACAGCGATGGCATATTTCACCACCAAGGACGGTACGGAACTCTATTACAAGGATTGGGGCACGGGCCAACCGGTTACGTTCTCGCATGGCTGGCCGCTCGACGCGGACGCATGGGACGCACAGATGTTCTTCCTCGCGGAACGCGGTTATCGCGTGATTGCGCATGACCGTCGCGGTCACGGCCGTTCATCGCAGCCGTGGAACGGCAATGAAATGGACACCTATGCGGACGATCTCGCCGAGCTGATCGAAGCGCTCGATCTGACGAACATCGTGATGGTCGGGCACTCGACCGGCGGCGGAGAAGTGGCGCGCTACATTGGCCGGCATGGTACGAAGCGGGTGGCGAAGGCTGTGCTCATCGCGGCAGTCCCGCCGATCATGTTGAAGACGGAAGCGAATCCAGGCGGCTTGCCGATCTCGGTGTTCAACGACATTCGCGATGGTGTGAAAAACAACCGCTCGCAGTTCTTCAAGGATCTGGCCGTGCCGTTCTATGGCTTCAATCGCCCGGATGCGAAGGTGTCGCAAGGCACAATCGATGCGTTCTGGCAGATCGGTATGCAAGGCTCGATCAAGGGTCTGTACGACTGCGTGAAGGCCTTTTCGGAAACCGATTTCAACGACGATCTGAAGAAGGTGACGGTGCCCGCACTCGTCCTGCAGGGCGACGCCGACCAGATCGTGCCGCTTGACGACTCCGGCAAGCTGTCGGCGAAAATCATGCCGAATGCGCAGCTGAAGGTCTATGAAGGTGCGCCCCACGGTCTGTGCACGACGCACGCGGACCGTGTGAATGCGGATCTGCTGGAATTCCTCGAGTCGTAACCGGGTACGCGGGCGTCACCGGCCAGCGGAGCGCGCACGCGCCGCTCGCTGGCGGCGTCCACCGATCCGGCCGGCAACTGGTCCAGCGCACGGGCGGCCTGTGCGGCGCGCGTGCAGCACTCTTCGATCATGCCGGCGTCGCGTAATGCCCCGACCAGATTCGAGGCCAGTTCGACGCCGACGCGCGGGTCGCCATCGGCGGAAAACGCCCAGTCGAATGCGGCGCGCGCATCGTCGAGTGTTTGCTGAAAATCCGGCGGATTGCCGCGCTCGTTCACACGATCGGCCAACGCTCGAGTCTGAAAGCTCAAGGACAGATAGCGCGCATGGCGCAACGTGATGTCCTGCGCCTCGCCTTCGGCCTGAAGCTTTTCCAACGCATAGGCGCGGGTCGATTCGGACAGGCGATAGTTCGCCGCCGGTCCTTCGAAACTCACGCTGACGAGCGATTTCGCCACGAGCTCGGCGATGCCGCCGATCGCATTCGCCGCCATGAGTTCGTCGTCGCACACGACGGCGCACATCGCCTCGAACGTAAAGCTGCCGCCGAATATCGCCAGACGCCGGAAGATGGATTGCGTGCCTGTGTCGAGTAACGCAAAGCTCCAGTCGAAGGTGGCGCGCAAGGTTTGATGACGCGGCAGCGCGGTGCGGTAGCCGCCCGCCAGAATCGCCATGCGGTCATCCAGCCGGCGGCATACGCCTTCCACGCCGAGCGTGGCCACGCGAGCGGCCGCCAGTTCGATGGCGAGCGGAATGCCGTCCAGCCGGCGGCAAATCTCGCCGACGAGCCGGATCTCCGCGCTATCGGTGGCCACGTTTGTTTGCAACGACTCGGCGCGCAGCAGGAACAGCTTCACCGCCGAACAACGCAGAATGTCCGCATCGCCGGCATCAGGCGGCGGCACATCGAGCGGATCGACGCGAAATACCGTTTCGGCCATGATCCGAAGCGGCTCGCGGCTTGTGACCAGCACCCGGAGCGTATCGTTGACGGCGACTAGCGCGTCCACGATAAGCGCCACGGCGCAGATGACATGCTCCGCGTTATCGAGCACCAGGAGCCTGGTTTGGCCGGCTAGCGCCGCCGCCAGGCGGGCGATGTCGATTTGCGCGCCAGTTCGCGCCACGCCGCAGCTTTCCGCAATCGCGCCGAGCACGGCCTCCTGCGTCGTCAGCGCAGCGAGTTCGACAAAGCAGACAGGCTCCGTCAAGCTCGCCGGGGTATGGCGAGCGGCCTCGATTGCCAGCCGCGTTTTGCCGATTCCTCCGGCACCCACCAGCGTCAACACATGAGTCTGTCGCAGCATCGAGCGGATCAACTCGACCTCGGCGTTGCGCCCCAGCAACCCGGATTCGGGCGGCGGCGCATGTCGCACGCCTGACGCCGGCGCACGGGTCTCGTCGGGCGCGGCGGTCTTCTGCCGTTGCACAAGTTGATAACCGCGGCCCGGCACCGTGAGAATCATGTCCCGGTCCGGGCCGAGTATTTTTCGCAACGCCGAGAGGTGAACCTGAATATTGTTTTCTTCGACGACGGTGTTGGGCCACACCGCATTCATCAACGCGTCCTTCGTGACGAGCTGACCGCCGGCCGCAGCGACCACGGCAAGGATATCGAAGGCACGCGAGCCGAGACGCACGACTTCACCGTTTCGCCGCAACGTGCGCATCTCCAGATCGATTTGAAAGCGACCTATTTCGATCATGATGTTTACGGGTTGAACACAAGAGACCGAGGCAGCGGAGCATGCGCGGGCGCTACACGAACGGGAGGGGGCGGAGCATGCGCCGGACCTTGCATGGTGCGAGCCTATCGCGCCACCGGTCGAGCGTCTTGCACGTTAGTGCGATGTTTTGCAGGAAAGTCTACCGTGTAGCCAGAACGCTATGCGTTCGGCTCGCGCTTGTCCGATGAAAGCGGCAGAAGCAAACCGGGTCTGAGCCAATCGCGAAGCGTGCGGTTTGCTCGGCGTTCACTCAGTTGCCGGCCTGGCGGCGCCAGCTTCCTGGCGGGGTGCCCACCAGTTGCGAGAAGGTTCGCGTGAAGTGACTTTGGTCGGAAAAGCCGCACGCAATGGCAATCTCCGGCAGCGACGAATCGGAATGCCGAAGCAGTTCGCGCGCACGTTCAATGCGCTGCTCCAACAGCCACCGATGCGGCGTGCGACCCGTGGTTTCGCGGAATGCGCGGATGAAGTAGCTGCGCGACAGGTTGCAGGCGCTCGCGATTTCCTCGAGCGAAACGTTGCCTTGGGCTTTCGAAAGCAGCATGTCTTTCGCGCGCGTTTCGAGCAGGCGCGAGAGTCGCTGGTTTTTGCTGACCGATTGAGCCGGCGCGTTGCCGTACCGGTCGATTAAATGCATGGCAAGGGTGATGCCGAGTTGTTCGACAAATAGCGGGCTCGCCTCACCCGGGCGCTCCAGTGTCAGCGCGAGAACTCGCGCGAGGTGACCGAAGACCGCGTCGTTGCGGCCGGCGGGAGCCAGAAAGCCGCTGATTGCCGAGCCGTTTCGCTCGTAGCAGGTGTTCGTGATGAAGGCATGGGAGAACTCGACTAACACGAAGTCGAACGCACCGTGCAGATCGGCGCGGTAGTCTTCCGCGAAATTGCGAACGTAGACCGAATCCTTTTCGAAGTCATAGACCGTCGAGCGGTTTCCCGACATGATCCGGCGGCGGTGGCCAGCAGTTAGCGAAACGCCGACCAGGAAGCCGCGATCCGAAGCGGGCGTGGCCACTTCGCTGGTCTTCTCCTCGCGCCTGCACTTGCGATAAAACGAGAATTGGTCTGCTGCGAGTTCGAGATCTTTGTGTAATTGATTCGATAGACATCCGAGCGAATCTTTCCGCCGGGATGCCGGGGCAATGGATGTATTTGCATGGTTCGACATGATCCGTCACCTCTGTTTGTCGCGTTACATACGCAAGTCCGTTCGCGTTGCAAAAGCAGGGAGTGGTGATAATCGGTGTGCTGCCCAGATTATGTCGGAAAATTATGCGTGTCGAATATTAATTTTTAATGTGCTCCGGGTTTTGCAAGCGATCAATTAATTTGGCGGATTCTGATGCGCAACGTGTATCAGGCCTGCAGCTCGGGCTCGGTATGTACGGCGGAGTCCACTGTCAGATTCGCAATTCGCAAATCGAGTTTCTGTTTGAGCGACACGATCAGGAATTCAACGAACGTTTTTATTTTCGCGTCGACGAATTGGCGTGACGGATAAACCACAAAGACATTGGTGGTCTGAAGCGGATAATCCGGAAAGAGCTGAACCAGCTTGCCTTCCCTGAGCTCGTCCACGACCGAGTAAGTCGGTACGGCGCCCACGCCGGCCCCCGCCAGCAACGCGACCCTGAGCGCCTGCATGGTGTTGACGACAAAGTGTCCGGCCACCTCCGGGTTCGCCGCGCTATGGCCGGCAAGCTCCGATGGCCAGGGCGGATCGAAGGACGAACTGGTCTGCATGAGCGTGTGATTCGGCAGGTCGTTCACACTTTGGACAGGATGCCGCGTGAGATAGTCCGGCGCGGCCACCAGAATGCGCTCGCACCGTCCGATAAGCCGGCTCACGTTGCGGGAGTCCGGCAACGACGACACCGATACGATCGACACGTCGAACTCGTCTTCAATCAGATTCGCCATGCCGGGCAGCAGTTTCAGATCGACGGAGACCGCTGGAAACGCGTGCCGGTATTCGACGATCGTGGACGTCAACTGTTTCAGCCCGATGTCGGGCACGGCGTGAACTCTCAGCTTGCCGCGCGGGAGTGTGTGGGCGTCGCTGGCTTCGGCGTCGGCGTCGTCGATATCCGCGAGAATTTTCTTGCAGCGCTGGTAGTATCGCTCGCCGCATTCGGTGAGCGAGACACTGCGCGTTGTCCGTTGCAGGAGCCGCGTGTGGAGATGTTCTTCGAGCGACACGACCGCGCGAGAAATATTGCCCGCGCTGCATTCCATGTGTTTTGCAACCGCACTGAAGTTGCCGGTCTCCGCGACCCGCGAGAACACGCGCATGCTGAAAATTCTGTCCATAGCCGCTTTGACCTCTTGATCCGGTTGAACCAGGCGGCACGTCTTGCCTGATGTGGACACAATACGATCCGTAGCGGGCTCGCGCCATCCCTACATACGGTTCGCGCATTCATCAATGCATTCACGCGTCTAACCCGCTCGTATAGGGTCAAGGCGGCGGCTGGACGGACTGCCGCAGAAACGCCTGCGCGAGCGTCAAGCCGAACCGAGCCCGAACGACTGGGCAAGCCGCGGGCCCTTGAGAAGCAGGGGCTCGACCGCCGCGCGCCGCGCCGCGGCCCAGTCGGCGAGTACCTGCACCACGTCCTCTGCGGGCTCGCTCAGGGCTTGCGCGAGGCTGACGGCGTCGCCGGCCGCTTTCGAGGTGCCGGAGCCCGTATGAGGACGCAGTGTGCACGCGGCGTCGCCGACCAGCGCAATCCGGCCTTTGGCGAACGACGGGCTCAGCGCGTCGGAGATGGCCTGAAGGAAAGGTGCCCCGGTTGCGAGCACGAGTTGCGAAAGCGTTTGGGGCAGTCCGTCGAGCGCCGTGCGCTGCAAGTACGATTGCGACTGCGCGGACAGTTCGCCGGGCGCCACAGAGGCATGATGCCGCCGACCGTCGCGTCCGGTCAGAAACGCCTCGATCGCCAAGGCGTCGGTTTCGTTGCGATACCAGAGCCAGTTAAAACGACGCCTGCCGGGTTCGAGGCAGCCGTCCAGTGCGGGAATCAGGAACGTCATGAACAGTTCGCCCGGCGCCTGGAACAAGGTCATGTTCTCGGTCAGTTCCGCGGTGTCGGCGTGGCCGAAAGCGTTTTCCTCGACCAGCCCGCGCCACGCCAGGTAGCCGGCGTACGACGCGACGCTGCCGGGAAACAGCATGGCGCGAAGTCGCGAGGCGGTGCCGTCGGCGGCGATCAGCAGGTCCGCGTGAACCGGTGCCATGTCGTCGTCGAAACGGATCTCGACACCTTCCGCGTCTTCGGCCACGCTTGCCACGGCGTGCCCGTAGTGAACCGCTCCCGGCGGCAGCATGCTGCACAGCGACCGGTAGACGGTGTCCCACGATGAAAACGGCAGCAACTCGGGGTCGTCGCGGATGACCGTGCCGGCGCTATCGATCCAGCGCCGCCGGCGGGTCGGCACCGCCAGCATGGCGCGTGTCCGGTGGCCGTGCTGGTCGAGAAACTGCAGCATCTGCCGCAGCACCACGACGCCGCCGCCGCGGCCTCGCAGCGGCGCGGCGGAGCGCTCGTAAATGTGCACCTCGTGGCCCGTGCACGTCAGCGTCAACGCGCATGCGAGTCCGGCGATGGAACCTCCGGCGATGGCAATCTTCATGTCGGCCTCGATGCTGTGTTCATGTTGCTCTCCAGTGGGCGCATAAGCGAATCATGCCTGCGCGAACCCGTCGATCGGCACGTGGCCTCAGGACAATTAATAAAAATTAGCAACGCTTTGGAACGCGCCGTCGTATGCTTTTTTTCATGCATTCAAGGAAACAACCCATGGAAACGGCAACAGAAACGATTGCGGTCGCGCATTACACGGATAGTGTCGCCGTCTGGGATCACGTGATTCATGAGCTTTTGCCGCACCATCGCCTCCAGGGCGCAGGCGAGGCTTACCCGGCGCGAGCGGCGTCTCGCGTGGCCGCTTACGGGTTGTCGTCGCATATCGTGGTGGAAGTGATCGAGCGTCTGTCCGAGACGTCGATTGCCGTGCGGTGGCAGGACGCAACCCGCTGCCGCTACGACGACCAGGTGTGGATCGGTTGCCGCGCCCGCCTGAAGGGGCGCTGTGCGCTGAGTGGGCTGGTGATCCGCCGCGACGATCTGATCTATAAACCGAGAGTGCGGAGCACGAAACCGGTTAACGCCGCGGCCATGATGCTGGCCTCCGCCATCGACCGGATGCCGGTCATGGCGCAGAAAGCCGAGGCGTACTAGATTTTCAGCAACTGTGCCGCGTTGCCGCCAAGAATCAGGTTCTTCTGGTCGGGGGGCAGCGTGAGACGATCCAGGAACGTGACCGGCTGCTCGTAGCCCATATCGAAGCAGTAGTCGCTGCCGAGCACCAGCCGGTCGACGCCGATGTTCTGGATCAGGAAGTCCAGCACGGGTCCGGAGTGCGAGACCGTGTCGTAGTTGAAGCGGCGCAAATAGCTGCTTGGCTTCTGCGCCAGTCGCCGCGTTTCGGGGCGAACTGTCCAGCCTGCGTCGATGCGGCCCATCAGGATCGGCAATGCGCCGCCGGCGTGCGGCAACGTAATGTTCAACCTGGGGTGCCGGTCCAGCACGCCGCCCAGGATCAGATGCGAACCGGCAATGGCCGTGTCGAACGGGTTGCCCAGCAGGTTGCTCAGGTAGAAGTCGCCGAGTCGCGCACCGCCGACTGTCTGCTGGGGATGCAGAAACACCGGCAGATCCAGCTGTTCAATGCGAGCGAAGACCGGTTCGAACAGCGGGTCGTCGAGATCCCGATTGTTGATGTTGGTCCCCATATAGACCCCGCGCACGCCGGGCAACTCGGACGCGCGTTCGAGTTCGTCGATTGCGTCGTGTGGATTGAGCATCGGCAAGGTGGCCAGCACCACGAAGCGGGTCGGATGTTGGAGATGGACCTGCGAAGCCGCGTCGTTCCATGTCCTCGCAAGCTCTGCATTGAAGGCACGGTCGGCCCAGTAGGCCATCGGCACGCTCAATGACAGCGCTTGCATGTCGACGCCGGACGCATCCATGTCGGCGAGCCGTTCGTCTATCCTGATGAATTTAAGCGGCAGCGGTCCCAGTCCGCCTGCCGGTGTCTGGAAGCTGAAACTGGTGGCGTCGCAGGTGAACTTGCCGCCGAACTTCGCGCCTTCGCTGCCCACCCTTTCACAATAGCTTTCCGGGTAGTAGTGCGCGTGGATATCAATCGAGCGGCCTTTACCGAGCGTGCTGGACACGCCCGCGGCGCCGGCCATGCCGGTGGCCGAGGGCGTGGCGGCGGTGGCGGGGCCTCCCGAGGCGAGACCGCCGGCGAGTGCGGCCATCGTTCCGAGCAAGCGGCGGCGTTTCGGCGAAATACAACACGTGCAATCCATGAATCAGTCTCCGTGATGGGTTTTTTAGTGGCGAGTGTTATCCGTGCTTCACCATGCCGAGTTCGCAGTCCACCAGCTGGTCGCCATACAGCGCGCGTTCGCGTGCACCGCGTGCCGAGGTATCGGTGATGGAGAAAAAGAACACGCCGGCGAAGGCCACGATCATCGAGAACAGCGCGGGGTATTCATACGGATAGATCGCATGCGCATGACCGAGCACCTGCACCCAGACGGTCGGGCTCAGAATGGTCAAGGTGACGGCCGAGATCAGGCCGAGGGAGCCGCCCAGCACCGCGCCTCGCGTAGTCAGTCCGCGCCAGTAGATCGACAGCAGCAGCACCGGGAAATTCGAGCTGGCCGCAATCGAAAAAGTCAGACTGACGATAAACGCGATGTTCTGTTTCTCGAAAGCGATCCCCAGCAGAATCGCGAGCACACCGAGCACCAGCGTGGTGATTCGCGAGACGTGCATTTCCTCGCGATCCGTGGCGGCGCCGCGACGAATCACGTTCGCGTACAGATCATGCGAGACCGCGGAAGAGCCGGCCAGCGTCAGCCCTGCGACGACCGCGAGAATGGTCGAGAAGGCCACCGCGCAGATGAAGCCGAGAAACACGTTGCCGCCCACCGCGTGCGCCAGATGGATGGCCACCATATTCACGCCGCCTATCACGGCGCCGGAGGCCGTGTGATAGTGCGGATCGGTCGCCACCAGAGCAATCGTCCCGAAGCCGATAATGATGATCAGCGCGTAGCCGATACCGACAATGCCGGTCGCGTACAGGATGCTCTTGCGCGCGGCCTTGGCGTCGCTCACGGTGAAAAAGCGCATCAGGATATGCGGCAGTCCGGCCGTGCCGAAGATCAGCGCCAAACCGAGCGAGACGGCGGAAACCGGATCCGAGACCAGGCCGCCCGGGCTCATGATCGCAGCATGCTTCGGATGCGCGAGTATCGCCTGCGCGAACAGCGCGTTCATACTGAAGCCGAAGCGGCTCAGCACCATGAACGCCATGAAGGCGGCGCCCGCGAGCAGCAGGGCTGCCTTGATGATCTGAATCCACGTGGTGGCGAGCATGCCGCCAAAAAACACATACACCACCATCAGCACGCCCACCATCACGACAGCAACCGTGTAGTTGAAGCCAAACAGCAATTCGACGAGCTTACCCGCGCCGACCATCTGCGAGACCAGATAGAGCAGAACGATCACGATCGAGCTGGAAGCGGCGAAGGCGCGAATGGGCCGCTGTTGCAGCCGGTACGACACGACGTCGGCAAGCGTATAGCGGCCGAGATTGCGCAACGGCTCGGCGATCAGAAAGAGAATGACCGGCCAGCTGGCGAGAAAGCCGATCGAATAGATCAAGCCGTCATAGCCGCTTGTGAAGACGAGGGCGGAGATCCCGAGCAGCGACGCGGCGGACATGTAGTCGCCGGCAATCGCCCAGCCGTTCTGAAACGCGGTGATTTTGCCGCCTGCCGCGTAGTGATCGGAGACGCTGTTGTTTTTCCTCGCCGCCCAGCGCGTGATGAACAGCGTCGACGCGACGAACAGCAGGAACATGCCGACTGCAATCGGATTGTGCGATCGTGCCGGCGCCGCGGTGCCGGCAGCGGCCGCGGGCAGGGCGGTGAGCGCGTTGCAAGCGCAAAAAAGTAGCGCGGCGCGCCATCGAGCGATGCGTGTCATGGCCGTACTCCTTGCCGGATCTCATTCACGGCGCGATCGTGAAGGGTGTTGGCCCGCGCGACATATACCGCGACCAGCACGAAGGTAAAGACGAACATGCCGAAGCCGACCGGAATGCCCCACGGTGCGGGCGAGCCGTCGACGATCGGCCGTCCGAGCAGCGCGGGCGCGAAGGCGAGCGTGAGGATAAACGCGAAGTACACGACCAGCATGAGGATCGTGAGCGTCCACGAGAAGATACGCCGCTCACGCACGAGCGCGCGGAAGCGCGGATCGTCGAGTAGCGGATTGGCCGCGGGCGGCCGGTCGGTGGCGACGTACTGCGCGCTCATCGAGTAGGTTGGGGCACCATGTTCCACTGTGTGTCCTTTCGAAACGACTGCGTTTTGATGCTGCATTAACTGATCGGACCCGCCGCTCACGCAGCGGAGGTTAAAAACGGGCGGGTACCGCGGTTTCGCGCATCACGGCGTCGGGCGTGCGATAGCGCTCGGCCATTTCACGGTCGACTTCGTTTTTCAACTGCGCCTGCATATAGGCGCCGAGGTGGCGCGCATGCTGCACGATGGCCGCGCCGACCTGGGTGCGCTCGCGGCTGTAGTCCGCCAGAGCCTCCCTAACGTCCGTGCGGGCTTGCAGCGCCTTGACGAGCGCCATGGCGTCGCTCGCCGCCTTGGTGACACCCATGCCGCAATGCGGACGCGCGACGAAGGCGGCGTCGCCGAGCAAGGCGATCCGGCCGAACGCCATCTGCGGCACTTCGAGATCGAAGATCGGCTGAAAGAGCGGTTGCTTCGCCTTGGTCACGACTTCGCCGAATTGCGGGGCAAGCAACGTGAGCGCGGCCTCCTCCATATCGGCGAGGATGTCCTGACGGATCAGCGTCGGCGGAATACCGCCCACCCAGCGCTTGCCGGACTGATCGGTCAGCAGGTTCGGCAACTGAATGTCTTCGCTCGTCGCGCGATACCAGACGAAGTTGTAGCGACGCTCGCCCGGGGTCGTGCTATTGCCCTGGCCTGCGACCGGATAGCCGAGAATCTGCTCGCGCGGCGGCAGGCAGAAGGCAAACTTCTCGAATAGCGCCTCGCGGGTTTCGCGCGACAGCGCTGCTTCGTCGACGAGACCGCGCCATGCGACATAACCGGCGTATTGAAGCTTGACGTCGGGCAGGAATTGCTCGCGTATCGACGATTTGAAGCCGTCCGCGGCGATCACCAGGTCGGCATGCAATACGGTGCCGTCGGCGAGCGTCACGAGCGCCTTTTCGGGGCCGTCCTGTACCGCTGCGACCGTGCCGCCTGCATGGTAGTGAACGTCGGGCAACGCGGCGCGCAACACGTGATACATCTTGCCCCACGCTGTCAGTGTTTGTGGCAGATCGCGCGCCGACAACACCGCGCCGTTCTGCGCGAACGTGACGCGTGATTGCACCTTGACACCGATGGAGTCGTCGAAATCGATACCGGCCGCCGCCAGCGCTTCGAACAATTCGGGGTGCGTGACAATACCGGCGCCGCGTCCGGCGAGTTCTTCCGGAACCCGCTCGAACACGTCGACGCGCCAGCCGTTGCGCACCAGCAGATTGGCTGCGAACAGGCCGCCCAGCGAGCCGCCGACAATAATGGCCCTGGCGCGTGTAGAAGCATGGGTCATGGTTACGCTCCGGCGCTGAGGGTGGCTTGCGCGATGGCTGGCTGTGCTTCAACCAGACGGCTGATTTCTTCGGCGGGGAAGTTCAATTCAATGGTCACGCCGGACGGGTCTTCAATGAACACCTGGTGCAGACCGAGGCTTGGCACGGTGCGCTCGCGATAAGCGATGCCTTCCGCCTTGAGCGTCTCCCATATCTGTTCGACGCCCGTGGCGAGGAATGCAATATGGTCGACGGTGCCCGTGCCGCTGGCGGGCAGTGGCTTGTCGCCGAGATAGGCGGCGAGTCCGGCGGGATTGTGCGGATCCACGCCGATGATATGGACCGTACCGAAGTCGGCTTCATCGCCGCCGTTGTAGAGCCACGCGCCGGGAAAATCGAAGGGCGGACGGTAGCCCTGCCTGAAACCGAGGATCCGCTCATAGAAGCGGCAGGATTGCTCGAGGTCGGTCGTGCGAATCGAGTAGTGGGCAAGTTTTGAAACGGGCATGTTCGACTCCTGCTATGCTATTTATCGATCGATTAGTGATCGATGGATAAATTGTAGGTGAATCCGCAGGCGGGAGAAAGCAGCGTAATGCCGGTGTTTACCCGGTAGAACTCGAAAAGACGGGAGTGAGAGATGAGAGGTGAAGCGACCGGCCGGCTGCGCAGTCGGCGTGACCGGCGGCCCGGCTGCAGCGCGGGGTCAGGCTTTGGAGGGGAGCTTCGAGCGGGCGGCTTCTTTGGACGCGTGCTCGAGCGCCGCGGGCACGCCATTGAGGAACGCGTCGATCTGACGCGCGATGTGGTCGTCGATGTCGTCCGTGACCGGCAGGCCGTAGATCCATTTGCGCACGCCGAGATAGAAGATGCTCGCGTGCAGGCTCCAGATCAACTCCAGATCGATTTCGCGCTGCCTGGCCCCGGTGGGCGCCGGAAGGTCATAGGCCGAGCGGATTTCCGCCATGACGGGCAGAAACACGCGTTCACGCAGGCGTGCGAGATATTTGGAGTTGATGCCTTCGCGCGTCAGGCCGGCAAAGATGAAAATCCGGATCCACTCGCGCCGCAAAATCACCACCGCGTACGACGAGTAGAACCTGACCATGCGCTCCTGGATTGGGACGGAGCGGTCCTTGATGAGCTTTTCCCAGCCGGTGTCCCATTGATAGACCTCTTCGTACACGCGGTCGATCAATGCTTCCTTGCTCGGAAAATAACGGTAGAGCAGCGGTTGCGTGACGCCGAGCTGGCGCGCGAGTTCACGGGTGCTGCCGGAGAAGCCATGGGTAGCAAAGTGGTCGACGGCCTTGAGCACGATCTGGCGTTCCCGGACTTCGGGCGCAAGGCGGCGCGTGACGACTTTCTCGTTGTCATGCACTTCGTTTTCCGACGCTGTCTCGACCGCTCGTGCTTTTCTCGGCATGGCTTGTTGGGCACCCCAGTATGGTGGGACGCATCATACAAAGATTACCCCCGTCTGGCTAGGCAACGGCCCACGGCCGGCGGCGCGGCTGTGCGGTACTGCAAGAGACCCGCCGGGCGCGGCGCTGCAAAGCGTCAACGGGTACTCACGGCGCTCGAAAAGCGTGCGCTTAGTTGCGCGCTTAGTACAAAAAATTTGAACGGTAGGTTCAGTTTTTTCCGCGCATGTGGAACGCCCGTTGATCTAGACTTCGGGGACGCAACGCCAGGTGGTTTTTTCAAGCGCTTCCGTGTCTGCTGACTGCTCTTCAAATCGCTGCGTACAGGATATCCCGCATGATTCGCATTGGCCCGCTTCACGTGGACATCGACCGTCGGGAAGTGTTTCTCGACGGCGAGCCTGTGCGACTGGGCAGCCGTGCATTCGACATGCTCGTGGTGCTGATCGAGGCGAAAGGCGGGCTGGTGTCGAAGAGCGACCTGCTCAAGCGGGTCTGGCCGAATGCATTCGTTGAAGAGAACAATCTGCAAGTGCATATGTCGGCGCTTCGCAAGATGCTCGGCGAAAATCGCGGACTCATACAGACTGTGTCCGGACGCGGTTACCGGCTGGTGCCGGGCGTGTCGACGGTGAGCGCTGCCGATGAAGCCGGCCAGCGCAACGAATTGGCAGAAGCGCCCCCGCTTGGCCGAAGCGTCCCGAACAATCTGCCTGCTCAATTTTCCCCGCTGATCGGTCGCGACCAGGCGCTTGACGACGTCTCGTTGGCGCTTGCCGCCGCGCGCCATGTGACCCTGGTCGGCTCGGGCGGCATCGGCAAGACTCGGCTGGCGGTGGAGGTCGCGCGTGGCTTGTTGACGCGTTTTCCGGACGGTATCTATCTGGTGCCGCTCGCCTCCACCACCGACGCCAGCAGTGTTCTCACGGCGTTTGCAGCTTCCATGGGCGTGAACCCCGGCCTTGGACCGCTGACACTCGCGCGCGTCAGCAAAGAACTCAGCGAACGGCGCGTGCTGTTCGTGCTCGACAACTGCGAGCATGTGCTCGGGCCCGCGGCAGAGCTCGCCGAGACGCTGCTCGGCGTCGGCCCCGCGGTCCGCGTGCTCGCGACCAGCCGCGAGCCGCTGCGGGTTGCGAACGAGCATCTGTATTGGGTCGCGTCGCTCCAGGTGCCTGCGCAGGAGGATCAGGGGCAAGACGTTCTGCAATGTAGCGCCGTCGAATTGTTCCTGTCGCGCGCACGCGCGATCGACGCCCGTTTTTCGTCCGACGACAGAAGCATCCGGTTGACCGGCATGGTGTGCCGCCGCCTCGACGGCATACCGTTGGCGCTCGAACTGGCGGCCGCGCGCGCCGCCATACTCGGTATCGAAACGCTCGCCGGCCATCTGGACGACCGCTTCAACATGCTGACCGGCGGCAATCGCACGGCCTTGCCGCGCCATCAGACCTTGAAGGCGACGCTCGACTGGAGTCACGCGATGCTTGACGATGCCGAGCGCACCACGCTGCGTAGACTTGCCATTTTCGTCAATAGCTTCTCCATGGACGCGGCCATCGCTGTCGTCGGCGACCGCGTATTGCGTGAGCTCGATGTGATCGCCGCGGTATCGGGGCTGGTCGAAAAATCGCTGCTGGTGACGCACGTTGCAAGCGGCCGGCCGAGCTATCGCCTGTTGGAAACCACGCGCGCCTACGCCATGCAGAAGCTCGAAGATAACGGCGAGCGGCGCATCGTTACTCTGCGTCATGCGCAATATTTCCTCGGTCTGCTCGAGCGCGATGAGCAGGGCCGCGCCGAGCCGCAAGGCGAGCAGCGCGACGGCTGGCATCGGCGGATGCGCGGCCTGCTCGACGATCTGCGCGCGGCGCTGGCGTGGGCCTTGACGCCGAAGGGCGACGACGTGCTCGGTGAGGCGCTGGCGGTCAAGGTCGTGTTTCTTCTGTATGAGCTGTCTTTGGTGGAAGAGTGCTGCGCATGGGCGCGGCGTGCGCTCGACACGGTGGCCGCCAACCATCTGGGCTCGCGTTCGACGCGCCATTTGCGTGTGCGCATGCAACTGCAGGCGGCGCTGGCTGCGGCGCTCGTTTACGTCAGCGGGCCGAATCGGGAAACGCTCGGCCTCTGGTCGGAGATTCTGGCTTCGGCGATCGGGCTGGGCGACCGGGCGTTCGAGGCCCGCGCCTTGTGGGGCATGTGGAATGGCAGCCAATCGTCCGGCGCGGCGCGCAATGCGCTGGCATTCGCGCGACGCTTCGAGTTGCTCGCCCTCGAGGTCGGCGACGCGAGCGGCACGATCCTCGCGCACCGGCTGCTGGGGATAGCGTCGCATTACACTGGCGATCAACAGCAAGCGCGGGCGTCGCTCGAACAACTGCTGCGGCACAGCGAGGACTTGCAGCATGGCTTGCCGCTCGGACAGTCCGTCGACCAGCGCATTGTCGGCCAGGCGACTCTTGCGCGGGTGCTCTGGTTGCAGGGCTTCCGCGATCAGGCGCTGCAGCTCGCCGAGGACAGCGTGATGGCCGCGTGCGATCAGCAACAGGCGATTGTGACGTGTTATGTACTGGTCGAGGCGCTGGTGCCGCTGATGCTGCTGTCGGACAAGCGCGAGCGCGCGGCTCAGGCGATCGCCTTGCTGGGGGAGGTGTCGGCGCGCGCCGGCCTTAGCGTATCGCAAGCCTGTTGCCGGTGTTTCGACGAATACCTGCATTCGATGGGGGAAGCCGCGGCAGAGCGCCTGAACGCCTTCCGAAACGCGTTGGACGATCTGGAGTCGCTCGAATTCGGCGCGCCGCGCGCCATGCTCGCCGGGCAATACGGTCTCGCGCTCGGCCGTTCGGGTCAGCGGGACCAGGGCATCGCCACAGTGGTGCGCGCGCTGGCTCAGTGCGATGAAACCGGCGACCACTGGTATGCCGGCGAGTTGCGGCGCATTCATGGCGAGCTGCTGCTCATGGCGGAGGGCGGCGCGCCGCCGTCGGTCGCGGTTGCTAGGGACGCGGAGGTTTGCTTTGTTGCCGCGCTCGAGGATTCGCTGATGCGGGGCTGCCGCACGCTGCAATTGCGCGCCGCGATCAGCCTGGGGAGCCTCTGGCATGCGCAAGGCCGGAGCGCGGAGGCTGTTGGGCTGATACGGCCTGCCACCACGGCACTCGCCGAAGGTCTGGACTGGGACGATTTCGACGCCGCCACCCGTCTGTTGCAGATCGCGACGCGGGCGAGCGCTCACCCCCACGCCGCGCCGGGCGTTTGCCCGGCTGGCCGGCCGGCGGCAGCGAATACTTCTGAGGCGCCGCCTCAAAAAGTCGCGCAACGCGGCTGAACGGCATTCAGCCGTTCAGCAGCCTCTGTTGTACAACCTCGTCGATCAGATCCGGCCGGTCTAACTGTTCGACCCACCAGCGCAGCGCTTTGCCGGTTTCATCACCGCGCCACGCCAGATAGAAATGCGTGATGTCGCGCATGCCGAGCACTTCCTTTTGCACCAGCTCCCCCCGCACCAACGGCTCGGCGGCGAGGCATTCCGGAATCGTGCCCGCGGCGAGACCTCTGATTTGCGCGGCGAGCTTCGCTTCGAGCGTTGGGACCGTCATGACTTCCTGATTCGCGGCAATCGCGATTGTGCGCGGCGCGAGCTTGCGCGACGTGTCGCCGATCGCGACTACCCGATGGCGCGCGACGATATCCTGCGTCAGCGGCTCCGGCATTGACGCAAGCGGATGATGCGGCGCCACCACGAACACGTGGCGCAGCGAGCCGATCGGCTTGGCAATCAGATTGGGAATCGGCGGCGGATCGCCCGCCGCGCCGACGACGAGATCCGCGCGGCGCGTCAGGAGCGCGTCCCACGAGCCGCCCAGGACTTCTTTCGACAGATGCAGCCGGGTCTCCAGCTTCAACTTGTAGAACGCGCCGACGTGATCCCATAGCAGGTCGAATGGAATGATCTCGTCGATGGCGACATGCAGATCGGATTCCCAGCCATGCTGGATTCTCTTTGCCTTGCATTCGAGGTCTTCCGCCGCCTCCAGAAGGCGGCGTCCTTCCTCGACGACCACGCGCCCGGCATGCGTGAGAATTGCCCGGCGGCCGCTGCGGTCGAACAGTTTCACGCCGAGATCGAGCTCCAGTTTCTGCACCAGATAGGTCAACGACGACGGGACTTTGTGCAGCGTTTCCGCCGCGCTCGCAAAGGTGCCTGTCCGATCGATCGCGTCGAGGACCTGCAGGACTTCAAAAGAGAGATTCATGTCACACGGCCGGATTTGAGGCGGACCATCAGGATACTGGAATCCCCGCCGTGCGCCACCACGTATCGATGAAAACGCGTACGTTGCAGCATTGCCGATCGCCTTGGGTCAGTTCGATTCAGCTGTTTTCAGACTGAATTCAGGACTTTTTTCCGCCTATCCCCTAGCTTGATAGACGTGGCATACCGGCGCCCCTGTCTGTGCCGGCTTCGCGGCCGCGGTCGTGGTTTTTAACACCCGGCCGAGCCCCTTCTACCGTGAAAAGGAGTCAAGCATGGCCAGTACTACCATTGCCGCCTATCTCGCCGCCACACTCGCCGCCGCGGGCGTTGAACGGATCTGGGGCGTGACGGGAGATAGTTTGAATGGATTGGCCTACAGCCTTGATCAGCTCGGCTCGATCCGCTGGATGCATACCCGCCACGAGGAAGCGGCCGCCTTTGCCGCCGGTGCGGACGCGGCCTCGACCGGACGTCTCGCCGTCTGCGCCGGCAGCTGCGGTCCTGGCAACCTGCATCTGATCAACGGCCTCTTCGATTGTCATCGCAATCATCAGCCGGTGCTTGCCATCGCCGCGCACATTCCGTCGACCGAAATCGGTCTGGGCTACTTTCAGGAAACGCATCCGCAGGAATTGTTCAAGGAATGCAGTCATTACGTGGAGGTGGTGTCCTCCGCGGCGCAGTTTCCGCGCGTGCTGGCGCGCGCGATGCGCACCGCTGTCGAGGAGCGCGGCGTGGCGGTGATCGTGTTGCCGGGCGATGTGGCGCTGAGCGAAGGCCCCGCCGAAATACCGTCCTGGACGGAAAGCATGCCGCCGCGGATTCTGCCTGCCGAGGCGGATCTCGATCGCCTCGCCGCGCTGCTGAATGACTCCGACGCGGTCACCATCATGTGCGGCAGCGGCACGCAAGGCGCACACGACGAAGTGGTGGCGCTCGCCGATACGCTCGGCGCACCGGTGGTCCACGCGCTGCGCGGCAAGCAGTTCATCGAGTACGACAATCCGTACGACGTCGGCATGACCGGGCTGATCGGCTTCAGCTCGGGCTATCACGCCATGATGTCCTGCGACACGCTGCTGTTGCTCGGCTGCGACTTCCCCTATCGCCCATTCTATCCGGCCGACGCAAAGATCATCCAGATCGACTGGAAGGGCTCGCAACTCGGCCATCGCGCGCCCCTGTCGCTCGGCCTCGTCGGCACGGTGAAGGAAACCATCGCCGCGACGCTGCCCAGGCTGCAGCGCAAAACGGACCGCGGTTTCATCGAAAACGCGCGCAAGCACTATGCGTCCGCCCGCCAGGGCCTCGACGATCTGGCTACGCCGGCCGGTCCGGGCCGACCAATCCACCCGCAGTATCTGGCAAAGATGATCGACGAAGCCGCCAGCGACGACGCGATCTTCACTGCCGACGTCGGCACGCCGACTGTCTGGGCCGCGCGCTATCTGACGATGAACGGCAAGCGTCAGTTGCATGGCTCGTTCAATCACGGGTCGATGGCCAACGCGATGCCGCAGGCGCTGGGTGCACAAGGCGCACATCCCGGCCGGCAGGTCGTGTCGCTATCGGGCGACGGTGGCTTGTCGATGTTGCTCGGCGATCTGCTCACGGCAAGGCAGCTCGATTTGCCGATCAAGGTGGTGGTGTTCAACAACAGCCTGCTCGGCTTTGTCTCGATGGAATTGAAGGCGGGTGGTTACCTCGATACCAATGTCGATCTCAGCAAAACCGACTTTGCAGCCATTGCGAAAGGCGCCGGCATCTTCAGCATTCGCGTGGAAGAATCGGAAGACGTGGCGGGCGCGTTGAAGCAGGCGTTCGGCCATCCAGGGCCGGCGCTCGTGGACGTGGTCACATCGAAACACGAGCTCGCAATGCCGCCCACGATCGAACTCGCCCAGGCCAAGGGCTTCAGCCTCTATATGATGCGCGCCATTCTCAATGGACGCGGTGACGAGATCGTCGAACTGGCGCGCACTAACCTGCGCTAGTCGCACGCGCGCGAGTTCGCGGCACGGCGCCCGGGATCCCGGGCGCCGCCTCAAGCAGCCATCGCGGGCCATCTCACGTATTGCATGCACACCGTCCAGCGTATGCGCAAAAAGCGTGCGATTGCGCAAAACCGCCCATCCCGTGTGCCACACACTACACACCGTATGCACAGCGGCATTCGCAAGGCTCCAGGCCCTGCATGACCGGCATTGCATGGACCATTAGCGATTGACGAGTGCCCTATGACCTTGCAAGCGGATGCCGGCAGCACGGTCCTGCCACGATGGCGGGACGAGCTGAAGGCCTACTGGAAAGACGACGGCCCGCGGTTCCTGCATATCGCCAAGGTCGCCATGGCGATGACGCTGGCGATGGGACTGTGCATGCGCCTCGAGCTTCGCACGCCCGCCACAGCGATGGTGTCGTGCGTCATCGTGATGATGCATCAGCAAAGCGGCATGGTGATCGCGCGCGGGTTCTATCGCGGCCTCGGCATGGTGTGCGGCAGCTTTGCGGGCCTTTTGCTCATTGCGTTCTTTCCGCAACAGCCCTTGCCGTTCTTTATCGCGTTAGCGGCATGGATCGGCGCGTGCGTATTCGGGGCGTCGTACTACCGCAACTTTCAGTCGTATGGATTCGTGCTGGCCGGGTACGGCACCGCCATCACGGCGATGCCGGTCTGGTCCAATCCCTACGGTGTATTCGACAACGTTGTGTTCACCGTGAGCGAAGTGGTGATCGGCGTGGTCTGCGCGAGCGTGGTCAGCGCGGTGATTTTTCCGCAGCGGGTCACGCCGGCGCTGTACGCATCGAGCCGGCGCAACTTTACGAACCTGTTGAACGCGGTCCACGCAATGCTCGACCGTGCGACCGCCGTCGGCGGCTTCGACACGTTTCTCGACCTGATCCGCGAGCGCGCAGGGGTGGAAAGTCTGCGCAGCGGGGCGGTGTTCGAGGACCCGTCGATTCGCCTGCACAACCATGTCTTTCTCGAGCTCGACCGCAGTTTTCTCGACACGCTCGCATGGATTCACGCGCTGCATCAGTTGAAGGCGCGGGTGGCGGCGGAAGCCGATCCGCGGGCGCTCGCGGCGGTCGACGAACTGATCGGCGGCCTGCTTGCGATCGTGCCGAACGAGGCGCCGCTGGAAATGGTCACGCTCGAACAGATCGAGATCGTGTCGAGCCGCCTCGACGCTTTCGAGCAGGCCTTGCCCGCGCATCTGAGCCGGCTGCTGCAATCACTGTCGGACCTGGGGCCGCATCAGCGCCAGTTCGTTGCGACTACCGGCTCCGCGTTGTTCTTTTCAATCGCCGATCTGCGCATGCTGTGCAGAAGCTACATTGAAGCACGCACGATGGATCGGCTGCCATGGTCGCAGTCGGTGATTCAGGCGATTACCCACATTGGCAGAACCCGGGCGACGGCCAATCGCACGGCCGCGACCATTGCCGGCGCGCGTGCCGCCGTGGCCGTGTTGCTGGTCGGCGCGGCGTGGCTTGCATCGGGCTGGGTCGGCGGATCGAGCGCGATCGTCGCAGTGGCGATCACGAGTGCGCTGTTTGCGCTCGTACCGAATCCGGCCGTCGCGAGCTGGCAGATTTTCTGCGGTTGCCTCGCTGGTTGGGTCGCCGGTTTTGCGTTCAACTTTTTCCTGCTGCCGAAGCTCGACGGATTCGTGCTGCTGGCCGCGTCGATTGCCATCTTCGTGATGGTGGGCAGCTACGTGAACACGTTTGCGAAGACGGCGATTCTCGGGCTCGGGTTCAGCATCTATTTCTGTTTTATCGTCGGCATGTCGAATCCGACCGTCTATAACCCTGGCGCGTACCTCGATACCGGTTTTGCGTTGCTGTTCGGCATTGCGGCGGCCGCGGTCGCGTTTTCAGTCATTGCGCCACGCGCGGGCGACTGGATTTCCGCGCAATACCTGAAGCAGATTCGTGCGTTGGTGGCGGACAGCGCGTACGACGACAACCTCGACGATCTGCTCTTTACAGTCGAGTTGAGCTTGCGTGATTTCATCATCCAGATTGCGTCCGCGCCCGCCGATGCGCGCGTGAATCGCAACTATCTGATCGGCTGGGCGTTCGCGGCGCTGGAGATTGGCCGCGCGATGATCCAGATGCGGCTCGACACCGAACGGCTCGGCGATATCTTGCCGGCGAACTGGCCGGACGTGCAGCGCACGTGGCTGGCGGCGCTTGCCGATGTGTTCGCCGCCGCGACGCCACAGGCTGCCGAAGGCGCGCTGGCCGCGACGCGGCGGGCGCTGGACACATTGCCACTCGCGCACACTATCACGGTCGATGCGACCATGCTCACGCGCTGCCGGATGCGGGCCCTGCTGCATTTCACCGAATTGACGCTGCGCGACGACACCTTGTCCCTCTGGCAAAGCGCGGAGACCCAGGCATGAAACCGCATGAACTGCCCACGTTCGCGGTGCGCCGCCCGGTTGCAGCCGCGCTAGCCTGTGCGCTGCTGCTCTCCGCTTGTATCGACAGTGGCGGGATCCACACGCAAGCGTCGATGATCGATCCCACGACACTCGACCCGGGCGCGGCGTTGCGCGTCACCCAAGCCGACGCGAAGTGGCCGGCCGACGACTGGTGGCATCAATGGAACGATCCGCAACTCGACACGCTGGTGCAGGACGCCACCGACGGCAACCCGGGTCTGCGCGTCGTGCAGGAGCGGCTGGACGCAGCGCGCTTTCAGGCGCAGATCGCCGGCGCCGCCGAATTGCCTCAACTGAATGCGGGCGGCAGTTTCGAGCGCAGGCGCTACGCGCGCTACACGACTCCGGCGCCGCCGGGCGGCACGACCGTATGGAGCAACAGCGTCGAGGCGGATCTGTCCTATGACCTCGATCTATGGGGCAAGTCGCGCGCGCTTCGCAAGGGCGCGCTGGACAATGTGCAGGCGGCGGCCGCCGACGCGCGCTTCGCGCAAGTCGAGCTGCAGACCGCCGTGGTGCGCAGCTACGTCCAGTTGTCGCTCCAATATGCATTGCTCGACGTCTACCGCGCGGTGCAGAGCGAACAGCAGCGCACCGTCGACATCGCGACGCGCCGCTGGCGCGCGGGCGTGGGCAGCAATCTCGAGGTCAGCCAGGCGCGAACCCAGTTAGCCATGAGCACGACGCGAGTAGAAGCGGCGCAGCAGCAGCTTGCGCTCGGACGCATCAGCATCGCCGGTCTCGCCGGCAAAGGGCCGGGTTATGGCGATTCGCTGCGCCGGCCCAGCCTTGCGCTGAGCGTGCCGGTGGTGCTGCCGGCGTCGCTGCCGGCCGAGCTGATCGGGCATCGCGCGGATGTGGTGGCGGCCCGCTGGCGCGTGCTCGCTGCCGACAAAGGCATCGACGCGGCGCACGCCGATTTCTACCCGGACATCAATTTGCTGGCGACCGCGTCGCTGGGATCGGCCGCGACTTTCGGGGGCTTCTTCAACTTCGTGAATAGCGACGGCATGGGCCACGGCGTGGGCGCGGCGATCTCGCTGCCGATCTTCGACGGTGGACGGCGGCGCGGCAATTACGGCGTGGCGGTGGCCTCCCGCGACGCGGCGGTGGATCAGTACAACCAGAGTGTGGTGAATGCGATGCAGGCCGTTGCTGTGCAGGTCGTATCGTTGCGCTCGCTCGAGCAACAGCAGGCATCGGTTGAAAACACGCTCGAGTCGGCGCGCAAATCGTTCCGGCTCGCCGACTCGGGTTATCGCAGCGGCATCACTGAATTCCTCAACGTGCTGGCGGCACAGAACGAACAGTTGCAGCAGGAGGAAAGCCTCGCGGCAATCGAGGCCAAACGACTCGATGCCTGGGCGTTGCTGATGAAGGAGTTGGGCGGCGGCTTCGCGGCGGCGCCGGGCGAGCGGGTGTCGCAAGGAGCGGGCGATGCCGGGCGAAATTGATCTGCTGTCGCTGCTCGTGCCAGGGCTGTTGCCGATTCTCGCCGGCTGCGTGCTGGTGTTCGTCGTCCTCGATCTGGTGCTGGCGAGGCTCGGTTTCTATCGCTACACCTGGCATCCGGCCCTGGTCCGGATTGCGCTGTTCGCCACCCTGTTCAGCGGTGCTTCGTTGCTGCTGTGGCAATGAATCCGGATCGGCACGCCTCCCATGAATCCATTGACTGCTCACGCCGGACCTTTACGATGAAAAAGCAATCCTTCCTGCGCGCAGGGTTCACGCTCACGCTACTCGTGGTGGCGATCGTGCTGGTTCGCATGCTGTGGGTCGACTATATGTTCTCCCCCTGGACTCGCGATGGCCGCGTGCGCGCGCAGGTCGTGCAGGTCGCCACCGACGTCTCGGGGCTGGTCAGCGAAGTGCGCGTGAAGGACAACCAGCTGGTGCGAAAAGGCGACATTCTGTTCGTGCTCGACCCCGCCCGCTTCCACTACGCGGTCGCGCAGGCCGACTCCGATGTCCTGCGGGCTCAGGCGCAGATGGCGCAGGCCAAGGCGCAGATGGCGGGTAGCGAGTCCGGCTTCGCGATGAAGCGCGCGCAGGCGGCGCGCCGGGCCAACCTGGCCGGCGACGTGATCTCGGACGAAAGCCGGCAAGATTCGGCCTCGCTCGCGAGACAGTCCGGCGCCGCCTATGCCGCTGATGTCGCCGCGTATAGCGCGGCAGAGGCCATGTACAAGGCGGCCGTGGTGGCGCAGCAGACGGCGCTGCTCAATCTGACGCGCAGCGAAGTGCGCGCGCCGTCGGACGGCTACATCACCAATCTGAACCTCTATCCCGGCGATTTCGCGACCGCTGGCGTCGCGCGCATGGCGCTGATCGACTCGCACTCGTTCTGGGTCTACGGCTATTTCGAAGAGACCAAGTTGCCGCACGTGCATGTCGGCGATCAGGCGGTGGTGCGGCTGCTGTCGGGCGGCAAGGACATTCAGGGGCACGTCGATAGTCTGGCGAGCGGGATTGCCGATCGCGACAACCCGACCAGCAACGGCGACCTGCTGGCGGACGTCAATCCGATCTTCACATGGGTGCGGCTCGCCCAGCGTGTGCCCGTGCGGATTCACCTCGACCAGATCCCCGCCGGGGTCAAGCTTGCGATGGGCATGACCTGCACAGTTACGCTGCGCCCGCGGCGCGGCGATTGATCTCACGGCGGAACGTGGCGCCTCAGGTTGCGCGCGTGGCGCTTTGCCACCGTGCGAATTCGAAAACGGCGCGGGCGCAACAGGTTAATAGTGATGCCTGGCGCGAGCCGGGTAAGCGGCATCGCAGATGCCGTCACCGTGTCGCGATTCATCTTTTTTAATTAGTGCATCTCGTGGAGAAATCATCATGAAGGCAAAATGGGCACTCGTATTTCTGGCGGCGTCGGCGTTCGGTGCAGTGTGCCAACAGGCCACCGCTCAGGTGGCAGGCGAACAGCCTATCGGCGTGAGCGTGGAGCAAACGCAACTGATCGTTGAAGGCTGGAGCGTCAAGAAAAGCCTGTTGGGCAAAAGCATCTATAACGACAGCGGCGAGAAGGTCGGCGTGCTGCACGACATCATCATTGCCCCGGACAACGCGGTGTCGTTCGGGATCGTCGCGGCGCACCAGTTTCTCGGCGTGTCGCAGCACGACGTAGCGATTCCGCTGTCGCAACTGGACTATGTGGACGGCAAGCTGATCTGGGCCGGCGCCACACGCGACGCGGTCAAGGCCATTCCCGCCTTCCAGTACTCGAAGGTTCGCACGGTGCCGATCGCCCGTAAGGACTTCGGTCATCACTGAGGCACGCGCCTGCGCGGCGCGGACGCGCGCCACGCAGGCTTGACGCTCCCCGGCTCCCGCCATGCGGGATGGATTGCGGCAGCGCAGCAGACTCGGCGCATCGCCTGAGACTCCCGTCAGACGGGCCTCCCAGCCTGAAAATGGGGTCGCGCCCGAGAAGCATTTTGGAAGGTTTAAGGAAAAATAAGTACCGCCGTTGAAGCGGGCTCGCGCATGATCACATCCAGATTGAAAGCTATCGCTCGCCGGTAGGTCTGAGTGTCATGTGCCTTGACAGCCCTGCTGGCTGTCATCCTGACGGACAGGCTGCCGGTATCCGCCAACGCATGCCCGCTTCGAAAGCCATGTCCACGCTTAACCCTTCCGCTTCGTTCAGTTGCCGTGCGACGGCGCGTTGATCCGGCTGTCATGAATACGCACCGGCGCGCGCTCCCCACGGTCCGCATCGATACCAATGTCGTGTCGATGCTGGCCGCCGCCGTCGCGTTCGTCGTGTTCGCAATCGACGCGTTTACCCCGCTCGATATCGCGGTCGCCGTCTTTTACGTCGTCGTCGTGCTGCTGGTCGCTTCGACGGGCAGCCGTGCGTCCACGCTCGGCGCCGCGTGGGGCTGCGTTGTGCTGACGCTGCTTGGCTTTGTGCTGTCGCACGACGGCGCCTATTCCAGCGGCGCGCTTGCGCGTTGCGTGGTGAGTCTGCTGGCGGTCGTCACCACCTCGATCCTTGCATTGAGAAACCTGACCGCGACAGCGACTTTGCAGGAGCAGGTCGAACTGCTCAACCTCACGCACGATGCGATCGTCGTGCACGATATGAACGACCGCATCACCTTCTGGAGTCGCGGCGCCGAGGTGCTGTACGGCTGGACCGCTCAGCAGGCGCTCGGCCAGCCGCTGCAAAAGATGACGCAGACGTCGTTTCCCGCCCCTTACGAGCAGATCCTCGACGAACTGTTGCGCACGGGCCGCTGGCATGGCGAGTTGCTGCGCGTGCGGCACGACGGGCGCGCCGTGGTGATTTCGAGCCGCGCGGCCTTGTGGCGCGACGCGAACGGCAGCCCGCGGGCGGTGCTCGCGACCAACAATGACATCACCGCGCGCAAGCGGGCGGAGCAGGCGCTCGAGCGCAGCGAGGCCTTCCTGCGTCACGCGCAGCGGCTGAGCCGCACCGGCAGCATTGCGCTGCGGTTTGCCGATGGTGAGATGTGGTGGTCCGACGAGGCTTACCGCATTTTTGATTACGCGCGGCAGACCGTGCCATCGGTCGAGGCCATCCTCGCACGCACCCATCCCGACGATCGCGTGCGTGTGCGTGGCGCGTTTGAACAGGCAGCGGGCGACGTGCCGCAGGTCGATGTCGAACACCGGCTCGCGATGCCCGACGGCAGCGTCAAGCACGTGCATTACGTCGCCCATCTCACGACGACCCAGGCGGGCGAGCGCGAGTATGTCGGCGCACTGATGGATGTCACCGAGACCAAGCGCGCGCAGGAAGCGCTGGCGCGTTCCAACGACGAACTCGCCCACGTTACGCGAATTACCATGCTCGGCGAGCTGGCGGCCTCCATTGCGCATGAAGTCACGCAGCCGATCGCCGCGATCCTGACGTGTGGCGGCGCTGCGTTGCGCTGGCTGAACCGTCCCACACCGGAACTCAATGAAGCGGCGCAGTCGGTCGCGCAGATGATTCGCGACGCGAAGCGCGCCGACGAGGTGATCCAGCGCATCCGCGCAGTGGCGAAACGGCGCGACCGGCTGCCGTCGATCGTGGATGTGAATGCGATCGTCAGCGAATCGATCGAGCTTGTGCGGGCCGAACTCCAGCGCCATCGTATCGAATTGCGCGTCGATCTTGCGGGGCGGTCGCTCACGGCGTGCTGCGATCGCGTGCAGCTGCAGCAGGTCATGATCAACCTGATTTTGAACGGCGTGCAGGCCATGGCCGAGGTCGCCGGACCGCGCAAGCTCACGGTCACGACGCGCCCGTTCGACGACGGGCAGGCCCAGGTGATCGTGCAGGACTTTGGTACGGGTATTAGCCAGGAAAGCGCCGGGAGTCTGTTCAATCCTTTCTTTACGACAAAAGCTGAGGGAATGGGTATGGGATTGTCGATCTGCCGTTCGATCGTCGAAGCGCACGGCGGCCGCATCTGGGCCGAATCGCCGCAAGCGGGCGGCGCCGTATTGCAGTTCATCCTGCCCGTTGATGAAGGGAGGTGTCATGAGCAGTAATGGGCACAACGAAATGGACATGGACACGGATAACAGTGCGAGCAACACCATGGTGTATGTCGTGGACGATGACGAATCGATGCGCGACGCCGTCCGCAATTTGCTGCGCTCGGTCGGCCTGAATGTGGAAACCTTCGGGTCTGCGCAGGAATTCCTCGCCTTCGACATGCCGGACGTGCCGAGCTGTCTGATTCTCGATGTCCGCCTTAAAGGCCAGAGCGGACTCGCGGTGCAGGAACAGATCTCGGCGAGCCAGTTAGGCTTACCGATCGTGTTCATGACCGCGCATGGCGACATCGCCATGACGGTCAAGGCCATGAAAGCCGGCGCCAAGGATTTTCTGGCCAAACCGTTTCGCGATCAGGACATGCTGGACGCCGTTGCGAATGCCCTGGCGAGTGACGAGGAGCGCCGCGAGGCCTGCCGCTCCGTGGCGGATCTGCGGCGTTGCTACGATTCGCTGACGGCGCGCGAGCGCGAAGTCATGGCCTTTGTCGCTTCCGGTCTGATGAACAAGCAGATTGCGGGTGAAATGAACCTTAGCGAAATCACCGTCAAGATTCATCGCGGGCAGGCGATGCGCAAGATGGGCGCGCGCTCGCTTGCCGACTTCGTACTGAAGGCAGAAGCGCTCGGCATCAAGCCGCCGCAAGGCATGACGACACAGGCGCGTAATTCGCGCGTCTGACTCACGGCGCGCGATGCTACGCGGCTTGCGTACTGCGTCGCCGTACCCGGCAGCTATCGAATCTATACGCAGGTATAGGCCGTTCAACGCTGAGAGCTAAAGAAGCACGGCAGCTCCCGTTCGTTCCGACAAGCGTCGGCGCTCGTCAAGTCCGGGCGCGGCGCAGCGCTGCCTGCGCGCTTTGTGATGCGACTAAACCTGGATATGAAACGACCCAACCATTGGTCATTTCAGACAACCGTATGTAGGGCTAGTTGGACGAATTCCCATGCGATACCTTGGAGTCACTGCAGCGCCGCACTTGTTCGGCACTGTCTCACCACCTAACCGGATGACCAGATCATGATCAGCTCGTCGACGTTGTATCCCGACCCCGCGGCGGAGGTCGTCCGGAAGAGTTGGGTGAGCCCGATCGGCAAGGAGCGTCAATGGCGCTGCCCTGGTGGCGACCATGCCGATACGCCGCAGCGAGGCGGGATTCTCGCCGCGCGTTGGACCCGTAACGAGGCCCAACCGCTGGAGGTTGTCAATCCGGGTAGCGCTGCGCACCATTGCATCGCGATGAATCTCAAGTGCACGTCACTGACGTTCGCTCATGCCGGCAAGACGCTGGTTCGCGGACGGGTGACGGCGGGGGTCGCGCAGATCACGGCACCGGATGTGGCGTGCAACGCCGTGTTCGAATCGCCGGCCGACGTGCTGCACCTGTTCGTCTCGCAGCAGGTGTTGGGCGAGTGTTTCGAGGACATGTTTGGCCGGCCGCATGCAGGCGAGATTCGCATCGACAACCCCAAGCTCGTGCGCGACCCGGCGCTGGAGCGCTTGGGTCAGGCGCTCGCCGTATCGCAATCTGACGACGCCGCGCTCGGCAAGGTCTTTACCGACAGCGTGAGTCTTGCGATCGTTTCGCGCGTGATTGCGCGGCATTTCACGGTGGCTGAGCGGCAGGCGCGTGAAGCGAGTGCGTTGCCGTCGTGGCGACTGAGCCGCGCGATTGAATATGTCGACGCGCACCTTTCCGAGTCGATTGGACTTGCCGATATTGCCAACAGCACGGGCCTGACCCGCATGCATTTCGCGTCGCAGTTCCGTCGCGCGACCGGCATGCGGCCGCACGAGTACCTGTTGCGGCGGCGGATAGAACATGCACAGCATCTTTTACTTGCGTCGAAACACAACGTGCTCGATGTTGCACTGAGTTGCGGTTTTCGGTCGCAGGCCCACTTTACGACGGTGTTCAAGCGCCTTGTTGGCGAGACACCGTATTGCTGGAGGGTGAAAGCGAATGTCGATCGTTAAGCAGATTCAGGCGTTTCTCGCTGTAAGCGAAGTATTCCTGCGGCAGTCCGACGCTGAATGGGCGAACGAGTACCGGCTGTCGCAGGGCGGTACGGATGGGGTGGAGGAGGATCGGGAGAAGCTCGAGCGTGACCGGATGCCTGACAGGGCATTTGGATTTGCGGTGTTTGGCGAAGCTGTCGCGATGATCAACAAGGTTATCTGAAACAGGAGTGCAATCATGCTGGCGAAAGCTGATTTTACTGACCCGTGGCTGCAGACCCTTGGGTTGTTGTCCGCTCTTTCAGGCGATGTTGGCGGTAGTGCTGGCGAAGCGGCTGCCGTGAAGGTGTTGGCGCACGCAGCGCGGAAGGGGTGCCGCTTGCCGGTGATGGGGGAGCGGTTTGACGTGCGGGTTTATGTGATCGATCGGCCTACCCAGTCGACCGCGACGGTTGTATGGCGTGATTCGATGCGCTGTTCTTATGGAGATCAGGTTTGGCACGCTAGTCGCGCTAGAACGGCCGGTGTCTGCGCGATGAGCGGGCGCGCTATTCGGCCGGGTGATGCTATTTATAAGCCCAGGCCTTGCAGGCCGGCGCCGCTTAATGCCGGGGCTATGATTCTTCGGGGTGTGGTGCATGCGGCTGTTGAGGAGTGAGGTTCGGGGTTTTTTTGCTCTCGGCAGTGCAGCCGTCTCGCCCAGTCGTGTGCGCTGCCACACGCTTCCATCACAACAGTCGAAGGTGCGCGTCTAGCGAAGAACTCGAGAAGCGGTGTACGCTTTGAAGGGGTTCGTGCTGGCACAACCTGGCCTTGGTCTGCAATACACCGCCAACAAATGTAAGCACACCGACAAAAAAATAACCGCAAAACAAGGCCCGCGGAGGCAGGGCACAAACCATCACTCTCCAGCCCGGACCCCACTCCCCATCACCTTCCCCCGAAAAATATAATACTGATACAAGTTGTACCCGATCATCACAGGAAAGATAACCCCAATCCCGATCAACATGAACGCCAGCGTCGACGTATCCGACGCCGACTCCACGATACCGAGTTTCCCCGGCACAAAATCCGGAAAGAGGCTAACTGCAAGCCCGGCAAACGACAGAAAAAACAGTGCAACAGACGCCCGAAATGGTCCGCTGGAACTCCCGAGATACAACGCCCCCATGATGTAAGCAAAAGCCAACCCAGCCGCCACACCTAAAGCAATAAGCAAATGAAACACCCCGGGTTGAGTCCAGCGCTCGTGCCCCACGGCGCTAATAAACCACGTGGCGGCGGTCAGCACCACCGCCGCGGCTACGGTGACAAACGCGCTCAGCAAAGCGAGACGCCGCGACCATTGTTCGAGCGTACCGACGGTCCTCTTGACCAGATAAGTCGAGCCGAGCAACGAATAACCCGCCACCACGCCGACCGCCGAGACAGCGACGAACACGCCGCTCAACTCGCCGGGAGCCAGGCCCGTAAGCACCTTGCCGAGTATCACGCCTTGGGCGATCGCCGCGACGAGGCTGCCTATTCCAAACACCTTGTCCCAGAGCACGCCATGCGACACGCTATGACGAAACTCGATGGCGGCGCCTCGCATGATCAACCCCGCAATCAGAAGCATCACCGGCAAGTACAGATCCTGCAAGAGCAACGCATACGCATCGGGAAAGGCGCCGAACAAGGCGCCGCCAAGCACGACGAGCCATGTTTCGTTAGCGTCCCAGACGTGGCCGATCGTCTGCACCATGACGTCGTGATCCTCACGACGTTTGCGCAGCAGGCTGAGTATGCCGATGCCGAGATCGAAGCCGTCGGTGACGACATAAAACACCAGCATAAGGCCGATCAGGCCGAACCAGGTGATGGCGAGCATCGTGTGAGTTGTGTTATCCATGGGACTTCCTCGCAATGGGAATGATTCAGTACTCGGAGACAGCGGCCGCGCGCTCAGCTTCGAGCGGCGCGGGCGGATTCAATGTGAGGTCGGGGCCGGCGCGCAGCCAGTTGCGCGCGAGCACGAAGAATGTGCCGAGCAGCACCACGTAGAAAGCAAAGAACATCGCCATGCTCAGCGTCACCGACGACGCGGCCACCGTCGACACAGCGTCTTTCGTACGCAGCAACCCGTAGACAACCCACGGCTGACGTCCCACCTCGCGCACAATCCAGCCGGCTTCGACAGCCACATAGGGCAGCGGAATGCACAGCACCCATGCGAGCAGAAGTTTGCGTTGCGCGAGTAATTGTTCGAGATTGCCGCGTGTCTTGCGCAGGACGTAAGCGGTCCAGAACGCGAGCACCATGAAAGCGAAGCCGATGCCGGCCATTACGCGGAATGCGTAATAGAGCAAGGGCAGCATGGGCGGCTGGTCGGCGGGGGGGAAGTCGGTGAGACCCTTGACCGTGCCGTCCAGCGTATGGGTGGCGAGCACGCTCAACATGCCGGGCACTTCGATCGACCAGTCGTTGCGCTGGGCCTGCTTGTCCGGCCATGCAAGCAGCGACCATGACGCGGCGGTGCCGGGCTTGTTCGTGATCCAGTGTCCTTCGATCGCGGCGCCTTTGGCCGGTTGCGACGCGAACACGCTGCCTCCGCTCGAATCGCCCAGCCAGATCTGGAGCGGCGCGACGAACACGAGCACCAGTAAAGCGATCTTGAACGAGCGCGCGAAGAATTCCGGATTGCGCCGCTTGAACAGATTCCACGCGGAAATGCCGGCGATCACGAACATGCCGGTTTCGATCGCCGCAACCCACATGTGCGTGACGCCCCACACCATATCCGGATTGAAGATCGCGGCAGCATAGTCGGTCACGATAATCTTGCCGTTCTCGACCGTCACGCCGGCCGGCGTTTGCATCCACGAATTGGCGACCATGATCCAGAATGCGGAGATGCTGGACCCCAGCGCGACCATGGAGGTGGCGAACAGATGCACGGCGCGCGGCACCCGTCCCCAGCCCAGCAGCATCACGCCGATAAAGCCCGCTTCGAGCATGAAGGCCATCGCGCCTTCGAAGCCGAGAATATTGCCAAAGAACTGGCCGCTGTAGCGTGAAAAGCCGGCCCAGTTGGTGCCGAACTGAAACTCCATCGGAATGCCGCTGACTACTCCGACCGCGAAATTCAGCACCAGCAGCTTGCTCCAGAAGCGCGCGTGCCGGTAGTAACCGACCTTGCCGGTACGCAGCCACAGTACTTCGACGAGTACCAGGAACGCGGACAGGCTGATCGTCAGAATCGGCCACATGATGTGGAAAATGGCCGTCATCGCGAACTGGGCGCGTGATAGATCGAGTACGTTACTCAGATGCATGATGAGCTCCCGCGCTGCCGACGAGGGCCGCCTGATGAGTAGAGTCGGGACCGACCGCCGCCGCGCGCGCGATCTTCACCGGTACGGATTTGTATGAGGGGGTGCGACTTTTCGGATCGAATGCATAGAGCGGCACGAGCGGATTCGCCTCCGGGTAGTAAGCGCCGCAGCATCCGTCCGGCAGCGAATATTCGATCACCTTGAAGCTGCGGATTACACGCTCGATGCCATCGGCCGAGAGCGCGTACACATCGACGCGTTCGCCCGGATGCAGGGCACGCTTCTCGAGTTCACGAGAGTTCATGAAGATGACGTCACGCTGGCCGAAAACGCCGCGGTAACGGTCCGAATGCGAGTAGAGCGTGGTGTTGTACTGGTCGTGGCTGCGCATGGTGGTGAGCCACAATGCTTCCGGGTCGTTATGCGCGGGGTCTTCGTCGAGTCCTTTGAAGACGAGAAAATTCGCGCGGCCGGTCGGCGTGGTCCACACGCGTTCGCGTGCGCTCGAGGCGAGATGGAAGCCGCCCGGCACGCGAATCCGTTCGTTGTACGCCTGGAATATCGGATAGACGATTTCGATCTTGTCGCGGATACGGTCGTAACTTGCGACGAGATGTTCCCATTCGACGTGGGAGTCGGGGCCCAGCGTGGCGCGGGCAATGCCCGCGACGATCGCCGGTTCGCTCTTCAGATGGGGCGAGGCGGGTTCGTTGCGGCCGCCGGAGGCGTGCACCATCGACATTGAATCTTCGACGGTGATCGATTGCGGACCGTCGGCCTGCACATCGATCTCGGTGCGCCCGAGACAGGGCAGAATCAACGCATCCTTGCCATGCACCAGGTGGCTGCGATTGAGTTTGGTCGCGATATGAACCGTCAGGTCGAGCTTGCGAATCGCCGCCTGCACGCGAATCCAGTCCGGCACGGCCGCCGCGAAATTGCCGCCGAGCGCCATGAATACCTTGGCGTCGCCACGCATCATCGAGTCGATCGTGGCGATCACGTCGTGGCCGTGCGTTGCCGGCGGCCGGAAGCCGAAGGCCCGTTCAACGCCGTCAATCAGTGCCGGCGAAGGCTTCTCCGTGATGCCGACGGTCCGGTTGCCCTGCACGTTCGAATGCCCGCGTACCGGGCACACGCCCGCGCCAGGCCGGCCGATATTGCCGCGCAGCAGCGCCAGATTGGCGACCTGCTGGACGTTTTCCGTACCGCGATGATGCTGCGTCAGCCCCATGCCGTAGACCAGAATCACGTTCTTCGCTTGCATGTAGATATCGGCGGCATTTTGAATGTCGCCGCGCGACAGGCCGCTTTGGCGAACGATTGCGTCCCAACTGGTGGCGCGCAGATCGGCGAGCAGTTCGCCTATGCCGTGCGTATGCCCTTCGATGAATGCGACATCGAGCACACGGGGGGCGTCGGCGGCGAGCGCGGCGTCGTCGGCTTCGACGATCGCTTTCATCATGCCTTTGAGCACCGCGACGTCGCCGCCGACGCGGACCTGATAGAGAAACGAACTGATCTGCGTAAAGCCGAGGGTAGCCATTTCCACCGGATTTTGCGGCGACGCGAAGCGTTCCAGCGCCCGTTCACGAAACGGATTGAACGACACGATCTTCGCGCCGCGCCGCGAGGCGCTATGCAGATCGCTCATCATGCGCGGGCTGTTGGTGCCGGGATTCTGGCCGAAGATGAAAATCGCGTCGGCTTCCTCGAAATCGTCCAGCAGCACCGTGCCTTTGCCGACGCCGATCGATTCGGGCAGGCCGACGCTGGTTGCCTCGTGGCACATGTTCGAGCAGTCGGGAAAGTTGTTGGTCCCGAACTCGCGCACGAAGATCTGGTAGAGAAATGCGGCTTCGTTGGACGCGCGTCCCGAGGTATAGAAATCCGCCTGATCGGGGCTGTCGAGACCGTTCAGATGTTTCGCGATCAACGCGAAGGCATCGTCCCATTCGATCGGCAGATAACGGTCGGAGGTGGCGTCGTAAGCCATCGGGTGAGTCAGACGGCCGGCCATTTCCAGGTCGTAGTCGTCCCAGGCAGTCAGTTCGGAGACGCTGTGCGCGGCAAAGAAGTCGGGCGTACAGCGATAGGCCGTGGCTTCCCACGCTACCGCCTTGGCGCCGTTCTCACAGAACTCGAACGACGACGTGTGCTTCGCGTCAGGCCACGCGCAGCCCGGACAGTCGAAGCCTTCCGGCTGGTTCATCCGCAGAAGCGTCTTGGCGCCGGAGACGGCCACGCCTTGCAGCGCGAGCGCCTCGCCGGTTGCCTTCAGCGCACCCCAGCCTCCGGCGGGTTCGCTGTAAATGCGGACGGTTTTTTTGTTGGCCATGGGCGTTTCCCTAATGTTTCGTTGAGGAACTTAGGGTGAAAGCATGGGCTGCCGTCGACGCCGCCTCTTGTTGAAATGCCCGTCCGTTTCGGATTCGCACGCCGCCGACGCACGCCGTCGGACGCACGCCGCATGCGCCGTGCGTCCGATGGCGCCATGGACGCGCCGTGCATTTTCGAAAGCTCGCTGTCGATCTGGAAAGATTGGCCGATCGCCTCGACACACAATGGGTTCAACCGGCGGGGCCGCGAGAAGTCGACGCGGGGGAGAGGCGCCGCGTTCCTCGCGGTCTGTTCCGCGCCGATGCCTGAGTTCACCGGAGCAACCACTATGCGATATCTGGACAATTCGACCCATGACATGAGCGGCAGCAATGCAAGACTTCAGCGGGACGCCGACGCGCTCGACCTGCCGGACTGGCGCGCGACCGCTCTGGCGCCCGCCGAACCCGCCGTCCTTGGAGGATGGACGCGCTGGGTGGTCATTGCGACCGCCGTCTGGTCGGTTATCGAGCTACCGTTTGAAATCTGGGTCAGCACCTCCGCCCGCAACGCACTGGCCTGCGTCACGGCAAAGCTGCTGTGGGTCGCGCTGGTGGCCTTCGTTCTGGCCGGCAACCGGGTGGCGCGCATCGCCTTCGCGGTTCTTTGCACGATCGGTCTGATGGCGGTGGCGTTCGGGTTGCCTGCCGAATATCGGATGTTCCCGGTGGGGTTCGTGCTGTCTTCGGTGGAGTGTGTCTTGAAGGCGACGGCCTTTGTTTGCCTCGTTTCCGCCGGCATCTATCCCGACGAAGCGTGATCCGTCAGGTGCCGCCGAAGCCGCGTCACGTCCAGTTCTTCCAGTCTTTGATTTTCATGCAATAGCCGTGCACGCGAGGTTCCGAACGTAGCGTGGGTAGCTTTGCCATGCCGATATGAGGCTGTTTCGGCCCGTTGCACTCCGTGGCATGCACGCATTGCTCCGGCTGGCGCCGTGACGACTGCGCTGCCGGTTGCAGCGGTGACTGCGATTGCGACGGCACGGCGGGCGGATTGCGTGCTTCGACCGCAAGCCGTTCGAGCGGCAGTTGCGCATCCCACCCCGCCTGGTCGACCGCCTGCCTGAAGCTAACCGCCCGAGGCGGGCTCGACGCGCCGCAGACGGCGAGCGCCACACAGACGACGGCGGCCGCATAGCCGTAAGCGGGTCGATACCAGACTGCTTTTTGAGCTTGCATGATGGGTTCTCCGGGCGCCGACGGCGAAGGGCTGCGTCGCTGAATCGATGAAGGCTGGGTTGTCGAGAACCAGTATCCCGGGCCGACCCGGCTCGATCTTTCGCCTCAGCACGGTGACTTGTCGATTCGCACTCAAGTGGTGGCGTCGCCGCGCAAGGGCGGTGGCCGCGGGTGTGCCGCCCTGAGCGGCATCCAGCCGGACGTATGCCGGAGTCATACCAAAGTATGACGCCCGGCATGTGGCCTGCAGGATGACCCTGCCGGAGACTGGCGCCGGCGTTTGCCGGTCGCGCGGAAGCAGGTGGGAGAAGGCAACCGCAGGGGCGCCCACCGTATCCCTATGGATAATAGGCTCGGATGATATTCCCGACTAGTATGGGTCTAACGACGCAAGTCTGCGCACCGGCCGCGTTGGTGCAATGGGTGAAGTATTCAAACGTGCCCGTCCCGCTAATCAACCAGGCGTGAGAGCAGCATGATAATGATCGGTCGACTGACAGTGTCGCTGGAAACGCGCGAAGTGTACCTGGAGGACCGTGTGCTCCAACTCGGCTCGCGTGCATTCGATATCCTCGAACTGCTGATCCGTGCAGAGGGGAAAACGGTCACAAAAGACGAGATTTTTCGGCATGTGTGGCCGAACTCGGTCGTAGAGGAAAACAATATTCACGTCCAGCTGTCGGCGCTCAGGAAGATTTTCGGGGGCGACAGTCAGGTGATTCGAACGATCTCAGGTCGCGGCTACCGGCTGACCATGCCAACCGAGACGCCTGATCCGGTCAGCGCGCCCACTAGCGCTGCTGCCATGCAAACCGGCACGCCGCGCCTCGCGCGCTTGCCGGTTTGCCATACGCCGTTGATCGGACGCGATGAGGCGATCGCTGAAATCACCCGCGCGCTGAAGGGAACGCCGATCGTCACCTTGCTCGGCCCGGGCGGCATCGGCAAGACGCAGCTCGGCATTGCGGTCGCGAGGGCAATTGCGGCCGTGTCGGACATGGAAGTCTGCTTTATCACGCTGGCCTCGGTGGACAACGCCGAGGGCGTCGCCAGCACGGTGGCCAAAGCACTGGGCATGGCGTGCCCGGAGGGCGAGATCCCGCTGCAATCGATAGTCGCCGCGATTCGCGGCCGCAAGCTATTGGTCCTTTTGGACAACTGCGAGCATGTGATCGAGGCCGCGGCAACTATTTGCGAGCCGCTCGTTCAGGCCTGCGCGGACCTGCGCATTCTGGCGACGAGCCGCGAGCCGCTACGGACCCGGGATGAAAAGTTCTATTGGCTTGCGCCGCTCGATACGCCTGACGCAGACGCCAACTCGCAGGCCATTCTCGCCTGTAGTTCGGTCCGTGTGTTCCTGGCGCAGATGAGCGGGCTCAATTCGCCGGTCGAAATCGACAGGAGCGGTCTCGAGATGGTCGCGACGATCTGCCGCCGGCTCGACGGCGTGCCGCTCGCGCTCGAGCTGGCTGCGGCCCGGGCCGCGGTCTTCGGCATTCGCAAGCTGGTGTCCGAGCTGGACGACCGCTTCCGGGCGCTGACAGGCGGCCGCCGGACTGCACCGGCGAGGCAACAGACGCTGGAGGCTGCGCTCGACTGGAGCTACCAGCTTCTCAACATGACGGAGCGCGTGGTGCTGCAGAGGCTAGGCGTTTTCTCCGAGCGATTTACGCTGGAGGCGGCCTGCGCGGTGGCGGCGTGCGGGCGGCTGTCGCGCAACGACGTGACGGAAGCAATCGTAGGCCTTGCCTCAAAGTGTTTTCTCATGACGACCTTCGACAGCAAGATCAAGGAATACTTCCTGCTGGAAACCACGCGTGAATATGCGCTGCTCAAACTGTACGAATCGGACGAGATGGACGAAATCCTCGCAAGAAAAGCGACCTGTCTGGCGTCGGCTGAAGAGCAGCTATATGGGCGGGTTTTCAGCGCAGCGTCGCTCGGCGGCTCGCCTGCAGTGGATGCCGTCGCGGCGCGTTGAGAGCGGTATGAGTCGCGGTCTGGAAAGGAGCGTTAGATGCTGAGTCTCATGTACCATGACGGCACTCAAATCCCCATTTTTCTGGAATCTGGAATGCCCGTTCCTTCGGAACTCGAACCGATGGTGTATGTGATTGACGACGAAGAAATGGTGCGGGAAGCGCTGGCGCGCCTATTGCGTTCGGCGGGTTTCAAAGCGCAGGGTTTCGCGTCGGCCACGGAAGTGCTTTCACAAGAAATACCGGCCGTGCCGATGTGCATCCTGCTGGATATGAACCTGAAGACCACGAATGGCTTCGACGTGCAAAACCAGCTCGCGCAGAAGGGTATTCAGGTACCCGTGATTTTCCTGACCGGCTACGGATCGATCCCGATGTCCGTGAGAGCAATCAAGGCGGGTGCGCATGAGTTTCTCACCAAACCGGTCGACGACGACGAACTGCTCGAGGCCGTCAGGCGAGCGCTCGCTCAGGACGAGGTGAACCTCGCCGAGCGTGCGTTCAACGCCGATGTACTGCGACGTGCCGCGTTGCTCACGCCGCGCGAAATGGATGTGTTCGAACTTGCAGTGGAAGGCAGGATGATCAAGCAGATGGCGCACGAGTTAGGCACGCAGGAGGTAACGGTGAAGGTTCACAAACGGCGCGTAATGAGCAAGATGCAGGCAAAGACGCTCATCGAGCTGGCCAGAATGTGGGAAGTGATTCGCCGGGCACGATGAGCATCACGAGGCAATAAATATCGCGCCGGATATTTTTCTCTGTAACCAGGTCGGCGCAATTGGAGTATTGGCAGCTATGAGCTTTGTTTGCATCGTCGACGATGACGCCTCGGTAAGAAGTGGTGTCGGAAACCTGCTTAAGTCAGCGGGATATACGACTGTGACGTTTTCATCGGGAGAGGAATTCCTTGCTTCTCCGTTGATTGACGATGCGTTATGTGTTTTGCTGGACGTCAGAATGCAGGGCATGCAGGGCCTCGAAGTGCAGCGTCAATTGAAAGCGGAACACAGGCGCATTCCGGTAGTATTCATGTCCGCACATGGCGACGACGACATCGTTCAACGCGCCATGCAACATGGGGCGGTCAGTTTCCTGCGCAAACCGTTTGAGGAAGAAGTGCTGCTCGACTCGCTCGAACTCGCCACTGGACGTAGGAACTGGACGGACTAAGCACAAAGGCATATCCGTTAAATCAACGATCTGGTATTGCGCAACCGCCTCATGCCTCATTCTTGTGAGGCCGCTTGCGACTGGCGCACTGGGCCAGACCAGGCAAGCGAACGAATATCACCGCGCCAGCAAGCATCCTCTGAAACGCAGCACCACTTTGCATCCCGGCTGGTTGTCGTGGATTTCAAGGTCTGCGTCGTGGACGCGCGCAATCGCCGCGACGAGACTGAGACCAAGGCCATGCCCGGTGGTTGCACGCGCTTGCTGACTTGGGCCGCGGTAGAACGGACGTAGTACGGCTTCGCGTTCCCCGACTTCGATGCCTGGGCCCGAGTCTGCAACGTGCAAGACCGGTTTCCCCGCATCCGTGCCCGCTCCGAGCGTAATCGTGCCTCCGCCAGGCGTGAATTTGAGCGCGTTGTCGAGCAGATTTTCTATCGCACCGAACAACAGGTCGACGTCGCCACGCACTTTCACCGTTTCCGGAGCCTGCACCGAGACCGATAAGCCGCGCTGGTCCGCTGCCGGCTCGTACAGTTCGACGACATCGCGCAACACCGTGTCCAGCGACACATCGCCAAAGCTCGCACGCCTGCCGTCGGCTTCGATTTCCGCAATTCGAAGTAGCGCCGTAAAGCGGTTCAGCACGACGTCGGATTGCAGAATGGCGGCATCGACAGCGTTTTCATAGCCGGCCACGGTATCGGCGCGCCGCCGCGCTCGTTCGAGGCCCGCGCGCAGGTGCGTCATCGGCGTGCGCAAGTCGTGTGCGATGCCCGCGCATACTCCGCGTACCTCGGCGACGAGCCGTTCGATTTCTTCGAGCATCAAATTGACGATCCCGACAAGGCGATCCAGGTCGTGATGCGTGCCGCGCGTCGGCAAGCGGCGGCTCAGTTGCCCCGCCATGATTTCGCCTGCGGTAAGGCTAATCGCTCTGATACGCCGATTCGACATCGCGTTGAGCGCCGCGCCGCAACCCACGGCGAGAATGATAGTCAGTGTCAGGCCCACGCAGAGCACATTCACGAGCATACGATCGAAGTTGCGAATTTCGTCGATCGAGTGACCGACGACAATGCGCAGGCCGCTAGCCGTCGGCACGATGATGCCGCGAAAGTGGGCGTCTCTCACGCGGTTGCCGTCGGCCACGGCTTGATCGTAATAGAACGGCTTGCCTTCGCGCGCGTCCGGCAGCATGGGGATGTTTCCCGCGAGCCATCGGCCATTGGCATCGAACGCACCGTAGGGTCTGCTGCTCGCCACGTCGCGCCGGCTCAACGCCGCCACGTCCGAGATTGCCTCGTCACGTCCAATCGAACGAAATTCCGCGACCTCGCCGAGCAAACGCTCGTCGACCTCGTGCAGCAAATAACCGTGCGTCACCCAGTACAGCGTCCCGAACAACGCGATCGCCGAACTGATGAACACTGCCAGCAGCCACGTAATGCTGCTGATGTGCATGCGCGGGCGGCGTCTACTCGCCGGCATGGAGGATGTAGCCGACATTGCGCACCGTGTGGATCATCGCTGAGAGGCGGCCATCCAGGCTGATCTTGCGGCGTAGCTGGCCTATGTGCATATCGATTACGTTGGTTTGAGCGTTGAAACGGTAATTCCACACGGACTCGAAGAGCATTGCGCGCGTGACCGGTTGTCCCGCGTGACGCATCATATATTCGAGCAACTGATACTCGCGTGGTTTCAGATCGATCACGTCTCCGGCGCGCGCCACAACATGCGTGCTCATATCGAGGACGAGATCGCCGACGCTCATCGCCGACGGCTCCGTCAGCGACGAACGGCGCCGCAGCAACGCACTCAGACGGGCGGTCAGCTCGAGACTGTCGAACGGCTTGGTCAGATAATCGTCACCGCCCGCGCGCAGACCTCGCACGCGCTCGTCGACCGCGGACAACGCGCTCAGGATCAGTACCGGCGTTTGCTTGCCGACATTGCGCAAGGTGGACAAAATCGACAGGCCATCGACATCGGGCAACATGCGATCCATGACGACCGCATCGAAATCGCCTTCCAGCATGCGCAGCAGGCCAAGGTGTCCGCTTGCGACACCATCCACCGCGAACCCGTAGTCTTCGAGCGCAGCGACGACTTCAAGACGCACGGGATCGTCGTCTTCAACAACCAGCACGCGCGGTTTGCGCGCCTTCGGCCAGGCGGGCAGCGATTCACTTTCCAAACGAACGTTTTCCCATTTGATTCATGCGTCACAGGGGCCAGCAGGGATCCTTCAGCCGATTGGCGACAGGATGAGCCGGCCGCTCGGACTTAACACGCGTGGCCGCAGAGCGTGACATGAAAATATTTCCGTCTCGTGACATGCGGGCAGCCACTCGCCAACGTCGAATCAATTGAGCTTCAAGGCTGCGCGTACTTCGGCTCGCGCTTCAGCAAACGCCTTCTGAAACGCGGGGTTCGCCATTAGCGCCTCGGCGACGAGCGTGCCGTCAATCCGGCCGGCTTCCACATCGCTCGGATAGTGAACGCCATCCACCACGCGGTTTTCGCCGTATTCGCGGCCGCGTGCAAAAAGCGCATCGCGCTTTTCGGGGACCATCTGCGCGAGCAGGATCGCGGTCATATAGCCAAAGGTGGAGTGACCGCTGGGATAAGAATCGTAGCCATCCTTAGGATTGAGCGGAACCGACGGATGCACGCCCGGGTTCGCAATATAAGGGCGTGCTCGCGAGAAAAAGTCCTTGCCGGTTTTCGCGATCGTCGACGCGTCATGGTTCGCGGCATCGAAGAGCGCCGCGGTCTTGGGAAGATTGACTTCGTTGAACTCCGGGCCGAGCACATCTGCAAAGCGAAATACTGTCTTCTTGACGTCGGCCCTCGCGCGCTCCACCTGTTCAGGCGTGCGGGTGCGCTGCACCTCCAGAACAGTTGCCATATCCGCCTGCCCACGGGCGGAGTCAGCCGCGGGAGGCGGCGCGAGAAGCTTGCTTAGGTCAACCTGGTGTGCGTCGAGATACGTGGCGGTTTGCGCGAGCACAGGCTGGCTTAGCGCACCTGTTGTGCCCGCTGCGATCAATAGACAGATAACCAGCGGCAAAGAAGGAAGACGTTTCATGGTGCCCGTGAAGAGAAAATGGCTTGCAGCGAAGCCCAGACGTGGCGCACGCAATGCGCCAGGCTAACTGATTTCAACCACACGTCGAGCGTGGCTGAGGGCTGATCCTAGTGTGAGCAGATGAATGAGCGGTGTCCGAAAACTTACAAATCTAAGCTCGCGCGGGGCCGTCCTTGCGATTCACGCAGCTCGTTGTCGATCCGTAACGAGAACTTTAATTTCGTAAGTTAACCATCACTGGGCATTAATGGACCGCCCTTAACATCGCGGCTTGTTTGATTCAACGCCCCACGGCCACATTCAAAAACAAGGATCCATGCACCATGCAACGGGTACGTTCAACGCTGTGTAAGACGCCGCTGACGCAGTTCGTTATCGCCACACTCTGCGCCGCCGGAACGCAGGTCTCTTACGCTCAGGCCGCCGGCGCACAGACCTCGGGCGACCTGGGCTCCGTGCAAAGCACGGCCGTTTCGTCGTCGGGTAACAGCGCGGCTGCAAGCAGGAAAGTCGAATCCGCACCGGCTCAAGCACCTTCGCAAGGCTCACTCACGGCAACCGAACCGCAGTCGACGATCAGCCGCCGCTACATTGAAAACAGCACCGCGCCGACTGCGACCTACAGCGACATCGCCAATATCGCGCCGAGTGTTCAGAGCGTCAATCCGAACGGCCCCGGTCTGATGGAGTCGGCGGGTGTCACCATCCGTGGCTTTCAGGACGGTCAGTACAACGTGACATTCGACGGCATTCCGTTCGGCGACACGAACGACTTCACTCATCACTCGACATCGTTCTTCACATCGCAATTCCTCAACGGCATCACCGTCGATCGCGGGCCCGGCGACGCGTCGCAAATCGGCTTCGCCACGTTCGGCGGCTTGCTCGGCATGCAGTCGAAGGACCCAACGATGACCCCATCGGCCTCGCTGATCGGCTCGTATGGCAGCTATAACACCTGGCTCGCCGGCGCCGAGTTCAACACGGGCGACGTACAGCAGCTGGGTGACGCACGCGCAATGTTCGGCTACACGCAAAGCAGCAGCGACGGTTATCTGACCGGTGCGGCCCAGCGTCGGCAGAACGTCTACTTCAAGCTTGAGAAGCCGCTTGGCGACGATACGCTGCTCACGCTGTTTGCCACCTACAGCAAGATCCATCAGGACGTCTCGTACGGCACGACCGCGGCCCAGATCGCGCAGTTCGGCCCCAACTACGGACTGTCCAGCGATCCGACGAGCCAGGCGTTCTCGGGTTACAACTTCGACCTGATCAATACGGACTTCGAGTACATCGGCATCCAGTCTAAAGTCGCGCAGTGGGCGATCGACAACAAGCTCTACACGTACGGGTACTACCACAACGGCTTCAACGGCATGGATCCGAACGGCGAAACGCCGAACGGCACCATCTACGGCGCGAACAACGTACCAGGCCAGGAGATGAACAACAACTACCGCGCGTGGGGCGATGTGCTGCGCGCCCAAAGAGATCTCGGCCCGGGCACGCTGGAGCTCGGAACCTGGCTCGCGTACCAGACGAATTTCCGCAACAACTTCAACGTCGACGACAGCCTTAACTTCGCGTTCACGTCGCCGAACTTCGCCATGAACGACAACTTCCTCACGTGGCAGCCGTATATCCAATACGCGCTGAAGTTGCCGTACGGCCTCACGATCACGCCCGGTGTGAAATACGCGTCGTTCACGCGTCATCTGTACTCGGACATGAACCAGGGCTCGGGCACGCCGGTGGACTTCAGCCATACCTGGACCAAGGTGCTGCCGTCGCTGCAGATCCACGAGCAGATCAATCCGGTCTGGAGTGCCTACGCTCAGTATGCGCAGGGCTTTCTCGCACCCAATCTGAACGCGCTTTACGTCAACAATCCGGCTATCTCCGGCCAACCCTCGCCGGAGCAGACCGACAACTATCAGATCGGCACCACCTATAAGACCGATCGCGTCACGGCCTCCGTCGACCTGTACTACGTGAACTTCAAGAATGCGGTCACGAACCAGACGATCGGCGGCGTCACATTCTTCCAGAACGCCGGTGGGGCGATCTACAAGGGCGTCGAAACGGAAGGAACGTACTACGCGGGGCTCGGCTTCAGCCTGTACGGCAACTTCACGGTCAACTCGGCGAAGCAGAAGGGCACTAACGACTGGATGCCCAACTCGCCGCGCGAGACGGCCGCGTTCGGCGTGATCTATGAACACGGTCCGTTGACCGGCTCGCTAATCACAAAGTTCATCGGCCGGCAGTACGGCCTCACGGGCAATCAGATCCCGATCGGCGGTTATGCCGTGACGAACCTCGCCACCGGTTACACGTTCAAGAGCCCCTCGCCGTGGTTCCGCGACGTACGCCTCGGTTTCCAGATCGACAACCTCTTCAACCGGACCAGCATCGACTGGCTCGCCGGCCAGACTGTTGCTGACGGTACGCCGCTCTACTACACGGTCCCGGGCCGCGCGTTCATCGGAACGATGCAGATGGACTTCTGATCTTCACCAGGAAACTTTTATCCATGAACCTTGCTCACCTCACCGACCTTGCGAACGATTCAGGCGGCGTACTCTACGTCATCGCTACGATGCTGTTCATCGCCTTGACGATTATCATCGAGCGCCTCTGGTATCTGCACCGTGTAGCGGGTAGTGGCCGCGATGCGCTCGAGCAACTCGACCACCTCAATCCGTTGAATGTGGCCGCGCTCGTATCCTGCGCCGAGCAATTCGACGACTTGCCCACCGGCAGACTGATAAAGACGGCGGCGAGCGTTCCAGGGCAGGCGTCGCGCGAAGAACTTGGCGCTTGCCTCGACGAAGCGATCATGCGCGAGGCGCCGCGCATCGACCGCCTGCTGTGGGTGCTCGATACGATTGTCACGCTGGCGCCGTTGCTTGGCCTCTTCGGCACGATCGTGGGCATGTTCAACGCGTTTCAGGTCCTGTCGAATCCGGGCAATGCGCCTACCCAGGTCACGGGCGGCGTCGCCGAAGCGCTGGTCGCGACGGCATCGGGCTTGTTCGTGGCGATGATCGGGCTGGTATTTTTCAACGGCCTGCACAATCGGGCACGCGCCGTATTGCACCAGCTCGAGACCTTGAAGGCCGCACTCGTCAACCGCCTCGCGGCAACCTCGCAGGAAGCCGCGAAGCCAGTGCGTGAGACGCCGCGCGCGGTAGTCGGCAAGCTCGCGTCGCAGGGAGTGTGACGATGAAGTACTTCGAAGCGCGCAAGGCTCGCATCGAGATCATTCCGATGATCGACATCATGTTCTTTCTGCTGGTGTTCTTCATCATGATCACGCTGCACATGATCCCGAATGCGGGTCTGCGCACGCAATTGCCTTCGAGTGCTACGACGCAGTCGTTGCCGCCGCCGAAAGTGACGATCACGCTTGCCGTTGACGGCAGCGTGTCCGTCGACGGTAAGACGCTCAGCACCGCGCAACTGACGGCGATGCTTGCGGCGCGCCCGGATGTCGCCCACACGGCGGTGACGATTGCCGGCTCGAAGGAAGCGCAGCTCCAGAAGCTCGTCGCCGTGATGGACGCGTGCCGGGCCGCGGGCGTCACGCAGATCGCGCTGGCCGCGCAACCTGTGGCGAACTGATATGGCGACTGTACCCGTCTCCGGCATGCCGCAAGAACGCACCCGCCTATTTCCCGCCGCGGCGATGGCGCTGGTCGCGGAGGCGCTGTTGCTCGGCGGTGCGTTAGTGTTCCTGACGCACAAGGCGCCGGCCCCGGTCGAACTTCCGCCGACCACGCTGACCCTTGCTGCGCCACCCGCGCCGACCCCGCCGGCGCCAAAGCCGGTTGTTCCAACACCGCCGAAGCTCGAGACGCCGCCGGTGCGGCCGGTTGTGCCGGTGCACCACCTGGTGACGCATACACCGCCGCCGAAGCCTGCGGTTGCGCCGCGGCTGCAGCCGGTCCAAGCGCCCGCCCCGGTGCTGCCTTCGGTCGCGCCGACTGAGCCGGCGCCCGCGCCGCCTCCAGCGCCTGCACCGCCTGCCGCTCCTACTACGGCATCGCCGAGTTTCGAGGGCGCGTTGCGCGCGGCGATTCAGGCGGCGCTGCGTTACCCCGAATCGGCGCGTATGGCCGGCATGTCGGGACGCACACGAGTCGCGTTTCAGTATCGCGACGGCGTGGTGTCGGATGTGCGCGTGATCGTCCCAAGCGGACTGGGCTTGCTGGACCGCGCGGCGGTCGCGGCAGTGCGCGACGCGGCTTATCCAAAGCCCGATCCGGCCTTCGTGGGTAAGACGCTTTCCGAGCAGTTGTGGGTCACGTTCGATCTCGATCGCCCCGACTGACCGAGAAGGCGCGCGCACCCCAATCAAATCAACAGAATTAACTGGAGTCATTTCGACGTGAAACGAAGCAAAACTTTGCACATGCTGATTGCCGGCGGTCTTCTATCCGGATTGTTATGTAGCGCGGCGCACGCCGTGACCGCGAAGACCGGCGCGCAGTTCGAAGTGACCGGGCGTTATGCGCTGCAAGGCGCCGAGCGTTGGGACTACGTCGCATACGATCCGGTGCGGCATCATCTGTTCGTGAGCCGCGATGACCACGTTCAAGTGGTCGACACGCATACCGGAAAGCTGTTCGGCGAAATAAAAAACACCGACGGTGTGCACGGTTTCGCGTTCGTCCAGGATCGCAAGCTCGGTTTCGTGACCAACGGCCGTGCGAATACGATAACGGTCATCAACCTCGATACGCTGAAGGCGGTCGACACCATTAAAGCCGCGGGTCCCGATCCGGACGGCATTCTGTATGTGCCGTCCCTGCAGCGCGTCTACGTCAGCAACGGGCATGACAAAAGCGTGAGCGCAATTGACGTTGCGACGCGCAAGATTGTCGCGACCACGCAGGTCGGCGGCAAGCCGGAGGCGCTTGCCGCCGACGGTCAGGGGCACGTTTTCGTCAACGTGGAAGACAGGAGTGAGATCGTCGAGATTGATGCGAGCTCTGCTGAAGTAGTGGCGCGTTGGCCGCTAGCGCCCTGCGAGAAGCCGTCGGGACTCGCCATCGACGCTAAGAACGAGCGCCTGTTCACCGTGTGCGCGAACGAACACATGATGGTGGTGGATGCGAAGTCAGGCCATGCGGTGGCCGACTTGCCGATTGGCGGGCATCCAGATGCCGCCGCGTTCGATCCGGCGTTGAAGCTGGCGTTCAGTTCCAACGGTGCGAATGGCACGCTGACGGTGGTCCACGAAGACGACGCGGATCACTACAGGGTCATGCAGAACGTGCAGACGCAGGAAGGTGCAAAGACGATGGCGCTCGATCCGCAGACGCACCGCGTGTACCTGGTGTCTTCGAAGTTCGGTCCTGCCGAAGCGGCGACGGCGCAAGATCCTCATCCGCGTCCAACGATCATTCCTCACACGTTCGAAGTGCTCGTCGCGCAACTTAAGTAAGCGTGGTCCATTGCTGGCTTGCCGTATTGCGTCTGCGGCGCATGCCGGATAGCGTCGATCCGGCGCCGCGGCGACAAGTCCGGCGGGGAGCCGCGCAGATCGTCTGCGCTCGTCAACTTGACAGAGCCCATGCAACAGATACTAACCAGCACTGTTGCTTTGGTATTTTTAACCCGCCGTTTTAACCGGAAAAATAACGATCCTGTAATCTGCCGGACGGCCTGGGGTAACGAAGTGGTCGCTATGCTGGGAACTAACCTCTCGCGGTTAGGCGCGCGCGTAGCGACGCGACTCCATCCCCCGCGAGGAGCTCGACGTCTAACAGATGGAGTGCACACCTATGCTTTCTCGCCCCCTCACGCTGCTGTATTGCGCCCGAAACTTGCCAGCCAGCATGCGCCGGGGAACACGATGAACCAGTTGGCTTCGATACGCATCTTCGCCAAGGTTGCGGAGTGCCTGAATTTCGCCGAAGCCGCCAAGCAATTGGGCATTTCCAATTCGGTCGTCACGCGCAGTGTCGCGACGCTCGAGGAACACTTAGGCGTTCGGCTGATCAATCGGACTACGCGGCGCGTATCGTTGACGGCGACAGGCCGGCTGTATTGGGAGCGCTGCACCGAGTTGCTCAGGCAGCTCGACGACATGGACGAATGTATCGCGGCCGCAGTGGGACAGCCTACCGGGTCGCTGCGGATCGCGGCGTCTTCGCTGTACGCGACTACCGATCTACCGGACATGCTGGCCGCCTACCGTGCCCACGAACCCCGCGTGAGTTTCGACCTGACCGTGTTCGACAATATGAGCGACGTCGCGGCCAGCGAGTTCGATGTGTGCTTCAGTGCGGAGCGTCGCCTGCGTGATTCGTCGCTGGTGTGCCGGCCGCTCGCGCAAACACGCGACGTGATTGTTGCAAGCCCCGACTATCTGGCGCGTCGCCCTGCGCCGTGCACGCCGGGCGAGCTGGACTCGCACGACGTGCTCGTCGCGTCGGATGCGCCGAGCCGTTACTGGGAGTTTCGCGACGCCCACGGCACACAACGCGTCGTTGTGCGGCCGATCCTGAACATACAAAGTCCTCACGTCATCAAGCGTGCGGTGCTGGCGGGACTCGGAATCGCGCGCTTATCACGTTCGTTCGTACAGAACGAACTGACCAGCGGCAGCTTGTGTGCGTTGCTGGATGACGTCACGTTATGTGGCGACGAACGCACTGTGTGGCTGCTCTATCTCGGGCAGCCGCACATGGCGGTTGCTTTGCGCAGCTTCGTTGATTTCGTCGTGGAGCGCTATCGTCGGAAACCGTTCGAAGGCAAGGCACAAAGCGACGTACGCGTAGGCCCCGTACAACACCAATCGAGCAATACTGAATTGCTGTGGGGCGGGATTTTGTAGGTCCTAAAGTGCGAACAACCGACGTCGGCTGCGCCCGGACTCCGCGCAAATAACGCGGGTGGCGCAGCGGCGCGGTGTTCTTACCCACAAGGATCCGACTACATGAAAAGACTCCTGATTGCCGCGGTCGCCAATACCGCGCTCGGCTGTACATTTGCCCCTATCAGCGCGATGGCGCAAAGCAGCGTCACGCTGTACGGCCTGATCGACGAAGGCCTGAATTACACCAACAATACCGGCGGCCATTCGAACGTACAGATGGAAAGCGGTTTTGCGCAAGGCTCCCGCTGGGGTCTGAAGGGGGCGGAGGACCTGGGCGGTGGGACCAAGGCAGTCTTCCAGTTGGAAAACGGATTCGACGTCAACTCGGGCAAGCTCGGCCAGGGCGGCCGGATGTTCGGACGTCAGGCGTACGTCGGCCTGAGCTCAACGCAATTCGGCACGCTGACGATGGGCCGGCAATATGACTCCGTCGTCGACTTCCTCGCGCCGCTCACGGCAAACGGAAACTGGGCGGGCTATCTGATGTCGCATCCGTACGATAACGACAACACCGACAACTCCTTCCGTTTGAACAACAGCGTGAAGTACACGAGCAACACGTACGGCGGCGTTACGTTCGGCGGCCTGTACGGCTTCAGCAACCAGGCAGGCGGCTTCGCGAATAATCGGTCTTACAGCCTCGGCGCGCAATACGTTGGCAGCAATGTGACGGTGGCCGCGGCCTATATGCAGATCAACAATCCGGGCGGCACGACAGGCGGTTCGCTCGCTGCCGACGACACCGACTTTTTCGCCGGCCGTCAACAAGTCTGGGGCGCGGGCATCAACTACACGATCGGACCGACGTTGCTCGGCTTTGTGTATAGCCATACGAGCCTGAACGACGCGACCGGCTCGGTCTACGTCGGCAACTTCGCAAACACCGCGACCAGCCTGAAATTCGATAACTTCGAACTCAACGCCAAGTATCAATTGACGAAGGCCGCGTATGTCGGCGCGATGTACAACTACACGATTGCCCACTTCGACTCCAGTGCGGGCAATTCGAAGCCGAAATACCAGCAGGTGGGTTTGATGGCGGACTATAACCTGTCAGCGCGCACCGACGTCTACGTGCAGGGTATGTACCAGCACGCATCGGGTGGCGGCACGGTGTCGGCTCCATTGAATACCGCGTATATAACGGGCGCGGATGCACCGTCGTCGAGCGCGAATCAGGTCCTCGCGCGCGTCGGTATCCGGCACAAATTCTGATCGCTTGCGCTTTGCGGTCATCGGGCAGTGTTTGCCCGATGACTGGGCGGCACGCATTGCTTCGCGTCATCAGTTCGACGCCGACTCCGAATGGGCGGCTGCGGAGTCTGTGGTCGTTGTCGGGCTTGCGGCGTCGGTGCCATGCCGGATCGCATAGATTTCGCGATTGCGGGCGACGGCCTCTGCAGACGGCGGATAGTCGCTCCTGGGTGCCGGTACGAGGCCGTCTGCCTCGGCCTGCACGAGTTGAGCGTACACCTCGGCCCGCGTCAAGCCGCCGGTGGATGACTGGGCGAAAGCATTGGCGCCGAACGACAAGCTGAAGGCGATCACAGCGAAGGCGGTAAGCAGTTTCATGGTGTTTCTCCGGTTGGCGAGGAATGAATGGCTTGCACCACCATTCCTATTGTTGTCATTCCGGCTGTCGACGCGTTGACCGCAGGATTACCGTTTCGTTAACTACACGAAGCGTGGAGTGCAACTGCATTGCAGCGCGTGCCTCGGGTATGCCTTCGCATAGCGGCTTGTGGCTCGCGCGAGCCGTCGCATCAACATTTAAGGGAACACACATGTGCGCAGCGAAGCACCACGCAAAGCCGGTAGGTTTGTCGCTGGTTGTCGATAACTCGACGGTGGGTGACAGGGCAACATATCGCGAAGCGCCGTCCGCGGAGGGTATTCCTGAAGGCTGGTTCGAGGAAGAAGTTGGATATGTCGGCGCGCTGCCTTCGGCGGTTCACGCTCTGGCGGACCCGGATGAAAGCGGACGTGACGGCCATGACTGAAGCAACCTGCGAGGCCTATCAATCCCTGGGCCTGAGTGTATTGTTAAGGGCGGCGACCGCGGGCAATGATCTGACGCCACTGGGCGTGAGTCTGCTTGAGTACGCGCAGCGCCATGACGATCCTGGCGCGCTGCTCGACCTCTCGCTGGTTCTGGAGATGAAATACGAAAAGCCGGCGGCGCTTGCCGTTCAGCGGCAGGCATTGCAGATGCGCCGACTTTACCGGATAAAAAATGCCAGCACGGAAAGTCCCTCGGTAAAGTTGCTGGTGCTGAAAGCGCCCGGCGACCTGATGGCGAATACGCCGGTCGAGTGCCTTCTTGAACACGCCGACTTGCAGGTCGACGTGCTCTATATCGACGAACACTCCACGCAGGAATGCCGCTTGCCGGAGCATGATGTCGTGTTGGTGGCAGCGTGCGCGCTGGATGAGAATATCGCGGCTCTCGACCTGATCGCCTCGTTGTTACCCACGACAACAAAGCCCGTGCTCAACCTGCCGGAACGTATCGCGCACACGACGCGCGAAGCGGCCTACGCGCTGCTGGGCGGCGTCCCGGATATCTGTATGGCGCCAACGAGACGCGTTTCGCGCGCTCAAATTCTGGATCTGCTCGCGGGTCGATCCGACAACCTCGTCATGCTGGACTCGGATTATCCGCTCATCGTCCGCCCGGTCGGATCGCATGCCGGCGAGGGGTTGGAGCGCATTTCCTGCGCCGCGGAACTTGCCGATTACGTGGATCGTTCGGCTGTCGCCGAGTTTTACATCGCGCCCTTCATCGACTACAGCAGTGCGGACGGTCTGTTCCGTAAATACCGGATCGTAATGATCGCGATGACGCCTTTTTTGTGTCATATGGGCATTTCGGCGCACTGGATGGTTCACTACCCCTACGCGGAAATGATCGCGCATCCGGAGCGCCGGGCCGAGGAGGAGCGTCTCATGGCCAATTTCGACACCACCTTTGCGGTGCGCCATCGCGAAGCTTTGCGCGCCGTAGTCGAGCGAACAGGCCTGGACTACGTCGGATTCGATTGCGCCGAAACAGAAGACGGACGGCTGCTTATTTTCGAAATCGCGACAGCTATGGTCGTCCACGATATGGACGATGCGGCCTTGTTTCCGTACAAGCTTGCGCAAATGCGCCGGGTGTTCAGTGCATTTCATCAATTGCTGCTTGCCGCGCGGGTTGGCCGCAATCCCTCGACCGGTGCCTGAATCCGGATCCCGGCGGCCTCCATTTCCCGGTGCGCCTCGTTATAGAATGCGGCTAAGAAGGCGCGATCGTGCGCCTCGACACCGGGCAGGGTGCAAGTTGACCGCAGAAACAAAGAAAAGAGCGCCGCGTCGCAAATCGAATGCAATTTCCGTGTTGGACGTGGCACGCGCAGCGGGTGTATCGACCGCGACCGTTTCGCGTGTGCTGAACGGCAACGCGACGGTAGCGGCCGAACTGCAGAACCGTGTACGCGAGATCGCGCAGACACTCGGCTACACGCCGCACGCCGCGGCGCGCGCGCTGGCGTCGCAGCGCTCGAAGACGATCGGTGCGGTGATTCCGTCGCTGGAAAACCAGAACTTCGCGATCGGTGTGTTCGCGCTGCAAAAGCGCATTGGGGAAGCCGGCTATACGTTGCTGCTTGGCTGTTCGTACTACGACCAGGAGGACGAACTGAAGCAGGTGCGTGCGCTGATCGCGGACGGCATTGCCGGTCTGATGCTGGTAGGGCGTAACCACTCGCCTGCGCTGTACGAACTGATCGAAAAGGAGCAGATTCCGCTCGTCAACGGCTGGACCGTCGATCACGATCATCCCTATGTCGGATTCGACAATGTCGCAGTGGGCCGGCGCCTCGCCGAGTATCTGCTCGAACTCGGGCATGTGCGATTCGGCATGATTACCCAGATGACGCAGCACAGCGATCGTGCGGCTGATCGTGTCGTTGGTGTGCGCGCGGCGCTGCAGTCACGTGGGCTGCAGTTGCGCCACGAGCATCTGATCGAGATGCCGCATAAGATCATTGAAGGCCAGATGGCGATGAAGGCGCTGATGAACGGTCCCGAGCGTCCAACGGCTGTCATCTGCGGTACCGATCTGCTTGCAATCGGCGCGCTTGCCGAAGCGCGCGAGTCGGGTATCGACGTACCGGGCGAGCTGTCGATAGCGGGCATCAACGACATCGAGTTTTCCAGCTTCACGTCGCCGCCGTTGACGACCATGCGGCTCGCAGCCGACGAAATCGGCGCGCGCAGCGCCGAGTATCTGCTCGCCCGGATCGAAGGGCGGCCGGTCAGTTCGCAGTACATCGTGCCGACCGACCTGATCGTGCGCGGTACAACGGGGCGCCCTCGCAACACCTAGGTCGGCGGCACACGGCGGGCGCCTTGTGAAAACACGAACCGGGGCGCCAGTCGCCCAACGCATGGACGCGCGGGACGACGGCGGTGGCCCTCCATGCAGGCTGGAATCGTCCCGCGGTGTCGACTGCAATCCGCGCCTAAGCCTTCGCGCCCAGCCGGAACTTGTGCAGCAATGGCTCCGTATACCCGGCAGGCTGCGCGCGCCCTTCAAAAACCAGCGCCTTCGCCGCCTTGAAGGCGAGGGATGTGTCCAGGTGACCGGTCATGGGCTGGTACTGCGGGTCGTTGGCGTTCTGCGCATCCACCACTTTCGCCATGCGCTTGAACGTTTCGTTCACCAGCGCCTCCGACACCACCCCGTGATGCAGCCAGTTCGCAATGTGCTGGCTCGAAATGCGCAGCGTCGCGCGGTCTTCCATCAGACCGATATCGTGAATATCCGGCACCTTCGAGCATCCGACGCCCTGATCGATCCAGCGCACCACGTAACCCAGAATCCCTTGCGCGTTGTTCTCGATTTCCTCGCGGATTTCCTCCTCCGACCACTGCGCCTTTTCGACCACAGGTATGGTCAGCAAGCCATCGAGCAGTTCATCGCGTACGTTGTCGTAGCCCGTCGTTTCCAGCTCCTGCTGCACGGCCTGAACGTCAACTTGATGGTAGTGCAGCGCGTGCAGCGTTGCGGCGGTCGGCGACGGCACCCAGGCCGTGTTCGCGCCCGCTTTCGGATGCGCGATCTTCTGTTCGAGCATCGCGTGCATCAGGTCGGGCATCGCCCACATGCCCTTGCCGATCTGCGCGCGTCCGCGCAATCCCGAGCTTAGGCCGGCCAGTACGTTATTGCGCTCGTAAGCCGCGATCCACGCCGACGATTTCATATCGCCCTTGCGCATCATCGGACCCGCTTCCATGACGCTGTGCATCTCGTCGCCGGTGCGATCCAGGAAGCCCGTATTGATGAACGCCACGCGTGCCGATGCCGCCGCAATGCACGCCGGCAGGTTGACGCTCGTGCGGCGCTCCTCGTCCATGATGCCCATCTTGATGGTGTGGCGCGGCAGCCCCAGCAGATCTTCGACGCGGCCGAACAGTTCATTGGCGAACGCGACTTCGGCCGGCCCGTGCATCTTCGGCTTGACGATGTAAATCGAGCCGGTGCGCGAATTGAGCTTGTTTTGCAGGTCGTGCATCGCGCCCAGCGATGTCATCACGGCATCCAGAATGCCTTCGGGAATCTCATGACCGTCGCGATCGACGATCGCCGGATTTGTCATCAGATGCCCCACGTTGCGAATGAACAGCAACGAGCGGCCATGCAGCTTCACGGTCGAGCCGTCGGGCGCGGTGTATGTGCGATCGGCGTTCAGGCGGCGCGTGAAGGTCTTGCCGTTCTTCGTGACTTGCTCGGTCAGTTCGCCTTTCGCGAGGCCTAGCCAGTTGCGGTAAAGCTGGACCTTGTCGGCGGCGTCGACGGCGGCAACCGAGTCTTCGCAATCGATAATCGTCGAGACGGCCGCTTCCATCAGCACGTCTTTCACGCGCGCTGCGTCGGTCTTGCCGATCGGGTGCGTGGCGTCGATCTGGATCTCGAAGTGCAGGCCGTGGTGCTTAAGCAGGACGGCGGAAGGGGAGCCAGCGTCGCCCTGATAGCCGATGAACTGTGCCGGAACCTTCAATGCCGACGAGCCGTTCTTGAGCGTGACGGCTAGCTTGCCGCATTCCACGCGGTATGCGATGGCGTCGACGTGCGAGCCGTTGGCGAGCGGCGCGGCTTCGTCGAGGAAGGCACGGGCACGCGCGATCACGCGCGCACCGCGGACTACGTTGTAGTAAGCGGTGCGTACCGCGCCGTCGGTTTCGGGGATGGCGTCGGTGCCATAGAGCGCGTCGTACAGGCTGCCCCAGCGCGCATTCGCGGCGTTGAGCGCGTAGCGCTGGTTCGAGAGCGGCACGACGAGTTGCGCTCCCGCCTGTTCGGCGATTTCGGTATCGACGTTCTCAGTCGTCGCTTTCACGGCTGCGCTCGCCGGCACGATATAGCCGATGCCTTCGAGAAATGCGCGGTATGCCTTCAGATCGCGCACCGGCCCTGGGTTTGCGCGGTGCCATTGGTCCAGCTCCGTCTGCAGACGGTCGCGTTCTGCGAGCAATGCGCGGTTCTTCGGCGCGAGGTCGTGGACGAGGGCATCGAAGCCTTTCCAGAACACCTCGCTGTCGATGCCGGTCCCGCGCAATGCTTCATCGTCGACAAATTTACTCAGAACAGCCGCAACACGCAGCCCGTTTCGCTCGATCATTTCACCCATCATGTGCTCCAACATTTCCAATGTATCAATCAGCCGTTGAGGCTGTTTGCTGCGGTTCTGGCCACTTGCGAATCCTGCTCCGGCTTGACCCCGGACACGCCGACTGCGCCCACAATGTGCCCGTCGACCACGACCGGGACGCCGCCTTCCAGCGTGCCGGCCAGCGGCGCGCTCAGGAATGCGGTCCGGCCGCCGTTGATCATGTCTTCGTACTGCTTCGATTCACGCCGGCCGAGCGCCGAAGTACGCGCCTTTTCGGTCGCGATGTAAGCGCCGATCGGCGCACAGCCGTCGAGTCGGAGCAGGGCCAGCAGGTGGCCTCCGTCATCCGCAACCGCAATGGTGACTGCCCACTGGTTTTTCTCTGCTTCCGCGCGCGCGGCTTCGAGGATTCGCGTAGCTTCTACAACGGTCAATACGGGTTTGCTTTGCATGTCGGGGTTATCAAGTCTGGGTTTCAAAGTGAAGCGTCGCCACCGGCGCACGCCGGTGACCGGGATACATTGCGCGGCGAACCGGGTTAGCCACCCAGGGCGCCCTGGGTGTTGACGTGGACCGCATAAATGGACTGCGACGCCGCCATGAACAGCCGGTTACGTGCGCGTCCGCCAAAACACAAATTCGCGCAGCGCTCGGGCAGGGCGATCCGGCCAATCATCTTTCCTTGCGGCGAAATGACCATGACGCCATCGAGTTCGTCGTTGCCCATGCCCCAGCCGCACCACAAATTGCCATCGATGTCGGCGCGCATTCCGTCGATCGTGCCGACTCCGGCGTCGTAGAACATCCGCCCTTTACCGATTCCGCGACCGTCCGCGTCCATTTCATAGACGTGAATCATCCGGTTGGGCACGCCGCGCGATTCGATGATGTAGAGCAGCTTCTCGTCGGGTGAAAAGCACAGGCCGTTTGGCCCTTTCAGGTCACGCGTGACGACGGACGCTTCGCCCGTCACGCCGTCGATCCGGTAGACGGAGTGCGGGAGTTCCTGTTCCGCCTTGATTCCTTCGTAGTGTCCGGAAATGCCCATCGGCGGATCGGTGAACCAGATGGAGCCGTCCGATTTCACTACCAGATCGTTGGGGGAATTAAGTGATTTGCCTTCAAAGGAATCGAGAAGGACGGTGATGCTGCCGTCGTATTCCGTGCGTGTGACGCGGCGCCCGTGCTCGCACGTGACGAGCCGTCCCTGCCGGTCACGGGTATTGCCGTTTGCGTAGTTGGAAGGTTTCCGGAACACGCTGACCACGCCTGTTTCCTCCTCCCATTTCAGCATCTGGTTGTTCGGAATGTCGCTCCAGAGCAGATAGCGTCCATCGCCGAACCAGACTGGACCCTCGGTCCACCGGTAGCCTGTCGCCAGCCGTTCGACAGCCGAAAAGGCCACGCGGTATTTATCGAAGGAAGGGTCTAGCGAAATCACCCGGGGGTCGGGGTATCGCTCAGCTTGTTGCCACATCTCAATCTCCAGTTCGGGTAGCCGGCAATTCCGCCTCTGCGGCGGCTCGACCGGTAGTATAAAGGTAAATGAGTAAGCGCTTTCTCTTGAATTCGAAACCGAAGTGCCATAAGATGCCTGAAATTCTTGAGTTTTGAGCAGCCGAACATTGGCTGTAGCGGTTATGCAAGAAAGCGATTACTCGGTTCGCGCCCTGTTTGATCGTCCGGTGCAAATTTTTGGAAGGGCAATGCCTGATGTCTGAGATGACGAGCAAGGACGTAACCGGCCCCGTGATCCGGTTGCATCCCGCTGACAATGTGGTAATCGCGCGCATCGACGTCGCAATCGGTACGCCGGTTCCGGCGGAAGATTTTGTTTGCCGCAGCCAGGTGGCCGCGGGTTACAAGATCGCGGCGAGGCCCATCAAAAAAGGTGAGCCGGTCCGCAAATACAACGTGGTGATCGGTTTCGCCGCGACGGATATTGCCCCCGGCACGATGGTTCATAGCCATAACGTCGAGTTCCGCGAGTTCGACCGGGACTACGCATTCGGCGCTGACTACCGCCCCGTCGAGATGGTGCCCGAAGCCGGGCGCGCCACGTTCCAGGGCATCGTGCGCGACAACGGCGAGGTTGCCACGCGCAACTACATCGGCGTGTTGTCGACAGTCAATTGTTCGGCCACGGTCGCGCACAGGATCGCCGAATGGTTCACGCCGGAACGGCTGGCGGATTACCCCAACGTCGACGGCGTGGTCGCATTTACGCACTCGATCGGTTGCGGCATGGAAATGAGCGGCGAGCCGATGGCGCTGCTGCGTCGGACCATGGCGGGTTACGCGCGCCATCCCAATCTCGCCGCGGCGCTGATCGTCGGGCTTGGATGCGAGCGCAACCAGTTGGCCGGGCTGATGGATCAGGAGGGACTCACGGCTGATTCGCGGCTGCACACGTTCATCATGCAGGAGAACGGCGGCACCCGCCGCACCATCGAGGCGGGCGTGGCTGCGGTAAAGGCGCTGCTGCCCGAGGCCAATCGCGTGAAGCGCACGACGGTTCCGGCAAGCCACCTGAAGATCGGTCTGCAATGCGGCGGCTCGGACGGCTTTTCGTCGATCACCGCCAATCCCGCGCTTGGCGCGGCGGTGGATTTGCTGGTCCGTCACGGCGGCACGGCCATCCTCTCCGAAACACCCGAAATCTACGGCGTGGAACATACCCTCACGCGGCGTGCGGTCAGCCGCGAAGTCGGCGAGAAGCTCGTTGAACGGATCCGCTGGTGGAAGGACGAGTATTCGGTCGGTCGGGACGTTCAGATCAACGGCCAGGTCAGCCCGGGCAATCAGGTGGGCGGACTGGCGAACATCTTCGAAAAGTCGATTGGCTCGGCGATGAAAGGCGGCACCGGCCCGCTGATGGAAGTGTATCGATACGCCGAGCCGGTGAGGCAACCTGGACTCGTTTTCATGGACACGCCCGGATTCGACCCGGTCTCCGCGACGGGGCAGATTGCGGGCGGCGCGAATCTCATTGCCTTCACGACAGGGCGCGGTTCGATGTTCGGCGCCAAGCCCGTGCCGTCGCTGAAGCTCGCCACCAACACGCCTATGTACACCCGTCTGAGCGAAGACATGGATCTGAACTGCGGCGGGATCCTGGATGGCGTTGCGTCGATCCGGAGTACGGGCCAAAAAATCTTCGACACTATTCTTGCGGCCGCGTCGGGCGAGCGCACCAAAAGCGAAATGCTCGGGCTCGGTGACCACGAATTCGTGCCGTGGCAGATCGGCATCATGAGTTGAGTCCGCAGCGGCTCAGCGCATCGCGAGGGCGAACGGTCATTTACACCCATAAGTAAAACCGCCGCCCTGTAGATAGTCGGATAAAAGTAGCGGAGACAGCCCTTGAGTACCCAAACCACGGCAATACGAATACCCGACAGCGCGGCAAGCAACTCGATCTACACGCGAGTGACCTGGCGCTTCATGCCCTTGCTGTTTGTCTGCTACGTGGTGGCCTATCTGGATCGGGTCAACGTGGGCTTCGCCAAGCTCCAGATGCTCAGCGATTTGAACTTCAGCGAGGCGATGTACGGCTTCGGCGCCGGCATCTTTTTCGTCGGCTATTTCTTTTTCGAGGTGCCGAGCAATTTGCTTCTGCATCGGCTCGGCGCGCGCCGCTGGATCGCCCGGATCATGCTCACGTGGGCCGTGCTCTCGGCCGCGACCGCCTGGGTCACCACGCCCACGATGTTCTACGTATTGCGTTTCTTTCTGGGCGTGGCCGAAGCGGGCTTTTTTCCGGGGTTGGTGCTGTATCTCACCTACTGGTTTCCGTCGCATCGGCGCGGCAAGATGATCGCTTTCCTGATGGCCGGCAATCCGGTGGCAGGTATTGTCGGCGGCCCGATATCGGGCTTTATCATGCAGCGCCTGGCGGGGAACGCGGGGCTTGCCGGCTGGCAGTGGCTGTTCATTCTGGAAGCCGTCCCCGCGCTGATCCTGGCGGCCGTCATTTTCTGGTTCCTCGACGACCGGGTGAAGGACGCAAAGTGGCTGCCGGTGCAGGATCGCGACTTCATTGCAGCGGAAATCGATGCGGAAGAACGCACCAAAAGCCACGGTTCCGTGCGCGAGGTCTTCACGTCGCTCAAAGTCTGGACCTTGTGCGCGATTCTGTTCGGTATCGTGATGGGCTCCTATGCCGTCGGCTTCTGGCAGCCAACCATCATAAAGAGTTCCGGAATCAAGGACGCTTTCACCATCGGACTGCTCACGGTCGTGCCTTATCTGGCCGCCTTGATTTCGATGATTGTGGTCGGCCGCCATGCGGACCGTACGCGTGAACGCCGCTGGCACGTCGTGTTGCCGCAATGCGTGGCGGCGGCGGGTTTCGTGATGTGCGCCTACGCGGGCAGCAATACGTATATTGCGTTGCTTGGACTGACGCTCGCCGCTTCGGGCGTCATTACGGCCTTACCGATGTTCTGGGCCTTGCCAACGTCCTTTCTCGGCGGCACCGGTGCGGCCGCCGGCATTGCATTGATCAATTCGACGGGCAATCTCGCCGGCTTCGTAAGCCCTACGCTTGTCGGATGGCTGAAGACGGTCACGCATTCGCTTGATTCGAGCCTGTTCCTGATTGCGGGGTCGCTGATCGTCTCCGCATGTCTCATCTTGACGCAGCTTCCCGCGAAGCTTGTCAACCGGTAGTACCTCCATGGCACTCGAGAGAAGTGCCAGACAATAATGTTCGGCATCCTTAATTACATGGAATAGAGGCAACATGAAGACTGGGAAGTATCGTTACGTTGTCGCGTTGCTTTTGTTTGTTGCGGGCGCGATCAATTACATGGACCGCGCGGCGCTTGGCGTGGTCGCGCCCATCCTGAACAAGGAGCTGAGTCTTTCACCATCGCAACTCGGCGTGGTGTTCAGCAGTTTTTTCTTTGGCTATTCCATCTTCGCATTCGTCGGTGGTCAACTCGCCGATAAGTACGGGCCGCGCCGGGTTTTCTCCTGGGCAATGGGGACGTGGTCCATTCTCTGCGGGCTCACTGCGGCCGCCACTGGATTTGGCACGCTGCTGGTCTCCCGGGCACTCTTCGGCTTCGGAGAGGGGCCGATGAATTCGACGACCAACCGGACCATCACCAACTGGTTTCCCCGGCATGAAACCGCAACCATGGTCGGCTTTACGTTTTCGGGCCAGACGGTGGGCAGTGCGATCGCCGGGCCGGTGGTCGGACTGATTGCCATTGCGTACGGCTGGCGCACGTCGTTTGTGATTATCGCCGCGCTCGGACTGGTGTGGATCGTCGCCTGGCGCATATTCGCGACCGACAGGCCGGCGCAAAGCGCATGGGTTGGCGAAGCGGAACGCGAGATGGTCGAAGCGAGCCGTGGCGCGGCACATCCGGCGGAAGGCGGCGACGAAAGCACGCCGCTGCGCAGCTACCTGTTTCGGCCGAGCACGCTCGCGCTTGGCGTCGGACTTTTCGCGGTGAACTACACACTGTTCGTGTTCATCTCGTGGATGCCGAGCTATTTCACCAACGCGCTGCATCTGGACATGAAGCACATGAGCATTCTGAGCGCAGTGCCCTGGGCCTGCGGCGGGATCGGATACTTCGGCGGCGGCCTGCTCGCCGACGCGTATTTCAAGCGCATGAGCAACAAGCTGCTGGCGCGCAAGGTCTCGGCAATCGTACCGCTGGCGCTGTCGGGTCTCGCCCTGGTGGGCGTCAGCATGGTCGATTCCGTGACGCCCGCAGTCCTGCTTGTCGCGTTCGCCGTGCTGTTCCTGACGGCTTCGTCGCAAGCCTGCTGGGCCATCATGCACGAGCTTGTGCCAGGCAGGCATCTCGGGGGCGTGAGCGGATTCGTTCACCTGATGAGCAACATTTCCGGCATCGTCGGTCCGACCATGATGGGTTTGGCGGTCCAGTACCTGGGCGGTTACAGCAGCGGCTTCATGCTCGGCGCGGCAGTCGATCTGGTCGGCGTGCTGGCCATGCTGCTGGTGATCGGCCGGCGCGCGTCAGGCGAGCCCGCCGGGACGCCTACCACCGCCGCATAAGCGGTCCGTCCTGCCGCGCAAGCGGTCAGGGCGTGGTACGCAGAGCCATCCACCTGCGACGGTGAGTGCGGCCGCACGATCGGTCCCATGAGCATCGGTATTTTTTCGAGTCGATCCACTGCTATGAAACACGTCATCGTTGAAACTGAGGAAACCGGTTATCAGACACGTTCGCGGGTCGTATCGGTGGAGGCGCGCACCATCCGCGTGCCGCTTGAGCGCAGCACTGCATTCTCGACCCGTCTTGTCACTGCCCGCGACTATACGGTCGTGCGCGTCACGACAGCCGATGGCCATTACGGCATTGGCTTTTGCTACAGCGGCAACCGCGCCGGCATGCTGGTCACGTATGCCGTGCGTGAATTGTTCGCGCCGCTGTTGCTCGGGCGCTCCGCGCTCGACGTCGAAGGCTCGTGGTGCGCGATGTACGACGAGTCGCTGCTGCAAGGGCGGGCCGGCTCGGTCATGCGGGCGCTGTCCATCCTCGACATCGCCTTGTGGGACCGGAATGCACGCGCTACGGGGCTGCCGTTGAGCCGCTATCTCGGCGGCACATGCAGTGCCACCGTGCCGGCCTACGCCAGCGGTGGTTACTACCTCGAAGGCAAGACACCCGAGCATCTCGGCGAGGAGATGGCGGGCTACGTGGCGCTCGGGTTTCGCGCGGTGAAAATGAAAGTGGGGCGGCTCGATCCGCGCAGCGAGGAAGCGCGGATCAGGGCGGCACGAGAGGCGATCGGCGACGACGTGCTGTTGATGCTCGATGCCAACAACGCCTGGTCCGACGTTCCGACCGCGCTCGAGTACATGCGCCGGTACGAGCCGTTCGACCCGTACTGGATAGAAGAGCCGTTCAGTCCGGACGACATCGAGAGCCATGCGCAACTGAGCCGGCGCACGCCGGTGACCGTCGCTACCGGCGAGATAGAAGCAGGGCGCTGGCGGCATCAGGAGTTGCTCGACAAGCGCGCGGCCCTGATTCTTCAGTCCGACGCGGCGGTATGCGGCGGGATTAGCGAATGGCGGCGGATTGCGGCGTCCGCCGCGGCCGTGGGCGTGACGATGTGCCCGCACTGGTTCCACGATCTGCACGTTCATCTGGTGGCATCGACGACCAATGCACGCTACGTCGAATTTTTTCCTGACGATCAGGTGCTGAACTTTCGTCGACTAGTGGATACGCAACTGTCGTTCGCAGACGGCAAGCTGACCGTGCCGACTCGTCCAGGCCTCGGCTTCGACTTCGACGAAGCCGCGCTCAACGAATATGCGCTGGACGATTGGGCGTGAAGCTGAAGCAGTGAATTGCAGCAAGGCCGCCGGGTGCATATGCAACCGGCGGCCTTGTTCTTCAGGGCACATCAGGCGGCGACTTCGACTCCCGGCATCGAGAAGTCGATTTCGCGGAGTGCGGTGGCGAGCGCATCGCACTGCACTGGCGTCAGATCGACTAGAGGAGGACGTACGATGCCCCAGTCGGGATCGTTCGAATACACGCCGATCGCGGCCTTGAGCGCGGGGATCATCGGGAACCTCGCGAACGCCGCACGCGTGGCGTCCAGGGCTGCCTGACGGGCGTCGGCGTCGGCCGATTGCCAGTGACGATACAGTTCCACAATAGCTGCCGGATTGACGTTCCCGGTTGCCGTGATACAGCCGACGCCGCCCGCGCGCATGGTAGCCAGCAGGAAGTTTTCGTTGCCGGCGAACACGTCAAAGCCTTGCGGCTGGAAGCGCTCGAGCATGGCCTGCGTGTTGCTCCAGTCGCCCGAACTGTCCTTCACGCCGGCGATCACGCCCGGGAAAGCAGCGAGCAGCCGCTCGATCAGCGCGAGGCTGAGCGGCACCTGGGACACAGGCGGGATGTGATACAGATAAATGCGCAGTGCGTCGGAACCCACGCGCTCGATGATTTGCGCATAGCTGCGGAACAAGCCTTCGTCAGTGACGCCCTTGTAGAAGAACGGCGGCAGCGTCAGCACGTTGTTCACTCCCAGCGAAAGCGCATGGCGTGTCAGTTCGACTGTGTCAGTGAGTGCCGAGCAGCCGGTGCCGGGCATCAACCGATCGACCGGAATGTCCGCGCCAACCAGCGTTTCGAGCAGCTTCATTTTTTCGCTGACGGCGAGCGAATTCGCTTCCGAGTTGGTGCCGAAAACAGCAAGTCCGACATCCTGTTCGATCAGCCATCGGCAGTGACGGACGTAGCGGTCGTGGTCGGGGAGAAGATCTTTTGTGAACGGCGTGACCACGGGCGAGTAGACGCCGCGGGGCCGGTTGACTGAGGTCATCGCGTGTTCCTTTTGCTTGGGGTGGGGGTGTTTCGCGCCATTCAGCCGGCGATCTGCTGCGCGGACGAGCGGGCGTGGAGCGCTTCGGGGTTGACACAGGTCGACGAGAGCCGGCCATCGAGTGCTTCGATGAGATTGCGCACCGCGCGCATCGCCATGTTTTCGCGGGTCTGTTGTGTAGCGGAACCGATATGCGGCACCGCTACCACGTTCGATAACTGGAGCAGCGGCGAGTCCGGCGACACCGGTTCGCGTTCGAACACGTCGAGACCGGCGCCGAGAATGCGGCCTTCACGGAGATGCGCGATGAGGGCGGCTTCGTCGACGACCTGTCCGCGAGCACAGTTGATGAGAATGGCCGACGGCTTCATGGTCGCGAGTTCGGCGCTGCCGATCAGTCGCTCGGTGGCGGGCGATAGCGGCACCAGCACGCAGACGAAATCCGCAGTCGCAAGCAGTTCGGGAAGCGGCCGCCATTGCGCGCCGTAGCGTTCCTCTGCTTCAGGGTTGCGGGAGCGATTGGAATAGATCACGTCCATGCCGAAGCCGAGGGCGGCGCGTTTGGCGACGGCGCTGCCAATGCGTCCAAGCCCGACGATGCCCAGCGTCTTGTGATGTACGTCGACACCGAATTGCGCCTCGCCGATGGTCCGCGTCCACTGGCCGCGCCGCGTCCAGTCGGCGAGTTCGGAAATGCGGCGGGCGGTCGCGAGGATCAGGCTGAACACAAGGTCCGCGGTGGTTTCGGTGACTTCTTCGGGCGTATTCGTCAGAACAATGCCGCGGCGCGAGAGTTCGGGAACGTCGAACGCGTCGAAGCCTGCCGAAATGGTCGACGCAACCTGAAGCAGAGGCGCTGCGTCGAGGATCTCTGGCGTGATCTTGAGATTGTTGCCGACCATGCCATGAGCCGTGCCCAAGGCCCGCCTGAATGGCGCCAGGTCGCCGGAGGAAACGTCGACCAACTCGACCGAACAGTGCTCACGAAGGAGCCCCAGCACGGCAGGAGGCAACGAACGATAGGCCACGACATGCTTCATGAAGACCTCAGCGGAATGCTGTTAGAGAGGGGTGATGGGCGGCATCGGCCGCAACGAAAAAGAATCGCTTGCGGACAGACTATAAGTATCGGTAAGATTCTCGTCAAGATTATTGATAATTTCATCGAAGATTCAGGAGTAGCTATGAGCGAGAAGAAAAGCGGCTTGCGGAAGGGCCTGACGAACTACGGGGATGAAGGTTTCTCGCTTTTTCTGCGCAAGGCCTTCATCAAGGGTGCGGGCTATACGGACGACGCGCTGTCGCGTCCGATCGTGGCCATCGCGAACACGGGCAGTGCCTACAACCCATGCCACGGCAACGCGCCGCAGCTGATCGAGGCGGTAAAGCGCGGCGTGATGCTGGCTGGCGGGCTGCCGGTCGAATTCCCGACCATTTCGATCGCCGAGAGCTTTTCGCATCCGACCAGCATGTACCTGCGCAACCTGATGTCGATGGACACGGAGGAGATGATCCGGGCCCAGCCGATGGACGCGGTGGTGCTGATCGGCGGCTGCGACAAAACCGTCCCGGCCCAGTTGATGGGTGCGGCGGCGGCGGGCGTTCCTGCTATTCAACTGGTGACGGGCGCCATGCTCACGGGCTCGCACCGCGGTGAACGGGTGGGCGCATGTACGGACTGCCGTCGTTTCTGGGCGAGTTTCCGCGGCGATCAGATCGACGCAGCCGAGATCGAGGCGGTCAACAATCAGCTTGTCGCGACGGTCGGGACCTGTTCGGTGATGGGCACGGCAAGCACGATGGCTTGCATTGCGGAAGCCTTGGGCATCATGCTGCCGGGTGGTGCGTCAGCGCCTGCCGTGACCGCCGATCGCATCCGCATTGCGGAGCGCACCGGCGCGCAGGCCGTGGCGATGATCGGGCAGGATCTGAGTCCGGCGAAAATCCTGACCCCCAAGGCGATCGAAAACGCGTTGCGGGTGCTGCTCGCAATCGGCGGCTCGACCAACGGCATCATCCACCTCACGGCAATCGCGGGCCGGCTCGGCATTCGCATCGACCTTGAGAAACTCGACCAGATGGCGCGTGAAACACCGGTGCTCGTCGATCTGAAACCGTCTGGGCAGCACTACATGGAAGATCTGCATCGCGCCGGCGGCCTCACCACGGTCATGCGCGAGATCAAAGGGCTGCTGCATCTCGACGCTCTCACTGTGACCGGCCGTACGCTCGGCGAGGAGCTGGACCTCGCCCCGGCGAGCTTCCCGCAAGACGTTGTGCGCCCGCTTGACCGGCCGATCTTTCCGCAAGGCGGTATCGCGGTGTTGCGCGGCAATCTCGCGCCGGGCGGCGCGATCATCAAGCAGTCGGCGGCGAGCGCCAGCCTGATGGAGCACGAAGGGCGGGCTGTCGTCTTCGAGGACGCGGAGGATCTGGCGCGCCGTATCGACGATCCGGAGCTGGAAGTGGAAGCGCACGACGTACTGGTGCTCAAGCGGATCGGACCGGTCGGCGCACCGGGGATGCCGGAAGCGGGCTACATTCCGATCCCGCGCAAGCTCGGCCGCCTGGGTGTGAAAGACATGGTGCGCATTTCCGATGGACGCATGAGCGGCACGGCATCCGGCACAGTGGTCCTGCACGTCACGCCTGAAGCGGCGATCGGCGGTCCGCTCGCGATCGTACAAACGGGCGACCGGATTCGCCTGAGCGTGGCGGATCGTTCCATCGAACTTGCTCTCAGCGACGAGGAAATTGCAGCGCGTCTCGCCGCGCTGCCGGCGCACAAGGTGGATCCCGAGGAGCGTGGTTATCGCAAGCTGTTCCTGACGACGATCACTCAGGCTGACGAGGGCTGCGACTTTGACTTTTTGCAAGCGTCCCGGATTACCGCGACGGTTCCCGGCGACAGAAACAAGGGTTAAAGATCGCATTTTCGTATAGGCTCGCGGCTTAGATCATTTTGCGGATCCCTTTTATGAGCAACGCTGCCACGCCCAAACGCTCCAATGCACCCACGACGAAGACGGTCGAGCGCGACCGCAATATCGACGAGACGCTGCGCAGCGTCGCGGACGAACTCGAGGAGCAGATCGTCCTTGGCGTTCTGCATCCGCGCGAACGTCTCGTGGAAGACGATCTCTGCGAGCGCTTCAACCTGAAGCGTCACGTAGCCCGTCAGGTGCTGGTCGAGCTGGAGCGGCGCGGGCTGGCGGAGCGCCGCAAAAATGTCGGCGCGGTGGTCAAGTCGTTTACGCCGCGCGAGGTCACGGAACTGTATGCGCTACGCGAACTCCTGGAAGCAGACGCGGCGAGGCGCATCGTTTTTCCGGTCAGCAGCGAGGCGCTCGATGCATTAACGGCGATTCAGGCAGAGCACGACGAAGCAGCCATCGCCGGCGATCTGCGGCGTGTGTTTCGCGCGAACATGGCCTTTCACCATGCGTTCTTTGCGCTGTCGGAAAGCCAGGTTTTAACCGAGGCGATTCACGAATATGAACGCCGCACGCATGCCATTCGTTCGGTATCGATCGTGTTTCCCCAGTATCTGGAGAAGGCTCGCGCCGATCATCATCAGATGATCGAGGCGCTCCGATCCGGCGACCGGGAATCGTTGATCAAGTTATGCCGGGAGCACCTGGTGCCATCGCGCGATGCGTATCTTGAAGCGCACCATCGCCGCTCGGCCGGCTATGTCGTACAGAAGGGCGAGACCGAATAACCGCATTTATCTGAATCACGGAGAGGGTATCAATGACTCGAGTACTGATTACCGGCGCGGCCGGCCACATTGGACGTGTGCTTCGCGCCGGTTTCCAGGGCCACTATGAACTGCGCCTCGCGGATATTGCGCCGCAGGCGGACGCGCAGCCAGGTGAGGAAATCGTGACCGCGGACATCACGCGGCTGGAGGATCTTCTGCCGGTCATGCAGGGCGTCGATGTCGTCGTGCATCTTGCCGGCATTCCTGACGAGGATCGCTGGGAACGCATCCGCGATATGAACATCGAGGGTTGCTACAACGTGTTCGAAGCGGCCCGGCAAGCGGGCGTCAAGCGCGTGGTGTTCGCGAGTTCGAACCATGCAGTGGGTTTTCATCGTCGCGACCGGATGATCGACAACAGCGTCGAGCCGCGCCCCGACAGCCGCTACGGCATCTCGAAGGTGTTCGGCGAGGCGCTAGGCCGGATGTATGCGGACAAGCATGGCATGTCGGTTGCCTGCATCCGGATCGGTTCATTCCGTCCGGACAATCGGCCAACGGCACCGCGCCACCTGTTCACCTGGATCAGTCATCGCGACATGGTACAGGTGGCGCGCCGTTGCATCGACTATCCGGACTTTCACTTCGCGGTCGTGTACGGCGTATCCAATAACGCGCGCAATCGCTGGGACAACGCCAACGTGCGCTATCTCGGCTTCGCGCCGGAAGATGATGCCGAACTGTACGCGGCTGAGATCAACGCGACGGGAAAGACGGAAGATGCGCGTGAAGCGTTGTTTCATGGCGGCTTCGGCTGCCTGGTCGAATTCGACGGTGATCCGCTCCGCATCGATTGATCCGCCGTGCGAACAAGCGCGCCCGGTGCGAATCGAGGGGCGCTTTTCGCAGGCAGACTCAAGCGTGGACTTAGACATGCTGACCGGCGCCCTCGCGCCGGCTACCCCGGAATCAGCACGCGACTGCGTGTGAGCACCTCTTTTGCCAGCGCCACGATGGTGTCCGCGCCGCTCAGACACTCTTCCTGATAGGCGACAAAAAACCCCTGCTGAGTGATCGGCCGTTCAGTGTTGAGCACATGAATCAGCCCGGCATCGATCTCCGCGCGCATGATCGCGGGCGACAACACGGCGGCCGCATGTCCGGCCGCCACCAGTCGCGACATCATCGACAGGGAATTGCATGAGCTGATGTTGTCCGGATTGCAACCGGCGCTGCGCAACCAGTTCATCACAAGCGAATGGTTCGATGACGGCTGCGAGACAGTAATGATCGGCACCGACGCAAGCTCGTGAGGCGCGACACTGCAGTTGGGTACGAGTTGCGGCGACGCAACCCAGTGCAGATCAGTGTAGCCGATGGCAGTCTCGACCACGTGAGGCGCATCGGTGGAATCGTTCAGTATCGCTATGTCCAGTTCGTGAGCGCCGAGCTTGCGTCCTAATGCGACGCCCACATCGATTGTCAGTTCGATCTTCATGTGCGGATATCGCGACTTGAGCTGCGTCAGCAGATCCGCGAGCCCCGCGAGAGCGATGGACTCGATCGCGCCGAGACGTAGAAGCCCGTACATGGGGTCGGTACGCTTCGCAATCTGCTCGAGCCGTTCGGCGAGCCTTAGCATCTGTTCCGCATTGGCGAGCGCGTCGTGACCGGCGAGCGTGAGTTCGGAGCGGGTCCGGCTGCGCGTGAAGAGTTGCACGCCGAGATGCTCTTCGAACTCCTGGATGCGTGCCGAAATGGTCGGCTGCGTGAGATGCTGATGACGCGCTGCCGCATGAAATCCGCCTAACCGCGCCACCCAATAAAAGGTTTCAATTTGCTGAAGAGAAATGCGCATGATCGAAGGTTTCTATCAGATGACGTGGCTAACTTTGATTATCTCCCGGAAAAAATGCATGCGTATAGTAGTCCACTCTTTTCGTTGCACCATAACGCGCCGCGATCGTTGACCGTTTGCAGCAGGACAGTTCGTAGCACCGATTGACCCGCCGGCTAAAGGAGTTGCCGCTTGAAGCAACAGAAGCAAAACCGCCGCGATATCTCCCACGGTGGCAAAGATCCTGAGCGCAGCAACCCGGCGATCGGCCGCGCGACCATGCCAGCCTCACCCGGCGAATCTGCTTTCCCTGACGAGCGCGCACGCGTCGGCGGCCTCGGCCGGCCGCGCTTTCCGGTTCCGCCGAACGCGACCGATAGTCATCACCACATCTACGACGCGCGGTATCCGGTTGATCCGTCGGCGCGATTGCAGCCGCCGGACGCGACGGTCGGCGACTATCGCGCGCTGCAGCAAATGCTCGGCGTCGAGCGACATGTCGTCGTTCAACCGTCTACGTATGGAACCGACAACCGTTGCCTGCTCGATGCCTTGGCGCAATTCGGAAAGACCGCGCGCGGCATCGCGACCGTGCCCGTTACCGTCACGGATGGTGAGCTGGCCGGCCTTCACGATAGGGGCGTGCGCGGGCTGCGCTTTAACCTCGAATACCTGGTCGGCGTCACGGTATCGATGATGGAGCCGCTCTCGAAGCGGATCGAACCGCTCGGCTGGCACATTCAGGTCAACGCCACCGCCCGGCAGCTACTCGCGCATCGGCAGTTGCTGGCGAATCTGTCTTCGCCCCTCGTGATCGATCATATGGGGCAGATCCCGCAACCGGGCGGCGCGGAGCATGCCGCGTTCCGGATGGTCGAGGCGCTGGTGGCCAACGGCCGTACCTGGGTCAAATTGAGCGGACCGTATCTCGTGTCGCAAAGCGGAGCGCCGGTCTACGCCGACGCCGGCATGGTCGCGCTCAGATTTTCCGAGCTTGCCGCGGACAGGGTGCTGTGGGGATCGGATTGGCCGCATCCGACGCAAGCGGCCGACAACAAGCCGGACGCCGCTCGCTTGCTGGATGATCTGACGCTGTGGATACCTGATGAATCGACGCGGCATCGAATCCTCGTCGAAAATCCTGCGAGGCTCTACGGCTTCTAGCGTGCGGGCCTCGGTGCCTACAGGCGGCTCGCGAGTCGCTCAAGCACTTGCCACGACCCTTCGGTGTTAAGCACCACTGCGCTCGGGCAGAGATAAGCAGTCGTGCAAGCATGGCGCGGCAATAGCATCACCCGGTCGCCGACAGCCCGATCACGCGCGCGGGCAGTCGCATGCAGGCCATCGACAATGCGGCGCTCACGCGTGCAACGGCGCTGCGAGGTATCCGTCGACGTGCGCTCTGAGCTGAGTCAGTACCTGTGCATGCTGTTCCCACGACAACCGGTCGACGCTCATCTTCGGCGTCGCGGGGCGGTCGATGCGGCTATCGTCAACCGCCTGTCCGACGTCGACGGCCGCTGCCAGATACGCCCGGTCGCGCTCCGGCGTGAAGTCGGTGAGCAACCGCGCGGCTGCGTCTCGCGGCGCGACCATTGCCATCGCGGATACCAGACCCCAACCGCCCCAGTTCGAGACGCTGGAAACGATCAGGTAGTCCGCGGGAATGGCTGCGCTGATCAAGGGGCCGTTGGGAATGTCGTCGTGGACGATTTCCTCGGGTAGCACGCCCATGCCGATTTCATTGCCACCGTCGCCGATGCCGATCGTGACCCACGGACGCGACCACTCGGGATCCTCGAACAGAAGGTGCAGCGGAGCGGTATCGTCGGACATATCCGCGCCGTACTCACGGTGCGGTTTGCCGTCGCTCGCGGGGGACACCCGCTCGATCGCGATCATATGCGTGATCGGACGTTCAGCCTCGCTTAACCGGGCTCTCAATGACCTGACCGATGCCGCGCTCACCGAGGTGATCTCGAACGCCACGTCTTTCGGCAATTCCGTGGTGACGGCCCAGACGGCCTTACAGCATGGCGCATCCGAGATCACTGTGACCGGTATGCCGAGGTTAGAAAGTGCGGCGGCCAGATGGGCCATGCCGCCGAGCCCGTCCGTCTCCGGCGAGGGCGGCACGGCATTGCGTATGAAGAAACCCGTCACGATACCGACGTGGGCGTTCGGTGTGCCGATGATCGAACGCGCGGCCGCTTCCAGCTGACCTTCAACGAACCGCTTCATGCGGCCAATGTCGCGGCGGACGGTTTGGCCAATGATGTCCTCGACTTTTGCTATTCCCATTTTCCGATCTCAGTTGCAACGTTGTTCATGATAGGCGTGACGTTTCGCTCAGACCGGAATCTTCGTTTCATAATCGATTCCGACCGAACAGACCAGCAGGCCGACGCCCATTGCGGCGAAGCACATCAGCGCAAGGAAATAGGAGCCCGTGAACTGAACGATCGCGCCAATCGCAATCGGGATCACCATGCCGCCGATATTTCCGCCGAAGTTGAGCAGCCCACCGAGCGTGCCCACCTTGTTGCGCGAGGCGAGCATTGCGGGGATCGACCAGTACAGTCCGCCCCACCGTAGAAAGAAGAGCGTGATGGACAGCAGGATCACGACCATCGTGGGGCTCGTCGCGTGTGCCACCGAAAACACCGCAATCGTGGCAACTACCCCAGCGATACCGAAAATCGTGCGCATGACGCGGTTCGGCGCGGCGCCGCTGGCGAGCCACTTGTCGGCGACGTAGGCGCCGAAGAGTTCGCCAATGAAACCGCAGAAGAAGATCACGAAGCTGGCACCGCCCATTTGCTGAATGTTGAAGCCTTGCACTTTCTGAAGATAGGTGGGCATCCAGGTCAACAGGCCGTAGTAAAGCGTCGTGCAACACATGAAGCCGACGAACATCAGCAGCACTGAGCGATACCTGAAGAAATCGAGCGAATTGCCCGACAGGTTCTTCGCTTCTTTTTCATCTTCCTTCCGCCGGGCCTGCTCGATGTGTTCCGCTTCGGCTTCATTGACGCCGGCGTGTTCGCGCGGTTGATTCTTGATGTAATACCAGGCGCCTATGCCGCACAGGACCGTGCCTACGCCGGCAATCGCGAACGCTGCGCGCCATGAGTGCGCGACTACGATCAGCCAGGTGATCAGCACCGATCCGAGCGCCGCGCCGAGCGGCGAGCCGCCATCCATCAGCGATGCGCCGCGCACCCGCTCATGCTGCGTGAGCCACATCGCATTGAGCGCACCTCCCGCCGAGGCTACGGGTGCTTCCGCCACACCGAGTCCGAGCCTCGTGGCGAGCAGGGACACTGCATTGGTCGTCAATGCGCCAAGACCCTGGAAGGCACCCCAGAGCAAAGTGCACAACGCGAGGACGAGCCGCGGCTTGAAGCGGTCGACGGCCATGCCGCCAGGAATCTGCATCAGCGTGTACGACCAGAAGAAGGAACTCATAATGAGGCCTTGCATGACCGGTGTAAGCGTGAACTCGCTTGCGATCATCGGCATCGCGACGGACAGGGAGGCACGGTCGATGTAGTTGACCGTAACCAGCAGCAACATGATGAGGAAAATCTTCCAGCGAACCGATGTTTTCGGTTGGGCGTACGCCATGACCGCTGCGGGTGCTCTGCTCATGCCTGTTCTCCTGATTCGCCGTTTGAATGTCAGACACACGCTCGGCGCATTGCACATCGGCGATGGATGAACGGTCATCTGCCACGCCGCGGGCAGCCGTTTCGTGCTGGTTAAAAATGAGTATAGGTGCGCGGATCTGAGTGGAGATAATCGAAAATGACCCGCGCAACCGATAGAAATCGCCGATCATCGGTGCACGTTTGCAGCAAAGCGCGCGCGCTTCGGCTTCAGCATGAACATCGCAAGCGCGGCAGTGCTCAGGTCGAGCACAATCGCACAGCCGAACACCGGCACCCAGCTGCCGGTATGCTGATGCAGCAGTGCGGCCAGCGGCCCGCCGAAGATCGAGCCGATGCCGAACGAGATGTAAAGCCATCCATAGTTAGCGGTGGCATAGCGGGTACCGAACGTATCGGTCAGGGTCGAAGGGAACAGCGAAAAAATTTCGCCCCAACCGAAGAACACCACGCCGGACAGCAAGACGAACAGAACCGCGTTGTCGCGCGTCAGCAACCAGAGCGCCATCGCCACACCTTCCAGCGCGAACGCGAAGCACATCGTGTTTTCGCGCCCCAGCCGATCCGAGATCCAGCCGAACAGCGGACGCGTCAGGCCGTTCGTGAAGCGGTCGATCGTCAGTGCCAGCGGCAGTGCGGCGAGCCCGAAGACCAGCACCTTGCTGACCCCGAAGTCGGCGGCGAAGCTTGCCATCTGCGACGTGACCATGAGGCCCGAGGTAGACATCATCGTCATCATCAGGAACATCAGCCAGAAGAGCGGCGTCCTGAGCATTTCGGATGGGCGGTAGTCGCGCGTCGCGACCGCTGCCCGGGATACTGCCGAGCCGATACTGTCCGCCGCAGGCGGTACCCGCAGACCCTGCGAGGCGAGGAGACCGACCGCTGCGAAGATGATGCCGTACAGCCACAGCGTGGATTCGACACCGTGCGTTGCCAGCGAGGCTGAGATTGGAAAGGTGGTGACAATGGCGCCCATGCCGTAGCCTGCGGCCGCTACGCCGGCGGCGAAACCGCGTCGATCGGGAAACCAGCGAACCACGAATCCCACCACGCCGACGTAGACGATGCCGGTGCCGAGACCGCCGACGCAGCCATACGTGAGGTACAGCATCGACGTACTGTGCGCGTACGAAGCGAGCACCCAGCTGAGGCCTGCCAGCAACGTACCGATCGAGATCAGCCGGCGCGGCCCGAAACGATCGATCAGAGCGCCCTGGAATGGTGAGAAAAATGCTTGCAGCAGCACGAGCAGTGAGAATGTCACCTGCAGTTCCGGCAGCGCGATGCCGAGTTTGGCCATGAGAGGCTTCGTCATCAGCGTCCATACATATTGCGGACTCGAAATCGTCATCATGCAGACAAGGCCGAGTCCGAGCTGGATCCAGCGGGTATACCCGGCTGTTTGCGCGGCGGGTGAGGCGGCGCCTTTCAGTGATTGCGTGGGGGTGTTCAAGGTGCTTCTCCGCTCTGGATTGAAAGATCGACAGATGGACGGACGTGCGCCGTCCTTGCCGCGGGCGCGAACGCTCGCGGGTTATTGGTTCAGAAAAGGTGCGGGCGGCGCGGCCGCCCGCTGTCTAGCGGATGCGCCTACCAGCCAGCCGCGGCTCCGTCGCTGCGCGGGTCGAAGCCTGCCTCCAGACATCCGTTGCCGTGCCGGAGGATCGCGCCGGCGTGGCCCATTGCTTCGTCGTATGGCCGCATCTGTTCGACTTCATGGCCGAGACGGCGCAGCACGTTGAATGTATTGGCGGGAAACCGCGCCTCGAGCTTGAGTGATTCATTGCTTCGCCCCCAGGTCCGGCCCAGCAGCCAGCGAGGCGCATCGATCGCGGCTTGCGGATTCCAGCCGAAATGCGCGATGCGCGAAAACACGGCGCTTTGCGATTGGGGCTGGCCGTCGCCGCCCATGTTTCCGTACACCATCGTGCGTCCGTCATTGAAGCGCGCGAGTGCCGGGTTCAGCGTGTGAAACGGCCGTCGTCCCGGCGTTAGCGGATTGCGCGCAGACGGATCGAGCGAGAAGCTACAGCCGCGGTTTTGCCAGTTGATGCCCGAATCCGCAAGCACGAGGCCGCTGCCGAACTCGTGATAAATGCTCTGAATGAAGCTGACGGCTACGCCGTCGGCGTCGATCACGCCGAGCCATACTGTGTCGGCCGGTCCGAGACCGCGACCCCATGGGGCCGCCGCGGACATCGAAATCCGCTCGGCCATGGCGTCGAGCACAGGCGGCGCGAGCAACGCCTGCGGATCGATGTCCATGTAATCCGGGTCGGTGATGTGCTTGTCGCGGATGGCGAACGCGAGCTTGGTTGCCTCCACGCACGCGTGGACGTACTCCGGACCGAGCGGATCCATATCGTCGCGCAAGACACGGTCAAGCACACCGAGAATCTGCAGCGAGACAAGCCCTTGTGTGGGCGGCGGCATGTTGTAGATCGTGCCGAGCGAATGCGCGAGTGCCAGCGGCGTGCGCAGCCTTGCGCGATGCCGTTCGAGGTCGGCTAGCGACAGCGGACTTTCGAGGGCGCGCAGGTCGGCCGCGATGCTGCGGGCGAGGTCGCCCCGGTAGAAGTCGTCGAGACCCGCGTGGGCGAGGCGCTCGAGTGTCGCGGCGAGGCGCGGCTGGACAAAGCGGTCGCCGACAGCCGGCACGCCGGACGGGTCGTCACCGGTCAGAAACGTCTGTGCGAACCCCGCGACCGATTCGAGTTCCTGCCGTTTGAGCGCGACGCATTCGGACTGACTGCGCGTGACTGGAATACCGCCGCCTGCGTAGGCGATCGCGTCTTCCAGCAGCCGTGCGACCGGCAGCTTGCCGCCGAGCGTGTCAGTGGACCACTGATGCGCCAACGCCCAACCCGACACTGTGCCGGCCACCGTATTCGCCGCCAGCGGTCCGCGAAACGGGATCGATTGCAGGCCGCGTGCGCGATAGGCGTCGATCGTCGCCGCTGATGCCGCCGCTCCACATGCCTCGATGCCGACCGGCTCTTCGCCCGGCCGCGAAATCAACCAGAAGCCGTCGCCGCCGATGCTGTTCATATGCGGATACACCGCTGCGATGGTCGCCGCGGCGGCAATCATCGCCTCGACGGCATTGCCGCCGTCGCGCAGGATCGCGAGCGCGCTTTGCGACGCCAGCGCATGGGGGGTCACCGCCATCCCGCGGATGCCTCGCACCGGATTTAAAAATTCTGCAGACATATTTCCTCAAACCCTCAATCGAACTTCACTACCCGCTCAGCCGCTACGGCTTTCGCATGATCACTTGATACTGTTGTGCACAACGAAGCCGGCCTCAGCGAGACGCAACCGCGATGTTCCAGCCGGTTCTGCCTTCCACCCACTCGGCAAGCGACAGCAACGCGGCGTCGTGCTGACCCGCCCCGACCAGTTGCACGCCAAGCGGCAGCCCCGCCGGACCGAAGTTCACCGGTAACGTCACCGCCGGCACGCCGAGGAAGGTCCAGGGTGCGCAGAACGCCGCGTCGCCCGTATAGTCGAGCCCGCGGGGCGCCTCGCCCGATGCCGGCGCTACCAGCAGCGCATCCAGTCCGGCTTCTTCGGTGAGCCACCGGTCGAAGCGAAGCGCCATCTGTACCTGCAATGCCTTCGCTTTCGCATACCCGGTGGCGGGCAATGCCCGGCCTTCCTCGACCAGAGCCTTGATCGGCGCGCTGACAAGATCAGGTGAACGATCTACCAGTTCGCCGTGTACCAGCGCTGCTTCAACTGCGACGAGGATCGAAGCATGCCGGGCAGCGTCGAACAGTTCGGCCGGCACGTCCGCACCGACGATTTCTGCGCCGTCAGCTCGCAAACGTAAGGCGAGCTGATTCAGCACGTGTTGCTGCGCTTTATCGATCGCCCCGCCGATCTGCTCGCGCAACACGCCGATACGTGGCGGCCGCTTCGCCGCGTCGCCCGGGTCTTTTCTCTGGCGACCGGTATGCGAGGGGTGGGGATCGTCCGCATCGCTCCCCGCCAGAACCGACAGCACATGAACTGCATCGGCGACATTGGTGGTGAAAACGCCAAGATGATCGAGCGACCCTGACAACGGCAACACGCCGGTCCGCGCAATCGTGCCGTAGCTCGGCTTTACCCCAACCACACCGCAATACGCGGCGGGGCGGATGACCGATCCGAACGTCTGCGTGCCGAGCGCGAGCGGTACGATGCCGGCCGCAACGGCCGCGGCCGAGCCGCTCGATGAACCGCCAGGCGTGTGATTGCTGTTCCACGGGTTGGTCGTGGCGCCTGGCTGACGCCAGGCGAACTCGGTGGTGACCGTTTTGCCGAGCACCGTAGCACCGGCTTCGCGCAAACGGGCGACCACCCATGCGTCCTTGTCGGGCCTGCGGCCTTCGTAGGCCGGCGACCCGTAGGCAGTGGGCATGTCGGCCGTATCGATCAGATCCTTCACGCCGACAGGGACGCCCGCGAGCGGTGCGTGGGGAGCGGCGCGATTGATTACCGGCGCCGCCGGCAGATGGATGAACGCTTGCAACTCGGGTTGCAGCCGTTGTGCCGCATCAAATGCCTGCTGGACAGTCTGATCGATGGTGCGGGTTCCCGCGCGGATCGCGTCGCGGATTTCGCGGATGGTGGGGGAGGGGGAAGAATGGTTCATTTTGCGGCTAGTGCTTGATGAATGTAGTTCTGCACGACGAACGTGCTGTAATTCGGCTGCTGCTTCAAGTTGCCGAGCGAGATCTGCGTATCCATTGCCACCGTCAGCGCTTTCGGGGTGATGTCGACGTTCCTCGGATACACGCCTTCGTTCAACATGCGCTTCACCGCAGCGTTGACGATCTCCGGATCGAGGCCTGGAAACTCACGGCGGGCGATCGCCAGGGTTTCCATGGGATTGTTCTGCATGAAGACGAGTGCCTGTTCCATACCTTTCACGAAGCGCGCCGCCACATCGGGGTCCACGCTCCTCTTCGCCGAGATGGACGAGAATGCGTATTCGCCGTACAACTTCGGAAAGCCGAGCACCACCTTCATGCCTCTGGCAACGGCCTGATCAAGGCCGGGTTCATACATCACCGCAACCTTGGACTGGCCGGCAACCAGCGGACCGATCTCGGAGCCGAGCGGTACTTGGGATAGTTTTACGTCAGCGGGCGACATGCCGTTCTCTTTCAGCAACTTGAAGAACAGCGACGTGCTGGTCGTCGGCATCTGTCCCGACACGACTGTCTGGCCCTTCACGTCCTTGATGCCGGTGAATTTGCTATCCGGCGAAGTGACGATCCACACCGCCGCGCCGTTCACAACGTTGGCGATCACATCGACATCCGCGCCTTTTTCGGCGGCGACCGCGGTCCATTCGGGACCATGCAGCGAGAAGTCCGCACTTCCCGACAATACTGCCGACAACGCCGCGCTCGGACTGCCCGCAGTCTGCTTTGTCACGTCCAGCCCCTCCCTGGTGAAGAAACCGCCGTCGATGGCGACGTAAAGTGGCAGATACAGCATCGACTGGAAAGCCTGCGAAATAACGGCTTTTTTGTTGGCGGCGAGGACGGGCGTTGCGATGGTGGCGGCCGAAACTGCGACTGCTGTTGTCAAAGCAACCAGCATTCTTCTTGCAAGGATTGCCATTTTTAAGGTCCAGAGAAAGGTTAGATTGACGGGCAAAAAGCAAACGATTCGAGCTTGAGTGGCGATGGCGTCAAACCCGTAGCGTCGGTGCATTCGATACCTGTCGCCACGGCAGCAGCTTGCGTTCGACGAGGTCGATCAGGAAATACAACACGAAGCCGATCGCCATCAGCACGAAGAGGCCGGCCCAGACGGTGTTAAGGTCGTAAAGACTCGAGGCGGTAAAAATCATGTGGCCGAGTCCTTTCTCTGACGAAATGAATTCCCCCACCACTGCGCCCACCAGACCAAAGCCGATATTGATGCGGAACGTCGAGATCACGTAAGGCAGCGTGAACGGGATAACGACCTTCAGGAACACATCGTTTTTATTCGCACCGAGCGTGACGAGCAGCGCCTGAAGATCAGGATCTGCCTCTTTCGCCGCCTCGTAAGCGGCTATCAGCGCGACGATCGCTGTCAGCGAAATTGCCAGCGCAACTTTCGAAACGAGTCCAGTGCCGAACCAGAGAATCACAATCGGGGCGAAGGCGATCTTCGGCACGCTGTTGATCGCGACGATAAACGGCTCGATCAGTCGTGCGACGAATGGCGAATACCATAGCGCGAGGCCGCAGACCGAGCCGACCGCCGTGCCGAACAGAAAGCCGAGCATCGCTTCGAACATGGTGTAGCCGATATCGACGAAGAGGTCGCCTGATTCAGCGGAGCGAGCGAGAGCGTCGTAGATTTTCGTCGGCGAGCCGACCAGGAAGTTGGATACCCAGCCAAGCCGCGCGGCGCCTTCCCATATCGCAAAGAATGCAATCACGGCGACGAGCTGCAGGACTGTGCGTCCCCATCCGGTATTCAGAATGGGGCGCGAATGCGTCTCGTTGCGTGGCGCAGACACTTTCGTGCTATTGATGGATGCGGAATGGTTCATGCTGCCTTCACCTCGGTCTGGATATCGAGTTCCGCGCACAGCGCGTGAAAGTAACCAGAAAAGTTCGGATCGCTGCGCGCACCGATCGGCGTGCGCGCGCCGATCTCGATGTCATAGACCTTCTTGACTTGCGAAGGCCGTCCGCCCAGTACCACCACACGCTTCGATAGCGCGACTGCTTCGTCGATGTCGTGCGTGACCAGTACGACCGTCTTGTGGAACGTCTCGACCGCTTCCATCAGCACGCCTTCCAGATACAGCCGGGTCTGATAGTCGAGCGCCGAAAACGGCTCATCGAGCAGGATGATGTCGGGATCATTGATCAAGGTGCGGATCAGCGCGACGCGCTGGCGCATGCCACCGGACAGCATGCGCGGATAGGCATTTTCGAAACCCGCGAGGCCGTAGGTGTTCAGGTATTCCATTGCCGTTTCGCGCGCTTGCGCAGCCGGCATGCGGGACAACTCGGGACCGATCAGGACGTTCTGCAATACGGTGCGCCACGGCAACAGCAGGTCACGCTGCATCATGTAGCCGACTTTGCCGCGCAAGCCGGTCACCGCTTGCCCTCGATAGACGATCTCGCCGCTGTCGGGTTCCAGGAGGCCGGCGATCACGTTGAACACTGTCGTCTTGCCACAGCCCGACGGGCCGATGATGCTGACGAAATCCCGTTCGTTGATGTCGAACGACAAGCCACCCAGCACATCGACCGATCCCTGTTTGCCGGAGAAGGATTTTCGAATGTTTCGCAACGCTAATTGAACTGACATGCTGATCCTCGTGCTGAACCTGAATCACTTCTCTTGGTTTGCGTGACCGATCAGGGCAGAGTGGGCACACGGTTTGTCGACGATCTGGAAGGACTCGACCGGGGAGCTTTGTTGCTGGATTCGTCGGTTGCCGACGACATATAGATGCAAATCGCAACAATTGAAATATTCACATTGATTGGAATCGCATAAAGCATGCCATCGATCGAAAACCCTGTATGCAAGCGCGAATCGGGTATTTTCAAGCCGACGTGAACCCACTACCATGGTCGGAAAGAGTGCGGATGCGCGCAAGGAAGGTGCAGCGGGCACAACGAAATCGGCCACGCACTACATCAGGGCTAAACGCCATGGTCGTCGGCGAAGGGCCGTTGAAAGGAACTTGGGATTTTGAGTCGGTGCGAGAATCGGCTAAAAGTTGATGTGTCGTACCAACGTGGCTACATCAGAAGATTCATGCCGCGGGCAGAGGACATCTGGCGATGTTGCCATACGGTGATAAGTTCCGTGCGGGAAACGCGTAAAATTCAAAAGTTGTGGTGTGCAACTAAATCAGAGTATGGGAATAGGAGAACAGCATGTCGAAGGCGCCGTATCCAAGACTGGAGCATCTGAATTTTCGCCTCGACGTACTCAGTGAGTTGGCCAAGGGCGTGGCGTCTGGCCTTTACGAAGCCGAATGCGATGTCACCCTGCGCGATTTGCGCGTGCTGCGCTTCGTCGGTATGCAGCCGGGTATCTCTCTCGGTCCGCTCATCGAGCTGACATATCTTGAGAAGACGCTGGTTTCAAAGCTGGTGACCACGCTAGCCAACCGTGGCTTACTGACGCGTTCTACCGGCACGACGGATGCACGCGTCATCAACCTGAACTTGACCAGGAAGGGCAAGACGATCGTCAGCAAGTGCGATCGGATCGGCAAAATGTTCGACGAGCAGCTCATGTCCGTTCTGTCAACGGAGGAAAAGCGAGTGCTGTTTCACTGCATCGACAAGCTGACGGAACACGTTGAGGAGGGCGGGGAGTGGACAGTCCCGCCGGCACGACGCAAGCGCACAGCCTGAATCGCGACACCGGGGCGACGATGGCCGAGATTTTGCATTCGGCAGGGCGGTTCAACGAGATCATGGCCGAGATCGCCGCGGCGCCGTAAGAGCAAAGCGTCGGCATCAAAGCGCCGCGCGCCTTCACAACTCACAAGTTTCAACCTCGCGGTCTAAAGAGTCGCTCCGTTGGGTGAGCGCGAGGTGTTTACCCGCTTTTCTCCGCGATCGAACTGCAGCCGCGCCGCTTCCATTTCGCTCATGTGACTTTCCGCCCAATCCCAGATTCCGCAGATTTTGTCCAGAAGGCTACTTCCCAGCGGTGTCAGCCGATAGTCGACACGCGGCGGTATCACCGGATGCACGTGGCGCGAAACCAGGCCGTCGCGCTCGAGTTGGCGCAACGTCTTCGTGAGCATCTTCTGACTGACGCCACCGATGTGTTCGCGCAGGCGTGAAAAACGCATCTCGCCGTCAGTCCCAAGTGCATCGATCACCAGAATGGTCCACTTATCGGCGATCTGCTCGATGATGTCGCGCGCAAGATCATCGGTTTTCTTTTGCGCGTTTTCGTCGGCGCAAAGCGCATCGTCGCAATGTGTTTCCATGGGGAAAGTATGGGGCCGCGAGGTGTTTGGTGGTTGCCTGATGTGGCTGACGTGTATGTCGACCTGGTGGGTAATCAGCAGGCCTCAGTTAATCGGACAGCATCCGACTTGGACTCGGTTTGTCAAAAAACGAGTATCGCATGACTACCGAAACACTTGCGATTGAATTTTCATGTACACCATGTTTCATGACCCGGCGTCGGACGCTTCCTTGCGTATCTGGACACCACGGTCGAATCACGAGGCGGCGCGTGTGAGCGCAAGAAGCGACCTTGTGACAAATCGTCGATGGACGGTGTCGTCTGTGCACACGAAAATCAAGGCTCAGACCAGCACGAAGGAGTAAGTCATGGGCCATGCGGAAGTCCGCGAGTTGCACATTCCGAAACCAATCGGCGGCCGCTTGCCGGAGCCGCCGGTATTCGCCAGCCTCGACGATGAACGGCAACATCGCAAGCTCAAACTGGCTGCGGCATTTCGCATCTTTGCGCGATTCGGACTGGCCGAAGGCATAGCCGGGCATATCACGGTGCGCGACCCGGAGTTTCACGACCGGTTCTGGGTCAATCCGTATGCACAGCATTTTTCGTCCATCCATCCCGACGATCTCGTCTGTATCGACGAGGAGGCCAACGTTTATCATGGGACCGGACCCGTCAACGCCGCTGCCGCGGCGATTCACTGCGGTATCCACGGCGCGAATCCGAATGTCGTTGCCGCAGCCCATACACACACGCCTTCCGGCCGCGCGTTTTCAGCGCGCGCACGGCTTCTTGCTCCGCTCAATCAGGAAGCCTGTCTCTTCTACGACGATCACGTCCTGTTTCGAGGCGACGTGGTCGTGCTCGCCACGGACGAGGGTCGCCGAATCGCGCAGACAATGGGCACCAGGCGCGCCGCCGTTCTGCTCAATCATGGCTTGCTGACTGTCGGTTCATCGGTCGACGCCGCGGCGTACCGTTTCATTGCAATGGAGCGCTGCTGCCAGGTGCAGTTGCTGGCCGAGGCGGCGGGTCCCATTGAGCCGCTATCGGACGAGGACGCGCGGACCACGCACGCGCAACTGGGGTCCGACTACGTCGCGTGGCTCAGCTTCCAGGGGCTCTACCAGCAACTCCTACGCGACAGCCCTGATCTGCGCGAACTCGCTTGAACACGGACGTGCTCATACCGCCGGCCTCAGTTTGGCGCAAGCGTCGCTTCGAAGGCTGCCGTGCGGTCGAGCCGGCAGCCTTCGCGATAGTCGCGCACGGCCGCGCATAGCCATCGATCGAAGCGTTTAAGCGGCTCCCAGTCACGTTTCTGCTCGGGAAATGAGTAGTAGACAGTCTCCGGATTCGGGATCGAATGAGGATGCACCTGGACGAGTGCACCGCTGCGCAGCTCCCGTTCAATCAGGATGCGCGGAAGCAAGGCCACGCCCAGTCCTGAAATCGCGGCGTTGATTGCCATGATGAACATGTCGTAATGCTGGTCCGCCGCACGATGTTCGGTGAGTTGCGTGGACGCGCTTTCGGACCATGCAAGCCACGCGCGCGGAAGATCGCGGGTGTGGATCCAAGGCAGCGCACTGATCTTTTCACTGCTCAGGCTATCGTGCCCGCCGATCAACCCGGGCGCACAGACAGCCAGAATCTTATCGTCGCTCACAAGCGGTTGTCCGGGCATAGCGGGCCATAAGCTCTGCCCGAAATAGATCGCGGCATCGAAGCTTGAATTGTCGAAGAACGTCGGCTGGTCGCGCCCCATGATATGAAGTTGCAGGTCCGGGTTGGACTCGTAGAAGTCACGCAGGCGCGGAATCAGCCATTGAGACGCGAACGTGACGCCGACGGCCAACTGGATCTTCACTTCGCTTTGCTGGCGCATCAGCTCGAGCGTATCCCGGCGAATCTGGTCGAGATGAACCCGAATTCTCCGCGCGTACTCTGCGCCAGCCGCGGACAATACCAGGCGCTGACGCACCCGCTCGAACAGGGCGATGCCCAGATGAGCCTCGAGCTCGTTGACCTTTTTGCACACTGCGCCATGCGTTTGCGACAGCTCGATCGCGGCTTTCGAAAAACTTTCATGGCGCGCGGCGGCTTCAAAAGCTTGCAGCGCACTGAGACTGGGGACACCGCGGCGCATCGAGAATCCTTGCTGGCGAAAGGAAATGGGCAATGGGTCCCTCGATGATAGTCCTAAGGACGGCGATGCGCCGGCCGCGCTTATTCACTGGCAAGCTGCGGCTGGCTAATTTTTCGCCGACGCGTTTCGAGCAGCGTGACCGTGATCGCGGCGAGCACCATCGTCATGGCGATGCCCACAAACGCGAGGATAAATGTGCCGGTCGTATCCTTCACCCATCCGATGAAATAGGGCAGCAAGAATCCTGACGATACCCCAATGCTTGTGATCAGCGCGATGCCGGCCGCTGCGGCGCGATCGGTGAGGATACGACTCGGCAATTGCCAGAAGGTCGTAATGCTGCAGAAGCAGGCCGCGGAGCCGATCGAAAGGGCAATGATCGATTGGTAGGGAGATTTCAGCAGCAGGGCTACCGAGAGTGCGGCCGCGCACACCAGCAACGGGCCGGCTACGTGCCAGGCGCCGACCTGGTGGCGACTCACGACGCGGCCCCAGATGAGCGTCGCGACAACGGCCACGCCGAATGGAATCGCTGTGATCAGTCCGATATCCACGAGGCTGTACTTCACCCCGAAAGTGCTTTCAAACGTTTTAACGACTTGCGGCAGGAAATAGAGCAGGCCGATGATGCCGGCGTTGGTGCCGAAGTAGACGACACCCAGCGCCCAGACTTTCGGATTGCCGAGCGCTTTCCAGGCGCTCGACGGCGAGGTGGCGGCCGCCGCCTCGGCCCGTTCGGCAGCCAGCGCCGCGGCGATTTCGCTCTTTTCCGCAGCGGAAAGCCAGTGCGTGCGGGACGGGTCGTCCGTCAGCCGGAAATAGACGATCCCGGCCAGGACGATTGCAGGGACCCCCTCCAGCAGAATCATTGCGCGCCAGCCGGTGATGCCGAACACATTCGCATGTGCCATCAGCCAGGTGGACACCGGTGCCCCGAGCACGCCGGTTAGCGGGATTGCTGTCACGAACAGAGACATCATCCATACGCGGTTGCGCGCCGGCATCCACAGCGTCAGGTAATACACCATGCCCGGAAACAGGCCGGCTTCGAACGCGCCGAGAAAGAAGCGGGCGATATAAAGCCAGCGGGAGTCAGGGACGAAGCTCGTCAGCGAGGAGAGCAGACCCCAACTGAGCAGAATGCGCGTCATCCACAGCCGCGCGCCAAACCGATGCATGCACAGATTGCTCGGCACTTCGAACAGAATATAGCCGAGAAAAAACAGGCTTGCCGCGAAGCCGTATTGCGCCGTCGTCATGTGGAGTTCGGCGTTCATGGTCAGCGCCGCATAGCCGATGTTCGCGCGGTCAAGCTGGTTCGCGATGTACATCACGATCATCAGCGGCGCGAGCCGCCAGGCGATCCGCTTCATCAACCGATCGGAAATCGCAGGTTTGCGCGGCCCGAGATCCATGGCTTCCTCCAGATTTACGCGTTACGGAATCCTCTTGAGGATGATTAAGCGCCCTGACCAAGGGTACGACAATGCACGAAAAATATTGACTTTGTGAGGAAACGTCACAGACCGGGGCGCGAGGCGGGCGCATGACGCATCGCCAATTCACCTCGAACGTGTTCTCAATCAACCGCCCCTTCGCCGCCCAGAAGCTTGGGATCGGCATCGGTCGGGCTCGCGCTGGATGGCGTGCGACCGAGAAATCCAAGCACGACGAGCGCGGAGGCCAGTGTGATCGCCACGAGAATGTGGAGCAGGATACGGAATGCGCTGTCGTATGCCTGCGCGAGAACGGGCTGCCCCAGCGCGGGCAGAAGAGCGATGGCCTGTGGGAGATCGCCGGTTGCCACGCGCTGGGCGGCTTGCGCGGCGGCCTCGCGCGAAGCGGACGGGAACGCTGCGAGTGCGTCGGATAGCCGTAGACGCGTGAGGACCGCCAGCACCGCGCCGGCAATTGCGAGCGTCATGCCCTCTCCGGCTACACGCGTCGTGCTGAAGATGCCGGTTGCCATGCCCGCGCGTTCCTTTGGAACGACACTGACTGACAAGCCATCCATCAGGCCCCACGGCAGACCGGCTCCGACTCCGATGATGAACAGCGGAAGTGTCAGGCTGCCGGATGGCGCGTCAGGCGCGATGCCACTGAACCAAAGCATACCGAGCGCCGCGATGAGGAGGCCGGCCGCTGAAATGACGCCGGCCGACATCCATCGCGTGAGCAGTGCCGCCGTGATAGGAACAAAGAGCATCGGCGCCGATAGCGAGAGCATCATCAAGCCGGCGTCGATCGCAGAATGTCCTTCGATTCCGATAAAGCGCGTAGGCAAGACCAGAAGCAGCGTAACGTAACAAAATGCCGTCGCCAGCGGGAGCGCCTGCACACCCACGAAGCGCGGATAGCGAAACAGCGACAGGTCGAGCATGGGCCGGGAAGCACGCCTTTCGATGCGGACGAACGCGATGAACATCGCCACGGCGCCTGAGAACAATCCAATAATGAGAGGACTCTCCCAGCCGCTTTCCGGGCCTTGCAACAGCCCGAACGTGAAGAGTGTCAGCGCGGCGGTGAAGCTGGCGGCGCCAGGCCAATCGAGACCCGTGGCACTCGGGTCGTACGATTCTCTTAGCTTCGGAACGCCGAGTGCAAATCCGGCCAAGCCGATGGCGGCATCGACCAGGAAGAACGAACGCCAACCGAACGTCTCCGTGAGAAACCCGGCGAGTAGTGGGCCAAGCGCCAAGCCGATACCGAAGGTGGTGCCGAGCATGCTGAACGCGCGGGCGCGCCCAGGTCCGTCGAACTCCTGTGCGAGTGCTGCCGACGCACCGGCCAGCACAAACGCGGCGGCAATGCCCTGTAGCGCGCGCTGAAAATCGACCCACAACAGGGTCGGCGCCGCGGCGATCCCAAGCGACGTCAACGCGAAGAGCACCACGCCAATGGCGAATACACGCTTTCGTCCGAACAGGTCGGCAAGCGCTCCCGAGGCCATCAGACTGCTGCCGAAGCTCAGCATGAAGGCGTTGAGAATCCAGTTGACCGCCACCGGACTGCCTCCCAGGGCGGTGCCGATGGACGGCGCGGACACGGCCGCACCGCCGAAATTCAGCGGCAGCACGAGCACGGCGATGCAAATGCCGACGAGAATCAACATCTGTTGCGAGGCGCTACGGGCGACCGCTGCGTCTACTACTGGCAAGACACCAGTCGAGGCGGCCGGTCGTCCTGGGCGCGGGGTAACGCTTTTTTCCTGCACGGACTATCTCTCTGTTCAACTTTGGCGGTGATGCCCATCACGGCATGCGGAATCACACGGTTCAATTCGGCGCTATCGCGATGCGGCCCGCCTATGGCCACTCACCTCCCGGCCTGCATCCGGTTCTATGCCGATAAAGTAGAGGACCGAGAACAGCACCAGCACAGCCACTAGCAGGAAGGCCAGGCGGAAATCGGCCAGCGAGAGCTGTGCGTGATTGCCATGAACCAGGACCGCAACGTGTAGCGCGATCGCGCCAAATGCGATGCCGAGGCCGATGGTCATCTGCTGGACCATACTGAAGAATGTGCTCGCTGAACTCATCCGCGCCGGTGGGACGTCCGCGAACGCGAGCGTGTTGATGCTCGTGAATTGCATCGACCGGCACAGCCCGCCAACCAGCAGCACCAGCATGATCAGCGCGCGCGACGTGTCCGGCGCAAGCAGGCTGCACAAAGCAATGGTCGCGGCGGTAAGCATTCCGTTGACGATCATGACCTTGCGAAAGCCAAAGCGTTTGAGGATCGGCGTGGTGACGGTCTTCATGCCCAGATTGCCGGCCGCGTACGCGAGCACGAGCAAACCCGCAGCAAACGCATTCATCCCGAAGCCGAGCTGGAACAACAGCGGTAGCAGGAAGGGGGAGACGCTAACCGATACGACATACAACGAGCCGCCGTCGAGGGTCACGCGGAACGTTGGAATTCGCCAGGGCGAAAGATCGATCAAGGGATGGTCGGCGCGGCCGAAGTGCCGTATCGCCAGGATTGCGGCGGCAAAGCCGCAGATCAGCGCGGCGGTCGTGATGCGCCAGTCGCTATGCAGTTGCCCGATCAGGACCATGCCGTACATCAGGCAAGTCAGCGCGATACCGCTCAGCACGAACCCTGACACATCGAAGGGGCGGCGAGTGGGTTCGCGGTAGTTCGGAATGAACAGGACGGTGAGCACCAGACCCAGCAAACCGATCGGTATGTTTAGCAGGAAGATCCAGCGCCAGTTGAAATAGGTCGAGATAAAGCCGCCCAACGCCGGACCTAACACCGGTGCGGCGAGGCCGGGCCACGTGATGTAGGCTATCGAGCGCATCAGGTGACGCTTTTCGGTGCTGCGTAGCACGGCGAGGCGGCCTACCGGCACCATCATCGCGCCGCCGATTCCCTGCAGGATTCGCGCAATGGTGAATTCGACGAGGCCGTTGCTCAGCCCGCAAAGTATGGAGGCGCCGGTGAACACGATGATCGCGCCACCGAACACCGAGCGTTGCCCAAAGCGGTCCGCCACCCATCCGCTGATTGGAATGAAAACCGCGAGCGCCAGCAGATAGGCCGTCATGCCGATACTCAGGCTCACGGACGTGACGCCGAATGTGGCGGCCATGTGGGGCAGGGCGGTCGCGATCACCGTCGCATCCAGATTCTCCATGAAATAGGCACTGGCGACGATCAGCGCGATGATGACTGGCTGGCGGCTTGACAAAGACATGGGCGGAAAACGGAATCCGGTTTGTGCGACAGGCGCTCAAACGCTTCGGATTGAGCGGTTTGCGGTCGTCGGCAATCAAAGATGGAGCTCGGTTCGCGGCAGCCTGAGATAATGGATGGCTGCGTCCGGGTGCCTGGCGAGACTCTTCCGCGTACCCGGACGATATACTCTACCAAACCATAAGTCGTCATGTGAAGACTTATTTTAGAAATCGATGGACACGGGAGCGTTATGAAGGCCAAATCCAGGGATGTTGCAGAGCCGGGCAGCAAGACCGCGGCGGGTCGCGCGCCGACCAGGCGGCCGATGAAGAAAGCACCGCAGCGTCTGCCGCGTGCCGAGCGTCAGGCGCGCGTGCTGGAGAAGGCCGCCGAATATTTCGCCGAGCACGGCCTGAACGCGCAGACGCGCGCGATTGCCGAGGCTTGCGGCGTGTCGCAACGTTTGCTGTATAGCCTGTTCCCTAGCAAGGCTGCGCTGATCGACGAAGTTTACAAGCGCGAGATTGTGGGAACCTTCAAGGCGATGTGGTTTGTTCAGTTGAAAGACCGCAGTGTGCCCCTTGAAAGCAGGCTGAATACTTTTTACCGCGAGTACTACGACACGCTGCTGACGCGGCAGTGGCTTCGCCTGTTCCTTTACTCGTCACTTGAAGACTTACAAATGGCGCCGACGTACACGAACGCCGTTGTGACCCATGCGCTCGAGATCATCGTCACTGAGACGGCTCACGAATTGGGACGCGGCGTACCGGCCGATCCGGCTCATCTGACCGAGGTCGGCTGGCTGCTGCACGGCGCGGTATCCCACCTTGCAATTCGCCGCCGTATCTATTCGAACGACAACACCACGCCTAGCGACGCGGTGATTGCGATGCACGTGCGCGCCTTCCTCACGAGTGCGCCGGCGCTGCTGCCGGCCCTGGAAAGCGCCTGAGCGTGATGTGCCGGCGGCCTCGCCTCGCGCGGAAGAGCGTCGTGCTCAGTCACCGATTGCTGCGGCGTCCCGTTCCCGCTTCACCTGTCCGCGCATCAGCAGGAGCAGCGCGATGAGAACAAGGATGATCGTCAGGCCGACAAAGAGCAGCGTCGCGCGTTGAATGTCGGCGAGCTGCACGGCGATGCCAAGGCCGATCACGGGGAGCGAAATCGCCACATAGAGCACCACGAAAAAGCTGGACGTGACTTCCGCTCGCCGGTGCGCAGGCGCCGCGGACGCGATCTCGCCTAACCCCGCTCGGAAGCTGATGCCTTGCCCGATTCCCGCGAGAGCGGTGCCGATCAAAAGCGCGCCGAGCGAGCGCTCCGGCACGCACAGACCGACACACATCAGCCCCACGACGAGTCCGATGCAGCCGGCCGCTTGCCGCCACCGGGCAGCAATGATCGTCTGCACGATCTGCCCGAGGGCGGAGCACGCGAACAGCAGGAACACAATGGATCCGGTCACGATGCCGCTGTGAAAGCCGAGCACGCCCCGAATCAGTTGAGGGGCGACCGCAGCGAAGAATCCCACCACGACAAAACCGGCAAACCCGGCCAGCGCGGCGGGGATGAACGCACGGCGTACCTCGGCTGGAAGCGAAATTTTCTGGATGCCGAGCTTTACCCGCGGGGGAGTCGTCGCGGTCTCCGGCACGCTGAAAACGGCGAGTGCGGCGACGCCGACAAGCGCCAGATGCACCACATAGGGCAACTGCATCGGCCTGCGAAATAGTTCGACGAGGATGCCGCTTAGCAAAGGACCGCAACCCAGCCCGAGCATATTGGACGCCGTAGCCGCGAGCATGGCTTTGCCGCGCCACGCAGGTGGCGCGAGCTCGATCACGGCGACAGTGGCGGTTCCTGTGAAGATGCCGGCAGAGATTCCCGACAGCAGGCGGCCCAGCATCAGAAGCGCCAGTCCGTCGCTGAGCAGGAACGTCAGCGCCGAGGCGGCCGACGCACACAGACCCGCCAGCAGCATGCGACGACGGCCCAGCTGATCGGACCAGTTGCCGATCAACAGTAGTGCGCCCAGCACCCCGGCTGCATACGAGGCGTAGATCACGGTGATGACGGTCGGCGAAAAACCGAACTGCAGTTGGTAGTACCGATAAATTGATGTCGGTAGCGTCGTACCCATCATGTTGATCGCGAACGCCAGCGCGACGGCCAGAAATGCGATCGGGGATTGCGGTGCGCCAGAAGCTGTTTTCATGAAACGTCCCAACGGTTGCTCGAAGATTGCGCGCAATTATGGGTAATTTCTCGCGGTCTTGCTGGCGGCTCGACAGCGGTGGTCAGCTTCGGCTTCGCGTGAAGGCGGCGACGCTAGGCGCTGGGTGCGTCACGCGGACGCAGGTAATCGACCCGCTTTTCGCCTCGATCGAACTCGCGTCGCGCTGATTCCATTTCACCCATATGGATTTCGACCCAGTCCCAGATTCCGCAGATCTTGTCCAGCAGGCTGCGCCCCAGTGGCGTTAGCTGATAGTCGACCCGCGGCGGGATCACCGGATGCACGTAGCGTGTAACGAGGCCGTCACGCTCGAGTTGCCGCAGTGTCTTGGTGAGCATCTTCTGGCTCACACCCTCCACCACTTCGCGCAGACGCGAAAAACGCATCTCGCCATGCGTGCCGAGTGCATCGATGACGAGGATGGTCCACTTGTCCGCGATCTGCTCGATGATGTTCCGCGCCAGGTCGTCGGTTTTTTTCTGCGGGTTGTCTTGCGCGTAAGCGCTGTCGTAGCAATTAGTTTCCATGGGGAAAGTATGAAACCGTCAGGTGCCTTCTTGTGATCGCCGGATGCCGCTGAAATAATCGGCTCGCTTGCCCGTCCGCGGGGCGCGCCGCCATTTGTCAGATCGCACTCGACCCGGATGTGGTGCCGTACGTAGTGCATTGATTAGAGAGCTTCACATGACTATCGAAACAATCGCAATTGAAGGTTTAACGACCCCCGTCTCACGCATCGGCCTCGGTACCTGGGCGATCGGCGGCTGGATGTGGGGCGGCACCGATGAGAAAGACTCGATCGCGGTAATCCGCCGGGCGCTCGATAGCGGTGTCAATCTGATCGACACCGCGCCAGTGTATGGCTTCGGCGCTTCGGAGGAGATTGTCGGCAAAGCGCTGGCCGATGGTTATCGGCACAAGGCGGTCATCGCGACCAAGGTCGCTTTGGAATGGCAGGATGGCGCGGTGTTCCGCAACTCGTCACCGGTGCGCATTCGTCAGGAAGTAGAGGATACGCTGCGGCGCTTGCGGACAGATTACATCGATCTGTATCAGGTTCATTGGCCCGACCCGTTGGTGCCGATCGAACAGACCGCTGCGGTGCTCGACGATCTGCGCAAGGAGGGCAAGGTGCTGGCGCTGGGCGTCAGCAACTTCTCGCCTGCGCAAATGGACGCGTTCCGGCGTGTGGCGCCGCTGTCGGCCACGCAACCGCCGTACAACCTGTTCGAGCGCGATATCGACCGTGACGTGCTGCCGTATGCAAAACAGCATGGGCTTGTCGCGCTTGCCTATGGGGCGCTCTGTCGCGGGCTGCTGGCCGGGCGCATCGGCGTCGACACGCGCTTCGAGGGCGACGATCTGCGCCAGCGCGACCCGAAGTTTTGCGAGCCGCGTCGCGAGCAGTACGTCGCGGCGGTGAAAGCACTGGACGTGTTCGCACGCGAGAACTTCGACAAGTCGGTGCTCGCGCTGGCGGTGCGCTGGGTGCTCGATCGCGGCCCGACGATCGCGCTGTGGGGTGCGCGTCGTCCGGCGCAACTCGACGGGATTGAAGACGTGTTCGGCTGGCGCCTCGACGAGAAGGCCTTCGAGCAGATCGACGCGATTGTCGCGCAGTTCGTCAAGGACCCCATTGGGCCGGAGTTTATGGCGCCGCCGCGCCGCGTGCAGTTAGCCTGACGGGGTGCCATCCGACATGCGAACCCATCGACGCACCTTCCTGATCCATTCAATCGGCGCCACAGCGCTCGCGATCACCGGTCGCTACGCGTGGGCGGCGCCTTCTCAGCTTCAGGAGAGCGATCCCGCTGCGCAGGCGCTCGGGTACAAGGCCAATGCAAACCAGGTCGACCGCACGAAATATCCGCATTTCAGCGACAACCAGCGCTGCGCGAACTGCCAGTTCTACCAGGGCAAGCCAGCTGACGCCAACGCGCTCTGCGCGCTGTTCGGCGCGAAGCAGGTGAGCGGCGCCGGATGGTGCAAGGCCTATCAGGCCAGAGCATGAACGGCGTGCGCAGGTAAGGCGATCGCGAGGCAGCGCCCGCGAGTGTGACGCGCGTCGGCAAACAAGGAGTGAACTGATGGAACTGATTGTGAATGGCGTTCATCACAACGTCGACGCCGACGCGAACATGCCCTTGCTATGGGCGGTACGTGACCTGTTGGGGCTGCATGGCACCAAGTTCGGCTGCGGCGTAGGTGCATGCGGCGCGTGCACCGTACATCTGGATGGCGTGGCGGTGCGCTCGTGTGTTACGTCGCTGGCGGACGCACAAGGCAAGCCCGTGACGACGATCGAAGGCTTGGGGAACGGCGGCGAGCATCCCGTGCAGCGAGCGTGGAAAGCCGCGAATGTTCCGCAGTGCGGCTACTGCCAACCTGGCCAGATGATGCAGGCTGCGTCGCTGCTCAAACAGACGCCGAAGCCGAGCGACGAGCAGATCGTCGAAGCGATGTCCGGCAATGTCTGCCGCTGCGGCACCTATCAACGCATCAAGGTTGCCATCAAGGCCGCAGCGGAGCAGGCGTAATGAGCGAGATCGTCAATCTGAGCCGGCGCCGGGTACTGAAGGGCACCCTGGCAGGCGGGGTGGTGCTCGGCCTGTATGTCGGCGGCACGCCAACGGCGTTTGCGGCAAGCCCGCTCGCCTCGGCAAGCAGCGTCAAAACAGTGTTTGCGCCGAACGTCTATGTGTCGGTCGCGCCGACTGGTGAGATCGTGCTGGTTGTGCATCGTTCCGAGATGGGCACCGGCATCCGCACCAGCCTCGCGATGATCCTCGCCGACGAACTCGACGCCGACTGGAACACCGTCAAGGTGGTGCAGGCGCAAGGCGATGCGAAGTACGGCGACCAGAATACCGATGGCTCGCGCAGTATCCGCCAGTTCTTCCAGCCACTGCGCGAGGCAGGCGGTTCCGCGCGGCAGATGCTGGTGGCCGCCGCCGCTTCGAAATGGCGCGTCAGCCCGGCGAGTTGCCGGACCGAGCCCGGCCACGTGGTGCATCCGGCGAGCGGGCGGCGCCTGTCATACGGCGCGCTCGCGCAGGCAGCCTCACATCTGCCGGTGCCCGGCCGCGACACGCTGCAGTTGAAAAGTGAGGACCTGTGGCGCTATATCGGCAAGTCGCTGCCGATCGTCGATCTCGACGATATCGTTCATGGCCGCGCGACGTACGGCATCGATGTCGTGTTGCCCGGTATGACGTATGCGTCGGTCGAACGGTCGCCTGTGTATGGTGCAACACTCAAAAGCGTCGACTCGACTGAAGCGACGAAGGTGCCGGGCGTGCTTCGCGTGGTGCGCATTCCTGCCGCGCCGCTACCCGCAGGCTTCCAGCCGCTCGGCGGCGTCGCGGTGATCGCGACCAACACGTGGGCCGCCATGCAAGGGCGCCAGAAACTGAAGCTCGAATGGAACCTCGGGCCGAACGGCACGTACGATAGCGGGGCGTATCGCAAGGCGCTTGAAGACACCGCGCGGCAGCCCGGGAAGGTCGTGCGCAACAATGGAGATACCGCAGGCACGTTGAAAAACGCTGCAAAACACGTATCGGCAGACTATTATGTGCCCCATCTGGCGCATGCGACGATGGAGCCGCTCGCTGCGACTGCATCGTTTGCGAACGGCGCAGTCGAGGTCTGGACCGCGACGCAAAATCCGCAGCAAGCGCGCACGACCGTCGCACAGGTGCTCGGCCTGCAAGAGCAGGCTGTGACGATCAATGTCACGTTGCTCGGCGGCGGCTTCGGCCGCAAGTCGAAGCCGGACTATGTGGCCGAGGCCGCGTTCCTGGCGCGCGAAGTCGGTGTACCCGTCAAGCTGACGTGGACGCGCGAGGACGACATACGTAATGACTACTTCCATGCGGTGTGCGCGCAGCACATGGAAGGCGGACTCGATGCGCAGGGCAGGACGATTGCGTGGTTGCACCGGAGCGTGTTCCCCTCGATCGGTTCGACGTTCACACCAGATGTGGTCTATGGTTCGGCGGGCGAACTGGGGCAGGGTGTGACCGACATGCCCTATGAGGTCGCCAACGTGCAGTGCGAAAACGGGGCGGCGCAGGCGCATACACGTATCGGTTGGTATCGCTCGGTGTACAACATTCCGCACGGCTTCGCGCAAGGCTCGTTCGTCGACGAACTCGCCGCTGCTGCAGGCCAGGATCCGGTGCAGCATTTGCTCGCGCTACTGGGCAGTCCGCGCCATGTCGATCTGCATGCGCTGGGAGTGGACTATCCGAACTACGGCGCGTCGATCGACGAGTATCCGATCGATACCGCGCGCTTTGCCGCAGTGGTCCGCGCGGCGGCGGTGCGGTCGAACTGGTCCGCCGCGTTGCCGGCTCGTCATGGGCGGGGTATCGCCGTTCACCGCAGCTTTCTGACGTACGTCGCCGCAGTCGCGCAGGTGCAGGTGGCCGACGATGGCTCGGTGCGCGTGACGCGTGTCGATCTGGCAATCGACTGCGGACGTATCGTGAATCCCGATCGCGTGATCGCGCAGTTCGAGGGCGCGGTGGTCATGGCACTCGGCAATACGCTATACAGCGAACTGACGTTCAGTAGCGGCGCAGCCGATCAGTCGAACTTCACAGACTATCGTGTCGCCCGGATCGACTCCGTGCCGGAAACTCACGTGTATATCGTGCCGAGCGCTGCGCCGCCCGGCGGTGTCGGCGAACCGGGTGTGCCGCCGACCATGGCCGCGATCTGCAACGCGATCTCCAATGCTGTCGGCACGCGGGTTCGGGCGTTGCCGGTCGATAGCGCGCTCCTGAAGCGGGCGTGATCGGCGAATGGCCGGATGGGGAGGCGAGCTTGTGCGGGTGTCGCGATCACCTGTTCTGCTAATAGGCGATGCGCCGTGAAATGCGGCGCATCGCCCAGGTCTCATTGTGTCGCGCCGACGCGGCGTAGCGCTTGCTCAGCAGCCGGATTGTGTTGTGCGATCGCCATTTGCAGCGCGGTCCCGCCGCGCGCGTCGACATGATTCGCGTTGGCGCCGTGTGCGACGAGTACCGGAATCATATCGAGTCGGCCGAATAGCGCGGCAAACGACAATGCCGTTTCCCCCGCGTTATTGGTTTGATCGATGTCGCAATGCGTGTCGAGCAACATCTTTGCAATATTCGTCTCGCCTTTGAAGAGCGCCCCCATCAGCGCCGTATTGCCGTGCCGGTCGGCCGCACAGGCGTTGGCGTCCGCAGAAAGGAGCGCCTTCAAGGTCTCCGGGTGATTGTCGTATGCGCTAAGGATCAGCGCGGTATAACCTTCGGGCGTGGTTGTCTCGAGCGGGAAATGGGCATCGATCAACGCCTGAACAATATCCGTGCGCCCCGCACGCGCCGCGGCAAACCAGTCTTCGGTGTAACTCGGTGTGGCCGTCACGGCCGAATAGGCGCCCGACTGATACACATGCGCACAACTCGCCGTGATCAGTGCGCTGAGGGCGGTTGCCGCCACGGTCCGAACAAGGCGCCGGGTAGCAGATGAACATCGCATTGCATTTCTCCGCAAGGAATCTGATTCAATCGGACGGGGGCTTGTCTCGGCAGGCCCCCGCGTGCGTTAGTTGTCGCTGAGGTGTGCCGCCGCATCCTGCACGCGCGCGACATCCGCGTGTATCGCCCGCGCGAGGCGGGTGCCATAGTCGGTGTCGGCTTTATAGAAGTACGAGAGCATCGTGTACTTGTTCGCGTCGTTGGTTACGCGGCCAAGGTCGCCCGAGAGCGACGTGATCAGGTCCGCCTTGTCAGCCTCGGACAGCGTGCGGTAGTACTCGCCGGCCTGACGGAAGTCGAGCGTTTTGTGAATCGCTTTTTGCTGGGTCGTTCCCTGCAGCGGCGTCTGCACGGACTTGTACTTATCCTGCTGTGCGATTTCGGCGATTCCGGATGGCTCGTAGTTCACCTCGCCTTTTCGATCTCCCTCGTTCATGAGACCGTCCTGGTTGTTGTTGTAGACCGGGACGATGGGGCGGTTGATCGGCAACTGGTTGTAGTTCGGGCCGAGGCGATACATCTGCGTGTCGGCATAGGCGAACAGGCGGCCCTGCAGCATCCGGTCCTCTGAAGGCTCGATCCCGGGCACGAGCCGCGACGGCGCGAATGCCGATTCTTCCGTGGACTCGAAATAGTTATCCGGAACGCGGTTGAGCGTCATTGTGCCCACCTTCTGTTCGGGGATGGAGGTGGGCCATACCTTCGTGTCATCCAGCGGATCGAAATCGAACTTGTCCAGATCCTTCGGCGAGAGGACCTGGATGTAAAGGTCCCACTGCGGGTATGAATGTGCCTTGACCGAGTTGTAGAGGTCATTGGTCATCAGATTCCAGTCCGCGCCGATCGAATGCGGGATATCCTGGGGGCGAATGCCCTGGATACCCTGGCGGCTCTTCCAGTGAAACTTGACGTAGTGAACTTCACCTTTCGCGTTGACGAACTTGAAGGCGTGCACGCCGTAGCCGTCCATGTGGCGATACGAATCCGGCATGCCCTCGTCTGTGTAGAGGTGCGTGAGCATGTTGGTTGCTTCGGGCGTATGGGCGAAAAAGTCGAACGCCAGATTCGGATCCTGCACGCCGGTCACTGCCGATGGTTTGTTCGCATGCACAAAGTCAGGAAACTTGATGGCGTCGCGAATGAAGAAGATCGGCCAGTTGATGCCGACCATGTCCCAGTTCCCTTGCTGCGTGTAGAACTTGATAGCGAAACCACGCGGGTCTCGTGCCTGCTCGGGCGAGCCGCGATAGCCCATCACTGTCGAGAATCGAACGAACACCGGGGTCTTCGATCCAGGCTTGAACACCTGGGCAGAGGTCAGGGCGCTGATGTCCGTGGTGGGCACGAATTCGCCAAAGATACCCGTGCCACGCGCATGCACGACGCGCTCGGGTATGCGCTCGCGGTCGAAGCGCTGCAACTTCTCAATAAGATGGGAGTCCTGCAAAAGAACCGGACCTTCGGGGCCGGCAGTCTGGGAGTTCTGGTTGTCGCCGACCGGTGACCCGCTATCCTGGGTCATATCCACAGCGTACGCGGGTTGAGCCAGCATCGTTGCTGAGACGATCGAGAAAATGCTTGCAGCAATCTGTGTCTTCAATACTTTCACTTTAAGTTCCTGTTTCAGGGGGAAACCGGAGTGATCCTATTGCTCAGTCATTTCATTATCCAATCTCTTTTTCCTATCATTTCGATAGCGGCAGAATTTAATTAGGAAATCGACGAAATTAAAGAGAGTGAAAGCCTGCCGCCGGTTCATTGGTCCGTGAGGCGCGACGGGGGGGATTCAGAAATTCGCTGCCCCTGTAGGCCAATTTATCGTTGGACGGCCCAGTGCTGCACGTTTCGTACGGTTCGAAAAATTACAACCCGATTGAGTATTTTTATGCATGGGGTTATGAGTAATTTGGTAATTTTCATTGTGATTTCATAAAGTGCCAATTGTTCCATTAATGAAGTTAATTGCGGTTTGTAATTGCGGGAAATGGCTATTCTTTTAACGCACCGGGTAAGGGGGCGGCGACGTTGGTTTAAGCGCAAGAAGGTCGAGTTTTCCAGCGATGAGAAGCAGGACCACGCGGATCGTCCCGCAGCGGGCGTTTCCTTGTGCCTTACGTACGGCGGTCGTGAAGCGCGACGCCGTTGCCATCGAACTTCACGCCCGTACAAGCATTTGTGCGTGCTGGGACAAGTCCCTGGAATTTCGTTCACATACTCTCGCGCTGGTGCGATGCAACAAGGCGTACATCGTGTGGGCCATTGTCATCTGCCGCTTAGGGAGTTCAGTGATGTATACCAATCTTGTCGATCATCAAGTCCGGCGCGCGGGCGGTGTTGCGCGGCACTGGCGCGAGCTGGTTCTTGGTGCGGTCTGTCTGCTGACGCTGCTGGTGTCGGGCCACGCAAAGGCTGCCGCACCGGCGCCTGCCGAATGCGCGGCGCTACAGGCGAAATACCCACAATTCAAGGGCAAGACGCTGATCAACGCGATCAACCCGCACACGCCGGGCTATGAAGCGCTGGACCCGAATGACCCGAGTAAATATGTCGGCTTCGACATCGACCTCGGCGAAGCAATAGGCAACTGCCTCGGCTTCAAGATGGCGTACAAGCCGGTCTCGTTCGCAGCGCTGCTGCCGACGCTGCAAAGCGGCCAGGCGGACATCGTGATCTCCGACATGTATGCGACCGAAGAGCGCGCGAAGGCGGCGGACTTCGTCACGTATTCGAAGGTGTTCGACGGCGTGCTCGTCGCGAAAGGCAATCCGAAGAAGATCAGCGGCATCAACCCGACGATGTGCGGCACGATTGCCGCCGAGAACACCGGCTACGTTGAAGTGCCGCTGATCCAGAATCTTGCGCCGGCCTGCAAGGCGGCGCACAGGCAGGAAGCGTCCGTGCAGCTGTATGACAACAACGCGAACGCGATCCAGGCGATTCTCGCAGGCCGCGCCGACACCTATATCAACGACGTGAACACGGTGGACCAGGCGGTCAAGGCGTATCCGAACCAACTCGAAAAGGCCAGTGCGGTAACGCTGCCGTATTCGATCGGTATCGCCGTGCCGAAGACCAATCAGGCCATGCGCACAGCCGTGATGGCAGCGCTCGTCGCGATTCAGAAGGCCGGCATCCAGGCCGACTTGCTGAAGAAGTGGTCGCTCGGCGTCGAGAACCTCGAAACCCCCAAGCTGGTGGCTTCGAACTGATGAATCTGTTTCTGCACTATCTCGGCCTGCCGTATCTGCTTAGCGGCATCGGTTTTACGATCGAGGTCACGGTCCTTGGGCTGGCGGGCGGTCTGATCGTGGGGCTGGTGCTCGCGAGCATGCAACTGAGCAAGGTGGGACCGCTCGCCGCTATCGCGCGTGGCTACACGGTCATTTTTCGCGGTACGCCGCTGATTCTGCAACTCGTGTTCGCGTACGACGCGTTGCCGCACATCGGGTTGAAGTTGAGCGCGATCGGTGCAGCGGGTCTCGCGCTCGCGGCGAACGAGGGGCCGTTCATTGCGGAAATCCTGCGCGCGGGTGTGCTCGGTGTCGACCGTGGACAACTGCTCGCGGGGCAAGCGCTCGGCATGACGCCGACCGTGCTGCTGCGCCGCGTGATCGCGCCGCAGGCAATCCGCACGATGATACCGGCGCTCGGCAACGAATCGGTCAGCGCGCTGAAGAACTCGTCGCTGGCTTCCGTGATCGCGGTCGACGAACTGACGTTGCGCAGCACCCAGCTCGCGTCGTCGACGTTCGATTTCTTTTCGATCTTCTTTGCGTCCGGGCTGATGTATCTCGTGCTGACCGGCGCGATCGCCGCGATCCAGTTGTTCGCAGAAACCGCGCTCGATCTCGATCGTAGCCCGTCTGGACGCTTTGCACGGCTGCTGCCGTGGCGCCGAGCCGGGATGACGACGAACCCGCCCCGCGCGGGCGTGTCGTTACCCGCCGATGCGTTGCCCGAGCCGACGCCGTCGCACGGACACCTGCCAGAAGGGGGTAACGGGCGCAACGGACGCAACGGACGTGACGCTCACGCAGAGCGCGCGCAGCGCTACGCGGCGCTCCAGAAACAGAGTCCGACCGTGCAGGTGAAGGGGCTGAGCAAGCGTTACGGCGAGCAGACGGTGCTCGACGGCTTTGACCTCACCGTCCGCTTCGGCGAAGTTATCGCACTGCTGGGGCCGAGCGGATCGGGAAAAAGCACGCTGCTGCGCTGTATCAATCACCTGGAGCAGTGGGATGCGGGGGAAATCCGCGTCGGCGGCAAGCGCCTGGGTTTTCGGGTCGATGGTCAGCCGATGACCCAGGCCGATATCGCCAACGAGCGTGCGAGTGCGGGCGTCGGCATGGTGTTCCAGCATTTCAACCTGTTCAGCCATCTGACGGCATGCGAGAACATCGCGGGGCCGCTGCGCTGGGTGCACGGCGTGGCGCCTGCCGATGCCGAGCGTAGAGCACGTGAGCTGCTCGAACGCGTCGGCCTCAGTCATCGCGCCGACGCGTTGCCGCGCCATCTGTCCGGCGGCCAACAGCAGCGCGTCGCGATCGCCCGCGCGCTTGCCCCCAATCCTCGCGTGCTGCTGCTTGACGAACCGACGTCCGCGCTCGACCCCGAGCTGGTCGGCGAAGTGCTCGACGTCATCCAGCGGCTCGTAGACGAAGGTGGTCTGACGATGATCATCTCGACGCACCAGTTGCGCTTCGCCGATCAGGTCGCCGATCGCGTCGTGTTCATGAGCGGCGGCGCGGTGGTCGAACAGGGGCCTGCGCACGACGTGCTCACACGCCCATGCCATCCGTTGACGGCGCGATTCCTGAGTGTGATGGGTGCCGACGACCGGCTCGAAGTCGCGTCCTGACGGCGCGCGCCATTCAGCATTGCCCGGCCGTTTGTGCCGGGCGCCTTACGAGGTTCGAACTACCATGAAGCACCATACTTTGCCTGTGTCGCCGGAAACGGTTCATTGGGGATACTTCAGCAAAAAAGTCGCGCCCGCGCTGACGGTGCGCTCCGGCGACCGGATCACGATCGAGACGCTGACCCACCATGCCAACGACGATCACGAGCGGATGGTCGCGGGCGACCCCGGCGCCGAAAGTATTTTTCGCTGGACCCGCGAGCACAAGGCCATGCCGCGCCGTGGCGCGGGGCCAACCGAGGGACCGTTTACGTTCGGTTCCGGCGAAGGTGTCGGCGTGCATCTGCTGACCGGGCCGGTCGCAATCGAAGGGGCCGAGCCCGGCGACGTGCTCGAAGTGCGGATACTCGACGTTCGGCCGCGGCCGAGCTGCAATGCGTGTTATCGCGGCCGCTGTTTCGGTTCGAACGTCGCAGCATCATGGGGCTTTCACTATCACGATCTGATCGAGGAGCCGAGGCCGCGTGAAGTCGTGACGATCTTCGAGCTCGACACGTCGGGCGAGCCGTTCGCACGCGCGGTCTACAACTACGTGTGGACGCCGCAGACGGATCCGGACGGCATCGTGCATCAGACGATCGATTATCCCGGCGTGAAGGTCGACCATTCGTCGGTCAGGAAGCGGGAGAACGTTCTGTCGAACGTGAAGGTGCCCGCCCGGCTGCATTTCGGCACCATGGGACTCGCGCCGGCGGAGCTCGACTATGTCAGCTCCAATCCGCCCAGCTACACCGGCGGCAATATCGACGACTGGCGCGTCGGCAAAGGGGCGCGGATGTATTACCCGGTCGCTGTCGAAGGCGCCTTCTTTTCGGTCGGCGATCCGCATGCGGCACAGGGAGACAGTGAGCTCGGCGGCACTGCGATCGAAACCTCGCTGACCGGAGACTTCGAATTCGTGCTGCACAAGAAGAACGACCTGGGCGGCACGCTCCTCGAAGGTCTCACGCACCCGATGCTGGAAACCGAAGACCAATGGTCGGTGTACGGCTTCACCTTCCCGAACTATCTGGCGGAACTCGGCCCGGCCGGACAGATCGAGGTGGCCCAGCACGCGAGCGTCGACAAGGCGATGCGTGACGCGTTCCGCAAGCTGCGCCGCTTCCTGATGACCGTGCACAGGCTGAGCGAGGACGAGGCCATCGCGTTGATGTCGGTCGCCGCAGACTTCGGCGTCACCCAGGTCGTCGACGGGAACTGGGGGGTGCATGGCTCGATCCGCAAGAACGTTTTCGTCAGCGGGCCATCAATGCAGTCGGCATGCGATGGCGTGAATATTGCTCCGCGATGACCAGCCCGCCTTTTTTGAATCCATCGAGGTGCAGCGGGTACCTGTGACGCGTTCGCGCTCAGGCATCGGCCTTGGAGTTCACTTGGATCTGCTGCGCTTTACAACCGAATCCTATCCGGAAATTGAACGGCCACGCGCGTGGCGGGAAGCGCTAGACAGGATGGGATGGCGCAGCGTCGCGATCCTCTCTGCACGGGCATTACACGGAGTGATCCACGCTCAACGGTCGATCGGCGGCTTCGAGTTGAGTCTGCTGGCGTCCGCTGCGCAGACGCTCGAGCCGAATGCCGCCGGCGGCGAAAGTGTGCTACTCGTGCTGCACCTCGACGGGGCGGCGACGCTGGACACCGTCGGCCGACGCCAGCCGCTGGCGTTGAACGACCTCGTCTATCTGCCGTCGCATGAGGACGCCTCGCTGGTTTTCGCCACGGATTTCCGCGCCTTCGTGGTGCGTGTGCCGCGTGCGGCGATCAAAGGGCGGCTCCTTGCGCCGTCGTTGACGAGTGCCGGACGGATTGCCGGCGATAGCGGCGTCGGCCATGTGTTTTCCGGTTTCCTGGCGTCGCTGGCGGAAAGCCTGGATACGTTGCCGGCCGATGAGTTGCGTCCGCTTGAACTCGTGCTGGTTGAGTTCCTGGTGGCGCTGCTCGCGGCGCATCAGCGCGAAGCGCCGACGAGCGTACTGACATCCTCACAGGCAGCCATCTTCTCGCGCGTCTGCCGCAGTATCGATGCGCGCCTTGGCGACCCGAAACTCAGTCTCGCGCTTCTCGCGGCGGAAGAGCGCGTTTCGCAGCGCTATCTGCAAAAGTTGTTCGAAACCGCGGGCCAGAGCTTCTCCACCTATTTGCGTCTGCGCCGCCTCGAACGTTGCAGGGTCGAACTCGTCGATCCTCAGTACGAAAAGACATCGATTTCGGACATCTGTTTCCGTTGGGGTTTCAACGATCCCGCGCATTTCAGTCGCGCGTTTCGCGAGCAGTATCACACCTCACCGCGCGCCTTCCGTCACGAAGCGAGCCTCGATCTGGCCCGGCATCTGGTGCAGCGCATTTCGCGCGGACTGCCTTTTAAAACTGAAGCGCTGCTGCTCCATGCGCAAGGCGCGGCGCCCGCACGGCTGCAAGAAGCAACCCTCGGCGATGTGGATACGGTCGTGGCCAGTCCTCCTGTCGAGGTCGATACCGCCCCCCCGAACGGCGCTGCCCGTCGTGCGGGCAAGCCGCGCCACCACTTGTTGCGGGCCACAGCAAACACGGTGCATTGGGGCTATTTCTCGCACGACCTGAAACCCGTGCTCGAAGTCGACAGCGGCGACACGGTGACGATAGAGACGCTGACGCAGCACGCATCGGACGATTGGGCGCGCATGGTTGCCGGCGACCCGGGAGCCGAAAGCGTGTTCCACTGGACCGCCGAGCGCAAGAACGTCAACCGGCGCGGTGCCGGACCGCTCGATGCATCGATCTACGGACGTGGCGCCGGCGAAGGGTTCGGAGTGCATATCTGTACCGGTCCGATCGCGGTACGTGGCGCCGAACCGGGCGACGTACTGGAAGTCAGGATTCTCGATGTGCGTCCGCGGCGCTGCGCGAATCCGCAGTTCAGCGGGCGCGCGTTCGGCAGCAATGCGGCTGCGTGGTGGGGGTTTCATTACCGCGAGCTGCTGACCGAGCCGAAACCGCGCGAAGTTGTCACGATCTATGAGCTTGACGCAGAACCGCAGCCGCACAACGGTCCGCCCCATGCGCGTGCGGTCTACAACTATCGCTGGACGCCGCAGCGCGATCCATTCGGTGTGGTGCACTCGACGATCGATTATCCGGGCGTGCCCGTCGACCATTCGACCATTGAGGAGAACCATGGGATCCTGAAGGGCGTCAAGATCCCTGTGCGCCCGCATTTCGGCCTGATCGCGGTTGCGCCGCAACAGGACGGCCTCATCGATTCGATCCCGCCCTCTGCGTTCGGCGGCAACCTCGACAACTGGCGCATCGCGCAGGGCGCGATCGTCTATCTGCCGATTGGCGCTCCCGGCGCGTTGCTGTCGCTTGGGGACCCGCACGCGTCGCAGGGCGATTCCGAGCTATGTGGGACCGCGATCGAATGCTCGTTGACCGGCGACTTTCAACTCGTCTTGCACAAGAGAGCGACGCTGGCCGGTCAACCGTACGCGGACTTGACATACCCGCTCGTCGAAACGCCTGAAGAGTGGGTGTTGCACGGCTTCAGCCATGCAAACTATCTTGCCGAATTCGGCACGCACGCGCAGAGTAAGGTCTACGAGAAGCCGACGCTAGATCTCGCCATGCGCGACGCGTTCATCAAAACGCGCCGCTTTCTGATGACGACCAAGGGTCTCACCGAAGATGAAGCAATCTCGTTGATGTCCGTTGCGGTCGACTTCGGCGTGACACAGGTTGTCGATGGCAACTGGGGTGTGCACGCGATCATCCGCAAGGCCTTGTTCACGGACTAATCAATTTCTGATGCGTTCGCTATGGCGTTGCCAGCAGTGGTACGCATACGACGCTTTTTTTATTCATGGAGTGATGGCAGATGGATGTATCAACAAAATTCTGGATGGTGGAGGACGCGCCCACCCCGGTCGGTCCTTTCTCTCATGCGACCGAGCAGAGCGGCTGGGTGTTTCTCACCGGCCAGATGCCGACATTGCCGGACGACGACAGCGCACCGCTTCCCGAAGGCGTTGCCGCACAGACGACGCAGGTGATGGACAATCTGGTCCTCGTGTTGAAGGGGATCGGACTTGGCCTCGAACATGTCGTCTCCGTGCGGATCTTTCTGGCCGAGTTCAAACGCGATTATGCGACGATGAATGCAGTCTATGCCGCCCGTTTCCCGCCGGGGAAATTGCCGGCGCGGACCTGCATCGGCGTGACTGGATTGGCGCGCGACGCGCTCGTCGAAATAGACTTCATTGCCCATAGGCCGAACTCGGCAGCCGCCTGATACTCGACTTGCCATTTGCCCGGGAATCCAGTCGACAGCCTGCTTGTCGACGTGTCGACTTTCTCCCGTGCCGTACAGCGGTGTTCAGGTGGCGCGGGATGCCTTGAATTGCACGAGCGCGACGGCGATGGCTGTCAATGACCCAAACGAGCGGACCGGCGACGGGATCGTCGCGAATGCATTCGACCGCAGCACCACTTCGCATACTCCTTCCCGTATTCCTTCGCGTCCCAGCACGCCAATGGTGCAGCAATGCACGAGAAACTGGCATTCGATAGAACCCCCGCCACATCGCCCCTCCAAAGCTCGCCCGGATTCTAATTTTCTCATGTCGATCGTCGATTGACGACAAAAATTACTCGATCAATCGAGAGAATTCGTCTGATCAAATAGCGTCAAATGCGGGGAATCGATCAAATCTGGCTCGCCGTAGCAGTCGCACGTCGGTGCGGGAAAAATTCTACGAAAAACGTATGTCGTCAGTTGACGATTTATTTTCTCGAAGATATCTTCGCGTCTCAAGAGGTGGCCGGATCAGCGGCTACGCCACGTGTGAACAGCGCCGCGCAGGCGGTCGGAGCGAACCATGAGTAACGTCGTGAATAGATTCGGAAACGGTCGTCGTCGATTTCTACAGCTGTCGGCGGGCGCGGGGCTCGCTGCTTCAGGTCTGGTCGGTGGGATGTCGCGGGCCTTCGCTGCCGATAGCGTGAACCTCCATACGTGGTCGGCCGGCGTCGATACGGTGAAGCGCATGCTCGTGCCGTTTCAGAAGGAAGCGGGGTTGAACGTCAACTACAACAACCTCCCGTTCGCACAGTATCGGGAGGCGATGGTGACGAAGTTCGTCGGCCAGGCGCCGATCGACGTGCTGTGGGTGTCCGACGGCTGGCTGCCCGAGTGGGCCGACGCGGGCTGGCTTGCGCCGCTCGACGGTTATCCGCAACTGCTCAGGTACAACGGTGAGGTACAGGACTTCTGTACTCAATCGATGCGCTACAAGGGGCGTCAATACGGTCTCACGTACTACACCGACTACATGGCGTTTCTGTACGACGCAGACAAGCTCGCCAAGGCGGGCATCGCGGCGCCGCCTGCAACATGGGACGAACTGGTCGCGCAATCGCTGAAGCTCAAGAATGCGGGTCTGTCGCAATACCCGCTGATGCTCTCGATGGCGCGCGAAAGCTGGCTGATCGAGTTCATGTCGTCACTGGTGTTTTCCAACGGCGGACGCTTTGTCGACGACAGCGGCAAGGCGGTGATGGACGATCCGAAGCACGGCGCGCTCACGTCGCTGCAATGGGTTGCTGATGCGGTCAACAAGCACCACATCGTTTCGCCTGCCTGCGTCGAGTTGGGCGAGTTGAACGGTTTCAAGGCCGTCGCGTCAGGCAATCACGCATTCGCGTTGTTGCCGCGCTACCGGATTCAGGCGCTTAACGATCCGCGCCAGTCGCGTGTCGCGGGCCATATCAAACAGGCGCTGATGCCGGCCGGCCCGAACGGTTCGCACGCCACGGTTGCGTGGATGCGCATGCACGCGATGAGCGCCGCCGCCGGCGCCAACAAGACGCGGGCCGCCGAGGCGACGCGCCTGATCGAAGCGTTCGGCGGACGATTCGACGGGCAGTACGCATTCCAGAAGGCGATGTTCCTCGATACCGGCACGGCGTTCGGCGTTAAACCGCTCTTTAACGACCCGGAAGTCCGCGCCGCGTACGAAAAGTATGGCGATTTCTCGATGTTTCAGAAGCAGCAGGATCTGGCGCGCAAAAAGGATGTGATTACGCGCTGGTTCGGCGAGTGGGATGAGACCAACGGTACGGCATGGCAAGCGGCGATCCTCGGTCAATCGAGCGTCGCTGATGCGCTGAAGACGTCCGCGCAGAAGTGGACCGCGTTGAGCAAAGCCTGAGGTCGATATGAGCGTTCAAGCCCTGGGCCGCCGCTGGCTCGCCAGACATTCCGTGGCGCCCTCCGATCAGCGCAGCGCCATGCTGCTGCTGACTCCGATGATGCTGGTGCTGCTCGCGGTCGCCGTGTTTCCGGTGCTTTACTCGTTCTGGACGAGCCTGTTCGACATTCATTTGACGCGAATGAACAGCGTGTCGTTCGTCGGACTGGGCAACTACATCCAGACCTTCCGCGACCCGATGTTCTGGGCAGCAGTCGAGCGCACTGCATGGTTCACCGTCGTGTCGGTGCTCGCGATCATGGTCATCGCGACGCTGATGGCGCTATTGCTGAATCAGGAGTTTCCCGGCCGGCGCATCCTGTCGACCGCCTTGCTGATTCCATGGGCTATTCCGTATGTGGTCGACGGTCTGATGTGGAAATGGATCTACGACTCAGGGTACGGTGCGCTCAACGGACTGCTGTTGCAGCTTGGCGTGATCGGGCAGTACATGGTGTGGCTGGGCGACACGCACAAGACGCTGGCGCTGATCTGTAACGCTTTCGTGTGGAAGGAAGTGCCGCTCGCAACCATTCTGTTGCTCGTGACGATGAAATCCATTCCGTCGGACCTGTACGCGGCCGCTCGCGTGGACGGCGCCAATCTGTGGAGCCGATTCGTGCACGTGACGCTGCCGGCAATGCGTCCTGGCTTCATGCTCGTGATGATCTACGAAGCGATGATGGCGGTGCGTCACTTCGACCTCTTCTTCATTCTGACAGAAGGTGGTCCGGCCGACGCATCGCACGTGCTCTCCTGGCATATCTACGTGGAGACGTTCCGCAACCTGTCGTTCGGCACCGGTGCGGCGGTCGCGTATGTGCTCGCGCTCGCCACGTTCGCGATGTCGTACGCCATCATCCGTCTACTCGGCAAGAGGCTCTAAGGGATGTCATCTTCTCTGTTGTTCAAACGCCTGGCGCTGCTGGCCGGTTCAATCGTGATGTTGCTGTATGTACTGGCACCGGTTGCGTGGCTGCTGTCGTCTTCGCTGCAGCGCGAAGCGGATATCACGTCCATTCCGCCACACTGGATTCCCCATCCGCCGACGCTGTCCAGCTTCAAGGCGATCGTCGCGGCGAGCACCGGCACAGCGCCGGACGACGGCAACGCCGCGTTCATTCCGTCCACCGCACAGTACCTCTTGCCGGCGCTGCGCAATAGCCTCGTGGTCGCCACGGCGGTGGTGTTGCTGAATCTGCTCGTCAGCGTTCCCGCCGCTTATGCGATGGCGAAGATCCGGTATATCGGCCGCGATCTGTCGGTGTATTTCATGCTGGCTACCCGGGTGATTCCCGATATCGCACTGGTCGTGCCGTTCTTTCTGTTCGTGCGCAAGCTCGGACTGCTCGACAGCGTCGGATCGTTGATCATCACTTATCTGGCGATTACGGTGCCGTTCAGCGTCTTCATGCTGCTTAGCTATTTCGAGTCGCTGCCGGACGAACTCGACAAGGCGGCTCGGGTCGACGGCTGCTCGCGGATTCAGGCTTTGCTGAAGGTGTTTTTGCCGCTCGCGGTGCCGTCGCTCGTCGCCGTCATCATGTTCACATTCCTGACGAGCTGGAACGAGTTCCTGTTCGCCTTGATGTTTACGCAGACCGCCGCGTCGCAAACCGTCCCGATCATCGTCGCGTCTTTCACGTCGGATTTCACCACGAGTTTTTCGTTCATCAACGCAGCCGGCGTGGTCGCGATCGTGCCGCCGGTGATCATTGCCGTGGTGTTCGAGCGTTACATCGTGTCCGGTCTGACTGCCGGCGCGGTAAAGGGATAAAGGGAAACGTCATGGCTCAAATCGAATTTCAGCAGGTCGGCAAGCAGTACGCGAACGGGCACGTTGCACTGGACAACCTGAATCTGCAGATAAAGGACAAGGAGTTTCTCGTTCTGCTCGGACCCTCCGGATGCGGCAAGTCGACGACGCTCAACATGATCGCCGGCCTGGAGGAGGTTACTCAGGGCAGCTTGCGGTTCGACGACGTCGAAGTCAACGCCTTGCCGGCGCATCGGCGCGATGTGGCGATGGTGTTTCAAAGCTACGCGCTGTATCCGCACAAGAACGTGTACGACAACATCGCCTTCGGCCTGCGGATGCGCAAATATCCGCAACAGGAGATCGATGCGCGGGTGCGAAGAGCCGCGCAGTCGCTTGAAATCGAGCCTCTGCTTGACCGGCGCCCCGGGCAACTGTCGGGCGGGCAGCGCCAGCGCGTTGCGCTCGGCCGCGCAATGGTGCGCCAGCCCGCGGTCTTTCTGATGGACGAACCGTTGTCGAACCTCGACGCTGCGCTGCGCGTGTCGATGCGCGCAAGCATCAAGGCATTGCATCAGTCGATGCAGACGACCTTCGTGTACGTGACGCACGATCAGGCCGAAGCGCTCACGCTGGCCGACCGCATCGTCGTGATGCGCCAGGGCGTCGTGCAGCAGATCGGCTCGCCGGACGACATCTACGAGCGGCCTGCCAATAAGTTTGTCGCCAATTTCCTCGGCAGCCCGCCGATCAACTTTATCGACGGCGTGCTGATGCAAGGCGAGCGCGGTCTGCATTTTCGCAGCGGCGATCTTTCGCTCGCCCTCGATGACGAAACGCAACGCCTGCTTGCCGGATGCAGTGGCCGGGCCGTGTCGGCCGGCATTCGTGCCGAGGACATCGACGAGCGTGGCGAGTCGGCCGACTGTTCGCTGACGGGCGATATCGCTTCGTTGCTGCCGGTCGGCTCCGATCAGTTCATCGGCCTGCAATGTTTGGGGCAGTCGATGTTTTTTCGTGTCGGCAAGGAGCGTTCATGCAAGGTCGGTGAACGTGTGTCCCTGTCGATCAACCGCCGCCGTCTGCACCTATTCGATCAGGCGAGCGGTGTGAACCTGAAGGCGCAGAACGCATGAAACCCGCGGTATTTTCGTATCACCGGCCTCACACGCTTGAAGATGCGCTGTCGTTGCTCGCGCTGCACGGCTTCGACGCCAAGGTCATCGCCGGCGGCCAAAGCCTCGCGCCGATGATGAACATGCGCTTTGCGCAGCCGGCGCATCTGATCGACCTCAACGCGTTGCCGCAACTCAGCGGCGTGACGCTTACGGGTGAGTCGCTATCCATTGGCGCGATGACGCGTCATCACGAGGTGGCCACCAACAGCACGGTGCGCACCGCTTGCCCGCTGCTCGCGCAAGCGGCCGCGACCATTGGGCACTACGCGATCCGCCAGCGCGGCACGCTTGGGGGCAGCCTTGCCCATGCGGATCCTGCGGCGCAAATGCCGTTGATCGCAAGCACGCTGGGTGCCCGCATCGAGATTGCCGGACCGGACGGCAGGCGTGAAGTGCCGGCCACCGAGTTCCTGATTGCGGTGATGACGACCGATCTCGCCGTGGAAGAAATCATTTGTGCCGTGCACTTTCCGGTGGCACGCCCGGACGAACGACACGCATTCGAACTGTTTAGCAGGCGGCACGGCGATTTCGCGATTGCGGCTTGCGCACTCAGCGTCGTGCTCGAAGGCAACCGATTCTCCAGCCTGCGCATCGGGCTCGGCGGCGTGGCGGATGCGCCACTCGTGCTGAGCGAACTCGCTGCAGCCTTCGTGGGCGCACCGGCCGATGCACCGACACTGGCTGCAATCGCCGACGCGGTGGCAGGCGCTATCGATCCGTACGATCAACCGGACATCAGCGCCGCTTACCGGCGCGATCTCGTCAAGGCGCTCGCTGCGCGCGCGTTGCAACGCGCGACGCGGCCGGACAATACGACCTCGAAGTGAGTCATGGAAAAAAAAGCAATTTATCTCGATGTGAACGGCACCCGTCACGAAGTGCATTGCGAGCCTCGCAAGCTGCTCTCCGATGTGCTTCGGGAAGACTGCCGTCTGACCGGCACCCACGTCGGCTGCGAGCATGGCGTATGTGGTGCATGCACCGTGCTGATGGACGGCCGCCCGGCGCGCTCGTGCCTCGCGTACGCCGTTCAGATGGAAGAAGTGCGGATCACGACAATCGAAGCTGTCGCGCAGGACGGCCGTCTCTCGCCGCTGCAACAGGCGCTGCACGAGTGTCATGGGCTGCAGTGCGGCTTTTGCACGCCCGGCATCGTGATGACCTTCGAGGCCTATCTGCGCGAGCATCCAGGCCCATCTGAGGCCGAGGTGCGCGAGGCGCTTTCCGGCAACCTGTGCCGCTGCACCGGGTACCAGAACATCGTGCGGGCGATCCTGCTCGCGGCCGCGCGGATGCGCGGGGAGAGCGCCGATGTCTGAGCAGACGTTTCGCTACCTCAACAAGGCGGTGCCGCGCACCGAAGACTATCGCCTGCTGACGGGCTACGGCCGCTATCTCGACGACATCGAAATCGCGGGTGCCCTGCACGTGAGTTTCGTGCGCTCGCCGCACGCGCATGCGCGCATCGTCTCGGTGGATACCGCGGCGGCTGCCGGCATGCCTGGCGTCGTGACCGTCGTGACGGGGCGGGAGCTGGCGCAGTGGACCACGCCGATGCGCGTCGCCGCGCCGATCGAGGGCTTATTGCCGGTCGAGTTCGCGACGATGCCGACCGACATCGTGCGCTTTCAGGGGGATCTTGTGGCGTGTGTGGTCGCCACGGACCGGTACCTCGCGGAAGACGCGGCGGAGCAGGTTATGGTCGAGTTCGAGCCGTTGCCTGTGGTGACGGATATGTGGCAGGCGCTCGAAGCCGATGCCGTGCAAGTCGACCCCGGCGTGCCCGGCAATCTGGTGTCGCACCAGATCTACTCGAACGGCGACCCGCAGAGCGTGAGCCGGCACGCTTACCGCGTGGTCGAGGCGACCTTTCAGCAGCAGCGGCAGACCCATGTGCCCATCGAAACGCGCGGTTGCGCAGCGGTCTGGGACGCCGGGCGCGATCACCTGACGTTTCACATTGGAACCCAGGTGCCGCATCCCTTGCGCACTCAGCTCGCGCAACGGCTCAGGCTCAGCGAGTCGCAGGTGACGGTGATTTCGCCCGATGTCGGCGGGTCATTCGGTCAGAAAATCGCGTTGTATCGCGAAGAGCTGACCGTCGCTGCGCTCGCGCGTCACCTGAAGCGGCCGGTGCGCTGGCGCGAGGACCGTCTCGAGAACCTGACCGCAGCGGCTAATTCGCGCGAAGACTTTTGCCGCACGCGCGCCGCGGTGGACGAGCACGGCACGCTGCTCGCGCTCGATCTGGAGATCCGCGAAGACTTTGGCGCGTATTGCTTCTTTCCGGCGAACTACCTCGCACGCGTCGTCGCGATGGTGTTGAGCGGACCGTACCGGCTGCAGGACTACGCGTTCGACGTGAAAGTCGTGCTCAGTCACAAATGCGGCAATGCCCCGATGCGCGCGCCGATGTCCATCACCAGCTGGGTTATGGAAGGCACGATGGAAGCCATCGCGCGCGAACTGAAGCTGGATCCGGTCGAAGTGCGCCGCCGCAACCTGTTGACGCCGGAAGAACTGCCGTACCGTACGGCCACTGGCGAATTACTGGCCGACATCACGCCATCGCAGACCTTCGAGGCGGTGCTGGCAGCTTTCGACTACGACGCGTTTCGCGTTCGTCAGCAGGCGGCGCGGGCGGCCGGCCGCTATCTTGGCCTCGGTCTGTGCAATGTGGTCGAACCGACGACTTACGGCTCGCGCTTCTATAAATCGGCCGGCATTCCGGGCTCGGGACACGAGGCGAGCTGGATCCGTATCGAGCCGAGCGGTGTCGTGAATGCGTCGGTGGGCCTCGGCCCCAGCGGACAGGGCTATGAAAGCGCGATGGCCAACGCGGTGGCGGAAGGTCTCGGTGTCCATCCGTCGAGCGTGCGTATGCATCTGGGCCATACCGACATCGCGCCATACGGGATGGGCAGCCGCGGCGCCCGCAGCGGCACGGCGGGCGGCGGTGCGCTGTATTTGTGCGCGCTCGATGCGCGCCGCAAGGTGCTCGCCATTGCCGCCGCCTGTCTCGGCCTGGACGATAGCGACTCGCTGCGACTTGTCGATGCGCGCGTCGAGCGCCGTAGCGGCGACACCTGGGTGGACGCGGGTCTAACGCTCGCCGACGTGGCGCGGAGTGCCTATATGGATCCTACTTCGCTGCCGCAGGGCCTCACGCCCGGTCTCGAGTTTCACCTGACCTACGATCCGCCGCCGATGACCTACTCGAATTCGACGCACGGATGCGAGATCGAACTGGACGTGGCCACCGGTGCGATCCATTTTGCGCGCTACGTGATCGCCGAAGACTGCGGCACGCTGCTCAATCCCACCGTGGTGACCGGGCAGCAACATGGCGCCGTGGCGATGGGATTGTCCGGCGCGTTGTTCGAGCATACGCGCTACGACGAAACGGGACAGAACGTGACCGGCTCGCTTGCCGACTACATGATCGCCACTTCGACCGAATTACCCAACATCGAGATCATCCCGTTGCACACGCCTAGCCGTGCGACGGCGGCGGGCATCAAAGGGATGGCCGAAGGCGGCGTGATGGGCGCACTCGGTGCCTTGACCAACGCCGTGAACGACGCGCTAGCGCCATTCGGCGTGGTGGCCGACCGTCATCCTTTGACTCCCATGCTGTTGCGCGACCTGCTGCGCGACAAACTCTGACTGGAACGAACAATCATGAATCAATCTGCGATCAAACCCGCTATCGGCTTTATCGGCCTCGGCATCATGGGCGCCGCGATGGCGGCGCGGCTCGCGGCAGCCGGCTATCCGCTGCACGTCTACAACCGCACGCGTGCGAAGGCCGCGCCGCTCATCGAGGCGGGCGCATCCTGGCACGCTACGCCGAAGGCGCTCGCTGAAGCAACCGACGTGATCATCACGATCGTCGGCATGCCTGACGATGTGCGCGCGCTGTACCTCGGCGACGACGGCCTGATCGCGAATGCGCGGCGCGATGCCGTGCTGATCGACATGACGACTTCGAGCCCGCAGCTCGCCGAAGAGCTGGCCGTGCACGCCGCAGCCAGCGGCGTGCACATGCTGGACGCGCCGGTTTCGGGCGGCGATGTCGGCGCGCGCGAGGGACGGCTGTCCATCATGGTGGGCGGCGCGGCCGACGTGCTCGCGCGCGTCGAGCCGATCCTGCGCCACCTCGGCTCCAAGATCGTGCTGCAAGGCGGACCGGGTGCGGGTCAGCATACCAAGCTGTGCAATCAGATCGTGATCGCATCGACGATGCTGGGCGTGTGCGAAGGCCTGGCTTATGCACACAGCGCCGGCCTGGATGCGCAAACCGTACTGAGCGCGATCGGTGGTGGCGCGGCCGGCGGCTTTCAGTTGAATAACCTGGGGCCGCGCATCGCGAAAGGCGATTTCGCACCGGGCTTCTTTATCGAACATTTCATCAAGGATATGCGGATCGCGCATGAGGAAGCCGCGCATATGGGACGTGAGTTACCGGGGCTGAACCTGGTGCGCAGTCTTTATCAGAAGCTCGCTGAGGAAGGCTTTACGCGCAACGGTACCCAGGCGCTCTTCAAACTCTACGAGCGCTGAGGCGTGGCGATGAAACTAGCTGATCAATGCATTCTGCCCGCCCGGCCCGATGTCGTGTGGCGCGCGCTGAACGATCCTGCCGTGCTCGAGGCGTGTCTGCCCGGGTGTAAAACGCTCGCGATGCTGGACGAGCGGCATTTCGAAGCGACCGTGCAGATTCGCGTGGGGCCGGTGGCGGCGACCTTTAAAAGCAATGTCGAGCTGTCGGACCTCGATCCGCCAAGGGCTTACACAATTGTCGGCACGGGCAACGCGGGCGCGGTTGGCTTTGCCAAGGTCACGGCGCGCGTGCAGCTCGAACCGGCAGCCGGGACTACGGTGCTCGCATACGACGCGGATGTCGAAATTGGCGGAAAGCTGATGAGCGTCGGCTCCCGCCTGATTCAGTCCGCGGCGGCCAAGAATCTCGACGCCTTCTTCGGCGCGCTGAAGGCGCACATCGAAAAGGAGGCGACACCCGTGGACGCTATGCAAGTCATCGAACCGGCGCCGCGGATACATCCGGACGACACGCCACTGACGGGCAGCGTGCAAGGTCAAGCGCACGTCGAGACGAAGCTGCCCACCGTCATGTCCGAACCCGGCTCGGCATCGGGTCTGCGGGTCTGGCTGGTCGGAGCGGGTTCCGGGCTGCTTGGTTTGCTGGTGGGATTCCTGATTGGGCATGCGGCCTGACGGTCCATGTTGCGATGATGGCGCCCGGCCTGCGTGCAGACCGGGCACCGTTTTGAAAAGTAAGGAGCCTGGGCGCTGCAATGCTTGAGCGCGCCGCGCATCGATTACAAGCCGTTCGAGTGGCAACCTTGTTCGTTCTGTAGTTCAGCGTTTGACCCAATCAACTTTTTCATTGGACAGGAATTCTCGTGAGAAAAAAAATAGTTATCCTAATGGCGCTGACCTGTCTGGCAGAGGCAGCGCAGGCGCAAAGCAGCGTGACTCTGTACGGCGTCGCTGACGATGGCATTACCTACACCAACAATCAAGGCGGGCATGCCAATTACCAGACCTTCAGCGGTGGTCTGGGCGGAAGCAAGTTCGGGCTGCTGGGCAGCGAGGATCTGGGCGGTGGCACGCGTGCAATCTTCCAGCTGGAGAGCGGCTATGACCTGAACAGCGGCAAGCTCGGCTACAACAACCGGCTGTTCGGCCGTCAGTCATATGTGGGTTTGTCCGGCAACTACGGGAGCGTGCGCCTTGGGCGGCAGTATGACTTCATGGTGACCAATCTGCAGGCGCTGACGTCTGCGCAACTGTTCGGCGGCTCGCTGTCGTCGCATGCGGGCGACGTCGACGGGATCTGGGGCACGTATCCCGTCAGCAACTCGATCAAGTATGTGAGCCCGACGTATCACGGCCTCACGGCGGGCGCGCTCTACAGCTTCGGCGGCGTGGCCGGTTCGGTAGGCGAATCGCGCCAGTATGGTTTCGGTCTGAGCTATGCGAATGGCCCGCTGAAGCTGGCGGCCGCCTATCTCTACGTGAACAACCCGGCGGTGACGCGCTTTGACGGCACCACGGGGGCGACGGCCGGCGGAGCGTTTACGAACCCGGTGACGAACCCGATCTACAGCGGCTATGCGACCGCGCACAGCATGCAGACCCTCGGCGTGGGCGGCAACTATCAGTTCGGCGCGACGACACTCGGCGCGCTTTACACCGATACGCGCTTTAACAACGCAGTCGCGACAACCACCACCACGTTCCAGGGTGCGGCAACGCTCGATTCGTACGAAGCATTCGTCAGCCATAACTTTACGCCAGCAGTCATGGCCGGTCTCACGTACGACTACACGTCGTCGCCGCATGCGCATTACAACCAGGTGGCTGCGGGTTCCCAGTATGCATTTTCCAAGCGTACTTTCACCTATCTGATCGTGGCATGGCAACGCGCGAGCGGGGTCGATTCGACCGGGCATGCGGCCGTGGCGGATCTGACATACCTGTCGCCTTCGTCGACGCCGAATCAGGTCGCGGTGCGCTTGGGTATCCGACACAACTTTTAACCTGCGGTGGAGCACAGGTCTGCCGGGCGGCGTGACAGCGTGCCCGGTGGCCGTCGTTTTGTGAGCGTTTGAATTGCAACAGGAGGCAATCATGCTGGTGGAAATGCGTACGTATCAGATTACGGCAGGAAAGGTAGGTGAGTTTCTGCAAATCTACGAGCGCGAAGGGCTCGCGATCATCAGTCAGTACGCACGGCTCAAGGGCTGCTGGACCAAAGACTCGGGCACGCTGAACTCGGTCGTGTTCTGCTGGAGCTATGACGACTACACGCATCGCGCCGCGCAGCGCGCGAAGCTCGCGGCGGACGAGCGTTGGCAAGCCTTCACGCCTCGCATCCTGCCGTATCTGGTGCATCAGGAGTCGGTGTTCCTTGCCCCCGTGCCGTTTTGCCCGGCTGACTGAAGCAGCCGAAGCGGTGAAGTTCTCTGACTCGCGGAGCGTGCAACGGTACTTGCCGCGCCGCGCTGCGTTTGTGAGGTAAGCGATGATTGAAGCTGATTTGGTCGGCAAGATGGTGTCGTGGCGTCGTGCATTGCACGCGCACCCGGAGACCGCGTTTGAGGAAGTCTCGACAGCACGCCTCGTGGCATCGACGCTGCGCGAATACGGTTTCGAAGTGACCGAAGGCGTCGGCAAAACCGGTGTGGTCGGTACGCTGCGAAGGGGGCACGGCCCTGCGCTCGGCTTGCGCGCGGATATGGATGCGCTGCCTATGGTGGAGTACAACGAATTCGCGCACCGCTCGCAACACCGCGGAAAAATGCATGCGTGCGGTCACGACGGTCACACCGCGATGCTGCTGGGTGCTGCCGCTTCGTTAAGCCGCGATACCGGCTGGCACGGTACGGTGCACGTGATCTTCCAGCCGGCCGAAGAGGTGGCGGGCGGCGGGCGCGTCATGGTCGAAGATGGACTGTTCGAGCGATTCCCGTGTGACGCGGTTTTCGGCCTGCACAACTGGCCAGGCTTGCCGCTCGGGCATTTCGCAATCAACCGCGGCCCGATGATGGCCTCGTTCGATACGTTCGAGATTGTGGTCGACGGCAGAGGCTCGCATGCCGCAATGCCGGAAGAGGGGATCGATGCGCTGGTCTGCGCAAGCCACGTGGTGATCGCGCTACAGACGATCGTGAGCCGGCGCGTCTCACCGAAGGAAGCATGCGTAGTGAGCGTCACGCAGATTCATGGCGGCGAGGCCTGGAATGTGTTGCCCGACCGCGCCGTGATTCGAGGCACGGTGCGCTGCTTCGATCGAGGCGTGCAGGAGCGCGTGCGAGGCCTGCTGGATGAAATCGGCACGCTCACTGCCAGGGCGCATGGCGCGAAAGCAACGCTGTCCTACCACTACGGCTATCCGGCAACGATCAATGCACCGGCCGAAGCCGACGTCGCGCTCGATGCGGCGCGTGCGACCGTCGGCGCGGCGAAGGTGACGTTAGGCTGTAAGCCGTCGATGGCTTCGGAGGACTTCGCGTTCATGGCGCAGGCGAGGCCAGGTGCGTATGTCTGGATGGGCGTCGACGGGCCTGAGCCAGGCGCTCCGCTTCACAACCCGCACTACGACTTCAATGACGACGCATTGGCGACCGGTGCATCGTATTGGGTGAACGTCGTGAAGGCGTTTGGCGTTGCGCGCGTGTGAAGCCCGGCAAGTCAATCGGAACGCTTATCGCGAAGCTCGAAGAGCACGATTAGTGTCGCGACCGCGCAGGCCGGCGGTCAATTCGCGTTGCGCTCCATTGCCGTCGCGACGAGTGCGGGCGCTGCTGCCGCCTGAGCGAGTTCATCGCTCGACCACCCACCGCCGAGCGCATGCAGGAGTTGCACATTCGCGCTTAGCTGGCGGGTCTGGATATCGAGCACGCTGCGTTGCGCATCGAGTGCGACGGTCTGCGCCTGCACGACGTCGAGATAACCCACTGTGCCCTGACGGTATTGGCGTAACGCGAGGTCGACCGAGTACTGCGCGGCGTTTGCTGCATCTCGCTGCTCACTCAGCGCGGTGCCAAGATACGACAGCAGGGCAAGGTTGTCTTCAACCTGCTGGAATGCAGACAGCACCACGCCGCGGTAAAGTTCTCCGGCTTCTTCGGTTGCCGCCTTGGCGGAATCGAGTTCCGCGCGCCGATACCCGCCGTCAAACACGTACTGCACAAGCTGCGGGCCGATCGCCCAGAACAGATTGGGCGCGCTAACCAGGCCGGCGTACGCTGCGCTTTGCACACCACCCTGCAAACTTAGTGTGATGTCCGGGAAGTAGGCGGCCCGCGCGACGCCAATTTTTGCGTTGGCTTCGGCCACCCGGCGTTCAGCCGCGGCGACATCGGGCCGTCGCTGCAGTAGCGTGGAGGGCAGACCGGTCGGAATTGCCGGCAACGCGATGACGGCGGTCTGGGACGGCAGGCTGAATTCGGACGCGGAGGTTCCAACCAGGACCGCGATAGCGTGTTCAATCAGCGCCCGTTGCGCCAGGTTCTGCGACAACTGCGATTTTGCCGACGAAAGTTGCGTTTGCGCTCGGGAAACGTCGAGGCCCGAGACGATCCCGCTGTTGTGCAGTGTTTGCGTGAGTTGCAGGGCCTTTGCATACGCCATGACAGTCTCGTTCAACAGTTCGGTTTGCTGGTCGAGGCCGCGCAAGCGGAAGTAACTATCCGCCAGTTGGACCTGCAGGCTCAGCCTTACCGAGGCCAGATCGGCTTTGGTCGCCTGCGCCTCGTCCTTGCCGGCCACCACGGAGTCGCGCACGCGACCCCAGAGGTCGAGGTCGTAGTTGATTTCGCCGCCAAGCGTGACCGAGTTGTAGTCGTTCGGGCCGCCCGCGCGCAGTGGCCGGTTGTCGGACTGGCGATCGCGCTGCGGTACGGCGCTCGCACTGATCGACGGGTACAGTCCCGACTCTACCTGCGCCACGAAAGCCTGCGCTTGCGCATAGTGCGCGTACGCCGCGCGCAAATCGGTGTTGTTTGCCAGTAGGCGCGCTTCGAGATCGTCGAGCTGCGCGTCGCCATACATCTTCCACCAGCCATTGCGGTCGATCCGGTCGGCTGGCTGCGCCGTGGTCCACGGGCCAACCGTCCTGTATTGCGCGGCGATTGGCGTCGGCGGGACCCGGTATTGCGGCGCGAGCGAGCAGGCGCTGAGCGCGACGACGCTCGCGAGAAGCGCCGGAATTCCATACTTAACCATGTGCTGCCGCCTTCTTGTCGGTGGCAGTCGCGACTTGCACGTTGTCGCCGTCAGCGAGTCCGTCGGGCGGTGTATCGATCACGCGATCGGTTGCGGCGAGCCCTGAGCCGATCTCCACTGAGTCGCCCAGGTCGCGGTTGATCTTCACCTGCTTGAACAGCACGCGACCGTTCGCGCCGAGCGTGGCGACCACGACGCCGCGGCTATCGAAGACGAGCGCGCTGGCCGGTACACGGAGCGAGTCGGCGGAGACGGGCAATGTGAACTTCAGGCTGGCGAAGCCACCCGGCAGCAGCTTGCCGTTAGCGTTGTCAACCAGTAGTTGAACCAGCGTCGTTCCCGAGCTCGAGTTAACCGAGTCCGCGGCTGCCACTACGCGCGCGGCGAAATGCTGATCGGGATACTCGGGGACTGTCAGGATGGCGGTCGTGCCGTCGTGTATCGCCGGTGCGTAATTCTGCGGCACCTGGACATACACGCGTAACTGCTTGACGTCGGAAACCGCGAACAGCTCCTGTCCCACCCCGCCGCTGCCGGCGTTGACCAACGCACCGACGTCGGTATCGCGGGCCGTCACCACCCCGTCGAAGGGCGCGACGATGCGCGCGAAGGCCTTGGTGGCGACGAGGCGATCGACGTTGGCCTTCGCGGCCGCAACGATTGCCTCCTTGGCGGCGTAGTCGGCCGTGCGTTGGTCGACGTCCTGCTGGGCAACGGAATCGGTGCCGCTTAGCGCTTCCCAGCGCTTCGCCGTCGTACCAGCGACTAAAGCATTCGCCTGCGCGCTCTGCAGATCCGCGCGCGCTTGCAAGAGCTGCTGGTCGAGCTCGGGCGTTTCGATTTCGGCAAGGACCTGGCCCGCTTTGACCGGTGCGCCGATATCGACACTCCATGATTTCAGATAGCCGCTGACCTGCGCGAAGATCGGCGCCCGCGTAAACGCTTCGAGGCGGCCGGGCAGTTGCAGCGAAGGGCCGTTGGCGTCGCGCACGGGTTGGATCAGGTTGACGGTCGGCACGGCCTGAGCGTCGGTCCAGGTTTTCAGCTTGCGGGCATCGGCGGCTCGCAGCGTGACGCCGGCGACGACGATGCCTAATGCGACCAGCAGGCCGATCACGCCTGCTACCAGAAGCGGGCGGCGCGACGGTGTATTAGTGGGGAAAGCGGATTCAGACGACATGAGCAGGACCTCCCGAGACGGATGCCGGGGTAGCCGCGCGCCCTGGGCGCGCGTGCACGATACAAAAAATGACGGGGACGAGGAACAGCGAAGCGGTGGTCGCAAACAGCAGGCCGCCAATGACCGCGCGGCCAAGCGGTGCGTTTTGCTCGCCGCCCTCGCCGAGAGCGAGGGCCATCGGCGCCATGCCGATGATCATGGAGAGCGCGGTCATGAGCACGGGGCGAAAACGCGTAAAGCCTGCTTCGAGGGCGGCCTTGAACGGATCGCCGTGTACGGCAAAACGTTCGCGGCAGAAACTGACGACCAGAATCGAGTTGGCCGTCGCCACCCCCATGCACATGATCGCGCCGGTCAACGCGGGCACGGAGAGCGTCGTGTGGGTCGCGAACAGCATCCAGACGATCCCGGCCAATGCGGCAGGCAACGCGGTCACGATCACGAACGGGTCGGCCCATGACTGGAAATTGACCACGATCAGCAGATAGATCAGCACCACCGCACCAAGCAAACCGAACAACATGCCGGCAAAGGCGCTGTTCATCGTCTGCACCTGGCCCAGCAGCGCGACGGTCGAACCCTTGGGCAAGGTGCCGGCGTTGTCGTGCACGATGCGCTGAATGTCGGATGCCACCGCGCCGAGGTCGCGGCCCTGGGTGGTCGCGAAGATCTCGACCATGGGCTGGATGTTGTACTGGCTGACGACCTCGTTGCTGCTGGTCCGTTCGACGGTCGCCAGACCGCCGAGGACCTGGGCGGAGCTTCCGCCGCTGGCTGTGATCGGAAGGTTTTGCAAGGCGGCGAGCGAATCGAGGCTGTATTGCGGCGTTTGCATCACGATCGGATAAGACACACCGTTCGCGTTGTTCAGCCAGAACGTGGGTGCGACCTGGCTGGAACCCGCGAGGTTCACCACCATGCTGTTCGTCACGTCGCGCTCGGTGATGCCGAGCAATTGCGCGCGCGTGCGGTCGACATTGACGTTGAAAGTCGGGTTGCCGTGCGACTGCGCGATCCGCGCGTCGACCACGCCCGGAACATCGCGAATCTGGCGCAGCAGACGATCCGTGTAGGCGTAGTTGGCGGTCAGGTTATTGCCGCGAATCTGCAGGTCGATCGGCGCCGGCGAGCCGAAGTTCAGGATCTGACTGATGATGTCCGCCGGTGGGAATGAAAACGTCACGCCCGGGAATTCCCGAGGCAATCTCTCGCGCATCAATCGAACATACTCTTCGGTGGGACGATGGCCTTCGTTCAGCGCGATCTGGATATCACCGTCCTGCGAGCCGACGGTGCCGGTGTTGTTGTACGCCGTATTGATGCCGCTGACCGGCAGACCCATGTTGTCGACCACGGTGCCGAGATCCGCCGGTGGGATGATCTGGCGGATCGTGCTTTCGACATCCGCAAAGATCTGTGCGGTCCTTTCAACGCGGACACCGACCGGTGCGCGCACATGCATCAGGATTTGCCCGGAATCGACCGAAGGGAAGAAGTTGCGGCCGAGGAACGGCACCAGCGCGAACGAGAGTGCGACAAAGCCGAGGAAGCAACTGACGAACGGACGCCGATGGGTCAGCGCGAGTTCGAGCAAGCCACGGTAGGCGCTACGCACCTTTTCAAAGCGTGCTTCGAAGCCACGCTGGAAACGTGCGAGCGGACCGGGGCTGCTGGTTTCATGAGCGTGCTCGCCCTTTACATGCTGTTTCAGCAGGTATTTCGCCATGGTCGGCACTAGGGTTCGCGACAGGATGAACGACGAGATCATCGCGAAGATCACCGCTTCGGCCATCGGCACGAACAGGAAGCGTGCAACACCGTTCAGGAAGAACATCGGCACGAACACGATACAGATACACAGCAGCGAGACGAATGCCGGCGTGACGATCTGCGCGGCGCCGTCGAGAATGGCCGTCTCCACTTCCTTGCCGTGCTCGAGGTGCCAGTTGATGTTCTCGATCGTCACCGTGGCATCGTCGACCAGAATTCCCACCGCTAGCGCGAGACCGCCGAGCGTCATGATGTTCAAGGTCTCGCCGAGCGCGGACAGCGTCGCGATGGAGCCGAGGATAGCGAGCGGGATCGAGGTCGCGATGATGATCGTCGAGCGCCAGCTGCCGAGGAACAGCAGGATCATGAGGCTCGTCAGCACGGCCGCGATCACACCCTCGCGCGCCACGCCGGTGATCGCCGCCCGTACGAACAGCGACTGGTCGCCGATGGGCTCGATCTGCAGGTTATCGGGCCACGACGCTTTCCCTGCAGCAAGCCGCTGCTTGATGCCGGAGATGATGCCGAGCGTCGAAACTGAACCGTTCTTGAGCACGGACATCAATACCGAGCGCCGGCCGTCGACGTGCACGATATTGGTCTGCGGCGGGCTGCCGTCGCGCACATTCGCAATGTCGCGAATGTAGACCGTGGTGCCATTGGCCGCTTTGACAGGCAGGTCGCCCAATGCTTTGATTTCCGACGGAGCATTGTTCAGTTGCAGCGTGTATTCGTAATTGCCGATCTTCTCAGTACCAACCGGCGTAATCAGGTTCTGGCCGGCAAGTGCGTTGGCCACGTCCTGCGCGGATAAGCCGCGCGCCTGGAGCGCCGCGGGGTCCACGTCGATCTGTACCTGACGTGTCTTGCCGCCGAACGGATAAGGAATTGCTGCGCCTGCGACTGTGGTGAGAACCGGGCGCACTGCGTTCAGGCCCAGGTCACCGAGGTTCTGTTCAGAAAGTCCCTTGCCGGATAGCGCCAACTGGATGATCGGCACGGTCGAAGCGTTGTAGTTCAGGATCAGCGGCGGTGTCGTCCCGGCAGGCAGCTGCCGCAGTTGCGTTTGCGCGACAGAAGTCACCTGCGCATTCGCTGTGCTGATGTTCACTCCCGGCTGGAAGAAGATCTTGATGATCCCGAAGCCGGCGACCGATTCCGCCTCGATATGCTCGACGTCATTCACCGTAGTCGTCAGCGTGCGTTCGAATGGCGACGTAATGCGACCGACCATCTGGTCTGGCGGCAGACCCGTGTATTGCCACACGACGCTGATCACCGGAATCCTGATGTCCGGAAAGATGTCGGTTGGCGTCCTCATCGCCGATAAAGGACCGATGATGAGGATGAAGATCGCCAGGACTACGAAGGTGTAGGGTCGCCGAAGGGCGATACGGACTAGACCGAGCATGAGAATTCCAGAGCTTGGGGTAAAACGTAAGCGTGTCTTGTTTGAAGGCTAGCGCGACGCGCGATGACTCGTAGCCGTGTGCGTGTACCTGAATCCAAGCGCGAATGTACACAAAGCTCGGCATCTCTGCTGAAGGACAAATGAGACATCAGGCGCGTATGGCTGCCGGGTGAGCTCATTTCATTTTGCCTGCACGCCCCGGGAATGCCTTGTCGTTGCTGGAGCGAGTGACGCGGGAAAGAACCGGGAAGGGGAGCGCGAGCGTCTCTTTCGGTGAACGTCAGATTGCCCGCGTTTTTTATTACCAATTGTTCAGGAGGGAAAGTGTTCGGAGTTGAACAACAAAGCAACGGATCGCTCTATTAATAGTAATGCTAACTATACATATGAAAAGAGCTTGACGGACCGCTGCAGAAGCGCACATTCGTGCCGATACCGAGCCCGGAGGGCGTCTCTAAACTTTCAATCAACAAAGTCCCCAGCTTCGCAAGCCGACTTTGACGCTCCGAACGCAGTGGCGCGCCGAGGCAGAGTAACGGGAGACGGTGTTTTGCAAAAACGGCTTTTTCTGCAAAACAGTTGTGCGCAAAACAGGTGGTCAGGTGAATGGTTTTCACGCTGCCGACGGCGTTTGGCAGTCGGCATAGGAGACCGCCCTGAGTATGGTCCCTGCATCGTGCTTCGACTTTGCGAGCAGTCGAACTGCCGTCTTCATTCGCAACGTCTTGCGCTCGTTTCTGTGCACTGTCGTCGCCGTAACGCTCGTCGCGGCAATTAGTTTCCGTGGGGAAAGTATGAAACCGGAAGGTGCCTACTTGTGATCGCCGGATTTCGCTGAAATAATCGCTTGGCATGCTCGATTGACCAGCATGCATCGGTTCTTCAAACCATTAGCAGACAGGCCTGAGAGAGACCGTTGCGGCGCGCGGCGAGTGAGTGCCGCGCGTCCGTCAACGTCTGGCAGACCCGGGCGGGACGCAGCGGGTTGCCCTTAACCTGCTGTGGGTTGTTGCACGCCTGAACTAAAGTCGCAGCAACGCCGTGCTACGTCGGCAACCATGTGCCCCAGCGCGGAATGTGACTGCTTCTGAAAAATCGCGTCGTAGCGAACCATCGGTGCAGGTGGGTTGGTCATCACGATCTGCATGAGCCGGTTCTGGATTTGCTGCCTGAAAAGGTCGACCGGCAGCAAGCTCACGCCAACCCCGGCCGCCACGAGACCGCCCACTGCCACCGCATTATTGCCGCCGCAAATTCGCTCAGGCTCGACGCCCGCACTTTCGAAGCTCCTGGAACTCAGCACGGTGATGATCGACGCCGGAATTTGCTCGATGACCGGAACAGTGCTCAATTCGTGCAGCGACACTGTGCGTTTGCTGTCGAACGCACCGGGACGGCAAAACCAGGCGAAGCGGGCACTCCCGAGCATCACGCGCTCGATTGATGCGGGAAGCGCTGCGTCGGGCAAAATCGCGAAGTCGAGGCGTCCGTCGATCACCCGCTCTTGCAGCGGCCCGGACATGTCGACATGGGGTTGCAGGATGAGATTTGGAAAAAGGTCGCGCATCTGCTGGAGGAACGCTGGGAACCACGTCAACGCAACCAGTTCGGTCAGACCGATGTGTAGCACGCGGGCCATCTGCCGGTCGGCGTCCTGATAGGCTTCCAGTCGCTCGATACTGTCCAGCAAGCCTTCGCACAGCGTGAACATCTCGTGCCCTTTCGCGGACAACCTTGCTTTCTTGCCGCTGCCTTCGAACAAACGTGCTGCGGACTTCGCTTCGACATCCTGCAGGCGCTTGGTCGCCGCGGACTGCGTGATATGGAGCTTGTCGGCCGCCCGCTGCACGGTGCCGAGCTTCGCTACCCAGTAGAACGTCTCGATCTGCTTGACGGTCAGCATTGTTATTCAGCCTCGTTGGCGAGTGATTCGCGTGCGTCCTGATAGCGCATTCCATAGTTGCACGTCGCGCGCGCGAGGGTAATGACCTTGCGGTGGAACGGTGTCAGCGCGTCTTGCCGCGCAGCGGCTACATAGCGCACCGGCGGCATCACCGGTGTCACATGGACGGCACGCAACAGACCCAGCGTCACGAGTTCACCCGAGATGGCGTCTGGCAGACAGGCGATCCCCAGACCGGCGCTCGCCATGCCGCCAAGCGCCGCGAAGTTGTTGCAGGTCAGAATGCTGCGCGGTTGCACACCGTTGCGTTCGAGCCATTCGCTCATGACATGGCCGACCGCGGAGTCGGCGGATTGGGACAGCAACGTCAACTGGCCGAGGTCCGACACGGCGAGCCTGCGCCGCTTGAGGCTGAATGCGGGACTGCAGAACCAGCCGTTGCGCACGTTGGCGAGCGGGAACCTCACTATGTCCGCCCAGCGTGGCGTGTCAGGCACGATGGCCAGATCCAGCTGCGCCAGTCTGAGTTTTTCGTAGAGTTCCACCGCGACGCCTCCCACCTCCAGTTCGACGTCCACCAACGGATAGGTAGAACGCAATGCATCGATGAAGCCTGGCAGCCAGGTTAGCGCCGCGAGTTCGGTCACGCCGAGTCTCAACGAGCGCCGTAATACTTTCTCGCTCGCATACTGACTTAACAGGGCGTCGCGTTGCTGAAGAATCGTGCGGGCCTGCGAGAGTACCTCGAGGCCGTCGACGGTAAGCCGTGCCGATCGCGAACCGCGGTCGAACAGCGGTTTCTGGAACTGGCTCTCCAGCTCGCGAACGTGGCGCGACACGCCGGACTGAACGCTGCCGAGCTTGCGCCCGGCAGCTTCGAACGAGCCCATGTCCGCGATTGCAACGAGTGCCTCGAGTTGCAGAAAAGTGATCTGGCGTGCCATGCAGCCTCTCTCGAATCCATCTCATTTTGGAATGAACAAGTATGCACAAATATCTCTTTATTTGGGATTTATTTCCGCCAAGAATAGGTCTCCCGTCCCCTGCAATGCGGATCGAGCATGCCGAACGCTCGCGGTTGCGCCTTGAAGCACACTGTCTATGGAGATCGCATGAAATCGTCTAACAAAATAATCGCTGCGTTGCTGGGGCTCACCCTGGCCGTGGTTGCGGCTACCGCTCAGGCCGACCAGCTCGCGGATATCAAGGCGCGTGGAACGCTGGTGTGCGGGGTGCTCGCCAACTTCGAGCCATTCGGCTTTCAGGACCCGGCATCACGCGAGATCGTCGGATACGACGTCGACTATTGCAAGGGCGTTGCCAAGGCTCTGGGCGTGAAGCCCGTGTTGCAGGTGGTGTCGATGGAGGCGCGTATTCCCGAGCTGCTGCAAGGCCGTGTCGATGTGCTCGCCGCCGTGCTCGGCTACTCTCCGGCTCGCGCGGAACAGCTCGCATTTACGCATCAGTATTACGTAGCCAGGCAGGTCATTGCAGTAAAGACCGCTGGCCCGTTCAAAGCGCGGGACGATCTCAACGGCAAGCGCGTCAGCACAATCAAAGGCTCCAGCAATATCGCCATCATGGGTCAGGTCATGCCGAGCGTGCAGCTCGTCAGCTATGACGACTCGCCATCCGCTTTCCTCGCCATGGTGCAGGGTAAGGTCAATGGTTTTGTCGTGTCCGAACCCATCATGCATCGCTTTGCCGCCAAACTCGGTCAAGGCGCGAAAGTTGAAGCACTGTTGCCGCCGGTGGGTCTCGAATACTGGGGACTCGGTATCAAGAAGGGGGAGCCGGCATTGCTCGGCGCGGTGAACAACGCGCTGGACGGCATGGAAAAATCAGGCGAGGCTCAGCAGATCTTCGACAAGTGGCTCGGTCCCAATACGATCTATCAGATGCATCGCGATTTCAGGATCGGGCCGATCAAAGGCTGACCCCAATGCCGTTTGTGTAACGAGGATTACTCATGTTGGCGCATCTCAACTTTTCCGGCATCTTCACCGTGCAGAATCTGCAGCATTTGATGTGGGGGATGCAGTACACCGTATTGCTCACGCTGACGAGCTGGGTACTGGCGGTTGCTCTCGGCACGGTGCTGGCGATGCTGCGTGCGATAGGTAACCCGTTCATCGAGAGAATCGTCGCCGGCTACGTTGCCTACCATCAGAACGTTCCGATGCTCGCGCAACTGTTCCTCTGGTATTTCGGGTTTCCAACGCTGTTGCCGGACAGCGCGCAAGGATGGATCAACGCCCATGGAGGTGAATTCATCTTCGCATCGATTGCCATTGGCCTGTGCATGGCGGCTTACTACTCGGAGGATATTAGAAGTGGCCTGCGGGCGGTATCGTCAGGTCAACTTGAGGCTGCACGCTCGCTGGGTTTGAGCTTTCCGAAGTCGATGCGTTACGTGATCCTGCCACAAGGTTTTCGCATCGCAATGCCGCCGTTCATCAACCATACGGTGGTGCTGTTCAAGAACACCAGTCTGGCGATGGCTATCGGCGTTGCGGAGTTGACGTACACAGTGCGCGACATTGAGAACCAAACCTTTCAAACCTTCGAAATCTATCTCGTTGGAACGGTCATCTACCTGGCCATTTCATTGGGGCTGATGGGTGCGGGCGCGGCGATCACGCGCCGCACCCGTATCCTGGCGAAATAAGCGATGCTCGACATACTCATCCACAACGCGCATTTCCTGCTGCTCGGGCAGTATCCGAACGGGCCGGTCGGTGGTCTTGCGCTAACGCTGATTCTCGCGCTGCTCGGTCTCGCTTTTGCGTTTCCGCTCGGTGTGCTACTGGCGTTATGCCGTGTCTCGCCGTACAGGGTGTTGAGCGTGCCTTCGACGGTGCTCGTCTATATCGTGCGTGGTGTGCCGCTCGTGATGCTCGTGTTCTGGAGTTATTTCCTCGTGCCGGGCTTGATCGGCCATCTGGTGAGCGCATTCACGACCATGGTCGTCACGCTGGTGATTTATCAGGCGGCTTACCTGAGTGAGATTGTCCGTGCCGGCATCGAGTCCTTGCCGAAAGGACAGACCGAGTCCGCACGTTCCCTCGGGATGAGTTACGTTGCGACGATGCGTCATGTGATTCTGCCGCAGGCGCTGTACAACATGCTGCCGAGCATTCTTAGCCAATGCGTATCGACGGTGAAGGACACCTCGATAGGTTATGTGATCAGCGTCCAGGAACTGACGTTCTCGGCTCAGCAGATCAACGCCAGTCTTCTCACACAGCCATTTCAGGTTTTCTTCATTCTCGCTTTGACCTACTTCGTGGTGTGCTACACGCTCACCCGATGCGCGCATGTCATGGAACGGCGCATCGCGCAGCGGCGTGCCTCAGGAAAGATTCAGGAACTCAGGAATGTCATCAATGATTCAATTCTCCAAAGTTAACAAGTGGTACGGCGAGTATCAAGCGCTCGTCGACGTCACGGCCGAGGTGAAGCGAGGCGAAGTGGTGGTCGTGTGCGGCCCTTCCGGATCGGGAAAATCCACGCTTATCCGTACCGTCAACCGCCTCGAGGAGATTCACGGGGGCGGGATCACGGTCGACGGAACGAGCGTCCACCAGGCGTCGTTGAATCTGAACCGGTTTCGCACGCGTGTCGGCTTCGTGTTTCAGCAGTTCAACCTCTTTCCTCATCTGTCGGCGCTCGACAACGTGTGTCTGGCGCCGATGAAGGCAGCCGGGAGAAGCCGCGCGGATGCGAAGCGGCAGGCATTGGCGTTGCTCGATCGAGTTGGCCTTGCCAGCAAGGCCAACTCGTATCCGCAGCAGTTATCCGGAGGACAGCAGCAACGCGTGGCGATCGCCCGCGCGCTGGCAATGGAGCCGCCAGTGATGCTGTTCGACGAGCCGACGAGCGCGCTCGATCCCGAGATGGTGGGTGAAGTGCTCAGCGTGATGAAATCGCTTGCCAGAGATGGGATGACGATGATGTGCGTGACTCACGAGATGGGATTCGCGCGCGAGGTGAGCGACAGCGTCTGGTTCATGGATCGCGGCGCGATTCTCGAGGTGGCCGATCCGCAAACGTTCTTTCGATCGCCGCAGCACCCACGCGCACAGGCATTTCTGTCCGACTTACGTCACTAGCCACGCATTATCGATACGAAGGTGCTCATCGACAAGTTTGATGTCGGCGAAGCGGGCTATGTATTCCTAACTATGACTCTATGACAACGAGCAACATGATTAATCCCATTGCCGCGGACCTGGTGCCGGCGGTTGCAACACCTTGCTTTGTGGTGATGGAAGACCGCGTTCTGCACAATCTGGCGGTCACTGCACGTGCGTGCGGCGGCGTTGAGCGCCTGATGCCGCACGTGAAGACTCACCGCGCGGCGTGGCTCGTTTCGTTGCTACTGGCCAACGGCGTCCTCGCATTCAAAGCCAGTACGCTCGCCGAGGTCGAAATGGTCCTGAGCGCGGGCGGCACGCGCGTCACCTGGGCGTTTCCTACTGTCAATCCGCAAAATATCGGCCGCTTCATTGAATTGGCCCGAGCATTTCCGGAGGCCGAGCTCACGGGCCTGGTGGATTCCCGCGAGGGACTGGACGTATGGACGCGGCTACTCGACGGCGCTTCGCCTTCAGTTCGTCTGCGTATCGATCTCGATCCCGGAATGGGGCGCACGGGCGTCGCGATGGACGAGGCCGCGCTCGAACTCGCGCGCGGGGTGGCGCGGCTCGGTCGGCTTGCGGGGTGGCATGTTTACGACGGCCACATCCGCGGCGCGTATGACGAGCGCAAAGCCGCAGTGGAAGAACTTGCCGGTACGCTGGCGTTTCTGCAGTCGAGCCTGCGCGAAGACGGCATCGATGTCGACGTCGTCGGCGCATGCAGCTATACGTTCGACCTGTGGCCGCGCTCGGTGATGCAGTACGTGTCGCCGGGTACCTGGGTGTATTCGAACGCCCAGCACCTGAGAGAGCTATCGCATCACAACTGGGTTGCCGCCGGCTTTGTTTTGACAACGGTTGTTTCAACGCGCAATGGCACGTCGACGCTGGACGCCGGCAGCAAGGCGATCTCACCGGACAAACCGCTGCGGCAGCGTTTTGACGGCGCCGGCGAGATCGTGATGATGAACGAAGAGCACACGGTGATTCGCAGCGACGCACTTCACACCGGCGACAGGCTGTTACTGATCCCGGAACACACCTGTACCACCGCCTACCTGTACAGCAACGCCCTGGTTCGATCTCTCGACGGACGGTGGGAATACCGCGAACAGCTCGGCAACGAACGTACGGTTGTCGCGTTGACGCGATGACCGCCAGAAGGCGGGGGCCTGCGGACCCACGTCTATCTTCCTCACAGTTTGAGACTTCGCACATGACAGAATCGAGTAAGCAACCGTCCACAGGTGGTCATTACAGCCCATGGCGCCGCGCAGGCGAGCTGATTTTTGTGGCAGGCCAGGTTCCGCGAGATCCTGAGCGAAACATTATTGGCGCCACGATCGAAGAGCAAACAACCGCGGTGCTCAACAATTTGCGTCTTGTCCTGGAAGAAGCCGGCACCGATTTCAGCCGACTTGTTCGCGTCCAGGTGTATCTGTCGGACATCGGCGAATTCCAGCGCTTCAACGCCGTCTACGCCCAGGTGATGGGCGCTGCCGCTCCCGTACGAACCACTATCGGGTGCGCGTTGAATGGCGTGCGTATCGAAATCGATGCTGTCGCGCAGGCCGGCGACGCACCGATCCGCCCGGCAGTAAATAGCTAACCAGTTTCTGACAAGGAAAGACGATGGACCTACAGCTAAAAGATAAGACCGCTCTCGTGCTTGGCGGCGGTGGCGGTCTTGGTGGCGTCATCTCGCGAACGCTTGCGGCCGAGGGCGTTCGCGTTGCCGTTGCCGACATTGATCTGGCGGCGGCCGAAAAGACTGCCAAGGCGGTGAGAGAGGCGGGCTCGCATGCCATCGCGCTTCAGTGGGATCTTGGTGATCTGTCTGCCGTGGACAGTCATATCAGCCGGATCGAGGACGAACTGGGGGCTATCGACATACTGGTGAACAATACCGGAGGCCCCCCTCCGACGCCGGCGCACGGCCAGGATGCCGCACTGTGGCGCAAGCACTTCGAGAGCATGGTGTTGTCGGTGGTAACCATCACCGACCGGGTGCTTCCGGGAATGCGCGAACGCGGTTTCGGCAGGGTGATCACCAGCACCTCATCGGGTGTTGTCTCGCCCATACCGAATCTCGGGTTGTCGAACGCCCTGCGCATGTCGCTCGTCGGCTGGTCGAAGACACTGGCGCGGGAAGTCGGTCGCGACGGGGTTACCTGCAACATCGTGCTGCCCGGGCGTATTGCCACCGATCGCATACGCTTCCTTGACGAGGCCAAAGCCAAACGTGAAGGGCGATCGGTCGAGGATGTTGCGGCCGAGAGCACTGGCTCGATTCCGGTGGGGCGCTACGGCGAGCCGCAAGAATACGCAGATGTGGTGACCTTCCTTGCGAGTCCCCGAGCTTCATACATTACTGGCTCGACAGTCCGCATCGACGGCGGTCTCATCGCCAGCATCTGATCACTTTTTTGGGGAGGCGCCAAATCATGACCATCGACTCACTTCCGCTCGACGAAAAAATCATCGCGGCCCTCTCGGGCATATCTACGGCCACGCTTACGACGGTCCTGCTGAAGCACGGTCTGCGCAACGTGTGGCTTCGGGGTACACGGCCGATCGCGGAAGGTCAGCCGCGGCTCGTCGGCCGTGCCTTCACCCTCCGTTTCGTGCCGGCCCGGGAAGACCTCGCGACCCCCGCTTCGTGGGGCTCGCCGATTTCGACCCGCGCGGCGATTGAAGGTATGCCGCGTGGCTGTATTGCCGTAGTGGGCGCCCTGGGCGTGACCGATGCGGGAATCTTCGGCGATATTCTCTGCGCACGGATGCACATGCGCGGAGTTGCGGCGCTAGTCACGGACGGCGTGGTTCGGGATATTGTGGGCGTGCTGAATACCGGGCTGCCAGTATGGTGCCAGGGTACCGCATCGCCACCCTCGGTGGCCGGCCTGACGTTTGTCGGCTGGCAGGAGCCTATCGACTGTGGCGGCGTCGCGGTATTTCCAAACGACGTGATCGTGGTCGACCGGGATGGCGCTGTGCTTATTCCGGCTGCGCTGCTTGACGAGGTTGTTGCCGCGTCGGTCGAACAGGAGCGACTGGAAAACTGGATCATGAGCGAGGTCGAAAGCGGTGCTGCTTTGCCAGGCCTCTATCCGCCGAATGAAGCAAACCGGGCTCGCTATGAGGCGGCGAATATTTCATTGGGCGTTGCGTCGAAGGAAGGCGGGTGACTGCTGCTCCGACGGGCCGAATATCGGGCATCACGTCGCAACGGCCGATGCCGATGCCGAGGCCGATGCGAGTTCGGCGGCTTCGACAAGGCTCGCCACAATCGACTCCATCGCGGTCCCCGGTCCGAGCACCGCAAAAACGCCATTGCGTTTGAGCAAACGTACGTGCTCGTCCGGAATGATGCCGCCAACCACAACCGCTGCCCTCGGTCGCCGGACCCGCAACGTGCGCACTACCTCGCCAACAAGGTCAAGATGCGCACCCGATAGGGACGAAACGCCGATGACATCGGCCTTTGCTGCGATGGCGTCGTCGACCACCTCTCCCGGCGAGCGGAACAGCGCGCCGAGCGACACGTGGAATCCGGCATCGGCCAACGCCGCCGCGACGGTCTTTGCACCCCGATCGTGGCCGTCCTGCCCCACCTTTGCGATGAGCACCCTGGGCAGGCGCCCAAGGCGCGCGGCAAGAGCGCTGACACGATGGCATGCGTCACGCCATGCCGCATCGGCGATCCGCGCTTCGCCGTAGATTCCGCTGCTAAAACGACTGGGCGTGCTGTAGCGCGGCCAGACAGCCTCCAGCGCGCGCGTGCATTCGCCGATTGTCGCGCGCGCGCGGACACACTCGATAGTGAGGGCCAGCAGGTTGCCGGTGCCGTCACGCGCACCGTTAGCGAGCGCCGCCAGCGAGCGCGAGACCAGAACATCGTCGCGCTGCGCCTTCAGTTCTGCAAGCTGCCGAACTTGTCTGGCACGAACTCGCCGACCGTCGATCTCGAGACAATTGGACGGAGTATCCGCATCCGGTGATCGGAAGCGGTTCACACCCACGACGACATGCTGCCCGGCATCGATCCGCGCCTGCGTGCGTGTTGCCGCTTCGTGAATGCGCTGCTGTACCCAACCCGAGCGGATCGCTTCGACGACGCCCCCATGCGCAGCAATTTGCGCCATCAGGCCACGCACGCGCCGGGTAATATCGGCGGTAAGCGACTCCATCATGTACGAGCCGGCCCACGGGTCGATAACATCGCACAGGCCCATCTCATGCTGCATGATCAACTGCGTGTCACGCGCGAGCCTCGACGCATCCGCGCCTGGGAGGGCGAGCGCCTCGTCGTACGCATTGGTATGCAGCGACTGGGTGCCGCCGAACACCGCGGCCATCGCCTCGATCGTCGTCCGGACGATGTTGTTCTGTGGATGCTGCGCAGTGAGCGAGCATCCCGAGGTCTGGCAATGCATGCGCAAAGCTTGCGCTCTAGCCTCACGTGCTCCCAGTTCGCTCATTATTCCGGCCCATAGAACCCGAGCGGCGCGAAGTTTGGCGATCTCCACAAAGAATTCGGTGCCGACGCCAAAAAAGAAACTCAGCCGTTCGCCGATGCGCTCGACATTCATGCCACGCTTCACCAGGGCCTCGACGTAGGTGCGCGCGTTGGACAGCGTCAGCGCGAGTTCAAGTACCGCGTCCGCGCCTGCTTCCTGAAAGTGATAGCCGGAGATGGACATTGCATTGAAGCGCGGCGCGCGTTCGGCCAGATACTCGAAGACGTCCGCGACGATCCGTAAGGACGGCTCCGGCGCGAATATCCAAGTATTGCGCACCATGTATTCCTTCAGGATGTCATTCTGGATCGTACCCGTCAGGGCCTCTGTGCGCACGCCGCTTTCTTGCGCTGCCACGATGAATGCGGCCAGTACGGGTAGCACAGCGCCGTTCATCGTCATCGAGACCGACACCCGTTCGAGCGGAATCTGCCGAAACAGGCGCTTCATGTCTTCGACGCTGTCGATTGCGACTCCAGCCATGCCGACATCGGCCGTCGCGGCAGGATCGTCCGAATCGTAGCCCCGATGCGTCGGCAGATCGAAGGCGACCGATAAACCCTGCGCCCCTTCGGCAAGCGCCGTCCGGAATGCGAGATTCGAATCGGCCGCGTCCGCATAGCCTGCGTATTGACGGATCGTCCACGGCTTTTGCGTATACATCGACGCATGGGGCCCTCGCACGAAGGGCGCCTCACCGGGCCGACTGCCGAGATGCGACACCCCTTCAAGATCGCTCGCCGTATACAGCGCCTTAAGCGGTGCCGCATGGGGCGGGTGTCGCACCGAGTCGCGACTTTCATCGGCGAAGCTCCGCTCGCCGCGCATATCGCCCTCGCGCTTCATCGCTGCCTCCAATGCTTGCTTGTCACTACGTCGGCAATCTTCTGCTGATCGCTGCCACGACGAAGCTCGCACCAATGGACGAGGCCGCGTTCATCCTTATGCTCCGCGACCACGCGCAGTCCGAGGGTGTCACCAACATTAATGTTGCCGTAGAAGAACAACTCGCGGCCTGTAATAACGGGTGGCTCGTTAAACCGGTGGCGCTGCCATTCGGCACGGTCAACAAAGGACTGAAAGCTTGCAAAGTAGAGAAAATCCGCGCCGTTGAAATCGTTGTTCGGACAGGGCAGAAATTCGATCCAGTCGCTCTCGACCCGATCGGCGCGTGTGAAGGGCAACCGCTCGTCCCACTGCCCGGCGCGAAACTGCTTGCCACGCCACCCCATGTCCACCGCGTCCGCCGGCGGAGTCGTTGTCGGGCCCGCCATCGCCGCGAACGTTGCGCGCGTCACCGAACGGTTGTTGCGCACCTCATGCCGCCGCACGAACGTCGACGACATCGACACGAGGGCGCACTCGCCATTGCCCGAAACCAGACGGTGCCGGCTAAAGTGGCGAGCCGGACCGGTTCGGCAAAGCTCGGTACCGAGCTCGAAAGCGTCGTTCTCACCGATTGCGTGGAGCGTGGCCCCCGTCAATCTGATTGCGGTGAAGGCCGCATACGATTTGCTCCCACCGTCATCGACGAAATCCGGCGCGCGCCGGCCGGCATTCTCTGCCAACGCCTCCCAGTGGCGATGTCCGCATTCCTTGATCAGCCAGTTTTCGGACAGCCCCGTATAGGCCAATTGCGGCATCCCGGCGCGATAGCGCTGTGTTGTTTGCTGCATGCGCTTCAGGCCACTACTGTGTCGCGAGAGGAGGTTCGCTCGCGGAGGCTCGCGAGAATTGCCCGGCTCACGTGGTCGGCATCGCGCGCGATGCCCGAGAAACGCCCTGAGCCCCACGTATGCAGCCACGGCAAGCCGATGAAGTAAAGCCCCTCAACCGGCGTAATGCCGCGCGTGTGCGCCGGATAACCGCGGCCGTTGAACACAGGCGCATCTATCCAGCCGAAGTCCGGCGTAAAGCCAATGCACCAGATAATCGATGTAATGCCGCTGCCTGCGAGTTCGAGCGTCGTACGCTCGCAAGGCGGCTGCCATAGAGGCTCGTAGACGCTGGCGGGCGGTGCGTCAATGCCGTTCTTTTCAATGAAGCCGTCGATGCTCGCGTTGATGCGGTTATAGGTATCGTCCGCGCTGTCGAGATTGGCGGCGAGGTTCGGCGCGAAGTGCAGCCGCCCGTCGCGCAGGTCGTCGAGCCGTCCGTATAACTCCATCCCTTCGGCCGCGAACTTGCGCAGATCGATGTCGCGTCCGCCGTCGCGGCCGGTCACATAGTGATTGGTGTTGTCCCGCACCCCCTCACGCAACGGGTGCTTTTCCACCGGCATGTCGTAGTATTTCATGTCGGCCAGCCAGTCCACCACGTCGCGCCCGCGGTAGAAGCGTGCACAGCGTGGCGCCTCGCCGACGGCCAGCACCACCTGGCGGCCGGCCAGATGCAGGTCCTCGGCAATCTGCGCACCGGACTGCCCCGATCCCACCACCAGCACCGCGCCGTCGGGCAGCGCCTGCGGATTGCGATATTCCGACGACTGCAACTGGACGATCTGCGCGGGCAGGCGTTCAGCCATGCGCGGCACGATCGGCGTGTGATAACCGCCCGAGGCCACCACGACCTGATCGGCGGTGAAATCGCCCTGGCTCGTCGCCACCGCAAAGGTGCCGTCGTCCTGCCGCTTCACGCGTTTGACCTGGGTGTGCTCAATGACCGGCGCATCGACCATCGCGATGAAACCGTCGAGATACGCGATGATTTCATCCTTCTTCATAAAGCCATGCGGATCGTCGCCCGGGTAGGGGTAACCCGGCAGCGCGCATTGCCAGTTCGGCGTGACGAGACAGAACGCGTCCCAGCGCTGGTTGCGCCAGGTGTGCGTGACGGTGTTCTTCTCGACGACAAGGTGATCGACGCCGGCCTGTTTCAGATAGTAGCTGACCGACAGGCCGGCCTGCCCGCCACCCACGACGAGCACGCTGTAGTGGCTATTCTCGCGCGTCCCGGCGCTTACGGAGTACGCTGTGTTCGACATGATGGGTCCTTGTAGGTAAAAAATCGGCTTACCGTTACGGCGCTGCCGCCCGGCGCGCCAGGTTCAACGGTTCATCCCGGGTTTAGAGCAGTTCGATGACCTTGACGGTCGCGTCCGGCCGATTGCGAAAGCGGTCTGCCTCCTGTTCGATCTGCGCGAGCTGATCCATCGCCGCCGAACAGGCAAAACCGTACTTCTGCCGCACGCGCTCCGAGGCAATGTTGAGCGCCTCGCGCGAGCGTCTGACAAAATCGTCGAGCGGGTAAGCATGGCCCGGCGTAAAAAACTCGCTGACCACCTGCGACGGCGAATAGCAATTCGCTTCTTCCCCGTCGGGCCATTGAATCCGGAAGTGCATGACAGGCATGGAAATCCTCTTTTTGCTGATGGCTTGGTGGATAGCAGGCGGCTGGCGTGTCAGCAGCGCGATCCGCAACGCGTCGATGCTCATCGCGGCACCTGGTCGGCCGGGACGATGAACGGCTCGCCGCTGAAATCCCACAACACCGCCGCATCGTCACCGCGATGGACGACCGCCTGGCGCGTCGCGTCTACCGTCCCAATCTCCGCGCAGGCCAGCGAACGCGCGTCGAATCGCGCCCGCACGCGCTCGACGTGCGCTTCACGCACCGAGAGCAGATAGCCGAAACTCGGAAACGCGGTGACCCAACGCGCGAGCGGCACGTCAGCCGGCTTCGGGATCGCATCGAGATCGATGCGAGCGCCGACGCGCGAACATTCGAGCAACATCAATGCCGTGCCCAGCGTACCCGCCATGCTGATATCCTTCGCTGCATCGCATAGCCCGTTCTCGGCCAACTCCGGCAATAACTCGAGATCGCCGCGCAGCCGCGCTGCCGGCGCTCCGACTGAAGCATTCCAGAACGGATACGGTTCCTCGAAGTGGCCGCGCAGATCGACCGCCATCAGCAGGCGGTCGCCCGGTCTCGCGTTGAAACTCGACAACAGCGCGTTAGCGCGGCCCAGAATCGACACCGCCAGTTGTGCCTGATCGCTTCGCGCGTTGGTGTGTCCGCCGACAATCGGCACGCCATACGCCACCGACGCCGCGGCCATGCCGGCCAGCACCTCGTGCGCCGCGTCGATGCCATTGCTCCATAGCGCATCCACGACAGCGAGCGGCCGGCCGCCCATCGCATAGATATCGCTGACATTGACCATCACGCTGCTGTAGCCGGCGAACCAGGGCATCGCCTGCACGAAGTCGCTGACCATACCTTCGATGGCGAACAACAGGTAAGCGTCGCCATCCGGCAATGCTGCGCAGTCGTCGCCCAACGCCACCGCCTGGCCGAGATCGCGCGCGCCGCCCGGCAAGCGGTCCGCCAGCGACGACACTACGCCGGCTATATCGGTCTTGTGTCGAAAGCCGCGGCTTTCGCGCAAGCTGGTGACCAGATCCGCGAGACTCATGAGCCGCTCCGCGATTGCGTGACAAAGCCGCTGCGCGGTGTCGTACACGGCGGGTAGTGCTGAAGCTGCGCCTGCATCAGATGATGCGGACGGCCGAGCATCCTTTCCTCTGCAAGTACATCCCAATGCAGACGGCGAAACAGCGGCACATTCTGGCTCTGCACATGCGCGAGGAATGTCTGACAGCCGAGCGCATGCGCGCTTGTCACGGCAAGACGGATCAGCGTTGCACCGATCTTGCCGTGACGGCGAAACGCAGCGTGCACGGCGAGCCGCGAACCGAACCAGACGCCAGGCGCTTCCTCGTGGATGCGCACCGTGCCCACTACCTGCTCCGGCATCCCGGCGAGACAGCTCACCGCCACCAGTTGCTGCGCACGCTCGTCGATTTCGTCGCGGTCGTCGCCGACAAAGATGCCCTGTTCGATGCAGAACACCGCGCGCCGCAGCTTGTAGGCCTCATCGGCCTCCCACTGCAGCGTGGTCCACTTGATCCGGTATTCGGTCGGCGTGTAAACCGCCGGCGCGACGTCCGGGTCGTCCAGTTCACCCGATGCACCCGCAATCGCTTCGCCAAACATGATCACACCTCGTACGAAGACAGGGACGAGCACGCGCCGCACTTGCCGCAGCCCGCCTTGATGTCCGCTGAGCGCATTTCTGCCGCGGCAAGCATTGAGCCAAGCGGCTGCAGCACCGACCTCATGAACTCCGGCGAGGGCGCCGGATGATCTTCGAGCGGCGTGCCGCTGATCGGCACGAATGGCACCACGAACGGATACACGCCAAGATCGATCAGCTCGCGCGAAATCGAGAGAATCGCTTCGGCGGTGTCGCCGAGTCCCGCGAGGATATAAGTGCTCACCTGTCCCCGTCCGAACACGGCGACCGCCGCCTTGAACGCGTCCATATAGCGCGACAGCGGCACACCCGATTTACCCGGCATGATGCGTTCGCGCAGCGACGGCGTCACCACTTCGAGATGCATGCCGAGCGTATCGATGCCGCTCGCCTTCATGCGCGCGAACCATTGATCGTCGTCCGGTGGTTCGCATTGCGCCTGGATCGGCAGATCGACCGCGGCCCTGATCGCGAACGCACTCTCGCAGAGAATCTGCGCGCCACGGTCGCTGGTGGGCGGCGTGCCGGTCGTCAGCACCATATGCCTGACACCGTCCAGCAGCACCGCCGCACGCGCGACTTCTGCGAGCTGCTCCGGCGTCTTGCGCGCAATCGTGCGACCGGCGGCAAGCGATTGACCGATCGCGCAAAACTTGCACGTCTTGCGGCGGCTCTCATAGCGAATACAGGTTTGCAGCACAGTGGTCGCCAGCACATCGGCGCTGTGCAGCGTTGCGATGTGCGAGTACGGCACCCCGTCGAGCGTCTGCATGCCGTAAAAGCGTGGCGCCTTTGGAAAGCTGATATTGGCAATCGGAATCGTGCCGCGCAGCAATGCGCTGGTGCCGTCCGCATCGGCAGGCGCGGCGACGAACGGCGAATGCCACGCCGTGTTGGTATGCACCGGCACCATGATGGTCACGCCATCCACCGTGACGGCTTTGTGATCGGACGGTCCCGCGCCGCCGCGCCGGCTGGCGACGCCGGTACCGGGATCGGCCAGCCGCAAGCCGACCGACTGCAATTCAGTCATCAATTGCCGGCTCGCGGCCGGCAGGGTCTCGCTGGAATTCATCGCGGCATCCCATGGTTGAGTTGAAATCGGTGCTGGACGAGGCGTTCCACGCATCGCCCGGCGACGGCATCGGCGCCACGGTCGTAGCCGGCCGCTCGTTGATGGCGAGGCTCAGCAATTCGGGCCGCGCATAGTGGCCGACCGAATCCATCATGCGTTTGCGCTTGGTGATCAGCGCCATGTCGAGATCGGCGATCACCATGCCTTCGCCTTCACGCAGCGGTGCAGCCAGATGCTGCCCCTCGGGCGACACGATTGCGGTATTGCAGCCGCCGCGCAGCGCCTTTTGCAGATTCGTATCGCTTGTGACAGATGCGATCTGCGCTTCGGTCAGCCACCCCGTTGCGTTCACGACGAAGCAGCCCGACTCGAGCGCGTGATGGCGAATCGTCACTTCAATCTGCTCGGCGAAAATCGGCCCCACCAGCGATCCCGGAAACTGGCTGCAGTGAATCTCCTCGTGCTGCGTCATCAACGCGTAACGGGCGAGCGGGTTGTAGTGCTCCCAGCAGGCGAGCGCACCCACGCGCGCCACGCCGGTTTGCACGACCTTCAGTCCCGTCGCATCGCCTTGTCCCCAGATCATTCGTTCATGGAACGTCGGCGTGATCTTGCGGCGCTTGAGCAACAGCTGCCCATCCACATCGAAGATCAGCTGCGTGTTGTACAAGCTGCCGTAATCGCGCTCGTTCACCCCGAGCACGACGACCATGCGATGCAGGCGGGCACGCTCGGCCACCGCCCGCGTCACGGGGCCGGGCACCACCACCGCTTCTTCGTAAAGCCGCATGTGGTCGGCGCCGGAGGCAACCGGTGGCCGCACGAACGAAAAGTACGGGTAATACGGTACGAAGGTCTCGGGGAACACGATCAGCTGCACGCCTTCGCGCGCCGCCTGATCGATCGCCTCACAAACCTTGTTCAGCGTGCCGTCGCTGCGCTCGAAGTCCGGTGAAATCTGGACTGCGGCGGCACGAACGATGCGTTTTTCAGACATGGTGGTAGCCGCCTGTGCTCAGACCGTCCAGGTGTGGATGATCAGTGCGTTGTCCTTGCGATGCAGAAGCTGGATATCCAGCACGTCGAGCGGACTGATCGGACGAATGCCCTCGATCAGCGACGCTTCGCCATGCCCGTACAGCGCCTGCAATGCGAAGCGGCACGCGTACACCTTGCCTCCCTCTTCCATGAACTTCATCAGTTGCTTGTTGAAGTTCAGATGACCCGGAAACGCTTCGTCGCCGAGCGTTGGGAAACCGCGCTGCAGACCGAGCGTCACGCCCGGGCCATAGAGCAGCACCGAGGTTTCGAAACCTTTGCGCTGCAAACGCGTGGCTTGCAGAAGATTGACGAAGCCGATCGAGCCTTCAAACGCCACCGTATGAAACGTGACGAGCGCCTTTTCACCTGGCTCGGCCTTCACGTCCTCGAAGACTTTCTCTTCGTAGTCGACGAGGTAATCGCCCTTCTGATGCAGCGGTTTGTTGACAACTGGCATGGCACTCTCCAATGTGAATTGCCGGAACAGGAAATGAAGCGTCATATCAAGGCGCCGCTTGACGTTTGCTCCGAGCCCGATAACGCAACGCCTATGCCATCTGGCGTCGCGGCGAATGCGATCACTATCCAATCAAGCAGACGATCATTCGTCGAACGCGCCCAAAAATTTTTTGGCCCGAAGGTTGCGTACGGTCAGCCGCGCCAATGGAAGCGGCCGTGCGGGCGTTGATCGCACCAGCCGGGTGCGATCCGGATGGTGCACGCGCGCCGATCGGGTGCAGTCATTCACCGCAATCGATCCGTCCGTCCATTCAATCGGTCCATTTGATCCGATCATTCGAGCCGCGTTATGCGATCACTTTGCAGTGCTGATTCGACCCTGCATGACGTCTTTTCCAATCGTTTTCCAGTTCCACGAACCCCATGAACACCATGAGCAGCCCGACTCACCATTGGATCAAACGCCTTGCCGAAATCCGCAAACCGGCTTATCTCGCGATCCCGGATCTGATAGAAGAAGATCTCGCGACCGGACGCCTGCGCCCGCGCGACCGGCTGCCGGGCCTGCGCGATCTGGCCGACGAACTGTCACTGAACTACACCACCGTGGCGCGCGCCTATGCCGAGGCAAAAAAGCGCGGCCTGCTCGATGCGCGCGCCGGCAGCGGCACCTTCGTGCGCGGCCGCACCGTGACGCTGCCGCTAAGCGGTGGCAGCAGCATCGAAATGACGATGAACACGCCCCCCGAGCCCGCGGACTACGCCGCGCACTTGCGTGAATCCGCCGCCCGTCTGATGGCGAATAGCGACCCCTACCAACTGCTGCGCTATCAGGATTTCGGCGGCACGCCGGCCGACAAGGCGGCGGGCGCGGAGTGGTTAAGACGCCGCCTGACTCATTGCTCGCCGGACAACGTGCTGGTGTGTCCGGGCATTCACAGCGCGCTCGTCGCACTCGTCTCGCAGTTGGCAAGTCAGGGCGCAACAATCTGTCTCGACACGCTCGCCTATCCGGGCATCAAGGCGATCGCAGCGCAACTGGGCGTACGCTTGCAGGCGCTCGCACGCGACGACGAAGGGCCACTGGCGCATTCCTTCGAAGCGCTTTGCAAGACCGACAAGCCGGCCGCGCTCTATTGCAATCCGACGCTGCAGAACCCGAGCACGCTGACGCTCACGCGAAGGCGGCGTGAGGCGCTCGCCGATGTGGCGTTGCGCTACAGCGTGCCGATCATCGAGGACGATGCCTATGCGATGTTGCCGCAGCAAGCGCCGGATACGCTGGCGAGTTTCGCGCCTGAACTGACGTACTACATCACGGGAATGTCGAAAAATCTGGGCGCCGGGTTGCGCGTCGCCTATCTGCACGCTCCGACTCCGCGTCAGGCGCAGCGTCTGGCAGGCGCACTGCGCGCGACCACCGTGATGGCGAGTCCATTTACCGTTTCACTCGCCACACAGTGGGTTGCCGATGGCACGGCGCAGGAGATGCTCGGCGCGATTCGCAGCGAGTCGAAAGCGCGCCAGGCGATTGCCGCTCGCGTGCTCGGCGCATGGTCCTATGATGCGCATCCGGACGGTTTTCATCTGTGGCTGCCGATTCCCCGCGAAGGCGGCTGGAGCGCTTCCGAACTGGCGCTGCAGTTGCGTAGTCAAGGCATTGCCGCTGTCGCCGGCGCAGCGTTCTCGACCGACGGTAATCCACCCAACGCGATGCGGGTATGTCTGGGAGGCTCGAAGAATCGGAGCGAATGCGAGCGGGCGCTGCGCGTTATCGCCGAAACGCTCGAGCATCCGCATCTTCTGCATTCGCCGGTGATATGAAGTAACCTGGCCGGCGCCGATACGATCAGATGGCGCGATATGAAACACCCAGGATCGGACTTGCCCGGGTCGTTGCGCTGTCGGTCAGCACGCGGTAACGCATGCCCTAAGATGACTCCCTCAGTCAGTTACCGACGTGTTGTACGGATGTGAACAAGCCCGGTCTGTCACAGCGCATTCGCGAACATCCGTTCTGAATTCGCCGTTACGCTCTCTTGTGAAATTGACAGCCATAAGCGCGTTCGCACGTCATGCGTCGAGGTGTCGTACGCAAAAGACAAGTACGCGATATATCGCCGAATACCGACCTCACATTTCGTGAAGCAACCGAAGCGTTATTCGCGCTCACGAATCCCGACGTCGAAATCACAAGCATGTTCAGCAATTGGGCAGCACGCTCAAGACGTACGCGTATCCGCTGACGGGCAACCGTCCTCGTTCATTCTGCGAGTCACATGGAGTTACGAAAGCTTTCCTTAATAAGCGCATCAGAAGAATGAAGGCCTATATAATCCGTTGGGTTTACTCAATATCGCCTCTGACGCTTGTGACAGTCACTTCTCTATATCAAACGGCGGGCACCGGGTCTGGAATGAATAATGCGGAGGCGTCCGTCTCCGACAGGCCGATCGGCTCCGTACCCGATGCGATCGAAACACTGCGTTCCGCGACCAGGCATCGGCATGAATTGCTTCATTGCATCATGCCGCTTTCGGTAGAAAGTACGGACGTGGGTGACTATCTCTTGCACCTCTCGATGCTGCGCGAGTGGCTTACGCCCATCGATGTGTGGTTGCGCGCGTTTGCGGATGGTCCACGGGAAAATATCTTGCGATCGATTTCGGAGCGCATCGCATTGATCGACGCAGATCTGGTTTTTGCATCGTTGCACGTCAAGGATCACATCGACCAGTCGATCTTGCAGGCCCGCGTGTCAGGCTACATGGAGACGGCAAGTCCGGCTTATCGATGGGGTGTTTGCTATGTTGTAGAAGGATCGCAACTGGGCGGAGCCGTGCTCTATAAGCACCTGAAAGAGCGGCTTGCCCCGCATCCGCTCCGTTTTCTGCAACCGTGTTCCGAGTCATCCGGGGCGCACTGGAAAGCGTTCGTCAGCCTCATGACGAATGAGCTGTGCACGCCCGAGGCGATACAGGAAGCATGTAACGGCGCGGTCGATGCTTTTGACCGCCTCATTGATATCGCGCTGCGTCCGAGCCAGGACGTCTGTTCCGGCGCCGGTTAACGAGGAGCCGGGAAACCTCAATGGATCTCCGCCGTAACAATCTTTCCGCCGTCAACGATTCGTTTGATGCAGCCTGGGCGTTCGAGGCTTTGCCCCACGCCTATATGATCCTGAATCAGCGCTATGAGGTTGTGCTTGCCAACGCAAGCTATCTCGCCTTGACTGGGCAGTCGCTGAGCGACCTGCAAGGCAAGTCGATTTATGAAATCAACCAGTTCGGCGCGCCCGAGCAGCGTGAAGCGCGCCGCGTCTGGCTCGACTCCGTACTGAAAGCTGGGTCGGCAGGGGCGTCGCAGTGGTCTCCGTTGTTCCGCTACGAAATGCCGGAGCGTCGGCGTGACGAAAACGGCGACCTGTCCGTCACGGACGGGACCGTCATCCGTTACTGGAAAATCAAGGCAGATCGGCTGCCGGCCCTGCATGGCGACGGCGGCAAGATCGCCTTATGCGTTGTCGAAGTGACGGACAGCGTCTCCGAGGACGAGCGCAACCAGCGTGAACGCGCGAAGCTGCGATCACAGGCGCAGTTACGGCAGGTCATCGCCGACGAAGCGATGGCCAAATTGCGTGACAACCAGGAGCGCTTTCAGTTCGCGCTGGCGTTTTCGCAACTCGGCGCGTGGGAGATCGATCCTGCCACCGGCACGATGGAGTGCACCGAACAATGCAGCGTCAATCTCGGCATTCCGGCCAATGCCGCGTTGACCGAGAGTCGACTTATCGACGAGGTGGTCCATCCTGACGATCGAACGCGCTTTCGCGAAGCGATGACGGCAGCGCTCGCCAGTCACGAGCCTTTCGAGGTGGATTTTCGCGTCGGTTGGGCGGACGAGCGGGTCCGCTGGATTCTTGTGCGCGGCGTAGGGCGTTATCTGCAGGACGGCTCGCTCACAAGGGTACTGGGATTCACGCTCGATATCACGGCCCGCAAGGAGTCCGAACTCGAGCAGCGCGAGATTGCCGAATCGGAGAAGCGCGCACGTGAGGAAAGCGACCGGCTCGCCGTCGCAATGGATCATTTCGTCACGACAGTGAGTCACGAATTGCGCTCGCCATTGAGCGCGATTCTGGCGTGGTCCAATCTGCTCGAGCGAGCTGCCGACCCGGCGCATGTGACACGCGCCGTCAGCGTGATCAGCCGCAACGTCCGTCAGCTTGCCCACATGGTCGACGATCTGCTCGATAGCGGGGCGATCGTCTCCGGCAAGCTCTCCGTGCATCCGCGCCCGGTCGATCTCGGCGCGCTCGCCGGCATCGTTGCCGAAGATATGCGCGTGCATGCGGAGGCAAAGAACCTGCAACTGATCGCTGACGATCTATCTTCAGTAACGGTGCTGGCGGACGAGAACCGGATGAAGCAGGTCGTGTGGAATCTGGTGTCGAACGCCGTGAAGTTTACCGAGCAGGGAACGATCGAGTTGTCCGTCGTTGCCGACGGTGATCAGGTGGAACTGGCGGTGCGCGATACCGGTGTCGGCTTGGATGCTGCATCGATCGAGCGCATCTTCGAGCGCTTCGAGCAGCTTGGCACGAGCGGCTCCGGGCGCGTGGCAGGGCTGGGGCTTGGCTTGTGGCTGGTGAAGAATCTCGTGGACCTGCACGGCGGCACCATCACGGCGGAAAGCGATGGGCCAGGACTCGGCGCGACTTTCCGTGTGCGGCTGGCGGCGTCCCGCCAGGTCGCTCCTTAGTCCGGCGTCACGTGTTAAAGCGGGCTTCGCTGTCGTCGCGCGTGCGAAATTGAGTGCTGACGGTGATGCTGGCTGGGGCACATACCCGGCGGGCGCTCAACGTGGGTAGGGCGGCGGTTCGTTCAGCACACCCCAGAACATGCCCAGATCGTTGATAGCAGCCATGAAGTCGTCGAAAGCGACGGGCTTCACGACGTAGGCGTTCACGCCCAGGTCGTAGCTGCGCAGCAGATCTGTTTCCTCCCGTGACGACGTCAACATGACGACCGGAATCCGCTTGAGCTTGTCGTCCGATCGTACGATCTTCAGCAATTCGTGACCGTCGATTTTAGGCAGTTTCTTATCGAGCAGGATCACGGCCGGGTTCTCTTCCGCACGGCTCGCCCATGGTCCCTCGCGACGCAGGTACAGCAGCGCTTCCTCGCCGTCGCGCAATGACACGACCGGGTTCGCGAGACGCGTTTTTTCCAGCGCGATCAGCGTCAACTCGACGTCGTTCGGATTATCTTCAACCAGCAGGATGGGGCGTAGCACGTTGGGGTCCTTTACTTCGGTTCATCAGATGGTGCTTCATGTTCAGCGCCGCCGCGCGCTCCCCGGATATCCTTGGGCACAGGCCGAAAGCGCTTGCCGGGCGACAGCGCCGTGAGCCGGGCAACCGCGGCGCTAGCGGATTCTTCGCCCTCGCTCGCTTCAGCGACAAATTCATGCGGCAATGAAAAGTAGACCGTGGCACCGCGCTCCGGTTCGCCGATTGCCCAGGTTTTACCGCCATGCCGCTCAACGATGCGTTTGACGCCCGCCAGCCCGATTCCGGTGCCGTGGAAATCCTCCACGCGATGAAGACGCTGGAACACGCCGAACAGTTTGTCGACATAGCGCATGTCGAAGCCGACGCCGTTGTCCTTGACGAAGAACACGTGCTGGTCGGCCAGATCACCTTCGCCGCTATAACGGCCTACTTCGATGACCGTTTCGGCGCGGGTTTGCGTGAATTTTACCGCGTTCTCCAGAAGGTTTCGCAGCACGACGTGCAGGAGTACCGCGTCTGCGGTCACGTGGCCGAGTTCGCCAACCCGCCACACGATGGTGCGCGACCCCGCTTCTTTGGTTTCGTCGGCGATCAGTGCTTCCACCATGGCGCCTACGTCCACTCGCTGCGGATGCAACGCGGACCGGCCCATTTGCGAGAACGCCAGCAGATCGTCGACCAGTTTCCCGCCGAAGCGCGCCGAAGCGACAATCCGTTCGACGAAGTGCTTGCCGCGCTCGGAGAGCCGTTCGGCTTCCGTTTCGCGCAGCAGCTCGCCGAAGCCGACGATATGCCGCAACGGGGCGCGCAAATCGTGCGAAACCGTGTACGAAAATCCTTCAAGCTCCTTGTTCGCCCGACCCAGTTCGAGCGCCAGTTGCGCGAGCTCTTCCGCGCGACGCAGCACGATGCCGAGCAGCGCAGCCCGAAAGTCCAGGGCGATTTCCAGTTCCGCGGCGCGCCAGGGCAGCGAGCGTCCGCGCACGGTTTCCGTCCACGCATCGAAGCTCTTGCGCGGCGACAGCGTGCCGGACTGCGACTGCAGCTTCGCGCGTGGATCGCCGGCCCATTTGATCGTCTGTACGACCTCCGGGCGAAACCAGAGCACGTAATTGCGAAACAACTTCGAGATCGATACCGCCAGCATCCCGGCGTAGTTCGGATGAGGATCCAGGATGGGACAGGTGGTGGCAAGACGATCGGTGTGAAAGGTGTCCTCGACCCGCGCATCGAGCCACTCGACGAGCCGGGCCACCTCCGCTTGGTCCGGCGTCGTGCCGACGAGAACAATACGGCCGTCGAAGACGATTGCAGCGCCGTCGGACGCCGTCAGATCCAGCAGGTCCCGCGGGTCCTCGGCGAGCGCGTCCACGAAGCTCTCGGTGTTGGCCATTGCCGCGAGCAGGCGTGTGTGGGTATGGCGCAGGCGCAACCGGTAGGCAGCTTGCGCATGTTCTTCCTTGGCCTCGATCTGCAGCGACAGCACCTCGGCAATGTGCTCGCATGCGGCGCGCACTTCGAACGATGGGATGCGCGCCGTGTCGTGATGGCATGAAATCAGGCCCCACAGTTGACCCCGGACCACGATCGACATGGACATTGACGACAGCGTGCCCATGTTCTTCATGTACTGGACATGGACCGGCGACACGCTGCGCAACGACGAGTAGGTGAGGTCGGTAGGGTTTCCAGTCAGTGGATGCAGCGGCGGCACCAATGGCACGGGGGTGTAACCGGCGTCGGCAATCAGCCTGATGCGGTTGCGTATGTAGAGCGCACGGGCTTGCGCGGGAATATCCGAGGCGGGGAAGCGTTGGCCTTCGTACGACGCGTAGCCGGGTTCGATGTGCTCGGCGATCACGCATCCACTACCGTCCGCGTCGAAGTTGTACACAATTGTGCGGCCGAAGCCGGTAATGCGCTGGACCTCTTCGGCGGCAAGCTGCGCCAGTCCGTGGACGTCCTGAACGCCATGCAGGCGGTTAATGAAGGTGCGCACCAGCGGATACATCGACGAGAAGACGTCAATCGTGCCTTGAGCGGGTTCCAGCTCGACTATCGCGACGCCCTGGTTGCGATGGACGATCACCGCGAATGGCGACGCCTGTGTACCGTTGCCCGCGGGTGAAATCGCAATCGAGCCGAGGTAAAGGGGGATGCCTTCGAGATCCTCGGTGTCGAGTGCGGTGACGATTCTCGTGGCCCATTCGGCCCCGAGAAATTGCGCAAGCGGCTGCCCCAGCGCATTTTGGGCCGGCTCGCCGTTCAACCGGGCGGCATTGCTGCTTGCCTGCAGCACGGTGCCGTCCGCAGCGATGCTGAACAGAAAGCCGTGTGGCTGAATGCCGCCGGGAATGTGAATAGGCTCGTTGGCGCAGTTCTCGACTGCAGCGGATGTGGAATGTGAAAGGTCAGCCATGCTCGCTCCTCGATCTGACCGGGATTTTCGCATAGAGATGCGGGGAGTATGCCCGCAGGGGACAGCGAGGATGTTGCGGCTCGTGAGGCTTTCTGCATCCAGGCGCGACTTCGGCGCGTAAACACAAAATTAAGGAATCCACGAACCTCAACGCATGTCGTCCTCAGCTCCTCCGGGCCCGTCTCCCTCAAATGCCCCGCGCCCGATAGCGCCCAGGGTGTGGCTCTACTTCGTTGTCGGTCAGGCGGGCTGGTTTGTCTGCGTGTTGAGTGCCGCAAGGGGAGTAGCGTGGATCGGCGGCGCGTTCGTGCTGGCTACGGTCGTTTGGCACGCCACGCGTGTCGCCGCGCCAGTGCCCGAACTGAAGCTGGTCGCCACGGCTGTGCTGATCGGTGCGCTATGGGAAAGTCTGCTGGTCGCGAGTGGCCTGCTCGTTTATCCGGGCGGCGCGCTGATTGGCGGCACGGCCCCGTGGTGGCTGCTCGCCCTATGGGCTCTGTTCGCAGTCCAATTCAATGTGCTGTTCGGCTGGCTTAAGAGGCGGCTTTTTCTGGCCGCCATGGTCGGCGCGCTGGCCGGCCCGCTGTCGTTTCGCGCGGGTGCGGCGCTTGGCGCGGTTCGCTTTAGCGATCCGGCGCTGTCATTGTTCGCCCTGAGCGTGGGTTGGGCCGTACTGATGCCGTTGATGCTGGCGTTGGCACGGCGCTGGGACGGGGTTCATGTCCCTACGGACTAGCCGGACGGCCGCGCGCACGGGTAGGAGCTTAGCTCGCCTCGTCGCGGGCCGCCGGCGTTCAGATCGGCGTCAATCCGCTCGCACTTCGATGCGGCGCGGACGTGCCTCTTCACGACGTGGGATGCTGAGTTTCAGCACGCCGTCATGCAGATTTGCGTCCACCTGCGACGTATCGAAGTCGTCGCTCAACGTGAAGACTCGCGCGAAATGCGGTGCGCGAATCTCTGAATGATGAAGCCGCAGGTCGCTGGGGGTGGGCACCACCGCCTCTGCCTCGATATAAAGTCTTCCGTCGTGCACCTTCACGTCGAGCCGCTCGCGCGGCACGCCCGGCAGGTCGGCCCACAGGGTGATGCCGTGACTGTCCTCGATGATGTCCACAGCCGGCGCGAGGGAGAGCCTGCGGGCGTTGCTTTCGTTGCGGCGAGCGACCTCGCCGGCGTCGCGTTGAGCGATTTGGGTCGTTTCGTTCATGAGTTCCTCCGCTTTACTGAATGGTGATGGAGCGCGGCTTCGAGGCCTCGCGCTTGCCGATCTGAATGGTCAGGCAACCGTTCGAATAGCCGGCCACGACCTTGTCCGGATCGGCGTTCTGCGGCAGTTCGACGACGCGGCGGAACTTGCCGAAAAAGCGCTCCTTCGCGTAAGAGCGGGTTTCGCTCGCCGCGGACAGTTCAGGCGCCTTGCGCTCACCCGCAATGGTCAACGTGCCTTTGTCGACGGTCACGTCGAGCGCAGCCGGGTCAATGCCGGGTGCGAACGCGACGATGTTGATCGAGTCGTCGGTGCTGCCTATATTCAGAGGCGGGAATGCGTCTGTGCGGCTCGAGCGGATGCTCGATGGAAGGTTGCCGAACAGCGCCGACATCTGCCGTTGCAGACGATCGAGTTCCCCGAACAGGTCGTTGCCAAAGTAGAAGTCACTCATAATTAATCTCCTGTCGTGCGAGCTCATCAAAGTTGTCTTCCCACTGCGGGGGTTGGACAAACCTCATCCCCGATTGGCTTCCTGGGAGCATCGCGCAGTGGGTTTTGCGAGCCAAAAATAGGCGCTTGATGAAGACTTTCAACTTCAGCATTTCCAATATTGATTGAGTCTGAATATATGGATTCGAATATATTGAAACGCCCGGCGGCCGCCCCTATTTGAGCGCCGCAGATTCTTCTGGGAGGCAACATGGAATTCGACACAGACTGGATAACGCTTGGCAAACACCGTGTCCGACTGCATGCGACTCGCGGATTTCCGACCGAGCGGCTGCGCGTTGTGGCCGAGGTCGCGCGGTTAGCCATCGAAAGCAATATGAGCGCGCGGGCGCGCCTTATCGAAGTCGTGTTGCGCGATCAGGACGGCGCGTATGACATTGCCGTGGGCACGACCATCGCGGAAGACCGCGCGTGTGCCGCGCCAATCGAGGTCGCACTCGCCACGGTCCTCGGTCTCACCGCCGAACAGGTAGCGTTGACGGTCAACATTGTTTCTCAGGACGAGGTGGACTTGAGTTTTGGCACTTACGAGCGGTTGCTGGCGCAGAAGATTGGCGCGGCAACCCCAATCCAGTGATTCGACCGATGCGTCGAAGCGTGTCAATGCGCGTTCACGCCGGGCCGCTCGTCTCTGTCGCGGCGCTGGAGGCCGGCCCGTTCCCTTGCTGCCCGCTTAGGCCTGAGGCAGCATTCTCTGAATGATCGGCAGTAGTGTGTCGATCGATAGAGGTTTGCGGCAATATTCAATGACCGGATTGGCTTGCACCGGTATATCGGCGGCTGCGCTGCACAGGATGACAGGAATTGACCGCAACTCCGGGTCCTCGAAAAGCGCCGCGCACAACTGCGGACCTGACATGACCGGCATCATGCAGTCGCTGAGGATGAGGTCCGGCTTGCTCTTCCTCGCCAGTTCAAGCGCGGCCGCTCCATTTGGCGCGGTCACGACGGTGTAGCCGACCTGTTCGAGCAGGAGGCTCCAGACAGTCAGGAGATCGAACTCGTCGTCCACTACCATGATTGTTTTCATGGGCGTCAGCTGTGGAACCGGCCAAGTGTTCCCGAGGCACGCCCGCGACCGGCGAGCACATCTGCCGCGCCCGGAAAGGCGTCGATGATATCGAGGCCTTTCTCGGACACGACGAGCTCCCGAAGCGAAGAGTCGTGCATGCTTTCCCGTTGCTTGACCACGGAAATCATCCGATGCAGCCCGGTGTCTGTTTCGGCATAGCGCAACAGAATGAGATTCTCGGTCATGGCTGACAGGCGTATCCCGCGAGTCGCGGCAGGATCAGAGTAAAACGGTACTTCCTCCGTAAGAAGAGTAGTGACTCCCGCTTCGCGCAACTGATGCGTCAATGCGTTCAGAAACAGACCGAACCGGCCTGTGCGCATGGCGGAATCACGGAACCCTTCTATGCCGTCGAGCACCAGCCTCGTTGCGCCGGTTCGCTTCACCGTCGCGAGGGCAACGGCTGCGAGTTCGTCTATCGCCAGTTCAATGGCAGGTTGCCACTGGATGGTCAGAAGCCCACTGTCGCTGGCTTGCTGAAGCGGGATTGAAACGGACTCGGCCTTGCCGATCAATCGTTGTGGCGACTCATAAAAGCCGAGGTAGACGGACTTCTCGCCGCGTTTGGCGCCGGCCGCCAGGAACTGAAGCCCAAGGAGTGTCTTACCGATTCCGGTTGCACCCATCAGCGTAGTCGTGGAGCCCTTGATAAACCCTCCGCCAAGCAACTCGTCAAGGCGTGGGATACCCGATCCGAGGCGCGCCTTGAGGTCCGCCGGCCCAGGTTGCGTTGCGCATCGTGCTTCCAGCCTCGGAAACATGACGTGCCCGCTGTCTGTGATCCGGAAGAAATGCTTGCCCAATAAATGATCGCGGGCGCGCATCTTGTGGACTTCGATTTCGCGGGTCCGGCGCATACCGTCGCTGTAGCGGTTGAGTTCGATCAGGCCGTCCACAAGCGTGTGCTCGGGATGCGGTTCGTTGCCTGACAAAGGCGCCAGCAGCAATGTCGTGCAGTTCATCGCGGCAACCAGCGCGTTCAACTCATGGATGAATTTGGACAGTGAGAGATCCGTCTCGCTAAACTCCCGCGCGCTGCGGAACCCGTCAATGATCAGAAGACTTGGACGATACTGGTGAAGGCTCGAGGCCACCTGCTTCAGGAAGCCATCCAGCCCGCCCTGCATGAGCGCGTGATAGCCCGAGACGAAGAACATCTTCTCCGCGACTGCCTGTGCGTCAAAAAAATTCAGACCGCTCAGGTGTGCAAGAAGCTTGTCGTGCGATTCAGCGATCAGGGTCATATACAGCACCTTTTCGCCCTGCAGCACGCGATGGAAACCGATCTGGCTAGACAGGATCGTTTTGCCTGCGCCCGCCATGCCTTCAATCAGATACAGCGCTCCGCGGTTCAGACCTCCACCCAGGATAACGTCAAGACCAGGGACGCCCGTTTCGACGTTCGACTGGTCCGATGTCATAGATGTTTGATGTGTCATTTTCAATCGTGCTCGAAGGTTCAAACTGGGGCCGGTGAGTCGATGCGAGCGCAGGCCAACTGACGAGGGTGAGCAATCCGTGTGCCTGAAGGATCGCACCGGTGCAAAAACGCGCGCGTCTGCTAAGACGCGGGATTTTACCTCGTCACTGTAGCGAGTAACGTGCGGACCCCAATTCAGCGAATTCATGGTGCTTCAGGTCTGGTTGCGAGTGTTCCGAGCGTTCCGAGTCAAGGCTGACCCGTACATATCGTATAGCACAGAATGAACAGTGTCAGTGACTCGGTGTGCTGCTCATTGCCGACTCACTATGTCTCATATGTCGTCTATCATTCCGATACGGACGGTAGGAGAAAGGAGCTGCAGTGGCTTTTGCGACAGATGACAAGACCCAGAAGCGTTACCGCAGCGGAGACGCGGCGCGGCTGGCAAAGATGCCCGTCACCACGCTGCGTATCTGGGAGCGCCGTTATGGTGTCGTGGCGCCGCCCAGGAGCGAATCGGGGCAGCGCCTGTACTCGGAAGACGACGTGCGCAGGCTGTTGCTGATCAAGAGCCTCGTTGAGCGCGGCCATGCAATCGGCGCTATCGCGAAGCTAAATCGGATACAGCTCGAACAGCTCGGGCTCGGCCGCTCCGGCAGGGAGTTCGCCGAGGTGGCGCCGGGCACAACGCCGCCTCGCCTGGGCATTACGCTCGCGGTCATCGGCGACGCCTATTTGCGGCGCATCGAGTCGGACGATGTCGATCTTTCAGAAGCAGGCGTAGTCAGTTGCGAGCGCTTTGCGAGCCTGGATGAGGCGAGTTCGAAGCTGGCCAATAAGGCCTCCGACATCCTCCTGGTGTCGGTTGCCTCGCTGCACGAAGATGTGGCATCGCAAGTCCTGAGTCTGGGCGAAACGTGTCAGGCGAGGGCAATCGCAGTAGCTTATGGGTTCGGTACTGGGCAGGCCATCCAGATGTTGCGGTTATCCGGCGTGCGTCTTTACCGCGAACCCGACAGCCGTATCGAGTGGCGGCAAGTGCTCGAAGAGCTGGTCCGCGCCGCACGAGGCTGGGGCGCGGCATCGCCCGACAGTCTCTGGCTGCGTGCAGCACGCCGCTTCGACGATCAGACGCTGACCCGGATGGCCACCCGCTCGTCAACGATTGCGTGCGAATGTCCACGGCACCTTGTCGAACTCATCATGAAACTCTCGGCCTTCGAAAAATACAGCGACGAGTGCGAATCGCGCTCTGCCGAGGACGCATTGCTACACCGGAATCTTGGCGACGTAGCCAACCGCGCCCTCGCGATGTTCGAGTCCGCGCTCGCGCACATCGCGCACGAGGAACGTCTCATGCAGCAGCGGCACGATGACTGACCCGATCGCTCACCGCCATAGCGTGCCTATGTTCGCATCAGGGAATGGCGATGCGGTCCACTGCATGGCTGGCCTGATCTAACCAGGGGGGCTTGACTTATGAAAACCGGATCGAAGGCTATTTCGATGCGTCAACCAGAAACGCAAACTCCGTCGCCACTGCCGAAAGAGCGGCGCCCGATAGGTATCGCCGCAACGATCCTCGCTGTCTCCGCGCTTGGGCTATTGGCAGCTTGTGCATCGCTGACAGGCGGCAAGAGTGGCAATGCGCAGGTTCCTGAGCCCGCGAGGCCGGTGGATCTGGATCGCTACACCGGCCGGTGGTATGAGTTTGCGCGCTATGAAAACCGGTTCGAGAAGGGTTGCGAAAGCGTGAGCGCCGAGTACGCGAAACGCAGCGATGGCCTGATTGCCGTAACGAACAGCTGTCGCGACGGAGGTACAGACGGACCACTACGCGTGTCGGAGGGGCGTGCGAAGATCGTGCCGGATTCGGCAAACGCCAAACTCAGAGTGTCGTTCTTCGGACCTTTCTATGTGGGGAATTACTGGGTGCTGGACCATGCGGACGACTATAGCTGGTCGATTGTCGGCGAGCCCAGTGGCCGCTACTTGTGGATTCTCACGCGTGCCGCGCAGCCCGACCCGACGCTGGGCGCCGAACTGGTAAGCCGGGTTGCGGCGCTCGGCTACGATACGTCAATGCTAAGGAAAACACAGCACTAGCTCGTCCGTCCGAGGATATCTTTTTGCCCGACGGGCTGAGAGGATGAGATTGCTGTTCATACATCCTCCTAATCAAATGAGTCGATAGCGACGTGCCAGAGGCACTGCAGCCGGCTGCCCGTGGAAACGGTATCGCTGGATGCAGGCCGCTTTTGAATCCAGGCGCGCGTATTCCCCGTATATGCGGTCAGAGCCACGCAATTACGCCTGGCGACTCAGGGGAAGTCCATCATGAAGTGCAAACCTATATTCGTCGTCGCCTTGTCCGTGGTCGTCTCTAGCGCCTATGCGGCTAGCGACACGGTCATGGTCGGTGGCCAGGCCATGTATCCAAACAAGGACATCGTGGACAATGCAGTCAACTCGGCCGACCACACCACGCTCGTCGCTGCGGTCAAAGCGGCAGGCCTCGTCGACACTTTAAAGAGCCCCGGACCGTTTACGGTGTTCGCACCAACTAACGAAGCGTTTGCTGCGTTACCCGCTGGTACGGTCGATACGCTCGTCAAACCTGAAAACAAGGGGATGCTGACCAGCATCCTGACGTATCACGTCATTCCTGGTCGCTACGACTTCCGCAAGCTCGACCAGGCTATCAAGGCCGGCGGCGGCAAGGCCGAACTGAAAACGGTCAATGGTGAGCCGCTGACATTCACAGAGAACGGTCCGCACAATATCGTAGTGACGGACGCAGGTGGCCACACTGCTGACATTTCAACCTACGACGTTACCCAGAGCAACGGCGTCATCATGGTCGTCGACAAGGTTCTGATGCCGAAGTAGCGCAGACAGTACGCAGAGTCTGAGGCTCAAAAATCGGCACATCGCAGTCATTTTTGCTGTCCAGCCTCGACTCATACGCATGCATCGCTACTGGACGTGGTCCATCTCTGCTCCGTCCCTGAGCGGGCACCTGCTTGCGCGTTGCCGCCGCGCAGCCGGGCAGACCTTTCGCGGTATATGAGACTTCGGCACGGCTAACGGACGAGCCGGGATCACAGGAGAAACACCATGGATAAGTTGACGATGAAAGCTCGGCTCGCACGTGTCGCTATCGCATCGCTATGTGTGTGTGCCGCAACGCTTGCGCAAGCTGGCGGCAACGGCAACGGCGGCAATGGCAGCGGCGGCGCCCACGGTGCCGCAACCGCAGGCATGACGTACCACAGCGAGCCCATATCGAGCCCGTGGAACCGGGTTCCTGGCGACATGAGCAAGACGGGGGATAGCGGCAGTATGAACATGCCGACCATGCGCCCCGAAGACAACAGCATGCCGGCACGGACTGTTCAGTAGGACTTTACGACGCGCGATGGAATCCCTCGAGCACATCCAGGATTCCATGCCGCCGTGGCGGGCTATTTTTTAAGTAACGCACGTGACGTCGTCGGGGCAGATGCCTTTACGTTGGTGGTGCTCGACCGTGGCAGTCAAGCTGGTTCTTATGGAGGTCGGTACCGATGCCACAGCGGAACAGTCCTTGCTCACACTCTCACTGCCGTTTCCGGATAAACCAAGGAGAGCGCCATGAGCAGCACGCTGAACCCCGACGAAGAGCCGCAGCACACAGTCAAGCAAACCTCAGGAACGACGGGCACACTCGGCCCGAGCGATTCATCCGATAGCGGCAGCGATGTCGCCGGTGCGAAGCGTCATGAGTTCGATGTCGATTCCGAGTTAGACAATCACGCGCTCGAAACTGGCGACGCGGAACTCGGTGGTGACACCGACCGGACGGGTACAGGCGAACGCCGCGCCGCCGACGGCGACTCGACGCTAGTGGATAGCGGCGATATCGAACCCGATCGCATCATCGATCCGGCAGAGGGAGATCTTGAGGGCCGCGAGGATGATCCACCGGCGTAGGCTCTTTATTTACCAAGATTGTTCATCAGATCGTCAGGCCGCGCGCTGGCCGCGCAGGTACTGAAAGGAGAGCGGGGCGTCGCTCTCCGATTGAAAAAATACGGGAGCGACGCGCTTTCGCCTTCGTGGCCCGACGCGCGGCAATTTATTTTCGCACTGAATCCTGAGGAATCGGATTCTTATCCTGCGACGATTCGAGCGCATTCTCCGACGGAGGATGGTGGCGTTTTTCCCGTGTGTCCTGCGCGTTTTGCGCTGTGTCCGCGGGTGAACTCGCGCCCGGATCTGTTTCGCGAGAGACAGGTTGCGCGGGATCTATTCGGGTCGAGCCACCCATCGACGGCGGATCGCTAGCGGGAAAGGTATTCTCGACGGCCTCGTCGATTTTCTCCTCGGTTTTATTTACGCCCGGACGATGTTCCTTCAAGGGTTGATTTTTACCGGCGGTTTGCCGGGTATCGTGCGGCTCGTTTCTACTGGTCGACATGATGAACTCCTGTTGCGTGAAATTCTCGTAAGGCGAGCAAACGGCGTTCCGCCCGGGGGCGTCTTCTGCGGCGCTGACGCTCAAGCGTTCGTTGGACGTGGCTGCGAAGTTCCCGAAGCAAGGTGATAAGCGACGAGATGCTTGTGCGGTGCAGCAGGCGAACGACCGCATCAGCGGAGATTGCAACGCGCGCCCGCAGGGGCCGTGAGCAGGGAACCGGCGACCTGAGCAGACCGACGACCCGCTCTCGCTGCAGTGGGCCAGCGCATGCGTCGCGGCTAACTCATCCCACGCTGCAATTTCGGCACCACCTCTTGAAATTTTCACCGCAAGTTATATCTTTGATTTCGCTCAGGCAGATGCGTCGGTTACAGCCGGCGCGCTGCGTTTCGATTTGTTTGTCAGCAAGCTGGCAGGCGAACTGGAGCGTAGGCCCGTTCGCCTCCTCGCTGAATCGAAGGAGGATACGATGAGTGATCTCTTTTCCGGCGCCGACCTGTTCAGTGAGTTTGACCGTCTGCAGCGGCAGATGGACAGCCTGTTCGGCGGCTTCCCGTCCAGCATCCGCTCTGGCCGTTTCGGGGCCTTTCCGCAAGTGAACATCGGTGCGACCGACGACGCGATCGAAATCGTCGCGTTCGCGCCCGGACTCAAGGCGGCCGACATCGACGTTTCGATCGACAAGGGTCTGCTGATCATCAGCGGTGAGCGCAAGCCTGCCCGCGTGGTGGCCGACGACGACCCGCGCGACGATACCCGCACCTATGCACAGGAGCGCTTTACCGGCAGTTTCCGGCGCGTGATCGAGCTTCCGCAGAATGCCGATCCCGAGCGGGTGCAGGCGCGCTATACCAACGGCTGTCTGTCGGTTACCGTCGGCAAGCGCGAAGCGTCCAGGCCACGTGCCATTACCGTCCAGTAATGCCTGTGATTTGAGGAGCAAACCATGAATGACAGAACTCAGGTTGCTGAGCGCGACCAGAATCCCGTGACACGACGCGAGGGTGACCGGCCGGCACGCCGGATAACGCTCAGTCCGGCCGTCGACATATTCGAGGACAGCCAGGGCGTCACGCTGTGGGCCGATCTGCCGGGCGTCACCAAGGACAAACTCGACGTGAAGGTGCACGACGGTAATCTGTACATCGAGGCCGAAGCGGTCGTGCCGACGCCCGCCGGTCTACGGCTGCAGCACGCCGAAATCCGTGAGCCGCATTTCGCGCGGTCTTTCTCGCTGAGTCCGGACTTCGATACATCGAAGATCGACGCGAACCTGCAGGATGGGGTGCTGAAGCTGACCATTCCGCGTCGCGACGAAGCCCGGCCACGACGGATCGAGGTGCAGACGAACTGACGCACGAAGACCGGCGGCGGTCTCATGGCCGCCGCCGGTTTGTGGAAGGCGCGAGACTGCGACGGCCAGGGTACGGCAACGACGCGCCGTTCGCGGTACAAATGAAACAAGAAGCAGCAGGGGTCGTTAGCTCAGTTGGTAGAGCAGCGGACTTTTAATCCGTTGGTCACTGGTTCGAATCCAGTACGGCCTACCAGAGCGCCCGAAAACCGGGCCCATTTTCACGCGCTAATACAGCCGGCGCTGTCTTCCTTTGGTCGCAGCACTGCGCCGGAGCCCTCCAGTTCGCTGCGTCCAACGACGTTTTCCGGACCGAGACTTCGACCGCACGCCGGGCAGCCGGGCTTCGCCCTTGCGAACAACCGGTCTACGCCTTCGTAGGTGCCGGCATGATTCAGGTCGCGCAGCCACGTCCGATACTGCGGGCCTTGAAAATCGCCAATATCCAGACTTTCGATGACGGCGCCGCGATGTCCGCATGGGCATTCGACGTAAGTAAAAATGCGTGTTTTCATGGTGGCCTCCTGCCGGGTCGCACAGAACGCAGCACAAATCAGGCCACGAAACGGTGCCGTCTGTACGAGCCGCGGCGAGGCGCCGCCAGGCTGATTCGCCCCATGGCGGACAGGTGAAGAATTACGATTTGTACACGTGCCAAGCCAGCCGCATTTCCACGGCGAGGACATCGGCCAACGACTCGGGAACACCGCTTGCGCGCCCCTTCGGTACTTTTCTTGAGGAGGTGGACCATGAACCCTATCAACCCGCAAGGCGTTAGCCAGTCCGGCGCTGACATTGTCGGCAGTGGCGTAGGCGAGGGACCGGGACCGGAAATTATGGCGGCAGCAACGCTCGATGGAAACAAGGTTATGTCCTCCGACGGCGAACACGTCGGGAAAATTTCGGACATCATGCTTGACGTCAGAAACGGACGCATCGCTTACGCGGTGCTGTCCGAAGGCGGTTTCCTCGGAATGGGCGCCAACTTGCACGCCATTCCGTGGAGCGCGCTGACGCTCGATACCGACGAGAAGTGCTTCGTCGTCGATATTCCCGCACAGCGGCTGAAGGACGATCCCGGCTTCGACAAGGATCACTGGCCGACAATGGCGGACGCCAGATGGGGAGAATCGACGTATAGCTACTACAACCGGCGGCCGTATTGGTTGGAGAGCCGTGGAGCGCTGGAAAACGACCCAACCCTTGGTGCTGACGAGCTCTAAAGCGCTGTCGCCTCGCGTGTCTGACCAGTCCGTCATTGACCGCTTACGCCGTGCCGGGTTTATCCCGGCGGCGTGAGCGGATTACCTGAACCGGATCGCTCGAACCACGCTTTCATTGCGCCGCCGACGCCGACGCCCCGCTCGACGCGGCGGCATCACTGGCTCGCTTTGCGGCGTCACTGCTGCCGGGCGTGCCGCTCAACCCCGCCGAATTGCTCATCACACCGCTACTGCCGGAACTCAGGGTGTTCCGGCTCGTGTCATCCGTTTTCTTGCATCCAGCGAGTGCGGTGGCTGCCAGAATAATCAGGATAACCAAAGTCCTATTGCGTTTTACCTTCACGATCGGTCTCCATGAAACGCGCTTGCGATGCCCTGGCGGACGGTTCAGCGCACTACTGGACAACGCAGCAAGAAACATGTCCGCCGCAGGTCGCCCCAGGTCTACGGTTTGCTGCCTGTGTGTCATGTGCCGCCGGTTTTCGTCCCAAGGCGGCGCATGTAACCGCATCGAGGAGAGTCATGAGCGATCTATCACGTTCCGCACCACCGTTCCCGAGACAGCAGCAGGACCGGACTCCCGGTCACACGAGCCCGATGACGCCAAAGCCCGACCACGGTGAGCATTCGTACAAGGGCACAGGGCGCCTCGCAGGCAAAGCAGCGATTGTGACGGGCGGGGACAGCGGCATCGGCCGTGCCGTGGCGATTGCGTTCGCGCGCGAAGGCGCCGACGTCCTGATTTCGTATCTCGACGAAGACGAGGATGCCCGTGAAACCGCACACTGGGTAGAAGCGGCTGGCCGTAAAGCGGTCCTGCTGCGTGGCGATATTACGAACCGGGATCACTGTAACGAGATCGTCGCCCGCGCGATCGCCGCATTCGGCCGACTCGACGTACTGGTCAACAACGCCGCTTATCAGATGAGCTACCCGTCGCTCGATGCAATCAGCGACGAAGAATGGGATAAGACCTTCGATACCAATATCGGCGCGATGTTCAGGATTACACGGGCCGCGGTAAGACATATGAAGCCTGGCGCTTCGATCGTGAACACCTCGTCGATCAACGCCGACCATCCCAATCCCGGTCTCATTGCCTACGCCACCACCAAGGGCGCGATCCAGAACTTCACTGGAGGACTCGCGCAATTACTCGCGGAGAAAGGAATTCGCGCGAACTGCGTGGCGCCCGGACCGATCTGGACACCGTTGATACCGTCGACCATGCCCCCCGAGAAGGTCGAGAAATTCGGCGAGCAGGTTCCGATGAAGCGGCCGGGACAGCCTGCGGAACTCGCTGCGGCTTATGTGATGCTGGCATCCGATGAAGCCAGCTACATATCGGGCGCGACGATCGCGGTCACCGGCGGTGCGCCGATTATTTAGTAGCGGTGCCGGTGTGTGTTTTTATCGCGCATTCGGGCGGCGTGAGTATTCGCAGACCCGATCTGGTTGAAGGAGAGTGTTTTGAATTCCTCATATCGACGCTGCGTGGCGAACATGCTGGCGCTAGTGATCGCGACTGGATGCCTTGTCGAGGCGAGCCACGCACAGACCGGTTCGAGCACCTATAACCAGAAAGATAAACCGCTTGCTCAGCCCGGCGCGAACTCGACCGAGGCGCATTCGGCCAAGCCATCGAATGCGCAGGGTAATGGCCAGACCGGGAGCAAGATGGCGCACGATAAAGAATCCCGGGCGTCGGCTGCGGGTACGCACACAGCGCCGGAAACTGGCGCCGCCAGCGATACGACGACGAATCACTAATTTGCCTGACGAGACATAACGTGCCTGACTTGCAGCGCTTTTGTAGTGCTTACATCTCGATGGCCCGGCTGAATTCCCACGGGCATTTGTGCGGAAGAGTTTCGATTACGCGCGGCATAGCCCTTGCTGCAACCGAAGCTGTGGAGCAATCGTGGCCACTTCGTTCAGCAATAGCAGGCACGCTGTCCGGCAAAGGTAGCGCACGTGCGGTAGCGTCACTTTGAGCGCGGCATGTGCTGTCCGTTTCATTCAAATAGGGTGGCTTAAATGAAATACTCGAAGGCATTTTTAGCAGCAGCAATTTTGACCGTGTCAGGCGCAGCGTTCGCGCAGACGGGTGGAGGCAATGGCAACGGAGGCGGTCCGGCAGGTGGCTCGGGAAATGCGCACGGTGCCGCGACTGCGGGGCCGACGGTCGACGGCAGTCCGGCGTCAGGCGCGATGAGTAGCGGCGGGACCAAAATGCATCACATGTCAAAGTCGAAGAAGAAGCCGATGAACGACACGACTAACACCCCGGGTGCGGATGCGAGCAGTGATACGAAGGGGAAGTGAGATCAGCGAGGCATCGATGCGGCCGGCAGGTGGCACCCCGACTTCTGGTGTGCCATCGGCCGGCCCGGCGTGCAGTTGTAAGCGTTAAGTTGTCCAACTAATCATGAGCGTCATGCTTGCCGATCGTCTTCACTGGTTCGGTGCCCCGAGGTTCTCAGGCCAGATACTGTGACGGGTCAGCGAATGGAAGCGCGGCGACAAAGTGTATAGCTCCGCCGGACAGGGACAGCGCTCCCGCACATACCGGCCGGTTCGGCGATCATTAATACCACGTACGGCCGCTTGCAGCGGCGTCCTTTCTGGTTGTTCGAAGCCCCCGACATGTACCTCTTGACTTTGGAATGCCGCTTGCTGGTATCCGGGGATGTCACCGTCGCGAGGAGCGTTCCATGGACAAGGAAAAATTAAACGAAGCGTATCCGCACCCGTCTGGCGGTTGGGGGTCGTTAAAGGCCGTCGCAAAAATTCTCAGCCAGGAGAAAGTAGCGCTGAAAGATAGCGCGATTCTGCTGCGTCAGAACAAACCGGATGGTTTCATGTGTGTCAGTTGCTCATGGGCGAAACCGGCTGATCCGCACACGTTCGAATTTTGCGAGAGCGGCGCAAAAGCGACTGCATGGGATACCACGACTAAACGGGTCGATGCCGATTTTTTCCAGACCCATTCGGTGAGCGAGCTTCTGACGTGGCACGACCACGATCTGGAGGAAGCGGGGCGCCTGAGCGGACCACTACGCTATGACCCCGCGTCAGATCATTACGTGCCCGTGGCATGGCAGGATGCGTTCGACGAGATCGGGCGAGAACTGAACACGATGGACCCGGAGCAGGTGGTGTTCTATACGTCGGGGCGGGCATCGCTCGAAACGTCGTACATGTTGCAACTCTTCGCGCGTATGTATGGTACGAACAATCTGCCGGATAGTTCGAACATGTGTCATGAAAGCAGCAGCGTAGGCCTGAAAGAGGCGATCGGCGTCGGGGTGGGAACCATCACGCTGGACGACTTCGAAAAGACGGACCTCATGTTTTTCTTCGGGCAGAACGTCGGCACGAACAGTCCGCGAATGCTTCACCCGCTGCAGGACGCCCGCAAGCGTGGCGTGCCGATCATCACCTTCAATCCGTTGCGCGAGCCGGGCCTTGTCAGCTTCGCGAATCCACAATCGCCTGTGCAGATGCTCTCGCCTGACCATACGCAGATCAGCACCCAGTATCACCAGGTGCGCACAGGCGGCGACACCGCCGCGATTCTCGGCCTTTGCAAGGCCGTCATCTCCGCGGACGACGCGGCGGTAGAAAGCGGACGTCCGCGTGTGCTGGACGTTGCTTTTATTCGCGAACACACGCATGGCTTCGAAGACTTCTCTCGCTATGTCCGGCAGGCTCAGTGGGCCGACATTGAGCGGGCCAGCGGACTGATGCGCGCCGACATCGAGCGCGCGGCCGACGAATATATGAAGGCGAATGCCGTGATTGTCCATTACGGCATGGGACTCACGCAGCATCGGCTGGGTGTGCAGAACGTGCGCATGCTGTGCAATTTCCTGCTGCTTCGGGGCAATATCGGCAAGCCCGGTGCAGGGCCGTCTCCGATACGCGGGCATTCGAACGTGCAAGGGCAACGCACGGTCGGCATCACGGAGAAGCCTGAACTCGCGCCGCTCGACAAGCTGGCCCAGCAGTTCTCTTTCGAACCGCCGCGCACAAAAGGGATGAACACTGTCGAGGCGTTCGAGGCGATGATAAAGGGAGAAGTCGCTGCGGTTTTCAACCTCGGCGGCAACCTCGTGCGTTCGGTACCAGACCGGTCACGGACCGAGCCGGCGTGGGCGCGTCTGCGCCTCACCGTCAATGTCGCCACCAAGCTCAACCGGAGCCACCTCGTCCATGGCGCGGTGTCCTACATTCTGCCGTGCCTGAGTCGCATTGAGATCGATCGGCAAGAGAATGGCGAGCAGGCCGTGTCGATGGAAGACAGCACCGGTTGCATGCACGGCTCGCACGGTGTGACGGAGCCGGTTAGTCCGGACATCCGCTCCGAGCCATTTATTGTTGCGGGCATAGCCAGCGCAACACTGCAGGGCAAATCGACAGTGGACTGGAATGCGTGGCGCGACGATTACAGTCGCGTGCGTGCGGCGATCGCCGAAACTTATCCAGCAATTTTTCACGATTTCGAAGCGCGTATGTGGACCCCCGGCGGTTTTCCAAGACCCCTGCCGGCGCGCGAAAGAAAATGGCAAACCAAAAGCGGTAAGGCGGAATTCATGGTGCCGGAGTCGCTGGATGAGGACCCGGATACGACGGTGCGTGAGCCGGAAGCATTGCGTCTGATGACCTTGCGCTCCGACAGCCAGTTCAATACGACCATCTATAACCTTGATGACCGGTTTCGCGGCATCAAGGGTACACGCATGGTGATCCTGATGAATCGCGCGGACATGACGTCGCGCTCGCTTGAGGAGGGCGAACAGATCACCCTGCAGACTATTGCCGACGACGGCGTTGACCGCCGCGTCGAAGGACTTCGGGTCGTCCCGTATGACATCCCACTGGGCTGCGTCGCGGGGTATTTTCCGGAGTGCAATCCGCTGTTGCCGCTATGGCACCACGCGAAGGAAAGCAAGGTGCCAGGTGCGAAGTCGATACCGGTTCGCATTGCCGCACATTACCGGTAGCGCATTCGCGGATGAACAACTGCACGGGGAAACAGTCGCCAGTCTTATGTTGGCGAAAAAGGCTGCCATGGGCATATCGCTTGCTCGCCATAGCGGTCAACCGCGGCGCGTTAGCCGCGGCGCAACCGCATGGCAGAGGAGATCAACATGCAAGCGACGAAACCGGAACAGACAAAGACCCAGCCAGGCTCGCAAGACGCGCTCGCGGTGCTGGAGGCCGATCATCGTGCAGTCGAAAAGTTGTTCACGGCTTTCAGGAAAGCCGCCGACCACGATCTCGAAGCGAAGGCCACGCTGGCGCAGCGCGCCTGCGAAGAGCTTTCCATTCATACGATGCTCGAAGAAGAGCTTCTGTACCCGGCGGCTCAGCAGGCTTTACCCGACAGCGACAAGATCGACGTGGAGGAAGCCTATGTCGAGCATTTCCTTGTTAAGACGCTGATCTCCAAGTTTGAGACCTTGAAGGCCGGCGACAAGGGTTTCGACGCGACGTTCAAGGTGATGAGCGAGATGGTGGAGCATCACGTCGAAGAAGAAGAGCAGACGCTCTTCCCCGAACTGCGCAAATCGTCATGCGACCTGCGCACCCTCGGCGACAAGATAGCGAAACGCAAGGCTGAATTGCAAAGCAAGCTTGATGCGGTGGGCAGCCGGTCGGTGGGCGACAAGACCGCGACGCTCTAGGCCGAATCATGCTTTGGCGTGAGCATCCGTCGCACTACCCCTTGCGCTACCCGCTTCGATCCGCGCGCGGAAATAACGCGCGGTGGCAGCGAGGCCCTCATCGAGCGACGTCTGCGGCTGCCAGCCGAGCATTTCGCGCGCACGCGTGATATCCGGTTGCCGATGCCACGGATCGTCGATCGGCAGCGGACACAATTCCAGAGGCGAGCTTGAACCGGTGATCTTTACAATACGCTGTGCAATCTCGCGCATGCTCACTTCATGCGGATTCCCGAGGTTGACCGGTCCCTCTGGATCGCCCTCCGTGTTCATCAAACGGATGAATGCGTCGATCATGTCGTCCACATAACAGAATGAGCGGGTCTGCGAGCCGTCGCCGTAAAGCGTGATCGGCTTGCCTTGCAGCGCCTGCATCATGAAGTTCGACACGACGCGGCCATCGGCGGGATGCATGCGCGGCCCGTAAGTATTGAAGATGCGCGCAATGCGGATCGAGAGCCCGTGTTGACGCCGGTAATCCATGAACAGCGTCTCGGCGCAACGCTTGCCTTCGTCGTAGCAGGAACGTGGGCCGATTGGATTGACGTGTCCCCAGTAATCTTCGGCTTGCGGATGCATGCGCGCGTCGCCGTAGACTTCGCTGGTCGATGCCTGAAAGATTTTCGCCTTCACCCGTTTGGCGAGTCCCAGCATGTTGATCGCGCCGTGCACACTGGTCTTGGTGGTTTGCACCGGATCGTGCTGGTAATGGATCGGCGAGGCGGGGCAGGCGAGGTTATAGATCTCATCCACTTCCACGTATAGTGGAAACGTCACGTCATGACGCATCAGTTCAAAATTCGCGCAGTCGAGCAGATGCGCGATATTGTCCTTCGTGCCGGTATAGAAGTTGTCCACGCACAGCACGTCGTGCCCTTGCGTCACGAGCCGTTCGCATAGATGCGAGCCGAGAAATCCTGCGCCGCCGGTAACCAGAATCCGCTTGCGGGTAAGTTCTTTCATGTTGCGTTGTCCTTGCTTGAGCTGCGCTTGCGCCACCGGTCAGGCGGTGACGTTCAGCAGCGTGTCGTGCCAGTCCTGCGCAAAACGGTCGATATGGAAACGCTCCAGCGCGGTGCGCCGTGCGCCTTCGCCGAGACGCCGCGCCTCGGCGGGATCGCGCAGCAGCGCGGTCATGGCGTCCACCAGCGTATCCAGGTCGGTATGAACGAAGCCGTTCTCGCCATTGCGGATCACGGTGGCGAGTTCGGTCGTGGCGAGACCGACGATCGGCATGCCAATCGTCATCGCCTCCACGATCGCGAGCCCGAGGCTGGTCCAACGAATCGGATTGAAGAAGAAGCGATAGCGGGCGCTGAATGCGGCCAGATCGAGATTGCCGATTTCGCCGATACCGCCGAGCCTCTCGGCGTCCATGCCGACCAGATCGAGCGGCACGCGGGTGCGCGCCGCGTTGAAGACATCGGCGCCCAGACGCCGTCCGCGTTGCGCCAGGTGATTCACCACCACAATGCCGCGCTCCAGCTCACCGCTATAACGCGCGCCTGCGGGCACCAGTACGCCGTGCTCGATCACACGCGTCGGCGTGACGCCGCAATCCCACATCAACCGGTTGAAATGGGTGACGTGGACCATCAGCGTGTCGGGGTCGTCGACCCAATGCCACTGCTGGAACGGATTGTCCTGCGGCGGATCGTGCTCGATATAGACGCGCGGCAGACGCCGCTGCGCGGCGCTCAACAGATGTTCGCGGTCGTACTCCCAATGCGTTTTGTGCTGATACAGAATCACGTCGAATGGCTGGTTGGGCACGTCGTCAGCACGAATCTCATGGACGTTGGCACCCCACGGCAGCACGCCGACCTTGCCCGCGTAACCGGGCGGATGACCGGGTTTCGTGACGAGGTAGAACTCGTGCGGCGCCTGAGTGAGGTAATACAGATAATTGCCGTGCACGTGCCAGGTCAGAACGCGCAGCCGGCGGCAGTTACGCAGCATGATGCGTCTCCTTGAAGGGACGGGCGTTCCCGTGTAACGCGTTCGGCGCGCCGGGTCGCGCATCCGGCACCTGCGCAAGTTGCGCGCGCGCCGCTTGCACGACCCGTGGGACGCTCACGTTCAGCGCGCACGGATGACCGTATGGACACTCACGGAACATGCACGGCCGGCATGCCGGATAGTCGGCGAGTACGCGGTGCAGCGCGTGGTCTAACGGCGCCCAGCGGCGCGTGTCGCTGCCCGAGGCGATCACCACGGAGGCTGTGGCCACGGCCGCCGCGATGTGCGAGATGCCGGTGTCGTTGCAGACCACCAGCCGCGCGTGCGCGACCAGCGCGGCAAGTCCGCCGAGCGAAGTGGCGCCCGCAAGGTGTAGCGCGGGGGAGGTCATCGCGCCCAATACCGCGCCGGTCAGCGGCGCTTCGGCTGCCGTCCCGGTAATGGCGATCTGCCAGCCGGCGCCCGCCAGACTATCGGCCACCGCGGCGAAGCGGTCCGCTGGCCAGCGGCGCGACGGCAACTGCGCGCCCGGATGGATCAGCACAAGCCGCTGTGCTTCCACGCCATGAGCCGCTACCAGCGCGGCATATTCCTCCCTATCCTCAACATTCAGCGGAAACGCCGCTTGCCGCTCTGTTGCGGGCGCACCCAGCGCTTGCATCAACTTCAGATAGCGGTCGGCCTCGGGCAGATCGTCGGGCCAGTCGACGAAGCAGCCCTGCCGTGCCGCTTCGTCAGGCTGCACGAAGCCGGCTTGCGCTTTGGCGCCCAATTCGAGCAGCAGATCATTGGCAATGCCGCCGCTACCATGCAACTGGATAGCCAGATCGAAACGCCGCGCGCGCATCCGCGAAAAAAAGCTCGGCAACCCGGCGTTCGTTTCGGCCTGCTCCGGAAAACCGACTGCGCCGGGAAATACGATCAGTTCATCGACGAGATCCTGGTAGCGTTCGACAAACGTCTGCGCCCAAGGCAGCCCGAGCAACGCGATATGCGCGTGCGGCGCCGCACGGCGCAATGCCCGCAGCGCCGGGACGGCGCACAGCATGTCGCCGAGTTGCAGCGCGCGGAAAACGACGATGCGGCATGGCGCAAGGGCGCCGAGGAACGTGGCTTCAGTCATGGAAAGAACACCTTGAAGCGAAAGGCGCCATACAGCCGCCAATAGATCGAAAGAAACGGAATCGGAACCGACGTCCAGACCATTTCGGCGACGTGCCGCCAGCTTCGATCGCGGTTGCTCAAGCGCATCACGCAGAAGTAGCTGGTCAACGCCACCCACACGAGCAGCGCCGCGAGCGCGGTGCGAAAATCGCGGGCCAGACCGGCGATTAGTGCGATGAGCGCGGCGCACAGAATCGCGTAGTACAAAAGCGGTGGCGTTGCGCGAATGCGTGCTTTGAATAGTTGCGGGTGCTTCTTGTAAAGCAGCGCGTCGAACTGGCTCTTCTTCTGTTGCGCGATGCTCACGCCCCAACGCGCGGGCCGGACCGGATGCACGACCACGGCATCCGGCGCGCGCACTATTTCCCCACCGGCTTGCAGCAACGAAAATTGCAGGTCGGAGTCTTCGCGCCAGGCCGACGTGAAGCGCTCGTCGAAGCCGCCTGTTTTCACGAGAAATGCGCGCGCGACGAAGGCGTTGGCGGTGGCGAACTCGGCCCGTTCGAGGCCGCTGGCGTCGGCCTCGTAATCGGTAGGGCGTTCTGGCAGCGGCACTACAATCGCGCCCGACGCGGCCGCTGCGCCGTTCGCGAGCGCCGCGACGCCGGCTGTGAGCCAATGTGGATCGGGCAACGTGTCGTCGTCGGTAAAAGCCATCAGCGGCGAGCGCGCCTCGCGCCAGCCCGAATTGCGCGCGCCGGCCGGCCCCTGGGTGCGCGTTACCGGCACATAGTGCACCGCCAGCCCACGCCCGGCCTGCGCCCGTGCGAATTGCGCAACGCAGTGGCGGGTGGCGTCGTCGGGGCCGTCGTCGCATACGATGATCTCGTAGCGCCCGGCAGGAAAATCCTGCCGGCACAAAGCGTCCAGGCACGCAGCCAACATTTCCGGGCGGCGATAGGTCGGCACCACTACGGAAACCTCCAACTGAGCCGGCCGTGCGCCCGTACCGTCTGCAGCGGAAAGACTCATACGCGTCCCCCCGTTTTTTCGATGAGGAACGGACCGATCACGAGCGCGTCGAGCGGCGAGGTCCAGAAAGACTCCACAGCATCGCGTGGCGAATTCACCATCGGTTCGCCGCGCGTATTGAACGAGGTGTTGACCAGAATCGGCACACCCTTGCGCTGCCTGAACGCATCCAGCAGGTCGTAGTACAGCGCATGCTGCGCGCGGTTCACGGTCTGCACGCGCGCTGTGCCGTCCACATGCCGCACCGCCGGAATGCGCTCCGCCTTCTCCGCGCGCACGTCGAACACGAACAGCATGAACGGCGCCACCTTGCCGTTCACGAACCACTCGTGCGCGTGTTCTTCCATCACGACCGGCGCCACCGGACGAAAATCCTCACGGTCCTTGATCTCGTTGAGCTTTGCCTGCATCCGCGGATCAGTCGGTGAGGCGAGAATCGAACGCGCGCCAAGCGCACGCGGGCCGAATTCCGTGCGGCCCTGATACCAGCCGATCACTTTGTCGTTCGCGAGCAGATCGGCAGTCTCGGCGGCGATGTTGTCGAGGCGGCGGTAAGGCACCTTCGACCAGCTCAGGAACCGTTCGATTTCCGCTGCGCTGTATTCCGGGCCGAGATATGCGTGGTCCATCTTCCAGCGACGTGTCCGGTCGCCGTGTGCGGCTCGTTCGCGATAGTCGATCCATAGCGCCGCACCGAGCGCGGTTCCGGCGTCGCCGGCCGCCGGCTGAACCCAAACGTCGTCGAATGGGCCGGCGTCGCGCAGTTTCGAATTCATCACGCAGTTCAACGCCACGCCGCCGGCCATGCTGAGTTTGCTCAAACCGGTCTGCCGGTGCAGCCAGCCGGCCAGTTGCAATACCGTCTCTTCCAGCACGCGCTGCAACGAATGCGCGATATCGAAGTGGCGCTGTTCGAGCGGGCCGCCACGTTCGCGCGCTGGGCCGAAGCGTTCGACCAGACGCGGGGCGTCGACGGTGTAGCTGCCGTCATTGCGATAGCGAACGATCTCACGGAATACATCGACATACGCGGGTTTGCCGTACGACGCGAGCGCCATCACCTTGTATTCGTCCGACGAGTGCAGAAAGCCCAGCCAGTCAGTGACAGCTTCGTAGAGCAAGCCCAGCGAATGCGGCAGTTCGACCTGCTTGAGCCGCGTGTATTCGCCGCCGACAAACTGCCCCATGCTGGTGGTCACGCCTTCGCCGCGGCCGTCCATGGTCAATACGGCCGTGTCGTCGAACGGCGCGGCGAGAAAGGCGCTCGCTTCGTGCGCGAGATGATGTTCGACGAAGTGCCACGTGAAGCCCTTGTCCCGATCCACGCCCTGAAAACGTTTCTTCAGATGATGCGGCGCGCCGTCGAGCAGTTGTCCTTTTGCATTCGCGATATAGCTGAGAAACAGTGGGTCCCATGGCGAAGCGGACGGGTCTGAAAGACGCGTGTTGGCCGGATCGAACGGCAACTCGATGGTCGCGCCGGGGCGGCTCGGCATGCCGCCGAACAAGGTGGGATCGTACGAGTAGGCGACATGGTCGACGTCGGCCAGCGTAATGCCGGCGGCCTTCAGGCAATAGTCGATCGCGTCGAAGGGCAATTGCCAGGTCGAGAACGGCACGGGCCGCTTTGCATGTTTGACGTGCGTGAAGCGTTCGTCTTCGGCGGCGGCGAGCACGACACCGTCGCGCAGCAGGGCCGCGGCGCTGTCGTGATAGACGGCATTGATTCCGAGTGTGTACATGGTCGTTCGCAAAAGAGAAGGGTTTCAGGGAGCGATCGGTTCATCGGCGAGAGGCGGCGCGGCAGTGCGGTCGGGCTCGCCTGCTGCGGCGCGGACCGCGTTGCGCGCAGCCGCCGCGGCGCGGAGGTCGAGTGCCGCCTGCACGACTTCGCCCGGCGTGACACCGAGCAGGCAGGCGTGATGATGTTGCGGACACACGCTGCGATAACACCAGCGGCACTCGACGTCGTGAAACAGCACGCGTTGCGGCGTTTGCCATGGCGTGTGCTGCGGATTGGTCAGCGCGTAGAGGTCGACCACCGGCGTGTTCAACGCGGACGCGAGATGCACCGGTCCGCTGTTATTGGAGACGAGTACGCTGGCGCCCTCGATCAGCGCGCCGAGTTCGCCGAGCGTGAGCGCGCCGCTGAGATCGTGCAGCTGCGAGCGCACGCCTGGCGCGGCGGCGCGGATCACGGCTTCGACCAGCGGCCGCTCGCTCGAGCCACCGGAAATCAGCAGCGGCGCGTCGGTTTCACGGACGAGGCGCGTGGCGACTTCGCCGAACCGCTCGGGCGGATAGCGGCGCGAAGCGGCTGTGGCCCCAGGATGCAGCACGATCCAGCCGACTTCTCGATCGACGCCGCGTGCAACGAGTTGCGCCTGCAGCGTGCGGCGCTCGGCATCCGAAACGCGAAAGCGCATGCCCGTATCCTGCGCATGCGCGCCGATATGGCCGACGAGATCGAGTTGCCGCTCCACCTCATGGCGGGTGCGCTGCTGCGGTTCAGGTTCGCGCAGCCAGTCGGTCAGCAGCGCGTAGGGATTCTCGCGGCAATGCGCGAGGCGGCGCGGAATGCCGGCGAGGTAGCAAAGCATGGCGGCGGGCAGCGGGCTTTGACTGTAGACCGTGAAAATCACCGCGGCATCGAAACGGCCGCTACGCAAGCGCTCCTGCATGCGATGGTCGTCGAGCAAACTGCGCGCATTGCTCGAGGGCTGCGCGACCCACGGCGCGTCGTACTCGATCACGTCGTCGACGTCGTCTAGAAAGGGCGCGAGCGCGACACCGCTGCGCGACGCCAGCAAAGTGATATGACGATCGGGCGCCGAGTGGCGCAGCGCATGCAGCGCGGGCGTGGTCATCAAGACGTCGCCGAGATTGTCGAGTCGCACGCACAGAATTCGCCTGACCTCCTCGCCCCACCGCGCGGGCGGCGACGTATCGGGTACCCGTGCATGCGCGAGCGTAGGTTGGGGGAGTAGCAGCGGGGCATTCATCGCGTGGCTTCCCCGCGCGGCCACGCAGCGTATTCGTCCGCATTGCGCCGGCTCGCGATCAGCGTTGCTGCCTCGTGCAGATTGACCGCCCGCGCCGTCGGCACGCGGTACTGCCCGTCGAGCCACTCGGTCTCGTGACCGTTGTCGAGCAGCACCGTGCGGCAACCCGCGCGGTTGCCGGCCTCGACGTCGTCGAGAATATCGCCGACGAACCAGCTGCTCGCGAGGTCGAGCCGGTGTTCATGCGCCGCGCGCAGCAGCATGCCTGGTGCGGGCTTCCGGCAACTGCACAAGGCCGCATAGCGCGCGACGCTACCGCGTGGGTGGTGAGGGCACCAGTACACGCCACTCAAGGTCGCGCCGCACCCGGCAAACAGACGATGCAATTCGGCTTCAACCCCACGCAACGCGGTAACGTCAAATTTGCCCAGTGCGACGCCGGACTGATTGCTGATAACGAACAGCGCGACGGGCAACGTGGCGAGTAGCGCCAGCGCTTCGCGCGCGCCGGGCGCGAGGCGCATCTGCGAACGGTCGACGTTGTACGGCACGTCGTCGAGCAGCGTACCGTCCTTGTCGAGGAAGACAGCGGCTTGCATCATCTGAACGTCAACGGAAGGCTGCGCCGGCCGCAGCGCGTTTTGGCAGCGCGATACGCTCGGAGTCGCCGGTGGCCGGGGCGAGACCCGCGGCGCGCGCATAGATTTGCGCGAGCGACTCGCCGACGCCCTTCCACGTGAACGCTGCGCGGGCCCGCGCGAGTCCGGCCTCGCCCATGCGGCGTGCAAGGTCGGGGTCGCGCCGCAATTGGGCGAGGCGCGCGGCCAGCGCAGCCGGATCGCGTGGCGGCACGAGGAAGCCGGTCAGGCCGTCGGCGACCGAAAAGCGAATACCGCCGACGTCGGCGCCGATCACCGGTGTGCCGCAAGCCATTGCCTCGACCGGCGTGATGCCGAACGGTTCGTACCAGGGCGTGGTCACGAACACATCCGCGGCGCTGTAGAAATAGCGCAGCTGCGCCCGGCCGCGCCGGCCAACGAAGACGGTCTGCTCCGCCACGCCCGATTCGTGCGCGATGGCGCGCAGCCGCGCAATCTCGGGCGTCGCGAGTTCGTTCGGCGCGTCCGAGTTGCCGCCCACCACGTAAAGCCGCGCGCTTGCCCCAAACGTCTGCTTGAGGAGCCCGACGCCGCGCACCACGTTGTCGATGCCTTTGCGTTGCACGAGACGGCCGAGTTGCAGCACGATGAATTCGTCCTGCTGCCAGCCGAGCGCTTCGCGAGCAGCACGGCGCTCCACGGGCCGGAATTCGTCTGCGTTGAAGCCGCACGGCACGATCTGGATACGCGCCGGATCGGCGTCATAGTGTTCGACCAGGTCGGCTTCGTCCTGCGGACACTCGGCCACGACAATGTCCGAGCGGGCGACGAGGTCGTCTTCGATCGCGAAGCGTTCGTCCGGGAAGCCGTCGTCCGCCCCCTGATGAATCCGGCGCACCCGGCCCAGCGCGTGGAAAGTCGTTACCAGCGGTACGCCGAGCGCGGCCTTGACCTTCAGCGCGGCAAGCCCGGACATGAAGAAGTTCGCGTGAATTACGTGGTACGGCTCGCGCTCGCCGCGGAGGAACTCGATCAGGAAGGCCGCGAATTCATCCATGAACGGCAGCAGTTGCTCTTTCGGCAACTGTTTCGGCGGCCCGGCGGGAACATGGATCACACGCACGCCGTCCATGTCGGAAGCGAGCGGCAACAATGCGCGGTCGCGCCGCGTGAAAACATCGACCTGATGCCCCATCGCCACGAGCTCGCGCGCGACGTTGGCGACATAGATATTCTGTCCGCCACTGTCGACTCCTCCGGCAACAGCGAGTGGCGAGGCGTGTTCACTGACGAGAGCGATTTTCATGGCATTCCTTCGCAAGGGGGCAGAGTCGGGGAGCTGTGGGGTTTGTAGCGCCCGAGCATGCGCTGTGCCAATCGCCGATTGCAGCCCGCATAGAAATGCAATGCCCCGTGTAAATGGCGAAGCGCGCTAACGGCCTCCGAACCCGTGACAAGAAACGCTGTGGCGTTCCCTGTTTTACAAGCGCGGATGTAAGGCTGGGTGCGTGGAAATTTCTTCCGTACTGCCACGCATATGGTCGGAGGAGTTAGAAGATTTGCCAAAACGGCAATACGTATGCCGTTTTCCGGACGCCGCGGGCGTGCGGCTTGCTGCGCGTTCGCGTCGAGATGCAGCATCCGGGACCCCATGACACATTCACCGAACCCGCCGTCTTCTGCGCGATTACCCCGTTCCCAGCTCACCAGTCGGATCGTTTCCGAGCTCGCGCGCGCCGTATGGCGCTATCGCAAACAGACGGTGCTGTCGATTTTGCTGATGGTTGCGGCCAAACTGGCGGTGGTGCTGATTCCGCTGGTTTTGAAACATATCGTCGACGAACTCGGCCATCCCGTTGCGCAGGCACTATTTCCCGTTTTTCTGGTATTGGCATATGCGTTGCTGCGCTTCCTCGGCGACGCGCTCAACGAAGCCCGCGATGTGGTCTTCAGCATCGTCACGCAGCGAACCGTGGCCGCATTCACCGAGAGAACGTTCGCGCACCTGCACCGTATGAGCGCGCGGTTTCATACCCGGCGAGAAACCGGCGCAATCGTGCGCGACGTACAGAAAGGCGCGGACGGTATCGGCTTTTTGCTGGGCGTCGCCTTGTTCACCATCGTGCCGACGGCCTTTGAGATCGCGGCGATCGTCGCGATCATGGTGCGCGGCTACGCGCGCGAATTCACACTGGCGATTGCCGCCACCTTTGGCTGCTACGCGGTCTATACGTTCTTCTTTACCCGGCGGCGGGTTGCATTTCAACGCGCTGTCAATTTACTCGAGGCGAAATCGGACGGGCGGCTGGTCGACAGTTTGCTGAACTACGACACCGTCAAGTACTTCGCAACCGAGGAGACAGAAACACGGCGGCTCAGCGAAGTGCTGGAACAGTGGGTACACGCCAGAACGGCGAATCAGCGTGCCTTGACCGCGTTGCATGTTGGACAGAGCGCGGTGATTGCGCTCGGCATTGCGGCGATCATGCTGCTCGCGGCGCAACGTGTGGTGGGCGGCACCATGAGTGTCGGCGATCTGATTCTGGTTAATGCGTACCTGATTCAGATCTGCATGCCCCTGAATACGCTCGGCTTCGTCTTTCGCGAGACTAATGACGCGATGGTCAACGTCGAGCGCATGTTCGCGATTCTCGCGGCGCGCGGGCGAGTGGGCGAGGACATCGACGAACCCGCCGCGCAACCGCTGGTCGTGAGCGTCGGCAAGATCGACTTCGAGCACGTGGACTTTGGTTACGACCCGGCGCGGTCGATCCTGCGCGATGTCGATTTCCATGCCTATGCGGGCAAGACGCTGGCCGTGGTCGGCGGCAGCGGGTCGGGCAAGTCGACCATTGTGAAGCTCTTGTTCCGGCTCTATCAACCCGACCGTGGCGCCATCCGGATCGACGGCCAGGATTTGAGCAAGGTGACGCAGCAAAGCCTGCGCGAAGCCATCGGCATCGTGCCGCAAGACACCGTGCTGTTCAACGAGACGATTGCCTACAACATTGCGTACGGGCGGCCCTCCGCCACGCGTGCGGATGTCGTGCGCGCCGCGCGTGCCGCACAACTGGACGAGTTCATCGAGCGGCTGCCGGATCATTACGACACCCGCGTCGGCGAACGTGGCGTGCGCCTGTCGGGGGGTGAGCGTCAGCGCATCGCGATTGCTCGCGCCATTCTGAAAGACCCGCGCATTATCGTTTTCGACGAGGCGACGTCGGCGCTCGACACGCGCTCCGAACGCGCGATCCAGACCGAATTGACACGCCTCGCACAAGGCCGCACGTCGATCGTGATCGCGCATCGGCTTTCCACCGTGGTGGACGCGGACTGGATTCTTGTGATGGAGCATGGCCGCGTGGTCGAACAGGGCACGCATCGGGAACTGCTGTCGCGTGACGGCGTGTACGCGAAAATGTGGTCGCTGCAAGGGCAGCAAGGTGAACTCGAGCATGCGCAGCGCAAGCTGACCGCGCAATCGGTCAGCCTCGCCACGTTGACTTCCGGCGCGGTCGACGCGCTGCACGACGAAATCGCCGCGCGGCACGTGGCCGTGCAGGTGGAACTCAGCGACAGCGATTTGCGCGTGACCGGCGATCCTGGCGTTCTGCAACCCGCGATCGCGGAATTGTGCCGCAACGAAATCGTGCAGGCGCGGCCCGGCGAGCGGATCGTGTTGCGGGTCGAGCGGCATAACAACCATGCGTGGCTCAGCGTGCTGGGGTCGGGCGACAAGCCGGCGGAGCTATCGGAGTCGGCGGCGCAGCGCATGGAAGCGACGCTCGCCAGCGCGGGCGGCGCTTTTACGCTGATGCCGCTGCACGGGCGGCTCGCGTATGTCGCGATACTGCCGCTGCGTGCCGTCGCCGATGCGAGGCCGCACGCGGCGCCGACGCTGCGTGAAGAAGGCGCGAAGCCGCTCGACGATCTGCTCGTGATGGCCATCGACGATCAGGAGGAAGCGCGCGACGCCCTCGAAGCGGTGTTGAGCGCGAATGGCGCGCGGGTTCGGCTCGCGTCGTCGGGTGCGGAAGCATTGGATTGGCTAGGACGCACGCAAACGAGCGATTGGCCGAACCTGCTGTTGTGCGATATTGTGCTTGCCGGGGAAGACGGTTACGACGTGTTGCGTCGCATACGCGCGCTCGAAAGCGAACGCTCCGGTAGCACGCATGCGATCTTGCCGGCGATCGCGCTGACCGGCTACGCCGAGACTGAAGACCGTGTGCGTGCCGAACAAGCGGGCTTTAAGGCACATTTGCCGAAACCGGTGGCGCCGGAAAAGCTGATCGCGGAGATCAGGAAGCTGGCAGCCGATCGACCGCGTGCAGCCACGGCTCATTAAACGCCTTCGCGTTTCGGCCGCTCGCTGCATCAACTCAGTATCGGCTCAAGTACGGGCTTCCGTTTCGCCCACGACGGCCTCGGCGCGGTCCTTCGCTGACATCTCGCCCGTCGATTGCTCGACGGCATGCACGCGTTCGCGCAGGCTCAGTACGGCCGGCGGCACTACGCGCCGACGCGGCAGTGCCCACATGAGTCCGTGCAGCAACGCAACGCTGTCGTGCACGAAGCTGCCTTCACGCGTAAGCGCAGCCAGTGCGCGTAGCGTCGCGCGGCATGCTTGCGGCCACGGCAGACGCAACCATGCGATCCATGCCGCGTTACGCGCGAGCATGCGGCGTCGCAAGCCACTATCGCGCACAGCCGACGGATGATGGTGCACCGTCATTTGCTCGCAATAGACGATTGAGTGATTCGCTGCCAGTACGTCGAGCGCCACGAGTTCTTCTTCGCCACCGATAAACAGTCGTGGCTCGTAGCCGCCCACGGCGCGAAACAGCGAGGTCCGGAACACGCACGCACCCGCCATGTAGCCGATCAGCGCAGGGCCGGGCAGCCCGTCGCTGCCGAGCGGGCTCGCGCGCATCGCGGCGCAGGTCGGGTCGGTGGTTTCATCATCGCCGACGGCCACGCGCGCGCTGAGCACGCCCACGGTCGGCCACGCGTCGAGCAGTTGCACGGCGTGCTCGAGCGAGCCGGGTGCCCACCACGTGTCGTCATCGCAGAAGGCCACGTAATCGGTGCGCACGCACGCGACCGCACGGTTGCGGCCGGCGGCGCCGAGATTGCCTCCGCATTCGATCACGCGGACCATTGGGAACCGCTTCCTGACGAGCGCGACGGTACCGTCGCTCGATCCATTGTCAGCGACAACGATAGGTGGATTTTCCGGAAGGGCAAGCAGATGCTCGAGAGTCGTCGTCAGTTCGTCAGCCCGGTTGCAGGTCAGGACGACAACGGAAATTCGTTGATCAAACCGTTTCAAATCCATGCAGTGCGTTCCTTCTGGCGACGGGCAGAACAATCGCGCAAGCGCCGTGCCCATCAGATCGCGTTCGAGCGGCATTCGCCCATCCCGGCTGTGCGTTCCTTATCGCGAAGCTGCCAGTAGCGTTCGGGTGCGACGAGACCGGCTCTTCCGTCTGGGCCGAATGCGCGCAACTGACTTTCATACGCGCCAATCGCCGCCTGCTTCATTTGCCGATGCCGCGCATCTGCTTGCGCGCCGAGACCGTCCTCTGGACTCGCTACATAGCCGCGCCGTGCGAGCTCGCCCAGGCGCGATTGCACCACGCCGGGTATGCGCCGGTATGGCACATCTTCATAGACGTACATCGAGGGAGCGGGGATACCCCGCAGCATCGCGAGGCATGCGTCGGCCACCAGTTTGTGGTCTGAATGGAACAGACCCAGTGGAATGACTACTGTCACCGGGTCGACCTTCGTGACTATTTGCGCCAGAGCGGCGGCCAGCGAGTCGAGAGGCGGCGGCTGGTGGTATTGCGCGTCGCGGAAAGGAAGATGGATTGGATGGGCGCCCAGTAGGGCGAGAGCGTGGACGTCCTCCGTTTTGCGTGTGGACATCGCTGTGAACGCGTCGGGGAATCCGGACGCCTGGTCCCAGTCGGTCGTCATGTTATTGCTCGGTGCTCCAGCGAAAACAGTACACACGAGCGCCGCCGGACGGGTGGCAAGCAGCAGGCCGCAACTGAGAACCGCGTCGTCTAGATGCGGCGAGATGACGAGCAGGCGTTCATGCAATGTCATTGCCATAGCGAGTTAGAAACGGCCTCTTGCATTGGGCCGCAAAGACTTTGGCCTTACGCCGACCAGGTCGCCGCACGCGCCCCTTCCCTCTGTGGGAGACGTCACGGCGAATGTTCATCGATCCAGGCAACGGCGCGCTCGCGTGCAAGCGCCATTGCCTCATGTTCGTCGACGAACGGCAGATGGAATTCCATCTCGTGTGTATCTTCGGCCACAGCGGCATCGACCTGCGAGTTATAGATGCGCGCGTAGCCCACGATCTCACCATCGATCAGACTGGCCGAGACATGGATGGAGTATCCGTTGTATTGACTTTCCATGATGCGCATTCCGAAGAAAGATGGCACGTTGGCGAGAACATTGCCGGAGGACTCGCGCGACGGGACGTAAGGTTCGTGATTTACGCGCTGTTGTAGAGGTTACAGATCAGCTAACCGGACTGCATCCTCATAGCCGTTCGAGCGGATAATTCGTCAGCGCGTCTTCCCACCTCCGTCGATACCTGCTCCTCTGCGCCACACTTCCCTTCCTTCTTCGGACAATTCGCCGCTGCTATGCGTTGCATCGGGTTGGGTCCCTTCAACAGCTTTTGGCCCTCCCGGCTGTTCTTGCGCTTGCTGTTTCCGATGTTTCCGTGCGGCGACACGTTCTTCTTGTGAACGTCCTGCATGGGTATTCATCTTTTCTCTCCATATGCGGGGTGGTTGACTGGCTTCACTTCGATGTCCGGAGCGCATAACCTGTGCCCGATCGGGCGTCTCGTAGACGGAAGGCATGCTGAAAAGACAGCTTTTCTTCGCTGCGCCTGCGGCGGCCCTCGGGCTCGCGACGCCCGCTCGCCGGGTACGGCGCTTGCACAAGGTTCGCTATGCGAATAGCGCCCCTCCCAGCTCGCCCCTCGTCATGAACAGCCGCATACCCCCACGTCAGTCGCCGGTCCGCCCGGAACTGGCCCCTGCTGCACAGAGTTTGCGGGCGTTGAATTCGCTGGCGAGCGGCGTGGTCGTAATCGCCGCGCTGTATGTCGGGCGGGGCGTGCTGATTCCGATCACATTGGCCGTGCTGCTCAGCTTCATCGTTGCGCCGCTCGTCGGGTTGCTCAGGCGGCTGCGTCTTGGACGGTTGCCGTCGGTGATCGTCGCGGTGCTATTCGCGCTTTCAGCCCTGTCGGCGGTCGGTGTGCTGATCGGCGCGCAGGTGGCGCAACTGGCGGAGGGGCTGCCGCAGTATCAGCGGACTATTGAACGCAAGCTCAACGTCGTGCAGGAAAATACGCTCGGTCGCGCTGACACGTTGCTCGCGATGACGTCGAATGCGTTAAAGCGCTTTACGCCGCCGTCACGCGACGCGCGCAGGACCGACAACCCGGTTTCCGCGAATGAAAGTGCGCCACTACCCGTCGAGGTGCACGAACCCACGCCGTCGCCGATCGATCTGGCGCAGCGCTATCTGTCGCCCGTGGTCAGTCCTCTCGCGACAGCCGGTATCGTGCTGGTGGTCACCATCTTCATCCTGCTTGAGCGCGAACGCTTGCGTGACCGGATGATCCGGCTCTTCGGCTCGCGCGACCTGCATCGCACGTCAACGGCAATCGGCGAAGCCGCCGGCCGCCTGAGCCGCTACTTTGCGATGCAACTGGCGATCAATGCCGGCGTCGGCGTCGTCGTCGCAATCGGCCTTGCGATCATCGGGATGCCAGGCTCGCTGCTGTTCGGCGTGATGACGGCGCTACTGCGATTCGTGCCGTACGTCGGCGCCTGGATCGCGGCATTCATGGCCACGGTCATGGCCGCGGCGGTCAGCCCCGGCTGGTTGATGGCGGTCGGCACCGTGGGTCTCTTCGCCGTGACCGAGGGCGTCGCGAGTCAGTTTATCGAGCCGCTGGTGTACGGGCATGGCAACGGACTCTCGCCGCTTGCCGTGATCGTCGCGGCAATTTTCTGGAGCTGGCTATGGGGACCGGTGGGATTGGTGCTTTCGACCCCGCTGATGCTGTGTGCGGTGACGCTTGGCCGCCACGTCGAGCGGCTTGAATTTCTCGATGTCCTGTTCGGCGATCGCCCTGGGCTCACGCCGGCGGAAAATCTCTATCAGCGCCTGCTCGCCAACGATCCGATGGAGGCGTTGCAGCAGGCCAACGCAATGCTGAAAAACTGCTCGCTGGCGGCGTATTACGACACCGCCGTGCTGGCCGGCCTGCGGATGGCACACGCCGACATCCGGCGCGGTGTCGTGCCGGCCGCTCAGATCAGGCTGCTGCGGTCGGCGACGCATGCGGTCGTCGCCGGGCTGAAAGAGGCCGGCGATGTGATGGCACCCGGAGCAGACGGCGAGCCGTTGCAACGCGTACCCGTGCTGTGTATAGGCGGTCGCGGCAAGCTGGACGATTTGCTGGTCACCATCGCCGTGCAATTGCTGAACAGGCACGGTTTCGACGCATCGCAGGCAAGCTATGAGCGGTTTGCCGCTGGGCGCCTTGACGAAGCCCGGCTCGCCTCGCATCCGCTGATATGCGTGATTTCGTTCGACGCAAGCGAATTGCCGCCCTATCTGCGGAACCTGGTGCTTCGCTTGAGCGAGGCGCGGTTGTCCCGTGCGGTGGTATTGGGCATGGCGGCGGCAGGCGAATCCACGAGTGACTATTCGTCCGTCGCGGTGCCGGCGCGCACGGTCCCCGTTGTTGCGTCGTTCCAGCAGTTGCTGCGGCGTTGCGCGCAGGCTGCGCAAAAGCAGGCGGAGACGCGAGTAGAGAAGCACGAACAGGGCGATGCCGGTCGCACGCCTGCCGGGACAGATGTATGACGTGAGTTGCGGTTTCCTCGGGCGCGGCAGGCACGGCGCATGCGACGAATCCTGCGAGCTTTGCTGTTGCACGCAATCGTGCGGCGGTGGCTTTCACGGGCGACGAATCGTCTGGAAGCATCGGACCGGATATGTGATCGTCGCTGATTTTCTGTAGGTTTTCCAATGGAGAAGGAGAAATGGCCAATAAACTCGCAGGCTGCAAGGTAGCGGTGCTCGCGGTTGACGGCTTCGAGCAGGCCGAGTTGCTCGAACCGAAGCGCGCGCTGATGGACGCCGGGGCCGAGGTGCACGTGATTTCGGAAAAACCGGGCAAGATTCAGGGCTTCAAGCACGTCGACAAAGGTGAAACAGTCGACGTGGACGTCACGTTCGATAAGGTCAGTCCCGACGATTACGATGCGGTGGTGTTGCCCGGCGGCGTGGTGAACAGCGACGCGATTCGCGTGATTCCGGAAGCACAGGCATTCGTGCGTGCCGTCGACGGCGCCAGCAAGCCCGTGGCGGTGATCTGTCATGGCGGCTGGCTGCCGATCTCGGCGGGCATCGTCAAGGGCCACAAGATGACGAGCTGGCCAAGTTTGCAGGACGATATCCGCAATGCCGGCGGTACGTGGGTGGACGCACAGGTTGTCGAGGATGGCAACTTCATCACGAGCCGCAAGCCGGATGATCTGCCCGCATTCAACAGGAAACTGATCGAGCAACTCTCGAGTCAGCCGCGCCGCGCGTAATAGGCGCGCGGTTCTGTCCGCGCTTGCGGGATATCCGCATGTTGACGCGACGCCGACGAGGCGGGACCTGTCGGCGTCGGACTTTACATTTGTCAATGCGGTGAGGGCGCCCGGCAGGGGCCATGCGCGTTAGCTGCCTTCGTGCCCGAGACATAACCGAGGCAGATCACCTGCGTCACGCGAAAATTCGTCCGGCGTCATTTGTCGCGATGCCCCGGCAGCACGGCGTCGAGTACCTGTTTCGCTGTCTCGACGATCACGTTGCCTTCGTTCGGATCGCGCTTGATGAGCGTCGAGGCGAATGCTTTTGCTTGCGCCAATGTGATATGTGGCGGCAGAGGCGGAATATTCGGGTCGGCCTTCACCTCGATCACGACCGGGCGGTCCGAGGACAGCGCGCGGTCCCATGCTTCGCCCATGCGCTCGGCGTCGTCGACGTAAATGCCGGTGAGACCGATCAACTCGGCAAAACGGTGATAGGGCACCGAAGGAATGTTCTGCGACGCCTCGAACTTCGGATCGCCTTCCATCGCCCGTTGCTCCCACGTCACCTGATTCAGATCGCCATTGTTGAGCACCATGCAGATCCAGCGCGGATCGGCCCATTGTTGCCAGTATTTGGCCACCGTGATGAGTTCCGCCATATTGTTCATCTGCATCGCACCGTCACCGACCAGCGCGATCACGGGCCGCTCGGGATACGCGAATTTTGCGGCGATCGCGTAGGGCACCGCCGCGCCCATCGATGCGAGACCGCCTGAGAGCGAGCACATCATGCCGCGTTGGACCTTCAGATCGCGTGCATACCAGTTCGCGCATGAACCCGAATCGCTTGTAACGATCGCATTTGCCGGGATGCGCGACGAGAGCTCCCAAACGCTGCGCTGCGGGTTCATACCGTCCTTGCCGGCTTCATGGGCGCGTTTGTCGAGCGTCTTCCACCAGTCGGCTGTCCAGCCTTCGATTTTCTTGCGCCATGTGCGGTCCTGCTTCTGTTCGAGCAGCGGCAGCAACGCGCGCAGCGTCTCGACGCTGTCGCCCACGAGGTTGACTTCCATTGGATAGCGCAAGCTCAGCATGTCGGCTTTGAGGTCGATCTGCACGCCGCGGGCGGCGCCTTCTTTCGGCAGGAACTCGGAGTAGGGAAAACCGGAGCCGATCATCAGCAAGGTGTCGCACTCGCTCATCAGCTCGTAGCTGGGCTTGGTGCCGAGCAGCCCGATCGAACCCGTGACCCAGGGCAAATCGTCCGGCAGCACGGCCTTGCCGAGCAGGGCCTTGGCAACGCCCGCACCAAGCTTTTCCGCGACGGCGATGACTTCGTCAGTAGCGTGCAGCGCGCCGGCGCCGACCAGAATGGCAACTTTCTTGCCGGCGTTGAGCACCTCGGCGGCTTGCTGCAGATCGTCAGGGTAGGGAACGAGTCGCGGGGCGCGGTAGCCGACTCCGGAGTGCAGGGTGCCGTGTTTGCGGCCCGGCGCTTCGTAGGCGAGGTCCTGAAGATCGTTGGGCAGCACGATTGCCGTGACCTTGCGCTCCGACAGCGCGGTACGTACCGCACGGTCGACCAGATGCCGGACTTGCGACGGCACGCTGGCTTGTTCGACGAATGCACCGGCGACGTCCTTGAACATGGACACCAGATCCAGTTCCTGCTGGTAGTGGCCGCCGAGTGCCGCACGCGCCTGCTGACCGGCAATCGCCAGCACGGGCATATGATCCATACGGGCGTCGTAAAGTCCGGTGATCAGATGCGAGGCGCCCGGTCCGGAAGTGGCAATACATACGCCCAATTCGCCGGTGAACTTCGCATGCGCCGAGGCCATGAATGCCGCCATTTCCTCGTGCCGGACCTGAATGAACTCGATCTTTCCCTTCGCCCGGTTCAGCGCACCGAACACGCCGTTGATGCCGTCTCCCGGATACCCATAGATACGCCGTACGCCCCAGGCATGCAGTCTTTCTACAATAAAATCACCGACGGTTTGAGTCATTGCGGTCTCCACAAACGGATGGCGGGCATGAGTCGCGTCCAACGCGTAACGCCATGCCGCGCCAGAGGTCAGGTAAATACGCGTGATCCACAGCGTCCGGCAGCACGGGTTGAGTGCGCGTATTCCAACGTCGAGCAACGCGCGTACCTGTCTGTTTTGTTTGGTTCGGCGTAGAAACGGTAAAGACAACGTAAGAATTCGCGTGCGCCAACCGGCGACGTTGACGGCCCGCGCGTAATACACCTCCTTGCGAGCCGACGGCGTTCATACGTCCGTTCCGGCGTGATGCGGCATGGCGGCCGGCCTCATTCCTCGACAGACCATGACGCGGCGTGACGACTGGCGCCGACGAGCGCGTTCATCGCGCGTTCAACCGCGTCGTTCTTCAGCGTCGCGCGCCAGCGGACGTCGAAGCGCTCCTCAAGCAGTCCGTTGCTTGCATTCATGCGCATGCCCTTCGACTCCACGTGGCAGCGCTGTTGTTCGAGACGCGCGAGCGCTGCGTCGCGCTCGTGCGATAGAGCGGCGTATTCGATCGTTAGCCATGCGTGATGATTGCGCGGCAGATGGCGTTCGAGCACGCCCAGCACCTGCAACACGATTAGTCCGAGGGCGGTACCGGCGGCGGTCAACGCGATCTGGCCGCCTCCCGCGCATAGTCCGATCACCGTGACGAACCACAGCGTGGCGGCGGTCGTCACACCCGTGATGAGACCGTCCTTGCGCAGAATTGCGCCGGCACCGATGAAACCGACGCCGGACAGGATGCCGAGCGGCAGACGCATCAGATCGAGCACGACGAATGAATGTTCGGGTTTGCCGGCTTGCTGCAGCAGAACATTGACCTGAAGCATCGCGATGCAGGCGGCGAGGCAAACCAGCAATGTCGTGCGCAAGCCTGCGGGCTTGCCCGATTCGCCGCGATTCAAACCGATCGCGGTGCCGGCGGCCAGCGCCACCGCCAGACGGATGGCGAAGTCTTGCCAGGTGAGGACAAGTGGCATGAGTTGCATGGTCGAGCCTCTCTTCGGGTGGAATCTCCATTGGGCCGCCGGTGGGGCCCGCTTCGAAAGAAATACGCGCGGCAGGAAGATGGTCGTGTGCTTCGCGGCGAAGCGCCAGTCACCGAGCCGGCCGTGCGCACGGTGCTCCGTATCTGTCGTCTTGGTGCTGTTACTGCGGCATCGGTTCGAACCGATGCGGCGCGCGCGGTGCAGCGGCCGCTGTTGCTGCGTCCTGCCAGCCGCCGCCCAGCGCCTTGTAAAGTGCAACCAGATCGGTACTGACTTGCATCGTGCCTTGCGCGTCCTGCTGGCGGGCCTGTGCCAGTTGCCGCTCGGCATCGAGCACGTTGATGAACGTGACAAGACCCTTGCGGTAGCTTTCGCGCGCCAGCTCGAAGGCGGCTTGCTGCGCGGCGACATCCGCGTCGAGCGCGGCGCGGCGGTCCTGATCGGTGCGGTACACCGCGAGCGCGTTGTCCACGTCGCGCAGCGCCATCAGCACGGTCTTGCGGTAGTCCAGCGCTGCTTGCGCCTGTTGCGCCTGCGAGAGGCGCAGGTTCGACACGAGCGCGCCTCCTTCGAACACCGGCAGCGAAATGCTCGGGCCGAATGAATAGAACAGATGCGACCAGCGCGACAGATCACTTGCGTGGGTCGCGCGTGTACCGATTTCGCCGGTCAGCGAAATGTCGGGGTAGAACTGGGCGACCGCTACCCCGACATTGGCTGTCGCCGCGTGCAGATTCGCCTCGGCGCGACGGATGTCCGGCCGCCGCCGCGCCAGCGTGGCGGGCAGCCCCACCGGCACCGCGGGCGGCACCGGCGGCACGGCGGCAGGCGCCGAGAGTTCGCCGGCAAGCGAGCCCGGCGGCTCACCGAGCAGATACGAGAGCGCATTCAGCGCCTGGGCGATCTGCTGATCGAACTGGGGCAACTGCGCTTGCGTTTGCGCGAGCTGCGCGGCCGCGCTTTTCACGTCGAGTTCACTGGCGAGGCCCACCCGCGCCTGGCTCTGTGTGAGTGTCACGATCTCGCGCTGTTGGTCGACGAGGTTGGCGCCGATCTGCCGTTGCGCCTGTGCGCCGCGCAATTGCACATAGGTCTGCGCGACCTCCGCCTCCAGCGACAGCAATGCGTCGTTGCGGCTCTCGATGGCGGCCTGGGTTTGTGCCCTGGCTGCTTCGACCGAACGGCGCACGCGGCCAAACAGGTCGAGTTCCCATGACGCGTCGAAGCCGGCTTGCCAGAGATTGACGGGTGCTGTCAGTTGATCGAGAAGGTTATTGGCGCCGTTTTGCACTGCGGCGCCCGCGCCCGGCGCTATCTGATTGACCGGCGAGTTCGGCGCACCCAGTTGGTCGACTTTGTTATACACCCCCTGGGATTCGAGGAAACCTTTGACACCAAGCTGTTCGCGCGCATAGCTGCCGGTGGCGCGCACATCCGGCAGTCCTTGAGCGGCGGCGCTTTGCACCTGGGTGCGCGCTTCGACGATGCGTAGCAGCGCCTCCTGCAGATCGAGATTGCCTTTGGCGGCCCGGTCGATCAGCGCGTCCAGTGTCGGGTCGCCGAAGCTGCGCCACCAGCGCGGATCGGGATCGGAGTCCTCGGTCGGCTTTGAAGCCGCCGCCTCGGACGATGCCGCACCTGCTGCGGACGCCGCTTGCTGCGGATCGTGCCATTGCGCGGGAACATCGGCGTGCGGCGCGTGAAAATCCGGACCGACCGTGCATGCGCCAAGCGAGCCGGCAAGCGCGACCATCAGGACACGCAGCGAAAAAGCGGCGACCACACGCGCCATGTCAGTGGCCTCCCGCGCCGCCGGCCGCTTTGGCAGGCGAAAAGAAGAACGTGACCGGAATGCACAGAAAACAGAACACCGCGAGAATCGCGAACACGTCGACATAGGCCAGAATCGTCGCTTGTGAAATGAAGGTTTCGTAGAGGCGTCCTGACGCGGTCTGCAAGGCCTGCGCGAAGGGCTGGCCCGTCATATCCGCGACGGTTTGCGCGGTGCGTTGCAGCGTGTCGTTATAGTTTTGCGAGAGCGGCGAAAGATGCCCGGACAGGTGTGCCATGCGCGCCTGGGTGCGCTCTCGGATCAATGCCGTCGACAGCGAGATGCCGATCGAACCGGCCACATTGCGAAACATCGTGAAGAGCGCCGACGCATCGTCGTTCAGGCGCTGCGGTACGGTCAGATAGGCGAGCGTGGTAATCGGCACGAACAGGAAGCCGATCGCCAGAGACTGCGCGCTGCGCATCTTGACGAGCGTGGCGTAGTCGATATCCGGCACGAGCAGGTGCGAATAGGCGAGTGCACAGGTCAACAGAAAAAATCCGCAGGTGACGAGAAAGCGCGTTTGCACGTAGGGCATTAACCTGCTGATAAGCGGAATTTCCATTGTGATCAGCAGTGCGCCTGGCGACAGCACGAGCCCGGCCAGCATCGCCGTATAACCGAGTTGCTGCTGCGCGAGTTGCGGCACCAGCACCGCGCTGCCATAAAGCACCGACGCGAAGGCGGCAATCGTCACGCAGCCGAGCGCGAAATTGCGGTCCTTCAGGCAGTCCAGATCGACAACAGGCTTCTTTGCATACAGCAGCCAGCAGATCGCTCCGGCGATTCCCAGCGCCGCCAGGATCGCGAAGGTGCGAATAAAGGGCGACGAGAACCAGTCGTCGTCCTCGCCGCGATCGAGCATGACCTGCAGGCAGCCGAGACCGATTGCGATCAGCGCAATGCCGATATAGTCGATCGACACCTTGGATTCGCGTTTGCGCCACGGTGGATCTTCGACCAGTTGCATCACCGCTAGCGAAGTGAGCACGCCAACCGGCACGTTGAGCAGGAACACCCAGCGCCACGAAAAATTGTCGGTGATCCAGCCGCCGAGCGTGGGGCCCAGCACGGGGGCGACGACGATCGCGACCGCCGAGATCGAGAACGCCCGGCCGCGCTGCGCGGGCGGGAACGTGTCGAGAATGATCGACTGCTGATTCGGTTGCAAACCGCCGCCGAAGAAGCCCTGCAGAAGCCGGAATACGATCAGTTGCCCGAGATTGGTTGCGATGCCGCACAGGAACGAGCAGATCGTGAACGCGACAATACAGACGAGGAAATAGCGCTTGCGGCCCAGCACACGCCCCAAAAATCCTGAAATGGGCAGCACGATGCCGTTGGCGACCAGATACGACGTCAATGTCCAGGTGGCTTCGTCGTAGCTTGCCGACATGGTGCCGGCAATATGCGGCAGCGCCACGTTGACGATAGTCGTATCGAGCACTTCCATGAACGCGGCGAGCGTGACAACCACTGCAATCAGCCAGGGGTTGCCGGCGGGCCGCCAGTTCGACTGCGCGCCGTCCTGCTGGGGCGGATTCGAGCCGCTTGCGTCGCTTGCGCTCATTTGAGGTAAACCTTCGGCGTCACCGACAAGCCGAGCGCGAGCGGCCGATCGCGCGGCAAACCGTCGTCGATCACGATCTTCACGGGGACTCGCTGGACGATCTTGACGAAATTGCCCGTTGCGTTTTCTGCGGGAAACGCCGAGAAGCGCGAGCCGCTGCCAAGCTGGATGCTATCGACATGGCCGTGCAGATCGAGCTTGGGGTAGGCGTCGACTTCGACGTTCACTTTGTCGCCCGGACGCATACGCTCGAGTTGCGACTCCTTGAAATTGGCGGTGATCCAGACTTGCGGCGTGACGATCGAAAAGAGCGATACGCCTGCCTGCAGGAAGGTGCCGTATTGCACGTTGCGGCGCGTGATCCAGCCGTCCGATGGCGAGCGTACTTCGCAATACGAGAGGTTGAGTTCGGCCTGCTCGAGCTGCGCGCGCGCTTGCTGAACCTGCTGACGGCGTTCTTCTACGGCGGCCGCGGCTTGCCTGATCTGCTGCGGCACGAGACTCGCGGTCTGCAGTTGCGCGCGGGCCTGTTCGACGTTGGCGCTGGCCGTTTGCCGCTGCGCGTCGGCGGTGTCGATGTTCTGTTGCGAGGTGGCGCGCTGGTCGACCGCATGCTGGCGCTCGTACGCAGCCTGCGCCTGATGGTAGTTCGCCTGGGCCGACGAGATCTGCGCTTTCGCCTGCTGGTACTGGGCGGGATATTGCACGCGCGCAATGTCGAGCTGTACCTGGGCCGCGTTTAACTGCGCCTGCGCGAGGCCCAGTTGCGCGCGTGCCGCATCCACCTGCGCCTGGTAGTCGCGCTTGTCGATGACAAGCAGCAGGTCGCCTTTGTGCACATAGACGTTGTCGTTGACCGCGAGCCGAACCACGTAGCCCGATACTTTCGGCGCCATCGTGATGGCGTTGCCGTCCGTGTAGGCATCGTCGGTGCTGACCTGATTGCGTGTCGCGAACCACCAGACCAGCCCGGCGATCGCGAGCAGAATGGCTACCGCGCCAAGGATGATCAAAGGTTTCTTGCCGGAGCGCTTGCGGGTGTCCGACGAGTCGCCGTCTTTGCCTTCCTTGCCGTCCCGGCTGTTTTGCTGATGTTGATCGCTGGGAGTGCCCTCCGGCGGGTCACCGGTTCTTTCACGGTCCTGGTCGGTCTGAGAGGAGGCGCTTTGATCTGACATTGGAATTTGTTCCGACGAAGGGTACTTTTTTCGCAAAACATGACAGCGTGATCGTCAAGACCTGCATCCGGATCGCGCCAGAAGTCCACACGGCGGACGACATTTTGTCGGCGCAACGAGCACCCCTGGCGGTGCGTTGCGTCGGCTGCGTGCGTCTACGGCGTATCGACGTGGGTCAGCAATCGATGTGCCCGTTTGGCCCTGCTGCCACGGCTTTCGGGATGGCACACCTGCATGGCGTTACACGCGTTTGTCGACTCCGGCCTTTTGCGGCGCGGCCTGTTTTTTGCTGCCTGCACACACGCAGGACCTTCTCGCTCAGCGCGTCCTGCCGTAGAAACCAGAGCTCTCGGAGACGGCACGAATGCGGATACGGCGACGGTTCGCAACGATAGTTCGCGGCGGCCCTGCCATGCGCAGATGGGCGGTGCCGGCATGGCTCGCCGTAGCGTTCGGCGCGCCGTCCGCCGCCGCGCAAGGCACGCCGGGCGTCGCGCCGCTCAACTATTTTCTGCACGCGGCCGGTCCTGCCGCCGCGCCGACCATGCGCCTCGGCTGGATGCTCGCCACCTTGGCCGTCTCGGTGTCGGTGCTGGTGGCGGTGCTGTTGTGTATCGCCATCGTGCGCCGACGGCCGCGCGCCGACCCCACCGCGGTATATGCGAATAGGGGCGGGATGGCGTGGATCTATATCGGTACCGGGATATCGTCGGTCGTGCTATTCGCGACGCTTGTCTATGTACTGATGACGCTCGAAACCGTCGCGTCGGCGGCCCGGCAGCCGAACCTGACAATCACCGTCACCGCCTACGACTGGTGGTGGAAAGTCGCTTACAGCGATGCGCCCGACCCGGCTCGCAACTTCGTGACCGCCAACGAAATCCACATTCCGGTGGGCGAACCGGTGAAGATCGAATTGCAGAGCGCAGATGTGATTCACGCATTCTGGGTGCCGCAACTGGCCGGCAAAACACAGACGATTCCCGGGCAGACCAACGAACAATGGATCGAGGCCGATCAGCCGGGCACTTATCGCGGGCAGTGTTCGCAGTTCTGCGGCGCGCAGCATGCGCACATGGCGTTCGAGGTGGTCGCGCAAAGCGCTCAGGATTTCGACGCGTGGCGCCGCGCTCAGGGGCAGGCCGCGCAACCGGTGAGCGGCGCGGAAGCAGTGGCGGGTCAGCGGCTCTTTGGCGAGCGCTGCGCCGGCTGTCACACGGTGCGCGGCACCGATGCGCTGGGCGTGCAGGCGCCCGATCTGACGCATCTGGACTCGCGCCGGCTGCTGGCCGCCGGCGCGCTGACCAATACCGCCGCGCATCAGCTCGACTGGGTTCAGCACGCGCAACGGATCAAACCGGACTCGCTGATGCCGTCCATCGCGCTAAGCGTTACCGATGCCGCCGCGCTGTCCGCGTATCTGTCCACGCTGCACTGACAAAGGAGCCGAGCCGATGGCCGCCCCCACCGTGTCACCCGCGCAAGCCGACCCGTTACGCCTGTCGCGCACGTTGCGCGTCGGCCGTATCGAAGCAGGCAGTGCTGAGGAGAAGCGCTTGCGGGAGCTATGGGAAGCGCGGCCGGGCTGGCGCGGCTGGTTCTCGACGGTCGATCACAAGACCATTGGTCTACGCTATCTGGTGACCGCCTTTCTGTTCCTGCTGGCGGGCGGCATTGAAGCGCTGCTGATGCGCCTGCAACTGGCGCGCCCCAACGCGACGCTGCTCACGCCCGAACAATACGACCAGCTCTTCACGATGCACGGCGTGACGATGATTTTCCTGTACGCGCTGCCCGTGCTGTCCGGCTTCTCGAACTATCTGTGGCCACTGATTCTCGGCGCGCGCGACATGGCGTTTCCACGCCTCAATGCATTTTCCTATTGGGTGTTTGTGTTCGCGGGTCTGTTTCTCTATGCGAGCTTCCCCCTTGGCGAAGCGCCGAATGCGGGCTGGTTCAACTACGTGCCGCTATCCGGCCTCGAGTACAACACGGGACCCAACATCGACGTGTATGCGCTCGGGATGGTGCTGCTCGGCATCTCGACCACCGTCGGCTCGATCAACTTTGTTGTCACGCTGCTGCGAATGCGTGCGCCGGGTATGTCGCTCGACCGGCTGCCGGTGCTGGTGTGGGGCACGTTGACCGCTTCGGGCGCCAACCTGCTGGCAGTTCCTTCGGTGAGCCTGGCGTTTTTTCTGCTTTGGCTGGACCGGCGCGTAGGGACCCATTTCTTTGACGTGCTCAACGGCGGGCGGCCTTTGCTGTGGCAACACCTGTTCTGGATTTTCGCGCACCCGTGGGTGTACGCGGTTGTGTTGCCGGCAATGGGTATCGTCTCCGATGCGTTGCCGGTGTTTTGCCGCAGACCTCTGGTCGGCTACGGACCGGTGGCGATCTCCACTGTGGCGACCATGCTGGTGGGCTTTGTCGTGTGGATCCATCATATGTTTGCAACTGGCATTCCGCCGCTCGCGCTGTCATTTTTCGGCTCGGCCAGCATGGTGATCGCGGTGCCCAGCGCGGTCGCGACATTCGCATGGATCGCGACGATCTGGACGGGCAGGCCGGTCATGCGTGTGCCGTTCCTGTTCTTCGCCGGCTTTGTATTGCTGTTCGTGGTGGGCGGCGTGTCGGGCGTGATGACGGCCGCCGTGCCGTTCGACTGGCAACTGACCGATACGTATTTCGTGGTCGCGCACCTGCACTACGTGCTGCTCGGCATCAACGTGTTTCCGGTGATCGGCGGAATCTACTTCTGGTTTCCGAAATTCACCGGCCGGATGATGAGCGAGCGGCTTGGCAAGATCGGCTTCTGGGTGATGTTCGTCGGTTTCAACGTGGCGTTTTTTCCAATGCATATCGCCGGGCTGTTGGGTATGCCGAGACGCATCTATACCTATCCGCCCGATATGGGCTGGAATACCGTGAACATGGTGACGTCGCTCGGTTCGTTCGTGTTCGCGTTCGGCGTGCTGATTTTCCTTGTCGATCTGTTGTATAGCATCAGGCATGGTGCCGTTGCCGGCGACAACCCGTGGGATGCGCCAACGCTCGAATGGTCCGTTTCGTCGCCGCCGCCGCCGTATAACTTCGCGGTGCTGCCGTTCGTCGCGAGTCGGCACCCGCTGTGGGAAGGGCGCATGGAGGAGGGGACGGCCGGCGAGGCGCCACGTCAACGTTCGAAGCTCGACGAAGGGTTCCTGCTAGGCGAAGGCCGCGAGGCGCTCGGCACGACGGCGCTGGAAGGCAGACCGGATGTGATTCTGAAAATGCCGGACGACTCGTATGCGCCGTTCTGGCTCGGCCTGTTCGCGACGCTGGTGTTCGCCGGGCTCGCGCTGCGCGCCGGGATTTTTACCGCGGCGGCATTGCTCGCGTGTGCGGTCACCATCGTCGTGTGGTTGTGGCCCGAACGCGCGCTGATCCAGCGCGAACCGCAGACCGTGACCGACGCGGGAGCCTGACATGGACGCACTCACAACCCGCAGCGACTACACCCTGCCGGTCGGCAGTGCCGGCGAGCGCTCCGGCGGCTGGTGGGGGTGTCTCACGTTGATCGTTACCGAGGGGTCGCTGTTCGGTTATCTGATCTTTTCGTATCTGTACCTTGCGTCGCAAACCGGTCAGCAATGGCCGCCGGAGGGACTGCCCAAGCTTGGTCTCGGCATTCTGAACACCGGTATCCTGCTGTCGAGCAGCGGCTTTGTCTGGTTCTGCGAGCGCTGCGTGCGGCGGCGACGGTTGCGCTGGGGCGTTGCGTCGATGGCGGTGGCAGTCGTACTCGGCGTGACGTTCATGGGCATCCAGTTGCGCGAATGGCATAACCACCCATACGGACTGACTGCGCAGCTATACAGCTCGCTTTACTTTACGATCACCGGCTTTCATATGATGCACGTCGCGGTGGGCATCGTCGTGCTGTTCCTGCTGCTGTTGTGGACGGCGTTTGGCTACTTCGACGAACGGCGTTGCGTCGCGCTGACGATCGGCGGCCTGTACTGGCACTTCGTCGATGTGGTGTGGCTGTTTATCTTCACCACCTTGTACCTGACGCCCTATCTGTTGCGGGGCGCATCGTGAGTCCGGCCAGAATTGACACGCCACCACCGGCGCATGCGTCGACGCTCGCCGGTATGCCACGTCTGCACGGCTCGCGCGTGTTGATCGGCATGCTTGCCGCGCCGTTTGCATGGGTTGTGCAGATGGGCATCACAGAGGCGTTGGCCGCACAAAGTTGCTTTCCTCACACGCATCCGCTGGCGGCTCCGGCGATACCGTGGCTCGATGCGGCCATTCTTGCCGTCAACGCCGTCTGTCTCGTGCTTGGCTGTTGCGGTGCCATCATTGCGTGGCGCAACGTCCGATTCGTCAAACGGATTCGCTCTGGAATGCCAGGCAATGCGAACAACGAACCCGGTCTGCTGGATGGTTTCCTCGCGCGGGTTGGGGTGATGACCAGCCTGCTGTTCGTGTTCGCACTGATCGCCACCGATATTGCTGTGCTAATTGTCTCGCCGTGCCGGTGGTGAAGATGAACGTGCGCTTTTTTTTACTCCTGGCCGCGAAAGGCCGCATCAGTGGCCGAATCGGTGGCCGGCTCGGCAACCGGCGACTCTACGCGGCGCTGTTGGCCGGTTGCGCTGTGCTCTGTGGGGGAACGCTGGGCGGGTCAGCGGTGCTTCGCGCGGCCGAGCAGGCTGCGCCGCCTGCGCAGGCCGCACAAGCGGTGCCCGATGCCGCATTGGTTGCCCGTGGCGCGTATCTGGCCAAAGCGGCCGATTGCGCGGGCTGCCACACCGCAGCGCCCGCCGCCGGCCAGACTGGCCCCGCGGCCCTGCCTGCTCCGTTTGCCGGTGGCCTGGGCATGGCCTCGCCGTTCGGCACGATCTACTCGTCGAACATTACGCCGGATCCTGTCGATGGAATCGGCCGCTACACCTATGACGACTTCGCCCGTGCGCTGCGCGACGGGGTTGCGCCCGGCGGCAAGCGGCTCTATCCGGCGATGCCTTTCCCATCGTTCGCGAAGATCAACGACGACGACATGCACGCGCTTTACGCTTACTTCATGCATGGCGTCAAACCCGTCGCAAAGCCGGCGCCGCAAACGCGCCTGCCTTTTCCGTTCAACCAGCGCTGGGCGCTGATGTTCTGGGACTGGGCGTTCGTGCCGGGCGGGCGATATGTGCAGCAGCCCGGACACGATGCGCAGTGGAATCGTGGCGCCTACCTCGTGCAATCACTCGGCCACTGCGGCGCCTGCCATACGCCGCGCGGTCCGGCGTACGAGGAACGCGGCTATGACGGCAATGCGCATCTGTACCTGACAGGCGGCACCAACGATCACTGGTTTGCGCCGAATCTGACCGGCGATCCCGGTGCGGGTCTCGGACGCGTCCCGGCGCAGGACATCGCAGCGTTCCTGAGAAGCGGGCATGGTGGGGGACTTGTCACGTTCGGCAGCATGGTTCAGGTCGTCGAAGACAGCACGCAGTATCTGAGCGATGACGACCTGAACGCCATCGCCGCGTACCTGAAGAGCTTGCCGGCGCGCGAGCCGGCCGGGCTTTACGACATGCATTCGCGCGCGGCGCAGCAAACCGTGCAGGCGCTGCGTACCGGCGACGTCGAGCGACCGGGTGCCGGCATTTTCCAGAGCTACTGCGCGCGCTGCCATCAGGCGGACGGGCTCGGCGTCGCGCAGAAGTATCCGCGTCTGGCGGGCAATCCCGCGGTGCTCGCGCCCCAAAGCACATCGCTTGTACGTCTGCTGGTAGAAGGCGGCGCGGCTCCGCACACGGAGAATGGGCCGCCTTCGCGCAAGATGCCGTCCTTCGCGGACAAACTGACCAATGAGGAAATGGCCCAGGTATTGACGTTTATCCGCAATACGTGGGGCAACGCGGCGCCGCCCGTTACGACACGCGATGTGACGAGCGTGCGCGGCGCCATTCACAAGTAGTGGGGCGCCGCATCTTCAGTCACTGAGGGCGCAGGTCGGTGCGCTGCTGCGCCTCACGGGCAGAACGCCGTGTTTCCAGTTTCGAACGTTGCACGAGTGCTGCGATTGACAGCCGCTCACGAGCCGGTGACTGACGCGCCGAGTTCGGTCACACCCATCTCGTCCAACACCTCGCGGACCGCTGCGAGTGCGGCGCGCAACTCGGGCTCGCCGATGCGGCCGATGCAGCCAATGCGGAACGATTCAGCCACGGTGAGCTTGCCCGGATAGATCACGAAGCCCCGTTGCTTGAGGCTGTCGTAGAAGCGCTGGAACACGAAACGCGGATGCGTGGGCATATGGAACGTGACGATGATGGGAGCCTGCAACTCATCCGGCAGCAGCGGTCTGAAGCCGAGCGCGCGCATGCCCTCAACGAGTATCCGGCAATTGTTCCGGTAGCGTGCCCCGCGACCCGCCACACCGCCTTCGGCGACAAACTCTTCGAGTGCCTGATGGAACGCGACAATCACGTGGGTCGGCGGCGTGAAGCGGTACTGGCTGGTCTTCTCCAGGTTGGCACACTGGTCTTGCAGATCGAGCACCAGCGTAGTCGCATTCCCCTTTGTCCGCTCGAGCGCCTCGCGCCGGCAGATCACAAAGCCGAGGCCGGGAACGCCCTCGATGCATTTGTTCGATGAAGCAGCTACCGCGTCGATGTGCATCGACCGCACGTCGAGGGGCAGCGCGCCGAACGCGCTCATCGAGTCGACCAGATAACTCTTGCCGTATTTCGCCGCGAGTGCGCCAAGCTGCGCGATTGGGTTCAGTATGCCTGCCGTGGTTTCGCAGTGGACGGCAAACACATGGGTGATCGAGGGCGTGCGTGCGAGGATCGCCTCGACCTCGCCGAGGTCGGGCGGCGTGTCCTCGGCGGTCTCGTAGACCAGCGTCTCGCGCCGCGCGATCTCGAGGATGCGCTTGGCCCGCTTGCCGTAGGCGCCGTTGATCAGCACGAGCGCGGTGCCGTCCGGGGGCACAAAGCTCGTCAGCATCGCCTCGACCGCGAAAGTGCCCGAGCCCTGCATCGGCACCGTCACCCACTCGCCCGCGCCGTTCGCGATGTCGGCAAGGCGTGCGAGCGTGGATCGGTTGATCTCGACGAAGTTCGCGTCTCGCGAGCCCCAGTCGTGCAGCATCGCAGCCTTGACGGTGCGCGACGTAGTGAGCGGCCCGGGAGTCAGCAACAACGGATCGCCCGTTTCGGAAGCGGCCACTGCGGTATATGTTGAGCTGGTCATCAAAGTTCTCCTCTGCAAGTCCGTTTGGCACCTGTATCGACGTATGAAATTCGCGCTAAGGTTTGCAACAAAGTCAGTCGATACGCCACAAAAAACACATTCTATGTCTTAGGGAGACTGCCTCGGAGAGTCCGGCGGTTCCCCGTAGCATGGTCCGGATGCGACGTAGTTAAGTGAAAGCAGCAACCATAGCAGTGGCCGTTCATGCGCGCTAGAGCAAGCACCTTGGTCAAGCTTGAATTGAGCGAGGGCGCCGACGCCGGCGCGGCCATAACGATCGCGACGCTCAGACGAAGATGCGTGCGCGAATGGAGGAGAACATGTCGGAATCATTCTTCCCGATGTTCGCGGCGTTCGCCGGAGACACCGGGAAAAATCGATACTCAACTCCAGGGCAACGAGTATGTCTTCACGTGAGTGAAACTCTTCATCGCTTCCTGCACCCCTTCCTTGTAACCCAGACCCGAGTCCTTGATGCCGCCGAACGGTGTGAGTTCGAGCCGGTAACCGGGTACTTCACGCACATTGACACTGCCGACTTCGAGTTCGGCGATGAAACGCGTGATGTAGTCCATCCGATTCGTGCAGACCGAGGACGACAGTCCATAGTCGGTCGAATTCGAGATCCGGATCGCGTCGTCGATGTCGCGGAATCGGATAACTGGCGACACCGGTCCGAAGGTTTCGTATTTGACGAGCGGCATATCGGGCGTCACGTGGTCCACGACGGTCGGCGAGTAGAGCGCGCCTTTGCGAATGTTGCCGTACAGCAGTTTCGCGCCGCGGCTCACCGCGTCGTTGACCTGCGCTTCGAAGAACTTTGCTGCGGCCTCGTCAATGACGGTGCCCATATCGGTGGCCGGGTCTGCCGGGTCGCCATAGCGCACCGCGCGGGTCTTTTCCACCAGCAACTCCACAAAACGGTCGGCCACCGCTTCATGCACCAGCATCCGCTTGACCGCCGTGCAGCGTTGGCCGGAGTTCTTGTACGAGCCCGACACGGCGAGCGTGCTGGCCTCGTCGAGATCGGCGTCCTCCATGACGATAATCGGGTCGTTGCCGCCAAGTTCGAGCACTGCACGCCGGTAGCCCATTTTCTCGGCGATGTATTTGCCGATCGGCACGCCTCCGGTGAAGGTGATCAGATCCACGTGCTCGTTGGTGATCAGTTCGTCGGCAATCTCTTTGGGGTCGCCGGTGAGAACCTGCAGCATTTCCTGAGGCAGACCGGCGGTGTACAGGATGTCGGCGAGCAGATAGGTGGACAGCGGCACCTTTTCCGACGGCTTGACCACGATCCGATTGTTCGTCGCGATGGACGGCACGATCTTGTGCGCGACCTGGTTCATCGGGTGGTTAAACGGCGTGATGGCGGAAATCACGCCCAGCAGAGGATCGCGCAACGTATAGACGCGCCGTTTCTTGCCATGGGGCGTCAGATCGCAGGAAAACACCTGGCCGTCGTCCTTGAGCGCCTCGTTGGCGCCGAAGATCAGCACGTCGCTGACACGGCCCGCTTCGTACAGGGAGTCCTTCCGGCACAGCCCGGCTTCGGCGGTAATCAGCGCGGAAATCTCTTCGGTGCGCTCCCGCACGATCTCGGCGGCACGCCGCAGGATCTGCGAGCGCTCGTAGCGGGTGAGTCTGGCGCGGTAAGCGTGGGCGTACGCGAAGGCGCGCTTCACGTCGACGAGCGTAGCCTTGGGCACGGTGCCGACCAGCTCGCCGTTGTACGGATTCAGAACCTCGATGACCTGTTCGCGCCGGATCTGTTCTCCGCAGATTCGAAGGGCTTCATGACGGACCGGCAAAGATGGCCGCGATTCCACGATGGCATTCATGCTGTCTCCTGATGTGCAAGAAGGTTATTGACGACTATTGAAGGTGGTTGAGCGCGAGGTCGAGGATGTCGAAATTGCGCAGACGCTTTCTCTGAGACACGGCCTGTGTCACCGGGCGGCTGAAAAGCAGCGGCACTGTCTGTTCGGAGAGGCCGCCGTGCGAGCGCAGCGGGGCATTGAGACCCGACAGGTCGTGGCGCGATTCGCTGGTGCCGAGCACGACATGCCGCCCGGAAACCACGATGATGTCGCCGAGTCGATCACGCGGCAGCTCGAAGCGCTCGCAGCCTTCCGCGCCAGTGAGCGCCAGTTCGATGCCTGTGCGCTCGCGCAGTTTGGCCAGTACTCGAGCCTGATCGACCGAAGCCGGCAGGTAGATCGTGGCAAACGAGCCCAGGGCTCCGTGGTGCACCACATACGGATCGGTAATCGGCAGGATCACGCGTGCCACGCCGGCGCCGAGCCATGCGTCCAGTTCGTCCTGCAGATAGATCACATTCGGCTTGCCGGCCGCGTCATGCTTGTCGTTCATGCCGTGGTCCGCCGTAATCGCGACGGTGGCCCCGAGTTCGGCCATGCGTTGCAAGTAGGGGTCCATCATTTCGTAGAACGCGTTGGCCCCGGTGCTGCCCGGTGCGCACTTGTGCTGCACGTAGTCGGTGGTCGACAGGTACATCAGGTCGATGGGGCGGGTCTCGAGGAGGCGCACGCCGGCCGCGAACACGAACTCGGACAGGTCGGCGCTGTACACGTCCGGCACCGGCTTGCCCACCAGCTCGACCACACCCGTGATGCCGTTTTCGGCCTGGGTAACTTCATCGGCTTTCTCGGACGAGAAACAGATACCGTTCAGTTTGTTGCCAAGCAGGCGGCGCAGTTTGTCCTTCGCGGTAACGACGGCGACTTTCGCACCCGCATCGGCGAACGCGGCCAATACCGTCGGTGCGCGCAGGTACTTCGGGTCGTTCATCAACACTTCGGCGCCGCTCTCGCGATCGAAGAAGTAGTTGCCGCTAATGCCGTGCACGGAGGGGGGCACGCCCGTCACGATCGACAGGTTGTTCGGGTTGGTGAAACTCGGTACGACGCAGTCGCCTTTGAGCGCGGCGCCATTTTCGAGAATCTGGGCCAGAAACGGAGCGACCCCGGCGCGAGCCGCCTCCGTCAAATAGTCGTATTCGCAACCGTCCACACAGACCACGACGAGAGACTGGTCCATCCACCGGTAGTTACGCCCATTTACGTTGAGCGTTCGAGTGTTCGTGTTCATGAGGTTTTCCTTTGAGCGATCAGGTGAGGGTTGAGAGCGGTATTCCGATGCGCCGGGTTTCGCTGTGAGCGGTCCGAATTAGGGGTTTCCACGGGACGCATCGAAAAGTGTTTTTGCATGCTTGACATTAAACTTCGTGAATCGTAGATTGTCAACAACATGCAGATGGCAAAATACACTCTACGGTTAGATGGTCCGCAAGCCCTCAGTCGGGCGAAATTCCGCGGGCTTCGACGCATGGGGTCAGAAGGCGGCCGTGTCGATCGACCGGATGAGTGTTCCTGCCCGATTGCCATGGGTTCGGGAGGAGACCGCGCGACCGCGAAGCCGTAGTCGCCGTGAAACTAAGGAAGTGCGGGCGTTGTCGGCTACGACCTGGAAGGGCCAGAGCACGGCGGCGAAACAGTAATTTCCAGGAGGATGACGATGTCGGATTACCTGCGCATCGAAGGGATTCACAAGCAGTTCGGTTCGACCCCGGTTCTGAAGGATGTCAATCTGACAATCTTCAAGGGGGAAATGGTCTGTTTTCTGGGCCCTTCGGGTTGTGGCAAGACCACCTTGCTACGGATCATCGCGGGTCTGGAGACGCAAAGCGCCGGCACCATCGCGCAGGCCGGCAAGGACATTTCGATGCTGCCGCCCATGCTGCGCGACTACGGCATCGTGTTTCAGTCGTACGCGCTGTTTCCGAATCTCACGGTCAACGAGAACGTCGCCTACGGTCTGACGAACCGGAAAGTGCGCAAAGCGCTGATCCGCGAGCGTGTGGCCGAACTGCTCGCGCTCGTCGGTCTGCCCGATAGCGGCCCAAAACATCCCGGTCAACTGTCCGGCGGCCAGCAGCAGCGCATCGCTCTCGCGCGGGCGCTGGCTACCTCGCCCGGTCTGTTGTTGCTCGACGAACCCTTGTCCGCGCTCGATGCGCGGGTGCGGGTTCGTTTGCGTCAGGAGATCCGCCAGCTGCAACAGCGTCTCGGGGTGACGACGATCATGGTGACGCACGATCAGGAGGAGGCGCTTTCGATGGCCGACCGCATCGTGGTGATGAATCACGGCGTGATCGAGCAAATCGGCACACCGACCGAGATTTATCGCGAGCCCGCAACGCCGTTCGTTGCCGACTTTGTCGGCAAGGCCAACATTCTGCCGGCCACCGTGAGTGCGAACGGCGCGATCCAGGTGGGTGATGTCGGCCTGAACTGCGTGAAGGTGAGCGAGTCGCTCAAGGGCGGTTCGCGAGTGTCGCTGTTCCTGCGTCCGGAGGATCTCGTCGTGCGGGGCGTCGACACGAAAGCCGGCAACACGCTGAGTGGCCGTATCGGGAAGCTGGAATTTCTGGGGGCATTCTGCCGGGTCAGCGTTCAGGTGGACGGCATGCCCGGGACCGAAGTACTGGCCGACCTGTCGTATCACGATATGACTGAATTCGACCTGCAGGAAGGCTCGGTGCTTAATCTCGCTGTCCTCGGCAACCGCGTGCGGATCTTCGGTGAAGACCAGCGGAGGGTGCAATGAGTACGACACTCACCGAACCGGGAAAAGACGCGATGCTTGCCGAAGTGCGGCAACGTACTCACTGGCAGGATCGCATCGGCCATGCCGGGATGCTGCTGATGGGATGTTTTCTGCTGCTGGCCCTGCTTGCGCCGCTCACGATGGTCATCATGCGATGCGTCGAGGATCGCGATGGGCGCTTCGTCGGTCTCGCCAATTTCACGTCGTATTTCCGGACCCCGGCACTGTGGAATTCGGTCGGACATTCGCTGTTTATTGCGGTCTCGGTGACGGCGATTACGATTCCGCTCGCCTTCACGTTCGCGTACGCGCTAACGCGCAGTTGCATGCCGCTCAAGGGACTCGTACGCAACATCGCCCTGATTCCGCTTCTCGCACCGACGCTGCTGTCGGCGGTGTCATTTATTTACTGGTTCGGCAACGCGGGTTTGTTGCGGCGCTGGACAGCCGGTCACAGCATCTATGGCGCACCGGGAATCATCGCCAGTCTGGTGTACGCGGCAATGCCGCACGTGCTGATGATCCTGATTACTGCGCTGTCATTGACGGACGCCCGCCTGTATGAAGCCGCAGACGCGATGGGTACGAGCCGTTTGCGCAAGTTCTTCACGATCACGCTGCCCGGCGCGAAGTATGGGCTGATCAGCGCGACCATGGTGGTGTTCACCATCTGTGTGAACGACTTCGGCGTACCGATCGTGATCGGCGGCTCATACAACGTGCTGTCTACCGACGTGTACAAGCTCATCGTCGGTCTGCAGGATTTCAATACCAGCGCGGTGGTGAGCATCTTGCTGCTGTTGCCGGCACTCCTTAGCTTTGCTACCGACTTTTTCGTCAGGCGCAAACAGCGTTCGCTGCTTGGCGCGCGCTCGGTGCCATATGAACCTAAGAGGTCGCGCGGTTTCGACCTGGCGATGCTGGCGTACTGCAGTGTCGTGTGTTTTCTGATGATGGCGATTGTCGGGATTTCGATTTATGGCTCGTTTGTCCACTTCTGGCCGTACAACCTGACGCTCGGGCTGAGTCATTACCGGATGGGGCTCATTGGCGCGGGCATCATCGGCGCTTACAAAAACAGCCTGGAAATGGCGGCGCTGGTCGCGACAGCGGGGACTATGCTGGTGTTTGGCGGGGCCTATCTGGTCGAGAAAACGCGCGGCATGGACTGGCTGCGCCCAGTCATCAATCTGTGCGCGGTTTTGCCGATGGGTGTGCCGGGTCTCGTACTTGGGATTGGTTATATCTTCTTCTTCAATCATCCGGCCAATCCCCTTAATTTTCTCTACGGGTCGCTGCCGCTGCTTGCCATCGTCACGATCATTCACTACTACTCGTCGAGCCATCTGACCGCCATTACCGCGCTCAAACAGATCGACAACGAGTTCGAGGCGGTATCCGCGTCGCTGAAAGTGCCGTTCTATGCCACGTTTTTCCGCGTCACCGTGCCGGTATGTTTGCCGGCCATTCTGGAAATCAGCCGCTATTTCTTCATTAACGGCATGACGACGATCTCGGCGGTTGCCTTCCTTTATTCGCCGGGGACGCAACCGGCGTCGGTGGCGATCCTGAATCTCGATGAAGCCGGACAAATCGGGCCGGCCGCGGCGATGGCAACGCTGATTGTGGTGACCTCGACCCTCGTGTGTGTGCTCTATGCGTTAGTGAATCGCTTCCTGTTGGCACGCACGCAACGCTGGCGCTATACGTCGCGCAACCGATAACACACCCTGGCAGAGCAAACAGGAAATAACGATGAGACCTTTCTGGCTTGAACAGGCACTGCGCGGCGAAGCGTCTGACGCGCCGGCTTTGCAGGGCGCGGTAAACGCCGATGTGTGTATCGTCGGCGGCGGCTTTACCGGTCTTTGGACAGCGCTGCAATTAAAGCGCGCCAATCCGCATCTGGATGTCGTGCTGATCGAAGCGGATATTTGCGGTGCGGGTGCGAGTGGCCGTAACGGCGGTTGCTTGTTGACCTGGGAAACCCGTTTTCTCACACTGCGCCGACTATTCGGCGAAAGTGAGGCACTACGGCTCGTAGAGGCTTCTCGCCAGACGGTCGATAAGATCACGGCCTTCTGCCGCGAGCATCGAATCGATGCGCAGATTCGCGTCGACGGCACGTTATACACCGCGACGAGCGCCGCTCAGATCGGCAGCGCCGAGGCCGTCAAAGCCGCGTTGGATGAACGCGGCATGGGCTCATTCGTCAGCCTCGACGTCGAAGAAGTCCGCCGGCGTGCAGGGTCGAAGCGGCACCTCGCGGGTGATTTCTCGCCTGTTGCCGCGACGGTGCAGCCCGCCTTGCTCGTGCGCGGATTGCGGCGCGTCGCCTTGGAGATGGGCGTTCGCCTGTACGAGAAGACCGCCTTCGAATCGCTGAGTTATGTGCCGGGTCCGCTGGTCCGCACGACCTACGGAGAGGTGCGCGCAAAGCGCGTTGTGCTGGCGATCAACGCGTGGATGGCAAAAACCTTCCCGCAGTTCGAGCGCAGCATTGCGCTCGTATCGAGCGACATGATCATCACCGAACGCGCACCTGAAGTTCTGGAGCGTCTGGGATTCAGGAACGGTCTGTCGGTGCTGGATTCACGGACCTTTGTCTACTACTACCGCACTACGCCCGATGGCAGGCTGATGCTCGGCAAGGGCGGCAATACGTTTGCGTATGGCGGCCGCGTGCTGCCGGTATTCGATCAACCCTCGCCGTATCGGGCGGCGCTCGCGCGCGATCTGAGCGGGTTTTTTCCTGAACTCGCGTCGGTGCCGATCGCCGCAAGCTGGAACGGGCCGTCAGATCGGTCGGCCACCGGATTGCCGTTCTTTGGCCGGCTCGACGAACGGCATGACGTGTTCTACGGCTTCGGCTATTCAGGCAACGGCGTCGGTCCGAGCTATATGGGCGGCGAGATCCTGTCTTCACTCGTACTCGGTCTCGACAATGCATGGACGCGCTCACCGCTCGTTCGTGGGCCGCGCGGCGTGTTTCCGCCGGAACCGATTCGCTACGTGGGTTCACTTGTCGTACGCGACGCGATTCGCCGCAAGGAAAGCGCGGAGGACGCCGGCGCCAAACCCTGGTTCTTCGATGTCGCGCTCAGCCGCCTCGCGCAAGCGGCGGGCAAGTCCGACAAGGCGTGACATCCATCAGATTTACTAACAGTACGGAGACGAAACGTGAATGCGACCTTTCACGCGCCGGAGGATCCGGCTTACGAGTTCCGCACGTTCTACGAAAAGGTCAGAGCCAAGGGCTTCATCCTTTACCAGGGAAACCTGACTGATGTCGATACGTTTCGTGTCGGATGCATTGGTGACGTCGACCGCGATGTCATGCGCAGCGCAGTAAGGGCGATCGAGGAAACACTCGCGGAAATGGGTGTGAAGCAGATTTCACCCCACAAGATCGTCGCGTAAGAGCACGAAGACGGTTGCGTCGCCCGCGCGGCTCACCCGGGTGTTGGTGGCATTTTCGTTAGCGTTCTGGTTTGAAAGGCGGACAAGCCACTGTTGTCAGCGGCAATCTCATCACGTCAGCGCATTGATACGCCGGCGGCGGTGAGGTCTTTGTGAAAAATCCTCATACCGGGAGTAAGAAATGTTCAAGCAAACAGTCACCGCTCAGCGCAGCGCGCGCCCTTTGCACCGTGTCCGTACGATCGCGCTAATGACGACTGCCGCGATAGCGCTGCTGGTCGGCAGCACGGCTACGGCGGTGGCCAAGACTACCCTGCTGGTCTATACAGCGCTCGAGGACGAGCAACTCAAGCCGTACGCGGACGCATTCGAGCAAGCCAACCCGGACATCGAGATCAAATGGGTACGTGACTCGACTGGCGTGATCACAGCCAAGATTCTTGCCGAAAAGAATAATCCCCAGGCCGATGCGATCTGGGGCCTCGCGGCGACCAGCATCGCGAAGTTCGAAAGCGACGGCATGTTGTTGCCGTATGCGCCGAAGAATCTGCCTGCCATGAGCGCTGCATACCGCGACCCTAAATCGCCGCCGAACTGGTTTGGCATGGACGTATGGGGCGCGACGATCTGCTTCAACACCGCGGCTGCCGCGGAGCAGCATTTGCCTAAGCCGCAGAGCTGGCAGGACCTGACGAAACCGGTCTACAAGGGCAAGATCGTGATGGCTGACCCTGCCTCCTCGGGGACGGGATATTTCGACGTGACCGCATGGTTGCAACTGTTCGGCGAGCAGGGCGGCTGGCAATTCATGGATGCGCTCGACAAGAACATCGAGCAGTACAACCATTCGGGTTCCGCGCCGTGCACGATGGCTGCATCAGGTGAGTATCCAATCGGAATCTCGTTCGAATACCGCGCGGCTACCCTGAAGGCGCAGGGCGCACCGATTGATCTCGTGTTCCCGAAGGAGGGGCTGGGTTGGGATCTGGAGGCGTTCGCGATCATGAAGAACACGACGAAGCTGGATGCGGCGAAAAAGCTTGCCGACTTTGCGTCGAGCCGGGAAGCGAACTCGCTGTACGCGAGAAGCTATGCGATCACGGCAGTGCCTGGGACGGCCAAACCGCTGCCGAATGTGCCGGCGAATTACGCCAGCCTGCTGGTCAAAAACGACTTCACGTGGGCGGCAAACAACCGCGCCAAAATCCTTGCGCAATGGGCTCAGCGCTATTCGTCGAAGAGTGAGACCAGGCAGTAGCCCGCAAAATCAGCGCGAAGCGACCAAAGAGAACTTGCGGATGCGCCGCGCCGCAATGGATCTTTCCACTGACGCCTATGCCGCTGCCGGCACGACCCTGTCTCCAGACGTTCCTGCGGCGCTCTTCAAATGCCTTACCAAGCCGTCATTTTGTTGACAGTTGACGATTCAGTCTGCTAATGTTGGACATTAATTCTGCTCTGTCCGCCATGAGTGACGCGCCATCGATCGGTACAATCCAGTTGCTTAAAAAGCACTCGCTGACAACGCTTGTGCAGGACGAGCTCGAACGCCTGATTCTGCGTGGCGAACTCGCTCCGGGTGACAAGCTGAACGAGGCACAACTGGCCACTCGGCTGGGCGTCTCGCGCGGTCCGGTGCGGGAAGCTTTTCGCGCGCTCGAACAGGCGGGATTGCTGCGCACGGAAAAGAATCACGGCGTATCGGTGAAGATGTTGTCCCTTAAGGAAGCGGAAGAGATCTATCAGGTCCGCGCCATGTTGGATGAACACATTGGCCGATTGCTGGCCAATGGTATCTCGGCCGAACATCTGAACTCGCTGCGCCAGATTGTCGAGTCGATGAAACGCGCGCAGAACAGTCACGACGCGCAGACTTACGGCCACCTGAACCTGCAGTTTCATGACACGATGGCTGCGGCGGTCGGCAACGAGAAATTGCTCGATACGTACCGGGGTCTCGTCCGCGAACTCAGTCTGTTCCGGCAAACAGCCCTGACGCTTGACGAAGAAGCGATCGAGCAGTCTGCTCACGAGCACGAAGCGATCATCGAGGCAATTGCCGCTGGTGATTCGAATCTCACTGAGAGCTTGATCCGAAGCCACCTGGATCATGGCCGGGAACGCATACGGCGGTCGCGTCAGGTCCGCGAGGCGAACGAGCAGAGTTCGGTGCCCGAGGTGAATTGAGCGGCTTGCTTGCGCAATCGCTCAATGTCCCGCTCGCGATACCGGCCAAGTTCGACGATGTCGAATCGGTGGATGTGATAATCGAGCGTCTTCGCCTTCCCCAACACGATGACGGTCTCTACCGCGCTGCCATGTCGATGAAGATGTGACTCGCGTCACTGCTCGTCCGAGTGTCCCCAACTGGCCTCGAGATTAGCTTGAGCGAATATCCGCATAGGCGCTGGTGCACGGTCCGTGATTAGCAAATGGACCGGATCTGGTGCGGAACGTGGAATTCGGGAGCTGGAACGCGCTTGCCGGCTTGGGGCAACACGGCGGCCGGGTGGCGGCGGAGGCGTGGGCATGGCACGTCGATCTGATCGCGAGGCAGGCGAATCGGTATGACCCGCGGGTTTTGTCCCGCATCCGTTTCGGCAGCCAGCAAAGTACGGCGGAGTACCAGCGTACCAAGGCGCGCCGTGCGCTGTTATGCCGGCAGGCTGACGGCGAGTTGCAGCCGTCCGATGCGGTGGTGTGTCCAACTGTGTCGATCGTTGCCCCACGGATTGCGGATCTGGCTGATGAAAGTATCTATACGTCGACAAATCGGCTGCTGCTGCGCAATCCGGCAATTGCCAACATGCTCGATCTATGCGCGTTATCCGTGCCTTGCCATGAGGCAGGCAAGGCACCGGTTGGCCTGATGTTGATGGGGCGGCACATGGGCGACCGGCGTCTGCTTGCGATCGGTGCCAGCGTCGAAGCGGTTCTGCGTAAAACCGGCTGACTTCTTCGTGCATGGAATCGGCGCACGGCGCCTCTTTGCTATCGCCGACAGCGCGATCCTGGCGGCCCGATCCCTGCGGCCTGATGCACCGTTATGCGCGTCCGTCGCTCGCGGCCCTCATCTGCCCGAAGCGTTCACTTCATGATTGAAGTCCCGCACCGCTTGACAGATTTGCTCTGCTGTATTCACGACGAACGGACCGATTGAACCGGTGGCCGTGCCGTCGTCGCTGCGCCGGCAGCGTGGGCCGCGGAGCTGCAGTCGTCGTTTCTCCCTAGTCGAGATGGACTACGTGCGGTTAAACCTGCCATGTTAGCCTCGCCATGCACCAAAAACGGCGGCTCCGATCGCGGGATACACCGGTTCTTTTGCCAATGGGCCGTGATGGGTGATCGCGGGTTAATCGATTCAATGTGATTTAGTTCGGTATACAAAATAATAGAAAGGTATATCGAACCAATCAGCTTGGTAAAACACAATTAAAAGGGAAAGGAATGTCAAAACGCACCCGGATGCGCACACTTTTCGCTGCCATTTCTGCCGCCTTAATTGGCGTTGTCGTTGCCGCATGCGGCTCATCGTCTTCATCGATCGCACAGACCGGGCAGCAGCAGATTCGCCACGTCTTCGTCATCACGCTCGAAAACGAAAACTACGCCACCACGTTCGGCGCCAGCAGCAAGGCGCCGTATCTGTCGCAGACGCTGGTATCGCAAGGCGCGTTGGTGCAGCAGTACTACGGCACCGGGCACGTGAGCCTCGACAACTACATCTCGATGATCAGCGGTCAGGCGCCGACGCCGGAAACGGATAATGATTGCCCGATCTATCAGGATTTCACACTGACCGGCATGACGCCCGATGGTCAGGCGATCGGCTCGGGCTGCGTGTATCCGGCCAGCATCAAGACGTTGCCGGACCAGTTGAGGGCCGCCGGCTACACCTGGAAGGGCTATGAAGACGACATGGGTAACGACCCGACGCGCGAAGCCGCTACGTGCGGTCATCCGACGCTCAACACGACCGACCTGACCCAGTCGGCAGAAGCGCCGAGCGCGGCCGTGCCATTGGGCGATCAGTACGCGACGCGTCACAACCCGTTCATGTACTTCCACTCAATCATCGATTCGCCCGATTGCGGCCAGAACGTCGTGAACCTGAACAGGCTCACCACCGACCTGCAGTCGATCTCGACCACCGCCAACTTCAACCTGATCACGCCGAACCTGTGCGACGACGGTCACGATTCGCCGTGCGTGAACGGCCAGCCGGGCGGCCTGACGAGCGCGAACACGTTCCTGCAGAAGTGGGTGCCGATTATTACCGCCTCGCCGGCATTCCAGAAGGACGGCCTGCTGATCATCAACTTCGACGAAAGCAGTTACGCGTCCGTGACCCAGCCTTCGGCGGGCCAAACGCAACTGACCTTTGCGGGGACAACCTGCTGTAGCCAGCAGCCCGGCCCGAATCTGCCGGCGTTCCCGCAGACTTCGTCGCTGTCATACAAGGGCGCGACGATCAACCTGACCAAGCAGAGCTTTGGCGGCGACCAGACCGGCGCGGTGATGATTTCGAGGTTCATCAAGCCGGGGACGGTGTCGACGGTGCAGTACAACCACTACTCGATGCTCAAGAGCATTGAAGACATCTTCCAGTTGGGTTATCTGGGCTACGCGGGGCAGGCCGGCCTGGTCGGATTCGGCAACGACATCTTCACGAACCTCTAAGCCGATGATGGTCTCCGCAACGCGATTCGCAGCGCGCGCTGTACTGGCGGGCGCTGCACTGCTACCGATAGCAGCGTGCGCGACGCCCAACGACGCACAGCCCGTCTACAGCGACGCCGCGGCGCTCGGCAAGCTGATGTTCTTCGATGCGTCGTTGTCGGCCTCGGGCAAGATGTCGTGCGCGAGCTGCCATAGCCCAGCGCATGCGTACGGCCCGCCTAACGGGCTGGCCGCGCAGTTCGGCGGCCCCGACATGCACCGGCAAGGCACGCGCGCCGTGCCAAGCCTGCGTTACGTGCTGAACCGCACACCGATGTGGAGTCATGCGCAGGCGGCCAGCCTGTCCGAACGGCTGAGCGAGACGGATAATGCGCCGGTTGGCGGCTTCGGCTGGGACGGACGCTTTAACCAGTTGCACGATCAGGCGAGCTTCCCGCTGTTCAATCCCAATGAGATGGCCAACCGGGACCCGGCGGCCTTACTCGCGAAACTGGAGCGGGCGCCCTATGCCGCCCGCTTCAGGGAAGTGTTTGGCCAGAACATTTTCACGGACCGCACCAAAGCGTTCGCCCAGGCGATGGCCGCGATCGAGCGTTTCGAGCTCGAAGATCCGAGCTTCCACCCCTACACCAGCAAGTTCGATTACTACCTCGACGGCAAAGTGCAACTGACGGCGCAGGAGTTGAGAGGCAAGAAACTGTTCGACAATCCGACGGGCGGCAATTGCGCCTCCTGCCACATCGACCAGG